>ERZ747221.52-NODE-52-length-125711-cov-6.411513_pt1 | contig 125711 bp, 99 predicted proteins | sample MGYA00374949_ERZ747221 | MGnify/ENA primary metagenome ERZ747221 (study PRJEB28779, sample SAMN05720172) | bioreactor metagenome | isolation source: Anaerobic biogas reactor | place: USA:Washington, USA | collected 2015-08-08 ... | reverse complement strand
TGGCTCCAAAACCTCCTGGTCTCCGCTTCTCTCGGTGGATACCAACATCACCCTCCCCAAAATCCGTGACGGTCAGGAAATTTGAACACCGTCGCCAGAAATCTGCCAGTCGGGGGGCATGCTGTCGTTGGCGTGCAGCAGAGAGAGTTGGAGGGGCCAAGCGAAGCTCCCCGCTTCGGTCTCCGAAACGTGACAGCACTGGCAAGATGCACCGCCCGCCAGCCCTGGCCCGCGTTCCCAAACCCCGATATACTAAGGGTTTATCTGGTTGCCACGGAGAGATATCTTGTCATGACGGATGCCGGTTTTCAGAGTTCCACCCGCAAGATCGAGGCGGTGGCCTTCGACCTCGACGGGCTGATGTTCAACACGGAAGACGTCTACTGGAAGGTCGGGTCCGAGTTGATGCGGCGGCGGGGGCGCGAGTATACGCAAGAACTCAGCAACGCGATCATGGGCCGGCCGCCCCAGGTCTGCTTCGAGAAGATGATTGAGTGGCATTCGCTCGACGACACCTGGGAGGCCATGGCCGCCGAATCGGAGAAGGTGTTCGTGAGCATGCTCGACGATGGGGTCGACGCCATGCCGGGAATGCTCGACCTGCTCAACGCGTTGGAACGAGCCGCTATCCCGAAGGCCATCTGCACGAGCAGCAGCCCGGAGGTCGTCGAGGCGGTTCTCTCCCGGTTCGGCATGCGGCCCCGTTTCGAGTTCGTCCTGACGGCCGCCGATATTACCCGCGGCAAGCCCCATCCGCAGATCTATCAGAAGGCGGCCCAGCGGTTCGGCATCGACCCGCACCACCTGCTGGTGCTCGAAGACAGCCAGACGGGCTGCACGGCGGCGGCGGCTTCCGGAGCCTTCACCGTGGCCGTGCCGGCGGGGCTGAGCCGGCAGCACGATTTCAGCATGGCCGACTTGGTCGCCGACAGCCTGGAAGATCCGCGGATTCGCCAGGTGCTGGGGCTGGGTTGATCGTGGGGTCGAATCCTACGGCGTGTGCGACTTGGCGTATTGCGTCAGGGCAGCCACGTTTTCGTGGCGGGTGTCGCGCGGTATTTCGCAGCCCGCGGCAACGACATAATTCCGGCCTGCGTCCTGGTGGCACTGGGCAACGCCGGCCGTGACGCCTTCCGGAGTGCCGTTGCGAACAACCGTTACCGGGTCGATGTTGCCGGTCAAGACCTGATCGGGGCCCATCGCCTCGCGGGCGGCGGCCACCGAGACCATGAAGTCGAGATCGACCAGGTCGGCCTTGAGAGAGCCGATCTCCTTCAAGCTCTTGCTCGTGTTGCCACAGATGTGCAGGCGTACCCGACCCCCCATATCGTGAATGCCGTCGATCATCCGGCGTTCGTAAGGGAGGACGAACTCCCGGTAGATCTGGGGGCCCACCAGCGATGCGGCCGCGTCGCCCATGCCCAGGATGTCGACGCCCGCCTCGATCTGGGCCTTGGCGAAGGCCAGTTCCATCTCGACGACGAATTCGAACAGGTCGCGAACAAAGGCGGGGTCGTCGAAGAAGTCGACCATCAGCGAGTTGATACCGCGGAGGTCGGCCGCCTCGGCGCAGGGGCCTTCGATCCAACCTTCGATCAGCAGTTGGCCGCCGACCCGCTGGCGGAACAGGGCGGCCGCCTGGACCCGGTCGTGCATGCGGCCGCCGCCCAAGGGGTCGGGCGCCTTGAGGCCGGCCAGCACCTTCTTGTCGGCCAGCAGGGCCCGGGTCTCGTCGATGGCCGGCGGCTGATTGTCGTAGAACTGGACCCTGGCCCCGCAGTCGGCGGCCTCTCTGGCCGGATCGGAGATGCAGGAGACGTAGTCGAACTCGAACTGTTCGGCCGTCTTCAGTTGTGCCTCTACGAGCTTCCGGTGATCGGCCGCGTACTGCCCGTAGGGAATGCCGGCCAGATCGCCCGCAAACATCATCGTGATCGGCATGAGGGGAACGTGATCGACTGCCTCACCCTTCATCATCCCCATCAGACGTTCGTACCCGTTCATGGCGGCGGCCTTCCTGTCCGGTCGGTTGTGGGACACCCATTGGAGCGACCATTATAGCGGCCGGCTTTGCCGATGCCGAGCGCCCGGGGGCGGTGTGGTTGGGGTTTGAAGCCGTTGGGGGTGGCATGCCGGCTCGGCAACGGCCGTAGGACAGGATTGCATCCTGTCCCGACAGGGAGCAGAGCCGCATCATGCCAGGACCGGTACAAACCCGCATCATGTCGAGACAGGTTACAAACCTGTCCTACGGACGGGAGTTTGACGGTACGGCCTTGACGATCTGTTCGTCGAAGGTGGTGGCGATCTCATGGCCGGGCGGGACGACCAGGAAGCGCTCATCGTCCCAGTTGCCGTCGACCAGGTCGGTGATCAACTGCATGTCGCCCAGGAGTTTCTCGAACCGCCAGCCTCGTTCGCCGGCCTGGCGGCGAGTCTCCTGCTCGAAGCGGTCGTCGGGTTCGATGCCCATTTCGATGAAGGTGAGTTTGCTGTAGTTGCGGGTCATATCGCCGAACTGTTCCATCAGGAACTTGGCGTTGTCTTCGCCGTACTTCTCGACCAGTTCTTCGTAGGACTGGTTCATTCCGCTCAGGGTCTGGATGGATTCCGGACCGAGTTGTTCGAGTTGCTCGCCTCGCTCGATCCAGCCGCTGGTCTTGAAGTAGACGCCGGGATTGCTCTGAAAGTAGTCGAGGTAGCGCCGCTTGTCGCCCAGGAACAGGGTGATGCAGTCATGGGCACGGGGCAGGACGAGGGGCACGGTTCCGGCTTTCAGTCCCACGAGCCCGTTGCTGCACAGGGCGTAGCCCAAGAGGACGGCGTCGCAGCCGTTACCGTTTTCACCGTCGACGGCTTCGTTGAGCCGGGCGTTCATGCCGACTTTTCCGATGTCGTGAAGGCCCTTGGGGAGGAACTGAACGTCGACGCGGTGGGGAGAACGGGCGGCCGCCCAGCAGAACTCGCGATAGAGGATTTCGCAGGCAATCAGTTTCAAATGCATCGACTTGGTACTTACAGGGGAGGGCGGACAGGAAGGAAGAAGCAGGACGCCTTGCGCAAGCGGATTCAGCGTCATTGTGACGGGTGGGCGGACTTGCCACCAGCACCCGCCTCGCAAGAGATACTCGGCGCAAAAAACAACCCTGGAGGTCGCTCGTTGGGGGGAGAGAATGAGCGACCCACCAGGGTCTCGCAAGGGGTTGCGAAGGGGGAATTGCGATGTATTGGGGCGGTCAGGCCGGGTTCGCGTCAGGCGTGTCTGCCGAAGGTCATGTGTGCCGGCGCCGAACGATCACGATTTGAGCGTTCCGCACCGCAAACCAAAGAGAGGGCATTGTATAGGGGCGGGAAAACCGGCACTCGCACGTGCCGGGAGATACCTCGTCTCCGTTCCCGCTTGTATCTATTATAGCTAACACCGCCGCCGGCGGCAAATCGGTTTCTGCGATTCGCGAAAAGCTAACACCAAGTATCGATCGGGTCGCACCATGCGGAACGGTTACATAGACTGCCCCGCCGGCATATCGGGTGAACTGCCCATAAACCCAGCCCCACCACCCGGGGGTTGTCCGCGAGCCTCCTACAGAAGAGTGGAGATAACGACCTAGAGAATACACCACCACAATCGTCTCTTCTCAACCGGCGGCGAGTCGGGCGGGAAACGGCAGCCCTGGCAGAAGGCTGTTTAACGCCCAGCCGCAGGCGCCGGCTAGAGTAGACCGTCTTCACTATGAGAGCCGGCGCCTGCGGCTGGGCGTTAAACGATTGTCTGCCAAAATTGGCGCTATGCCGCTAGGCAACGGGGTGGGAGGAGCCACCCTTCAGGACTGTGCCGACTGCCCGGATGAATTCGGGGGTCGTGCCGCAGCAGCCGCCGACGAAGCTTGCCCCAGCTTCGAGCAGCCCGGGAACATGGCTGGCAAAGCCGTCGGGGGTTTGCGTGTAGACGGTCTCGCCCGCGACCACCTTGGGCAGACCGGCGTTGGCCTTGATCCAGAGGGGCCGATCGGTCGCTTCGCGGAGCCGCCGGCAGATCGGCAGGAAGCCTTCGATACCTTTTCCGCAGTTCGACCCAATACAGTCGGCGCCGGCCTCTTCGAGGGTCCGAGCCGCCTCCTCCGGAGTGGTGCCCATCATCGTTCGGTCGTGATCCTTGCCCGAGTCGAAGACCATGCAGGCGACCACGGGAAGCCCGGTCGTCCGTGCGGCCTCCACGGCGATACGAGCCTCGGCCGGATCGGACATGGTTTCGATGACCAGAGCGTCGGCCCCCCCTTCCGCCAGGGCTTGGGCCTGGACGGCAAACGCATCGCGCAACTGATCGGGAGTCACGTCACCCATCATCAGCATGACGCCGCTGGGGCCCATCGACGCGAACACCTTGGCCCGGTCTCCGGCCGCACGCTTGGAAATCTCGGCACCGGCACGGTTGATCTGGACGACCTTGTCGGCCAGTCCGTGGCGGGCCAGGCAGAAGCTCGTGGCCCCGAAAGTGTTGGTGATGATCACGCGACTGCCGGCGTCGACGTAAGCCTTGGCAACTTCTTCGACCGCTTGCGGATTCGACAGATTCCACTCGTCGGGGCAGGCCCCGACGGCCAGCCCGCGAGCCTGCATCTGTGTGCCCCAGGCGCCGTCGGTGAGAACGGGTCCCTCAGCGATCAGTTCCGCGATCGATTCGTGCATCGGCCTTCTCCGTTGGGAACGCGCAACGCGCCAGCGCCGCAGAATTATCCTCTCGGCGTCCCGCCAAGCCTCATGAATAGAAGTCGCGAACGCGCATGATCGATTCGAATCCCCCCTGCTGGATGCAATCCTCCAGGCATTGCACGGCTGGCTGGTCCGCTTCGAGGATTTCGTATTTGCGGCGAACCGAGCCGATCACCATGTCGAGTCCCAGGGGCATGGCCTTGGTCAGGAAGGCGCTTTCCAGAGAACTCTTCAGCGGGGCCCCGCTGGCGGTCTTGGCCGGCAGCATGACGGTGAAGTTGCTCAAGCCTACAGACATGTGAACGCCGGCCAGGTTCGCGTCGTTGTGGATCAACTCCATGGCGCCGATCAGGCGAGCCAGGTTCCCCTCCGAATCGGTGCCGATGGGAGCGATTCCCGGATCGATGATCAGGTCGCCGTTGGCCAACCCGCCCTGCCTGGCACGTTCGGCCAGCACGAGGGCCGCGCGATAGGTTTCTTCGGCCGTGTGGCATGCTCCCGACTTGCCGTCGATCACCTGCTCCGACACCAGCAGGATAGGCTTGAAGCGGCGGATGCTCAGCAGATCGAACATTTCCAGACGCAATGCCGAGATGGAATTGAGGATCGGGTCGGCGCCGCCGGCTCGATCGGGGTCGTAGGCCTCCAGGCCGGCCTTGGCGATCTCCGGGTCGGGGGTGTCGATCGACAGCGGTTTGGCGGTGACCTGCTGGACCTTGCGGACCATGTCGGCCATGAACTCGGCAGGGCGGGCGCCGACGTTCACATCGATGTAGGCGGCCCCTCCGTTATCCTGGAGCCTGGCCAGCTCCAGAATCCCCTCGATATCTCCGGCATCGAACAGCTTCTTCGTCGAGGGCACCGAGTCGTTGATGCTCTCGCCGATGACGGTCAAACCTTCAATGGCCACGGAAATCCCCTTCCTTTCGTTGTCAGGCAGCCGATGGGGCAAAGACTACTTGACCAGATTTCTGGCCAGGGCGACCGCGGCGCTGGCGTTGTCGCTGTATCCGTCGGCGCCGATCTCGTCGGCGTACTGTTGGGTGATCGGCGCTCCGCCGACCATGACCTTGGTTGCTCCGCGGAGCCCGGCGGCCTCAAGGGCCTCGATGACCGCCTTCATCTGGGTCATGGTGGTCGTGAGCAGGGCGGAGAGGGCGACGATCGTGCCGTTCTTCTCTTGAGCAGCCTCGACGAACCGGCTGGCGGGCACGTCGACTCCCAGGTCCACCACCTCAAATCCGCCGCCTTCCAGCATGGATGCGACAAGATTCTTGCCGATATCGTGCAGGTCGCCCTGAACCGTACCGATGACCACGCGACCGGCCGCTTCGGTTCCCGCTTCGGCCAGTTTCGGCGTCAGGATCTGCAAGGCGGTCTTCATCGCCCTGGCCGCAATCAGCAGCTCGGGGACGAAGTACTCGTTGCACTCGAAACGTTTGCCAACCTCGTCCATGGCCGGAATCATGTAGTTGCCGAGCAACTCGGTCGGGTTGACTCCGGCCGCGAGCGCCGCGTTGGTTACTTCCTCTGCCTGCTTGGCGTTTCCGGTGAGAATCGCGTCATACAACTGCGCCGGGTCGGACATGGAATCCTCCAAAAAATCGAGGTCGTCAGCCTGAAAAGCCTATATCCTAGCGATCCGATGCAGGGGATGCCAGTCCTTTGCGGTACGGGCAACCAGCCGCTTCGTTGCCGAGCAGAATCACATAACCCGAACGGGTGGGTTACTGGGAAAGAAAAAGGTGACAGCCACCTTTTGCCGGAACGGCCCTTCGGGTGCTGCGCACAAAAGGTGACTGTCACCTTTTTCCAGGGATGTTTGGCTGAGGGGGATTCCGCAGTTTGACAGAGGGCGGTGCCGTTTCTAAGCTCGTAGGATCAACAGAAAAACCCGCCGCTTTGCAGGAAAGGTGCTACCGATGAAGCGAAGTATCCACAGCGTCACACGTCGCCAGTTCATGTCTGCGGCTGGAACAGCCGCCGCAGCAACAGCCGTGGGCTTCTCCGTGCCGTCGATGGCTGCGGAAAACCACGCCAAAAGCGTCCCGTTCCAACTCGGGTTGGCTTCGTACACGACGCGGAAGTTCAGCCTCGAACAGACGATTGAGATGGCGGTGCGACTCAACCTCAAAAACCTCTGCTTGAAGTCGTTCCACCTGCCCATGGATGCGACCCCGGCAGAGTGTGCAGCGGCGGCCAAGAAATGCAAGGATGCGGGCCTGAACCTGTACGGCGGCGGGGTGATCACTATGAAGACGGAGGCGGACGTGAATCAGGCCTTCGATTACGCCAAAGCGGCCGGCATGAGCGTGATCGTGGGGGTCCCCTATCCGGAGGTCTTGCCACTCGTCGACAGCAAGGTTAAGGAATACAATATCAAGGTGGCGATTCACAATCACGGTCCTGGCGACAAGGTCTATCCCACCCCAGAATCTGCCATCGAGCGCGTGAAGGATCTTGACCCGCGTATCGGCTTGTGCGTCGACATCGGCCATACCGTGCGGATCGGCGCCGACCCGATCGAGGATATTACGCGGTTTGCGGATCGTCTTCACGATTTGCACATCAAGGATGTCTCGGCCCCAACGAAAGAAGGTGAGACGCTCGAGATTGGTCGGGGTGTGATCGACATGCCCGCTTTTCTCCGAGCGTTGGTCAAGTCCGGCTATTCAGGAATAGCCTCATTTGAATATGAGAAAGACGCCGACGACCCCTTGCCGGGCCTGGCAGAATCTGTCGGCTATGTTCGAGGGGTGTTGGCAGCGATTTAGCAGGGATCTGCGGCGGCCATCGCCGCACATCCACCCCAAAATTCCCATCCTGCCTTAGTTAAACAAAAACAGGGGCGGTGGAATTGACTTCTTCCCTCACTGGTGCTTGCACTGATAGCACGAGAGTGTTATCCTGCGCTCTTACGTAGGGTGGGGTTGCGTTGGGTGCCGTGCCCTTGTGTCGCTTGCACTGCGACGGAGAACTTTCATGCTCGTCCTTTCCCGAAAGGTCGGAGAGAGAATCCTCGTCGGCGACGATATCACGATCACCGTGGTCCGTATGGCCCAGGGGGTGGTGCGGATTGGAGTCGAGGCCCCTAGCGACATGCCCATCGTGCGCGAGGAAATCAAGGAACAACTCGCCACCGCCAAAGGCAGCCGGTCGGGCGCGCCGGCGAATCCCAAGTGAGAAGGGGCCGTTTGGGCCCCCGTTCGCGGTTCACTACTGCTTTTCGGAATGACGCTTGTTCCGAATCTGAAACGGGAGGCCCGGCAGATCGATCACGCGGGGTCGGCCCGTGGGAACTTCCAGCGTTCCGTATTTCTCGATCTGTTCGTCGAGATAGGACAGTTTCTCGGCGGTCGTCGGTTCGCCGGGAGCGTGAGTGCCCGGCGATCGGCCCCACACGACGATGCTCCCGCTTCGCGTCTGCAGTCGGTAGATGATGTCTCCCACGCGGTTGGTGGCCGGGTCCGTGACGGGTTCGATGCGGTCCAGGCGGCAGGTCTCCCAGCGACCACCCAACGCGGCGGCTATCTCCGCGGCGCCGACCACTCGCGGATCGCCCCACTGGTCGCCGGCCAGGCCCCTGGGCGTCGGCAGGCTGTCGCACTCCAGTCGTGGATACCGCATCACTTCATTCAGGGGAATATCTCCTGGCGGCAAGGCGTTCCCCTCGACGTCAACCGGCGTGACCCGGCCCGGCGAGAACACCATGAGAACCGGTTCGTGGTACTTCAGATCCACGACGACCTGGGCGGGGTGCCGCTTGCTGACGCGTCGGACCTCGGCAACCCACGGGTGAGCGGCGAAGGCCGCGGCGATGCGCTGGTTGAGATCCGGGTCCATGATCGAGAGCCCCTGCTGAAGTCCCGGATCACGGAACACCTGCTCGCGGATGTCGAAACTCATCCAGTCGGGACGATCGGTCACGATGATGTCGGCGGGCGATAGGACGTAGGCTTGCGACGACGTCACGTCGGCGCGCACCTGTTGCCATCCCCAATACCAGGCGCCTCCGAACAGCACGACGATCAACAGCGCGAGGGTGAGGGTACGACCCGGGCCAACCAGGAACTTCGCGAAATCTGCCATCGGTCCGGAGACGAGCGGGAGTCTGGAAACTCGCTTCCTGGGACTCATCAGTCTGCAACCTCTTCGCGGGCAAACAATCGTTACATCCGACACAATCGGCTACTTCAGTGCACGAGACCGGCGCGCAGCCGGCCCCGTTATCTGCCATATCGGTTGGTCGCGACGCGCGAGGCTAGGGCGAGGTCACGGACTGGTATATCCCGAAATACCCGCTCGGCGGTTGGTACCGTCGACCGGACAAGCGAATGCGGAGCGGGCTTCTGCCCAAGCCGACGAGGAGAGGTTTACCAGATGTCCAGTTCGACTTCGAGATCGACGCCCAGGCGGTCGGCAACCTGGACGCGTACCAGGTCGATCAGACGCAGGACATCGGCCGAGGTGCATTCCGGCTCGGCGATGATGAAGTTGGCATGGCGATCGCTGACGACGGCGCCGCCGATCCGAGTGCCTTTGAGACCGGCCTGCTCGATCAGTTCGCCGGCGCGCATGCCCCGGGGATTCTTGAAGACGCAGCCGGCGCACTGGTGGCCCATCGGCTGGCCGGCCTTGCGGAGGATCCATTGCTTCTGAAGGCGTTTGGACAGTTCCTCCGGGTCGTCTTCTTCGAGCTTGAACGACGCTTCGAGGACGACCAGTTCGTCCAGGCTGCTGTGGCGGTATCCAAACGACATATCGTCGCGGTCGCGGTGGAAAGTGTCGCCCATCGCGGTGATGACCGTGGCGTGAGACGTCCACTGGCCAATATCGGTGGTCAGAGTACCGGCGTTGCCGTGGAGGGCCCCCCCCACGGTGCCTGGGATGGCCACCAGACCTTCCAGTCCCGCCAGTCCGCGGTGGGCCGAGGTGGTGACCACTCTTCCCAGTCGCGTGCCGCCGCCGGCGGTCAGCGTCGAACCGTCTACCGTAATCTTGCGGAATTCGGAGGACGAGAGGGAGATGACCAGTCCGGAGACGCCCTTGTCGGCGACCAGCAGGTTGGAACCTCGTCCCAGCATCCGCACCGGCAGATTGTTCTCTGCGGAGCGGCGAACGAGAGCGATCAGCTCATCCACGTTCTCGGGTTCGGCGAAGTACTCCGCCGGCCCGCCGAGTTGGAACCAGGTGTGCATGGCCAGCGGCTCATCCCGCCGCACGGTTTTCTCGAAGCCAGAGAATAAGTTCATTACCGGTCTCTCGAATGTTTCCCGCTCCCAAGGTGGCCACCACGTCGCCCGGACGAAGCTGCCCAACCAGGAAATCCCTGCATTGGCGGGGGTTATGAAATGGGGGTGTCTCGGTACCCAAGCAGCGTACCCGATCGGCCAGATCGGCGGCCGAGACCTCTCCCTTGCATGGGAGGGGTTCTCGTGCCCGAAAGATATCGGTTACCAAGACGCAGTCCGCATTTTGAAGGCTTCTCGCCGTTTCGTCCAGTAACCGGGCCGTCCGACTGGCTTGATGTGGCTGGTAGACGCAGAAAACCCTCTGCCCCGGAAATCGCTCGCGAATGGCCGAGAGGGATGCCGACACTTCCGTCGGGTGATGAGCGTAGTCGTCAACCCAAGTGACCCCAGCGTAACAATCGACCACTTCCAGCCGCCGGCGAAGGCCGCACCAACGGGAGAGCTCAGCCGAGATCTGATCGGGCGCCACGCCGTTGTGGAGGCCAACGGCGACCGCCGCCAGGGCGTTTGCCACTTGATGAGCGCCCAGGACCTTGAGGTCGATCCGGCACAGGTCGCGACCCTGATAGCAGGCGGTGAATGAGGAGCAGCCGGCATGGGAAGCGACGTCGACCGCTCGCCACTGCGCGTCGCGAACCAAACCGAAGGTCTCGATCCGGCATGAGGCGGCTTCGGCGACCCGCCGGGCGCGTGCGCACTCGTGCCGCACCAGCAACCGCCCCTCGGCCCGAACGGCCCGGCCGAACAGCGAGAACGCGTGTTCCAAGTGCTCGTCGGTCGGGTAGCAATCGAAATGGTCCGGTTCGATGCCTAGAAGAACCGCCTGCTGTGGATGAAAGTGGAGGAAGTTGGCTCGATACTCGCACGCTTCCACGACCATCAACGGGCCGTGTCCGGCACGGCTCACGGCCCGGCTCGACCGGCCCAGCAGAAGGGGGTCGGCGCCGTAGGCCAGGGTCAGATCGGCACCGGCCCCCAACAAAACCGCCCCGATCATGCCGGCGACCGTCGACTTGCCGTGCGTGCCGGCCACGGCGATGGTCTCCCGGGCGGAGGCGAGCAGACCGAGTGCCTGGAAGTAGCGAAGCGTGGGAATGTTCCTCTCCCCCGCCCGCTGCAATTCGGGGTTGTTTTCGGGAATGGCGTCGCTGAACACGACCATGCCGGTCGCTTCCGGCACGTTCTCTGCGGCGTGGCCGATCCGAATTCGGGCGCCGCGGGCTTCGAGATCGTCGAGTCGGCCGGTCGCCAGGTCGGAGCCGCTGATCGTCCATCCGATATCCAGCAGAATCCGGGCAAGCGAGCGCATGCCCGAGCCGGCAATCCCGATCAGGTGGGCGTGACCGGGTTGCCACAGATTCGGAAGAATCAGGTGGCGACAGCTCGATGATTTCGGTTTGAACGGGTCGGGGGCGCTCACGGCAGACTTCTCGCGTCGGGCAATGGATTCTCCTACTTACCGCAGCAGTCGGTTGCCGTCAACGCCAGCGTGCTGCGAGCGAGGTTGGACGCGTCGGAAACCTGTCCGTGTCCTTGAGTTCACTTGACAGGCCGACGATAATTGAGGAGGCCGCCGCTGCGGTACCGACGTCGAGGACGCACGACGGAGAAGAAACCGAGGAACTTGCCGTTTGCACCACTGATCGAGAGCAGCCGATTGATCGAGTTTCTTCTCAAGACCGTTGGAATATCCCTGTCAGGCGTGCTCGCACCGGGTCCGATGACGGCGGCGACCTTGGCGGCGGGCATTCGGTCGCCTCATGCCGGAGCGATGATTGCGGTGGGGCATGCCGCGATCGAAGGTCCGCTCATGCTGCTGATCCTGGCCGGGGCCGGGGCGGTGTTCGAGGTCCCCTCGGTGAAACTCGGGATCGGCCTGGCCGGCGGGGCCTTTCTGCTGTTTCTGGGCGGCCAGTTGCTGGCCGCCCTGCGAAAGGGTGAAGTGGCGGAGGGTGTGGCAGAGACGCGACACCCTTTCGTCACCGGCGTGGTGCTGACTGCGGCCAATCCCTACTTCCTGATCTGGTGGGCGACCGTGGGGATGGCCTTGGCGACGGATGCGGTCAACTTCGGAGTCCTCGCCTTCGTGCTGTTCGGCGCGCTCCACTGGCTGTGCGATCTGGTCTGGCTGGAGATTCTATCCGTGGCCAGTTACAAGGGGACTGAAGTCCTGGGCGGAAAGTTGCAGCAGGCCGTGCTGCTGGTCTGCGGGATCATGTTGGTCGGCTTCGGGGTGATGTTTCTGCGGGACGCCTGGTTAGGACTGATGGGAACCGCGTGAACGCCGGCCCAATTGGACACCGCCACTTCGAGCAGTCTGAGAACCTGGACCCGTTCGAGTGCAGTCGTTTAACGCCCAGCCGAAGGCGCCGGCCGTACTACGGAAGCCGGCGCCTTCGGCTGGGCGTTGAACGAGCAACCCTCACAAAGTTGCGGTCACCAGCGACTGCACCGAAATGGCGCTGTCCAACGAAGAGGTACCAAGAAACGACAAACCGCCGCGTTTGGGAGCGGCGGCCTGCGTGTCTTTCGAGGATCCGGTGAGGCTCACTTCTGGCTGAGCGAGAGGGAGTCTGGAGAGGCGTACTCCTTCTCCTCCTGTTCCTTGACCGTCTTGACGGCTGCTTCGGCCGCTTGCATGGCCGCCCGGATCTCCAGCGGGTGAAAATACGGTTTCCGTATCCCGCCGGCGTAGTGCAATTGCTTGGCAGCCAGTTCCTGCCAGCTCATATTGTTATTTAGCGCCCACGCCGCGGCCTGGGCCACTCGCTGCGGCATCTTTCCGTAGCCGAGCATCTTGCAGAGTTCGTGGACTTCCTTCTTCTCGGTGAACTGATCGATGGGCACGATCTTATACGGTATGGCCGGGCGAGGCTCCGCTTTGCCGTGCTCGAGGCATACGGTGGTCACCTTGAACTTACCGATGCGCTCAGGGGCCACATTGAACATCATGCCGCCCATGCCGCCCATGCCGCCCATGCCGCCGCCCATACCTTGGCTTCCGCCGCCACCGTATCCCCCACCGCCTCCGCCTCCGCCCATGTCGCCGCCCATGTCGCCGCCAAAGCCCAATTGGGCCAACACCGGCACGCCGGCAAACGCCTCGGGCAGTCGCACAGTCAAGGGCTTGTCGGTCTTGTTTTCGACGAGCACGTTGCAGAGCGAAGAGTCCTTGGGAATCAGCTTCACTTCGATCTGGCCCTTGTCGATGGCAGAGAACATCTCGACCGTCTCGGCCTCCGGGGTGGTCACCGGCTGGCCGGCCCACAAACCGTTACAAACGATGCCAATCGCGAGTAGCAGAGCTACCCACATGACTCGGGTACCAAACCTCATGACGGAGACCCTCCGCTGAAAAGACGGGAAAGTGTTCATTCAGCCTCGACGCAACGGTAGCATCCCTCGTCCGTCGACACGGGCCGGAGGGAGCCGACGTTTGCGTAGGGCTCGACTTCGATACGAAACGAAAATGGCGCGTTTACCGCTACCCTTCATGGTAATCCGTACCGCCGACTTGTCCATCAATTCGGCGTGAATCACGCTAAATCGCTAAAACCATACCCATCTTTCGAGGGAGTCGCCACGAGGCCGGCCCACTCCACTCCGTTGGTTGCCCGCAACGGAACGGCGAGGCAATCTGGACGAGCGGGGAACAGAATGCCCGCATCTTACCTGTGTGGTATGGTTGACAGTACGAGATCCGGCTCTGTAAACTGCGCAGTTTCACGGACGCGGATCTTCGTTACCGGGGCGGCCCTCTGCCGCTTTTCCCGCAAAGTCTCGACTGGCCAAGGCCGGACATCCCGGATTGCCGGTCCCACACAATGAGTTGCCGGCTCGCTCGTGCGGGCAGGTCGCCGATACAGGTATTTCGTTCCTCGAACACGCGAAAAGAGGGTGAAGGATGAAAAGTCTTGGGATAAAGAACGTCTTCGGGCGTCGATTCTGGCCGGCGCTGGCGGTCATGTTGGCCGTACTGGCCACGGCGTCGCCGGCTTGGGCGGCGGAAGCCGCTGCTGCCGCAACGGCGGCCGGTGGCAGTTCGCCGATCTTCGTGGTCTTCTGGGTACTCGCTTTCGCCGGTTCGATCTCCGCGCTCGTCTATGCCCGCAAGTTCTTCAAGACGATGATGGAGGCGGAGGAGGGCACCGACGAAATGAAGGAAATCGCGGGCCACGTCCGCGAAGGCGCTTACGCCTACCTGAAACAGCAGTACAAGGTCGTGGCGATGTTCTTCTTCGTCATCTTCGTTCTGCTGCTCGTCATGGCCTTTGGGCTGCAGGTCCAGAGCAGGTGGGTGCCGTTCGCGTTCCTTACCGGTGGTTTCTTCTCCGGTCTGGCAGGCTTCATCGGCATGAAGACGGCTACGTTGGCCAGCAATCGAACGGCAGCCGGCTGCCGCAAATCGCTTAACCAGGGCCTTCAGGTGGCCTTCCGTTCCGGGGCCGTCATGGGGCTGACCGTGGTGGGACTCGGCCTTCTGGATATCACCCTCTGGTTCGGCTTCCTCTATTGGGTTTGGCCGATGTTCGGCTTCACGCCCCTCACGCTCGTCGAGGTGACGGTGACGATGCTCTGCTTCGGCATGGGTGCCAGCAGCCAGGCGCTGTTTGCCCGCGTCGGCGGCGGTATCTTCACGAAGGCAGCCGACGTCGGTGCCGACCTCGTGGGCAAAGTCGAAGCGGGAATTCCCGAGGACGACAAACGCAACCCGGCCACCATTGCCGACAACGTCGGCGACAACGTGGGCGACGTGGCCGGCATGGGCGCCGACCTCTACGAATCGTACTGCGGTTCGATTCTGGCCACTGCTTCGTTGGGCGTGGCGGCTTTCGCCAGCGGCGAACTGGTTCCCGAAGGCAAGACTATCCTCGACATGCAGCTTGCCGCCCTGTTCCTGCCGATGGTTCTGGCGGGGGCCGGTATCGCCCTGTCGATCTGGGGGATCTTCCTCGTCAAGACCGAAGAGAACGCCGATCAGGGCACGCTCTTGAAGGCACTCGCTCGAGGCGTCGATCGCTCCAGCATCGCGATCGCCTTGTTGACCATCGTCTTCTCCTGGTTCCTGATGCCGACGTACTGGACGGTCTCGATCAGCGTGATCGTCGGCCTGCTCGCCGGTTGGCTCATCGGCAAGTGGACCGAATACTCCACCAGCGACGAGTACAAACCGACGCAGTTGCTGGCCGATCAGGCGGTCACCGGCCCGGCCACCGTGATCATCGCCGGCATTGCCGACGGCATGAAGAGCGTGTGGTTCCCGGTGGTCGTGGTGGGCATCGCCACGCTGGCGGCCTTTGGCTTCGCGGCTCAAGGAAACTTCAGCGATATCCACTGGTTCGCCATGGGGCTTTACGGCGTGGGCATCGCCGCGGTCGGCATGCTGAGCACCTTGGGAATCACCCTGGCCACCGACGCTTACGGTCCGATTGCCGACAACGCGGGCGGCAACGCCGAAATGTCGGGCCTGGAGCCGGTCGTTCGCCAGCGCACCGACGCCCTCGACAGCCTGGGCAACACGACGGCCGCCACCGGCAAGGGTTTTGCCATCGGGTCGGCCGCTCTGACCGCCCTGGCCCTGCTGGCCGCCTACGTGGAAGAGGTCCGCATGGGACACGTCCACTGGGGCGAGAGCGTTGCTCGAAACGTCCAGAACGAGGGCTGGTACAAGCTCAACAACGAGTTCATTGTCAAGATGGAGTCGACTGACGCCGGCATGCACCCTGTTGGTTACCTGGCCATGCCGAGTCAACTCCGCAAGAAGGGCATCGATGAAGTCTGGACCGACAAGTACAACACGAAACTTGGCCCGGCGCTCGTCACCGACATGATCGACGAGACGGGCGGAGCCGTCAAGTTCAAGTCGACCGGCGATGAGCTGGTGACCGTCGAAAACGCCACGATGATGGACTGGATGTCCTACTACTCGTGCAACGTGATGAACCCGAAGGTCCTGGTCGGCATGTTCCTGGGGGCCATGGCCACGTTCCTGTTCTGCGCCTTGACGATGAAGGCCGTGGGACGGGCCGCCTTCGGCATGGTCGAAGAGGTCCGCCGCCAGTTCAAAGAGAAGCCCGGAATCATGCAAGGCACGGAGAAGCCCGACTATGCCGAGCCGGTGAGAATCAGTACCGTTGCCGCCCAGCGGGAGATGATTCTCCCGTCGCTGCTCGGCCTGGGCATTCCGGTCGTCGCGGGCCTGTTGCTCGGCGTCTCGGGCGTGATGGGCCTCTTGGTCGGCACGCTGACCTGCGGGTTCTGCGTGGCCGTGTTCATGGCCAACGCCGGCGGTTCGTGGGACAACGCCAAGAAGCATATCGAGGCCGGCGCCCACGGCGGCAAGGGCACACCCGCCCATAAGGCGGCCGTGGTCGGCGATACGGTCGGCGATCCCTTCAAGGATACCAGCGGTCCCAGCTTGAACATCCTCATCAAGCTGATGAGCATGGTGAGCGTGGTCGTCGCCGGCCTGATCGTCCGCTACAGTTTGGCGGCCCTGGGCTGGTTCTGACCCCAACCGTAGGTTGGCTCTCCTGAGCCGACCAAACCAAAACCACACAGAACGCCCGCGAGTTGCGCCTCGCGGGCGTTTTCTATTCTCTGGATGAATAACGGTGACCGGTTTGGGGGAAGTTGCTGTACGTAGCAGGCACGCTCCGCCGTGCCGTTCGCCAAAGAAAGTAGCAGGCACGCTCCGCCGTGCCGTCCGCCAGGGTTTCGGAAAATGACTACTCCCTTCATGTCACTCAACGCTTGCTGGTGTCATTGTGCCGGCGAGTGTCTTCTCCGGCAAGGATGCTGGGCATGCGTAGGGTAGATTCGGCAACAGAGCCGGCCTGGGCCGTTCAGGAAGCGTCAAGTCGAGCTGGCAAGCCACGTCTTCCGAAACCTTGGCGGACGGCACGACGGAGCGTGCCTGCTACGTCTTTTGCTGCGGTCGCTTCCAGCGGTAGAAGTCGGTGTCTCGCAGACGGGCTTTGCGGGGATTGTCGGCGATGTACCGTTGGATGGCTTCGAACTGCTCGGGACTGCGTACCAGATGATCGAAGCTCTCTTCCTGCCAGAATCGGCCTTTCTGTCCCAAACGTCGGTTGATTTCTCTCGCCGTGAACTTCTTCCAGGACTTGCACTGAGCGACGATTTCCGTGTCTCCCAGAAGCCCGACAAGCAGATGGACATGATTCGGCATGACCACGAAATCGCCCATGACATACCGGTCGCCGTCGAAGTGTCGCAGGCTGTCCGCGACCATTGCGGAAAGCTCTGGGTTTTTCAGAACACACGCCCCATAGCCACGATCCAAGTACTCGAGAAAGTCTCGGGAGAATGTCTCGTGGAATTCTTGCAGGTGGGCACGAGACAACCGGCTCAACTCGGTCTTCCGATACGGCTCATGGCAGGCAATTCCGTGCTTCCGCAACCATGTATCGCGGCGACGACGCCACTGGCTGGCCAAATGGGTTGGGATTGAATCCTCGGTGCGAAAGGTAACAAAGTACGTCACCCCCGGTTGGTACCAATGCGGCAGGTTGCAGCCTTCCCCCGCGACATATTCCGCCTTCGGGTCGAACAGCTCGAAGATCATCGGCCACCCCAAAGTAGCAGGCACGCTCCGCCGTGCCGTCCGCCAAAGTAGCAGCCACGCTCCGCCGTGCCGTCCGCCAAGGTAGCAGGCACGCTCCGCCGTGCCGTTCGCCAAAGTAGCAGGCACGCTCCGCCGTGCCGTCCGCCAAAGTAGCAGGCACGCTCCGCCGTGCCGTCCGCCAGGGTTTCGGAAAATGACTACTCCCTTCATGTCACTTAACGCTTGCTGGTGTCATTGTGCCGGCGAGTGTCTTTTCCGGCAAGGACGCAGGGTATGTGGAGGTAGATTCGGCAACAGAGCCGGCCTGGGCCGTTCTGGAAGCGTCAAGTCGAGCTGGCAAGCCACGTCTTCCGAAACCCTGGCGGACGGCACGACGGAGCGTGCCTGCTACTTTGAAGGCCACCGAAACTCCTCTTGACTCCAGTACAAATGTACGCATAATACGCTCACGTATACTTGTACGCGACAACCCCCGCACGGAGGAAGGAGGTGACGGATGGGTGAGAGACCTGCGCTCTCGAAGGCCGAGCTGGAAGTGGCCCGCGTGCTCTGGGAACTGGGCGAGGCCACGGTCCGCCAGGTTCACGAGACGCTCTCGGCAAGCCGGAAGATCGACTTCGCGACGGTCCAGACCTATATGCGGCGGCTTGAGTCGAAGGGCTACGCCCGGACATGGCTCGACGGGCGCACCCGCGTCTACACTCCCTCGGTCAAACCGGCTACCGTCATTCGCGAGACCGTGGACGATCTTGTCGAACGTCTGTTTGGCGGCGAAACCCTCCCGCTGATGCAGCACTTGATCGAAGACCGCGGCGTCAGCGGCGAGGACCTGGCCCAACTGCGAGCCCTGCTCGATCGGCTCGAGGAGGATGGCCATGGAAAGTAACCTCCTCGCCCTGGCCTGGGCGCAACTCTGGCAAGTCACGTTGCTGGTCGCCGCCGTGGCGATCTTCGTTCGCCTCGTCGCGAGCAACCGGCCCCACCTGGCCTACGCCTTGTGGTTGGTGGTGCTGGTCAAGTGCGTCACGCCGCCCGTCTGGAGCAGTCCCAGCGGCGTGTTCTGCTGGCTGCTGCCGGCCAAGCATGCGGCGATCGCTGAGCCGACCGTGATGCCAGAACCTGTGCGGTTGGCCACACCGCGTGAGGACCTGATCATCCCGCTGTATCCGGTCGAATCTGTGCCAACGCCTACGGCCGCGCCGGCACCAATCGTGGAGGCACCCCGACCCCGTTTCACCTGGCCCGACTGGGCCGCTGGCGGCCTGCTTGTCTGGGCCGTCGGAGCAAGCATTTCGCTGGGGCTGTCGGTCTGGCGTTGGCGAGCCTGCGTTCGGAAGGCAAGACGAGTTCCGTGCGAACCAGACCTCGAATTGGCGGAACGGGTGTCCGGCCTGGCCCGACGCTTTGGGCTGCGAAGGCGTGTCCGTGTGCTCGTCACCCAAGGCCGCCTCGGCCCGGCCGTGACCGGCGTGCTGCGGCCCACGCTGCTCATGCCGGAGGGGATGCTGGTGGACAAGACGGCGAGCGAGATTGAGCCGCTGTTGGCCCACGAGTTGATCCACATCCGCCGGGGCGACCTGTGGGCCGGGCTGTTGCAGACGGTCGTGCTGGCCTTGTGGTGGTTCCATCCGCTGGTTCGCTGGGCCGTGCGCCAATCGATGCGTGAGGCGGAACGCTGCTGCGACGAGGCGGTTCTGGCCGAGTTGGCGTGCAAACCGAGAGACTACGCCCGGAGCCTGCTGGGCGTGCTGCAATACAAGATGGAGTGGGCGCCCGCGGCGGTTTTTCCCGGTGCGGGGCGAATCGATGCAACCTCAAAACGATTGGAGAGGATCATGAGACTGGGACAAGGATGTCGCCGTCGGAGTCCGTGGTGGTGCTGGGCGGTGATGGTCGCAACCGCGGCGGTCGTGTTGCCGGGCGGGGCGTTCGTGGTGTCGGGGGAAAAGGCAAAGGGCGACAGAGCCGGCGCGCCGGGATGGACCGAGTTGGAAAGCGTGGAGGAATCGCCGACAACTGCTGTGTTGCCTTCGGCTTCGGCAGCGGCGACGGAGACGGAAGCGACGATTCGGCTGGCCATGGTCTACGACGTGGAAAACACCTTGTCCGAAATCGCAAAGACAACACACGGCACCGACGCGGCGAAGGCGAGTTTGCTGGAACTCTGTGGTTTTGACGCCGACGGCAAGTGCAAGCATGACGGTGAGTCCCACGTCGCATGGCAGGATGACAGACTCGTCGTGTTCGCGACCAGATCGGAACACGAGACCATCGTTGCCGAGTTGGAGGCAATCCGAGAGTACGGTCTGTGCTCGCTGGAGATCGAGGTGCTGTTGCTCCAAGGGCCCGCAACCCATATCCAAACGTTGCTGGAAACGAAGGATGAGGGGGCGGCGTCATTGCTCCAAGAGCAAGAAGAGCGAGAGGCTGAAGTGGGGCTGGTCATCAGTTGCGAGTCGCTCGTTGTCCATGCCGATCTGGAACAACTCATTCACCGGTCAAAGGCCATCCCCGCCCTGAAAGTCCTGGCGAGTCCGCGACTCCGGGTGACAAACGGCCAGTCTGGTTCGATCTTCGTCGGGAAGGAGGTGCCCACCAGTCCGGGGCGCGCCTCGGAGGCGGCAGCCGTCCGATTCGTTCCGGTTGGACTGGAGATGCAGTTCCAGCCGCGTCTGCGAACGCAGAACAGAGTCCTTCTGCACAGTGACGTGACTATTTCGGAAGAACTCCCGCAACGGGTACAACACTCGGAGGGTGAGGAGTCCTGGCGTGCCTCAGGGATTCGCGTCGTTTCTCAGAAAGCCAGTTCCACGGTGCTGGGGCCGCTGGGAGAGACCATCGCCATCCGAACGCAAGCTCCCGGCAAGAAGGGCAAAGGCTCGGAGGAGACGTTGGTTCTGGTCAAGGTGGCAAAACCTGACGCAGATTCGCCTCCGGCTAGCCGCGGGTCAGAATCAATCGGGGAGAAATCTGATCCGTCAGAAGACGTCCGCGAACAGCGAGACGTATACGTCGTGACCTACAACGTGGCGGATCTGGTTCTGCCGAGGCCTGACCCCGTTGGCCTTTCAGAGTCGCCCGCAACAATTGACGAACCGGCACCGGAAAGGGGGAAAGCGGCGCCGGCACCTCGCCCGAAAGGATACACGCAGCCGGTTCCCGATCTCTCCCGGACGGCACCACACTTTGGCCCACTCATCGAGCTTATCACGGCTGCCATCGCACCGGCTTCCTGGGAACAGGCAGGCGGGCAAGGGCGCATCGCTCCCTTTGAGGCCAATCTGATTCTGGTCATCAGGCAGACGAAAGACGTTCACGAGGAAATCGCCGATCTGTTGGCACAGTTTCGCCGCACGCAGAGATTGCAGGTTGTTCTTCGCACGCAAACCGTTGAAGCCGCGGACGAATTCTGCCGCAAGCACTGGAAAGGTGCGCCCTCACAGGGGGAATCCGCCGTGCTGGATTCCGCCGCGTTCGCGGAGCTTCTGGCGGATCTGCGATCGAACGATTCGACTCGCCTCACCGAAGGACCAACGGCAAGGCTGTTCAACGGGCAGCAGATCGAAATACCGATCGCGATCCTGGTCGGCACCGCCGGCGTCCCAAGGCGGCTGGTCTTGCACCCATGCGTGCCGGGTGAGAACCAGAACGTGTATCTCCAGGCGGATATCGCTCCGTCCACACTGCACAACGAGCGGAAAGAACTGAAGCGCGGCGAGGCCCTTGCCCTGGAAATCAGCGAGCCGGCCGAGGCCTCAGCAACGTCGCGAAGAACGTTCGTCCTGGTTACGTCGGAGATTGTCGTCATCCAACAGGAAGCGAAGCAACCGATTGCCGTTGTAGGGTGGAAGAGTGACCGAAACTGAGGATGCGCCCATTCAACGCATCAAATTCGGCTCCTCCATTTCTCGGGATCCGACGCTCCGTGAACAATCGCGAGAATTGCGATGAACCCGGGTTTCACGGTGAAGAAGATCAAGTACGGAAACTTCTCGATCTTCGCGAATCGCACCGGCTGCAGGTCGAACGGGAACAACTCGGGGGTCTCCACGATATCATCAAGTCGCCGATCAACATTTGCACGAAAAGCATCGGCGAGCGTCGGTGATATCTGCTCGTAGTAGTCAATCGCTTCGACAAGGTCATCCGGTATAGACCGGTGGAACCTCAGTTCATGAGCCACGTCTCTGGTCCACCTGCTGCCACACTTGCTCGCGCGAGATTCCTTGTTCTTCCCCGTCGCCATCGAAATCGCCCAGACGTGCCTTCACGACTTCACGATGCCATTGCTGAACGGGAAGCTCTTCCCGAGACTCACGGATGCTGTCCCATAGTTCTTGAACGAGTTCCAGCCGTTCCGTTGCAGGAAGACGCGAGAGTTGATCCATTGCGGGGTGCATAGGCTGCTCCAAACGAGTCGCAATCATTCGTTCGAATGAGCCCGAAGTACGACTTCGCACTTCGGGCTTCTTCATTCGTTCCTCATTTGACTTTCGTCATTCGCCATTCCGACGACGTCACGCCCGCCAGGGCCGCTTGCGTTCCTCCATCTTGGGCAGGGCCTTGATGGCGATCTTCGCATCGGTTTCGACCTGGAAGTCGAACATGCCGGCGATGACGAAGTCGGCTCCGTTCTTGAACGCATAGGGGAATGCGATCAGGGGGTTGATCGCACCGGCCGCCATGACCTTGAAGGCGACCCAGGGCTTCTCCACGGTTTCCATGAAGGCGGCCGTTTCTTCCGGATTGTTGCACCACATGCTGTCGTGGTTGGCACTGTGCTCGCTCTCGGGCTTCATCCAGTCGTACTCTTTCCGGCTTTCTTGCGGAGTGGCCGACCAGTAGCGATCGATGTGGAAAGTCTTGACGTAGAAGTCGTTGCCCACGTTGTGCTTCTCGCACTCGATGGGCATGTTGAGCGAGTGGCCGCCCACGCCGGCCGGCACGCCCTGGGCCTTGATCAGGTCGACCATCTGGGCGATCACGTCCATGCTGCCCCCCTTCATCATGTGCGAGTCGGTCACGCCGCCGTGCGAGTAGATCAGGGTGGCGCCCTTGTCCACTTCGCGCTTGATCGTCTCGTTCATGGCCGTCTTGTCTTCCATGAACGGGATGCAGGTCATCGTCTGCATGGGCGTGCTGTGACTCTTGTTGTAGTTCACGATCGGATCCCAGCACCGAGGGTCCATCTGGATCGTGTCGATGCCGCAGGCCTGGCAGAGTTCGAGCGTTTCGAAGATCTTGGCCTCGGTGTTGTACTCTTTGAAGAGTTGGGAGGCATACATCAGGTCGCGGCTGTGGGCCCAGCCGCCGATCAGGTTGCCGCCGATGAGCAAGCGGCTCATGGAAACGGCGCCGATCTTGCCCTTCGGCATGTCGGCCGGATTGATATCCGGCTTCGGCTTGCTGCCCGCCGTGCCGTCGGCGGCTGCCGCACGAAAGGTATCTTCCTCGATGCTGGCAAACGCTGCGACACCGGCCGCACCGGCAATGCCCCGAGCCAGGAAACAACGACGATCGGTCTTACGAGCCATAGGAACTACCTCCGGTATCCCTCATTAAGATTCTCGAGTTGACTGCCCGCGAGGGGCACCGCCGGTTTCAGTATCGGCCCCGGCGGTGGGAAAGTCAACGCGGACAGGGAAACGGCGAATTAAGAAAGCCAAATGACGAAAAAAGCCCAAAACCCGAAGGCCCATTGGTACTTCGGGCCTGTTCATTCCTTCGTCATTCGTCATTGATCTCTCCCAACGCCTTGAGGACCTGCTCGTCGTGCCCCTCGACCTTGACGCTCTTCCACATCTTCCGCACGACGCCCTCGGCGTCGATGATGAACGTCGACCGCTGGACGCCCATCGACGTCTTGCCGAAACGCGTCTTCTCTCGCCAGGCGCCATACTTCTCGGCCACCTTGTGCTCGGTGTCGGCCAACAGGGGGAAGTTGAGTTGGAACTTGTCGCGGAACTTGACGTGGCTTTCGACGGTGTCGGTGCTGACGCCCAGCACGGTCGCCCCGAGCCTGGCCATTTCGGCCTTCAGATCGCGGAAGGCACAGGCCTCGGTCGTGCAGCCCGGCGTGTCGTCGCGGGGGTAGAAATAGAGCACCACCGGCTTGCCCCGGAGGCTGCTGAGCTTGATCTTCTTGCCGTCGTCGGCGGGCAGGGTGAAATCGGGGGCCTTCTTGCCGGTCTCAATCCAATCAGCCATCGGTTATCTCCTCACTGTAGGTGCCGGGCGCCGCACGGCTCCTGAATTCTCGATACGTCATACCATCGTCCTGGAATTGTAGAGACTGTGGCCGTGAGGCAAGACAGGATGGCCGTTTCCGTCGCGAACCCCCGCGTGGTAGGGCGTGTCCCCTCGGTGTGGAGCCCGGCGCAGGGCGTAGGACAGGTTTGTAACCTGTCCTGGACAGGATGCAATCCTGTCCTACGAGGGAATACTGCCACCTAGGCGGGCTCCGGGGCTCGGTTTACAATGGGAAGTAGCGGAATTCTTGACCATGTCCCCCAACCAGAGGACCATCGTGACGAACACTTCTGCCGGCGCAGCGGCCGTTCTCGACGATCAGAGTAATCCAGCCCTGAAGCGTGCCTTGATCGCTGCCCAGACGGCCGACGACAACCGCGGCCGCGATATCGTCATTCTTGACATGCGGGACATGACGACCTTCTTCGACTACTTCGTCATCTGCTCGGGCACCAGTCGCCGGCAACTCCACGCCATCAGCGAGGAAATCGACCACGCCCTCGAGGAGGGTCTGGGCGACCACCGCCTCGGCATCGAGGGCTACAACGAAAGCCGCTGGATCCTGCTCGACTATGGCGACGTGGTCATCCACCTGTTCGAGCCCGAGACCCGCCAGTACTACGACCTGGAGAACCTCTGGGGCAAGGCGAAGCGAGTCCCCTTCGAGCCGGCCAGCGTCAAGACGCCCGAAGCATTGTAGGGTGGCGCCAAGTGGACCATCGCGAAGATCGCTGTTGGGCAGAAGTGGTCTGCTATTCCGTTTGACGATGACCGGCAATCACGGGAACGCGGCCCACCGTGTTTGGATACATCCGGCAACAGATGGAACGCGAGACGTCTGGAGCCATGGACGAGAATCCGTACGAGTCGCACAAGATGACTCACAGAACCTGAGTCCGCGGCAATCGCCGCGACGCCTTCTCGAAGCTGACCGTCTCCGCCTTGAGAGCTTCATACTGGGCCTGAATCAGCCGATCCACGAACCCGGGTTTCTGGGAGCCTTTGGCAGATGCCTTGAGAACGTTGAGAACGGGCGATCCGTCGACCGCCTGAACCGGCCCCTCCGTGAGCATCTGGGCCAGAATGTCGATTGCCTCCCGCTTCGGAACCTCGTAGTGGGTGTGCAACGCGAAGTAGGCCTCGCAAATCACCAAGTCCGACACGATGAGCCAGTCGCCGGAGTCCAGAGCTTCGACAAGGAACTGCGCCGCACGCTCGGCCTGGGGTTCCGGCTCCCCCGTAAGCAGACGCAGGACCACCGAAGTATCGAGCCCGAACCGCCTATTTCGAGGCACTGCTCCGGCCCTCCTCGATGCTTCGACGAATCGAATCCATGTCGTGGCGTTTGCCGGCGGCGTAGCACTTGAGCGAGCCGAGCCATCCCGGTTTTCGAGCCGACTCAACCGGCCGGATGATCCACGTGTCTTGATCGTCCACCCGTGTGCGTTCGACGCTCAGCGAGTCACCCGGCTCGACCCCCATTTCATCACACAGCGCCTTGGGCAGGGTCGCTTGCCGCTTGCTTGTGATCCTGATAATGGACATGGCACGGCCTCCTTACTGTAAGCGTATGTGAGTAAGGAGGCGTCGTCAAGCCGAAACCGTCGCGTGCATCTTGACGCATTCACAACCTGTGTTACAAACAGGAGATCCATTCCTTCACTTGCCCTCCTGTCGGTTGTAGGGTGCGTCTTGACGCACCAGTCGGTTGTGGGGTGCGTCTTGACGCACCAGTCAAATGCGTGGTTACTTGGTGCGTCAAGATGCACCCTACCCCAGCCAATTACCCAACTTGCCGTGAGCATCCTTCCCGAACTCGAAAACCGTTTCCGATCCGCCCTCGCCGCCCTCGAGGTCGATCCCGAGCCGCTCTTGGGCATGATCCGCCGCAGTCAGGACCCGAAATTCGGCGACTACCAGGCCAATTTCGCCATGCCGCTGGGCAAGCAACTCGGCAAACCGCCCCGGGACGTGGCCTGCGAGGTCGTTGCCAACCTCAACGTGGACGGTTTCTGCGAGGCGCCCGAGGTGGCCGGGCCGGGGTTCATCAACCTGCGGATCCGCAACGATTGGATCGTCGATCAGTTGACTTCAGCCTTTGCCGATGAGCGGCTGGGCGTGCCCGCGGCCGCCGAGCCCAGGACCTACGTGGTCGACTTTTCGGCCCCCAACGTGGCCAAGCCGATGCACGTGGGACACATCCGCTCGACGTCGATCGGCGACGCCCTGTCGCGAACCTTGCGGTTTGCCGGCCACAAGGTGATCACCGACAACCACATCGGTGACTGGGGCACCCAGTTCGGCATGATCATCTACGGCTATCGCCACTTCTGCGACACCGAGGCCTACCGGTCAGACTCCGTCCGCGAGTTGGCCCGGCTCTACCGGCTCGTCCGCCAGTTGATGGACTATCACGACGGCAAGGCGAAGCTCGAGTCGATGGCCCGCAAGCTCACCGAGGCCGAAGAACGGCTGGAGGAGGCCGTCTCCACGACGGAAGGCCAGAAACTCGACAAGAAAGCGAAGAAGCTGGTCAGTAAGCTTCGCAAGGACGTGGAAGAGGGCCAGGAAGAACTGGCGGCGCTGAGGGGCAAGATTGCCGAGATCAACGAGAGCCCCGTCTTGTCGAAGCTGGCCGCCGAGCACCCGAACATCAGCCAGTCCGTCCTTCAGGAGACGGCCAAACTCCACGCCAATGACGGGGAAAACCTTCGTCTCTGGCGGGAGTTCCTGCCGCCTTGCCTCGATGTGCTGGAAGAGACGTACCGGCGGCTTGGTGTATCCTTCGATCACACCCTGGGCGAAAGCTTCTACCACGACCGGCTGGCTGCCATTGTCGACGAACTGGTCGAGCAGGGCGTCGCCCGGGAGAGCGACGGGGCGATCTGCGTGTTCTTCGAAGGGCACGAGGTGCCCATGCTGATCCGCAAGAAAGACGGCGCATTTCTCTATGCCACAACCGACCTGGCCACGCTCCGCTACCGCATGCAGGAGTGGGCTCCCGACGCCGTGCTCTACGTGGTCGACTTCCGCCAGAGCATGCACTTCGAGCACCTGTTCACCGCAGCCCGGCTCATGGGCATGGCAGATACCGAACTGAAGCATATCAGCTTTGGTACCGTGCTCGGAACCGACGGCAAGCCCTTCAAGACCCGGGCCGGGGATGCCGTGGGACTGGAAAGCCTGCTCGATGAGGCGGTCGCCCGGGCGGCCAAGGTCGTCGAAGAAAACGACGAGGCCAAGCCGGGCGGTCCCGAACTCTCACCCGAGCAGCGAGCCCGGATTGCCGAGACAGTCGGCATCGCGGCCTTGAAGTACGCCGACTTGTCGCAGAACCGCGAGAGCGACTACGTGTTCAGCTACGACAAGATGCTGGCCATGAACGGCAACACGGCGACCTACATGCAATACGCCTACGCCCGGGTGCGGAGCATCTTCGCCAAGGGCGAGGTCGACGTGGAAGCCCTGCGAGCGTCCAGGCCGCGGGTCTATCTCGACACGCCGGCCGAACGCGCTTTGGCGTTGGAACTCTTGCGCTTCGGCGAAGCGATCGACTTTTGCCTGAAGGACTATCGTCCGAATCTACTGACGAGTTATCTCTTCGATCTGGCCAACTGCTACTCGACCTTCTTCGAGAACTGCCCGGTGCTCAAGGCCGAGACTTCCGAGCTTCGGCAGAGCCGCCTGGTCCTCTGCGACCTCACCGCCCGAACGATCCGGAAAGGTCTGGAACTCTTGGGCATCAACGTGGTCGAGAAAATGTAGCTTTGGAGTGCGCCGGCTCGTCGTCGCTTTCTTTTCGCACTTGCGATAGTTGGCTCTTTCTCAACCGTCATTCCCGCGCAGGCGGGAATGACAGATCGGGGGGGCGCCCGATAGGCTTGTGTGCAAACGAGTTACGGCAGGCGATGCCGATCCGTCAAGAAATTCCCGGCGTCAGCCGATAATTCCATTTGACGCCGCATAGATACATATGTATACTGTACACAAGACCACACCTCCAACCTTCCCTCTCGATCGGAAAACAACTGCCGGGAATGGAATAAATCCCATTCGCCAGGAGGAATCTGCGCGTGACCAAACCACCGTCATCCCAACTCATTGAGAACCTGCGCCGGCAGATTACGAGCTTGGAGAACGGACGGCGAACAGAAAAAGACGGGGTTGTGCCGTGTGGCTGTGCCGAGCTGGATCGGCTGTTGCCCGACGGCGGATTTCGTCGGGGGAGCTTGATTGAATGGCTGGCGGCCGAGGAAGGTTGTGGAGTTCACAGTCTGGCCTTGATCGTCGCCCGCGAAGCCTGCCGCGAGGGCGGAAGGCTCGTCGTGTTCGATCCGGCGGAGGAGTTTTATCCGCCGGCGGCAGTGCGGCTGGGGCTCGAAATCGCCAACTTGTGGGTGGTGCGGCCGGAGAATCAAGCCGACGAACTCTGGGCACTCGCGCAGGTGTTGCGCTGTCCCGGGATCGCCGCGGCCGTTGCTCAACTCGACCGGCTGGATAGTCACGATTTTCGCCGTTTGCAGCTTGCGGCCGAAAGCCACACGGCGCTGGGCCTGTTGTTGCGCCCCTGGAGCGCGAGGAAGGAGCCTTCCTGGGCCGAGGTGCGGCTGGGGGTGGAGGCGGTTCCCTCGCCCGAATCGGCCGAGGTGCGTCGGCTCAAGGTCCACTTGCTACGCAGCCGCCGAGGTGCCGGATATGGAACCGTCGAAGTTGAACTCCACGAAGAAACGCATCCTGTGCATCTGGCTGCCCGACTGGCCCGTCCTCAGGCAGACGCTCGATCGGGGCGAGCCGTTTGAACCTGGCGGCCCGCAATCCTATCGCCGTCAACCGATCGTGCTGCACGAGACGGTTCACGGCAGCCGGCGCGTGGCCGCCTGTTCGGCCAAGGCTCGCGCGCTGGGGATCACCGTCGGCATGCCGCTGAGCGAGGCCGCCGCATTGCTCGAAGTGGGTGACACCTGTCGGGTGTCACAAGTGGGTGACATCTGCCGGGTGTCATCAAGATCAACACCAATTTCAGGGTCGAAGCCCAAGACCGACAAATCCATCACGGTTGTAGGACAGGATTGCATCCTGTCCAGACAGGTTACAAACCTGTCCTACAACGCGACCGTTGATCCTGCGCCGGTTCTCAACCAGTCGCACCCGGCAGGTGCGACCCACTTGGTCTGGCCACACGATCCGCGGGCCGATCGAGAAGCACTGGAGCGGCTGGCCGTCTGGTGTCACCGTTACAGTCCCCTGGTCGGCCTGGACGACGCCGTCGAACCCGATTCGCTCCTGCTGGACGTAACCGGAGTCGCCCGTTTTTTCGACGGTGAAGAGGCGTTGGGCCGGCGCATCCTCACCCAGTTCGCTCGGCGAGGCATCTTGGTCCGCGTTGGATTGGCAGTCACCATCGGCGCCGCCTGGGCGGCTGCACGCTATGGCAAAAGCGGAAAGCAAAAAGCAGAAAGCGGAGGAATGCAGGAGCAGGATCGCCTGGAGTGCCGCTGGTTGCGGCGGCGGGCAGTCGATTCGCCGCCGGGGTCGAGGGCGAAGGACGTTTCGCCTTCGGTCGCGATTGTTCCTTCAGACCACACCGACGAATTTCTGGCGGCAATGCCGTTGGCTGCGTTACGGCTATCCGACGAAATACTCGACTTGCTGCGTCAACTGGGTTTGCAGCGGGTCGGCCAACTCGACCGGCTTCCCCGGGCGGATTTCAACGCCCGCTTCGGCCCGGAGTTGCTCCGCCGCTGGGACCAGGCCGCGGGCCGGCTCGACGAGCCGATCGTCGCCTTGCCCTTACCGCAACAATTCGAGGCTGAGCAGTTTTTTGAACATCCGGTGGGCGATCGGGCGACGCTGGAATTCGTGCTGAATCAACTCATCCAGCGCATCGCCCAGATGGCAACGATAGCTGGCCGGGGAGCGTTGCGAGTGGAGGTTCATTTCGACTGCCGAACGTCGGGAAACCTTACCCTTGAGGTCGGCCTGTTTCGCCCTTCCGCCTCCGCCGAGCATCTGTTCGGCCTGGTGCAGATGCGGCTGGAACGGCTCCGTTTGCCCGGCAAGGTCGAAACGGCAACCGTTCGATTCACGGAAACGGCCCCTTTGGAACGACATCAGGCAGAACTTTTCGATTCGGGGACGGTCTCACAGCATAGCCGGCAAACGGCCGACTTGATCGATCGCCTGGCCAGCCGTCTGGGCCGCGATCGCATTCTCGGGGTCCGCCTGCTGGCCGAGGCCCAGCCGGAACGGGCCTATCGCTACGAATCGCTGGTCGGCAAACGTCGCCCCCCACGGCGTACCCCGCCCCGCGACCTGCCGCCCCGGCCGCTCAAGCTTCTACGGAGACCGATCCGGCTGGCGGCCGTGGCGATCGTGCCCGACGGCCCGCCGCTCCATTTCACCTTGCCCAGCGGCCGGCAACGCGTGGCCCGATCCTGGGGCCCCGAACGGATCCAGACCGGCTGGTGGCGAGGCCAACCGATCCACCGCGACTATTACCGCGTTGAAACCACCACCGGCACGCGTTATTGGCTCTTCCGCCGCCGAACGGACGGGGGGTGGTTTTTGCATGGGGTGTTTCACTGAGACAGAACAATATTCCTACGCCGAAGGCGTTCAATCCCAAAGCCCGGCGTCGCGCAGCGCACGCTGGGTAGAAAAGGCGAATTCCCTCCGTACCCCGCAGGGATTCCGCAACACATACGCCGAAGGCGTTAAATCCCAAAGCCCGGCGTCGCGCAGCGCACGCTGGGATACGATAGACGCGCAACCCTATACCCCGAAGGGGTTTAACAAAACGAGGCGAATCATGTCGCAATCCCTCGTCCAGATCTACGTACACCTTGTGTTTTCCACCAAGAACCGTCAGCCCTTTCTGCGCGATATCGGCCTCCGCGAGCAAATGCATGCATACCTTGTGGGAATCTGCAAAAACCAGAGCTCGCCATCATTGATCACGGGCGGCGTGGAAGATCACGTGCACCTGCTCTGTCGGTTGTCCAAAACGTTGGATGTCGCCACGTTGATTCGAGAGTTGAAACGTGAATCTTCGAAATGGGTCAAGACAGAAGACCGGAGGCTCTCCGCGTTTCATTGGCAGGAGGGTTATGGGGCCTTCTCGGTGAGCCCATCCCATGTTGATGCTCTCAAACAATACATCACGAATCAATCTGAGCACCATAAACGAGAAACGTTTCAAGACGAGTTTCGGCGACTATGCCGAAAATACGGAATCAAAATCGATGAACGGTATGCGTGGGATTGAATTATGGAACCCCTTCGGGGTACAGAAGGAACTCGCCTTTCCTACCCAGCGTGCGCTGCGCGACGCCGGGCTTTGGGATTCAACGCCTTCGGCGTACTGTTCGCAAAGCAAACGTGAAATACGGCGTTGCCTCGCCCATTTCAATAACCGACTCTCAAAGTGGCGCAAGCCCGTAATCCAACCTTCACAAACACATGAGCGCACCATGCGCACAAATCACGAACTAAGACTTTAACCGCTTCGCGGTGATTTGAATCCTATGCCTTTTGCCGAAATCTACGCTAAATCGAATTTCTCCTTCCTCGAAGCAGCTTCGCATCCAGAAGAACTGGTTCACCAAGCCGCGGAGTTGGAATACCGGGCGATTGCCATCACCGATCGAAATTCCCTCGCCGGCGTGGTCCGGGCCCATACGGCCGCCAAGGAGACCGGAATCAAGCTGCTTGTGGGGGCGGAAATCGTTCTTGAAGATGCGGCAACCATCGTTCTCCTGCCGACTGATCGGGCCGCCTACGGCCGCCTCTGCCGGTTGATCACCGAAGGTCGGCGTCGGGCCGAGAAGGGCGAGTGCCTGCTGCGGTTCGACGACCTTGCCGGCCGTGCCGACGGCCTGCTGGCCTGCATGATTCCCGAACCGAAAATCACTTCCCGCTTTCGCCGCGACTTGAACGACTATCACAACCTGTTCGGCGGCCGCTGCTACCTGGCCGCTTCGCTCCACTACGGCCCCGACGACCGCCGCCGGCTCGCAGAGCTGTCGGACGTTGCCCGCAAGGCAGGCGTTCCCTTGGTCGCCACCGGCGCGGTTCGCTACCACGTGGCCGAGCGGCAGGCCCTTCAAGACGTTCTGACGGCCGTGCGTCATCATGCCACCGTGGCCGAGGTGACCGAGCACCTGTTTGCCAATGCCGAACGTTACCTGAAATCGCCCGAGCAGATGGAGGCCCAATTCGCCGACGCCCCCGGCGCCCTCCGTCGCACCCTTGAAATCGCCGACCGCATCGATTTCTCCCTCGACCAGCTCCGTTACGAATACCCCGAAGAACTCGCGCCCGCGGGCCAAACGCCGAACGAACACCTGCGGCACCTCACCTGGGCCGGGGCGAAGAAGCGTTACCCCGGCGGCATCCCCGACAAGGTTTGCCGCTTGCTCCGGCATGAACTCGACCTGATCGAGGAACTCCACTACGAGGCCTACTTTCTCACCGTCTGGGACCTGGTCCGCTTCGCACGCAGCCGGGGGATTCTCTGCCAGGGCCGAGGCTCGGCCGCCAACTCGGCCGTCTGCTATTGCCTGGGCGTGACGGCCGTCGATCCCGATCGGGTCGACCTGCTTTTCGAGCGGTTCGTCAGCCGCGAGCGCAACGAGGCACCCGACATCGACGTCGATTTCGAACACGAACGGCGTGAAGAGGTGCTGCAATACCTGTACGACAAGTACGGCCGCGAACGGGCCGGCATGACCGCCGAGGTGATCACCTACCGGCCCCGCTCGGCCGTGCGCGACGTGGGCAAGGCCCTGGGGCTGTCTCTCGACCGGGTCGACAACCTCGCCAAGCGGATCGAGCACTTCAGTACCGAACCGGAAATGGCCCAGCGCTGCCGCGAGGCGGGAATCGATCCCGACTCGCTGGTCGGCCGGCAGCTTGTGGAACTCGTCGATCAACTGGTCGGCTTCCCCCGGCACCTTTCCCAGCACACCGGCGGGATGGTCATGACTCAGGGCCCCCTGTGCGAGATGGTGCCGATCGAGAACGCCGCCATGCCCGACCGGACCGTCATCCAATGGAACAAAGACGATCTGGACGAACTCGGCATCCTCAAAGTCGACTGTCTGGCCCTGGGCATGCTGACGGCCATCCGCAAGTGCTTCGGCCTGATCGAGCAGCACACGGGCGAGCGGCTCACGCTGGCGACCGTGCCGCCGGAAGATCCGCAGGTTTACGCCATGATCCGCAAGGCCGACACGATGGGCGTCTTCCAGATCGAAAGCCGGGCCCAGATGAGCATGCTCCCCCGGCTCAAGCCCCGCTGCTTCTACGACCTGGTGATCGAGGTGGCCATCGTCCGCCCCGGGCCGATCCAGGGCAACATGGTCCATCCCTACCTGCGGCGGCGAAACGGCGAAGAACCCGTCTCTTTTCCCAACGATGCGGTCCGGGAAGTGCTGGAAAAGACGCTGGGCGTGCCGCTCTTCCAGGAACAGGCGATGCGTCTGGCCGTCGTGGCGGCCGGCTTCACGCCCGGCGAAGCGGATCAATTGCGCCGGGCCATGGGCGCCTGGCGCCGGCCTGGAGTGATCGATGAATTTCGCCGCAAGTTGATCGAGGGAATGCGGTCGAACGGTTTCAGCCAGGAGTATGCCGAGGCCATCTTTCAGCAGATTCGCGGATTCGGCGACTACGGCTTCCCCGAGTCCCACGCCGCCAGTTTTGCCCTGCTGGTCTACGTCTCGTGCTGGCTCAAGTATCACCACCAGGCCGCCTTCACGGCCGCGGTGCTCAACAGCCAGCCGATGGGCTTCTACGCCCCGGCCCAGTTGATTCGCAACGCTCGCGACCACGGCGTCGAGGTCCGGCCGGTCGACGTCAATCACAGCCACTGGGACTGCACGCTGGAAGTCATCCGATCCAATTCGCCCCAAAGGGACAGCGACATATCAGCCCGGGGCATCGCCCCGGGGATGGATTCAAGAGATCCTATGTGCCCTGAAGGGGCGGTAAACTCTCCTGGCATGTTCCATCTCGCACTCCGTCTCGGAATGCGACTTCTCCGCGGCATGTCGCAGACGCACGCGGAGGCGATCGAGCAAGCCCGAACCGACGGCCCCTTCGGTTCGATGGAAGAATTCACACGCCGGACGGGCTTGAGCCGGGCGGTCGCCACACGGCTTGCCAAGGCGGGGGCCTTCAAGTCGTTTGGATTGAACCGCCGCGACGCCCTTTGGCACGCTCTCGGGCAGGACAAGAAAGAGCTGCCCCTTTTCGATAACTTGCCTGCCGCGCCGGAACAAGCGACCACTCTTCCCGAGATCCAGCCGGTCGAAGAAATGCTGGCCGACTATCGCACCTTGGGAATGACGTTAGGCCGGCACCCGATCGGCTTCCTGCGACCGGCCCTGGACGAGTTGAAGATCGCCCGGGCCGACGACCTCCGCGTCTTGCCCAAGAATCGTCCCGTCGCCGTGGCGGGAGTGGTCCTCGTTCGCCAGCGCCCGGGCACCGCCAAGGGAATCACCTTCGTCACCTTGGAAGACGAAACCGGTGTAGCCAATCTGATCATCCGCCCCGACGTGTGGAAGCGATTCCGCAACGTCGCCCTACGAGCCAATATCCTGCTCGTCCGCGGCCGGCTGCAACGCGAGGGACGAGTGATCCACGTGCTGGCATCCTATCTGGAAGACCTCTCCGGCCGGCTCACGGAGTTGGCGGCGAAAAGCCGGAATTTCTGCTGAGGGAGCCGGCCTTGATCATAAGCCTGCCGAACCAATCGTAACCCGAAGCGTAAGCGAGGAGGGTAACATCTTGCCTCACTTACGCTTCGGGTTACGAAGCTGTGACAGCAGTTGGCAAGGTTACGATCAAGGCCGAGGAAGCCGTTCGTGATCCCAAAGCGGGGCAAGCCCGCAACCCAGTCTTCACAAACATGCGCGCACCATGCGCACAAGTCCAGCACAAAGACTCTAATCACTCCTGACACTTCCGGCTTGTGTCAACACCGGGTCCCACAAGGCTTCTCGGGCTATGCTGAAGCCCTCGCGACGACCAGTGTATTTGGAGTGCGTGCGACTCGTCGCCGCTCTTCGATTGCCCCCACCCCTTCCTCTCCTCTTTCTCCGTGCCCTCTGTGCCTCTGTGTTGTTCTCTTCCCGTATCTAGCTCCTTCTACCTCCGACCGTTCGCGACAACGTCCCAGCCCACGCTCAACGCTCCCGTCGTTGCTCAGGTCGACGTGACCGGCGCAGTCGGGACCGTTTCTCGCCATCAGTCTGACAACACCAATCGGATTTGCTCAGACTCGCAAACTCCATAGATCGCGGCGTCCTCGAACTCTTGCCAGATTGCCCTTTGACTCTTTGGAGGGGCCGACTCGTGTAGGTTGTAGACGGGCAGAAACGCGGGCAGATCGTTCCCAGAAATCGGTGGTATTTTGGCGAGTTCCAAGGTCGACGGGTAGTTGGGACAATTCGTCACCCGCCGGACGGTTTGGACACGGGTTACTGGCCCTGTCAAACGTTCTGCCACTTCGCCTGTGATTCGCATTCCCAAGCATTCCAAAATCGGCGTGTGACCCCGGAATGAATCTGGGCGACCCCCTTTAGTCCGACCCGATCGAGCACACTACCGCCCCCGCGGATCGATCTGGCCGATGGGGCAACAGGAGCCACAATGCCCCTCTAGATCGTCGAGGACTCAACGCATGCTAGGCGAAAGACCGTACCCGGTATAGCGTGCCTCGTTGTCCCACCGTGCTTGCGCACTGGGATCGGTCGAATGTTGCCGGCCCAGCCTGTCGGCTTCAACCGCAACAAACGATTCAGCCATCTTGCAGCCAGTGCATAGAAACGCAAGAGCTAGTACGGTGACGCAAAGGAGAGTTGCCTTCATGCTTGTCACTCAAATCCCCCACCTGCGATTGGCTTGTATGGGATATTATCGTCATGACCAAGTGCATGCAATCTCTAATTTCCACCTGCAGCTGGCATGACGGCGGGCGTTGGCTTGGCGAACCGGGCTGAGACACCCAGATTTCACTCAAGGTATCCCCCGCCGTCATTCAGGTTAACCCATTTGACCGTCTGTGTGGAATCCCATCATACCTTCCATTGCCGATGCATGGCGTTCCTCTTCGGTCTCCAACCGTAACTCCGGCCCGGCGAGTCCCAAATACCCGTCTCAAAAATCAACGTCCCAAGAACTCGTGAAAACCGGGCGCGAATGAGACACCCTCGAACGCGAATCATTCCCCCAACAGGAGGGTAGCCCGGCTCATGTTCATACCGATTGTTGGAAGCGCAGTGGCGGCCCCTTGGTGCAGTCCCGCTCCTCCTGCTGTTGCAGCGTCACAACCTGATTTTCCGGTCCTGACGTCCGAAATTGCCTTTGGCAGAATACCTTATGGCGAAGCCTACCCGAATTCTAGTCGTGACGCGGCACGAGTCAGGTATCACGCTCTTGCTGATCGCTGCCTGAGACCGCCGATGCTATCTGCTCTCACGCTCTGCTATTGTGAAGCTGGTATTCCTGCGGTTTTGAGACTCGTGTAACCTTACAGTTCCTTCGGCTGCAAATTGCCCTTTGCTCGCGTTGGCAAACCGAATCATGCCGCTACCTGCACGGCAGGGGGCGGAAACCAGGCCATCATGGAGGTCCAACAGAATGTCTTCCACACAGGCGGCCGAGTCCATCCACGAGCGTTTTCGTGAACTTCGGGACGACTGGAAATCGAAGACACGGCACTTGTCCAATACGGCGCAAATCGCGCTGGTGTTCTCCTATCAGAAAATCATAGGCATGGGGCCCGACGTTGTTCCTCTGATCTTGTCAGAACTGGAGAAGGAACCGGATCATTGGTTCTGGGCGCTGGAGGCCATTACGGACGAGAACCCGGTTTCCGAGAGCGACGCCGGTGACGTCGAGGCGTCGGCCCGTGTGTGGGTCCAGTGGGGGCGTGATAGAGGTCTGCTGGCAGAATGAATCTAACGGATCTGTTCCCCAACTTGACCGGCGAGAATCACGAAGTAACCAGCCCGAGAACGGTCAGGTACAACTGCATCGCCTGGGCAGCCTGTAACACGGAACGTTGGTGGCAGCCGGGCGTGTTCTGGCCGGTTGACTCTTCACGTGATGATCATGGAATCGGTAACGTCGTTGAAGCGTTCAGGTCCCTTGGTTACGAAGAGTGCGACGACGGCGTCCGGGAAGAAGGCTTCGAAAAGCTTGCCCTCTATGGTTCCACGATGATGTACACGCATGCGGCGCGGCAACTGCCGGACGGAAAGTGGACCAGCAAGCTTGGGCAATTGGAGGACATCACTCATACGACGACCGAAGCGATCGAAGGTGGTGACTACGGTGAAGTCGTCCAGTACATGAAGCGGCCACTGTAGGCTGGCTTTCTGGTCGCATGTCTGCTCGGAATCGAGCGGCAATTGGCAAGTTGCACATCGTGCGTTCGGTCGCACCCAGACCAAGTCGCCAAGTTGACCAAGGAGGGCGTGTCCTGTGCGACAAGTCGACCTTCGTGAACTCGCCTCGCTCCGCCACACCGACCCACCCTCCACCCGCCCCGGACGCCCCTCTCTTCCCCATCGCCGCATGCCATCGCGCCGAACAAACCCGTCGCCACTCCCTCTTTCCCCCCATCCAGCAGCGACACAACCAGCTCCACGCACCCCACGCCCGACTTGTGATCCTCCAGACCTTCCACAGCTTCGCGCCAGCCGTCATTCCCCTGCCCAGGCAATTCCCCTGCCTGCACTCCCCTCTCCGTTCCCTCTGCGACCTCATGTTCAAAACACCCCGCCCCCCCAAGAAATCTTCCCACCTGTTCAATTCAAGTATTGACTTCCCTCGCCAGATATGTATACTAATGTACATAAATTAAACTACCCCCATACCTCTCGCCCGCCCATGGCAATTCCCGTGTCCTCCATTCCCTTGCCGAATACCCCCAGCTCGCACCGCGGAACCTTCTCCTGTCTTTCATTGCGTGGTTTCCCACAGGATTCAGACCCCTCTTTCGAGCCGTAAGTGTCAGAAAACGTGAAATCGAGGAAAAGTTGACCCCACTCAGCCGCGCCAGAAGCGACCGCCAACCTATTTATTGGCAAAACTCGCTCCCCGTTGACCAACTCCAGCCTCACAAGATCAGCGTCGATTACCGTCGATCAGCGTTCCCCGGTTCTCTTCCCCGTCCACCACCTGCACCGGCCGGTTTTTTCACCGTAATTGCTCACCACCTCACCGACGACCGCCCAGACAATCGCCCCAACTCCCATAACCACAAGCACTTAGCGAAAAGACAGCCAATCGCCGACCCCCCCCTTTTGCATGGTAGTCAAAATGATTCTGCGCGCCCGACGACGCCGTAAACCATTATGCCGCAACATGATAACTGGCGCCGTTCGATGGAGCAATCGATCGACAAGTGCACCAACCGACAACACCGACCGCAACCATTTCGCCACAAGAAATACCATCTGACCCGGTCACCCCCTCTGCTGACCCGCCTCCAACCACGTTCTTTGACAACTAAACCAGCGACACCTGACGGCCCCGCCCCTTCGGCGCCGCCAGCAGCCGCAACGCCTTGCCCGAGCGATGCCCTTGCAGGGCAGGCAGGGTCGGCAGGGAAATATTCCCGGCCCGCCAACGAATACCTCTCTGACAAAGCATGAGGTACTCCCCGCGCACAGGAGAACGCCATGGACTACCAGCAGCAATCCCCAGCTTTTGAGTCGCAGTCTGTCGCCAGCAAAGAGCAGACGACGTGGGCGCTGGCCGCGCACCTTTCCGGCCTGCTCCCCTATGTCGGGATTCCCTTCGGAAACATTATCGCTCCGCTTGCCATTTGGCTCATGAACCGCGACAAGATGCCCTTCGTCGACGACCAGGCCAAAGAAGCGATCAATTTCCAACTCACGATCACGCTCTATGCGATTATCAGCGGCGTGCTGATCCTGGCCGTCGTGGGATTCGTGCTCTTGCCGGTTGTGATCGTCTTCGACGTCGTCGCCTCGATCATCGCCGCTATCAAGGCACAGCAGGGTATCGCCTACCGCTATCCGATGACCATTCGGTTCATCTGAGGCAGGACCATAGGCGGGCCGGACGGCTTAGTTGGACAGCGTCACTTCGGCACAGCCTGAGAACCTGAACCCGCTGCAGTGCAGTCGTTTAACGCCCAGCCGAAGGCGCCGGCCGCACTACGGAAGCCGGCGCCTTCGGCTGGGCGTTAAACGAGCAACCTTCACGAAGTTGCGATTACTAACGACTGCTCAAAGTGGCGCTGTCCAATTAGGACCGTCGAATCCTTGACTGTCGTGTTGTCGGCGATTTCCACAACTGTGGTTCAACCGACGCTCTTGGGCGAACGCCTGATGCCCGTCACTTTGCCCCACGACTGCTGGACGGCCTTTTCCACCGCTTCGATCGCTTCGAACAACTGCCGAGGCGTCATCCCGGTGCGAGGCCCGAACCCGGCCGGTCCGTTTTGCGACTCGTCCCACAGTTGACGCCAGGTGATCTGGTTGTTCAGATGCCAGGCCGCAACCTGGGCCACTTGATGGTCGATCTCTCCTCGCCCCATCATGGAACAGATTTCGTAGACACCCTTGATGTTGGTCACCTGATCCATCGGCCGGACTTCATAGTGGTGCTTGGGACTCGGACCGGGACGGTCGTGCTCCAGGCACACGCTGCGAAGCTGCAGGAGCGCTGCACGCTTCGGCACGAAGCAGAACGTGTGGATCTCCGATCCGTCCGCGTACGGACAGCCGATTCCCAACTTCTGCGGATCCTCGGGCGGCCAATCGTCGCCCTCGGGCGGAGGAGGCTCGTCGCCTTCCGGCGGCGGCAACTCCTCCTCATCCTCGATCATGATCGGTTCATCCGGCCCGTCGGCCAACGTCACCGGCACGACTGCGAATGCCTCGGGCATCACCACGTTGAGTGGTTGTTCCGTCGTGTTCGTGATGCGGAAGCGGCATTGATTCGCCCCTTCGGCCGTCACGCGAACTTCGATCTGTCCCGCATCGATTCCTTCGAAGAACCGCACCGTCTCGGCCTTGGGATCGAACTTCTCCACGCCCGAGATGTGCTGGTCCACCTTCAGGTTCCCGGCCATCGCCGCGGGCACCAGCCACAGCATCAACCCCACACCCGCCAACACCAAACCGCCTCTGCGAAACATCGCTGAGTCCCCCTCACAAAGAGAATTGATTGGAAACTCCACCTGACCGACAGAATACGCTCTCCGGTGGATTCTGCCAAGCGGAATGCAGTCAATTCTCGGGAAACAGATTCACCCGAAAGAGGGAGGGCGATCAATCGACGAGAAGACGGTTGCTACCAACGGAAAAAGATGGCTGTTCCAAAGCCCCCGTCTGGCCGTTCAGCTAAAGAACTCGTCGTGACGCATGACCCCCGACTCTTCCTCGACTTCCGCGTGGGTCTGCCAGCGCCAGCGCCGGGTGGCCCGTTTTTGTTCACGGCGAACAGCCGTACGTTGCTCGACCCTGATTCCAAGCAACGATTTGATTCTGTCCCAGAAGGTCGGCTCCAACTCGTATTCGACTTCGACCGCCTCGGACGGTTTCTCAGGCTCCAGATACACTTTCCGCATCGAGGTCTTGACCCCGAAATCGCCCCCGCAAAGGCTGCATGGGACCTCGTGTTTCGGTGGCTTGACGGCGTGACCACATGACTTGCACATGTGGCGGTACTCCCACGGACCGTAGCCGTAATGTCTCTCGGGCATGCCGACCGTCCCAAACGAAACCTTGCACTAGACTACCAGGCCGACGCCGACCGCCCCAACACAATCCCCTCTAAAGGACCAGAGGACCCCGCGGGGTAGATGGCGACAACGCTACATGCCCCATTATATGTAGAATATCCAGCCCTCACAACCACGCCAAGTAACATACAAGCGAAGCCGGGAAACAGACATCCACAACGGGCCTCGCGACTGACAAGAAGCCCGCCGGGACGTAGATTTGGATAATTGAGCGGCGTTTCGGAGCCTCTAACGGTTCCGACCGAAGTTCTCCGCTCACCTTTCGTATCCTTGCTGAATCCGTTTTCGATATGGCCCCTGCAATGCCAAGCAAAACGAACATGCCGGCCCGACTTCGCGGGACGCGTTGGCTCTGGTTGGCATTGTGCCTCGCGTTTGCACTGCGGTTGGGGGCGGCGTTCTATTGGGAAGCGACGTTCGCTCAAGACGGGTTCCACTTCGGCGACAGCGAGGGCTATTGGGTGCTCGCCCAGACCGTCGCTCGCGGCGAACCCTACGAGTACGGCCCCAGCGGCCCCAGGATCTTCCGGACTCCCGGCTACCCCGTCATGCTCGCACCGATCTTCCTGGTATTCGGCGACAACCCGCCGGTGATGCCGGCGAGGGTCCTGTCGGTCCTGTTCGGAACCTTCGCCGTCCTGGGCGTCTGGCTTCTGGCAAAACGGTTGTATGGAGTGCGCGCCGCGAACCTTGCAGCCTTGGCGACGGCCGTCTACCCGGGTCTGATCGCGCTCAGCGTGCCGATTCTCTCGGAGGCCCCCTTCTGCGCTCTGATACCATTTCAACTCCTGCTCTGGACGCTCGCCTCGCAGGCCGACAAGAAAGGTATCGCTCTCCTTCTTGCCTTTGGCACGGGGGTGCTCGGAGCGGCCGTCACCCTTGTCCGGCCCAGTTGGCTCCTGTTCATGCCGTTTGCGATCGTCGTGGGGCTCATTTTGAGCCGGCAGAGAGCGAGAGAGGCCCTGATTGCCGCGGGCGTGATGGCCGGGTTGATCTTTGGAATGACACCTTGGTGGATCCGCAACGCCCAGGTCACCGGGCATTTCGTTCCGACCACGCTCCAAGTGGGCGCCAGTCTTTACGACGGTTGGAATCCGATGGCGACCGGCGCGAGCGACATGTCCTACGTTCCCGAGTTCCTGGCCCAGGAGCGGCAGGCCGAGGCGGACGGCCTGGTTGACACAACGGACACTTTCGAGTATCGCTTGGATCGTAGAATGCGCGATGCTGCAATGGACTGGGCGAAGCAGCATCCCGGCGACGTCCTGCGACTGGCGGCCGTGAAGTTCGCCAGGATTTGGAACGCCTGGCCCAACGAGCCGGCCTTTTCCCGTCCGGCCGTCCGGCTGGCGGTCGCCGCCACTTACCTTCCGTTGCTGCTCTTGGGGCTGCTGGGAGCCTGTCAGGCGTTGCGCCGCGGTTGGCCGTACATCCTGTGCTTCCTTCCGGCGTTGTACCTGACCCTGCTCCACATGATATTCATCGGATCGATACGCTATCGAGAACCGGCCATGCTCGGAATCATCGTGCTTGCGGCAGGGGCCGTTGTGTCCTTCCGCCGGCACGACTCAACGAGCGGCGCCGGCGACCGCAGCGAAACGGAGGAGGCATCCAACGTCAACGACGCGTGACATACGCGTCTGGTTTTTGGGGTTAGTGACTGACTTGGGGAGGGATCGATGAACGTCCGGGATGGCGTCGGACCGTTTTGTCGCTGCACTCGCGGGCTGCCGTTGTGTTGCCTGCTGGCGGCGGCGTTGTTGCCAAGCGGCGGCGCCGCGGCGGCGGCGCCAAACGTCTTGCTGTTGGTCGCAGATGATCTTGGCTACGGCGATCTCGGTTGCTACGGCGCCCAGGGCCTCAAGACTCCCAACCTGGATCGGCTGGCCCAGGAAGGCGTGCGGTTGTCCAACTTCTACAGCGCCGCGTCGGTGTGTTCCGCCTCGCGAGCCGCCCTCTGGACCGGCTGCTATCCGTGCCGGGTCGGCCTGGCCGGGGATCTCGGAGCCGAATCGGAAGAAGGCCTCGCTCCCGAGCGGGTCACCCTGGCAGAACTGGCCAAGGCAATAGGCTACAGGACGGCCCTGTTCGGCAAATGGCATCTCGGCAGCCGTGCCGAGTTCCTGCCCGCCCGGCAAGGGTTCGATCAGTTCTACGGAATTCCCTTCTCGCACAATCTTCGCCCCCTGCACTCGCCTGAAGGACCGTCGCTGCATCCCAACCTGCCGATCTACGACGGCGATCTTCTCGTCGGTCACAACCCCGACATGGCCCACTTCACCGCGGACCTGACCGAGAGGGCCGTCGACTTCATCCGCGATAACGCCGAGCGACGGTTTTTGCTCTGTGTCGCCTATCCCATGCCGGAAGTGCCTCTGGCAGTCTCGGAGAAGTTTGCCGGAACGACCGGGCGGGGGCTGTTCGGCGACGTGGTGGCGGAGCTCGACTGGTCGGTCGGCGAAATCCTTGCCGCACTGGCCGGTGCAGGGCTCGACACGGAGACCCTGGTCGTCTTCACATCCGACAACGGCCCCGCCCTGGAATATGGCGACCAGGCCGGTTCGGCCGGCGGGCTTCGCGGCGGGAAAGGGTCGACCTTCGAAGGCGGAATGCGCGTGCCCTGCCTCGTCCGCTGGACGGGCAAGATCCCCTCGGCAATCGTCTCCGACGAACTCGTCGCCAATTTCGACCTGCTGCCCACCGTCGCCCGGCAGATCGGGGCCGACTTGCCTCCCGAAACGAACCTCGACGGCCGGGACATCTGGCCCGTGCTGACCCTTCCCACGGCCGCCACCAGCCCGCACAAGTATTTCTGTTACTACTCCGGCGGAGCGTTACACGCGATTCGCAGCGGGCGGTGGAAACTCCATTTCCCCCACGGCTACGTCGCTCTATCCGACACACCCGCCAGCGAAGGCGAACCGATACCGACCACCTGGGAACGCATCGGCCTGAGCCTGTTCGACCTCGACGAGGATCCCGGCGAGACCCGGAATCTGGCGAAAGAGAACGAGAAGGTGGTCCTCTACCTGGGCGGTCTGGCCGAGGCGGCACGCCAGGATCTGGGCGATTCCCATACTCGCCGTCAGCGCTGATAGATCGGCAGGTAGTGGTACTTGACGGAGAGGCTGAGCACCGCCAGCGAGGTGGAGTAGACTTTGCCGACGCCGCTTTCCTGGCCGCTTTCCGCCTGCCAGGAGCCGTCGTTCTGTTGCTTGTCGAGGAGGATCTCCTGCACGAGCCGCTGGGCGGTTTCCGCATGATCGCCCCCGCGCTGGTACATGCCTTGGGCGTAGTAGTACGTGCCGTAGAAGAAGAAGTGCTCCTTCCATTTGGGCGGATGTTCGAGCAGCCAGTCGGCGGCGCCCGCCACCAGGGGCGATTCGTACTCGCCGCAGACCTGCATCGCCAGCAGGCCGGCGGAGGTCATCGTGTAGGTTGGGCTGCGGCCCGTGGGTGTGTAGCAGAAGCCGCTGGCACGCTTGTCGGGCATGCCGTTGCTGTCGATCGTTGACGCATAGGAGCGCTTGAGGTACTCTACGGCGTCGCGGATAGCGGCGGACGGCACCTGAAGGCCGTCGTTCTTCGCCGAGCGCAGGGCCATCAACTGCCAGATCGTTACGGAGAGGTCGGCGTCGCGATCCTCGGGATTGTAGCGCCAGCCGCCGCGATACTGGATCGATTTCTTGACGTTCTGCGAGTTGAGGATCAGGTCAATGGCCCGTTGGCAGCGGTCGTGGATCTGGCGGTCCTGTTCGGCGTCGACTCCCATGCCGAGCATCTCGGCGAGCATGAGCGTGGTGATGCCGTGGCCGTACATGCGGGAGCCGTCGCGGCGGCCGAAGTAGCCCTTGTCGTCCTGGCGATCGTCTTGCAGCACAAAGGCCAGGGCACTGCGCATGGCATGCCCGCGTGCGTCGGAGTCGCTCGGCTGCACGCCCACGCCGGCCATCGCCATGATGGCAAGCGAGGTCATGGTCGTTTCGTGCGATTTGTCGGTGATTGCGCCGTTGGAACGCTGCTGGCTGACCAGGTAGTTGACGGCTTTGTCGACGGCGGAGTCAGTGAGGTCCTTTTGGAAGGGGGTCGTGGTTGGAGCGGACACGTCGTCGTTGAGCCCGGCGTCGTCTTGTGAGCGGGCGGCGGTTGACGAAACTGCGATGAGGAGAGCGAGCGAGGGGAGCATCAGCGAGGAGAAGGGTGGAGGGTTCTTTGTCCTCGCTTGCGCTTCGGGTCGGTATTGGGTTGAAATCGAACGGTTGAAGGTCATTTCTTGGTTCGAGCTCGTTCTGCGATGACTCGGAAATAGGTTTCGACCTGCTTGCGGTATTCGGCCGAAAAGGCGTCGGCGCCGCGGGCGACGGTGTCTTCGGCCGATTTGTCGCGGAGCTTGCCCCAGTCGTCGCCGGCCCGGGCGACAGGCTGCAAGGCGGCATCGGAGCCGCCCTGGCCGACAAGGGCCGCTCCTTGTTGCGACTCTTCGCCGCCTTCACGACCCGGCATCTGGGCGGCCATTCTCGCCTGCATGCGAGCCTGAGCCATGCGGGTCGCCTGGGCCTGTGCCGCTCCGGCCAGCGTTGACGGGGCAGGTTGCGGAGTTGCCGGCGAGCCTGGGGACGCTTGCGAATCGGCCAAGGCCTGGTCTAACTCGTCGAGCGTGCGAGCGAGCATCTGGGCACGAGCGGCCTGCTCCGGCGTGGCTGGCGGGGCGGTGGAGCCTGTTTGCGAAGCCTGCGACTCACCCGCCGGCTGATCCGCGGCCGCCGTTTGCGACGCCGCTTCGGGCGGGCTGAGCGCAGCGTCCAGGGCCTCGGCCTGACGGGAAATGGCCCGTTCAGCTTCTCCGATCGATGCGTGGGCCTCCATGGCCTGGCGGTTGCCCTGTTGAGGTCCGTTCTCCGGCTCGGCCTCCCGGGCGGCTTCGTCGAGTTCCTGTTCCGACTGAGCCACTTCGCCCTCGGCAACGTCGCCGATGTCTTGGGCTCGCTCTGCCAGACGCTCGGCAAGTTCGGGCTTGTCGAGTCGAGCTTCGTGCCGGGCCGCCCGGGCGACGTCTTCGCCGGCCTGTTCCACGTCGACGCCGATCTCCGCCTGGCGCTGCCGCGATTCGTTGAGTTCGTTCGATGGCGGAGTCAGCCGGTAGGCCCAATCGGGTCGTTGGGCAAGTTGCCGAGCCCGGTTGGCCATCTGTTCGACCTGTTCGGCGGACTCGCCGGCATACCGATTGGCCAACTCGGCGGCCGGGTTGGGGGCACTGAGCGGCTGAAGCTCTTTCTTCTCCAGTTGTTCAACCACCTTATCGGCCTCGTCGCGTCGTTGCTTGGCACGCTCGCTGGTTCGTTGGGCTCGATCGAGTTCTCGCTGCAACTGGTTGCGGCGAGCCTCGGCTTCCTGCAACGACCGCTGGGCAGACTGGCTTTGCGGATCGCGGTTGAGTGATTCCTGTTTGCGGTCAACGTCTTGCTGCGTCTTCTGCAGATCGCGTTGCCTGGCCTTGACCTGTTCTTCTGTTCTCTGCTGGTTCTGTGCAAGTTCTCGTGCCCGCCCGCGGGCGTCGCGGAGCACCTGCTCGTGGAACTGTTTCTGGTCGTCCTCGAAACTGCGCTGGTATTCGGCGCGCCGTTGTTCGTCGCCGGGAATGTTCTCGTCCTTCGTCTTGGCGGTCGACTGCTCGCCCTGGCGAAGCAGTTGAGCAGCCTGTTGGGCTTGTTCGGCCGTGCGACGGGCCGTTTCGAGGAGATCGTCCAGGGCGGCTCTTGGATCGGTGTCTCTCGCCCGGGCGACTTCGCGATCCAGTTGTTCGCGTGCCGTCCTGAGCAGGTTGCGTGCCTGCTCATCCTTCCCCCGCGACGCAAACGATTCCGCCTGGTTCACCTGCCGGCTAGCCAGAGACGACGCCGCGCGACCGATCTCGCTCAGCTCCTCCGCCAACACCCGCTTCTTTTCCTGGAAATCCTGATCGGACTGTTCTACCGACCGTTCCATGTCGGCTTCGCGCTCGGCCGAATGCTGGAGAGAGTTCCTGGCTTGAGCGAGGGCGTCCCGGCTGATCTCCGACAGGGCGTCCTGCATGACGGGGTTCCGAGCCAGTTCCGCCTCCAACTCGGCCATCAAGTCCTCGGGACTCTTGGCAGCCATTTCGGCGAGTTGCCGGGCGTCGTCGTATTGCTGATCCATCTGCCGGGCAATGCCCATGTCGCGTTCCGCCTGACGCAAGGCCTGGCGCGTCTCCGCGACGTCGGCGCCCGACTCCAGACGTTCGTAGTGCTCGGCGATTTTGTCGAGGACATCGGCCGTCCGCTCCTGCTGGTCGGCCGCTCGAGACAGATCGCGGGCCTGCTCGTCGGGCTGGGGTGCGGCGGCCGCTTGGTCCATGGCCCGGTTCATCTGGGCGGCCGGCTCCTGGAGCATCTGCGTACTGTCGTCGGCGTCGCGTGCCCGCTCGCGCCCCTCGTCCGTCAGCAGATCCTGCTGGTCGGCGTCTTCGGCGAGCGCGTCGAGCAGATCATCCAGTTGCCGGTTGATCTCGTCCTGACGCTGTTCGACGCGGTCCATCTGCTGGCTTGCCGCTTGAGGTTCTGCCACGGCCAGGCTGTCGGCGGTGGCCTCGGTCTGTTCCTCCAACTGGCGAACCTCCTCGGCGGCCTGGCGAGCCATCTGCGGCAAGGTCGGGACGTATCGGGCCAGCACAGCCCGGGCTTCGGCCATGATGGGCTCGATCTCTTTCAGCGTGGCGTCAAGGTCCACCTTCATCTCCGCCAGTTCATGGGCGGCAGACACAAGCTGGTCGCGCCGCCTGCGGCGCACACTGATCCTGGCCCCCGCCTCGTTTGCCGAAGGGCTCGAGCGCAAATGGCTGATCATCCCCACGATTTCTGCCGGGTACCCGGCCGTTTTCAGGGCGTCGGCGACCTGCTCGCAACCGTTCTGGAATGCGTCCCAGCGGCGGGGATGATCCAGCCGTGCACAGACTTGTTGCGACTGCCAGCGTTCTCGCGACAGGAGATCGGCTAACGCCTTGTCGAGTTGGACGGCGCCGTGGCCCGCCTCGAGGACGCGGTAGGCTGAGGCGACCCGGCAGAAAATCTCGGGGATCTCCGATTCTTCAACGGGTTCCGGGGTGGCCCGATTCAGCACGCCAGCCAGAGCGCGGCGGGTGAGTCCGGCGTCCGAGGCATACTGCGTGTCGGCGTCGGATCGGGCTTGCGTGACCGCCCGGCGGTTCGACAGGCGCTCGAAGCCGTCGCCTTGGAGACGCTTCGACAGGCCGGCTGCCCGCTCGATCGATACCTGCAACTGGCGGCTTCCTCGCGAATCCTCCGTCTTGGCAAGGCGGGCCGTGCTCGACTGGACGGTCGCCGCCACTTCTGCGAGGTGCTTGATCGGTTCGTGGAGTGAGCCGCTGCGTTTGTCGAGTTCACGTCTTGCGTCGACCAGGTTGCGCGGCAGGCTGCTGTCGGGCGTGGCGATCTGCTGCCGGCCGGGAAGTTCGTCGGCCAGCCGCTGGGCCGCTTCGCGCAGGGCGGGCAACTGGTCTTCCGATTCCATCCGTTCTTCCAGGCGGATGCGTCTTTCGCTGATCCAGTTGAGATGTTCGAGTATCCTCTCCTGGAGTCGCGGATAGAGCCGCGGCGAATTCGCGCGAATCAGTTGTTCGACGGCATGAAGCTGCGTGGCGACCACCGTTTCCTGACGCAGAAGCCGTTGCCAGGAAAGCTGGGCCGGCGACTGAAGAAGCTGCGACTGGTACTGCCCGACGGCATCGAGATCGGCGGCGGCTGCCGCAAGGATGTCATGCGTCAGAAACAGGCGGAAGCGCTGGTGAAGCTCGCGGACATCGTCGGCCGCCTGCTGGAAGGCAGCGGCGATCTTCTTCAGGTCGTCGCCGATTACCGCCGGTTCCTGCGGATCCCGGGGCAGATCGAGGTAGGTTGCCGGCACGCGCATGTGGTCGGACTGGATGCGAGCAAGCAGGCGAGAGGCCAGTTCGAGTTCTTCGGCGTCGACTCCGGCCGGCATGGCGGGGAGCAACTCGGTGATGCGGCCTGCCACGGGTTCGGCCTCTTCTCGCACCTTGTGTGCCAGATCGAGCAGGGCGAGCCGATCGGTTTCAGGAATCTCGCTGAGCGCGGTGTCCTCTTGCAGGCGGGCGAGGACGCTTTGGGCTGCATCGCAGTGCTGCCCGACGGCTTCCGCCATGGCGGCCAACCGATCGTACACTTCGCTCTTCCGCTGCATGACTGCATGACGATCGGGATCGAAATCGGGCGAGGAAATGACGATTTGCAGCGGGATCGACTCCCCCACGTTCCCTTTGCGATCGGTGGCGACCAGCTTGGTGGTCACCTGGTCTCCCGACTTGAGATTCAGGTCGAGCATGTCCCACTGCCAATCGACCGTTACGTGAGCATCCTCCGCGATGGAAAGGGGAACCGACTGCCAATCGCGTCCGTTCACGGAGAACTGTTGCTCCAGGCCGGCCAGCGGGAGATCGTCTTCGGCGAGGCCTGCGAGACTGAGGATGTCGTTGGGCGGGAGGAGGAGCGTGGTATCGTCGATGCCTACGAAACCGGCTCGCGGAATCAGGTCGGGCTCGGGGCGAATTTCGGATTTCGGGCTGAAAGGATTGTCGAATCCGGTTTCTTCCGCCACGAGATGGACCGTGTAGATGCCGGGATCGGTGATGGGCAATTCGGCTCGATAACGGAGCGGTTCTGCCTGCGTCAGGGCGACAACATCGAGGTCGTCGGAGCCGCTGCGTTGAAGCCGCAGTTCCGCTTGCGAGACCGGCTGATCCAGTTCGAACACCACCTCGGCCTCGCTGCCTTCCAAGGCGATCAAGTCGCCGTGGGATTCGGTGATCGCCGTCTCCGGGAGCCGGGCGTATTCGGGAGGGCGATACGTCTTGTGATAGGCCACGACGTGGGGGCGCATCCGCGAACGAATGGTGTAGCGTCGCGTGACCGCATCGCCGGCGAGGATACGGTAGTCGATGGTTTCCTCTTCCACGGCCACGTTGGCTGCAAACTGCATGGGGCCGTGAACCCGCATCGGCTGGCGGACGGCCTCGCCGGACGGCGTCCGGGTTTCGAGCGTGGCCTCATCGATATTTCCACCGGAGATTTCAACGACGATGGCCACCGTCTCGTCGCGAGGCATGGTGAGCGAGTGGGGAACCGGCTGAAGGATTGTCACCTGAACGCGGGAAACGCGGTCGAGATTGGCGCCCGGCAAGACGGCACGGGCCATCAACTGCCGGAAGGGGAATCCCGGCAAGGCCAGCAGCAGGAAGAAGACCGCCACGATTGCCAGAGAGGCCGTCAGCCAGCGGGCGACGAGCTTCCAGGGCAGCAGCGAGGTGACCTCGACCGACTCCATCTGCCGGCCGACGCGATCTTGAAGCAGTTGGCGGAAGACGGGTGAATCGTGGAGGCTGCCCGGGTCGTCGACACAGAGTTCGATGGCCGAGAGCAACTGCTCGCGAAGCCGGGGCTCAGTGGTTTCGACGAAGCGGGCCAGCTCCCGGCGGCTCGGCAGGTGAACCAGGAGACGCAGGCAGGTGAGCCAGACCACGAGCCCGGTTCCGGCGTAGCCGGCCAGACTCATTGTCCAGCGAGCCGAGCCGGGCAGGACCCAAAGCCAGTCGGCGGCAGCGATCAACGTCATAAGCAGCAGAAAGCTGACCAGGCCCGCACAGACGCCGCGAATCAGCACCAGCCGCCGCCGGCGGCGTTCGAACTCGTCGAGCTTCTGCTGCGTGATCGGGTTCAAACTGACGCTCATGGCCCGTTCCTGACAACGTATACCAACCCGAAGCGTAAGCGAGGAAGGAAGACGTATTCTCCCGCCGAGGAAGGCGTCTCGTCAACGACCATCGTCGCTGATTCGGGTCCGGAACTCAAGCGGCTCCTTAATGTCCACAGACAAATCGTGGGCCACCCCTACCGGGCGTCGTGGTGTCCAACGGCTCAATCACAGTCGCACCCGGCAGGAGCGACCCACCGGGGGGCCGGGGCGTCGATGAATGACCCGTGTATAATTGAATCCGGAGTCTTAATCTTAATCGTAATCTTGATCATAATCCCCTCCCGGCCCCCCCTACTCTTGGACGCATTGCCCCCAGCAAGAGACTGGGCCTGCCGTACCACCGAGAACTGATTAAGATTACGATTACGATTATGATTAGGACTTCGAGTGGCCGTCGGCTGTCGATGTGCCACCGGTCCGCAGGAAGCAGTCAACCGATGACGACCCTAGCCAATCCGCCCAACCCGAAGACCGACCACGTGCTGCTCGACGTGCAGGGGATGCACTGCGCCGGATGCGCCTCGCTGATTGAGGCCGCGGTCTCAAAGGTCGAAGGAGTGACCTGGGTTCGCGTCAACCTGGTCGGCGGGCGGGCGTCGATCCAGTTCGATCCCGATCGCACCACGGCCGAGCAACTCGCCCAAAAGGTCATCCAGGGTGGGTACCGGGTGGAAGTGATCCGGCCTGACGAAGACCTGGGTGCACGCGAAATCGAGAAGGAATCGCGCGAGCGTGCCGGCTGGCGCCGGCGGCTGGTCGTGGGCACCGCTCTGCTGGCGGTCGAGGTGATCCTCGCCTTCAGCGGTCTGCTTTCCGGACTCCCCCTCATCTCCGCCCAGTTCGTGCTGGCCACGGTGTTGCAGATCTACGTAGGGTGGCCCTATTTCGTCGGCGCCTTGCTGCGTGCGCGAAACCTGACGGCCAACATGGACACCCTCATCGCCCTCGGCACCGGGGCCGCCTACGTCAGCGGCGTGGTTCATTTCGCCCAATCCCTGACTGCGGGGATTGTTTCAGATCATGCCACCATGGCTTTCATGGACGCCGGAATGATCCTCACCTTCATCACCCTGGGCAAGTACCTCGAAGTGCGTGCCAAGGGCCGAGCCTCGCGGGCCATCCGCCGCCTGCTCGACCTCTCGCCCCAGGAGGCCGTCGCGATACGCAACGATCAACCGGTCACCGTCGCCGTCGAGGCCGTCATGGTCGACGAAACGATCCTCGTCCGCCCCGGCGCTCGGGTGCCGCTGGATGCCGAGGTGCTCACCGGCACGTCCAACGTCGACCAGTCGTGGCTCACGGGCGAATCGATCCCCGTCGAGAAGCAAGCGGGCGACGAGATCCTTGCCGGCACAATCAACGGGGAAGGGGCCCTCACCGCCCGCGTGCTCCGCCCGGCAGGGCAGTCGGCGCTCGCCCGAGTGATCGAGTTGGTCCGCCATGCCCAGGAGTCGAAGACCGACGTGGGTCGTCTGGCCGACCGCGTCGTCGGCTGGTTCGTCCCGGGCGTTCTGCTGATTGCCGCCGTCACCTTGCTCGCCTGGGGCCTTCTGGGCGGCGATTGGTCCACGGGTTTCACCTGCACGGTGGCCGTGCTCGTGGTGGCCTGCCCCTGTGCGCTCGGCCTGGCCACCCCCACGGCCATTCTCGTCGGCAGCGGCCGCGGTGCCGAACAGGGGATCCTGGTCAAGGAAGCCCACGCGCTGGAAACGGCCGCCAAGGTCACCACCGCCGTTTTGGACAAAACCGGCACCGTGACGGAAGGCCGGCCCCGGGTGACCGAGATTGTCCCGCTTCCGGAAGTGAACGAAGCGACCTTGCTCGCCGCGGCCGCGGCCGCCGAGCGACTGAGCGACCACCCGCTGGCCCGAGCGGTCGTCGAGGAGGCCGAGCGGCGTGGCATCGATATCCCCAAGGCCGAGGCCCTCCAGATGATCGCCGGCCAGGGAATCCAGGCCTCGATGGACAATCGCACGGTTCGTGTCGGCAATGCCCGGCTCCTCGGATCGGCGTCCGTCAGCATGGATGGTCTGGAGCAACCCATCCGCCTGATTCACAAGCGAGGACAGAGTGCCCTGGCCGTGGCGATCAACGATCGGCCCTTGGGCGTGATCGCTGTCGGCGATCGAATTGCCGAGGGGAGTGTCGAGGGCGTCGCAACCCTCCGAAAACTGGGAATCGACGTTCAACTTCTCTCCGGCGATCATCGCACGACGGCCGAGGCCGTCGCCCACGCCGTCGGAATCGAGCACGTGACCGCCGAGGTGCTCCCCGATGAGAAGCACGCGGTCGTCGAACGCCTCCGAGCAAAGCAACAGACGGTTGCCATGGTCGGCGACGGCATCAACGACGCCCCGGCCCTGGTGGCCGCCGATCTGGGGATCGCCATGGGGACCGGCGCCGACGTGGCCATCGAATCGGCCGACGTGGTGCTCGTCAAACAGGATCTGCGGGCCGTTGCCGCCACGATCCGGCTCGGCCGGGCCACCCTGCGAACCATCCGCCAGAACCTCGCCTGGGCCTTCGTCTACAACCTGCTGCTGATTCCCCTGGCCGCGGGCGCGCTGATTCTTCCCTTCGGCCTTCACCTGCCCCCCGCGGCTGCCGCGGCGGCGATGGCGATGAGCAGCGTTTCGGTCGTGACCAACAGCCTCCTGCTTCGCCGGCGGGTGTGAGGCCATCACACCAAGGGCGAAGCGCAAGCGAGGACAGAAGACGCATTCTGCCCTTGCGACACAATTGCTCGACGAGGTAGAATACAGTACAAAGTAGCAACCTCTGGAGCAAAGATGATGAAGATTGCCACAGTGAGCACAGAGGCGCGAGGACAGATCATCCATCTTCCGGACGGTATTCGGTTGGAAGGTGGCGAAGTCTTTGTCACCCAAGTGGGGCATTCGATCATCCTCGTGCCCAAGGGCTCGAATCCCTGGCAGCCGCTCCTCGACAGTCTGGATCAATTCTCGGACGACTATATGGACGACCGCAATCAGCCGGGATCGCAGAAGCGAGAGACCGTCTTCGAGTGAAGTACCTTCTGGACACGAACATCTGCATTTTCGTAATCAAGAAGAAGCCGGCGTGCGTTCTCAACCATTTTTTGGAACACGTGGCCGGCGATCTGGGCGTCTCGTCGGTCACCGTCGCCGAACTCCGCTACGGCGCGGAGAAGAGTGCTCGACCGCGGCAGAACCATCTGGCCCTGGACGTGTTCCTCGCACCACTCATCGTGGTGGACTTCGACGCGACTGCTGCGTGTCATTACGGTGAGGTGCGAGCTCAACTCGAACGCGGCGGAATCCCTATCGGCCCGCTTGACACCATGATCGCTGCCCATTCGCTCAGCCTGAACGTCACGCTGATTACCTCCAACACCTCAGAATTCGCCCGAGTGAGCGGGCTCCGGATCGAGAATTGGGCCGAGAACTAGCAGCAGCATACTGGCCACGTCCCAGCGGCTCAAACGCTAACATCGCAACGATCCACGGTGACGCACGTTTCAGTCGCGTGGACTCCTTCTCTCCCCCCTCCGTCCCCCGTGGTGGTGCGGTCCGAATCCGGGAAAGAATCGGCCGAAGGGGGGATGAAACAAGTTGTCGCCGAGTCGCCGGGCTTCTTCTTGGGCTGCTGCGGCTCCGGCTTCATCGCCCAGGAGCGAAAGCGTTTCGGCAAGACTCTCGTAAAGGCCGGACTGAACGCCTCGCCGGAACGGATCTCCCGCCCGACCGGCGTTCGCCGAGAAACGGGCAATCGCATCGTCGAGCAGTTTCCGCGATTCGACAATCAGTTCCTGGTTCGTCTCGTCAGCACCTCGCGTTCGCTTGAGTTCGGCCAGGTCCCTCAGCACGAGGATCAACGCCGCTTCGTGAAATGCCTTTTCGGGGCTGCGTGCGACCAGCAGTTCCAGACGCTCTTTGGCCCGATCGAGGCTCTCCTCGGCCCCCTTCAGATCGTCGCCCGCCTGTTGGACGTGGGCCAGGTTCCGGTACGACGTTGCCAGCAGCGCCTGATACTGGGAAGTGTTTGGAAACGCACTGGTGAGTTGCCGGCAAGACTCGATCGCCTCCTTGAGATAATCGATCGCTTCCGCCTGGGAAATCGAGGGGAGCCAGGTGCTGGCCAGAGAAAGGGTGTCGGCCAGTTCCATGCGGTACTGGGGCTCTCGCGGATAGTCGGCCACCAGTTTCGTCAGGGTTGCTTTCGCCGTCTCGAACGGTTCCGGGGTCTCGTCCGTGCGGCCGCCGAGCCGCAGGTGGATGAGCCGATGACGCTGAACCTGTGCGAGCAGAAGCCGATAGAGAGGATTCTCGGGATCCTCTCCCAATAGCTTCGAGATAATCTCGTACGCCTCGGAGAGATGGCGTTCGGTGAATTCCTGGGGATTCTCGCCTCCTTCCGGCGGGCCGAAGCGCGGCGGAGGGCCCATCCCTTCATCATCCCACGGTCTTGACAACGGACCGCCGGGGCCGGGATCAGAGCCAAAGCCGGGCTCGCGTCCGGAGAAGAAGCGGTTCCGTCCCCGGTCCCTCCCGTCCGGAAAGCGATCCCGAGGTCCGAAAGGCCGATCGCCGGGGGGGACTTTTTCATTGGGCCCGGGCGGTGAATCGAGCAACGGCCCCGAGATGGAGTCGACCGACGGACCATCCGACTGGGAAACGCCCGGCCCCGCCATGAGCTTGCGGAAGAAGGCCGACCCCGCCAGGTCGTGACTCTTGGCAAGCTCGTAGCGGACGGCACGATCCGACGACACGTTTTGCGGCAGGTCCGACAAGAACGCAATCGCCTTGAGGTGGTCGCCCGCAATCCTCTCGCTGCGTCTCTCCCCACCTTCAACCAGTTTCCCGCGATCGTTCAGGAGCCGTGCCTTGGCAACGATGTGCTCGATGTTCTCGGGGTCTCTGGTGAGGAGCCTGTCGTAGATCTCCAGTGCATTGGCGTAGGACTTGCCGGCCTCCTCGCTGCGGCCGAGACGCTGCTGAATCTGCCCGATGCGGTGATAGGCGTCTGCCGTTCTTGCCTGAAGGCGTGTATCCGGGCTGTTCTGTTGGGCAAACCGTTCATAGAAGGTTAGTAGCTCACGCAGCAGGTCGGCGTCGGCGTCGCTCAGAACGGTCTCGAAGGTCGGCGCCGTTTCGTCTTCGTATTCCAGTTCGAGCGACTGGGGAACGCCGCGATTGGCCACGTTGTCGAAGATGCTCTCAAAGGCGTCGATGGCCAGGCTCAGGTTCTCTTCGGCCAGTTCCTGCGACTTGAGTGCGTCGCCTTTGGCTTCCTCGGCCGTCGCCAATGCCGATCGGATGGCGATGTTGCCGGCAACGGCGACAACGGCCGTCGTGAGCAGCAGGGCCAGCGTTAAGGCCGTCGAGGCCGCAATCGCCGGATTCCGGCGACACCATCGCCAGAGTTGCTCCACAGCACCTACCTGCCTCGCGGCGACGGGTCTCTCGTCCAGGAACCGCTGAAAGTCGTCGGCCAACTCGCCGGCCGTCTGATAGCGATGGTCCGGATCGCTGGCACACGCCTTGAGGACGATCGTCTCCAGGTCCCTGGGAATCGCCGGGTTTTGGCTTCGCGGCCGGGGCGGCTCGCCGTGCATCTTCTGGCGGATCAGGGGACCTTCTCGCGACTGGTCGAATGCCCGGTGAAGCGTGAGAAGTTCGTGAAGGGTCAGGCCGAGGCTGTAGATGTCGCTTCGCTGATCGCTCCTGCCTTCGAACTGTTCGGGAGCCATGTAGCGGAGCGTCCCAATGACGTCGCCCGTCTTCGTCAGGTTGTCGCTCTCGGTATGCTTGGCGAGGCCGAAATCGGCAATCCAGACGTTGGCTTCCCGGTCCAGCAGCAGATTTGACGGCTTGACGTCGCGGTGCAGCACCCCGTGCCGGTGGGCGTAGTCGAGAGCCGATGCGGCCGCACTGCCCAGACGTGCAACGCTCTTCCAGTAGGGCGCACCGAGCCGAGACTTCACTCCGACAGACTTCTTGCGTCTTCCCGCCTCCGCCTCGCTCCCGTCGCTGTGCGCCGGTGAGTTGGTGGCCGTCGAATCGCCGTCCGGACGAACCGGCCTCTTCTGGCACGTGGACCCGTTCCGCAAGACGGCCGCGACCTCCAGGGCCGCTTCGGTTGTGGAAGAACCGGCGTCCGTTTCAGTCGCCTTGGCATCGTCTTTCTGGGCCTCTGGCGAGAGCCCGTCTCGCAGGGCTTCGAGCACGACGTCGAGTCCCACGCCGTCGATCATCTGCATGGCGTAGAAGGAAACCCCGTTCTCTTCACCGACGCCGTAGATCGGCACGATATTGGTGTGATGAAGGCGAGCGGCGGCTTCGGCCTCGCGGCGAAATCGTTGCACGCCTCGCGGCGAAATCGCCACGTTGCCGCCGATCACCTTGAGCGCGACGCGGCGACCGAGCGACTGTTGCTCCGCCTCGTAAACGACCCCCATTCCGCCGCGACCGATCTCGCGAACGATCCGGAAATCGCCCAGCCGCTCGATCTTCGTTGTTTCGAATGCGGCCGTTATCCCGACCTGGGAAGCGTCCTGCCCCTTGAGTTGCTCGATGTCGACAAGCATCGGAAACAGGTTGCGGATGTCGTCGGCATATTCCGCGTGCTGCCGGGCGAACTCCTCGATCGTCAAACGCTCTCCCTGGCGATAGCGCTGGACGAACTGCTCGGCCAGCATCTCGATCGGGTCGCGGGAAGATTGCTCGTTCATATTCCTGGCAGCCTGCCTAACCGGCCGTTTCCCCGAAATCGGGGAGCGCGTCGAGAATCACCTTGAGACGTCGCAGAGCACGGACGTAGCGGTTGCTGGCCGTTGTCTCCTGGATCCCCAGTACTTCGGCAACCTCCGAATTGGTCAATTCCTCAAAATGGCGCAGGGCGAGCACCTCCCGATCCATCTCGTCCATTTGCTCGATCGCGTCGCGGAGCTGCGCCGCGCGCTCCTGGCGCACCGCCGCCTGGCTGGGCGACGTGTAGGTCCCCAGCAGCTTGGCGACGAGCGAAACCGACGTGTTCTGCGACCATTGACCGCCGTGGATCGAACGCTCCCGATAGGCGTCTCGCTTCTTCGCCCCGAGGTGCCGTCGCTGAACGTCGATCAGCGTCTGCTGAACGATCAATCGCAGCCAGACGAACAGCGACAACGACTCGTTCTCGAGGAAATGTTCAACCCGCTGGACGGCCGCCATCCAGGCTTCCTGGAGCACGTCGTCCGGGTCCACGCGGCCGGCGAGGGCCCCGTCGAGGCGAAAATCGACCATTCGCCAGAAACGGTCGTGATTTCGCGAGAATTCCTCAGCGAGCACACCCTCCGCATCGGTTCCAAGTCGCCGCCGAATGGTCGGGTCGATCATGCTGTTTGCTCAACCGGTCGTTTCTTCTCGCCCGCCTTCCCGAGAACGGAAGAAGGGGCACAGTATCCACAGGTCCACTCTCCGCCCATTCGAGGGGGAGCGGTGGTAATCGGCAGCCGGAGAAGAGGAGCGCACCACTTAAACTCCCGGCGTGGGTGGCCGTCGCTTCGCTCCCACGCTGCCAATTCCTTGCCTGAAGACCGGTCCAGAGAAGAGGCACCGGTACTTCGCAGCGGAGTACCGGTGCCTCTTCTCTGCTAGCCGTTCTTCAGACACAACGCTTAATACTACAACAACTTAACGCTGTCGCAGTCTGACAACTCTGGTCAGAAGCCTGACGATCTTCGAGGCTGGCAATACAAATGGTGTCGGATAGCCGGCGACATGGATTCAATTCTCCGGCCCTTTGAGAGACAAGTCCAGGGCCTTGGGACTGACAGGCGATTTCGGTGGCCGAAGTTGCTTCTCGGAGCGAACAACGACACTCGTCCTTCATCGTTTCTCGTCGGCCAACAGCATCTCGACGGCCTCCGGCAGCCAGCCGCTGTGCCAGGAATGCTCGCGCTGGGGGCCGTCGCGGTAGGTTTGGCGAATGCCCAGTTCCTCCATCAGCCGGTGGGCGGCCTGATGGTGCTCGCGGAAGTTGCCGTAGCCGAAATGGATCAAGCGGTCGGACTCCTGGAATTGGGCGGCATCGCGCCGAAGGAGAGCGGCGACTTCATATTTAACGAAATTCTCCTCGGAACCGAAGATGGGCCCCGACCCGTATCGGCCGGGGCGGTCCATCATCAGCGGCGCATCCCATGCGGCGGCCTTGCCGAAGGTATCGGGATGACGCAGTAGCAAGGAAAAGCCCCCCCAGCCCGACTTGCTGAAGCCGAGCAGCAGTCGGCCTTCGGGTTCTGCCTGGGTCGGATAAAGTCTGTCGACGAGCGGCACAACGGTTTTGACGAAGTAGCTTTCCTGGCGAATTGCCGGGTCCGTGGGGTGGTCGGCGTACCACGGCAGTTGCGCAAACGTGGGCTCGACGCAAATCAGGCCATACTGGTTGGCCAGATCGTGCTTGCCGACTTCGACCAGGCCGTCGCCCCAGCGTGTCTCGTTGCCCGCCTCGACCGGCAGGACATAGAGAACAGGATAGTGGCGGTTCTCCTGGAGGCGATCCGGGAGTAGCACTCGGATGGACGTTTCCCCCGGCTGGTATTCCGAGCGAATCGAATGGACGAAGAAACCGTCGGCGTTCTTACCGGCTTCCGCCGTTTCCGCCGGAGACTGGGCAAACGCGAGGCCGGCTTGGCACAGGAGCACGACGGCGAGTGCCCGCAATGTTGACGCGGGGTTCTTCATGGGTTTACCGTTGCCAGTCTGCTCTTCCCCGAATCGTGCAAGTTCACTATGCATAGCCCTGGTAGAGGGGGGTGATGACCAGTTCGTTGACCACGGCACGCGGGTGGAGTTTGGCGAGGGCGACGACCATCGAGGCGATGTCCTCGGGGAGGAGCATCTTGGCGAGTTTTTCCGGCGGCGGCGGCACCGGTCGCTCGGCCAGGATGGGCGTGTTGACTTCGCCGGGGTAGACGTTGGTGATGTGGATGTTGTTGTCGCGTTCCTCCAACCCCACCGCGGTGCCCAGGGCCGTCATGGCGAACTTCGAGGCGCAGTAGGCGGGGCCGGCCAGTTCGGAGCATCGCTTGCCGGCAATCGAGGAGATGTTGACGATCAGCCCGCCGCCTTGTTCCCGCATGGCGGGGACGGCACAGTACATCGTGTTGAAGGCGCCGGTGGCGTTGATGTTCATGAGCTTGTCCCAGTCGACCGGATCGAGCACGTCGAAACGGCGTCTGGCCGTATTGACGCCGGCACTGTTGACCAGGATGTCGATTCCGCCGAGGTACTTGTCGACCCATTCGAAAAGGGCCTTGACGTCGTCGCGGTCGGCCACGTCGCAGGCTCGAATGAGGATCGCCGGTTCGCCCTGAAATTGGGCAGCGGCCTTTTTGAGCTTGTCTTCGTGGCGGCCGCTGATGGCGACTCGGCAACCTTCTTCTGCAAGGGCCAGGGCGATGCCGAGCCCGATCCCGCTGCCGCCGCCGGTGACGAGAACGCGTTTCCCGCGAATATCCATGAGGGAAGTCTCCGTGCTAATTCCTGTCAAGGACCGTTGCTTCAATTCCCTACCGTTTTAACGAGAACGGGCCGGGAATCCAAGCGGAGGTATGCCGGCGTGCAGCAATCCTGGTGGATTGCGGATTCCCTGGACGGGGGCGGACGCAGGAGAACTGCAAAGTAGCAGGCACGCTCCGCCGTGCCGTCCGCAGAACTGCCGGAAATCCCTTTTTTCCGCGAACCGCGCCCGGAGAGTGCCTGCCACTTCTCTTGCCACAAGAGGACTTTGCAGTTCTACCGGGGGCGGACGCCAACCCGTTGCCTTGTTCGCCAATCCGGAAAATAATGGGAGGCATGGCCCATGGAAATCACCAACTCGATACCAGCATCGAGATCGTTACGCCCGAGAACGTGTCGTTCCGCTACCACGTGGCGGGACCGTTCCGGCGGCTGCCGGCTTTCCTGATTGACCTGGCTCTGCAAGCGGTCCTGCTAATGATCGCCGCCATGGGCGTGCAGTTCATGTCGGTTGCCTTTGGACTTTCGGGCTTCTTCCTGGGTATGGGAGGCTTCCTGATTTTCTGGTTCGTGCTCTCGTGGTTCTACGGCGGTCTGTTCGAAACCTACTGGAACGGCCAAACGCCGGGGAAGCGATTGATGCGGATTCGCGTGATTGGGACGGACGGGCAGCCAATCAACGGCCTCCAGGCAGTGCTTCGAAATCTGCTCCGGGCGATCGATTGCCAACCCATGTACATGTTTTCGCTCAATCGCCAACTGATCATGGCTGGGTTTCTATATCAGTTCGGTCTGTTCTCGACGCTCATGAACAACCGGTTCCAGCGTCTGGGCGACCTCGCAGCCGGGACGATGGTGATCGTGGAAGAACGCCAGTGGTTTCAAGGGATCATCCAGATCGACGAGCCCGACGTGATCCGCTTGGTGCAGCAGATCCCGCCGTCGTTTCAGGCCAGTCCGTCGTTGGCCAGGGCGCTGGCCGCGTATGTTCAGCGGCGTCTGGCGTTTCCGGCAATGCGGCGCATCGAAGTGGCTCGTCACCTGGCCGAGCCGTTGGCGCGGCGATTCGGCCTGCCGGAAGGGATCAACCCGGACCATCTACTCTGTGCGGCCTACCAGCGCGCCTTCATTACCGACACCCCTGGCGACGTGGTGGAGCCGGTCAGTCCCTTTGCGAAAACCGCCAGTCTGGCGATCGATGCGGCATCTGCCGGGAGAATGCCGGTCGAAGTCGGCGAGAGCCCCTTCGCGGCACTGCCCACATCGGAAGGGTCCCGGCCATGAAGGTATCCGATCTCTTGCAGGCGCGGCGTAAGGACTGGACCGAGTTGGAGACCCTCTGCATCCAGTTCGAAAGCCGGGCGACGGCCTGCCGCGAACCGGAGCGGCTGACGCGGTTCGCCTCGCTGTATCGTTCGCTATGCGCCGACCTGGCGCTGGCCGAGGCGTACCAGCTTCCACCCGAGGTGACCCGCTACCTGCACCGGCTCGTAGGCCGAGCCCACAACCAACTCTACCGCAGCCAAGAGTTCACAATTTCGACGTGGGCGCGAACGCTGCTGTTTGACGTACCTCAGCAACTTTTTCACGACGGCTACCTTCGCTTGGCGTTCTGCATTTTCTGGGGCGCGTTCTTCCTGTCGGCCGTGTTGGCGACCAGTCAGCCGGGGTATCCGGAAGCCGTGCTCGGAGCGGAACAAATGCAGCAAATGGAGGAGATGTACGAACGCCCGCTGGGTGAACTCGATCCGGAGGCACGCGGGCTCATGCTCGGGTTCTACGTCTACAACAACGCCGGGATCGGCCTGCGATGCTTTGCGTTCGGCCTCGTGTTCGGAATCGGCGGGGTGCTGGTCACTTTCTACAACTCGGTGAGTCTGGGGGCGGTTTTCGGCTACATGTCGACGCTCAAGCAGTGGGACAACTTCGCCGAGTTCGTCACGGCTCACGCCCCGTTTGAACTGACGGCGATCGTCCTCTCGGCCGCTGCCGGCATGCGAATGGGCTTCGCCCTGATCAATACGGGGGGCCTGCGGCGGATTGACTCGCTTCAGCGCGCGGCCGTGCAGGCCACGCCGATCGCCTGCGTCGGCGTGATCCTGTTCGTGTTGGCCGCCATGATCGAGGCCTACGTCTCGCCGGCTCCAGTCTCTTACGGGTACAAGGCCGGTGTGGCCGTGCTTTCGGCGGGCTTGCTGATGTTCTATTTCGTCGGGTTGGGGATGCCGCGGGAGGCAGCACGGTGAAACTCGACGAAACACGCATCGTGATCCGCTATCGCACGAAGGCCGACGTGCTCGATCTGGCTCTCAAGGTATTCCGCGTCTACGCCGGGCCGATTGTCAAATGGTTGGCGCTGGGCGTGATCCCCATGTTCCTGCTGAACATGTGGTTACTGGCGGATTTCGCGCTTTACGATTACATCTGGGGGTTTCCTCTGGGCTACATGATGCTGACCACCCTGCTCGTGTTTCTCGAAATGCCCCTGGCGACGGCGCCGCTCACGCTGTTCCTCGGACAGGCGGTGTTCATGCCGCGGCCCGATCGGAAGGCCCTGTTTCGAGACCTGCGGGGGAGCCTTTTTCAGTTGATTTTCTACCAGGTCCTGTTCCGTTTTGTTTCTGTATTCTATCCCTATCTGAACGAGGTGATCCTGCTCGAGCGCAATCGGTTTCGCGCCAAGACGCCCGGCATGAAGACCACGGCAGCCCGGTCTCGTGAACTCCACCGGGACGAATCGGCCGATCTGATCATCAACGGGGCATTGAACTTCGTCCTCGGATTGATTCTATTCGGGACAACCTGGATGTCGCTCTCGGTGTTTCGGACCGTGTTCTTCGGCAATTGGGACCTGGTGATGGGAAATGCCGTGGATCGACCCATGTATACAACCTACTACCATCTGCTCCTGTGGGCGGTGGTGGGCTTCACAACCGTCCTGCGCTTCCTCAGCTACCTCAACCTGCGAATTCGCCGCGAGGGCTGGGACGTGGAATTGCAGGTCCGGGCCGAACGGGCTCGCCTCAGTCATCAGATCGTGTGAATCGGGCAGGGAGCGGCCGGGGATGGAAAACAAGACAAGGGTTGTCAGGCAAATAGCGGAATGCGGCGGCTGAGTCATTGATCAACAGCGCGATGTCTTTTCCTTTTCATGTCGTCGGTGCGGTGGTCCTTCGAGCGGCGGAGTCGGACGACTCGGTCGAAGCGGGACGGGATGCGCTTTCGCACTGGGGACGTTATCCGTGGTACGACTCAAAGAACGACGGCCTCCAGCCGGTGGACATCGTCGAACCTTGGGACTGGAGCTGGCTCAACTTCGGCCCTGTGAACTTCTCGTTCGATTGGCTCTACTGGCTCTTTTGGGGGCTCATCGTTCTCTTGCTGGGCTTGCTGGTGTGGTTCCTGATCCGTGCGTTCCTGAAACGCAACAAGGAGACGGAGGACCTGCTGTCGCCGCAGGGCCAGTCGCCCGAGGAGGAGCGGCGCCGGATCGAGGCGCTTCCCGAGCCGGTCCGGCAGCGGACTCGCTTGCTCGAGGCCGCTCAGCGGCATTACCAGGAGGGCAATTTCAACGAGGCCATTGTCTACCTGTTCAGTCACCAACTGGTGTACCTCGACAAGAACTTCCTCATCCGCCTTACGCGGGGCAAGACGAACCGGCAATACCTCCGCGAGTTGGGGCGGCGAGACACGATCAAGCGGATTCTGGCCGACACGATCGTGGCCTTCGAAGACGTATTCTTCGGCGGCCGATCGATCGGCCAGGAACGATTCGAGCGTTGCTGGAACCGGCTGGGTGAATTCGAGGCGTTGGCCGCCGGGGGGGCATCGCGATGAAGGGGACAGGGTTCAGGGTTCAGGGGTCAGGTGGGGTTGTCAGCGTTCAGGGTTCGGGGGTCAGGATCAGGATGCTGTGTGCCACTGCTTGCTTGCAAGCAGTGCTGGCTGTGTCCCACGCGGCGATTCGGTGGTTGGTGATCACCCTGCTTGTCTTTATGACCGGTTGCGGCGTGTCGGAATTGCAGAACGATTATGGTCGGCGGAACGGGCCGACGGTGTTTGCCAGCGTGAACGGCACGGCCGTCTTCGGGGAGATGTGCGAGGCTCGGGGGCACACGGTCTTTTCCTGGCCGGTGTTGTCACCTCGGCTTGACAAACGGGCGGACTGCATCGTCTGGTTCCCCGACGACGTCGATCCACCCAGCCGCGACGTGCAGCACTGGCTGGAACGCTGGCTGAAAGCCCAGCCGAACCGTACCCTCATCTATGTGGGACGCCACTTCGACGCCGAGGCCTGGTACTGGGAAAATGTCGGCCTCGGCAACCTGCCGATCGAGGAACAGCGAGAAATCGGCCGTCGCCGCAAGAAGGCGCGAAGCGACTTCGGGCAGTCGGTCAAGGCCCTGCCCAAATCAACCGACCACGACTGGTTCACCCTGGACGGGCAGCACCGGCACCGGAAGATCACCGCCCTGGAGGGCGATCCCGCCTGGCTCGAGGGAATCGACCCTGCCAAGGTCTCCATGGAATTGAACACGCGACTGGCGTCTCCCCCCGACGCGGAAGTGTTGCTCGCTTCGGAAGGAGACGCCATTGTCTTTCGGCGGCCCGTTCGGAAAAGCCAGTTGATCGTGGTGGCGAACGGGTCGTTTCTGCTGAATGCCCCGCTCTCGGTTCACGAACACCGGCGATTGGCGGGCAAGCTGATCGACCAGATCGGCCCGCCGCCCCAGACGATCGCCTTCCTGGAATTCGACCTCTTCGGCGAGAAGACCTCGAACAAAGATCCGTCCTTCGGTCCCTCGCTGGGATTCCAGGTCTTTCACGTCTGGCCTACCAACTGGATCATGCTGCACGTCTGCCTGCTGGGAGTGCTGCTCTGTTTCTGGCGGTATCCGATCTTCGGCCGGCCTGTCAAACGTGAATCGGAGTCTTCCTCCGATTTTGGGCTGCATATCGACGCTGTCGCCAGACTGCTGGAACGTACGGGCGATACGGCCTTCGCCCACTCGCGGCTGCAGCACTATCGGCAGGTCGCTCGGATCGACATCGCTCCGCGGACGACGGGCGCGACCTCGGCACGCGATTCCGACTCCCTGAAGGTGGAATGATGGAACGGTGGAACAGCGGAATGATGGAATGTTGGAATAATGGAATACTGGAATGGTGGCATCGTGGTATCGTGGGGCAGCGTCAGAATCCGCTGGCTTGGGCAATCCATCATTCCATCATTCCACCTGCCCCACTCCACCCCTTCCGCAATTCACCCGGTTCACTCTGAATAACGCCGACACAATCACCGTCTTCACATCAACACCTATGGTTACTCCCCATGCCTGATTCGCCTTTTGATCCGTTTGCCCCTTCCGACCTCGAATCGAAGCCGCAACTAGTGCCCGCCGAACCGATTGTCGGCGCGCCGCCTGCCACAGAACCGGTGATCGACGGCGGACCGCCCTCGCCGACGCGACTCCTTTTCGATCGCGTGACGGCCGAGATCGGCAAGCTGTTCGTCGGGCAGGATGAACTCGTGCTGGGGACGCTCGTGGCGTTGTTCTCCAACGGGCACGTGCTGATCGAAAGCGTGCCAGGCCTGGGAAAGACGCTCTTCGTGCGGACGCTCGGCCGCGTGCTCGGGTGCGAGTTCGGGCGGATCCAGTTCACCGCCGACCTGATGCCGTCGGACATTACCGGCGCGCCGATCTTCGACATGAAGACGCAAGAGTTCCGCTTCCGCCCGGGACCCGTGTTCACCCAGCTCCTGCTGGCCGACGAAATCAACCGCTCGCCCGCCAAAACCCACGCGGCCCTGCTGGAGATCATGCAGGAGTACCGGGTAACCGTCGAACGGACGAGCCACAAGATCGAGCGTCCCTTCCTGGTGATGGCCACCCAAAACCCGATCGAAGCCGAGGGAACCTACAACCTGCCCGAGGCTCAGTTGGACCGGTTCATGTTCAAGCTGCTGGTCGACTATCCGGCGGCCGAGGAAGAGGCCAAGATCCTCATGATGCACAGCACGCAGGACGACCTCGATCAGCGCCTGGCCGAGTTGGAAACGATATCGTCGCCGCAGGAGATCGTGGAGATGACGCGCCAGACCAGTAAGGTCCACATCGATCCGAAGCTGGTCGCCTACGTGAACTCGATCGTGCGTCTCACCCGCGAGTGGCCCTATTTCCACATGGGGGCTTCGCCCCGGGCGGGCCTGGCCCTGATGCAGGGGGCGCGCACCCTGGCGGCCTTCCGGGGACGCGACTACGCGGTGCCCGACGACGTGGTCGAGTTGGCCCTGCCCGCCATGCGCCATCGGGTGATCCTGACGGCCGAAGCGGAGGTGGAGGGTCGCAACGTGGATGAAGTCCTGAGCGAAATGCTTCGCAGCGTGGAGGTGCCCCGGCTTTGACTCCCCTAACGCTGGCCTTTCTGAAGATCCTGGCGCTGGTGGCGCCGCTGGCCCTGCTGGCGGCCGCGGGGCGGATATTTCCCGACCGCCTGCTCGTTCGACTGGTATTCCTGCCGGCCGTGGCGACGCTCGCCTTGCTGATCACTCCGGCCATGCTCGTCGTCGCCCTCCTCATCGATCTCGCAATTCTCATCGTCGCGGCGATCGATCTGGCCACACTGCCACGTCGCCGCGATTTCGAGGTGGCTCGCGAAATGGGCCGGGTTGCCTCGCTGGCCAAGCCACATCGCGTCCGCCTGTGGCTGGTCAACCAGTCGCAGCGAGGCCATCTGGTCGGTCTGCGCGACGACGTCGATCCCGTCCTGCAGCCCGACCCGGTCGAGTTCGATTCGATCGAACTGCCACCGAGGAGCCGGGTGGAACTGAAATACGTCCTGCGTCCGGGCCGGCGCGGAGCTTTCGAACTTGCCGAAGTCTATCTCCGGGCAAGCAGTCGCTGGAAGCTCTGGCGGAAGCTGATGCGCTACGCCGAGTCGTCGCAAGTGAACGTCTATCCCGATATGCAGCAACTCAGCCAGTACGCCGTCCTGGCCCGCACCAATCGTCTGAGCCAGCTCGGCGTTCGCCGCACCCGGCGGATAGGGCAGGACCACGACTTCGAACGGCTCCGCGACTACACGCTCGACGACAACTACAAACACATCGATTGGCGAGCCACGGCCCGACGGCGGAAGCTGACCGTCAAGGACTACCAGGCCACGCGCAGCCAGCGGGTGATCTTCCTGATCGACTGCGGGCGAATGATGACGAACACGGCGTTGGGCTTGAGTCTTCTCGACCATGCCTTCAACGCCATGCTCATGCTCAGTTGGGTGGCCCTGCGGCAGTCCGACACGGTGGGCCTCTGCTGCTTCTCCGACGAGATCCACGGGTTCGTTCCCGCCCGGGCCGGAATGACCCAGATGAACCGCTTGCTCCACGCCTGCTTCAACCGCTTTCCCCGCCGCGTGGAATCCCGCTACGACCAGGCCTTTCGCTACTTGGCGACCCACGCCCGAAAACGGTCGCTCGTCGTGCTCATCACCAACGTGATCGACGAAGTGAACGCCAACCAGGTGGAACGGTATCTGACCAACCTGGCCGGGCGCCATTTGCCCCTCGGCGTGCTCCTGCGGGATCACCGCCTGTTCGACGCCGTCGACGTGGAACTCCCCGTCGGCCACGAGCTCTGGCGTGCGGCCGCCGCGGCCGACATTCTCGCCTGGCGGCAACAGGTGCTTACCGACATGGCCGGCAAAGGGGCGATGATGCTCGACGTGTTTCCAGAAGACATGACGGCGCCGCTGATTAACCGCTACCTGGAGGTGAAGGCGAGGCACCTGCTGTGAATGGACACCGTGACGTGCAATCCTCTTCCAATGCTCTAACGAGCACAACCCCGCCATCCATCGTGTGAGGAGTTCGCCGTGGGTTTCTTCGTATGGATCATGTCGGCAGTTGTCGTGGCGGCAGCGGTGGGTTTGATGAACCTGGCTGACACGCGCCACCGCGAGTTCCGTATCTGCCTGGTCGTCTCGGCCACCATCGGACTGGCCGCAACCCGGATGGCCCTCGTGTCCGAATATCACCTGCTCTGGTACATACCGGCGGCGATTGTCGCCTCATTTCTGTTCATGAATCGTGATCTGCTCGCCTTGAAGAGGCAACTTGACCGGCTCGACGGCAATTTCAGGAGCATCGAAGAACTGAAGCAGAAAGCTGAAGCGGCAGTACAGGAACATGACAGGCGGTGGCCTGATCGTCCCATACCCCGCCCCCAAAATGGACCTGCACAAGAACCAGGCGCGGCGAACGGCGGCTTCCACCCGAATTTCCCATCGGCGGCGTCGATCATAAACGGCAACCGGTTCTTCTTGCCCGTTGAAGCGTTTGAACGGGTTCTGGAGGGACTCAACGAAGACGATGCTCAACAGGCCAGGCTCGAACTGCTGCGAGAAGGTGTTGAGGCGTATTGGAACGAGGTCAACTGGAAGGCCCATTGCCGTCCGTCGTTCTCGATACTATGCCTGATACCTGTCCTGTGGCCGTTTCTGATTGTACGTCAACTACTGTCGACCCATTCGGCACAGCCGGCAATCGCGCGCGCCGTTCACACATATCGCCGCCGATGGAGCAGACAACTGGAAGGGGTGGAGATCTCCTTCGAGGGGATCCCCGAGGAAGAAGAACCGTGATGCGGTCCAAGGCATCGACGCAGTCCCCGCAACGATCATCGTGAGATATGCCTGCGCTGCTAGCGAAACAGCACCGCAAGTACGACGAGGATCGCGCTGACCAGAAAGCTGATCGCCACAATCATGACGATCTGCAGGATCGCAATCCCAACCGCTCGGAAGACCGAGGTTGGAAGGGAGAAGTGAATGATTGTGACCGACGCGATGAACGCCACGAGAAAAGGCACGGTCGGAGTTGATATGCCTCTGAACCCCAGAAAGACCAAACCCAGCACGGTTCCGACGACGGCCTGAATAACGATCGCTAGCAGGATCTTAGCAACCGGGACATCCTTCTCTCCACACACGCTGCACGCCAGGCGAAGCAGCAGAGCCGAAATGCCAAGGCCAATTACGAAGGAGAACACTTTCTCTGCGAATTCGCCGGCATCCCTCTCACTGAAGCTCTGCCGCCTTCTCTGATTCTCGGCAAGCCTCGAATCGGGCGGCACTTCGCTTTCCGCGGAACTGTTTGACGGAGCAGCCGACCGCCAATCTTCATCCGGCGACTCCTCGTCGTCCTGCCAAGACGACGTCTCCCCATCGTCGGACTCCGGCGACTCGGACCTGGCCACCGGCTCGTTGCGATTGCCGGATTCAAGCATCACGCTGACGACCGAGGCCACCAGCATGAGCACGACGACCCCCACGCCCAGCCCCATCACCACCCAAAGCCATTTCGGAATCGAATTGTCGGTCCTGCGCCGGGCCGGTCCCATCGCGGCAGGGTAGGCGAGATTCGGTGAGTCGAACGGACTGGCAGCGCCCGGCACGGGCCCGAACGGGTCGCCTTGCGAGGGTTGGTAAGGGGCCGCCACCGGCACCAGTTCGTCCAGCGTGCCGGCCCCGCCGAGAAGCGATCCATCGGTGTGAACGATCGTTGCGGTCGGCACGGGTGACGCAGACGCAGTTGGACCGGCGACCGTCTTGGCCGTCGGAATGGCCGGGCCGTCGCCCAGAATCTCCAAACCTTCGACGACGCCGGCCTGGGCTGGTCCGGAAAGAAGTTCCAGTCCGTCCGGTAGCTTGACCGGCTTGTCCGGAAGGAGTTCCAGCCCGTCGGGCAGCTTGACCGGTTTGTCGGGGAGCAGTTCCAGACCGTCCGGCAGAGTTGCCGCGGGAGCGGGACGTTCCTTAATGGGCTTCGCTCGCCGGAGAGGCTTCGATTTCCGGGGCGTTTCTGGCTTCCCGGCGGCAGTTCCAGACGGTGCGGGTCCAGACGGTGCGGGTGGCCCAGCCGCGTTCGAATCCCCGGCTCCTTTGGACGGTTGTGAGGAGGGGGCTCCCGCCAGCCCCTTGCTGGTTGCCGATGGTGGCACCGGTCCTGCGGACGCGGGTGCAGGTCGACTTGGCTTCGCTCCCGCCGGACGGACCGACGACTGAGGTGCCTTGGACACAGGAGGGGGAGCCTGCTTCTCGGTTGGCGGGCTGGGTGCCTTGGCTGGGGAACTGGCCTGGACAGGGCTCGAATCCGGCTGAGGCTTTCCGGGCGAGCGATCGCCGGGCACCGACACATTCGGCTTCTCCGGCGGTCCTGCGGCCGGTTTGGCAACCGGACTTGGAGGCGATGGAGTCTCCGCCTCCTCCTTCAGTTCCAGTTCTTCCGGGTCAGGGCGCATCCAGCCCTCGTCGACTTCCCCATCCAGATTCCAGTCGTCTCCAGCTTCGGGAGTCAGATCCCAGTCGTCGTCTTCGGGGAGTTTGCGGTCGGGCTTAGTCTCTGGCAAGGACTTGGGCTGTTCTTCGACAGAGGGGGCAGAATCCGTATTCGAACTCTCGGGGCCGGCGGCAAGTCTCTGTCGTTCGAGCTCCTTCTGGTAACACGCGCGGTGGTAGTAGAACCCGAGAACGTCCTTGACTCGTTCTCTGGCAGTCTGGAACCGCTTGCCGCATATGCGGCACACATCTTCGGGAACGTCGCCTACCTGCTCTTGATAACAGCGCAGGTGGTAAACGGCTCCGTGCACGTCGGTGAAACGCTCCGCCTTCCCGCGGATCAGTTTGCCGCAGATCTTGCAGATGTCTGGCGGAGTTTCCCGCCCCGCCCGGTCCGTTCCCGGTCGTGGCTTCTCGCTCGGCACAGCCTTCTTGGGAGCACCGGTTGAAGGGAGCGACGGGAGTTGATTGATCGTGTCACAGCGGGGGCAACGGGTGGGCATACCGGCGTAGCGGTCCTGCGCCCGCAGCTCTTTGCCGCATCGTTTGCAGCGAACAACAACCGTCATGAGACCCACCGGAAGAGACGACTCACCCAAAGCGGGTCAAGCCCGCACCCAGTCTTCACAATAGCACGCACCAACTACCTTGCCACCACTCTCATGATACTTCGAGTCTCGGCCAGGGAAAACCAAGGGTCATCCCACTCTTAGGGGTGCCATTGTGGGTCATTTCGGAAAAACAGCTAAAGTGTACCGGTTATGACGGTCGATCCGAATTTGATGACGGGGAAGACTGTGCGCCCATCCGATTCGAGGGGGAATAAAGGGGAGAAAGCATGTTGATTCGCTGGATCCGGCCAATTCGATATCTCGTACAGGGAATTGCCGCCGCCGATACGCCGCGACAACTGGCCCTGGGGTTTGCGATCGGGATGATGATCGGATTGGCTCCCAAGGGCAATCTCACGGCAGTGGTTCTTTCGATGATTCTGCTGGGAACCCGCGTGAACCTGGCAACGGGCATGCTGGGGGCGCTGCTGTTCTCCTGGTTGAGCGGCTGGACCGATCCACTGGCCCATCGAATCGGCTGCGGATTTTTGACTCACGAGACGCTGCAACCGGCCTTGGCCTGGTTCTACGACATTCCCCTCGTTCCCTGGACGGCCCTCGACAACACGGTCGTATTCGGGAGCCTGATGCTCGGGATCTGGTTGTTCTGGCCGGTCTACCATGTCGGCAATCTCGTCTTCGAGCGGGTCCAGCCTCTGATCGCCGAATACCTGAAGCGCTACTACGTTGCGGAACTGCTGGATCGTTCCGAACTGGCGGCCAGATGGAGGAGCCAATGATTCGCTGGAAGTACGCGGTCCCACGCCTGTTGCTGGCGCTGGTGGTTCTGCTGCTGATCTATTTTGGCATGAACCCGCTGCTCCGCTGGGGCATCGAGGCATTCGGGGAACAAGCGCTCTCCCTGAGCGTCGACATTGGAGATCTCGACGCGTCGCTGAGCAAAACCTCCGTTCACATCAACGATTTTGCGATCGCCAATCCCAAGGTTCCCAATACGAACCTGGTTGACGCCGACCAGATCACGCTGTCGCTCGACACCAACGCCCTGCTACGCCGCAAGTTCGTGGTTCGCGAGGGGCATGTTCAAGGACTGCGGCTGCGCGGAGATCGCGACGAGGCGGCACAACCTGTCGACCATTGGCAATGGAATGCGGGCGGCGACCGGCTCAAACAAGAGGCCGAGCGTTGGCTGGAAACGCTGTCTGCCACGTTGGGCGAGCAACTTGAAGCGGAGATCGCCGAGTTGGAGTCGGTCAAGCTGGCCAAGGGCCTCCTGGATAGCTGGCCCGACGAATACAAGCAACTGGAGGCCCAGGTACACGCCGTCAAGGCCCGGATCGAAAACCTTCGCACGCTCTTCCATACCCGGCCCGACAACGTGGCGTCCGCCTTGCAGCACTATCAGAAGACGCTGGCCGAACTCGAGCATCTCCAGCAAGAAATGGGCGATTTGGCGGAACAGATCGACCGTTTGCCGGACCGCGTCGAATCCGACCGCTACGCGATCCTCGCTGCAACGCAGCAAGACGTCCGCATGCTCGAAGAACGATTCGCATCGATTCGCATCGATCAGGAGACGATCACCGCCTATTTCCTCGGGCCGGAGATGGGGCGCCGCGTCGTTGCCGTCACCGAATGGGTGCGATGGGTGCGAGCGCACCTCCCCGACGAAGAACCCGACTTCGCGGGCGACCGGCTCGAAGGCGTAAACATCCTGTTTGCCGGGCGGCAACCCCAACCCGACTTCCTGATCGAGTCGCTCCGGCTCGACGGCGAAACGACCATTGACGGAAAGACGTACTCTTTCGCCGCGGCGGCCGCCGGCCTGACCAACCAACCGCAGTTCTACGGCCGGCCCGCCGAGATACGTGCCCAACTGGTGGGCGACGCGACGTTCGAAGTGCATGCCCTGCTGGATCGCACCGGAGAGACGCCCTTCGACCAGATCGTCATCAACTGTCCCGACCTGGCCCTGCCCGGGGTGACCCTGGGACGCAAGGACTCGATCGCCCTGAGCATTCGGCCGGGCAACACGCAGTTGTGGATCGGCATCAACCTGTCGGGCGACCGGATCGCGGGCACGATGCTGCTGAAGCAATCGGGAGTCGAACTGACGCCCAGCGTTGCCGAGAGGCTTGGCGGACAACGTCTCGCCGACAACCTGGCCTTGGCCGCCGAGTCGCTCCGCGAGATCGAGATCCAGGTCGACCTGGCCGGTCCGCTCGATCACCCCGAGTGGGTGCTGCGGTCGAATCTCGGCAGAAGCCTCAGCGAAGGTCTGAACCGGGCGGCGACTGCCGAGCTGGAGCATCGCCGGAACCAGGCGGCGCAACTCGTTCAGGTACAGATCGATAAGGAACTCAACAAGTTCCGCAACCGCCTGGCAACCGACGAGGAAATCCTTCAGACGCGTCTCAGACTCAGCCAGTCGGAAATCGACCAGTTGGGCCAACTGATCGCCCAGCGAGTCCCCTCGGCCGACAAGATTCTGACCAAGGCAATCGGCGATCGGCTGCCGCTGAGGTTCTGAGAGCTGGAGCCGTCTGCCACTCGTGCCTGCAAGGCGTCTCGTTGTTCACGCGTCCAACGTCCAAGGCTTGCGATAGGCGAAGGTTCTCAGTGCCTTATCTGCCTCTGCGTCGTCGAGAATCCGCTCAGCCGCGGCTTCCCACCGGAGCGGACGGCCCATCGCGTTGGAAACGTAACCGAGCAGTCCCGGAGTGATCGATCGCAGGGCAATGTCTGCCGGGGCGGCGCACTCTTCTCGCGACTTGATGCCGTTGAGAAAGTTGCGCATGTGCGTGGGTGACGGACCCAGCTTGATCTTGCCCGGGTCGAAGTCCTTCTTCGCCCAGCGGGGATCAGAGGCTTCGAGTTTCCCGCGGGTCACGAAGATCCAGCCGTCTTCACCGATCCACTTGGTCCCGACCGGCGTGGCGTCGGAAATCGTGCTGGTGATGCCGCCGGCGTACTGGCAGCGGATCTGGTAATGGTGCGGGGTGTTGTAGATCTCCGTGTCGGGGAAGGTCCAATCGACCGCTTCGACCACCTGCGGCCCGCCGCGGGGCTCGCCCAGGGCCCACTGGGCAATGTCGTTGTGATGTCCGATCCAATCCATGAGCACGCCGCCGCCGAAAGCCAGGTGCCCGCGCCACCAGCGGTGGTGCCGCGCCCTCATGTAGGGCAACTTCGGGGCCGGGCCGCACCAGAATTCATAGTCGAGATGCTCCGCCGGTTCCACGATTGTCGGCTCACCCATCGGCTCGGGATAGCCCGAAGGAAGCCCCACTTCAACCGACTTGACCTTGCCGATTAGCCCGTTGAGAACCAGTTCGACGGCTTTGCGGAACTCGGCCATGGTGCGTTGTTGCGAGCCCACCTGAAACACGGCCTTGTGCCGGGCGACCTCGCGGCAGATCGCCTGCCCTTCGGCGAAGGTGTGGGCGAGAGGCTTCTCACAGTAGACGTCTTTGCCGGCGCAGATCGAGTCGATAGCGACGAGGGCGTGCCAGTGGTCGGGCGTGGCCACGATGACCGCGTCGACGTCGTCTCCTGCGACCAACTCGCGGTAGTCGCCGGTAACCCTCAGGCCGCGGAATCGTCCCGTGGGCGTCTGTTCGGCGTAGTATCCCTCGATCTTCTTCTGAGCCGGCCGGCACCCGAAGGCAGGACCCTGGCCCCACGGGCGGTCGCGGTAGTGGATGGAGTCGACGTCGCAGACGGCGACGATTTGTGCATCGTCTTCCGGCAAGACATCGTCGATGAGATTGAAGCCCCGCGAACCGAGGCCCACAACCCCCACCCGGATTCGCTCGCTGGGCGGAGCCTGCGAAGTTCTTCCCAAGGCGGATGCCGGAACGATCGATACCGCCGCGGCACCAGCGACCACGGAAAGGAAGTCGCGCCGGCGGATTCGCCGTTGTGCCGACCTGGTTGATTGGGAATGTCTTTGCATGGCATTCTCCCGAAGCGTCTCGATACAGGCCACGCGCAGAAGCACTTCGCCTGCACAACGGCACATCCTATTCGAGACGACGGGACCGTGCAACTTCTACGACAGGACGGAACCTCAATTCGCCCGCGGGTGGGCCTTTTCGTAGATCTCCCGCAGGCCGGCCGTGCTCACGTGGGTGTAGATTTGCGTGGTCACCAGGCTCTTGTGCCCAAGAAGCTCCTGGACGCTGCGGATGTCGGCGCCGCGGTCGAGGAGGTGGGTGGCAAAGCTGTGCCGCAACGAGTGGGGGCTCGTCCGGCCGTCGAGCCCGGCAACTTTCAGATGCTTTTCGAGCATCCGGGCCACGCTCCGGGTGGTGATGCGGCGTCCGAACTTGTTGACGAAGACCGGTGCATCGGCGCCCGACGGTTCCGCGGCATGGAGTTTGCGAACACCAAGCCAGTGATTCAGGGCCTCGGTCGCGTAGGACCCGATGGGCGCGAATCGCTCGCGTTTTCCCTTGCCGCGAACGCGAACGACGCCGGCGCGGAAGTCGAGGTCGCCGTCGTTCAGTCCGACCGCCTCGCTCACCCGCAGGCCGGCGGAGTACATGGTCTCCAGAATGGCGCGGTCGCGTTTTCCCGAGACCGTCTTGGCGGAGGGCGTGCTCAGCAGTCGCCCGATGTCCTCGGCCGAAAGGAAATGAGGCAGACTGCGGCCCTGCCGCGGGTTCCGCAGGGCTTTGGCCGGGTTGTTCTCCACCCAGCCCTCGCGCTGCCCGAAACGGTAGAAGCTGCGGAGGCTTGCCAGACGCCGCGCAATGCTCGACTTGGCATACTCGGCTTCATGGAGCGCGCCGACGTAACCGCGCAACTCGTAAGACGATATCTCGGAAGGGCTCGGGCAATAGCCTTCGCGAGCTTCTTCCAGATAGTCGGCCAGGGCCGTCAAGTCCTCGCGATAGCTCTTGATCGTCAGTTCAGAAGCGTTGCGCTCGGTCCGCTGGTAGTTGAGGAAGCGATCGATTTCTTGACGCATGAAGCCTGTCTTGCGTTCTCCAAACCTCTGCGGGCCACCTGCTCAGACCAGATCCTCCGGATCGGTGGGCAGCGGGACGTTGAAGCGGCGGTTGACCGACGAATGCTTCTGGCTTTCCTGGCGGATCTTCTGGCTGAGTACGGCCGCGTCGTACCAGGTGAAGCTGAGTTCCGGATTGGAGGCATAGCGTCCCAGGGTGCGCAGCGTTTCGGCGCGGCTCGAATCGTCGTAGAGAAACACGTAGCGCTCGCCGCCCTTGACCAACGCGAGTACATTGATGTCCTGACTCATTGGGGAAGTCTCCAACTTTCCGTCAAAAAATCGTCTTGAGGCGGGTCGGCCGTGTCGCTCCGAATCCCTGATACCGGCCCTGGGTCCTTCACTCACTCTCGGAATCTCGCCGAATAACCGATACAACCGTTTACCTCGAAGGCAATGGACGGCATGGCGTGCGGTTCTGATTGTGTTATCGGAATTCCGGCCATCTCCACACCACTCGCGTTTCACCTGCTCCGCCTCGGGCGGAAAGCATCTCCCAGATGTGCATGTGGCAGCAGAAGCGAATGAAATCGTCGCTGCGCTCCAGATACGTCTGCCAGCCGCCGAAGCGGGCGTCGTCGCGAAAGAAGTAATAACTCGACAAGGCTTCCGTGAATTCGGGATCGTGTCCGTTGTAGGCTTGCGTGTGTTGAAGCACCGGCTTATCCGTCGGACAACAAGATTGAGGCGTCGTGCGCGGAGGCGGAGGAATCAGACCGTTGGGATCAGGCCAATCGGGCGGAAAGCCGAACTCCGCGTCGCCTGCTGCCGCCGGAGCCGGCGCTGCTTGCTCTGCAATCGGCGCCTCGTAACTCGACTCTTCGATCCACAGCCCCGATTCGCTACTCGTCGGCGCATCGGCTGCCGGCGCACCCGGCGATGGGGCTTCGCCCGGTTCTCCGCGAGGCGGTTGAGCCGGCAACTGAGGGGCCGGAGCGGCGGCCGCGCTGAGCAGCGAGTATTCGGCTTTGGGCGTCTGCGTGGCCAACTGGGCTTTTGCCAAGGCAAACTCGGTCTCAAACACAAGCGGGCCGGGAATGTGTTCCTCGTCCGGTGTCCCCCAGGGCAGGCCGTAGCCCGGCGGGATCGGGTGGAAACACGGATTGGCGGAATACCACTCGACCTGGAGCGAACATCGCGGAGGATAGTAAGGCGAGTAGTCGGTCACCGCACCGACAACGATCGCATCCGCGCCCAGGGATTGCGCCAGGCGGCGCGCCTCGGCGGCCGCATTGTCGGGAGTAAACTGAATGTTGTTGCGCAGAATCGCCTGTTCGACGACCCCGACAGGAATCACTTGAAAACCGGGCACGAGTTGAAGCTCGTTGAAATAGGCCTCGGCAAACTGGTGGCCGTCAAGCGTCGGCTCCTCGCTGAGGTTGATGAACGGGACGATGGCAACCGTCGAAAGCTGCGGAAACGGATTATGCAGCGTGGGCTGATGAGCGATTTCCGGAAGAATACTGCAACCGCAGAGAACCGGAACGACAAGCAGAAGAACCGGGGCGATTCGCAGTCGTGATCGGACGGATCGTCCCATGCCTCCACGGTTGGAGACCGCCGCGATCGGCGTCACCGTTGGGGCTGCTGTCTCGTGTGGGACCGGTGCTGGCATGGAAGAGATTTCGGGCAGAAGGCTCCCCCCTTCTATCCCCCCGGCAGAACGGCACCTGGGGCGCACGCACGGCCGGTCTATTCGGTACGGACGGCATTATCGGCAGGGTCGACGAGAAGTCTTCAGTTAAAAGCGGGCATTTTGGAAAAAGACGTCCCCTTGAAGGATGGGGGGGAGAGATCGACAATGCCCAGAGGCTGCCTCAAGTCATTATTCGGGTGGCTGGGACCGAGCAACAGCGAGCCCCCAGTGTTGTACGCCCGGGGGCTCGCTGTCGCTCGATCCCGGCCACCCCTCGATTCTCGAGACCTGCCATGAATTCGGACTCCATATCGCGCAATCCCACCCGCCCCGTTCGCATCGGCTCGATCACCGTCGGTGCCGGGCATCCGATCGCTCTGCAGAGCATGTGCGCCACGAAGACGGCCGACGTGGATGCGACGGTCGCCCAGGCCAACGCCTTGGCCCAGGCCGGTGCGAGCGTCGTGCGGATCGCGGTCGACAGCCCCCGCGAATCGGAAGCCCTCCAGGAAATCCGCAGCCAGACAACCGCCAATCTGTCGGTCGACCTCCAGGAAAACTATCGCCTGGCCCTCGACGTGGCCCCGTGGGTCGACAAGATCCGCTACAACCCGGGCCATCTCTATCACCACGAGCGGGAACGGCCGTGGCAGGACAAGGTTCGATTCCTCGTCGACGTGGCGGGTGAACATGATTGCGCCATCCGCGTGGGCGTCAACTGCGGGTCGGTCGATCCGGAAAAACGCGAACGGTATGAACCGGCCGATTCCGTCAGTCCCATGCTGGAGAGCGCCTTGGACCATTGCGAGTTTCTGGATTCGATCGGTTTCACGCGATACTGTGTCTCGCTGAAAGACTCCGACCCGGCCAAGGTGATCGAGGTCAATGGGCGATTTGCCGCCGCACGTCCGGAGGTGCCGCTTCACCTGGGAGTTACCGAGGCCGGAATGCCGCCGCAGGGAGTGCAGAAAACGCAAGCGGCCCTGCATGTGCTGCTCACCGAGGGAATCGGCGACACCATTCGCGTGTCGTTGACGGTTCCCAACGACCGCAAATACGAGGAGATCGAGGCCGGACGCAAGATCCTCGAAGACCTGGCCGCCGGACGCGCACCGGATGCGGCCGCCTTGAACCGCGCCGGGCTGAACATCATCAGTTGTCCCAGTTGCTCCCGCGTGGAGAACGAGGCGTTCGTCGACCTGGCGGCAAGAGTCAAGCAGATGACGGCCTATGCCGCCGACAAGCCGCTGACCATTGCCGTCATGGGCTGCCGCGTCAACGGCCCGGGAGAGACCGACGACGCCGATCTGGGACTCTGGTGCGGGCCCAACTACGTGAACCTGAAACGCCGCGGCGAGCGGCTGGGGGCCTTCTCCTACGACGAAATTCTGCCGCGGCTGAAGGCGGAACTCGACGCCTTAATCGAGTTGGAAGGGCACTCGTCGACACGGTAGGTTGGCTCTCCTGAGCCGACCGTAAGAACCGCCAGAAGACTCGGCTCTGGCGAGCCAACGTAGGAAATGGCAACGAAGCCCCTCTTTGCCGCTGCAAGACAATAAACTACCGAATTGAGAGTTAGCGGCAGGGCGCAAGCCCTCCGGTTTCGCCGTACCGAACGGCTCGCGACGCTGCTCGAAATCGGTAACATATTGTTGAGCGCGGCCTCACAACTCCCGAACGACCACCACCCGCCGCTCTTGATTGAGCCTGGCGACGTATTCCTGTAAATCCGTCCAAGGCTGGAGCACGGAATCCTGATAGACGCCGCAGGCGGCGACGTAAGCCGCCTGGTGATCGGTGCCGACGGCCATCCGTTGCACGTGAACGGCCGGACCGGTCAGTTCGAGTTCGTCGGTAATGCGAACCGTCGGTGCTGCCGGGCGCAACTCGATGGTCCGAATCAGGCGGATCGGAAAACGGCGGCGGCCCGTGATCAAACGCCGTTGAAGCAGCTTGCGGACGGCGGTTCGGCACCAGCGCCCGGCTGCCCACATCCCGGTGTGCAGAACCGACTGCTTGACCGGCGTGGCGGTTTCAAATCGCGTCGTATGCAGGGGGCCCGACACGGTGATCCGCGTCGTGCCGTCCGGTTCGGCCTTCACGTCGACGACACGATCGCGGTCGTGCATCTGGGAAACGCAGACTGTGCCGTCCCGGGTCTCGACGACAAGCCCCGCGTCGGTCCAGCAGCGTCCGTTCTGGAAATGCTTCACGATTCCCCCGCGGACGGTGGAGACAATTGAGTGGCGGCGGCCGTCGCGATAGACGAACAGGCCCGCGTTGGGAAAGTGCTTCGTGATTCTCTCGGTCGGATCGACCGCTGCCGGACGGGTTGGCGTCCAATCGAGGTAGGCCTCGATGCGATTGCCCAGACAATGGGCAAACAGCCGGTCGTCGTCGAAATGGGCCAGAGTTCCGCGCTGGACGGCTTCGAGAAACCCGTCGGCAAGATCGGCTGCCTCGGTGAGCTGCCCGGCCAACATCTCGAAACCGTGCGGGTAGAAGTGGGAAGTTCCGCGGCTCCCGTATTCTCCGGCGTAGCTTGCGTCGGGATGCAGGAAGTGGCGAGAGAAAGCTGCCGCCCGGCGGATCGGCTCATCGAGCCGCGGATCGCCCGTTGCCCGACGCAACTTGGCGAGGCAATCGATGGTGACGGTCTGGTAGCCAGGATCGGCGCCGCCGTATTCGTCGAACCAGCCTTCTTCGTTCTGCCAGGCAAGCACCTGGTCAACCCGTTCGAGTGCCGCACGCCGGAAGGTCTCGTTGTCGAGAATCTCGGCGACCCGCCACAGTCCCAGGGCAGCCAGGGCGTGGTGGTTCGTCAGCCGGCCCGATTCTTCGTTCTCGATCAGCCATCGGGCACGGAGTTCGAACCAAGACCGGAGTTCCGGATCGTCGACGTCCAGCAACTGATAGGCCTTCGCGGCGGCCTGCAAAGAGAAGACGGCAGCGCCGAGGGCTCGCTCGAAGGGGTAGTAGTCGTCGCACGAGCCGTCGCGGTGGCACGAACGAGCGGAGAATCGCATTCCGGCAAGTGCCAACTCTCGAATCCGCTGGCAACCGTGCCAACGGTTGCCCGGCAGGTCGCAGGCGTAAACGAGCGCCAGGGGCAGCACGCCTTCCTGATACATCTCCGAAGGAAAGCAGGCCGTACGGTAGTGCCAGTACTGGCGGTCAAAACAGCCGTAAGTCGGACGAAACGAATTGCGGTCGACGGCGCCCAGCAACCGAGCAACGTCGTCGTACACGCCGTCGAGATATCGGGCACGCCGGCGCGGATCGCGATGAACAAACGGCGGCTTGCCGCCGGCGCAAACGGAGGCACCGGCGCGTTCCACCGGGAAATCCGTCCCCGGAACGAAGTAGTTGCGGGCGGTGGTGTGGAATGCGGACATCTTATCGGCGATGATGGGCAACGATGACTTCGGCCAGCAGACCGAGCATGCAGGTCATGAAGCCGGCTGTGAGGACGACGATATCGGACTCCTGCATGCTGCCCGTGAACGTGAAGCTGAACATGCTCATCAGCATGCCAAGCCCGATTGCCAGGGCAGAGAGCGGCAAAAAGACTTTTAGGGGCCGGAAGTAAAGGACCATGCGGAGCACGGTGCTCAGGTAGGCTGCCGTGTCGCGAATCGGGTGGAATTTGCTCTTGCCGATCCGCGTCCGGTAGGGGATCGGCACGTACTTCACCGCATAACCGTTGGTCAGGAAGGCCAGGGTCATGGTGGTCACGCAACTGAAACCGTTGGGCACGACCCACAGCCAGGGCAGCATGGCGTCGCGTTTGAAGGCTTTCAGGCCGGTATTCAGGTCGGGAATCTTCGTCCCGGTCAGGTAGCAGGCCAGTTTGCGAATAAACCACTTGGCAGGCACGCGCAGCCAGGGGAGGGTCCCCTGTTCGCTTGTGCGGGCGCCGTTCACCTGGTCATAAACGGGAAAGTACTTGAGCAGTTCGGGAATACTCTCGGCCGGATAGGTGCCGTCGGCATCGAGCATCACGACCACGTCGCCGCGCGCGTTGCGGATGCCCACCTTGCGAGCGGCGCCGGCACCCCGGTTCTCAGGGCAGCGGATCACGCGAATCGGACACTGCCAGCATTCGGCCGCGTAGCGTTCGGCCAGATCGGCCGTGGCGTCGGTCGAGGCGTCATCGACGACGAGAATCTCGTAGCGGATCGATTCCCCGGCCAGCGCAGAAACGATCTCGTCCAGGACCGGCTCGATCGCCAGTTCTTCGTTGTAGGTGGGCAAAAGCACGGTCAATTGGCACGCAGAGGCAACCTCTGCGGCCGAGGCCGTGACAACCTGGGTCTGCCAACCCTCCATGGTCGGACTCCAAAGCAAGATGGACCGTCCGTGCTCGCCAACCGTGACGAAAACCGACGATCAATGTCATTGCGGGATTGCACGTTATAGCACAATACCGCTTCCCGGCCCAACAGCATTCCCAAGTCAACGTGGGTTGGCTCTCCAGGATGCTGCGGGAAGGGGACAGTCCCCTGAGGACCGAAACCTCATCCGTCCCTCACACCCTCCAACGATCACGAACACTTCGCACAACCTCAACGCACACCACCTACATTCACACGCCATCCCGACTTAACCACCTCTCCCATTTTCGCCTTGACGATTTCCCTCGCCAGGTGATAGACTTTCTCATGCAGAATGACTCTGGATACTGAGGGAAGCCGGATGCTAGATACCCTAGGAATTGTGGACGCCTGTTTCGCATCTTCTCGTGCCCGCATCAAGGCGGCACGCAAGCTGGGCACGAAGTCGGTTCTCGAGTGGATCATCCGCCGCATGACCGACTGCGAGCAGCTTGATGGGGTGATCGTCCTGACCAACGACGATCCGGAGAACCGGATCATCCAGGAGTTGACTCCGCTGGACGTGCCCGTGTTTGCCTCGCGCCGTCCCGACGTGCTAGGGAGCCTCGCGGCCGCATTGGAGGAGTACGGCTGCCGCTCGGTGGTTCGGATGTCGGCGGAGCGCCCCTTCGTCGACCCTTCCCTGGTCGATCGGTTGGTCTGCACGGCGCGGACCGAACTCGATTGCGACTACGCGAGCTACGCTTCGCGGAACGGTCGCCCGGCCGTCCTGTCGCCGATCGGCGTGTTTGCCGAGTGGTTTCGCACGGACGCCCTTCGCCTGGCCGCCCGCAAGGCCAAGGCCCCCGAAGATCGGGACAACCCGACTCGCTACGTGTGTTCTCACCCGGAGAGGTTTCGGATTTGTTTGTTGCCGGCCCCGGCCGCGATCGATCGTGAGGACGTTCGTCTAACGGTCGACATCGAGGAGGACTGGGAGAACGCCTTGGCGATCTTTGAGGCCCTGGGACCGGAAGAGTTGGATTGGCAACGGATTGCCCATCTGCTGGATCACCAGCCGGCCATGCGCAAGCGCATGGCGGCGCTCAACCGCGTCTACGCTCCAAGTTGACGAGGATCCGGCAGGCGAGGCCGCGAAAGGATTCGACCCGCCATGCGATCGCTCGCATTCTCCATATCGCTACCCATCCCGCCCGTCACGCGTCTGAAGCAACCCATCGAAGGGCTGCTGCTGGACACCTGCAACGTCCTGTATGACGCCACGGGCTGGCGCCGCTGGCTGCTGCAGGTCCTGCGGCGTTTCGGTCTGCATAGCCACTATCGCAGCCTGTTCCACGTTTGGGAGAAAGACTACCTTCGCCCCGTCTTCCGCGGCCAATGCGACTTCTGCCATGCCCTGCGGACGTTTCTACAAGCGCTCGGCTTGAGTCCCGGGCAGATCGAGGAAGTGGCAGCCGCCTGCCAGACGCGGCGAATTCGCTGGGAAGCCGACACCCGGCTTCTTCCCGGCGTCAAGAGCACGCTTCGACGGCTTTCGTCGGCCGGAATCCCCCTGGCGATCGTGAGCAATTCGGAGTATCCAGGCCACGTGCTTCGTGAGCGCCTCGAGCGGATGGGACTCCAAGACATGCTGACGGCCGTCGTCTCGTCGCGCGACCTGGGACGCATCAAGCCGGACCCGATCTGCTACCAAACAGCGTTGAAGGCTCTCAACGTGCCTGCCGATCTGGCAGCGTTCGTCGGCGACGATCCCGACGAACTGGCCGGGGCACGCCGACTCGGCCTGCAAACGATCGCTTTCAATCCCACCTATGAACCGGACAGTGACATCACGCTGACCCGATTTGCGGATTTGCTGGAACTGGTTGACCTCCCGATTTCTCAGAATCGCGCCGGATGAAAGCATTCCTTCTCAACAACGCAGACCTCTACGTCTATACCCGTGCAAGTCTTGCCGATCCGCTGCTGTCAGGCAAGCCAACCGTGGTTCTGACCGGCGCATGGCCGCAGGAACTGTCGGGGTCCGTCGTGGAACTGGACTCAACGATCGACTGCCGCTATGTCCATCTGGATCGTGAGGCCGAGCGATTGGCAGAACTCGCCGGAGGCGAGGGAACCGCTCAAGGCAGCCATCTGCCTGCCCCGTGGGTCAACGTGTTGGGGCTACGCTACTACCTGCTCAAGCTCCTTCGGGTCGTCGAGCACTTCTCTGCGATTCAGCCCTTGAAGAAGGGCACACGCCTCTGCGTGATCGCCGACCGCGCCGACCGCGACGACGTACAGATCCTCACCGCCGTTTGTAGCCAGGCTGGAGCGTCGTGCGAAGTCCGCTGGCAAAGCGAACCGGCCGGCGCCGGCGAGTCTGCGCCCGAGCGCGAGGAGTGGTGGCGAAAGGCACTGCAGACTCTGGCAAGCTGCCTGCCTGCCACGGTCAAAGAGGACCGCGAGAAGACGCGCGTTGTCCTCTGTGGAAACCCGAGATTCCTCGATTCGCTGGGCGACACGCTGCTTCAGCGCGGCTGCTGCCTCTGGTGGTTGTACGACCGCATCGCCGTCAAGCCGTTCCTTCACTGGTACCTGAGGGGCGTCCCGCAGTTGACCTGCCAGGAAAACCGGCGAACAGTCAATCGCCGCCGACCGATCGACTTGCCCCCGCTGGAGTTTCGGGGAATCGATTTACGCGGCCCGGTGCGAGCCTGGCTCACGACGCGCTTGCAAACTCGCTGGGAGGAACAGGAGCGGTGGGAAGAGCAGATCGATCGGCACTTCTGCAGGCTTCGGCCGGATCTGCTGGTGATGGACGAGGATGCCACGCCGATGAAGCGGATCGCCCTGGCCGCAGCTCGCCGGTACGGCGGCAAGTCCTACGTGATTCAGCACGGGGCTCCCGTGGCCCGGTTCGGTTTCGCTCCTCTGGCAGCCGACGGCCTCTTCGCATGGGGCCAAGCCACCCGCGACCAACTCGCGCGGTGGGACATCCCGCCCGAACGGGTCTTTGTCACCGGCTCGCCCACGCACGACGCACTCTGTCAGGCGTTCCGCAAGACGCCCGTCCGGAACGCCATAGCCGGCCGCTCCCCGAGGATCCTGCTCCTGGCAACCGTTTCGCCCCGCGATACGCGTCCCGACCTGATCGAGATGAACATGAACAGCCGCAGCTACGGCGAGATGATCGAGGCAGCCTTCGCCGCGGCCGAGTCGATCCCCGGCGCAACGCTTGCCGTCAAGCCGCATCCTCGCAGCCGCGAAGACGCCGCCGTTCTCGCGGCCGCAGCACGGCATCCGGGGCTCCGCGTCGAAACGATCAAGGCAAAGCCTCTCCCCGAGGCGATGCGCGGTGTCGATTGCGTTCTCAGTTGCCTCTCGAGTGCGGGGATCGAGGCAACGCTGGCGGGCGTGCCGGTTATTCAGCTTGTGCCGCGCGGCGCCGGCCGAATCCTCTCGCACGACGAATGGGGTCTGCTTGGTTCGGCGTCCAGCGCCCAGGAACTGCTGCCGCTGATCCAGAATGCCTTGCAGGGACGCATTCGATCGTCAGCAGCAACGTTTGACAAGGTGTTTGCCAACACCTCGTTTTGGGAACAGGAATCGTCCAACGCGCCCGACGCAGCAACTCGTATCGCAGACATCTTGTTGAAGCAAACGAAACAAAACACTTCCGTGTCACGTACCGACATGGAGCAAGGATGCTCAGAGGCAATTGCCGGTCGGTAAGCAAGGAGACGCGTCACGTGGCAGCACGTCTGCAGACTCTCGATTCTCGTGGTCTACTCGGACCTTCCGTGCCGGTCGGCGGCTGGCGCCGCGTGGCGGTCGACTGCCTCACCGTCAGCGGGGCCACCGTGATCTGTCACGGCTTGGGGGCAATCACCAGCCTGCTTCTCAAGGTCCTTCTCGACCCGGCCCAGATGGGCGTCTGGCAGGCCCTGAAGATGCTCCTCAGCTACAGCAACTACACCAATTTGGGCATCAGCAAAGGCGCCGTTCGCGACTACACCATTGCTCTGGGCCGCGGCGAGACCACCGAGGCAAGACGCGGCCTCGATCTTGCCTTCACCTTCAACACCGTGACAAGTCTGATCTACGCCGCTCTGCTGCTCGGTGCGGCCTTCTGGATCGGGGCCGGCAACGCCAGCCCAACCGCAAGACCCTGGGCGATCGGGCTGGCCGTCATGGGCGGGCTGGCCGTCCTCTCCCGCTACGTGACGTTTCAAGTGACCATCCTTCGCGCACACAAGGCGTTCGACCTGACCGCGCGGCTGTCGGTTCTCGAAGCCGTCCTGACCGTGTCGGTCTGCGGCCTGGCAACCTGGGCCTGGGGAGTCTACGGCCTCTTCTTCGGCACGCTGGTCGTCCTGCTGGGAACCTTCCTTTACATCCAGCAGTATCGCACCGTCGACCTTCGCTGGGCATTCGATGCGTCACAGATGGGCCGCCTCATTTCCGTCGGCGGACCAATCCTCCTTGCCGGAACAATGGTCACCGTGTTCCGATCCCTCGACAAGCTGATGATCCTCGGCTACATGAGCGATCGAGAGTTCCAGCTCGGCTGCTATTCGGTGGCACTCATGGTATCGGGCCAGATCTACGGCCTGGGCAACATGCTGTCGATCGTGATGAACCCGCGCTACGGCGAGAAGTATGGGGAAACCGGCGACCGTCGCGAAGTGGCCCGGCTGGCCGCTGCGTCGAGCCAGTTGCACGCGGCCGCAATGGCCCTGCCGGCGGCCCTGTCGGTGATCCTTGCGGTACCGCTCCTGGCGAAGGTCCTCCCCGATTACCAGACCGGATTGCCGGCCCTCGTGTGGCTGGCCCCGGCCACGGTGACCTTGGTGCTTTCGCTCCCAGCAGGGCAATACCTCGTGGCCGTGGGGCGACAAATGCGGGCCCTGCTGGCCGTCCTTCCGGCGATCGCCGTTGCAGCCCTCGGCAACCACCTGGCCCTTCGCGGCGGATTTGGACTCACCGGGGTCGCCGCCGCCACAGCAGTGGCCTATGTTGCATACACTGTCCTGGTCGTGGGCATTTCCTTCTGGCAGGAACTCAATCGGAACCAGCGCGGCCGCCACCTGTTACTCACCGCACTCGTGCTGCTGCCCACCCTGGCTGTGTCGATCGTCCTCGAACGAGTTGCCCCCGGCAATCAAGTCGGACTATCGGCCATCTTGGGGAAAACGCTGATTGTCACCAGCGTGTGGGCCGTAACCATCGCCGCAAGTTGGTTCTGGGGCGGATGGGAACACCTGTGGAAGAGGCGGCGCCTGTCATGAAACGGATGTCGTTGGCCCAACTCGAACAGCGTTGCCAGAAGCCCGATCATCGGCGAGTCGGCAACTGGATGGCCCGTCGCCTGATTCGTCCGGCTGCCTTGCGGGTCACCTGGGTCGTGGCACCGTGGGGCGTGTCGGCCAACGCCGCCACGCTGGCCGCCTGGATCTGTGGGGCGGCAGCGGCGGCCGCACTGGCCACCGGAAGCATCGGGGGCTGGCTTCTCGGGGCCCTGTTGCTCCAGCTCTGGTACCTGCTCGACCATGTCGACGGACAACTCGCCCGCCTTCACGGCACCGCCTCCCTCGACGGCGTGCAACTCGACTACCTCATGCACCACACCGTCAACGTCCTCGTCCCCCTGGGAATCGGCTGGGGGCTGTTCGCGACCAGCGGGTCGGCCGCCTGGATGCTGTGCGGCGTCTGCTGGGCGACATCGCTGCTGCTCCTTTCCGTCCATCACGACACTCGCTACAAGGCGTTTCACCAACGACTCAAGCGGCTTCACGGCACGCTGCACGTCGAGGGCGGCGGCGGCGGGCGTCCCCAGGCTCAGCCTCCAATTCCGGCCAGTCCGCTCCGCTTGGCCGCCTGGGTCGCCAGAAAGTCGTCGGAAATGCACGTGATCATAAACCTGGTGACCGCGGTTGCCGTCGCCATGCTGGCATTGCACGATGCCTCGCTGGCACTGGCTCGATTCTACGTGGTGTGTGCCACTCTGTTTGCGCTGATTACGGCCTTCTGGACGATCGCGCGATCGCAGTCGCGGCAATCCGCCGAGGTTGAGTTCGCCGCCTGGTATCGCCTCCCCCCCGGCCAGAACTTGGTCTTTCGTGAAGGCTGGTGGGTCTGTGAAGATGAGCAGACAGCGATGCCGGGACAATCGGGAGTGTCTGGCGATTCTGAGACCTGTCAGCCACATTCGCCTTGACCTCGCCCCGGCAAAACCCCTATCGTGTCGTGTTCTTCAAGGACGTCACCGACGCCCCCAAGGAAGGGACCCTAGAGCCACCCCATGCTCATTCCGATACTCGTTCTCAACTACAACGGCCGCTCGCTGCTGGCCGAATGCCTGCCCACCGTGCTAAAGGCCGCCCATCATTCGCGCCACCGGTGCGAGGTCATCGTCGTCGATAACGATTCAACCGACGATTCGTTGGCCTGGCTCGCCCAGCGATACCCCGAAGTGCGGGTGATTCGCTGCGAGAACCGGGCACTCTGTTCCTTCAACGAGGTGGTGCCGTCGCTGGGTTGCGATGTGGCCGTCCTCCTGAACAACGACGTTAAGCTCGCACCGGATGCGATCGATCCGCTCGTCGATCCCCTGCTCTCAGACACGTCGGCCGGTGATCCCCGCTGCTTCCTGACAGCACCCTTATGTTGGCAGATGGATGGTCGGACTTGCGAAGGCTTGAAGACATCCGTTCGTTGGCGATGGGGGCTCGTCCAGGCCACCGGACGCTTCCCCGGCCATGAAAGCGTGATCTACCGGGCCGATTTGACGGCCTCGGCCGGCGCCGCCATGGCCGTCAATTGCCGCGTCTTCGAGGAGCTTGGAGGTTTCGACCCAATCTTCCTGCCGGGGCGGATCGAAGACCTCGACTTCTGCTATCGAGGATTTCAGGCGGGCTTTCACGCCCGATACGTTCCCCGATCGGTCGTCTTCCATCGCGGCATGGCGTCGTTCGGCCCGGCCTTCGGGCATTCGGGAAACGATCATCTGGCACTGCGAAACACCCTGCTGTTTCAATGGAAGAACCTGCGGCATCCGCTCCACCGCCTGCGGTACTGGTTGAGCGTTCCCCTGCGAATCGGCTTCGACTTGATCCGCCTTCCGCTGGTCGGAAAGCGGCGCCGCCTGGCCTATCTGCGGGCATTGCTTGCCGCTCTCGCTGTATGGCGAGAACGGGGCGGCAAACGACCCGCCCACTCCGACACGGCGCGAGAACTCGAGTTCTTCCGGCGATTTCACCCGGCCACCTTGCTGGAAAGCGCCGCCACGCAGGACCTTGTCTTCGGCGGATTCCGGCGAAGTGGAACACCCGGCAGCAGCCGCGTTCATGGCGATCGGAAGGCTGCCCCTCAGCCTGTGGAGGTTTCACGGTGAGTTCCACCTCGGCTTCACCATCAGATCTTGCCCGCGGCGGCCCTGCAGCATACCCGGTTTCGCGATGGTACGTCATTCCAATCACGCGGCGGATTGCCTCGCGCCTGACCCATACGCCCGTGAGACCGACCCACATCACGCTCCTCGGCCTGCTTCCGGGGCTTTCGGCGGCCGGTCTGCTGTTTGCCGATCCGGGGGCCGGAGGCGTGGCAGCGGCACTCGTTCTTGCCGCCTGGTTCGCCGATCGAACGGACGGGCTCCTGGCACGCAGCCAGCATTCCGCCTCCCCCTTCGGTGCGTGGCTCGACGCCAACATCGACGAATTGCACGACGTCGTCTGGCACGCGGGGGCAGCTTATGCGGCAGCGGCGCTCAGCGCCAGCCAGCTTCCGTGGTTCCTCCTGATCGGGTTCCTGGCCGGAAAGTACCTGTTCATGACGGGCCTGGCGGAAGAGAGAACGTTGAACGGTTCCGGAGAGCCGCAGCCGGCCGTGCCGGCCGCCGCCGGCAGCTGCGGCTGGATTCGAGCGGCGTATCATCTGCCCGGCAATAGCGACATTCGGCTCCACCTTTTGATTGCCGGCCTGGCGACCGGCTGGATGACTGCCGAGCTTGCCCTCGTTGCGGCCTACTACAACTTCCGCTGGATCGCCCGATTCGGCCTGACGGCACGTCGTCTGGAGGGCTGCCGATGACCGAATCCGCGACCGTCACCGTGGCCATGATTACGAGGAACGAGGCCTCGAACCTGCGGGAGTTGCTCCCCCGGCTCGGTTGGGCCGACCAGATCGTGATCGTCGACGGCGGTTCGACGGACGATACGGTCGACGTGGCCCGAGCCCACCGTTGCCAGGTCGTCGTCCACCCGTTCGACACCTTCGCCCGCCAGCGCAATCGAGCCCTCGATCTGGCGCAGGGAACATGGGTACTTTCGCTGGATGCCGACGAGCGCCCCACGGCTCGCTTGGTGAACGAGATGCGCCGGGCGGCGGCCCAGAATCGGCACGTTGCCTGCCGGATCCGGATCCGCAGCGAAATCCTGGGACGTCCCGTGCGGCGCGGCGGCACCCAGGACGATCGCCCGATACGTTTCTTTCGCCGCGATTCGGGGCGTTGGACGGGCGACGTGCATGAAGTGCTCGATGTGAACGGCCGCGTAAGCGAGCTGGCCGGCTGGCTGGAACACCGCACGCTCACCACGCACGCAGTGTTCCTGGAGAAAATTGATCGCTACACGGCCCTGGAAGCCGCCTCGCGCGTGCGAGCCGGGCGGCGGCCTCGACTGCTCGATCCGTGCGTCGCACCGGCACGGGAGGTCTTTCGACGCCTCGTCTACAAACTCGGACTGCTAGACGGACCCGCCGGCTGGCAGTTCGCCCTCCTCAGCGGATACAGCGAGTGGGTCCTTGCTCGCCGCCATCGATGGCTGTGGTCGACCCGAACTCGTGACGCGGCCCCACAAATCATCTTTCCTCCACCCTGAGCATTCTCAATCAATAGGGATATCGAAAGAACTAAGGACGGGTACTCCACGGACGGATCATGTTTCCCAGCAACCTCCCCCTATTGCCGCTCATTCTCGACGACGTCCCCTGGGGACTGCGCCAGATGCTCGTGCAGGAGGGCATCCCGGCGGTCAGCCGCGATCGTCGAGGGGTGCACGGGCGGTTTCTGCTCTTCGATTCTCGCAACGGGCCCTGCCGACGTCCGCTGCCAAGCCAGACTGCCATCGACGTCAATCGGTTGCGAACCGGTTTCGACAGCGATCCCTTTGTCGAGTGGAACGATTCTCAAACCTCGCGATTCCAGTGGCGAGTCCGCGGGTTGACTCCCACGGAAGAAGTCTGCCGGGTCGATAAGCGCAAACTGCGGCGGCTCCTGATGGCTCGACTCCGCCGCATGGTGGAACGTCGCGGAGGCGTTTGGCTGGGAATCTCTCCCTACCCGTTCCCGTACCGCAGCGCGTTCAATCTCCGCATCGACTACGATCAATACGACGCGAGTGATTTCGACCGCCTGCACAAGGCGCTCGAGGAACGCCAGGACGCCGTCAGCCACTTTGTCAACGGAGCCGCCTACGAGTCGCAGGGAGAAGCCCTCGCTCGGCTGTTCGGGCTCGACGTCGGCAGCCACGGATACCGGCATCACACCTACCAGACCTTCGAAGAAAACCTGCGGAACGTGGCACGCGGGATCCAGGTGCTGGAAGAGGCTCGCCTTGTGCCCGTCGGATTCAGCGCTCCCCACGGGCGGTTCAACAAGACCCTTCTTGCTGCACTCGAACAGCTCGAGGTCAGCCACAGTTCCGAGTTCGCGGCCGCCTACGACGAGCTCCCGTTCCTGCCGGTGGGCTCGGGCGTGCTGCAAATCCCCGTACACCCCGTCTGTCTCGGGATCTTCCTCGAGGCGGCCCGTGCCGGCGACCGGCACGACGACAAAGCGGCGGCTGCCGCCACCGCCGCTCACTTCCGCTCGGTCATCCGAGCGAAGTACGCCGCACGAGAACCGATTTTCCTCTACGGCCATCCGACCGGCCGGCTCGGCCGCTACCCCCAAGTGCTGGAAAGCATCTTCGGCGAAATCGACGGCCGCAGCGACGTATGGCGGGTAACCATGAGCAAATGGGCGGCGTGGTGGCACGCTCGCAGCCGCCTGCGGATTACCGTCACCCGGGAGGGCGACTACCTCGTCGTCGACGCCGGGCACGACCGGCCCGAATTCCGCCTCGGTATCGAGTACCACCGCAAGAACAAGGTGGCAAGACTCCCGCTCGATCGAAACACCTTGCGGATCCTGCCGGAGAGCATCCCCTACGAGAGCACCGCCGAACAGTCGCCGTTCCAACCGGTGCGTGTGGATCAGACGCACGGACTGCGGGGTCGCGTGAGGCGTTGGATTGACTGGGAACGAGAGACTCCTATCGACGAGATCGCGCCGACCAACTGGCGCAACCTGGCAAAACGCACACTCAGAACACTTTGGCCCTAAAGCGGGGAAAGCCCGCAACCCAACCCTCGCAAACACGCGCGCACCATGCGCACAAGTCCAGCACAAAGACACTAAAAGGGGAAGACACGGTGACGTGGCCCAATGATCTGCCCAAGGCCTTCGAACTCTTCCCGCTCACACCGGCGCCGGAAAACGACGCCTTTCTCGCCGGCAAGTTGACGGCTCTGGATGCGCCCGGCGGCGGAGAGACGCAGATGTTCGGCACGGCGGCCGGCCTGCGCGAACTGGGCGTGTCGGCGCGGCTGTGGCGCCCCTGGGAAGAGTCGCTCGGCCAGGCCAAATGCCTCCATCTGTTCGGAAGCCTCCCGGAACATCTGCCCCTGGTTGAGGCCGCTCGCCGGGCCGATCTGCCGGTCCTCCTCTCGACGATCACCTGGTTCGATTGGCGCAGCTACTGGCGAGAGCCCGGCAGCGTGCTCCGCCGCGTCAAGGCGGTCGCCGGCTTCGCGGCCCGGGCGGCCTGTCCGCGGCTCCCCTCGTGGCGGCGGCGTCTCTACCACGCGGTCGACATGCTGCTCCCCAACTCAAACGCCGAAGCCGCCCAACTCGCCCGCTACTTCGAGATCCCGCCGCAGAAGCTCCACATCGTGCCCAATGCGGCCGATCCCCGGTTCGCCGCTGCCGATCCCACCCCGTTTCTGAAGCTCCTCGATCGTCAGCTTTCGGCGAGCGCACCGTTGGAGGTGAGTGCCCAGATCGCCGAAGGCCGTTTCGTCCTCTACGTAGGCCGGATCGAACCGCGCAAGAATCAACTCGGCCTGCTCAAGGCGATGCGGGGATCGGGAGTGCCGCTAGTGTTTCTGGGCGACGTCGTGCCCGGCTGTGACGGCTATTGGAAGGCCTGCTGCAAGGCGGCCGATCCGTCGGCGATCTTCCTGCCCCGCCTCGACCACGACGACCCGTTACTCCGCTCGGCCTACGCGGCCTGCGGTTGCCTGGCCCTGACCGGTTGGTTCGAGACGCCCGGACTGGCGGCCCTGGAAGCTGCCATGACCGGCACGCCGCTCGTGCTTCCTCGCGGCGGATCGGCCCGCGAGTACTTCGGCGACGAAGCCCGCTACGTCGCCCCCGACAATTTGCCGGGCATTCGCCGCGCGGTTCTCGATGCCCTCGAAACGCCGCGAAGCGATACAGTCGCGAAGCGGATTCAGGACACCTTCACCTGGAAAGCGGCGGCCGCCGCCACCCTCGAAGCCTACCGGAGGGTCTGGTGAACGTGGCGCACGATTCGGCTCAACACCGCCCGCTCCGAACGAACCGCTGGCGCCGGCGCACCCTTGGCGGCTATCGCTACGTCCGCCTGCGCTGGCGACTCCTGTTTGGTTGCATCGACGCCGTCGGAGGCCTGATCTTCGCCCTGGCCCGGTGGCTCGTTCACCCCTTACGTCGACACCGCAGCGAAGCCGAACCTCGGCGGATTCTGCTCGTTCAACTCGATCATCTGGGCGACGCGATCCTCACCACGGGCATGTTCGGGCCGCTCAAGCAGCGATTTCCACAGGCGCAGATCGACGTGCTGGCGGCCCCCTGGAATTGCGACGTCTTCGCCTCGGTTGCCGAAGTCGATCGGGTCGACGTCTGCCGTCACGTTCGCTTCGCCCCGGGCCGGAGCCTGGCCTGGATCCCGGCAACGGTCATCTGGGGATTGCGCCTGCGAAAGCGACGCTACGACCTGGCCATCGACGTGCGCGGCGAGTTTCCCCACAACCTGCTCGTCTGGCTCTCGGGCGCCCGGCGGAGACTGGGCTGGGCCAGCGGCGGCGGAGGCTTCCTGCTGACCGACAAGCCGGAGTTCGTCGTCAATCGGTCGGAGACACAGTCGCGGGCTGCACTGCTGGCCTGCCTGGGCATCTCCCGTGCGGAACCGCTTCGGCCCCTGTTTCGGCCCAGCGACGCCGCCATCGAGACCGCGACGCACGCCTGGAACGAGATCGAATCGGCAAGTGAAAGGACGCGGATTGTGCTGCACGTCGGTGCAGGCACTCCGGCCAAACGTTGGCCCGCCGAGCACTGGCGCCGGCTTGTCGAGCATCTCGCGGCAGAAAGCGAGTATGCCGTCGCCCTGGTCGGCACGTCGGCCGATACGCCCACTGCCCGCGCGATCCTCGGAGCCTCGACGTCGCCGGACGCGGTCGACTGGACGGGCCGCTTCGGCATCGACGAGCTGGCGGCCGTCGTGAAGCAGGCCGACCTGCTCGTGGGCGCCGATTCCGGGCCGGCCCATCTGGCGGCCGCCGTCGGTACGCCCGTCGTAGTGCTGTTCAGCGGCACGAACTCGCCGGGACAATGGCAGCCGTGCGGCCTGCGAGTCTGCACGCTGCGCAGCGAGACGCCGTGCTCACCCTGTCATCGAAAGACCTGCCCGATCGGCGAACATCCCTGCATGCGCCGTATTCAGCCGGCCGACGTGATTCGCAGCTTGACGGGACTACTTCCAGAACGACTGGACGCGGCAACCACCGGCACGTCTTCAACGAATACGAAAGGATCTGTTTCGTGATCGCACCCATACGAGAAGTCGATCCACCGCCCGGCAAGCGGTCGCGAACGCACGGTGACGTACGCCGGCTCATTGCCTCGCTGTTCCTGGAAGATGCCGGCCAACCGCGGCGTCCGGTCCCGGCGATCGCCCGCTGGAAGGCTTGGTTGCTCATTGCCTGGGCCACCGTCGCCACGCTTGTCTACTTCGCCGCCATGTTGGACGTCATCTGACATCTTCCCCCCTGTACGTACGCGCTTTCTCATGCTCGCTCAGCTTCAGTCGTTTGCCGTCGTTATCCTGATCACGCTTGCCGCCTTCGGACTCGGCCTATTCCTGCTGCGCGGGCTGCGTCTGGAGGTCAGAGACCGCCTGGCCGAATTCGTCTTCGGCACCACGCTCGGATTGATCACAGGCGGCACCGGGCTGGCAGTCCTGGGGCTCGTCGGTTTGCTGTACCCGCCGCTCGTCGGCGTGCTCACATTGGCGGGGGCCTTCTGGACCGTTGGGACGCTTCTTTCCAGCCAGCGGTCCTTGTCAGGGCAAATCGATCACGAATTCGTTCCGGACGACGACGATCAACCGGCCGACGTCGCCCCGCCCAACCGGCTGCTAGGATTCGCCGCCTGTGTTGCGATAACAGCCGCCTTGGGCTCGCTCGTAGGGGCCGCGGCGCCGACGACGGCCGGTGACGCGTTGTGCTATCATCTGGAACTTCCCAAAGCGTTTCTCACCGACCATCGGTTGACTTTCTATCCCTATAGCGAAAACTCGACCTTCCCGCTGCTGGTCGAAATGTGGTTCCTCTGGGCAATAGCTCTCGACGGACCGGTGGCGGCGGGCCTCCTTCACTGGCTGGCCGGCGTCCTCTTCGCCGGGGCAACCGTCGTTCTCGCCGCACCGATCGTGGGACGACGCTGGGCCTGGATCGCCGGATGCATCGCCCTGGTCGTGCCAGGCGTCACCAATCAGATGACGGCCCCTATGAACGACCTGGGACTCGCCCTGACGACCACCGTGGCCCTGGCCGCCTGGTGGCGGGCCGTGATGCTCGAAGACGGGCGCCGCTGGCTGATCGTCGCGGGAATCGCCGCCGGCGGCGCACTGGCCACAAAATATCTCGCCCTGCTCTTCGCCCTGGCCATGGCGGCCGGCTGCGTCTGGGTTGCGTTCCGCATGAAGCCCAAGCGGCGACTCGTCCTGGAGAGTGCGGCCGTGATCGCCGTCGTGGCCGTGAGCACGGCGGGACTGTGGTACGTGCGGGCTGCCTGGCATCGGGGCAATCCGGTCTATCCGTTCCTGACCGAGGTGTTCGCGCCGGACAAACCGATGGTTGCCGACGCTCACGAGACCCTTCCGGAAAGCAAATCGCGTTTAGGGCGTACGCTCTGGGGCCCCGTCACGGCCGCCTGGCAGGTGACGATGGACCCCGACCGCCTGGGTGGCCGGGGCCACCAGCCGGGCGTTCTGTTCCTGGCCCTGCTGCCTGGCTTGCTCCTGGTCCGCCGTCTACGCGGGCTCGGAACACTCCTGGTCATCGGGGCCGCCTATTGGCTGGTCTGGTACCTGTTGCGGCAAAACGTTCGCTTCCTGTTCCCCGTCCTTCCGATCGGAGCGGTGGCCGTCGCCTGGGTGATGGCCGAGATGGGCCGCTTCCCCGCTCGGGCACGCTGGGCCGGAACGGCACTCGTATGCCTGATTCTGGCGGCCTATGCAGCCGTGGCGGCAACCCGCTGCCGCGAACAACTGGCCGTCGCCACGGGCTGGCAATCGCGGGACGCCTATCTCCTGGAGGCCGAACCCACCTGGCAGGCGGCCGCCGCCTCGAACGCCTCGTTCGGCACCTGTGGCCACCTCCTCAGCCTCGACTATCGGGCCTACTACTTCGATTGCCCCGTCACCCGCGAAAAGGTCTTCCGGCGTCACACGGGCTACCATCTGGCCGTCACGCGGCCGGAACAACTGGCCCCGTTGCTCACGCAGGCCGGCTTCACCCATCTCCTCCTGGCCGAGAATCTGAACCCGGCGGGCGCCCAGTTCGACCCCACCCTCCCGCAACTCGTTGCCGACAGCCGCGCCGCGCGAGGCAAAGCGGCCTTCCCCGTCCTCTGGGAGTACCAGTTCGACGACATCGACGGCGGCCGGCGAAAGTACCAACTAGTGTTGGTCCATTAGGAGTTGTCAGGGTTCAGGGTTCAGGAAGTTGGAGTCCAGGCTTCAGCCTGCGCGGAAGTTGGAGTCCACGCTCCACCCTGCGCGGGTACGGCTTTTCTCTCGCCCCGAAGGGGCGCACCATATCAACCAAGGGCAACGCCCTGGGTGCGGATTGCCCGAGGTTCTCGGCGATTCTACATCTCAAGATTTCTGAAAGGCAAAGCGTCACATTGGGGTTTCGCTGCAAGACAGACCTCCGTACAATCTGTCGCCTTACCGTACCGGAAGAGGGTGAGCGTCATGCCCGCTGGTGGCCCCTTAACATCACCTCGTGTCTATGCGACAATCATCGCCGCACTCACGGTACTCGTACTCTCGGGTTGTGCCCAGCCGCTTGGCGTCAGAGTGATCGACTCAAGTAGCGGTACGCCGATCGCAGGAGCTCGCGTCACACGACTCAAGGTTTGCTGTCCACTGCTTTGGGTCGTCGGACCTATCCTTCCCGTTGAGCAATGCCAGACTGACGAACGCGGTCTCGCTCATCTCAAAGATCGTGAGGGTTCCATCCGGGTCGAAGCCGCCGGATTCACGTCCGCTCACAGCGACATAGGTGATCAAGCGGCGGAAGAGGTTGCAGTTTCACTGGAGCGGGCAGATAATGACGCCCAATTGCTTCGTGCACCTATGAACTAGGGGCAAGAACGCGTTCTCGTTCTGCGCCCCATTGGTGATGGCCACAGACTCCCCATACACGTGTCATTCGCCTGGGGCTATGCATCGTCGACTTCCGAGATTTCACCTGCGCACACTCTTCATAGTCACCGCACTCGTAGCTGTGTCCCTGGCGAGCCTCAAGGGATGGTATCGCCGGTACTACGAGTACCGGATGACGTCGTTGTCGACGTGGGTCGAACTCGGAGACTCCTCACAGCCCGTCCCGGCCGACGGTCGTTACCGCTTCACCGTGAAACCGAATCAAGAGAACCCCCTGCGACTTGGTTTCCGCGTTACGGTAGAGAACCTCTTTCGAACAATGGGTCATGGTAATACAATTCACCTGAAGCTACGAGATTACATCGACAAGGGTTATGATTTCGTCATCAACGAGAACGTTCTCGTGCCGCAGACGATAACATTCGACACGGGTGACACGGTCCGCTTCTATTGGATGACAGAGCCTATCGTCCACAATCGAACGGCCATCCACAGTGCCGCACTTCACTTCCGACACGGAAGATTGCTGGAAACAAAAACCGAGACACTTGAGGTCGAGTTCAGCGTTGATCAGACTACGGATGTTCATGTGGACCAGGGATGAAGCGTTCTGGTTCTGTTCTTCCTGCCGCGAAATGGTGTCCCATTGTGGTCCGAAACCCGACTGGAGTGAGCTGTGATAACTGCTCCTCACAGCTCCCTTCGCCTGGGAGAATCTCCGAATAGCAGACCCAATGCCGCACCAGACATTGGCCCGACTTTCCGCCCAATGCGGTTGCCATCGGCGCAAACGGCGGAGGAGATCTGTTGGTCTTCATTCCGCAATCGGATGCTCCTGCCCTGTTGGGCCACGAGGTGTACTGGTGGGATCACGAAACTGGAGACCTGAGCAAGGTAGCGGATGACTTCGGCGACCTTTGACGCTCAACTGTGTCGCAGAACCACCGAGAGCCGAACACTTCCTGACGCGCAAACAGTGCCGCGCAGCGATACCCTTAACAACCCATCACGGTCAGCAATTCGCTTGCGCGAATAATTCCCTTGCCCACATCTACCCAGATCCGTGTTTCACCCGGGCTGCATCTGCGTCCGGAGGCCGCCCCGCCACCCCTCGCCAGAGAGATTTTTGCAACGCCCCCCTGCGGATGGAGCCCCACTTGCGCGCACACCATCAGGTGTAAACACAAGAGACAGCAATACTTCCCCTCACCCACCCCGCCCGACCCTTTTCGCAACACCCCAAACACGGCGCAAAACCCCGTTGCGCCGACGCCGCCCGCCATCCGCCTCCAACCGCTCCTCTCGCTCGTCCGGGGGTGTTCAAAAAACCTCTTGACTTTTCCTTTCCACTTGATAACATCGTATCTGTGTACGCATGTATAGAACTGAGCCAATCGCCGCCCTCTCGAATTCACGCAACCATCACCCCCCAAGTTAGCCAAAAGTACTCAAAAAAACGCGCAAACAACGCAAACAATGCAAAGAACGCAAACAATGCAACGAGCGCATCAGCCACCGTATTGACCACGCCCAAGAGAACGCCCCCGCCAACCCAGATATTGGCAGAACCGCCCACGCGTTGACCAACCAAGCCCTTAACTGCACTTCACACCCTACGCGAATTCCGGAGGAACCGCACTTCTGTAGGGTAACCTGACGGGCTGTCTCTCTTTCTCGTTCCTTTTGAACCGATCGGCCTCGCCGAGCGACCTACCCGCAGATGAACCAGAACGAACGGCTTAACGACGAATTGCTGGTGATCCGGGCTCAGGAAGGGGTCCTCGCGGCCCTCTCGGAACTGGTCGACCGCTGGCAGGACCGCCTCTGGCGGCTGGCCTGGCGACTGACCGACGACGAGCAGGCCGCCTGGGACGTGCTCCAGGAAGCCTGGATCGTCATCAGCCGCCGCATCGGACGGCTCGACGACCCGGCCGCCTTCCCGGCCTGGGCCTACCGCATCACCAGCAACAAATCGCGCGATTGGATTCGCCGCCGCCGGCGCATGCGCCGCGCCGACGAGGCCTACGGCCAGCGCCGGCCGGAAGCGGAAAACGGCGGGAACCACGCCGACCGGCAATACGCCGATCTGCGCCAGGCCCTGGCCGATCTGCCGGGCCGCGATCGGGCGATCCTGTCGTTTCGCTACGAAGACGGTTTCAGCACCGCCGAAATCGCCGACATCCTGGGCATCCCCTGCGGAACGGTCAAATCAAGACTTCACCATGCCCGGCAGCGATTGCGCCGGTTTCTCGAGGAGGATGGCGATGAGTGAACACGACGATACGCTGAGAAAGACGCTGGAAGAGGTGGCCCGCCTGCGGTCGGAACGGGAGGAGTCGCTGCGCGACCTGGCCGCCGGCGAATACTCCGGCCGATTGCGGTCGGCCGAGCGAATCTACTGGGTCTACGCCCTGGTGTGCATCGCCGCGGGCGTGGCCGCAATCAACTTCTTCGTCCGCAGCTACGACATGAAGACGCTCCTCGGCTGCGCCGTGGTCATGCTCGTGGTCTACGAGACGACCGTGCTGATGAAACTGTGGTTTCACATGGCCGGAATGAAGATGCAAGTGCTCAAGGAAACGAAACTGCTGCGACTGGAGATGGCCCGGCTCGAGTCGGCCGTCGGTGTCGAACAGCCTTCCCAGCCGCCGGTCAAGTACGAGCCGATGCACGGGCTGCTTCCGCTGGAACGCAAATTCTGGCTCGCGGCGTGCGTCGGCCTGGCCATGCTGATCTCTTCGCTGACTTCCTACGCATGGTTCGGCAGCGGAAGCATCGCTGGGAAAACAGTGGTGACCCTGGCGGCGGACGGCAGCGGGGAAAAACGGCAGGAGATCATGCACGGCTACAGCGGCTACTTCCGGCCGGGCGGCTTCCCCCTCTATGCGCCCAAGGATTGGAACGTTCGGATCCTCGATCCGAAGGGCCACGAAATGCCGCTGGAAACGACAGTCACGGGCGAGCAGGCTCGTCACAACGTAACGTTCACCAACGACGTCTTCGAAGACGGCCGGCTCCATTACACCGAGGTCTACAAAATCCCGGCGGCCGCCACACTGAAGGACGGAATCTGGATCTACAACGACGGCCTGCGCCACAAGGGAGGCAACCGGGAGTACAGCCTGACGATCGTGTTGCCGCCGGGGGCGGAACTCGTATCGACGGAACCGAAAGCGGCGGTTGAAACGGCCGACGGCCGCACGCAAGTCCGCTTCCAGGGCACGACCATCGACGACGTGCAGCACCTGTTCGCGGTTCGCTACAAGTTGCCGCCGGAGGCCGAACAGGAGTAGCGTGTCCCCGAGGTATTCGTCACGGCGGAGTCGGTTGCGCGTCAGGTTCGATCGCGTCGTCAAACGGAGACGCCGGCTCCAATTGAGTCCCGGGACCGGGTTCTTTCCGAAAGGGATTTCCCGAGGCGCTCCGGATGAAGCGATATCCCATGGCCCGAAGGACGAAGAGCGTGGCAAGCAGGATCGGAATTGCACATGCGGTCACTAGGGTGACGGAAATATACATGGGGGACGAGCCGGCGCCTGACTGTATGTAGTGGTACAACAGCATGGCCCCAAGTGCCCAGCCGAAAAGGGCCGTCGCCATTCGCGGCAACACCTTACCCGGCGTCAGCGTCGCCCAGACGGCCACCAGCGGTATGCTCAGATAGAACGTCGCACCAACCACAAACATGACGATGCCAATCAGAACAAGATCAAAACGGATTGCGACGGGCCACGTCTTCGCAAGATCCAGAAGTCCCCGCAGCCCGAACACGAGCGCCAAGCAAATCGCGGCAACCAGAATGGTGCGGATCGAGAATTGTAGGCGTTGCGGTGGCGGCATGCTCTCCGGAGAGAACCGCATCAATTGCAGCCCCCTCGTCGAAGCAAACGAGAGGGGAAAGGCCAGGATCGTGAGAAGGATGAATACTCCAGCCACATTAAAGATCACCCCGCGAATCGCAACAAGGAGAACAGACGGGGGCACGTGGAGGGCAAAAACGCCCACCACGACAAAGGCACTCCCAAGTGTCCGGCGGATCATTCCCTCCCGGCCAACGAGGGTCATCCAGATAATCAACAGCGCCACCTGGGCCATGACCAGGGACGCGTCAACCGTGTAGAGGACAACAGCCCCCGGAATCGCCGAACGCATCCCAATCACGATACCCAACAGCAGGGCATGAGCCAGAACCACCCAGCGAACCGGCGATCGCAGGAATCGTTGGATGAAGCTTGCCGGAAGGTTGCCTCGGTAGTCGTTCATCAGGCGATCGCCCTCCCAGCCGTTCGGCACTTGTCCTTGCGGCTTCTCCGGAATCCTCGCGTACATCTGGATTCACCGCCCAGCGACGAACATGCGTGACCGACAACAAACATCCTCATGTCTCTGCAAAAGAGAACGGGGCGCGCCAAACGACGCGCCCCATTTTGCCCTAAGAGGAAATGGCATGCAAGCACACGACGGGTCCAACCGACGAGACAGACCCTATTCCGACTTGCGGTTCCCCTGCCCCGGCGAAGGAACCAGCGGCTGCCAGTCCTCGGCGCCGTCGGGATACCGGCCGTACGACACGTCGTCGGTCTGCTTCTCGAAACGCACCTGGTCGACGAGGCGTTCCACCCCGTCCTCCAACGCGGTCAGGATGAGTTCCTCACCCTTCTTCGACAGCTTGAAACCGGCGTGGAGCCCGGCCGCCGTACCTCTCCCGTCGTCGGCCCAAACCAGCAGGCGGCCCTTGGGTGGAATCGCAGTTCCGGCAGGGAAGGGCCACTTGCGCACATCCTGCCCGGAATCGCTCAGCCACATGCCCGACAGATCCACCTCGCGATCGCTCGGATTAAATAGTTCGATCCAGTCGTCGTCGCCGGCGCCGGCACCAGGCAGTGGCTTGCTTCTGGCGGCAAGGAACTCGTTAATGACCACGGGCGACTTCGACGCCTCAGCGGGAATAGCCGACTTCGGCGTCGAGACCTCCTTTGGCACGGAGACTTCCTTCTTCGGTTCAGGAAGCACAGAGGCAACCTCGCGGGGCAAAGCAGCGATTTCCACGTGCTTCAGCAGGAACTCTCGCCGCTTCTCGGCAAAACCTCGCAAACCCGACCCTCGACCGTCCTCGCCGGGTGAATCGGCAGTCGCCTTGAGAAACGCATCCAGGGTCGACAGTTTCTTCGTGTCGGCCTCCACTTCCTTCTCGATCAAACTGCGGAAGCCGGCCACCACGGGCCCCAGATTCCTCCAGTCGAGCGACTGCTCCGCAAGGATGCGAACGCATTGCAGATACTCCTCTCGGAAACGCGGCACCTGCAGCAGCTTGCTGCGAAGCGGCTTGCCGGGATCGTCCAGGGCAACCAGCGGATCGAGTTCGCTGCCGCCGTGCCCAAGACCCGGACCGCCGCCGGGAGGTGCGAAATCGGGAGGGAAGCTCCTGCCGTCCGGAGGACCAAAATTCCCCGGAAACCCGCCGAACATATCCGGACCTCCCGGAGGCCCAAAATCACCCGGGAACCCGCCAGGCATACCCGGTCCGCCCGGCGGCCCGAAATCGCCCATGAAGCCGCGATTACCGTCAGGGCCGCCCGGGGGGCCGAAGCCACCTGGACCACCAGGACCACGCGGTCCGCCGGGGCCACCGGGGCCGCCCATGCCGTGAAAGGCCTCGTTCATATCGTGCGGCGCGACGTAAAACTTGCCGCCTGCCCCGTGGAACAGGTGGTAGTCGCTGGCACGGGTCCAATAGCCGTCGCTGTTAGCCAGAACCACGTCGAGGGCCAGGAACCAAAGCGTGCTGTCGATGTCGAGGATCGGCGTGATCGCCTGTTCCAACTGGTCCGTGGGGGTCTCGTTGAGTACGCGGCACAGGTGGATCAGGTCCCGCCACGATTCGTCCTTGTCCTTCGTCTTGATCTCGAACCTGCGGCGGTAGTCTTCGATGTTCTCGCCGAGATAGCGTAAGCCGCCGTCGGCGCCGGGACTGCCGATCACTTTCCATCGAGCACCCTCGTCGGACGAGTAGTTCTCGGCCAGAAACTCCTTGTTGTACTGCTGCACGTTGCTGTAGATGCCCCAGCTCTCGCCGTTGATGACGACCTTGACCAGATTCGCCTTCGGGGCAGCCGTGTACTGGCGACCGATGTGCGAGTACAAAACGGTGCTCAGCAGTGAGGAATCGCCGGCGCAGTTGAGCAGGTTGAGCGTCTTGTAGCCGTACAACCGCTGCTCGGGATCGACGTAGTCGAGCGACAGATTGAGCGAACGTTTGTAGCCGGCGGGCGCCATCATGTAGGACGACATCCCGCGGAAATGGACGCCCACGTTCGGATAGGCCTTCCCGTCGACCGTCAAGGTCGCCGGCACGTCGACGTCGGAACCTTTGAAGGCAGCCAATTCGTCTTCCCAGTCCTCGTTTTCGAATTCGAGAAACAAGGTTCGCAGCACCGTCGGGTCGTAGAGCGAAGCGTCGGGGTAGGATTTCACGTCGGAAGGCAACACTTGCGGGCCGGGCTGGGCCGGTTCCCGGTTGCCGTGACCGCCGGGTCCGCCGCCCCGAGGGCCGAAGCTTCGACCGCCGAATCCGGAGGCGACTGCTTCGCGGGCCGCCTTGCGCTCCTCCAGATTGAGGATTCCGTCGCCGTCCTGGTCGAATTCGGCCACGAGTTGCCGCTCGCCCCCCATCGGCCCGCCGGGACCACCCGGTCCGCCGCCACGGCCTCCGAAACCACCCGGTCCGCCGCCCGGACCTCGGAATCCGTCAAATTCACGGGGACCACGAGATTCAGACTGATCCGGCTGCTCGCGGTCCGGGCCACTCGTCCGCCACCATGGCGGTTGCTGCGTTGAAGGGCCGTCGGCTTGTCCGGCAGGCGGCTGGGACCAGAGCATGGGGGCGGTGAACAGCGTGGCTCCCAGCGCCGCCACGCCGATCAGACCTACAATGAATCTTCGCATCGATGTACTCCTCGTGCGGCATGAACGCCACGTTCAGTAAACTATCTCTCTAGGCAGCGGAAGGGATCAGGTTCAGCAACCGGCAACCGTGAACGTACTTCGAACACCGGCCGACTCGCAGGGCGAGCGGATAGAGCATGGCCCGCAACTCCCTCTCCCGTCCGACGGGAGTCTTCCCCTCGACGACGACCAGGTCGTGGAGCCGGTGCGGAAACGACTTGTTGATGTACCTCTTGCCGGTCTGGTCGTAGAACGTCAGGTCGTAGTCCAGCGTGATTCGCAGGCTCCCGTCCGGCGACGCAAAGTGTTCCCGCTTATACTCCACAATCGCCACCGGCTCGCTCGCGGCCAGCACCCGGCCGACGTGCTGCTTCGGCAGGGCTTCGATCAGACCGTTCATGATCTGCCGATAGGACATCTCGGCCAACGGCCGCGCGGCCCGCAACTGCAGCCGGTGCTTGCCGGTGATTCGGTTCTCCCGCCACTTGATCTCGAAGAAGAAGTCGGCGCCGGGATTCAACGAATCGTACCAGCGGAGGCGGAGTTTCTGCCGCTTTCCCACGCCGGCCAGATTGGCCTGGCAGGCCGACAGACGCACGTCGTCAAAGTAGATGCTTCGGACGGTCGAGATTCGGTCGTTGTGAATGAGCCGGCGGCAATTGGCGTCGAGAACGTCTCGCAGTCTCCCCAGGTCGGCTCCGGGCAGCGTGAACTTCACTTCCCGCCGCACCGCAAGGTCGCTGCGGGTCGATTGCGAACCGACAATCTCGAATACCGGTGTGCAGGCTTCGCTTGTGTCCATAGAACCGTCATTCCCGCGCAGGCGGGAATCCAGTGTCGTTGATTCAAAACACCGAGTTCATGTTGACGTAGGAGAACTCGCAGTCGGGCAGCCGCTCGCGAAGCTGAGCCATCAGAGCCACCGTTTCGCGGCCTTCGGCCCGGTTCAAGACGAGCCGTACCTGCCCGCGGCCGTTCTCGATATCGCACCGCTGCAAGGTGTACTGCCCGGCCAGTTCCTCAACCACTGTCAAAGCGCCGCAGTCGTTGCCGAAGTGGCGCTCCGTGTCGCCCGTGATCGTCAGCAGCAGATGGTGTTGCCGCCGGCCGCGACCGGCCAGGTGCATGCCGACGATGAACACCGTGGCCGCCAGCACCAGCACGACGGCCAGCAGGGGCAACCCGGCTCCCAGGGCGAGCCCCACTCCGATACAGAGGAACAAGTAGACGAGTTCTTCCGGCTCCTTGATCGCCGCACGAAACCGAACGATCGACAGGGCGCCGACCAGCCCGAGAGACAAGGCGAGCGACGACTTCACCACGCAAATGACCCCGATGGTGACCAGGGTCAGCAGCGGAAAGACCCGGGTGATCGAGTCGCTGTCCGAGGCCGACGAGCCGTAGTATCGATAAAGGAGCCGGATGTAGAGCGCCAAGAACCCGCCCAGCAAAAGATAAGCCGCCAGGGTGATGGCCGAGATGTTCTGGGCGATCGACACCGACTCTTGGAGCTGTCTCCAGGATTCTTGGATTTGATCTTGCATGGTCGTTCCCAGAGCGGGACAGGCCCGCAACCCAACCTTCACAAACATGCACGCACCATGCGCACAAGTCCCGAACAAAGACTCAAAACTTGGTTCCCAGGGTGAGAACGAAAGCCGGAACGTGGAATCCACCGTCTCGGTGAGAGATTGGTTAGAATCCGGCCTTCGCAGACCCTGCCGAAGGCCCGCCTTATCGCCAGAACCTGTTATTCCGAAAAGCGTTACGAAGCCGAGGACCTGCGTCGCGGTCGTCCGCCTGCCCCACACTTCACCTGATCCCGAAAGCTGGCCTCAACCGCTTACGTGATACCCTCGGTTGCCGCCGATTCTTCGCACTTCGCGCCATCCCTTTCGCAGCCGCGACAGCCCAATCGCCGGCCCCTCGTGTTGGCCGATTCGCTCCCCGGCTCGCCCTTCCCGCTCGATCTGGAACGACCTCGCGCCCGATAACCAAGCCTGAGGTAGCTGGATATTCACATGCCGAAGTCGCGGGGAGCCGTCATGATACGAATGATCGCTGTCACCCTCCTGGCAGCGCTCGCCTCGACCGAAGCTTCCAGAACCGCGTTGTGCGACGACAATTTCGATTGGGGCGGATGGTTCTCGTCGGGTGTCCACGCAAACGCCTGGGGCACCACCGACAACGGTCCCCTCGGAACCAAACGCATCGGCAACGCCTACACGGTGAACCAACTCTGGGGCTTTGCCGAGAAAACCCTCGATACCAGCGGCGGCTGGGATTTCGGCGGCCGAGTCGACTACATGTTCGGCAGCGACGCATCCTCCATGCAAGCCTTCGGCGACGGCAGTTGGGACGCCGACTGGAATTCCTCCGACGACTACGGCTCCGCCATGCCCCAACTCTTTGGCGAGGTCGGATATGGCGATTTCAAGGTCAAGGCCGGGCGATTCCTGACGTCCATCGGTTGGGAGTGCGTGGACGACCCGCCTGGCTTCTTCTCGTCGAATTCCTACTCCTACTTCTATGCCGAACCCGCCACCCACACCGGAGTTCTGGGAACCTGGGAGACCAGCGACGCTCTCACCTTCCATGCCGGTTGGACCAACGGCTGGGACGCCGGATTCACCGACAACGGCGGCGCATCCACGTTTCTCGGCGGTGTGACCTGGGCCGGCCTCGAGGATCTCACCGTCACTTACTTCTGCTCCGCCGGGTCGCTTCCGCGCGATGAAGGCGATCTCTACATGCACAGCCTGGTCTTCGAGCTGGCCCTGACGGAACGCCTCGCCTGGATCCTGCACAACGATTTCGCCATCCAGTCCGGCCTTTCCGCGGGAGACGACGCACTCTGGACCGGAATCGTCCAGTACCTGCAGTACGACCTCACCGACACCCTCGCTGCCGGGATCCGCTTCGAGTGGTTCCAGGACCGCGACGCCGCCCGGGTCGCCCCCGGAGAGCTCTCGGGCAACTTCTACGAACTGACCGCCGGGCTGAATTGGCGTCCCACGTCACGGCTCATCATCCGGCCGGAACTCCGCTACGACTGGTTCTCGGGAACCTACGTGCCGGGCTGCCTGCCCTTCAACGACGGAACGGACGACCAGCAGTTCTCGGGCGGATTCGACGTGATCGTCACGTTCTGAGCGACTCTATTCGCCGTCGCTCAACCAGCGAAGTGCGGCCAGCCGATAGACGATCACCAGCACGAAAGACCCGCCGACGGAGGCAAAGAATCCCAGCGGACTGATGGGATTGAACGTCGGGCGCTTCAACGCCCAACTGAGAGCAAACAGGCCGATCGCCGTCCCCACGATGCCGATCACCACGGTTCCTACCGCCCCCCGCGGCTCCTGCCCCGGGATCAAGGCCCGGGCCAGAAGCCCGGCAAGCGTACCGAACCCCACCCAGATCAACGTGACGTTGATCCATTGTTGGGCAACGCTGGACAGTTCGAAATCAGGCACGGCGTGGAACCTCGGATCTTGCTGCTTCCGCATTCATGTCGTGTTCGTGCCTTCGAAGACCCAAAACTGGTCTCCGCTCTCCGGCTGCGCACAACAACCCCATCGGTTGCCGGCGGCATGGATAGGTCCCCGAAGCCAACCGCCTTCGGACCGATTCGCTGCCCCAGCCACCGACGGGGAGTCTGATCGCCTGATGACCCGTTCCGCCCGGGGAGGCTACAATTGCCGCGTTCCGGCCTCTTCCTGGGCCTTCTTCAGGGCCGTTGCCTCGCGTTGGAGCTTGAACTCGGGGCCCGGCGGGAAGTACTGGACGTCGTCGGTCGTGTACCAGGGACTCGGCAGTGTTTGTCCGCCCAAATCCACCTGACAACCGGTCGTTGCAGCGGCGGCGGCAGCGATCACCAGACCGACCAGAAAGGCTCGCAGCGGACGCAATCGCGTGGTGGTGCCGCTCATTGGCCATCTCCTCAGCATTAGCATTCGGGAAAATCGTTCAAAGCGTTCGGGCGGCAACCCTCCGCGCCGCGCACAGGCCCCGCTAACCGACACAATCGTTACGATCCCTATCGTCCGAACAACCGCGTCAACTTGAGACACAACCCGAGATTCACCCGACCACGGCGGGCCCATTCGCCCACGCGTGGCCAACACTCCCCCTATCGGAAGTCGTAAGTTCTTTCAATGATGAACGTTACATCCATCTCCGTCATGCAGGCCGAACTTGCCTGGCCGGAGAGAAAAGAGCCGCCAACCGTCCGCCCCATAATGCCTGTCCAGCCAACGTCGCGCAGTTCGCCACCGGCACAGCCTTGAGAAACTGGCAGAAATGAGCCCGGCTTGGGCCCCAACAAGGAGCCAATCGGTAGAAAAGTAATATCATTGTAGGAAGGCCCAAAACTGGAGACGCAATCTCATCTTCCGCCGAGAATTCGGGCCGTCCGCGCTGAAACACGCAGGAGCACCAAGCATGCAGATCCCGAGAACCTACCTGCTGAGGACCGGCATAGGAATGCCGGTGAAAGCTGCCTCCGACCCGCGACGCCTTCCGCCGTCGGCAATCGGGTTTGCCGGCGGGGTCATTCTGCTGCTCCTGGCTGCCTCCTCGACCGGCCAGGGGATTGGGTCGGACGAAATCCCTTCCACACGCTACAGGCTCGCTTTCAACGATTTCCACGAGGGAGAATTCAAGGACGCTCTCGATACGCTCATCAATGAAAGGCGAGGGGCCATCAAGAAGCCGGGGGCGCTCTGGCTGGATTCGATCTGTTACCACGCAATGATCGGCGAGTGCTACTACCAGATGGGACAACTGGAGCAGGCGCTCGACAACTTCACGACAGCCATCCAGCTCTACATCCAGTACAACGACTGGTTCCTCCTCGTCCAGTTTCAAGATCCCCGTCTCGGCAATTGGCAGCCCTGCCCCTGGGGCACCAGTGCCCGCGGTGCCAAGCTGGGCGACTTTCAGGAAACCATGGGCATTCGCCAGGGAGAGGTCAACATCAACCAGCAGATCCAACGAGGAGGAATCGTTCAGCAAGCCGTCATCTTGCGCATCCGCACTGCCGAAATCGTCCGCTGCACTTGTCTCGCCATCCGCCGGCGTACGGAACTGCTCGGCCCCCTTTGCCCTGAGGACCCGGTCACCAGGGACCTGGTCGACGTGCTTTCCCGGCGTCCCGGACCGCCCAACCATTGGTCGCAGAGCTGGATTGAGGCAGAACTTGGATTGGCCCTGGTCGCCGCAGGGAAACTGACCGAAGCCATCCCGGTCTTGGATCACGCCATCGTTGCAGCAGGTCAATACGACCATCCCCTGACCCCGACGGTTCTGGTCGAACTGGGGCGTCTGGCGCTGGCCCGGGGCGAATACAAAAATGCCCTCAACTATCTCAGCGAGGCCAGCATCTCGGCCTACTTCTACGACCTCAACGTGATCGAGGAATCGCTTTACCTCGCAACCGTTGCCCACCTCGCATCCAACGGCCAGGGCCTCTACCCGTCGCTTCCGGCCGCCACGGCGTGGGCCAAGGTCAAAGGCCTCCGGCACGCCCAGGCGTCCCTGCTTCTCGATGCAGCCGAATGCCGTCTGGCCGGCCGCGAGTCGCGCGAAGCAACCAAGGCACTGGCGGACGCAAAAGCCCTGACCGTCCGCACCACCATGGGCCACGGGATGATCGGCGGTCGACACAGCTTCCTGACGGCGACGCTGCACTTCCAGGAGAACCGGCTCAACGAAGGCTACCAGGCACTGACGCAAAGCATGACCTTCATGCGGGGCGCCTCGCGATGGCTGTTCCAGTTGGGCCGGCTCGATCATCACGGCGCGACCGGAAACATCTCCATCAACAGCCCTCTCAGTCCGCGAGCAGCCGTCGGAATGTATGAAATCCTGTTGCGCGATCCAAGCGGACTCGATTGGGCCCTGCAACCGATGGAGGCGCTCGCCTATCTCAAGACGCCTCACCCCCAGTCGTACGAAAACTGGTTTTTGCTGGCCAGAGATCGCAAGGAAAACGATCGGGCCTTGGAGATCGCCGACCTCTCGCGCCGGCATCGCTTCCACAGCTCGCTTCCCTTCGGAGGACGCCTCCTCTCGCTGCGAACCATCCTCGAAGCTCCTGATCGGGAGTTGACGCGAGAACTGCAACTGGAACGCCAGAATCTCCGAACCGAATACGCCGCCTACGAAGCCTTGTCGCAGAAGGCCCGGCAGATTCGGCAACAGCTCGCAGCCGTTCCGCTCATCGCACCGGATCAGGAAACGCTGCTCAACCAACGCAAGTTGTTCGAGCAGTGGCAGCAGGTGAGCGATCAACAGGAATCGCTCCTGCGCGAAATGGCCGTGCGGCGAGATGCGGCCAGCCTCGTCTTTCCGCCCGTCCGCCCGCTCAAACAGATCCGCGAGAACCTGCCTGAGGGCCACGCGGTCCTGGCATTCTACAAGGCGAAAGGCGAGATCTACGGATTCCTGCTGAACCGCGACGCCTACGGCTTCTGGCGCCTTCCCCCGCCGGCCAGGCTCACCAAGGGCATCGTCGCCGTCTTGCGCGACATGGGGCAATACGACGGCAATCGCGAATTCACCGTGGAAGAACTGTCCGACCAGAAATGGAAGGAATCCGCAAAGCTGCTTCTCCAAGTTCTGTTGGAGGGGTCGACCGCCGACTTCACCACCGAGTTTCCGGAACTCGTAATCGTGCCCGACGACCTCCTCTGGTACGTCCCCTTCGAGACCCTGCAGGTGGACGTCAACGGCCAACTCCGCCCACTCATCGATCGTTTCCGCATCCGCTACGCCCCCACGGTCTCCCTGGCAATCCAACTGGAACCTTCGCCGGAACAGTCCGCCGGCACTCAAACGCACGTGGCCCTCGGACGCCTCTTCGTCCGCGACGACGATTCCGTCGCCCGGGCGGCTTTCGATCGCATTGCCCATGCCGTTCCCCGAACCGTTCAGTTCCCGTCGTCTCCGCTGCCCGCGCCTGCTTCTCTGCTCGCACCGCTGGTAACCGACTTGATCGTGCTCGACGACATCCGGCCCCCCGCCGGCGATCCCTATGCCTGGGCGCCGCTGCAAGCCGAACGCGGCCGCCCGGGAAATGCCCTGGCCGATTGGTTCCCCCTGCCGTTCGGCGGCCCTTCCGTGATCATGCTCCCAGGTTTTCACACGTCGGCCGAGGACGCCCTCAAGTCCGCTTCCTCCACTGCCCCCGGTCAAGAGATGTTCCTCAGCGTATGCGCCCTCATGGCCAACAGTGCCCGCACCATCCTGCTCAGTCGTTGGCGGTCCGGGGGCCAGGCGTCCATCGACTTCGTCCGGGAATTCACCCAGGAACTCCCCCACACCGCGCCGGCCGACGCCTACCAGCGAGCGGTCCGGATCGTCGCAGGTTCTCGGTTGGAAGTCGATCGTGAACCGCGGGTGCGCAATGTACAAGGCGTCGCGCCCAATGCAAACCATCCGCTCTTCTGGGGCGCCTTTATGTTGTTCAACTCGGGCGTCCCCAATCCATCCCCGGGAGTCCCGCAGGCCGCCCTCCCCGACGCCGAATTGCTCCGCTAAGTGGCCTTGCGTGATTCGCGCCTCCGCGAAAATGACGCAACAGCCGCCAACCTTGCCGCCCTATGCTATGGCATTTGCGGCTCGAAACCGCAATAATTGATCGTAACATCGCTGGCAGAAGAATCGGCCGTCCTGCCCGCAACGGCGGCCGCTGAGAACAAAGCAAGGGAGGCTCTCCATGATCGCGACCATCCGTGGTGTCTGTCTGACTCTGGCCTTCGCTGGAATCGTCTGTGGAACGGCTCAAGCCCAGAATCCCGGCCTGGAGGACCTCGACCGGGCCACGGAGTTGAAACTGACCGCCCAATCCCTCTCCGATCTGGCCGAAGTCATCCGCCGCTGCGAGGCCGCCCTCGAAAAAGGGCTGGACGACGACCACCGGCCTTTCGCCGAGCAGCTTCTGGGCGCCACCCGCATTCGACGGGGTCTCCTGGTGGGCGAGCAGGTGTTCAAGCAGGTCCCCCCGTCTCCCATGTGGCCCCAGTTTCGCCAAGCCGCCCTTCGCGACCTGGAATTGGCACTCAAATTGCTCCCGAATCAACTGGACGCCCTCCAGATGGTGGCCCGCCTGAATATGCTCCCTGAAGGCGATCCGAAGCGTGCCGGAGAGGCCCTCGACGAGGCTATCCGTTTGAGCGAATCGGACCCGCCGGCCCTGGCTGACTGCCTGATTCTCAAGGTATCCCTGGAGGAAGACAATCAGAAGAAAATCGAGTTGCTCGACCAGGCGGTCAAAGCCTATCCCAACTCGGCAGACGCCTATCGCCTGCGAGGTTCCATCTACGCCGACACGGAACAGAGTGAGAAGGCCATCGCCGATCTGCGGAAATCGGCGGAGTTGAAGCCCGACCATCCTCTGACCCTGCTGGCGCTGGGTATGGCCCTGTTCGACGAGGCAACCGGCGAAGGGGAAGGAGAGGGAGAGAAGAAGCCGAGCAAGGTCAAGCCGGAGGAGGACGAGAAGAAGCGAGAGAAGCTTCTCAACGAAGCCCTCAAGAATTTCGAAAAGCTCGCCGAGATTGCCCCCAACTCCGCCCAGCCCCTGCTCCACATAGGGCAGATCTTCGCCATCCGATCCCAGTTCGACGAAGCCATCAAGGTGCTGGACAAGGCCTTCGAGTTGGACCCGAACAACCTGTCGGTCTTGCTCATGCGCGGCAGCGTGCACCAGGAACTCGGCAACTTCGACCTGGCCCTCGCCGACGTCCAGCGCGCCCTCCAACATCCGAGCATCACCCCCGAGACACGTTCCCGCGTCAAGAAGTTCCAGGCCCTGCTGCTTGCCGGCTCGGATCACGTGGACGACGCCATCAACGTTCTCAAGGAACTCCAGAAGGATTCTCCCGAAGACGAGGCCGTCATCCTTCAGCTCGGCACCTTCTACAGCAGCGATGAAGACTACGAGAAGGCCGTTGAGATGTATAGCCAGGTTCTGGAAAAGGACCCGGGGAACAAGGTCGCTCTCCGGCTCCGCGGCGACGCCTACCTCTCTCTCGGCAAACACGCCGAAGCGATCGCCGATCTCGAAAAAGCGGCCCATTTGATGCCCGACGACTCGGGTACTCTCAACAATCTGGCCTGGGTTCTCTGTACCTCGCCGACCGACAAGCTGCGCGATCCCAAACGGGCGATCGAGTTGGCCAAGAAAGCTTGCGAATTGACCGAGTACAAGGCCGCCCATATTCTCAGCACCCTGGCCGCCGCCTATGCCGATTCGGGCGACATGAAATCGGCCATGGAGTGGTCGCAGAAAGCCGTCGAGCTGGCCGAGGCCGACAAGGAAGGAGATGCCGAAACGCTCGAACAGCTCAAGAAGGAACTGGAGAGCTACCAGGCCGGCAAACCCTGGCGCGAGCAAATGTTGCCTTCACCAAAAAAGGAGAAGAAGGAAGCGCCCTCGACGCCCAAGACGGAAGAGCCGCCCCAGGAACCCAAGCCGGAAGAGAAACCGGCCCCGGCGCCCAAGTCCGAAAAGAGCTCGCCGGAGTAAGCCATGACCGTGCGAGACCTCGTTGAGCGGAACCGCAGCTACCGGCGATTCGATGAAAGCCGGCCCATCGACCGGGAGACCCTGGTCGAGTTCGTCGACCTGGCTCGCCACACGCCCTCGGCGGCAAACCGCCAGCCGCTCAAGTACATGATCGCGTGGCGGCCCGCCGACAATCAGCGAGTCTTTCCCCATCTCCGCTGGGCTGCGGCCCTGACCGACTGGCCCGGACCGGCCGAAGGCCAGCGCCCTACCGGATACGTGCTGCTCCTCGGCGACACCACCATCTCGAAACAAGTGCGATGGGATGACGCGATTGCCGCCCAGACCATCCTGCTGGCCGCAACCGAACGCGGCCTGGGCGGCTGCATCATCGGTTCCATCGACCGCGACGCGCTTCGCGCAGCCTTGCAGATCCCCCAACACCTCGAGATCCTGCTCGTCGTCGCCCTGGGCACCCCGGCAGAAACCGTCATCCTCCACGACGGCACCTGTCCGGACGAACGCCCCTACTGGCGCGACGAAGCCGGCGTTCATCACGTGCCCAAACGGGAACTCGCGGAAGTGCTGCTGGAACTACCTGAGTAGTCCTGCTCACTTCCCGCAGTAGTCGATCGCCCGGGCAATCTCGCTCTTCAGGTCCGGACGCCGCACGATCCGATCGACGAAACCGTGTTCGAGAAGAAACTCGCTCGTCTGGAACCCTTTGGGCAGTTCGATGTGGATGGTGGCCTTGATCGTCCGCGGGCCGGCAAAGCCGATCAGCGCTTTCGGCTCGGCGAACACCAGGTCGCCGAGTGAAGCAAAGCTCGCAGCAACGCCTCCCATGGTCGGATTCGTCAGCACCGAAATGAACAATCCGCCCGCCTGGTCGTAGCGAGCCAGGGCGGCCGACACCTTCGCCATCTGCATCAGCGACAACACGCCTTCGTGCATGCGGGCGCCGCCGCCCGAACCCGAAATGATGATCAGCGGCAGGTGCTGCTCGGTCGCCCGCTCGATCAAACGAGTCAGTTTCTCGCCCACCACCGAGCCCATGCTCCCCATAATGAACGACGAATCGGTGACCCCAAAGGCGACGCGGCGCGCGCGAATCATTCCGGTTCCCACCACCGCCGCGTCCTTCAAACCGGTCCGGGCTTGTTCCGCCTTGAGACGCTGGCTGTAGGCCTTCTTGTCGAAGAACTCCAACGGGTCGGTCGGCTCGAGATCCGCGTCCCACTCTTCAAACGTGCCCTCGTCGAGAACCTGCCCGATCCGTTCTCTGGCAGAAACATACCAGTGATAATCGCACTCCGGACAGACGCCTTGCCGGCGTTCGGCTTCCTTGCGAAAGATCGTCGCCTGGCATCCCGGACAACGCTGCCAGAGCCCTTCCGGCACGCCCCGCTTGGGACGGCGAATCATGTTCTTCAAACTGCCTGTATCGGAAATGCCGGCTTCTCGTTGGGCGTCGGCTGCCATACTCCACTCCTGTTGAGCCCTGCATCGGTTGCGGAACGAGGGCGATGTTTGAAGCCAATGGGATACTGCAACAACGGGATCGGTTCCCGATCGTCGTACCGGACCTCTACGATGACGCTTCCGCCGGCGCAAGCGACAGGATCTCCCAACCTCCGTGTTCTTGCGTCGCCTGCCAAAGATCGCCCAATTCCTTCTGGGTGAAATAGCGGCGCACCAGGCTGGCCAACGGCTCGGGGACCACCAGCCCCACGACACCCTCCTTGTGACGCTTCAGAATCTTCGCCATGGCCGAACGCACCCGATCGTCGGCCGCCTCCAGCGTCTCCCCCTGGGGCGGACAGACGCATTCCGGCGCATCCTGCCACTGCCGGTAGACCTTCGGCTGCCTCAGCCGGATCTCGTCGATGGCCATTCCCTGCCACAAACCATGGTCGAGATTGTGCAGGCGGTCTAACTTGCGGAACTTCACGTCGAGCGCCGCACTCAGGGCCGCGCCCGTCTGAACAGCGGGCTCGCCCTCTGAAGCGTAGATGGCATCCAACTCCAGAGAGCCCAACTCCTCAATGAGGCGCCGGACTTCGGCGTTCCCGTCTGCATTCAACGGCACGTCAAGCGTGCCCTGAATCAGCTTCTGTTCGTGGTAATCGGTTGACCCCGGACGGATCAATACGATCTGTAACATGATTGATATTCTCTATCGAGGATCGCACAGGTCGGAGACGCGCACGTCGGCGCCCGACTGGGCCAGATCGCGCAATTGCTGCATCCGCTCGCCGTAGTCGGCGTGCCCCAGCAAGGCGGTGCCGGTAACGAAGTAATTGGCGCCCGCCTGCGCACAACTCTGAATTGTCTGCGGATTCACGCCGCCGTCGACCGAAATCAGCAACCGCTCGCCTGCCAACTCGCGGAGACGCCGCATCTTCTCCAACACCGCCACCTGAAACTCCTGGCCGCCGAACCCGGGCATCACGCTCATCGTCAGCACGAGATCGCACGCGTCCAGATGCGGTTCGACCGTTTCCAACGGAGTCGGAGGATTGAGCGAGAGCCCCGTCCCCGCCCCCAACGAGCGGATCTCCTCCAGCAAGGGACCAGCATCGTCGACTGCCTCAATGTGGATCGTCAGCAGATCGGCCCCGGCGTCGCGAAACGCCTTCAGATACCGTGCGGGTTCGGCAATCATCAGGTGAACGTCCAGCGGCAACTCGGTCGACCGCCGAATCGCCTCGACCACGGGCAATCCGAAACTCAGATTGGGGACGAAGTGTCCGTCCATGATGTCCAGGTGAAGAACCTGCGCCCCGGCACGTTCCAGACGCGCGATCTCACCCCCCAGGTCGGAAAAATCCGCAGCCAACAACGACGGCGCAATAACGGGAACGGAATCGAGCAGCCGAGATGCCACGCCGGATGCGTCCATACGCTAAGCCTGATGTCCAGATAGTGGATGTTCCGAAAGCAAGAAACCGGCTGGCAGCAAACGCAACCACGTAATAGGGCCCAGATACCTTCGCCTTCGGCTCCAGTCGATTACGTGCCGTTTATTCTATCAACGCTCTCCTGGCACGTCTGCGCAGATCAGCGAGTCATGCCCTAAGTTCAAACCCCGCAAATTCTTGCGATTGAAACTCACCCCCCCAGCCACCCCCCCAGAGATGGATTGGCTCGTGGCCTCGCACACTGCCTCAGACTCGGCGTACCATCTCTCTTCGGACTCCAGCCATGCCGGCTGCCATCAAAACATGGCGGTTGCTGAACCTCATTCACTGTCTGGAAGGTCCTCCAGACTCTCCAATCCGAAAAGTTCCAGGAACCTCTGCGACGTCCGGTAGACAAGCTGTCGCCCTTCGGCCCCGCGTTCGACTTCGAGCAACTGCCGGCGCACCAGTTGCGTGAGCAGGTGGCCGCTGGGGGTCCCTCTCAGTTGGGACACTTGCTCCGACGTGAGCGGCTGCCGGTAGGCAACGATCGCCAGAGCGTCGATGGCCGCTTGCGACAACCGAGCTTCTCGCACCTTGCTGTAGAACTTGTTCCGGACCGGGAAGAAGGCCGGACGCAAACTCATCCGGTAGCCCTCCCTCTCCTCCACAATCTCGTAAGGGCAACCGTTGGATCGATACCGGACGTTCAGTTGGGCCACCGCCTCGTCAACATCGCTGGGAGTGACGCCGCGCATCAACTCGGCGGCTTTCGCCACCCCCAGCGGCCGGTTGTCGACGCTCCCCACAAACAGCAAGGTCTCAACCACAGAAGCAGGTGTCACCGCCACGCCCCCCTCAACAGCCTCGTCTTCCGGATCCTGGCCTTCACGGATCGGGATCGTGCTGCGCGGCTCCGACGATTGCGGCCCCCCTCCCTCCTCCTCTGGCGGGGAAAACGAATCCTCTTCCGCCGTCAAACGGGCAGTACCACCCATCGCCTCGGCATAGGCTTGAGTCAACTCGTCGAGCGAGATGCCCTGGCGTTCACGAAATTCGGGGGAAGACGGTTCGGCCATGCCCAGCACTATAGATCCCACGGCACGCACGCCACAAGGGCGATTGGAACCGACTTGCCTCGCTACTTCACCTGGGCCTCAGAAATCGCCTTGAGAGCCGCGCCGGCAGCCTCACGCACGTGAAGCTCGTCGTCTTCGAGAAGCCGGCGGAGCGGCACCTCGGCCTTGGCGGCGGGAGCCCCAATATGACCGAGGGCACGAGCCGCCGCGACCCGGTCGTCCGGATCGCGCTCGGCCAGCGCCGCGATCAACCGCTCAACGGCAGGGCTCGCCTTGGGCCCCATTTCGGCAAGCACTTCGGCCGCATGCTGGAAGTAGGTCAGGTCGTCCAGCGACCTGACAAGCGTTGGAAGCGCCTCGCCAGGGTCACCCGTCAGCAGCCATAAGGCGCGTGCGGTATGGGTCGGCAAGTGAAATCCCGGATCGGCAAGGGCCTTCCGCAGAACCGGCACACTCTCTTTGGCGTAAGGCTTCAGTTTGCCCAAAGCGATCACCGCCTCCTCCCGCACCGGGGCAGTGAACTCCTCCTCGACGACCCGGATCAGCCGGGCAGCCGCCTCGGGTCCAATATCTGGACCGATATTGCCGAGAGCGGCCGCCGCATTTCGCCGGACCGAGACGGTTCCATGGCTGAGCCGATCGAGCAGGTCACCGCTGGCCACGGCCGAGGCCGGCCCGATCGCCCCGAGCGCCCGGCACGCCCAGTACTGGGAGTGGAAGTCCTCGTCGTGCAACAACTTGACCAGCAAAGGAACTGCATCCGCGGCCGCGGGACCAATCCCCCGAATCGCTCCGGCGGCCGCGCGGCGTTTGGCCCCGTCCCCGCTCTCAAGCATCGTGATTAGTTGCGGCATCGCCTTGGCCGCCGACTGGCCCATGGCTTCCAAGGCGATGGCCGCTCCTAGATAAACCTGCTGCGAATCACTCTTAAGCGCATCGATGAGCGGTGCAACTGCCGGCTCTCCGAAAGCGGCAACCGCGAAAGCGTAGACGGCAAACAGAGGAATTGCCTCGTATCGCGGCTCAAACCTCTCAACATAGCCTTCGTCGGGGAAGTGCGCAATCAGCGTACGTACCACCGTGTCCGCCTCGGCCCCAATCTTCCCCACCGCTTCGGCCGCTGAGGCACGGACTCCCGGATCGTCCGCGTCGAGCTGTTGGAGCAAGGCCGAAACCGCCTGGGTCGCGTCCTTTCCCCGATCGGCGAGAGCATCGATCGCCTCGATCCGTTGCTCTGGCTTCGAGGCACTCAACGCGCCGATGAGATCGTCGATGGTTCTCGCTGCCCCGGCCTCATCCGCCGGCTGCTCTGGGAGAACAGGCACCGCAAGACCAAGAAACAGCCCGAGTGCCAGAATCGTTGAACGCGTCATGAGAACCTCTCGGACTGGCCGATTCAATACGTTGCCTGATCGAGGATTTCTTTGCCGTTGCTTGTCATGAGGGCGGCAAACACGTCGATGGCGATTGTTTCATTCAAGAGACGCACGCCCCCGTCGCCAAACGCCACCGTGACGACGCCCGGGTGGAAGCCGAAGGCCTCGTCGTTATTCGTGCAGTTCATGCCACACGGCCCCGGAGCCGTCAGACCGTCATTAGTAAACCCGTGAAGCGTCATCGCGTTCCGGTCGTCGGCCCATCCGGCCCCGAGAACTCGTCCCCCCGTCACGTCCGGGCTGCCGCCGCCGGGGGTGTTCTCTGTCGGCGCTACGCCAAACCGAGTGTGAAACGTCGGCCGCCCCGCACACTCGACCAGCACGAGCGTGTTACTCAGGCCGTCCTCGACGTTAACGTCTCGAATCGGCCCACCGGTCGAAAGCATGCCCCGCCGATCAGCCGTAGCCGCCACGTAACCGAGTTCGGCAAGCACCGGAGCCACTCGCGAGGGTGGGCAGTAGTCGGCGACCGCGGCCGTGCGATCTCCGTCGATCCGGTCCACGCGACCTTGCTCGGGCGTCGACGGGCAGACCAGCAGACTCAGCTTGGTATTGACCGGTTCCTGGTTGACTGGGTCGTCCCAATCCTTGTTCCAGTCGTACTGCTTCGCAAGCGGCTCCTGCTCGATGAAAGGCAGGATGAAGGGAACCCAGCCATGGCGGTAGGGATGCTCGGCGGCCGACGGGGGAAACACAGACTGCACGGTGTGGTATTCCTGAACAGCCAGTCCCAACTGTTTCAGATTGTTCTGGCACTGCGTCCGCCGGCTCGTCTCCCGTACTGCCTGGACGGCCGGAAGCAACATGGCTGCCAGAATACCGATAATGGCGATAATGACCAACAACTCGATCAGGGTGAACCCCTTTCGCATGCCGCGGTCGGACGTGCCCATGGTTTGGTTCCTTCGCATTCTCGCGCCCAACTTCATCCCTCGTGAATCGGGCAACTTCCCTGATTCTAGCCGCTTACCCAAAAAAGTTAAACGATCTGGTCCGCATTGACACGCCCGATGCCGATTCCTACGATCCAATCCCGAGTCAAAGGCGTATTCCACGGAAGAGACCCTCGCGGGCGGGGTAAATGCTCAACGCCGGCAATCGAGAAGAGCTGCCAGGACAATTCCCAAGCAGGGCAAGCCCGCACCCCAACCTTCACAAAGACATGCGCAAACCATGCGCACAAGTCCCGAACCAAGACTCTAGGGTGCATGGTGGCCAATCCTGCCGCAACGAGGAGTTGGGCTTGAAACGGCTCTTGACCATCTTGGCCATTCTGGTCGCGTTGCTCCTGTTGCTGGCAACGATCCTTCTCCTCGTTCTGTGGCGGGCTTCGCAAGCCGTACCCGACTTCTACGCCAACGCCCTGAACCGGGATCCGGCCGAGCAACGGGCTGCCAGCGACGCGATGATCCAGAAAGCGACACTGCTCGTCAGCGACGTGCAGAAACCAGATAGATGGGAAACGCTGTTCACCGAGGAGGAACTCAACGCCTGGCTCGCCGTCGACTTGAAGGAGAACCATCCGGGCGTGCTGCCGCCGGAAATCACCGAACCACGAATTGTCGTCGACCCGGGCGGCCTGCGACTGGCCTGCCGAACCCGGCGAACGCCCGTCGAGACGGTCCTGTCCGTCGCCTGCGACGTCTATCTCGCCGAACCCGGCGTTCTTGCAATCCGCGTCCGCCAGGTTCGGGCCGGCGCCGTGCCCCTTCCCCTCACCGGCATCCTCGACCAGATTCGCGACCTCGGCCAACGCCAGGGATTCGTCATTCAATGGCAACAAGTGGAAGGGGATCCGGTGGCGCTCGTCCGCATCAATCCGGTCGTCAAAGGCAACAGGCCCGTCGTGATCGATACGCTCGAAATCGCCGAAGGGGAGATCTACGTAAGCGGGACAACCGAGGAACCGGACAACTGACCCGGACTACTGATGGGTGGCACGCTCAGAGCGTGCCACCCAACACACACAGTGCCTCCGCAGGCCTGTTTAAGCTCGTTTGCACTGCGGATCCACAACACGAGTCCCCCCTTATTGTCACTCGGCAGATAGTTGCCATCGGAAGCTGCCCAGCCCCTCGCCGCAGGCCGCGATCGAGACGCGGCCCATGATCTTCCGGCCCTCTACGTCGACGACGACTCGATCGACGCTCTTCTCGACCCACTCGAACGACCCTTCGTCCCACCTGGTAACGGTTCCCCGGCCGCCCGAAACGGGCCCTTCGTACTGGAGATACTCACGCCGGTGATCGGCCAGCAAGCGCGCCGGCAACACGTGTTCCCGGGCCGGGGGCATAGGCAACGACCACGCGGCAAGCGACTCGCCCTGATCGATCATGAAGTCCCAGTGCAGGTGCTCGGGATGATCGTGCTGGAGGACGACAAAACGCGGCATGATGTGCGGGGAGGCAGGCGGACGAAAAAAATCTACCAGTTAGGCGCACAAATGGGGCTGGGCGGTCGATGAGAGTGCGAAACTCCTGGCAGCAGGACACGTCGCCGGTGATGGTCCATTGTTTCGCACTCTCATCGACCGTTCAGCTCCATTTTGCCATGCCTGTGCGTGAAATGATATCCGCAACCGTAGGATAGGAAAAAGGCGTGGACATGCGGAGCGGCCCGCCTATTGCCATGCCAAGTGCGATTCTGCTCCACACGTCCACGCCTTCTTCCTATCCTAGAGCGTCTAACTGGTAGATTTTTTTCGTCCGCCTGCCTGAAACGTCGGCTCGGCTACCGATCAGTACTTGTAATTCACCTTGATGACGCCCGTCTGCGACACGGCAACCGGCTGATTGGCGCTCCTGGCGTCCGCTCGCACCGTGTGCTCTCCGACCTCGTCGGCCCTCACCTCGATCGTGTAAGTGAGCTGCCCGCGAGCACGAAGCACGGGAACCGCATCACAATACACCACGTTGTTGCGCACTCTTACACGGGAGTCTCCTCGCGAACCCCATTGCTGAGGCGTCAGGCCGGCCGGGAATGCAATCGCCAACTCCACGTTCTGATCGTCCACGGATGCTTGATTCGAGACAATGACTTGGTAGCTGAAGGTACTGCCCTGGCTGACCGGTTGTTGGGTCGTGTAGAGGCTCACTTGGAGCCCGGCCGCTGATTCGGCCGGTGGGGTCAGCGGGGCCTCAGCCGGCGGGGCAACGGCGCGGACGAGAATGCAGACCTGCCGTGTCTGCGTCTGCCCTTCCGCGTCCGACACGGTGGCGGTAAAACACGCGGAAGACGAGGCCCGCTCGCATCGGCACAACACCGCCACTCGCCCCGACATCCCTGGGTCGACTGCAAACGAACGCCACGTAAACGTGCTCCCGTCCCGCGTGTACCCTTTGGACGCCTGGAGAGGTGCAAAGAGGGGATCGAGCTGCATCGAAAGTGTCAGCCCTTCCAAGGGCAAGCCGTCGGGGCTCGACACGTCCAACATCAGAACGACAGAGTCCCCTTCCGTCGCTTCGTCGACCCGCAACTGCTGCACCTCGTCGCCGGCAAACGATGCATTGATCTCCAGTCGCGGAAGGCTGGGTGTCGACGGTGGCGCCGCGGGCGCCGGCACCGGCGACTCCGGTTCGTTCCACCCGGGACCGCTTGGAGTGGGTTGAACCGGGCTGGGTGCTGCCGCCTCGCGCACTTCAATGCACGCACGTCCGTCGGCCCTCAAACCGCCCGCACCGGTGACCTGCACCGTGTGGCATTGCTGCCCGGGCTCGATCGTACGAAACGTGATGGTGACTTCCTGAGACTGCATCGGCCCCAGATCGCCCAGTGACTTGAAGATCTTTCGCTCGGCGATGTTGTGTTCCAGACCGGCGTCGCGACTGTCGGTAAGGATCAGAGCCGTCGCCGCAGCACGGCTGGGATTGGTCACCACAATCCGGTGGGTCACAGAGTCTCCGACCGTCGCCTCCGTGGGTCCCTGGACCTCGACGGTCAGTTCGGCGGCGTCGACCGCCAGATTGGCGCATCCGCTCGCCGACAATCCGCTGGCGGCAACCGCCTCCGCACAAACTTCATAACGCCCCGCTCGTTCCGCCCGCAGGTCCAACGCAATCGAACGCACCTCGCCGGATGCAAGGCGACCGATGGTCCACCGTGGAGCACTGCCCACCCCTTCGAACGTCGGGCTCGCGCTCAGGCAACTGAGCCCCGGCGGCACGCGAAGGGTGAGCGAAATCCCCTCGGCAGCCATGTCGCCCGGATTGCTGACTTCCACCCGAAAACCCAGGTTCGCCCCGACGCTGCCGGCCGCCGAACCCGTCACGCGTACCGCCAGGGCGGGAGCCGACCAGGTCTGGGCCAGGCAAGTCCGGCCGATGACGATCCGCTGGTCGGGGCACCCGAGCCCCGCCGGACGAATCACCTGGATCGAGATCTTGCTCGTGCCCGCCTGGGCCTGACGCTGAAACAGTTCCACGGCGGCCTTCCCCTGCTCATCCGTCGAAATCTCCACCACCTGCGATCCGTCAGGGGCAAAACCGGCAGGCGGCCCGTCCACAATCTCGTAACGCACGATCCAACCGCGCCGGGGGGCACAGTCCGATTGGCGAGTCACCGTCGTTGTCAGCAGTTGCCTCCCCCCCGATTCCGCAATCGCCACTGACGGAAAGCTCCACTGGGCGTCGATCCAGTGCACTTGGCACGACTCGGTTCTGGCCTCCCATGGCGACACTCCCGGACAATAGACCGTCACATTGGAGGTGCCCTCAGAGGCCGAGGTCAGAGTCACCCAGGCCTGGCCCTTGAGCACGTCCATGTCGTCGCTCTTGTCCGGCGTACCGCGAGTCAGATGCAACAACCGCCTGGACGTTGTATTGACCGCATAGGTATTGTCGACTTTCTTCGCCCGGGTGAAATCGCCGACAAACGGGTCGGTCCACGAGCCCTTGTCCAGATCGACAAACTGCCCCACGCCGCCCGGGTCGATCATCCACTCGACACGTTCATTGGTTCGCAAATACTCGTCCGGACCGCGCACCCCGGCCAGCAGAATCACCTCGCTGCCGACCGGCGCCACCGTCGCACGAGGGCACACGATCAGTTCCGTCCGGTTGCTCGGTTTGTCCGTCGCCGGAAGGTCGCGAAAGCCGGCCTGAGGGTCGTTCTCCGGGCAGATGAACAGACGTTCGCCCGACGGGTCGATCTGCGGCAACCGGAAATTGGCGCAGCCCGGCAGCCCGGCCGCGCATAGCGCCAGCGTCGCAAGGAGCAGACCGGATTGGGCTGTCAGCCGACGCATGCTGTCCTCGAGTTCCACGACCAGCCTCAAACCGTTTGCGTAATCTGCCGAAGCAGATCCGCGCACGTCCGAAGGCTCAATCGTCATTCGCCGGAAGCCCTGCCGTGCCATGAAGACGCAACGCTTCCGCATTGGGCGCAGTGGCCCACCATGAGAAGGCTAGCATGCATTTTGGCAACATGGGGATCTTTTGCCACCTGGTCCGTCGCCAAAACGCCACATTCGCCGGCTGCCGCCAGGAACCCGTGGCAAAACCGGTGCAACCCTCCCCCCAATCCGAACCACTCGTGCCCCTGAGGGCCTTGGATGAGTCTCCTGCTCCTTGCAGTCTCGTGCCCTGCCAGGGTCAATATCCGCGTTTCCCGAAAATGCCCGTGGCGTACCAAATCCCGTTGGAGCCGCGTCGAATGTCGTATGCGAAAACCGGGTGGGCAGACCTGACCGACCTCCAATGGCCGCTCGATTGCCGCCAGCAGCTTACGCAGTCAAGGGCCGCTTCCAGCAGATTCTGCCCGGGCCAGCTCTCGGCGCAAACCTCCGTCGCCAGCAGCCCCCCCCCAAGACGTCCGGTAATCCGGTGAAAACGACTCTCCCAGGCGTGGTGCCCCTGAAGCCGGATCCTCGCCTGGTGAACCGAATGGCTCTCCGCTTCAGAGAGAAGATAGGGATCGAGCCGGCCCGAAGTGCTCTGGGGAGACTCCGGATGGGTCCGCACGGCGTAAATCAGCGTCCGTTGCGTCAGCTTGCCTGGCGGAAGAGTAAGGATCACATGCATTTGCATCGGATCGTATGCATTCCCCTTCAGAAAAGGGAAAGTACTGACCACTTGACCGAAGTAGGGGGCTTTCGGATCCGAATAGTCGACGATGGCAACCCCTGGAAGCCCCACCATTTCGGCAAAGGACGGGTGCTTCAGCAATACGGTCTTGGTCCCCTCCAGGTTCACCTCGGCATCCACCGACAGCTTCAAGCAAACGTAGGAATCAAGATGCTCCCGAACCTCGGCCTTCAACAAGGTCTCCGTCTCGAATTGGGCGCAACCGCCGGTCCCGTCAGCCCTTTCGAAGTAGACCAGAAGCATCCGCTCCTCGCCTTCGGCTCTGGCGGTCGCCTC
>ERZ747221.49-NODE-49-length-128620-cov-7.635297_pt1 | contig 128620 bp, 117 predicted proteins | sample MGYA00374949_ERZ747221 | MGnify/ENA primary metagenome ERZ747221 (study PRJEB28779, sample SAMN05720172) | bioreactor metagenome | isolation source: Anaerobic biogas reactor | place: USA:Washington, USA | collected 2015-08-08 ... | reverse complement strand
CGTGTCGACGAGTGGTGTCGTGCCGGTGAAGGGTGCGCTGTCGCACCGTGCCGCGACAGCCCCGCGACGGAGTGCGCCCCGGGTGTCGCGAGAGGCGTCACCGAGGGAGCGAAGTGCGGTTCCGCGTGTGGCCGCGAGTGGATCCGGGTCGTGCGCCCACCCCGGTGTCCCGGTGTCGACCGGTGTCTCGGTGTCGAGTCGACGGACCACCGCCGTACAGGTTCTGCTCACGATCGTGCTGACGGCGTTCGCGACCGCGGTGCTCCTCGGCGTAGCCCATCTGCGCACGGTCTCGGTGGTGGCCGACACCGCGCCGGGTGGCGTAACCGTCGTGCACACCGGTATCGACGTCGCCGGTTCCGTCGTCGGGCGGTGACCCGGCGATGGCGGCGCCGGACCCGTCCGTGACAGGTGGTGCGGACGGGCAGGTATTGTCTGGATCTGTCAGTCACACCACCCCGTGTGGTCGCGTCGGTACGGTCCTGCCCTCGGGTGGGGCCCAGGCTCCGAAGACGACATCGGTCGGAGACCGGCGTCGCGGCCCGCACGCCAGCGACGAAGGAACCGTCATGTACTGCCCGTATTGCCGGCACCCCGACTCCCGGGTCGTCGATTCGCGCGAGGCAGACGAGGGTGCCGCCATCCGCCGGCGCCGGGCGTGTCCCGAATGCGGGCGACGGTTCACGACGGTCGAAGCGGCGGTGTTGTCGGTCGTCAAGCGTAGCGGGGTGACCGAACCGTTCAGCCGGGAAAAGGTCGTGCGCGGTGTCGCGCGGGCCTGTCAGGGGCGCGACGTCGACAACGACGCATTGAACAAGCTGGCCCAGCAGGTCGAGGACGCAGTGCGGGCCAAAGGATCCCCCGAGGTACCGAGCCACGAGGTGGGCCTTGCGATCCTCGGTCCGCTCCGAGACCTCGACGAAGTGGCATATCTGCGCTTCGCCTCCGTGTACCGATCGTTCAGTTCGGCGGAGGACTTCGAACGCGAGATCCTCGAACTCCGTGAGCATCAGCGAACCCGTGACGCCGACGGCTGATTCGGTTCTCGCGGTTCGGACCGCGGTGCGGCGCCGTCAACGGATCGCGTCGACGGCCTTCAGTACACGCTTCTCCGAGACGGGAACCCGGGTCCCCAGTCCCTGAGCGAACAGGCTCACCCGCAATTCCTCGATCAGCCATGCGATCTCGACGACGTCCGCATGCCCCTGTCGCTCCTCGGGGAGCCGTGCCAGCAGTCGATCGTAGGCGGAGTAGACCCGATCGAGCACGTCCATTCCCTGCGAGTCACGGTGGGCGCTGCCTGGAAGTGACTCGAGGCGCTGTGCCGCCGCGGTGAGGTAGCGCGGCAGATCCGCGAGTCGCCGGCTGCCGATGTCGGTGACGAAGCCCGGGAACAGCAGGGACGACAGTTGGTCACGGACATCGTCGGCGGCTTCGCCGCGCACGCGGTCGAGAAGAACGCCCACCTGGTGGGCGCGCGTGAGCGCGGGCGCGACGGCCTTCAACAACCGGGCGACGCGGGTGGGCAACTCGGCGCGTACCTTGACGGCCAGGGCGTCGAATTCGGCCGGGGTGCGCACGGGCTTGCCGTGCGCGGCGACGATCTCGTCGACGGCGCAGGCACGACAGTCGTCGATCAGGGCGTCGAACGACCCGTCCGGGTTGCGTCCCAACGCGAGGCGTTCGGTGTTGGTGAGGCCGGAGGTGACGGCTTTCGCCTTCGTCGGCGCTGCGGTCAGCAGCAGCGCCCTCAACCCGGCCCGGGTGGATTCGTGCTGTGCCCTCGGAGTGCTGAGTACCCGCACCGCTACTCCGCCGCTCTCCGCTACGAGCGCAGGGTAGCCGGTGACCTGTTGTCCGCCGACGGTCCGTGTCACGGTGGCGGGGAGCGTACCGAGGGTGTCGGCGGTCCACACGGACGCCGCGGGGCGCTCGGTGTTCGACGCAGCGCGGGCGACCTCCGCGTCGACCCGAGTCGACAGCGCCTTCCGCAGTCCGGCAAGGCTCTTGTTCCGCCCCAGGACCTTCCCTCCGTTGTCGACCGCGGCGAAGGTCATCCGGAGGTGGTCCGGGAGCGCACCGACCTCGAAGTCGGACGGATCGATACGGCAGTTGCCCAGGCGCGACAGTTCCCGCGCGAGGGCGTTCACCAGTGGTTCGCTACGCGGCGTCACGGACCCGAGCGCGGCGGCGGCGTAATCCGGCGCCGGAACCACCTGTCGGCGGAGTTGTTTGGGAAGTGTCTTGATCAGGGCTGTGACGAGATCCAGGCGCATACCCGGTACCAACCAGTCGAATCCGACGGCGCGCACCCCCGCGAGCAGCGCGACCGGGATGCGGACGGTCACCCCGTCGTCCTCGGTCCCCGGTTCGAACTGGTAGGTGAGTGGAAACTGCATCTCGCCCTGGCGCCAGGCGTCGGGGTAGTCGCCTCCCAGTACTGTCGCTGCGTCCTGGTTCACCACGGTCTCGGGTGTGAACGTCAGCAGATCCGGTTGTGTCTGCCGGGTCTGCTTCCACCACGTGTCGAAGTGTCGCGCGGACACGACGTCCGGACCGACACGCTCGTCGTAGAACTCGAAGAGGGTGTCGTCGTCGACGACGATGTCGCGGCGGCGGGCACGGTGCTCGAGCTCCTCGACGTCCTCGAGCAGGGCACGGTTGTCGTGGAAGAACTTGTGGCGGGTCTGCCACTCGCCCTGTACGAGCGCGTGCCGGATGAACAACTCGCGTGACACCTCGGGGTCGATCCGCCCGTACTGCACACGACGCTGCGCGACCAACGGGATCCCGTACAGAGTCACCCGTTCGTACGCCATCGCCGCTTCGCGTCGGGTGGACCAGTGCGGCTCGGAGTAGGTGCGTTTGACCAGGTGCGGCGCGAGCTTCTCGACCCACTCGGGTTCGATGCGCGCGGCGGTGCGGGCCCACAGTCGGGAGGTCTCCACGAGTTCGGCGGCCATCACCCAGCGCGGAGGTTTCTTGAACAGGGACGAACCTGGGAAGACCGCGAACCGGGTGCCGCGCGCCCCGAGGAAATCACGCTTGTCGCCTTCCCGGAGACCGACGTGCGACAGCAACCCGGACAGCAACGACTGGTGGACGGCGTCTTCGGGAACCTCCTGGTGACGGGTGTCCCAGCCGAGCTCGACGGTGATCTGCCGAAGCTGCCCCTGAAGATCCTGCCACTCGCGGATCCGCAGCCAGTGCAGGAACTCGTCGCGACACATCCTCCGGAACCGGCTCGACGACAGCGTCTTCCGTTGTTCCTTCAGGTACTCCCACAGACGCAGGTAGGCGAGGAAGTCGGACCCCTCGACCGCGAACCGGGCGTGCTTGGCATCGGCCGCCTGCTGATGCTCGGCGGGGCGTTCGCGCACGTCCTGGATCGACAGCGCGGACACGATGATCAGGACCTCGCGGAGACAGCCGTTGCGCTGTCCTTCGACGATCATCCGTGCCATGCGCGGATCGACGGGAAGCCGGGCGAGGTCGCGGCCCGTGCGCGTCAGCCGAGGGGGTGTGTCCTTGGCGCCGGGTTCGAGCGCGCCGAGCTCGTGCAGGAGGGCGATTCCGTCGCGGACCGCCCGCGGATCGGGGGCCTCGACGAACGGGAACGATGCGATGTCACCGAGTTCGAGCGCTGTCATCTGCAGCACCACGGACGCGAGGTTGGTGCGCAGGATCTCCGGTTCGGTGAACTCCGGCCGGGACTCGAAGTCCTCCTCGGAGTACAGCCGGATGCAGATTCCGTCGGCGACGCGACCGCAGCGACCCGACCGCTGCCGCGCGGACGCCTGGGAGATCTCCTCGATCGGAAGGCGTTGGACCTTGGTGCGCACCGAATACCGTGAGATGCGGGCGGTGCCGGGATCCACGACGTAACGGATACCCGGAACTGTCAGCGAGGTCTCGGCCACATTCGTCGACAACACCACGCGTCGGCCGGTGTGCGGTGTGAACACGCGGTGTTGCTCGGCCGAGGACAGTCGCCCGTACAGGGGGAGGATCTCGGTGCCGCGCAGCTTCCTGTCGCGCAGGGCGTCGGCAGTGTCGCGGATCTCGCGTTCGCCGGAGAGGAACACCAGGATGTCCCCGTCTCCCTCGCGCTGCAGTTCGTCCACCGCCTCGCACACCGCGTCGACCGGGTCACGATCCACGAGCTGATCGCCGACCTGCACGGTGAGCGGCCGGTACCGCACCTCGACCGGATAGGTGCGTCCCGACACCTCGACGATCGGTGCGGGGGTGCCGTCGGCGCCGGCGAAGTGCCGGGCGAACCGCTCCGGGTCGATGGTCGCGGACGTGATGATCACCTTCAGGTCCGGACGTCGAGGCAGCAGCTGCGCGAGATATCCGAGAAGGAAGTCGATGTTGAGGCTGCGCTCGTGTGCTTCGTCGATGATGATCGTGTCGTAGCGGCGCAGCATCCGATCGCGTTGGATCTCGGCGAGCAGGATACCGTCGGTCATCAGCTTGACCATCGTCGAGCTCGAGACCTGGTCGGTGAACCGCACCGTGTACCCGACCGTGTCGCCGATCTCGGTGTCCAGTTCCTCCGCGAGGCGTTCCGCGACGGCCCGCGCTGCGATCCGGCGGGGCTGGGTGTGGCCGATCAGCCCGCGAACTCCCCGGCCGAGTTCGAGGCAGATCTTCGGGATCTGCGTCGTCTTGCCGGAGCCGGTCTCTCCGGCCACGACGACGACCTGATGGTCGCGGATCGCGGCCGCGATGTCGTCCTTGCGTTGCGAGACCGGAAGGTCGTCCGGGTAACGGATCGCCGGTGTCGCCGCGGCCCGCGCGGTGAGTCTCGCGCGGGCGGTGTCGATATCGCGTGCGATCGCGTCGAACGCGTCGTTGCCGCGGGCACGGTCGAGGCGCCGGCGGAAGCGGTGCTCGTCGAGGAGTGACACCTCCGACAGCGCGGCGCGCAGGGCGCGGCGGCGTCCGGGGGAGGGCTCGCGACGGTTCGGGGCTGAAGACGTGGACATGCTGATCACACAGCCTAGCGACCGATGTCGGAGCCTGTCGCAGCAGACCGGGTGTTCGGCGGTGCGGCCGCGGATGCGCGGCTGCCGGCAGGCCGGCCGGTCCACCTGCGGGCGGGATCGCGGAACCATACGATGGCCCGAACGGGACGATTGCGGACGGGAGTTGTGCTGTGGGTGCGTTGTGGCACGGATTCGCCGACATGGGTGCCGTCGAGATCGGCGGCGCGTTCGTCGTGTCGCGGGGCGAGGGAGCGTACATCTGGGACGACGAGGGCACCCGCTATCTCGACGCGACCGCTGGGCTGTGGTTCGCGAATGTGGGGCACGGCCGTGCGGAGATCGGCGATGCCGTCGCCGCGCAGCTCGCGAAGCTCGCGCACTACTCCAACTTCGGTGATCTGACGTCGGAACCGGCCGTCGCCCTCGCCGAACGGCTCGCTGCCATCGCGCCGGTGCCGGGAAGCAGGGTCTTCTTCACCTCCGGCGGCTCCGACTCGGTCGACACCGCTGTCAAACTCGCGCGCCGCTTCTGGCAGGAGACGGGGCGGTCGGAGAAGACCCTCGTCGTGGGCAGGGAGAAGGCCTACCACGGCATGCACGTGGGAGGTACGTCGCTCGCGGGGATCCCGGCGAACTCGGAGGGCTACGGGCCGTTGTGGCCCGATACGGCGACCGTGCCGTGGAACGACGCGAAGTCGTTGCTCGAGCTCCTCGAGAAGGTCGGCGCCGATACGGTCGCGGCGTTCATCGTCGAACCGATCATCGGTGCAGGAGGCGTGTACCTGCCGCCGGACGGGTATCTCGCCGAGGTCCGGGACATCTGCCGCGACCACGACATCCTGTTCATCGTCGACGAGGTCGTCACGGGGTTCGGCCGGATCGGCGGGTCCTGGTTCGCGTCGTCGCGCTTCGATCTGCAGCCCGACATGGTGACCACGGCGAAGGGGCTGACGTCCGGCTACGTGCCGATGGGGGCGGTGTTCGTGGCACCTCGCGTGGCCGAGCCGTTCTTCGCCGGTGGAGTGTGGTGGCGGCACGGGTACACCTACGGTGCGCACGCCGGTGCTGCCGCGGCGGCGATGGCGAACCTCGACATTCTCGAGCGGGAGGACCTCCTCACCGAGGCGGCCCGGCTCGAGCGCATTCTGCACGAGAAGTTGGCGCCGCTGGCCGGGCATCCGCGCGTCGCCGAGGTGCGCAGTGGTCTCGGCGCGGTGGCCGCGGTGCAGTTGGCGGATCCGTCGGAGGCCGCCCGATTCGTGAAGTCGCTCCGGCGGCACGGGATCTCCGGCCGCGCCGCCGGCCAGGGGGCGCTGCAGATCTCGCCCGCGTTCGTCATGACCGACGACCAGGTTCAGGATCTCGTCGACGGATTCGCCGCGGCCCTCGGCTGATCGGGTCGCGCTCAGCGCGGGATGTCAGCGGCGACGGAGGCGGGTGAGCAGCTGCCGGATGCGCGAGCGCAGGTTCGCGGGCACGACCTCGAGCGGGACCTCGACGTCGCCGTCGTGGCCGGCTGCGGCGCGAGCGTAACGGTCGTGCAGCACCGCGCGCACTTCCTCGGGACTGTACGCGCGACGCGCACGTTCGTTCCGTGCGACCACGGCGCCGGTGGCGGCGACACCCACGATCCCGGCGAGTCCCAACAGTTTCCACACGGTGCGGGAGTTCGGTCGGCGGCTCATCGTGTGTGCCGATCGTGAGCGGGACGGCGGGAGGCATCGCGTGTGGTGGGGTCGGTCATGATCGGGAGCGTAGTCGCCGCCGCCGACCGTCGGACGCCGCCGGGGATGCCGACCGTGTCGGTGCGGCGCGTGGCAGGGTGGGCGCATGGAATCTGGGCGTGCGGGCTCCCGTGGGAGTCGGTCGAGGATCACCCTCGACGAGGCGATCGACGTGACGCGGACGGGTGACATCTGGGTGTTCCGCGGTTCGACCGTCGCCGATCGGGCCATCAGGACGTTGACGAACGCGCCGGTCAATCACGTCGGAATGACGGTTGCGTTCGATGACCTCCCGCCACTGATGTGGCATGCGGAACTCGGGAAGTCGTTGCCCGACATGTGGACCGGTCGCCATCAGCGGGGTGTGCAGTTGCACGATCTGCGCAGCGCGGTGCGGGTGTGGGGAGCGCGTTACGGACAGCGGGGCTGGCTGCGTCAGCTGGCGCCGTCGGTGACGGCCGCGCAGGAGGATCAGTTGCTGCGGACCATCGCGCGACTGGACGGGACCCCGTTCCCGTCGACGGCGAAGTTGGCGGGCCGGTGGTTCGCGGGCCGGCTGCCGCGGCGGCGGCGTGGTGACGGGGCCGCGTCGATCGAGAGCGCGTACTGCGCCGAGGTCGTCGCGGTGACGATGGAGGAGATGGGGTTGCTCGAGCAGCGTCGCCGCGGGAGCAACTGGTACGACCCGGGGCGATTCTGGAGCGGTGACAGGTTGCCGCTGGCGCCGGGGGTGGAGTTGGGCGGCGAGATCGAGGTGGCACTGGGGCCGCACGATCTCGTGGCCGGAGATCGGCCGTCCGTCGGGTGACGACGGAAGGCCCCTCCCGTTCGAACGGGAGGGGCCTTCCGGCACGGCACAGGGTCAGGCGTCGGCGCCGGCGAGAATCTCGGTGGCGACGACGGCCTGCGCGACTCCCTGAAGGGTCGCGGCGACCTTGACCGCCTCGAAGACCTGCTCCTTGGTGAGGCCTTCCTTGCGGACGACGTTGTCGTGCGCGGCGGTGCAGTCGTGGCAGCCGTTGATCGTGGACACGGCCAGCGACCAGAGTTCGAAGTCGGCCTTCTCGACGCCGGGGTTGCCGATGATGTTCATCCTCAGACCCATGCGCACCTGGGCGTAGTCGTCACCGAGGAAGCTCTTCGCTCGGTAGGCGACGTTGTTCATGCCCATGATGGACGCGGCTCCGAGGGCGGCGTTGTACGCCTCGGCGGACAGCACGTCGGCGGCCTCTTCCGCGATCTCCTTCAGGACGGTCGCCGACCGGGTCGCGGCGGCAGCGGCGAGGAAGGTGCCCCACAGCTGCTGCTCGTTGAGCTCGGTGGAACGCGCGAGGGAGCCCAGGTTGAGCTTGAGGTCCTTCGCGTACTCGGGGAGGGCGTTCTTCAGGTTCTCGACACTCACTGCAGCGCCGCCTTGACGAGTTCACCCGCGTTGAGCGTCGGGTCGTTCTTCTTCCAGTTGCATGCGCACAGCTCGTCGGACTGGAGGGCGTCGAGGACGCGGAGCACCTCGTCGACGTTGCGGCCCACCGAACCTGCCGTCACGGAGACGAACTGGATCTCGTTGTTCGGGTCGACGATGAAGGTCGCGCGATCGGCGACGCCGTCCTTGTTGAGGACGCCGGTGGCCGAGACGAGTTCGCGGTTGAGGTCCGAGAGCATCGGGAAGGGGAGGGTCTTCAGATCCTCGTGCTGGGCGCGCCACTGGAAGTGGACGAACTCGTTGTCCACCGAAGCGCCGAGCACCTGTGCGTCGCGGTCCGCGAACTCCTCGTTCAGCTTGCCGAACGCAGCGATCTCGGTGGGGCAGACGAAGGTGAAGTCCTTCGGCCAGAAGAAGACGATCTTCCACTTGCCGGCGTAGTCGTCGCTGGTGATGGTGGTGAAGTAGTCGTCGGGTGCGCTGGCGTCGACCTGCGTCAGGTCGCCGCCGATGAGGGCCTTCAGGTTGAAAGCGGGGAACTGATCGCCGATGGTCAGCAGTGCCATTCTCGGTCCTCTCGTGGGTGTCTCGTGAACAAGCGGTGTCTCGTGAACAAGCGCGTCGATCGCGCACGGCCATCCGATGACGGGGGATTCGTGCGCTTCCGGACGGCCCTCGCGGGCCGATCTCCGGTACGAGAACCATCCTGCCGGAAAGTTTGCAAAAGGTAAAGGTGATAGGTGGCACTACACTGATAGGCGTGTCCGATCAGACTTATCAGCCCACCCTGTCACAGCTGCGTGCGTTCGTGGCGGTGGCCACGTATCGCCACTTCGGTACCGCTGCTTCACGATTGAATGTGAGTCAACCCACACTGTCGCAGGGACTCGCCGCGCTCGAGAACGGCCTCGGAGTGCAACTCATCGAGCGCAGCACGCGGCGCGTCCTCGTCACCGCGGCCGGTGAGCGCCTGCTCCCGCAGGCCGAGGCGATACTCGACGCCGCCGACGGATTCGTCGCTGCCGCAGCGGGTGTCACCGACGGCTTCAGTGGACAGTTGCGACTCGGGTTGATACCCACCGTCGCCCCGTACTTCCTTCCGGGCCTACTCCCCGAGCTGCGCACCACGATGCCGAACCTGTCGGTCCACGTGATCGAGGACCAGACCGCTCGATTGCTGGCCGCGCTGCGGGCAGGAACCCTCGACGTCGCGGTTCTGGCCCTGCCTGCCGACGCCTCCGGTGTCGTGGAGATTCCCCTCTACATCGAGGATTTCGTGCTCGTCGTTCCGTCCGGGCATCATCTCGCGGGGCGGCGGGGCCTGCACCCGGGCGTGCTCGGCGACCTTCCGCTGCTGCTGCTCGACGAAGGTCACTGTCTGCGCGACCAAGCCCTGGACCTGTGTCGATCCGCCGACGCGCGCCCCGATGCCGGGGACACGCGGGCGACCTCACTCGCGACGATCGTGCGGTGTGTCGCGGGCGGTCTCGGCGTGACACTCGTTCCCGAGTCCGCGGTCTCGGTCGAGACCGCCGGCGGCGAACTCGCGGTCGCACGGTTCGCCGACCCCCAACCCGGCCGCACGATCGGGTTGGTGTTCCGGGCATCGAGCGCACGCGCCGACCACTACCGGATCCTGGCCGACGTCCTGCGCACACACGCTCCCGCACACACCCGCGCGCCCGACTGACGGCACCGCCGACACCCGCACCCGAGTTCAGCGCCGGCGCCGGGGTCTGCCCGATCCCTTCGCGCGGCCGGTGCCTCCGCGGCGCACCTTCGGGGTCTTGTCACCGACGACCTTCCGCGGTTGTGAACCCTGTCTGGCGCCGCGACGCTTCGCGGTCCCGCCACCCTGATCGCCGGAACCGTCGTCCGGCACGATCGTCCGGCCCCGAGAGGAGTTCGCGGTACGGCCGCGCACGATCCCGACGAACTCGTCGACGAGATCGGTAGTGTGATCGCTCCGCCACACCAGACCCACCTGCGATTGCGGCGCGTCCGCCACCGGGCGGTACGTCAGATCGCGGCGATGATGAAGGCGCGCCAGCGATTGCGGTGTGACGAGGACACCGACCTCGGACGCGACGTGCGAGATCGCGAGTTCGGTGTCCACCGGCCGCTCGAACGCCTCCTCGCCGGGCAGGGCCACCCAGTCGAGGACGTCGTCCAACGGATGCAGCACCGTCTCGTCCTGCAGGTCGGCGACGGTCACCTCGTCGACGGCGGAGATCGCGTGCTCCTTCGGCACCACCACGACCGAAACCTCGGTGTACAGCGGAATCACCGACAGTCCGTCACGTTCGAGGGGAAGCCGCAGGAGGGCGATGTCGGCGATGCCGTCGCGGACGCATGCGGCGCCGTCGGTGGCGGCGACCGTGATCAGTTCGATCGGCACGTCCGGGCGACGCTCGGACCACACCCGCACCCACTTGCCGGGGGTCACCCCGGGCACATACGCCAGTCGGAACGTCGCCGCCTCATCGTCCACCGCGTCAGCGTAGCGGTCGCTCAACCTTCGACGATCTCGAACTCGTCGAACACCACCTCGCCGGCGGCATCGGATTCCGCCAGGTTCACCTCGCCGACCAGTGCCCAGCCGTGATCACCCCGAGGATCCTGCAGGGTCTGCCGCACCCGCCACACATCGTCGCCGACCTCCACCGAGAACAACTGGGGGCCGCGCGCGTCCGGGCCCGTGCCGATCTCGTCGTACTCGTCGAAGTACAACTCCAGAAGGTCCGACCAGTCCGCGGCATCGAGGCCGTCGCCCAGCCCGGCCAGATCGTCCCAACGTCGGCGGGATGCGAGGTCGACCCTCCTGAACATCGCGTTGCGTACCATGACCCGGAAGGCGCGGGCGTTGGCGGACACCGGGCGCGGGATGTCGGCGCCGAACGCGACCTGCTGATCGTCGGATTCGGTCCCGGGATCGGTGAGGGCCTCCCATTCGTCGAGGAGCGACGAGTCCACCTGCCGCACCAGTTCACCGAGCCACTCGATGAGATCCTCGAGTTCGTCGGTACGCGCGGAATCGGGAACGGTCTGCCGCAGCGCACGGTAGGCATCGGCGAGATAGCGCAGCACCGAACCCTCCGAGCGCGCGAGCCCGTAGTGGCTCACCAGATCGGAGAACGTCATGGCGCGCTCGACCATGTCGCGGACCACCGACTTCGGCGACAGCGGGAACTCCGATACCCACGGATGCCCGGCCCGGTACGTCTCGAACGCGGGTCCGAGCAGATCGGCGAGCGGCTTGGGCCAGGTGATCTCCTCGAGCAACTCCATCCGTTCCTCGTACTCGATCCCGTCGGCCTTCATCTCGGCCACGGCCTCGCCGCGCGCCGCGTGCTGCTGGGCCATGAGGATCTGCCTCGGGTCGTCGAGCGTCGACTCGATCACCGACACGACATCGAGGGCGTACGACGGGGACTCGACGTCGAGCAGTTCCAGGGCTGCCAGGGCGAACGGCGACAGCGGTTGATTGAGAGCGAAATCGCGTTGCAGGTCGACGGTCAACCGCGCGCGTCGCCCGTCCTCGTCGGGCTCGTCGAGTTGCTGGACGACACCGGCCTGCAACAACCCGCGGTACAGGGATATCGCCTTGAGGATGTGCTTGCGCTGAGCGGGCCGGGGCTCGTGGTTCTCCTCGAGCAGATGCCGCATCGCGTCGAAGCAGTTCCCCGGGCGGGCGATCACGTTGAGCAGCATCGAGTTGCTCACCGCGAACCGTGACCGGAGAGGCTCGGGGGAGGCCGCGACGAGCTTGTCGAAGGTGCCTTCCCCCCAGGACACGAAGCCTTCCGGTGCCTTCTTGCGCTGTACCTTGCGGCGCTTCTTCGGGTCGTCGCCCGCTTTGGCGAGCGCGCGGACGTTCTCGATCTCGTGCTCGGGTGCCTGCACGACGACGGTGCCCATGGTGTCGAATCCGGCGCGACCGGCCCGGCCGGCGATCTGATGGAACTCGCGGGCCTTGAGCTGACGGGTGCGGGTGCCGTCGTATTTCGTCAGTCCGGTCAGCAGCACGGTGCGGATCGGCACGTTGATCCCCACTCCGAGGGTGTCGGTGCCGCAGATGACCTTGAGCAACCCCTCCTGCGCCAGCTTCTCGATCAGACGTCGGTACTTCGGCAGCATCCCGGCGTGGTGCACTCCGATGCCGTGCCGGACCAGCCGGGAGAGGGTCTTGCCGAATCCGGTGGTGAACCGGAAACCGCCGAGGGCGTCGGCGATCGCGTCCTTCTCCGCCTTCGAGCACATGTTCACGCTGGTGAGCGCTTGGGCGCGTTCGAGCGCCGCCGCCTGCGTGAAGTGCACGACGTACACGGGTGCCTGGTGTGTGGTGACCAACTCTTCGATGGCCTCACCGATGGGCACCTGCGAGTAGGAGAACGACAGCGGAACGGGGCGCTCGGACCCGGACACCTCCACCGTCGGGAGGCCCGTGCGACGAGTGAGGTCCCGGCACAGGAAGCTCACGTCGCCGAGCGTCGCGGACATCAGAAGGAACTGTGCGCGAGGCAATTCGACGAGGGGAACCTGCCAGGCCCACCCGCGGTCGGGCTCGGAGTAGTAGTGGAACTCGTCCATGACGATCTGGCCGATGTCGGAGTCCGGCCCCTCGCGCAACGCGAGGTTCGCGACGATCTCGGCGGTGGCGCAGATGATCGGAGCATCCGAGTTGACCGATGCGTCACCGGTCATCATTCCGACGAGATCGGCACCGAACACGTCGCACAGGGCGAAGAACTTCTCGCTCACCAGGGCCTTGATGGGTGCCGTGTAGAAGGTGCGTCGACCGGTCGCGAGCGCGTGGAAGTGTGCACCGAGGGCCACCATCGATTTTCCGGACCCCGTCGGGGTCGCGAGGATGACGTTGGCCCCGGAGACGAGCTCCATGAGCGCTTCCTCCTGCGCCGGGTACAGCGAGATCCCGCGATCGGTCGTCCAGGTGGTGAACGCGTCGAACACGGAGTCGGGGTCGACGGATTCTGGGTCGACGGATTCGGGGATCAGGTCCGGTAGCAGCACTGCTCCAGGCTAGACGGAGGTGGTGACGGTGTCGGTCACCGGCGCTCAGGTCGCGCTGCGCTCGTCGGCGCCCATGGCGTCCAGGACCGCCATGCGGGTGGTGGCGCCGCCGCCGATCCGTGCTTCGCTCACTCCGGTGAGCAGCAGTTGCCGCCACCGGTCCTCGTCGTAGGCGAGCGGGGGTGTCGATTCGAGGAACTGTTCGACCACGCGGAGGAAACGCATCGGCGCGTCACGGAACGGGAAGTGTCCGGCCCCGCGGAAGATTTCGAGCTGCGAACCCGGCATCGCAGAATGCGCCAGGTAGGCGTGCGAGGCGGGGATGACGGTGTCCTGATCGCCCCAGATGAGCTGGACGGGCAGATGCTCGGTGAGGTAACTGCGGTCGAGCATCGTCACGACCTGGCCGCGCCAGTCCACGACCGCGCGCAAGGTCCGGAGATACGCCTCGTAGGCGGTGGGATCGGGTAGCTCGGCGAGGATGCGCACGAGGTCGTCGAGGTCGTGCAGGAGCTCGCCGGGCCGCAACGGTGATCGATCGAGCTGGCCGAGTGCTGTGCCCACGACCTTGACGGCAGGCATGACACCGGGAACACGCAGCAGCTTGAGTGCGTCGCTGACCATCGGCAGCGACACGAGTCTCAGGACGGGGTGGACGTCCTTGGTCACGCCACCGGAGGAGACGAGGACGAGACGTTCGACGCGGTCCGGGAACTGGTACGCGAACTGCATCGCGACGCCGCCGCCGAGGGAGTGCCCGATCACCGTGACCTTGTCGATACCGAGGACGGTCAGTAGGTCGCGCATGCCGTTGGCGTAGGCCGCGACCGAGTAGTCGGCGCGCGGCTTGTCGGACCGGCCGTGGCCGAGAAGGTCGGGTGCGATGACCGTGTACTTCCGGGCGAGATGCGGAATGAGTTCCTGCCAGGTCGACGAGTTGTCGCCGATTCCGTGGATGAGCAGCAGTGCTGGGCCGCTGCCGGCCATGCGGAACGCGCGGCGGTAACCGTGCACGGTCCGGAAGACCAGGCGCGTCTCCACATCGGGAACAGGACGGAGCTGACGTGTTCGTGAGGTACCCATGACCGTCTCCTACCGACGCCGCAGGGTCACCCGGGCGTGCCGTTCCGGACCGCATCCGAGGGGCTGATCGTCACGGTCCACTGTTGCATGCCGGGTGAGCGTACTGGCTGCATGTGAACCGGGCAACAGTCGATTGTGACCGCCATGCAACGTTCCGCCCGTCCGGTGTGCCCGGATCTCGCCGCAACGTCACCCGACCGAGACCGCGGGCCCGGCTCATTCGGCCGGGTCGTCGCCGCGCTTCTCGTACTCGGCCAGGAAACGCTCGAACTCCGCGCCCAGTTCGTCACCCGTCGGCAGGCTCTCGTCCGACGGCAGGGGAGCGGACTGTTGTTCCTGCGCAGCGACGTAGCTGTCGTACTGGCGCTCGAGAGCCTTGACGACGGACAGCACCTCCTCGTTGCCCTCGATGTGTTCGTCGATCTGCTCGCGGACCCGTGCCGCGGCCTCACCGAGCGCCTCGATCGGAAGGTCGAGATCGCCGACCTCCGCCGCATTGATCAGAAGACTCTCGGCTGCGGACGGGTAATCGGTCTGGGCCAGATAGTGCGGCACGTGCACGGAGAACCCCACGGCCTCGTGCCCGTGCTGCGCCATCCGGAACTCGAGCAGCGACGATGCGCCCGCCGGGACCTGCAACTGACCGGACCAACGGTGGTGGTCGGCGATCAGATCCCGGTTCGTCGAATGTGCGGTCACCCCCAACGGTCGCGTGTGGGGAATCGCCATCGGGATCGCGTTGAGACCGATGGTCCGGCGGACCCCGAACTGTTCGGCGAGCAGCCGCACCGCGGTGATGAACCGTTCCCATTTCAGGTCGGGTTCGGATCCGGCGAGCAGCAGGAACGGTGTTCCGGCGTTGTCGACGAGCGCGTACAGGTTGAGTTCGGGTGCGGCGTAGTCGGTGAACCGATCGGATTCGAAGGTCATCATCGGCCGGCGGGATCGATAGTCGATCAGGTCGTCGACCGCGAACGACGCGACGACCTCCGTCTCCAGTTGTTCGCGAAGGTGCGTCGTCGCGAGACGAACGGCGTGTCCCGCGTCGGCGAAGCCCTCGAGGCCGTGCAGCAGCACCGGTCCCCGGCCGTCCTCGGCGGTCAACCGGGGAGCGGGGAACTCCAGCTCGTACATTCGGGACTGCTCGTCCATCGCGGAACCACTCCGATCACACTGCGTCGCCGTAGCCCTCCGGTTGTCCACCGGCGTGGCATGGTGGGAGTCGAGTCTAGATCAAGCGGTGACAGCGACCGGCAGGGTAGTCCACCTCACCGGGGCGTGCGGACAGCGGAGGGTTCCCGTGGTGTGGTACCTCGTCGGAGGACGTCGCGGCGCGGCGGTCGCGTGCGCCGTGCTGGTCTCGGTGGCGGCGGCAGGGTGCGCCCAGACCGTTCCGGGCACACCCGTGGCGCAGGTCGGCTCCGTCGAGATCGCACCGCCGGCCGTGTCCCGGTCCGATCGACAACACGACCCTGCGATACCCGCCGAACTGGCGCTCCCGCCCGAACGGTTCCCCGCACGTTATCCGGCGGTGTCGTTGCCGGCGCACGCCGTCGCGCGGGCGGGGCCCGATCTCACCGGCGTTCCCGCGGGTGCGAGGGTCGATCCACCCGGCTGCCTGCCACCTGAGCAGGACTACGGCCCGGCCGGCACCGCGATGGTCGTCGGAACCGACGAGAAGAGCCGCGCGACCCTCACGGTCGAGGTCGTCGTCGGTGCGGCTCCGCTGGTCGAACTCGCCGCCCATCTGGCCGAGTGCGACGCGGTGCAGGCCACTCACCGGGGCATCACCGCGACCGTGACGACGCAACGCGAAGCAGATCCCCCCGCGCCCGTCGACGGTATCGGGACGCTCGCGCTGGCGCGCACGGTCGATTCCGGAAGCGGTGACGCACAGGTGACCCGTCGCCTGCAGACCCGGGTCGCGCAGAGCGGTGACATCCGGATCCTCGTGACATACATGGTGTTCGACCGAGCCGTGTCGGACCCCGAAGGTCTCGGTGCTGTTTTCCGCGATGCCGTGACATACGCGCTGACCGAGTGACCGACCTGCGACGGACCAACCCGTGACTGTAGCGGCCGGATCCGACAGAGGGACCCGATCGAGCGTCGCGCTGCGGGTCCCGCCGGGGTTTTGTCCACAACCCACCGATCGATCCACAGGCAGGCCGGAACCGCTCGATCCGAGGGCTCGCGGCCCGAATCGTGGGGGATCGTTCCGGGCATGACCACATCGACATCGCCCTCCGATCCCCTTCGTCTCTCCGATGCCGGCGAGCTCATCGCCGCGATCCCCGCCTTCCTGGGGTTCCATCCCACACGTTCGTTGGTGGTGATGAGCCTGACGACCACGGATCCCGACCCGGGAGAACCCCGCGCCGACACCATCGACGCGGTGATGCGTCACGACCTGCTGCTGCCCGACGACGACCAGGTCCTGCCGGCCGCCATGTTCGACGCGTTCGACAGGTTCCGCACCGTATGCGTCCACGACGGTGCCGACGCCGCGCTGGTCGTGATCGTCGACGATCGGCTCGAGGACCCGGCCGGATCTGCCGGCCGCGGTGTACTCCGCGTCGTCGAATGCCTCGACGCCTGCTTCGCCGCGACCGGGATCGACGTGGTGGGGGTGCATGCGACGACGAGAATCGAATGCGGGGCGTCATGGTTCGTCCCCGGATCGGAGGTGACGGGTACGGTCGCGGATCCGGACAGTTCGCTGGTCGCCGCGACACGGGTGTTCCACGGTGGCGCGATCCGCCGTTCGCGGGACGAACTGGCGGCGGTCCTGAGCCCCCTGCCGGCCCGGTCGCGGACCCGGATCGGTGAGCTCATCGACGAGAGCATCGACGCCCGCGACGCGGACTATGCCCGTGACAGTCGTGCTGCGGGTGCCGCGCACGCCGATCGACGCGAGCTCGACGCGTTGCTGGCACTCGTCGCGGTGCACGCGGACGGTTCCGCACCCGACGCCCGCGCGTGCGCAGAAATGGCGGTGCTGCTCGCCAACCCGACCGTTCGTGACGCTGCGCTCGGACTCTCCGTGGGGGATACGGCCGAGGACATCGAGCAGGTGTGGATCGCGCTTGCGCGGGCGCTGCCCGATCCGGAGCGTGCCGACGCCGCAGCCCTCGTGGCGTTCAGCGCCTACCTGCGCGGCGACGGGCCGTTCGCGGGTGTGGCGTTGGGGGCGGCACTCGAGTCGAATCCCCGGCACCGCCTGGCGGATCTGCTCGACCAGGCGCTGCAGGCCGGTTTGCGGCCCGAGGCGATCCGGGGCCTCGCGGAAACCGGATGCGAGATCGCGGCGCGACTCGGCATCACGCTTCCGCTGCCCGGTCCGGGGGTATGACTCAGCGGTGCGCCGCGTGGGCGCGATCCCCGAGGGCACGCATGTACTCCCAGGCATCCGAGACGATCTCGTCGAGATCGGTATGGCGGGGGCGCCAACCCAACTCGTCGACGGCGCGGCGACTCGACGCGATCAGCACGGCCGGGTCACCGGCGCGGCGGGGTGCGTCGACCGCCGAGATCGGCAGCCCGGTCACCCGCTCGCACGACGAGATGACTTCGCGGACGGTGAATCCCTCACCACTGCCGAGGTTGAAGATGCGATGTGTGCCGGGTTCGGACGACGTGAGCGCAAGCACGTGCGCGTCGGCGAGATCCTCGACATGGATGTAGTCGCGGACGGCGGTGCCGTCCTTGGTGGGCCAATCGGTACCGAACACCGAGATCTGTTCCCGTTGCCCGAGTGCCACCTGCAGGACCAGCGGGATCAGGTGCGTCTCCACGACGCGGTTCTCTCCCGCGCCGCGATAGGCGCCGGCGACGTTGAAGTACCGCAGGCTCGTCGCGGCCAGGCCGTGTGCGGCGGCGTACGACGAGATCGCATGGTCGATGGCGAGTTTCGTCGCGCCGTACGGGTTGGTCGGTCGGGTGGGGGCGTCCTCGGTGATGGGCACCTCGTCGGGTTCACCGTAGGTCGCGGCCGTCGAGGAGAACACCAGACGCGGCGTCCCGGACAGCCGGATCGCCTCGAGCAGAGCCAGGGTCGTCACCACATTGCCGTGCCAGTACTTCTCGGGGTGCTCGACCGATTCGCCGACGAGTGACTGCGCACCGAAGTGGAGCACCCCGTCGAACCCGGGGGTGTCGTCGCCCACACCCAGCAATTCGGCGGCGAGCACGCCGATGTCGCCTTCGATGAACTCGGCGCCCGAAGGCACCGCATCGGCGTTGCCGGTGGACAGATCGTCGACGACGACCACTTCGTGACCGCGCTCGAGCAGTACCGTGCTGCACACGCTGCCCACGTACCCGGCGCCGCCGGTCACCAGAAGTCTCACGTTGCGATCTCCTCTTCCACCGACCCGTGCCGGGCCGGTGGAAGAGGTCGATCTCAGACCTGCTTCACCTGCACGGCGTGGGCCATCTCGTCGGAAAGCTCGAAGGTACTGTGCCCCGCGACGGTGATGAGTACCGCACCGGGCTGCGTCTCGACTGTAACGCGTGCGTCGGGAACCACACCCGCCTCGCGCAGCCGCGCGATCACGTCGGGATCCGACTGCACGTATTCGGCGAGACGCCGGACGACCACCGCTGTCGGCTTTCCGTTGGGGATCTCGGTGAGCCGGATGAGTTTCTCGTCCGTCACCGGGTCCTTGTCGATGCCGAGTTGCGCCAGCCCCGGAATCGGATTGCCGTACGGGGACGTCGTCGGATTGTTGAGGACCTCCACGAGGCGGCGTTCCACCTCTTCGCTCATCACGTGCTCCCAGCGGCACGCCTCGGCGTGGACGTTCTCCCAATCGAGCCCGATGACATCGACGAGCAGACGCTCCGCCAGCCGATGCTTCCGCATGACCGCCACGGCCAGGTCGCGGCCCTTCTCTGTCAGTTGGAGATGCCGGTCGCCCGCGACACGCAGGAGACCGTCCCGTTCCATGCGGGCGACGGTCTGGCTGACCGTGGGCCCGCTCTGTTCGAGGCGTTCGGCGATCCGCGCACGCAGCGGAACGACGCCCTCCTCCTCCAAGTCGTAGATCGTCCGGAGATACATCTCCGTGGTATCGACCAGGTCCTTCACTCTCACACCCCTTCGTCCGGGCCGATTCTAGCGTCGCTGCGAGGGTGACGGGGCCGTCTGTTGCTCGCGTGGCACCCGGTGGGCAAGTAGCGTCTGTGGGCATGACCACGAGCTCCACCGCGACAGACGGTTCGACACACTCGAGCGGCGAACGTGTGGTGGTGTGGAGTCCCGACTACCTCGACTATCGCTGGGGACCGACGCACCCCATGAATCCGACGCGGCTGGACCTGACCATGGCGCTCGCCGACGGCCTCGGACTGCTCGACGGCGTCGAGACGGTGCGGCCCGAACCTGCCGGTGACGCCGACCTCTTCAGAATCCACACCCCCGGTTACATCGACGCCGTGAAACGAGCCGGATCCGCTCCCGCCGACACCGCCGAACCCGACACGGCCCACGGACTCGGCACCGAGGACAACCCGATCTTCCCCCGGATGCACGAGGCGAGCGCGATCCTCGCGGGCGGAACCCTCGCGGCGGCACGCGAGCTGGCTGCTGGCCGCGCGCGGCGCGCGGTCAGCATCGGCGGTGGGATGCATCACGCCATGGCCGACTGGGCCGCCGGGTTCTGCGTCTACAACGACGCGGCCATCGCCATCTCCTGGCTGCTCGACAACGGATTCGACCGGATCGCCTACGTCGACGTCGACGCCCACCACGGCGACGGGGTGCAGCACGCGTTCCTCGGTGACCCCCGCGTCCTGACCATCTCGATCCACCAGCATCCGGCGACCCTGTGGCCCAACACCGGTTGGTCCAGCGAGGTCGGCGCCGGTGCCGGTGAGGGCACCGCCGTCAACGTGCCGGTCCTGCCGGGAACGGTGGATTCCCTGTGGCTGCGTGCATTCCACGCGATCGTCCCGGGAGCCGTGGCCGCGTTCCGCCCGCAGATCCTCGTCAGCCAGTGCGGCGCAGACAGCCACCGCGAGGACCCCCTCGCGGACCTGTCGTTGACCGTCGACGGGCAACGCGCCTCCTATCTCGCGATGCGTGACCTCGCCGACCGCTACTGTGAGGGACGCTGGCTCGCCGTCGGAGGTGGCGGATACGGGCTGGTGCGGGTCGTGCCCCGCGCGTGGTCCCACCTCATCGCCGCGGCACTCGACCGCGAGATCGAGCCCGGCACAGCGGTTCCCGACGAGTGGCGCGAACGTGTCGCGGCGATGGCCCCGGGAGTCGACCTGCCGACGACGATGGGCGAGGACGGTGACGTGTCGTACCTGCCGTGGGACGGGCCGGGGGGAACTCCCGAAACGGGTGTCGCCTCGCTCGACCGAGCTCTCGTCCGCATCGATTCCGCGATCATCGCCACCCGCCGGGCGTGCTTTCCGCTCCTCGGCCTCGACCCGGAGGATCCTCGTGACTGATTCGGGAAGTGCACCCGGCCACTCCGGACCGGCGCCGTCGGGTGCGTCGGACACCCCACCGCACTCGGGTACGGCGGGCGCCGCACCGTCGGAGGTGTCGACGGGCGATCCCGCCCGAGACCGTGCGCTCGACCAGGCCCGGAACTATCCGCGGCACTGGGTGGCCGACGTTCTCGCCTCCGACGGCGGGGTCGTACATCTGCGGCCGATCGTGCCGGAGGACGCCGATCTGGTCGTCGACTTCCACGGTCGGCTCTCCGAACGCACCCGGTATCTGCGGTACTTCGGTCCGTACCCGACGATCTCCAAGCGCGACCTGTTCAACTTCACGGTCGTCGACCACCATCGTCGTGTCGCGTTCGTGGCGTTGCTCGGCGGTGAGATCATCGCTGTCGGACGGTACGAAGGACTGGACGAGGGCGACGGGCTCTCCGCCGAGGTCGCGTTCACCGTCGCGGACGCGCACCAGGGTCGGGGGCTCGGACCGATCCTCCTCGAGCATCTCGCCGGTGCCGCCGCCGAGAACGGTCTGCGACGGTTCGTCGCCGAGGTCCTCGCCGAGAACCGCCATATGATCACCGTGTTCCGGGAAGCCGGCTATCAGGTCAGTCGCAGCTTCGAGGGCGGGGTCGTCCACCTCGAGTTCGACATCGACCCGACCGAGGCCCTCGTGTCCGTACGCAACGCCCGCGAACGCGCTGCCGAGGCCCGCAGTGTCCGCAACATCCTCAGCCCGGGCAGCGTCGCGGTGATCGGTGCCTCCACGGACAGTCGTAAGGTGGGCAACGCGGTACTGGTCAACATGCTCCGCAGCGGATTCACCGGACCGGTGTATCCGGTCAACGCCGAGCACCGGTCGGTACGGGGGGTTCGCGCCTACCCGACCGTGCGGGACATCCCGGACGAGATCGACCTCGCGGTCGCGGCGGTCCCCGCAGAATCCATCGACGCGGTTCTCGACGACTGTCTCGACAAGGGCGTCAAGGCACTGCTCGTGGTCTCCTCGGGATTCGGTGAGACCGGACCGGTGGGTCGTGACGCCGAGCGACGGCTCGCGCTGGCCGCCCGCGCCCACGGTATGCGGCTCATCGGTCCGAACGCGCTCGGCGTCGCGAACAACGATCCGGCCATCGGCCTCAACGCCACGCTGGCACCGGTCCTGCCCACCGCCGGGAACGTCGGGTTCTTCTGCCAGTCCGGCGCCCTCGGCATCGCCATCCTCGACGAGGCAGCCAAGACCGGTGTCGGGTTGTCCTCGTTCGTCTCCGCCGGCAACCGCGCCGATCTGTCCGGCAACGACCTGCTCCAGTACTGGGACACCGATCCGGCGACCGAGGTGGTGCTGCTGTACCTCGAGAGCTTCGGCAATCCCCGCAAGTTCTCGCGGATCGCGCGGCGTGTCGCCCGCAACAAGCCGATCGTCGCGGTCAAGAGCGGGCGGCACGCCGTACCCCCCACACACGCGGCCCGACCCGGTGAGATGGACGACACCATCGTCCGCTATCTGTTCGAACAGGCCGGTGTCGTGCAGGTCGAGTCGATCGCGCAACTGTTCGATTCCGCGCTGCTGTTCGGCTATCAGCCGCTTCCGGGTGGGCCGCGGGTGGCGGTGGTGGGCAACTCGACTGCGCTGGGGGTTCTCGCCGTCGACGCCGCACGCAGTCAGGGGTTGCACCCGGCGGAGGCCGTGGATCTCGGTGCGCAGGCAACGCCGCAGGAGTTCGCGGACGCGGTGTCCCGCGCACTTGCGGCGACGGACGTGGACGCGGTGATCGCGGTGTTCGTTCCACCGGTCGCGGTGACCGTCGAGCCGTACGCGGAGGCGCTGCGGGAAGCGGTGGCCGATACCGACAAACCGGTCGTGACGACCTTCCTCGCGACCGAGGGCATTCCCGATGTGCTCGCCGTCCGCGACGAGGCGGGCAACCCGGTGCGCGGTTCGGTCCCGTCCTACCCTGGCCCGGAACGCGCGGCGACGGCGCTCGCTCGTGCGTGGCGTTACGCGAAGTGGCGTTCGCGACCGGTCTCGCAGGTCGTGCGCCCGTCGGGAATCGATCCGGAACGGGCGCGGGCGCTCGTCGAGGGCTGGCTCGCCACGACACCCGCCGGCCGGTACCTGTCCGACACCGAGGCCGCGGTGCTTCTCGCGTGCTACGGCGTGCACGTCGCGGAGTTCCGCGCGGTCACCACCGAGGACGAGGCCGTCGATGCTGCCGCGGAGATCGGTTTTCCGGTGGCGGTGAAGGCGACCGGTGCGCAGTGGCGACATCGGCCGGATCTGAGCGGAGTGCGCCTGGATCTCGTCGACGCCGACTCGGTGCGTGCCGCCTATCGCGATCTCGCGGTGGTGTCCGGTGAACCGCTGCTGCACGTGCAGAAGATGGCCACGAAGGGCATCGGGTGTGCGATCCGCGTCCAGGACGACCCGTCGTTCGGATCGTTGATCTCGTTCGGCGTCGCCGGTGTGATCTCGGATCTTCTCGGAGACCGCGCGTATCGGGTGTTGCCGCTGACCGAGGACGAGGCCGTGGAACTGATCGAGGCTCCGAAGGCGGCGCCTCTGCTGACCGGCTACCGCAACTCGGCGCCGGCGAGCCGAGCGGCACTCGTCGATTTCGTGCAGCGCATCTCCGCGCTGGCCGACGACCTGCCGGAGGTCCGTGCCCTGGCGTGCGAGCCGGTGCTGGCGTCGCCGACGGGCGCGGAGCTGACCGATGCGCACGTGCGGATCGGTCCTGAACCGCATCCGCTCGACCTGGGGCCCCGTCGCCTGGGGTGAAGTCCGGGGGAGACGCCGGGTCGGCCCTGACGGCACGATCCCCGAGAACCCAGCCCGGTTCTCGGGGATCGCTGTAGCTGACGCGCCCGGTCAGCTGGCGTAGGCGCGAAGGCGTTCGGCGCGGTCGCCTTCGCGGAGCTTGGACATCACTTCCCGCTCGATCTGGCGGACGCGTTCGCGGGAGAGCCCGAACAGCTTGCCGATCTGGTCGAGGGTGCGCGGCTGCCCGTCGTCGAGCCCGTACCGCAGACGGATCACCTGCTGCTCGCGTTCGTCGAGGGTGGCGAGCACGCTGCGCACATCGCTGTGGAGCAGACCGGCGATGACCGCGGTCTCGGCGGACGTGGCCTCGGCGTCCTCGATGAAGTCGCCCAGTGGTGCTTCCTCGTCGTTGCCGACGGGCATGTCGAGGCTCACCGGATCGCGGCTGTGATCGAGCAGGTCGGTGATCTTCTCGACGGGGATGCCCGACTCCGCCGACAACTCGTCGTCGGTGGCCTCCCGGCCCAGCTGCTGGTGCAGTTCCCGCTTGATGCGGGCGAGCTTGTTGACCTGCTCGACGAGGTGGACGGGAAGCCGGATCGTGCGGCTCTGGTCCGCCATTCCGCGGGTGATCGCCTGACGGATCCACCACGTGGCGTAGGTCGAGAACTTGAAGCCCTTGGCGTAGTCGAACTTCTCCATCGCGCGGATCAGCCCGAGGTTGCCCTCCTGGATGAGGTCGAGCAGCGGCATGCCGCGTCCGGTGTAGCGCTTCGCGAGCGAGACGACGAGACGCAGGTTGGCCTCGAGCAGGTGACTGCGAGCGGCCTGCCCCTCGCGCACGATGATCGCGAGGTCGCGCTTCTTGGCGGGGGAGAGCCGCTTCTTCGTCTCGAGCACGTGCTTGGCGTACAGGCCCGCCTCGATCCGCTTGGACAACTCCACCTCGTCGGCTGCGGTGAGCAGCGCTGTGCGGCCGATGCCGTTCAGATAGACGCGGACCAGGTCAGCGGCGGGGCTCTGACCGTCGAGGTCGGAATCGAAGCGAGCGGATGTGTCGGGTCGTGCCATGACGTGCCTCCTCAGCGGTGGTGTCTCACACGGTTCAACGCTCGGCGCGTCCGGGAAAGTTCCCGACCGTTCCTGAACGACGGTCCTCTGACCTGCGGAAACGGTGAGGCCGCCTGAGAACTTGCTGAGAGATCGACCACGACGGTTCCGTCGGGAACGGCGGCGGTGCGGGTCAGGCCGGTTCGACGAGCCCGTGCCGCACCAGACCGTGCACGAGCGTGACCGCCTGCGCAGCGAGCGCGTCGGCCTCCTCGTCGTGCGCCGCCGCGAGCAGTTCGACGAGGTCCCCGAGGGGCAGTCCGTCCGGGCGGATGCCTCCGAGGAGCGCGGCGGCGAGATCGTCGACCTCGTGCTGCCAGGCAGGTCCGCCGCCGCGGTGCACCCGCGCCACCACCTGTTTCCACCCCTCCTCCGACGGCAGACAGACACGTTCGAGTGCGGTGTCGGGGCGTACCCGGAACCGTTCGGTGAGGACGTCGTGACCGCGGAGCCAGTCGAGTCGCGCGAAATAGTCGATCGCCTCGTCGCCGAGCGCATCGGTGAACGCGTGCCGCAGGTCCTCGGCGAGCACATCGGAGGGCTCGCCCGTCCGCCTCAGATACACGAACCCGAACCCGACGGCCTCCACGTCGTGGCGGGCGAAGTGGTCGAACCATGCCTCGGCTCGTTCGGCGACCGCCGGGTCACGCTGATCGGCGTCGCCGTCGCGCAGCCACGTCCCCACGTACAGCGCGGGATCCGCCACGTCACGCTGCACGATCCAGGCGTCCACACCGTGCGCCGGCAGCCACGACGCGACCCGACTCCGCCAGTCCTCACCGGCGACGTGCACCCACGACGCGAGCATCGCGGCGGTTCCGCCCATCTCGAGGTGGTCGGTGGCCTGCGAGATCATCAACCGGCTCGCGCCGTCGAGATCGAGACCGGAATCCCGGTAGCTGTGTTCGACGCGACCGCTGCTCACCACGAACGGCGGATTCGCGACGATCCGATCGAAGCGGCGTCCTCGGACCGGGTCGAACCACGATCCGGTCAGGAACTCGATGTCGACTTCGTTGAGCGCGGCGGATGCGGCGGCGAGGGTCAGGCAGCGGGGGTTGATGTCGGTGGCAGTGACCGTGGCCGCGTGGTCCGCGGCGCGCACCGCCTGCACACCGCACCCGGTGCCGAGATCGAGCACCGAGCCGACCGGATCGGTGGGTGTCGCCTGCAGCAGCGACAGGGAGGCCTGCCCCACCCCGAGGACGTGATCCTCGCGGGTGGCGGCGGGACGTAACGCGCCGTCGAGATCCGACAGCACCCAGCGGTTCCCGTTGCCCGCGTCGAACGGGCGGAGATCCAGCGCGGTGCGGACTCCGTCCCCGTCGGGTTCGAGCAGTCCCGCGGCGATCGCATCGGGCACCGTGAGGGGGAGGAGTGCCTCGGCCACCGCGTCGACCGGGCACGTGTCCTGCAGGAGGAACAAGCGCACCAGGACGCCGAGGTCGCCGGCCCCACGCGTGGCGCGGCGGGCGGCGACGGGTTCGCCGCGGCCGAGCGCGCTGTGCGCGTCGGGGCCGAGCAGGTCTCGTACGGTGTCGATGTCGTATCGGCAGCGTGTCAGCGCGGTGCGCAGTGACGGGCAGATCGACAGGAGCAGGTCGCGGTCCACGCGTGCATTATCGCCGCACCGCGACCGCACCGGGTATCCGGCCCGGTCGAGGTCGGTCGGCACGCCGATCGGGGACGACGTCAGCCCTCGATGACACCCCGCCGGTTCGTCTCGATTGCCGCGAGTCCGTCGCGGCGACCGTCCCACCGGCTCGGCTCGTCCTTGCGCCGCGGCGGGCGATCGTTCGCGATCAGGACCGCGATCCACGGAAGTGGGATGGACGCGCCGATGATGGCCATCGAGATCCACGGGTTCTGGAAGGCGCCGTACGCGACGGCGGACAGGATCAGAGCGGGGATGCGGAATGCCATCAGCGTCATGTATTTGCGGACCCGCGCTCGGTGCTGGTCCTCGAGAGACTCGGCGGCCTCCGTGATCAGAACCGGGTTGTCGGGCGATCCGCTGTCGGAGGATCCACCGAAACCAGGAGTTCTCGCCATACCCTTCACCTTCCCACTCCGTCGTCCGAAATGCACATTGCCCGAAACACACATCGCCCGAGACGCACCGTGCCCGGAATGCGCATACCGGTCCGGGCACTTCGTGCGGCATCATGGAACGGTGAGCACCGATATCAAGGAACGGCCGGATACCACCACCGACCAGAGCACCGACGACGACACCCCGAAGTTCTTCCACTACGTCAAGAAGGACAAGATCGCGGAGAGCGCGGTCATGGGAACCCACGTCGTCGCTCTGTGCGGCGAGGTGTTCCCCGTGACGCGTTCGCCGAAGCCGGGCTCGCCGGTGTGCCCCGAGTGCAAGAAGGTCTACGACGGGCTCCGACCGGGCGCCTGATCCGGTTGACGCGACTGCGACGGGGGAGGCCCGTCGCGGTGTGACGGCACGCCGTCCGCGGCCGGGGTGGTCTCCCCGGCCGCGTCGTCGTGCGGTTCGGACCTCGGACACGAGTCGCGCGCGGAGCAGCCCTCGTCGGAGGGGTCGTCACAGCGATGATGTCCGTCGATGGGGCAGCTCGGAGACGGCGGGTCGTCGGGTTTGAGGAGGTCGGTGAGGCGGATCGGGCTGGCCAGGGTGATCCGCCTGGTCAGATTCGTGACCGGGCCCAGTTCGGGCGATGGCTGCTTGTCGGCCTGCGCGGCGAGCCAGTCGCGCCACTGCTCGATCCTGGTGGCGCGCGCGGGCCAGAACGACTGCACCGTCGCGTTCAGTTCCGCACCGATGATGATGGCGAATCCGAGGAAGAACGTGAACAGCAGGAACGCGATCGGTGCTGCGAGCGCGCCGTAGCTGTAGCCGTGATCGGTGATCCACGTCAGGTACCGGCGCAGTGCCGCGCTGGCCAGGACGAAGAAGACACCGGCCAGCACCGCGCCGCCGAGCAGACGGTGCCAGGGCAGAGACCTCGGCAGCGCCACCTTGTACAGCGTGGTCAGGCCGACGAGCAGCAGGAGCAGCACCGCAGGGTAGTAGAAGGTGTCGAGCACCCGCTCGCCGACCGCGTACCAGGTGTGGGGCAGCAACCTGCCGATCATCGTCGGGCCGAGCGCGACGAGCGGCAGGGTGAACACCGCGAGGACGAGGAACATCACATACAACAACAGCCCGAACACCCGCTGCCAGACGGGGTGACGATGGTCCTGCTGCCCGTGCGCCTCGACGATCGAGTCGACGAACGTGGAGATCGCCGACGAGCCCGCCCACAACGACAGGACGAACCCCAGGGACATGACATCCGCGCGACCCCGCCCCAGGACGTCCTCGACGGTCGGTGCGATGATCTGGTCGACGACGCTGTCGCTGAAGGCCGTCCGGGTGAACGTCACGATCTTGGACATGACGATGTCGACGGTGTCGGGACCGAACCATCCGGCCACGTAGCCGAGGCTTCCGAGGAGTCCGAGGAGCAGCGGTGGCAACGAGAGCGTCTGCCAGAACGCGGCGGTCGCGGCCTTGCTGAAGATCGAGTGGTCCCACGCCGACTCGGCGGTGTGCCCGACCACCCGGGTGCACGCCGAGATGCCGCGGCGCAGGCGGCCGCGGGGTCTGTGCACGGGGGAGGTCGTGTTCATGTGCTTCCAGCATTCCTGACGACACGCCGGGGTGCGCGTGCGCCCGCGGTTTCCCGCCGTCGGATTGTGCCACGCCCGGCGGGTGGGGCCGATGCGGCGGTTCGGCGCATGGATCGGTGAGCGGAGGCGATAGGCTGCAGGGCGGTCGGCGATCGAGCGGATGCGCATCGTCGTCGACCGGGAGTGAAGCGGACAAGGAGCACGAAGAACCGGTGAGCACCGAAACCGTCGGACAAGCTACGACCTCCGCCCCGGCGGGACAGCTGCGTGCCTGGCAGCGTCGCGCCCTGACCAAGTACCTCGCGACCCGCCCCCGGGACTTCCTGGCGGTGGCGACGCCGGGCGCGGGAAAGACGACGTTCGCGCTGCGTGTCGCGTCGGAGCTGCTCCGCGACCGGACGGTCGACCAGATCACCGTGGTAGCCCCCACCGAACACCTGAAGCACCAGTGGGCGGCGGCGGCGTCCAGGGCCGGAATCGCCCTGGACTCGAACTTCACCAACTCCACCGGTCAGACGTCGAGCGACTATCAGGGCGTGGTCGTCACGTACGCACAGGTGGCGTCACACCCGTTCAAGCATCGGGTGCGCACCGAGGCACGACGGACCCTCGTGATCTTCGACGAGATCCACCACGGTGGCGACGCCAAGAGCTGGGGCGAAGGCATCCGGGAGGCGTACGGCGACGCGACCCGGCGGCTCGCGTTGACGGGAACGCCCTTCCGCAGCGACGACAGCGCGATTCCGTTCGTCGACTACGAGCCCAACGACGAAGGGCTGATGCAATCTGTCGCGGACCACGCCTACGGCTACTCGGATGCGCTCGCGGACGGTGTCGTCCGGCCCGTGGTGTTCCTCGCCTACTCGGGGGAGGCCCGGTGGCGGACGAACGCGGGCGAGGAGTTCACGGCCCGGCTCGGGGAGCCGTTGAGCGCGGAACAGACAGCCCGGGCATGGCGGACCGCCCTCGATCCGGAAGGCGACTGGATTCCGGCGGTGCTCGGTGCGGCCAACACGCGGCTCGAACAATTGCGGGCCGGTGGAATGCCCGACGCCGGGGGACTGGTGATCGCCACCGACCAGACCGTCGCGCGCGCGTACGCGAAGACGCTCGAACGACTCACCGGTGAGGCACCGGCGGTGGTGCTCTCCGACGATCCGACCGCGTCCTCGCGGATCTCGGAGTTCAGCGAGGGCACCCAACGGTGGATGGTGGCCGTGCGCATGGTCTCCGAGGGTGTCGACGTGCCGCGGCTCGCGGTGGGGGTGTATGCGACGAGTGCGTCGACACCGCTGTTCTTCGCCCAGGCCATCGGCCGGTTCGTGCGCTCGCGGCGTAAGGGTGAGACCGCGAGCGTGTTCCTGCCCTCGGTGCCGGTGTTGCTCGAGCTGGCGAGCCAACTCGAGACACAACGCGATCACGTTCTCGGAAAGCCGCATCGGGTCAAGGAGGGGTTCGACGACGAACTGCTCGCCGACGCGAACCGTCGCAAGGACGAACCGGGTGAGGACGAGAAGGCCTACACGTCTCTCGGTGCCGACGCCGAACTCGACCAGGTGATCTACGACGGGTCCTCGTTCGGCACCGCCACGTTCTCCGGTAGCGACGAGGAAGCGGACTACCTGGGCCTACCCGGTCTGCTCGACGCCGAGCAGATGCGGGCGCTGCTCCGGCAGCGTCAGGCGAAACAACTCGACCGGCCGAAGGAGGCGCCGGCGCCGCCGCCTCGGGTCGCAGAACGGGTCGCGGCGGCCGATGTGCTCCCGCAGTTGCGCAAGGAGCTGAATTCGCTGGTCGCGGTCGTTCATCACCGCACGGGCAAGCCGCACGGTGTCATTCACGGTGAACTGCGCCGGCAGTGCGGAGGACCGCCGACCGCGCTCGCGAGCGCCGAGCAACTCCGGGACCGGATCGCGATCCTGCGCAGCTGGTGACCGGCGGAGAGGGAGTTCGTCCGTCCGGTGGTGAGAGGTCCGGCGGTGCGAAGTCCTGTGACGAGAAAACGGACGACCACCCGCGAAGGTGGTCGTCCGTGTCGATTGAAGGCCGCGGGACCGATCGGGGCCCGCGGCGACGGGTCACACGGAGGCGTCGTCGGAGTCGGTGACGATCGTGGCGCCGAGTTCACGGAGACGGTCCGTGTGTTCATGGGCGTGGTGACCGCAGAACAACAGTTCGCCACCGGTAGGAAGGACGGCTCGGACACGAGCGGCGGCACTGCACCGATCGCACCTGTCGGCGGCGGTCAACTTCGGGCTGGTCAACGTACCGGGCATGACTCCTCCAAACTGGCCACCACGGACAACGGTCGCCTGGGGTCTGGTCCGCCGCGCCGGGGTGGCGCGGTGGATCTACTCTTACAGACGAATGTCGTTCCCGTGTTGTTCCCACTCCCGCTCATTCGTGTTCCGACTCACGATCACCGAACCGGCATCCGTCTGACGTGCGGTTTTCGTACGCCGTCGAATCCGACACGCTTCGACGTGTTCGCTCACAGCGCAGCGCGTCGCCAGGTGCGGTGAGGACATTCGGTCCGGCGCTGCGCACGAAGGGCCACACTGGCACCATGAATCACGTCGATGACGGCTCCGGGCCCCTGCTGCACATCTGCTCCCGCGAGGACTGGGACCGTGCCCGCACATCCGGCGCGGTCACCCCGCCGTCGCTGACGGAGGTGGGTTTCGTACACCTGTCCACCCCGGAACAGGTCCACCTGCCCGCGAACCGGCTGTTCGCAGGCCGCACCGATCTGGTCGTGCTGCACGTCGACGCGACAGTGCTCGACGACGAGGTGCGGTTCGAACCGGGAGTGCCGTCGGATCCGGAGTCCATGCTCTTCCCGCACCTGTACGGACCTCTGCCGTCGGACGCGGTCGTCGCCGTCACCGACTACCGTCCCGGTGCCGATGGTCGCTTCCCGCCGGTCGCGTGCCTGGACACGTGACCGGGGTGTCCGCGAGTGTCCGAGATTGTCGGCCCACCACATGCGGGCGACGGTGCCGCGGTCCTACCCTTGCGGTATGAACGTCGATGTGACGCCGCTTCCGGGGATCGGCGTACGCAAGGATTTCCGACTGGCGTCCGGTCGTCGCATCGGAGTGATCACCCACCGCGACGGCCACTCCGATCTGATCATCTCGAAAGCCACCGACCCCGATGCGTGCGCGGCATCGTTGCCGTTGACGGCGGAAGAAGCGGCCACCCTGAGCAATCTGCTCGGTGCTCCGCAGCTCGTCGCGCAATTGCAGGAGGACCACCGGGAGTTGCCGGGCATCATCACCCGCCAACTGCACATCCACGACGGCTCGCGGTTCGACGGCGCAGCGTTGGGTGACACCGCGATGCGCACGCGCACCGGCGTGTCGGTGGTCGCCGTGATGCGAGCCGGCCAGGTCAGTCCGTCCCCGGCGCCCGACTACGTTCTCACCGGAGGTGACATCCTCGTCGCCGTCGGCACAGTGGAAGGACTCGACGCGGCCACGCGGATCCTGCGCAACGGCTGATCCGGGCCCATGGACACCACCACCCTCGCACTCATCGAACTGGGAGCGGTGTTCTTCACGCTCGGTGCGCTGGGACGACTCGCGGCGCGATTCGGGATGTCACCGATTCCGTTCTATCTCATCGGTGGGCTGTGCTTCGGCAAGGGCGGCTTCATCCAACTCGGCGACATCAGCGAGTTCAGTCACCTCGCGAGCGAGATCGGTGTCGTGCTCCTGCTCCTGCTGCTGGGACTCGAATACACCCCCGGTGAACTCGTCAACGGATTGCGGCGCTCGCGTGTCGCCGGGTTGATCGACCTCGCACTCAACGCCGCGCCGGGAGCGATCCTCGCGCTGATGCTCGGACTCGGTCCGGTCGGTGCGCTGGTGCTCGCCGGCATCACGTACATCTCGTCGTCCGGCATCATCGCGAAGGTACTCGGCGACCTCGGCAGGCTCGGTAACCGTGAGACGCCGGTCGTGCTGTCGATCCTCGTCTTCGAGGACCTGGCCATGGCCGTCTACCTGCCGATCCTGACGGCCATCCTGGCTGGGGTGTCCCTGCTGGGCGGACTCGAGGCCGTGGCGATCGCGCTGGGACTCGTCGCCGTCGTGCTCGTGCTGGTCCTGAAATACGGTCGGTACGTGTCGCTGGTCCTGGACAGTCCGGATCGCGAGACGCTGCTGCTGAAGCTTCTCGGTGCCGCACTCCTCATCGCCGGAATCGCCTCGGCGTTGCAGGTGTCGGCCGCGGTCGGTGCGTTCCTGCTGGGCATTGCGATCTCCGGGTCCACGGCGCACGACGCGGCCCGCGTCCTCGAACCGCTGCGGGATCTGTTCGCCGCGATCTTCTTCGTGTTCTTCGGTCTCAACACCGACCCGACACTCGTCCCGCCGGTGCTCGGCTGGGCGATCCTGCTGGCCGTGGTGACCTCACTGACCAAGGTCGCCACCGGATGGATCGCGGCGGGACGACACGGCATCGCGATCATGGGGCGTGCACGGGCGGGTGTCGCGCTCATCGCGCGCGGCGAATTCTCGATCGTGATCGCCGGACTCGCCGTCACGTCCGGGCACGTCGACGCGGAACTCGCTGCCCTGGCATCGGCGTACGTGATGATCACCGCCGTGGTCGGCCCGGTCGCGTCCCGTGCCGTCGAGCCGGTCATGCGCCGAACGGTGCCCGCGCTCCGGGAGAAACCGACGTCGCCACCGGACGGTGACGACGAACTCCTGTAGCCCGAGGGCGCTTCCGCGTGCAGTGAGGCCACCCGGGAAGTCCGGGTGGCCTCACGACAGGAATCTCGGTCCGGCCGGTCGGAATCTCAGTCCAGATAGTCGCGCAGGACCTGGGACCGGGACGGATGCCGCAGTTTCGACATCGTCTTCGACTCGATCTGGCGGATGCGCTCGCGGGTGACCCCGTACACCTGCCCGATCTCGTCGAGGGTGCGTGGTTGCCCATCGGTGAGCCCGAACCGCAGCCGGACCACCCCGGCCTCGCGTTCGGACAGGGTCTCGAGGACCGACTGCAGTTGATCCTGCAGCAGCGTGAACGACACCGCGTCGACCGCGACGACGGCCTCGGAATCCTCGATGAAGTCGCCGAGCTGACTGTCGCCCTCGTCGCCGATGGTCTGGTCCAGGGAGATCGGTTCCCGGGCGTACTGCTGGATCTCCAGCACCTTCTCCGGGGTGATGTCCATCTCCTTGGCGAGTTCCTCGGGGGTGGGCTCGCGGCCCAGATCCTGGAGCAGCTCGCGCTGGATACGACCGAGCTTGTTGATCACCTCGACCATATGGACGGGAATGCGGATCGTGCGCGCCTGATCGGCCATCGCGCGCGTGATCGCCTGCCGAATCCACCATGTCGCGTAGGTGGAGAACTTGTAGCCCTTCGTGTAGTCGAACTTCTCGACCGCGCGGATCAGGCCCAGGTTTCCTTCCTGGATGAGATCCAGGAAGGCCATGCCGCGTCCCGTGTACCGCTTGGCCAGCGACACGACCAGGCGAAGGTTGGCTTCGAGGAGATGGTTCTTGGCGCGATTGCCGTCGCGGCAGATCCAGTTCATGTCGCGACGTTGCGCGACCGGGAGCTTCTCGCCCTTCGCAGCGAGCTCCTGCATCCGGAAGGTCGCGTACAGGCCGGCTTCGATGCGTTTGGCGAGCTCGACCTCCTGTTCGGCGTTGAGCAGCGCGACCTTGCCGATCTGCTTGAGGTAGGCGCGGACCGAGTCGGCGGACGCGGTGAGTTCGGCGTCCTTCCGGGCCTGTCGAAGGGCCTCGGACTCCTCCTCGTCCCAGACGAAGTCGCCCGAGGCCTTGTCCTTCTCGCTGGGCTCGTCCTCGACGACGACCTCCTCGGCGTCGGCGAGATCGCCTTCCGAGACATCGATGTCCTCGAGCTCCGCGGCGCCGCCCTCGAAGTCCTCGCCGGTGGCCTTGGCGCTCTTCTTCGCTGCAGCCTTCTTCGCGGTGGTCTTCTTGGCCGCGGCCTTCTTGGCAGGAGCCTTCCGCGCCGCGGCCTTCTTGGCGGGAGCCTTCTTCGCTGCGGTCTTCTTCGCCGGTGCCTTCGCGGCGGGAGCCGCGGTGTTCGCAGTAGCGCCGGCGCCCGGAGCGTCCGCAACGGGGGCCGATTCGTCCTGTGAACCAGCAGTGTGGATGTCGGTGGCTGCCACGTACGCCCTTTCGTGACGAGGTAGTGCGGCGTCGCGCCAGAGGTCTTCCGGCGGAGAGGTCTGTCGGGATCAGGCCGGTCGCGGCCGGCTGTGGACCATTGTAACGATCCCCGTGACGGAGGATGTCCGGGACTCAGGGTGCAATGCCCGTTTCAGCGGCGTAGGCGGCGCCGACGATTCCGGCGGTGTTGCGCAGTTCGGCCGGGACGACGGGCGTGGTGTTGGTCAGGAGCGGGATCCACTTGTCGTGTTTGCGGCTGATGCCGCCACCCGCGATGAACAGGTCGGGCCACAGCAACGCCTCGAAGCGTTCGAGGACGGCCGACACCTCTTTCGCCCACCGCTTGTACGACCAGTCGCGCTTCTCCTTGACCGACGATGCCGCGCGGTGCTCGGCCTCGGCGCCGCCGACCTCCATGTGTCCGAATTCGGTATTGGGCAGCAGCACGCCGTTGTGGAGCACCGCGGAGCCGATGCCGGTGCCGAACGTGAGCAGGATGACGACTCCCGGGGTGTCCTTCGCCGCGCCGAAACGATCTTCGGCGATCCCCGCGGCGTCGGCGTCGTTGAGCACCGACACGGCCCGGCCGTCGAGGGCTCGCGACAGCAGCGCCCGCGCGTCCGTGCCGATCCACGACGGATCGATGTTCGCGGCGGTCCGCGCAATCCCCGCGGTGACGACACTGGGCAGGGTCACACCGACCGGCCCGTCCCAGCCCGCCCGGGTGACGATCTCGACAATGGTCGACGCCACGGCCTCCGGTACGGACGGGTGGGGAGTGAGAATCTTGATGCGCTCACCGATCAGTGCTCCGGTGGTGAGATCGACGAGCCCGCCCTTGATGCCGCTCCCGCCGACGTCGACACCGAATCCGACATCGCCGGGAATCGAAGGTGCACGCCGGGGGGTCGTTTCTGTCATCGCACACTCGCTCTCTGGAGAAGTGAAGTCCCGCAAAGCCGGTGCCGCAACGATAGTGCGTTTCGGCGTGCCGCGAGGGTGGTGTGGGTGGTCCCGTGGTGCTGCCCGCCCCGCTGTGTTCGGATGGGGGCATGCCGGACACCGCAGAATTCTCCCGCCCCGAAGCAACCGACCCGTGCGCGCTGCGTGCCCTCGCGGTCGAGGTGGCCCGCGATGCTGCACGGCACGCGCGGTCCCGTCGCGCCGAACTGTTCCCGCCGACCGGCACGGGGTCGGGTGCCGGATCGGTGAGCACCAAGTCGACGGCGACGGACCCCGTGACCGTCGTCGACACCGAGTGCGAGGAACTGATCCGGAGGCATCTCGAACGGGTGCGTCCGGGAGACGGGTTCCTCGGGGAGGAGAGCGGCACGGGAACGAGCGCGGGTGGCGGGGTGCAGTGGGTGGTCGACCCCATCGACGGCACGGTCAACTTCGTGTACGGGATCCCTGCCAGCGCGGTCTCGGTGGCTGCTCGCGTCGACGGCGTCACCGTGGCGGGTGCGGTCGTGGACGTCACCTCGGGGGAGACGTACTCGGCGGCACTGGGGCACGGCGCGACACGCACGGCTGTCACCGGCGAGGTGACGGATCTGGGATGCAACCCGGTCACCGATCTCGGGCTGGCTCTCGTCGCGACGGGATTCTCGTACTCGGCGCGACGCCGAGCGCGGCAGGGCGAGCTCCTCGCGGAACTCCTACCGCGGGTCCGCGACATCCGACGGATCGGGGCGGCAGCCCTGGATCTGTGCATGGTGGCGTCGGGGCGGGTCGACGCGCACTACGAGCACGGCCTCAACCCGTGGGACTGGGCGGCGGGTGCCCTGATCGCATCCGAGGCGGGAGCGGTGGTGCGCCTGCCCGACGGATTCGGCGATGCGGGGGAGATCACCGTTGCGGCAGCACCGGGAATTGCCCGTTCGATGGCCGCGGCGCTCGCCGAAATCGGCGCGGATTCGCCGATTCCCGAATGAAATCGGGCAATCGACCGGAAACCGATGCTCATCGCTGATTTCCGCCCGAACGAGAATTATCGGAAAATTCGGGCATTCTCGGGATCTCAGCATTTCGCGGCGAGCGCCGCGTCCAGAAGATCGACGTCGAGCGGTGCGGACCGGTCGCCGACAGGGGCGTCACGGAGCGTGCGCAGCAACTCCTCGGCATCCGCGCCGACGGACAGATCCTTGAAATAGGTGCCCAGAGCGAGATCGATCGTGTCGTCGGGGCGGGCGTCCAGAACCAGCTCGGCACACGGAGCAACGAGGCGGACCGTGTTCGCGGCCGCGCGGCCGGACTCCCCGAAACGGATCTGGCCGTGACACTGCATGTTCTGGTCGACATACACCGGATCGTTGCCGGCCTGGACATCCGGGGCGCTCGCGAACCCGTAGTCGCTCAGTTCCGCGGCAACGTTGCTCGCCTGTCCGCGCTCGCCGTTCGCGTTGTAGACGCGCACACGAGTGGCGGCCAGTGGCGCGGGATCGATGTCGACGAGGGTCGACCGGTCGACGACCTGCCCCGCCGGCGCGGGGACCTGCTCACCGGGTTCGTCGGCGGCCGTCGGAGGGGCGGGGCAGGCCACCGTCTCGGTCTCCGGCTCGGAGCCGGTGAACACCGTCGTCCACACGACCACGGTCGTGACCGCGAGTACACATCCGACGATCGCGGCCGGGACGGCCCGGCGCCGAGAGAAGGGCCGGCCACGCTCGTCCGTCGCACTGCCTTCGGTGATCAGGGAAACCACGCCACCCCGCCTTTCGTCTCGCATCGTTCCGAACGATGCGAGGTTCACTGTAGAGGTCCGGAGCACCGGTTCGGCGCAGGCCTACGCCGCCAGGAATGTCACGGGACGGTCGGTTGTTGGTGTCGATTGCTCGACGATTCGGGCGCGACCGTGAATCGATTGCATATTTCGTCGTGTGGTCGGCTATTGTTCTGCGGCCCACGTCGTCCGGCAACGACACGACAGGGTTCGGGATCGGAGTTTTCGGGTATGGACGAGATCCGGCCACGCCCCGTGGAACTTCACCACGAGGTCGGGCGTTGCCTGCCCGGGAGTACCCACCGGTGTTCCCGAGTCGAGCATCCCGTACGAGGACTAGAGGTAAGAGGACATGGCGACTGACTACGACGCACCGCGGCGGACCGACAGCGACGATGTGTCGGAGGATTCACTCGAGGAACTGAAGGCGCGCCGCAACGAAGCGCAATCCGCGTCCGTCGACGTCGACGAATCGGATACCGCGGAATCGTTCGAACTGCCCGGAGCGGACCTCTCGGGTGAGGAACTGTCGGTGCGGGTGGTGCCGAAGCAGGCCGACGAGTTCACATGTTCGAGCTGCTTCCTGGTACATCACCGCAGCCGACTCGCGAGCGAGGTGAACGGTCGACCGATCTGCCGGGACTGCGCAGCCTGACCGGCCCCGCCGGCGCGCAGCCTGACCGGCCCCGCCGGCGCGCAGCCTGACCGGCCCCGCCGGCGCGCAGCCTGACCGGCCGGCCGGATCCGGCCGCCGCTGAGGCGGCCGGCAGATGCCCCGCGCCCGCCTCGGAGAAGAGGCGGGTCGGTGCGTTCCGATACCCCTGGTCAGCGCTCGCCGGTGTCGCCGGACACCTCGGTGCCCGATACCTCGGAGCCGCTGCATCCGAGTGCCTCGAGCAGGGCTGCGGGTCGTCGGGTACTGACCAACCAGTAGGGCGTCGGGTCGTCGGGGTCGTCGAGGACGATCAACGCCATGGTCTTGACCCACGGGCGGTGCTGCACGTACGCGGCGGGATCCAGTTGCCGCCCGAGTGCGGCGCTCTTCGCGGAGGCGGGCACCGCCACCCCCCGCGCGATCACCTCCACGGGCAGGTGGGCGCGACCCACCCGGAGTTCACCCCCGACGACCTCGACACGATGGCGGGACATCCACACGAGCGCCCACACAGCACAGGGGATCAGTACGACGTAGGGGAGCCACGCGTACAGACCGGGCGCGCCCATGTGGAGTTCGGCGGCGAGCAGCGCTGCGACACCGATTCCGATGGGCCACCACCACAGCGGCACCCACATCCGTTCGGAGTACGCCGCACCGGCGCTCACGGGGCCGGCCACGGTAGCGGGACGAGAGGATTCAGACACACGGCCCAGGATAGTCGCTTCTCGTGCACGCCCGGCGTCGGTGCCGCGCCGCTGCCACCGGTCACCCCGGGACGACACCGGGCGAACCCGCGCGGAAGGTAGTCTCGGTCCTCGTGACCGACCTTGCTCCCATCCCGATGCGTCGACTCGACCCGGGCATCCCGCTGCCGAGCCGCGCCCACCCCGGTGACGCCGGTGTCGACCTGTGTTCCACCGTCGACGTGACCATCGAACCGGGCCGACGGATGCTCGTCGGAACCGGGATCGCGGTCGCCCTCCCGTACGGAACGGTCGGACTGATCCACCCCCGATCGGGACTCGCGGCCAAGTTCGGCCTGTCGATCGTCAACGCACCGGGCACCGTCGATGCCGGATATCGTGGAGAGATCAAGGTGTGCCTGGTCAACCACGACCCCGAACGCCCGATCGACGTGCGTCGCGGCGACCGGATCGCGCAGCTCCTGGTCCAGAAGGTGGAGCTCGTCGACTTCATCGAGGTCGACGAACTCGACGACACCTCACGCGGCAGCGGCGGATACGGCTCGAGCGGTGGGCACGCGGGACTGGTGAAGGAAGGCTCCTGACATGTTCGGACGACGCAGGAAGATGCGCGAGGACGAATCGGTGCGCGACACCGGTACCGACACGGTCGCCGACGACGACCGGGACGGCGGCCCCCACGACATCGACGACATCGGCGAGGACGCCATCGGGTCGCGCCTGGACCTGGGGTCGGTGCTGCTACCCATTCCGCAGGGCGGCCAGATCCAGGTCGAGATGGCACCCACCGGCGCGCCTCAGGCCGTGCACCTCGTGACACAGCACGGGCGGATCACCGTGTCGGCCTATGCCGCACCGAAGTCACCCGGTCAATGGCGGGAGGTCGCTGCGGAACTGTCCGAGACACTGCGCAACGACAACGCGACGGTCAGCGTGGAGACCGGGCCGTGGGGTCGGGAACTGCACGCGAGTGCCCCGAACGCCGACCTGCGCTTCATCGGCGTCGACGGATACCGTTGGATGATCCGGTGCGTCGTCGCCGGTCCGGCGGGATCGACGGCAGCGAACGCACCGCTCACCGCGATCGCGCGTGCCGTGATCGCCGACACCGTGGTCCGGCGCGGAACCGAACCGCACCCCGTCCGCACGCCGCTGCCTGTGGTATTGCCGAAGTCACTGGCGGATCAGCTCGCCGCCGCGCAACAACAACAGCAACAGCAGATGGCTGCCCGCCAGCAGCAGTCGGCGCAGGCCGCGCCGGCGACCGGCGAACAGCGGGCGGTGGCGCCTCAGGGGCAACCCGCGCCGCAGCCGGTGCGGCCGCCGCAGCCCCCGCGCCGCGGTGGTTCGGGCTCGGCCATGCAGCAACTCGGCTTCTGACCCGTCGGCGGTCACGGGGTGCGCAGGTGCCTCGGACCGGCCGCGCGCGCGAGCGCGTCGAGGCACCCGTCGCCGAGTACCGCGGGATCGGTGCCGACGTCGGCGAGCGACACCGTCGACAGATGCGCGCAGGCCAACTCCGACGCCCAGCGCCGTGCGACCTCGATCGGATGCACGGCGTCGTCGATCGCGCCGGTGATCCCCACCGGAACCGCAACCGCGCGCAGTACGGTGACGTCGAGGCCCGAGTAGGTGGATGCCTCGTCCAGGGCGAGCGGCAGATCGGGCCACTGGGACGCCCACGAACGGCTCAGCTCCACACCGAGCCACGCCGGGCTCGATGCCACCATCGTGGCGGTGACGGCGTCGAGCCCGTGTTCCCGCAGCTGTGCCGCGGTCCAGCGCGCGCTGGCGGCCGCGGGCGCGTGGGCGGGGTCGCCCGTCCACGCGGGCAGTGCCGCCAGTACACCGGACACCCTGTCGGGGTTCGCCGCCGCCCACTGGAGGGCCACCGCGGCACCGATCGACACGCCGCCGACGAGGATCGGTTCGGCGGACGCTGCGCGATCCATGGCATCGAGATAGCCGGCGACGACCCCGCGCGGATCCGGCTCGACGGGGATCGTGCGGATTCCGCGTCGACGCAGCGGTCCCGAGAACGCGCGGTCGGCGAAGATCGCATCGGAACCCGTTCCCGGTAGAACCACGGCTGTGGACGCGACAGGGACCGTGACAACGGGGCGCAGTGCCGGTCCGGCACGCTCGTCGGAGTTCATGATGCCGATACTGCCGAACGTCTCTGCGATGGGTGGAACCGGTATGGTGGCGTGGGCACCGAATGGGTCTACAGTGGCGATCGGAAGAAGTGTCGCGGCACGAGATCCGTGCTGCCCGTTTCAGGAGCGCGTTATGGCATCCGCCGCAGCCGGGTACATCCGCCGGATCACCCGTCGACTCACGGAGGACCTCGAAGATCTCGACGCCGAGGAGATGGCCGAGTCGTCGCAGGCGACCGGTGCGCTTCCCGTGGTGTCCTGTACGCGAGGGCAGGAAGTCACCATGTTCGGTCGGCTCCGCAGCGTGGAATCGGGTTCCAAGGCCTCGGCTCCCACCGTGGAGGCCGAGTTCTTCGACGGTACCGATTCGATCCTGCTGGTGTGGATCGGGCGTCGCCGCATTCCCGGTATCGAGCCCGGCCGGACCCTGCAGATCCGCGGTCGAGTCGGTGAACGCGACGGCCGGAAGGTGATCTACAACCCCTACTACGAGTTGCGTGACCCGGCCTGATCGGCCGTGCCGTCGACACGATCGGCGACGGGTTCCCCGCGTCGCTGTGGCACCCTCGTAGATGTGAGTAACCCCGCAGACGTGAGCGAACCCGTGGATGCGCGCGAACCCCGCGAGCAGACCCTCCTCGAACAACTCGGTGGCATCAGCGGGTTGGTGTACTCGACGCTGCCCGTGCTGGTGTTCGTGCCCGCCAACAGTCTGTGGGGTCTGACCGTCGCCATCTGGACGGCGGTGGCGGTCGCCTGCGGGGTGCTCGTGTGGCGTCTGGTTCGCCGCACCCCCGTCCAGCCCGCGATCTCCGGTTTCATCGGGGTGGCGGTGTGCGCGTTCATCGCGTATCGGACCGGCGACGCCAAGGGATACTTCCTGTTCGGCATCTACGCGAGCCTCGTGTACGGCGGCGCCTTCGTCCTGTCCGTGCTCGTGCGACGACCCCTGGTCGGCGTCGTCTGGGGGATGCTCAACGGGCAGGGGTCCCGGTGGCGTACCCACCGCGACGCGGTGCGTGCCTATGACGTGGCGACCGGGGCGTGGGCAGTGGTGTTCGTGGCGCGCTATCTGGTGCAGAACCATCTGTACGACGAGGATCGCACCGGGTGGCTCGCGGTCGCTCGGATCGGGATGGGCTGGCCGTTGACCGCGGTGGCGCTGTTGGTGACGCTGTGGGCGGTGCGCCGCGCCGATCGCCTCGTCGAACCGGCACCCGACGAGGCGGAGAAGACGGTCGGCGAGGAAGATCGGAACTGACCGGCGGGCTCCGGCCCCGGCCGCGGGTCAGCGTTCGATCACATCGCGCAGTTCCTCCTCGACCTCCTCCGCGGCGACGAACAGCAGTTCGTCGCCACCTTCGAGCGGATCGTCGGGTTGCGGGACGATCACCCGTTCACCGCGGAGAATCGTCACGAGTGCCGCATCTCGGGGGAGTCGGAGCTTGCGGACGGGTTTCCCGGCGAGCGCGGTCGTGTCCGGCAGGGTGATCTCGATCAGGTTCGCGCCCTTGCGCAGCGTCATCAGTCGCACCAGATCGCCGACGGTGACCGCCTCCTCGACCAGGGATGCGAGCATGCGCGGGGTGGACACGGCCACGTCCACACCCCACGATTCGTCGAACAGCCATTCGTTGCGGGGGTCGTTGACGCGGGCCACGACCCGAGCGACGCCGAACTCGGTGGTTGCGAGCAGGCTCAGCACCAGATTGGCCTTGTCGTCACCGGTCGCGGCAATCACCACGTCGTAGTTCTCGAGGCCGGAGTTCTCCAGCAGGCTGAGTTCGCACGCATCGCCGTGCACCCACCGTGCCTCGGGAACGGCGTCGGGTTCGATGTGGTCGAACTTGCGCTCGACGAGCATCACCTCGTGAGCGTTGCGGACCAGTTCGCGTGCGATGGATCGCCCGACGGCGCCGGCACCTGCGATGGCAACCTTCATGACGTAGTCCTCTCGGTCGAAGCCGGTGTCACTCGTCGTCGACGGGCGGGTTCTCGGCACGCGCGATGGATTCGGCGACCGAACCGGACACGGCCGCGAGATAGATCTGATCATCGGCCTGGATCACCGTCCTGCGGTCGGGAAGCACACCGGCACCGAATCGGATGACGAACGCCACCCGGGCCGAGGTCGCTTCTTCGAGGTCGACGACCTTCCGTCCGATCCAGTCCTCGTGCACGTTCACGCCGACCACCGCCACCGATCCCGTCGGATCGCGCCACCGCGCGGACTCGCTCTCCTGGGTGAGGGCGTGCAGCAACCGGTCGGTCGTCCACGGCACGGTCGCGACGGTGGGGATGCCCAGACGTTCGTACACCGCGGCGCGTTTCGCGTCGTAGATGCGGGCGACGACCCGTTCGACACCGAACGTCTCGCGGGCGACACGCGCCGAGATGATGTTGGAGTTGTCGCCCGACGACACCGCGGCGAACGCGTCGGCCCGCTCGATCCCGGCGTGCACGAGGACCTCCCTGTCGAATCCCATGCCGACGACGGTGCGGCCCCCGAAGTCCGGTCCGAGCCTCAGGAACGCGCCCTCGTCGCGGTCGATGACGGCGACGTCGTGGCCGAGGCGGGAGAGAGCGGTGGCGACGGAGGATCCGACCCTCCCGCAGCCCATGATCACCATGTACACGGACCGACTCCCTTCGTCGAGTGCATTGCGATCGCGCCGGGTGTCGGGTCGGTCGCATCACCGGCCGGTCCGGGTACCGGCCGACGAACCGAAACCGTACCGCTCCCGCACCGCAACTGCGGAAGGGCGTGCCGGACTTGTTCGGGAAGGGGTGTCGCCGGATCGACGCGACGGCCGGACTGTCGAGCGGCCGTGACGGTCGACGGCATAGGCTGGGCGCGTGTCCAAGCTCTCGACCGCCACGAAGCGGCTGCTGCTCGGGCGGCCGTTTCGCAGCGACACGCTCGGAGACACGCTGCTACCCAAACGGATCGCATTGCCGGTGTTCGCGTCCGATGCGTTGTCGTCGATCGCGTACGCGCCGGAAGAGATCTTCCTCGTCCTGTCGGTCGCGGGTCTGTCCGCGTATGCGTTCACCCCGTGGGTGGGGCTCGCCGTCGCCGTGGTTCTGGTCGTCGTGGTCGCCAGCTACCGGCAGACGGTCCGCGCGTATCCGTCGGGCGGTGGAGACTACGAGGTGGCGACGAAGAACCTCGGTGCCACCGCCGGTCTGACGGTCGGGAGCGCGCTGCTCGTCGACTACGTACTCATCCTCGCGGTCTCGATCTCGTCGGCCGCCGCGAACATCGGGTCGGCGGTGCCCTTCGTCGCCCAGCACAAGGTGTTGTTCGCGGTGGCCGCGATCGCGTTGCTCACCGCCGTCAACCTGCGCGGGATGCGGGAGGCCGGAACGGCCTTCGCGATCCCCACATACGCGTTCATGGTCGCGATGGTCGTCATGATCGTGTGGGGTCTGGTGCAGATCCTCGTGCTGGGCCGCGACGTGCGCGCCGAATCGGCAGGCTTCGAACTGGTCGCCGAGCAGTCCGATCTCACCGCGATCGCCTTCGTGTTCCTCGTCGCTCGGGCATTCTCGTCGGGGTGCGCGGCGCTGACGGGAGTCGAGGCGATCAGCACGGGCGTTCCCGCGTTCCGCAAGCCCAAGGCACGCAACGCCGCGACAACCTTGCTGCTGCTCGGTGCCGTCGCGGTGACGTTGTTCCTCGGCGTCGTGTTCCTCGCGGGACGACTCGGTGTGGTGGTCGCCGAACATCCGGCGACGCAGTTGCGTGGTGCACCGGAGGGATACGAGCAGAAGACCCTGATCGCTCAGCTGGCGCACGCCGTGTTCGCGGACCTGCCCGTCGCGTTCTTCGTGGTCACCGTCGCCACCGCGTTGATCCTCGTGCTCGCGGCGAACACCGCCTTCAGTGGATTCCCGGTCCTGGCGTCGGTACTGGCCCAGAACCGTTACCTGCCGCGCCAGCTGCACACCCGCGGCGACCGTCTCGCGTTCAGCAACGGCATCCTGTTCCTGTCCGGCGTGGCGATCGTGTTCGTGTGGGTGTTCGACGCTCAGGTCACGAAGTTGATCCAGCTGTACATCGTGGGTGTGTTCGTCGCGTTCTGTCTGGGGCAGGCGGGCATGGTCCGGCATTGGACCCGGACGTTGAGCACCGAAACCGATGCCCGGGAACGTCGGAGGATGAGCCGGTCCCGGGCGATCAACGGAATCGGTGTCGTGGCGACCACGACGGTGCTGGTGATCGTGCTCGCCACGAAGTTCGCCGGTGGTGCCTGGATCGCGGTCCTCATGATCGTGGTGAGCTTCGGTGTGATGAAGGCGGTCCGTCGACACTACGATCGGGTCGCCGCGGAACTCGATGCCGCCGAATGGGACGGAGTCCTGCCGAGTCGCACGCATTCGATCGTGCTGGTGTCGACCCTGCACATGCCCACGCGCCGCGCACTGGCGTACGCGCGTGCGACCCGACCGGACACCCTCGAGGCGATCACGGTGAACGTCGACGACGCGGGCACCCGCCGACTGGTGCGGGAGTGGGAGGCCAGCGACATCACCGTCCCGCTGAAGGTCATCGAGTCGCCCTACCGCGAGATCACCCGACCGGTACTCGACTACGTCCGGAGGGTGCGACGGGATTCGCCGCGTGATGTCGTGACGGTGTTCATTCCCGAGTACGTCGTCGGACACTGGTGGGAGCAGATTCTGCACAATCAGAGCGCACTGCGGCTCAAGAGCAGGTTGTTGTTCCAGCCGGGGGTGATGGTCACCAGCGTGCCCTGGCAGCTGAGGTCCTCGGCGAACGTTCCGAGGGACGGCCTCGATACGGTTCCCGGGGCGCTCCGGCGCGGCGTCGATCGCGGAACCCCGCGCGGTGGCGTGGCCGGTGCCGACGAGCAGGATCGGAAGGAGACACGGTGAGCCGGCGCGAACACGAGGCACGTACGGATTGGTCGGGAAGGCGGATCGAGGTCGTTCTCGGTGCTCCCGCGCACGGGGGGTTCTGCGTGGCCCGCCACGACGGCCGGGTCGTGTTCGTGAGACACGGACTGCCGGGCGAGCGGGTGTTCGCCGTCGTGACCGAGGACCGCGGTGGCGCGTTCTGTTTCGCGGACACGGTCGAGATCCTCGAGGCGTCCGCGGACCGGATCGAACCGGTCTGCCCGATCTCGGGGCCGGGTGGTGCCGGATGCTGCGACCTCGCCCACGTCGCTCCGGAGGCGCAGCGCCGGTTCACCGCCGCTGTCGTCGCCGAGCAGTTGCGCAGGCTCGGCGGGATCGAGCGGGCCGTGACCGTGGAGGAGCTACCGGGTGGCTCGGTGGGCGGCACCCGCTGGCGCAGCAGGATCCGGTTGGCCGTGGACGTCGCCGGGAACCCCGGGTTCCGCCGGTACCGCAGCAACGACGTGGTACCCGAACTCACGTGCCCGCAGATCGACGATCGCGCGTACGCGGGTCTCGCCGAGCGGGTGTGGCAGCCGGGCTCGGAACTGCAGGTCGTGCTCGACGACGCCGGAGATCGACATGTCGTCGAGATCGCGCCTCCCCGGGTGTCGCCGACCGGTCGTCGCAATCATGGGCGCAGGGGCGCGGCGGCGCGACGGGCCGCGATGGGAGCGCCCCGCGCGGAGCGTGTGGTGGAGGGCTCGGGTCGGCCTGTCGAGCGGGTCGGGGACCGGCGGTGGCAGCTCTCCGCGACGGGATTCTGGCAGGCGCATCGCGGCGCGGCGACGACGTACTCGTCGACCGTGACGGAGTGGGCGCAGGCGTCGTCGGGGGCCACGGTGTGGGACCTGTACGGAGGGGTCGGAGTGTTCGCTGCGGCGCTGGCGGAACAGGTCGGTGCGGCGGGACACGTCGAGTCGGTCGAGTCGTCGCGCGCCGCGGTGGACGACGGCGCTGCAGCGCTGTCCGATCTGGCGCAGGTGTCGTTTCGGCACGGCCGGGTCGAGCGGGTGCTGGGGGAGTTGCCGGCACCGGAGGTGGTGGTGCTGGACCCACCCCGCGCGGGCGCCGGCAGAAGTGTGATCGAGAGACTCGCCGCGGCCGGTCCCCGGCGGGTGATCCATATCGGCTGCGATCCCGCCTCGTTCGGTCGTGACGTGGGTCTGTACCGCGCCCAGGGCTATGAACTCGCCGACCTGCGCGCCTTCGCCGCGTTCCCGTCCACGCACCATGTGGAGTGCCTGGCGCTGCTGACGCGCTGAACCGCGCGCGGGGTGACCTGACCCAGCGCCCCCGGGGGGTATGTCCGCTTCGCGAAGTATTTGCTTGCGACATGCAACTACTTTATAGTTGCATGTCGCAATCAATTATCGCCGAGGACGGAGATCCGGTGTGACCGCAGTCCAGCCCGACACGGCGAGCGCCCTCGCCGACGCGATCTTCCTGTTCGGCCGGACCCTGCGCGCGGCGCTGATCCACAACGACGCGGACCTCGTACCGAACGCGCTGGCCGGTGTGCTCTTCGTGCTCGCTCGGCTGGGGGAATGCAGGCCGAGCGAGCTCGCGTGCGAAATGCACGTGAGTCAGTCGTCGCTCAGCCGCAGTATCGGCGAACTCGTCGGCCGCGGGCTGGTGGAGAAGCATCCCGACCCTGACGATCGCCGGGCCCACCGCATCAGTTGTTCGGCGGCCGGGTTCGAGGCCCTCGAACAGATCGGCCGGCGACGGACCGAACGGCTCACCGAACGACTCGGCGACTGGGAGGAGGGCGACGTGACCCGGGCCCTCGACGTGATCGACCGATTGACCGCCACTTTGGCGCCCATTGCCGCAGATGATGTGAAAAGGACCTGTTCATGAGTGCAACCACCGCCGCAGGTGCGGCATCGACACCGCCGGGAGCGGTGTCCACGTCCGAGCAGGTGCTCACACATCGCGAGATCCTCGCCGTGCTGGCGGGGCTCCTCGCCGCCCTGTTCACCGCGCTGCTCAGCAGTACGATCGTCTCCACCGCGCTGCCGACGATCATCGGAGATCTGCAGGGGACCCAGACCCAGTACGCGTGGGTCATCACCACCGCGCTCCTGGCCAACGCGGCATCGACCCCGATCTGGGGCAAGCTCGCGGACCTGTTCAACAAGAAGCTGCTCGTCCAGATCTCGATCGTGATCTTCGTCGTGGGTTCGGTGATCGCCGGACTCGCGCACAACGTCCCGGTGCTGCTCGGCGCACGTGTCGTGCAGGGGCTCGGTATGGGTGGTCTCACGGCGCTCGTCGTCGCGATCATCGGCAGCATCATCCCGCCCCGCGAGCGCGGCCGATACTCCGGCTACATGGGTGCCGTGATGGCCGTCGCGATGTCCGGGGGACCGGTGCTCGGCGGTGTGATCGTCGACAGCCCGCTGGGGTGGCGGTGGTGCTTCTACGTGTGTGTGCCGATCGCAATCGTCGCCCTGGTCCTGCTGCAGCGCACCCTGTCGATCGCGACGGTCCGCAAGGCGGACGTGAAGATCGACTGGCTCGGTGCGACCCTGATCACCGCCGGCGTGAGCGTCCTGCTCGTCTGGGTGTCGTTCGCGGGCAAGGAGGGCTACTACGAGTGGTTCTCGCTCGACTCCGCACTCTACGTGCTCATCGGTGTCGCGCTCCTCGTCGCCACCGTGATCGTCGAGTCGAAGGTCGCCGACCCCGTCATCCCGCTGAAGATCATCACCGAGCGGACGACGGCGCTGGCCATCATCGCATCCATCGCCGTCGGTGTCGGTCTGTTCGGTGCCACCACGTTCCTGACGCAGTACTTCCAGACCGCACGGGGCTACGGGCCCACCGCGGCGGGTCTGCTCACCATCCCCATGGTCTTCGGCACTCTCGTGTCGTCGTTGGTGTCCGGTCAGTTGATCACCCGGTTCGGGCACTGGAAACCGTTCATCATCGGAGGCGCCGTCCTGCAGTTCGTCGGGTTCGCGCTCCTGGGCACCATCGACCACGCGACGTCGATGCAGCTGATCGGTGTCTACATCGCCGTCGTCGGTCTCGGTACCGGCATGCTCATGCAGAACCTGGTGCTGGCGGTGCAGAACACCGTCAGCGTCCGCAACATCGGCGCGGCCAGCAGCTCGGTCGCGTTCTTCCGGACGTTCGGTGGCGCGATCGGCGTCTCGGTTCTCGGGTCCATCCTGGCTGCGCGCGTGACGACGCTGTCCGCCGAGGGGTTCGCGAAGCTCGGGATCGACACGTCCGGCTCGGGAAGTGGCGGCAACCTGGATCTCGAGGCGTTGCCCGAGCCCGTCGCGGACGTCGTGATGACGGCCTACGGAGATGCCACGGGTAAGCTCTTCCTCGTTGCCGCCGCGTTCGCGCTGGTGACTCTGGTGGCTGTGGTGCTCATCCCCAACCGGACGTTGCGCACCACGATCGACATCGTCGACGACGCGCCCGCGACCGACCGTCGTGAGGATCCCGCCGAAGTGTGACGAGCAGGGTGCACCACCCCGGACCCGACCGCCCGACACGGCGGAGGTCGTCACGCGGAGCCACGCGCTGTGGGTGACGTGCCGGTCCGGGGTGTTTCCGCGCTCCGTAGACTGAGGGAACTGCTCGCGCGGTCTCGCGCGAATCACGAGCCGGAGGGAGCTAGTCGAGTTGGGTGTCCTGTCCCGCATCCAGTCGCCGGAGGACCTGCGCGGTCTCACCCAGAGCGAGATGACGCAACTCGCGGGTGAGATCCGCCGATTCCTCGTCGAGAAGGTCGCGGCGACCGGGGGACACCTCGGGCCGAATCTCGGGGTGGTCGAACTGACCCTCGCCCTGCACCGTGTCTTCGACTCACCGCGCGACCCCATCCTGTTCGACACCGGACATCAGGCCTACGTCCACAAGATGCTCACCGGTCGGACCGGCGATTTCGACACACTGCGTCAGCGCGGCGGGCTCTCCGGGTATCCCTCGCGCGCCGAGAGCGAACACGACTGGGTCGAGTCCTCGCACGCGTCCGCGGCACTGTCCTACGCGGACGGCCTCGCGAAAGCATTCGAGTTGACCGGTCAGGAGCGCACCGTCGTGGCCGTCGTCGGCGACGGTGCGCTCACCGGTGGGATGTGCTGGGAGGCACTCAACAACATCGCGGCGGGCGGCGACCGCTCGGTGGTGATGGTCGTCAACGACAACGGTCGCTCGTACGCGCCCACCATCGGGGGTCTGGCGGACCATCTGGCGGCGCTGCGTCTGAAGCCGGGATACGAGAAGGCCCTCGACAACGGCCGCCGGTTCGTCAAGCGGATTCCGTGGATCGGGTCGGCCGCGTACTCCGTGCTGCACGGGATGAAGGCCGGTGTCAAGGATGCCGTGAGCCCGCAGGTGTTGTTCACCGATCTCGGCATCAAGTACATGGGCCCGGTGGACGGGCACGACGAGGCCGCCCTCGAATCCGCGCTGTGCCGCGCCAAGGCGTACGGGGGACCGGTCATCGTGCACGTCGTCACCCGCAAGGGAGCGGGATACGCACCCGCCGAGAATCATGTGGCCGACCAGATGCACGCCACCGGCGTCATGGACCCCCGCACCGGTCGCGCGACGTCGTCGTCCGCCGAACCGGACTGGACGTCGGTCTTCGCCGACGAACTGCTCGCGCTGGCGGAGGAACGGACCGATGTCGTCGCGATCACCGCGGCGATGGCCGGACCGACCGGGCTGGCCCGGTTCGGTGAACGGTTCCCGGATCGTATGTTCGACGTGGGCATCGCCGAGCAGCACGCCGTGACCTCGGCGGCAGGGCTGGCCCTGGGCGGGCTCCACCCCGTCGTCGCGGTGTACTCGACGTTCCTCAATCGCGCCTTCGACCAACTGCTCATGGATGTGGCGCTGCTGAGGCAGCCGGTCACCGTCGTGCTCGATCGGGCGGGTGTCACCGGCTCCGACGGCGCCAGCCACAACGGGATGTGGGATTTCTCCCTGCTCGGCGTCGTGCCGGGAATCCGGGTGGCTGCTCCGCGCGACGGAGCGACCCTCCGGGAGGAACTCGCCGAGGCGCTCGCGGTGTCCGACGGCCCGACCGTCGTCCGATTCCCGAAAGGTGCGGTCGGGGAAGATATCCCGGCAATCGAACGTCTCGGGGACTCGGTGGATGTGCTGCGGATGCCGGATCGGCGCGTAGGTGACGTCCTGATCGTCTCGGTCGGTGCGTTCGCGTCCACGGCGCTCGATGCCGCGCAGCGGCTCGAACGCCAGGGGATCGCTGCCGCCGTGGTGGACCCGCGGTGGGTGCTGCCCGTCGCGGACGAACTGATCGAGTTGGCCACCGGATTCCGGTTGGTCGTCACGCTCGAGGACTCCGGTGTGCACGGCGGAATCGGCTCGGCCGTATCGGCGGCCCTGCGCGCCGACGACATCGACGTCCCGACCCGTGACATCGGTGTGCCGCAGCAGTTCCTCGACCACGCGTCGCGATCCGAGATCCATCGGGAACTCGGACTGACCGCGCAGGACGTCGCCCGTCAGGTGACGGGCTGGGTCGTCGGTCTCGACGGCCCCGACACCGGCACGATCGCGCCCCGCACCCGCGGGATCGGTTGAGTCGGCCGGGCCGTCGGTCTCACGCCTGCATGTCCTCGAGTTCCATGCCCTTGGTCTCGGGAATGCGGGATTTGACGAAGAAGAACGACAACAACGCGAACAGGGCGAACAGGCCGTAGAGGAACCACAGCCCCACCGTCTCGGTCAGCGGCGGGAAGGCCAGCGTGACGGTGAAGTTCGCGAGCCAGTTCGCCGCGGTGCTGAGGCCGAGGGCGAGCGCGCGCATCCGGTTCGGGAACATTTCGCCGAGCATGACCCACATGATCGGCCCCCACGTGGCGGCGAAGAAGATCACGAACAGGTTGGCGCCCACGAGCGCCAGCGCACCCCAGGGCTCGGGCAGTTGGACGTCGTCGCCGCTGCCGACAGCCTGTGAGAACGCGACCGCCGCCAGCAGCAGGCTGACGAACATCCCGATCGATCCGCCCATCAGCAGCGGTCTGCGCCCGACCCGGTCGACGAACAGGATGGCCACGAACGTCATCGCGACGTTGATGACCGCGGTGATCACCGATGTGGTGAACGACTGGTTCTCGGTGAATCCCACCGACTTCCACAGCGTCGTCGAGTAGTAGAAGATCGCGTTGATACCGACGAACTGCTGGAAGACCGCCATCGTGATGCCGACCCACACCAGCGGTTGCAGACCGAACTTCGGGCCACGGATGTCGGCGAACGAGCGACGGGACTCGGTGCGGAGCGTCAACCGGATCTCACGGACGCGTTCGCGCGGATCGAGCTCGCCGGTGACGTCGGCCAGCACCGCCGCCGCTTCCTCGTCCAGGTCCTGACCGACGAGGAAGCGCGGTGACTCCGGGATCAGCAACGCCAGTACCCCGTAGACGATCGCGGGTATCACGCCGACCAGGAACATCCATCGCCACGCCTCGAGATTCCACCACAGTTCGTTGGATGCGCCGCCGGCTGCGTTCTGCAGGATCGCGTCGGACAGCAGCGCGGTGAAGATGCCGAGGGTGATGGCCAGTTGCTGCAGGGACGCGAGGCTGCCCCGGTAGCGTGCGGGTGCGATCTCCGAGATGTAGGTCGGTGCGATGACCGAGGCGATGCCGATGCCCAGACCGCCGAGGACGCGCCAGAGCATGAGGTCGGGCACGCTGAACGCCAGCGACGAACCGACGGACGAGACGGTGAACAGGATCGAGCCGAGCACCATCACCTTCTTGCGGCCCCAGCGGTCGGCGAGCTGCCCGGCGTACCAGGCGCCGACCGCGCAACCGAGAAGCGCGATCGCGACGGTGAATCCGGTGAGGAACGATCCGAGTTCGAAGTGGCCCTCGATCGAGTCGACGGCGCCGTTGATGACGGAGCTGTCGAAGCCGAACAGGAAACCACCGACCGCTGCGGCGACCGTGACGGCGATGACCTTGGCGGCGTGCCCGCCGGACGGCTGTGTCATCGGAGACCTGCTTTCGTCGGGCGTTGCTGCCACGCTGTGCAAGACGAATCCAAGGTACGCCCGGGATGCCCGCGCGGACGGTGGATTACACAACGACGGCGCATCACCGTGCTGGTGATGCGCCGTCGTCGGCGTGAGCGGGGCCCGTGTCAGACGCTCGCGACTCCCGGCTCCAGGAAGCGCTTGCCGTTGACGGCCTCGGAGGTGCCGGTGCGGTCCAGGTACGGGGTGATACCACCGTTCCAGAACGCGAATCCACCACCGAGGATCAGGCACAGGTCGATGTCCTCGGCTGCCGCGACGACACCCTCGTCGAGCATGATCGCGATCTCCTCGGCGAAGGCACGACGGGTGCGGTCGAGCACCTCCTCCGCGGTCGACGGCTTGTCGCCCTGCGGCCACAGCGCGGCCACCTCGGGATCGACGACCTGACCGCTGTCACCGTAGGTCCACACGCCCGGCTTCCGGGCCTCGACCAGCGCCGACAGTCCGGCCGACGGGGTGAACCGGTCGGGGTAGGCGGCCTGCAGGGTCTCGCCGGTGTGCAGCGCGATCGCCGGCCCGACGAGCGCGAGCAGGGTGAACGGGCTCATCGGCATGCCGAGCGGAGCGACGGCGTTGTCGGCGACGTCGAACGGGGTGCCTTCGTCGACGGCGGCGATGACCTCACCGAGGGTGCGGGTGACCAGGCGGTTGAACACGAAGCCGGGCTTGTCACCGCACAGCACCGCGGACTTCTTCAGCGACTTGGCGGTCGCGAAGGCGGTCGCGAGGGTGGCGTCGTCGGTCTTCTCGCCGCGGATGATCTCGAGCAGCGGCAGGACGGCCACCGGGTTGAAGAAGTGGAAGCCCACGACTCGCTCGGGGTGCTGCAGATCGGCAGCCATCTCGGTGATGGACAGCGACGACGTGTTCGTCGCCAGGATCGTCTCGGGCGTGATGTGCTGCTCGAGTTCGGCGAACACGTTCTTCTTGACGTCCATGTTCTCGAACACGGCCTCGATGACGAAGTCGGTCTTCGCGAACGCGGCCTTGTCGAGGGATCCGGACACGAGCGCCTTGAGGCGGTTCGCGGCGTCGGGGGACAGGCGGCCCTTGCCCTGGAGCTTGTCGATCTCGGTGTGGACGTATCCGACGCCCTTGTCGATGCGCTCCTGGTCGATGTCGGTGAGGATCACCGGCACCTTCAACTGCTTGACGAACAGCAGCGCGAGCTGGCTGGCCATCAGGCCCGCACCGACGATGCCGACGCCGTTGATCTTGCGGGCGAGGGACTTGTCGGGTGCCCCGGCGGGCCGCTTGGCCCGCTTGTTGACGAGGTCGAACGCGTACAGGCCGGCCCGCAACTCGTCGGTGAGCAGGAGATCGGCGAGCGCGGCGGTCTCGGCGTCGAATCCGCGGCCGAGGGACTCCGGATCGGCGATGTCGGTGGTGCGCGCGAGCTCGAGCAGCTCGAGTGCCCGTTCGGCGGCGGGGGAGTAGCCGCGGGTCTTGCCCGCGACGAGTGCCTTCGCCCGGGCAATCGCTGCGTCCCAACCGGCGCCGCGGTCGATCTCGGGGCGGTCCGGGGTGATGTCACCGGCGAGCACCTTGCCGGCCCACGCGAGGGACTGCTCGAGGAAGTCGGCGGAGCCGAGAACCACGTCCGCGTACCCGAGGGACAGCGCCTGCTTCGCGCGGATCGTCCGCCCGTTGTTGAGGGGATTCTCGAGGATGAGGGTGACGGCGTTGTCGGGACCGACGATGTTCGGGAGGAGCTGCGTGCCGCCCCAGCCGGGCACGAGGCCGAGCATGACCTCGGGCAGGCCGAGCGCCGGAACGTTGTCGGCGACGGTGCGGTAGTGCGCGTGCAGCCCGACCTCGAGGCCACCGCCGAGCGCGAGACCGTTCACGAAAGCGAACGTGGGGATCTTCGAGTCGCGCAGGCGGCGGAACACGTTGTGGCCGAGATCGCCGAGTTCGACGCCCTGGGCGCGCTCGGTCACCGACGGCACGCCCTTGAGGTCGGCGCCGGCGGCGAAGATGAACGGCTTGCCCGTGACCGCGATCGCGGCGGGATCGGCGGCGAACGCGCGGTCGAGCGCGGCATCGAACTCGGCCAGGCCCTTGGGGCCGAACGAGTTCGGCTTGGTGTGGTCGAACCCGTTGTCGAGCGTGATCAGCGCGATCTGCTTCTCGACACCCGGTACGGACACCAGCGTGGTGAAGGCGTGGGTGACGACCTCGTCTGCGAATGCGTTGGTGATATCGGTCATTACTTGACTCCGGCCTCGTAGTCGACGTGGTTGGGGTTCTCCCAGATGACGGTTCCGCCCATGCCGAGGCCGATGCACATCGTGGTCAGGCCGTAGCGGACGTCCGGGTTCTGGGCGAACTGGCGCGACAGCTGCGTCATCAGTCGCACACCCGAGGAAGCGAGGGGGTGGCCGCACGCGATGGCGCCGCCCCACTGGTTGACCCGCGGGTCGTCGTCGGCGATACCGAAGTGCTCGAGGAACGCGAGCACCTGGACGGCGAACGCCTCGTTGATCTCGAAGAGGCCGATGTCCTCGATCGTCAGTCCGGTGCGGGCGAGGACCTTCTCGGTGGCGGGAACCGGGCCGATGCCCATCACGGCGGGATCGACGCCCTGGAAGGCGAAACCGACCATGCGCATCCCGACGGGGAGGCCGAGTTCGGCGGCGGTGTCCTCGCCGGCGAGCAGGCACGCGGTCGCGCCGTCGTTGAGGCCCGCGGCGTTACCGGCGGTGACGCGACCGGCGGATCGGAACGGGGTCTTGAGCTTCGCCAGGTCGTCGACGGTGGTTCCGGGGCGGGGCGGCTCGTCCTCGGTGGCCAGGCCCCAGCCCTGCGCGGAGCGGGTCGCGACGGGCACGAGGGTGTCGGCGATCAGGCCGGCCTTCTTCGCGGCGTCGTACTTGTTCTGCGACGCGACGGCGTAGGCGTCGGTGCGCTCCTTGGTGATCGACGGGAACCGGTCGTGAAGGTTCTCGGCGGTGTTGCCCATGACGAGCGCCGACGGATCGACGAGCCTGTCGCTCATGAAGCGAGGGTTGGGGTCGGCGCCCTCGCCCATGGGGTGACGACCCATGTGCTCGACGCCGCCGGCGATCACGACGTCGTACTGGCCGAAGCCGATTCCCGACGCGGTGGTGGTCACCGCGGTCATCGCGCCCGCGCACATGCGGTCGATGGCGAAACCGGGGACCGTTTCGGGCAGCCCCGCGAGGATCGCGGACGTGCGGCCGATGGTCAGACCCTGATCTCCCGTCTGGGTGGTCGCGGCGACCGCGACCTCGTCGACACGGGCGGGATCGAGCTGCGGGTTGCGGCGCAACAGTTCCCGAATGGCCTTGACGACGAGGTCGTCGGCGCGGGTGTCGGCGTAGATTCCCTTGGCCCCGGCCCGGCCGAACGGGGTCCGTATGCCGTCGACGAAGACGACGTTGCGTTGGTTCGAGGTGGTTGAAGCCACGTGTTGTCCTCCCGGTGGAGCAGTGCCCTCGCCGACACCTGCCGCGGCGAGGAGAAGCCACCCGGGCGCCGTGCGGCGCCCGGCCTCGACCACACCCTACCCCCAGGGCTACCCGCGGGTAACTTATCCCCTCGATGTGTCAGCGGTCACCGGCGAGCGCCTTGGCCAGTCGAGGCACGGTGAGCGCACGCTGCCAGGGGCGGGCACCGCCCGCGTCGAAGGAGGCATCGATGTGGTCGACGATATCGACGTCCTGCGCCGGATCCCAGTCCCAGCACAACCGCCGGACCAACTCGGGACCGACGAGATTTTCCACCGGAACAGACACCTCGGCGGCGAGCGCCGCGAGCTCGGTGCGTGCGTCGGCGAGTCGCGCCGCCGCCTCCGGGTGGTGCCGCGACCACCGCCCCGCGGGCGGCGGACCGGAGAACGGCTGCACCATCGGTGGCAGCGCGGAGTCCGGGAGGTCGCGGGCACGCTCGATCGCCGACAACCACACACGCGACGAGCGCCGCTGACGGGGACCACCGAACACCGGAAGTCCGCGCAGTTCCCCGATCGTGCGGGGCATCGATTCGGCGGCCGCCACGATGGCCGAGTCCGGCAGGACACGACCGGGTGCGATGTCGCGGCGCGCCGCGATCGAGTCGCGGGTGATCCACAGTTCCCGGACGACCGCCAGTTTCCGGCGGTCCTTGAGAACGTGGATCTTCGAGGTCCGCCGCCACCGGTCCGGTTTGGCCTTCGGGGGTCCGGCCAGGCGGATGTGCTCGAACTCCTGCGCCGCCCACTCCGACTTTCCCTGCCGATCGAGTTCGTCGGCCATCGCCGCACGTAGTTCCACGAGCACCTCGACGTCGAGGGCTGCGTAGTTCAGCCACGACTCGGGAAGGGGGCGTTGCGACCAGTCCGCGGCACCGTGCCCCTTCTTCAGTTCGAGCCCGAGGGTCTGCGCGACGATCGCGGCCAGACCCACACGTTCGAAGCCCGCCAGTCGGCCGGCGAGTTCGGTGTCGTAGAGCGTTCCGGGCCGCAGACCCAGCTCCGCGAGACCCGGCAGATCCTGATCGGCGGAGTGCAGAACCCAGTCGAGTTCGTTGATCACGACTGCGAGCGGGTCGAGGTCCGCCGCGGTCGGGATGGGATCGAGCAGGACGGTGCCGGCGCCGGCGCGGCGCAGCTGTACGAGATACGCCCGCGCCGAGTAGCGGTATCCGGATGCGCGCTCGGCGTCGACGGCGAGCGGACCGTAGCCGCCGGCGAGCAGATCGGCGGCCTCGGCGACACCGCGCGCGGTGGTGATCACGTCGGGCACCCCGTCGCGGGGTGCGAGCAACGGGACGGCGGTCGCGTCGGGCGCATCGGCGGTGGAGTCGACGCGCGCATCGTCGACCAGGGACTTCTGAAGGTTGTCCTGTCCGGCAGGCATGGCCGTGACTCTAGCCCCGATCCCCGTCGCCGTCGTCGCCGGTCGTCCGGTGCGGCATCGAGGGGACGGCGTGGAGCAGCTCGTCGAGTGCCGGTGCGAAGCCGTCGGCGAGTGCCCACAGATCGGGTGCGAGATCCGGGCACGAGACGATCCCGACGTCGACCTTCCCGTCGAGGGAGAGCACGGTGACGTTGAGTGCGGCGCCGTGGAAGACGGGCCCGAGGGGATACATCGCGGTGATCCGCGCACCCAGGAAGTACAGCGGGACCGGGGGACCCGGCACGTTGGAGATCACGATGTTGTGGATCGCGGGATGACGATCCGCCAGGTGCAGTCTCGCGTACGCGCGCATGGCGGTTGCGAGGAGCGCGGGTGTGCCGAGCTGGGACCAGTCCTGCAGCAACGTGACACCGAGTTCGGAACTGTGCTCCTTGGACACCGAGTTGGCCCGCGCCAGTGTCCGCAGGCGTTCGGCCGGGTCCGCCACGTCGGTGTGCAGGTCGGCGAACATCGCCGAGACCTGATTGCGGCCGGGTCGGTCCGAACGGTCGTGCACGGAGACGGGCACGATCCCGACCAGCGACGAGTCGGGCAACTCGTCGTGCTGCTCGAGATAGTGGCGCAACGCGCTCGCGCACAGGGCGGTCACCACGTCGTTGATCTTGACGTCGAACTCCTTTGCGACGGCCTTGACGTCGGCGAGGTCCAGGCGGGCCCAGGCGATCGAGCGGTGCGACGTCAATGTCGCGTTGAACCGGGTCCGCGGCGCGGTGAACGGCGCGGGCATCGCTGCGCCGCGCCGCGCGCGCCGCACCCACGTCGTCACCGATCCGAGAGCGGACGGGACGAGTCGCAGCAGGTCCCACGGTCGTGTCACGACTCCCGCGACGCCCGACAGCGCGATCTCGAGGGTGCTTCCCCCACCCGCGCCGGAGGTGACCGGTTCGGGGCGCGGTGCGTCCGGCGTCAGGCTGCACAGTTGGGCGACCATCACCGCCGCGGTGACCCCGTCGACACCCGCGTGGTGCATCTTCGCGAGCACCGCGACCTCACCGTCGGCGAGATTCTCGATCACCCACATCTCCCAGAGCGGCTTCGCGCGGTCGAGTGTCTGTGCGGCGAGGTGCCCGCAGAGTTCGGAGAGTTCGGTGCGGGTTCCCGGCGCGGGCACCGCGATCCTGTGCAGATGCCGGTCGAGGTCGAACTCCGCGTCGTCGATCCACACGGGGTGGTCCGGATTCAGGGGACTGTCGGCGATCTTCATGCGGAACTGGGGTATCGCGTCCACCCGGGCTGCCAGTTCGGTGCGCAGATCCGCGAAGTCGTACCCTCCGGGGATCGTCGACGGATCGAGGATCATCAACCCGCAGACGTTCAGCGGCTGTTCGGGTGTCTCGAGATAGAGGAAGCTGGCGTCGAGGCCGCTGAGTCGCTGCATCCACCAATACTAGAACACGTTGCAGGTTTGTGTGGTGGTCGAGTGCACGGCATCACCGTTGCAGCCGCACCACACCCGTCGGCGGCAGTCCCGCCGCGTACGCGAGCACCTCGCAGAACGCTTCCACGTGTGGGGCGAGTGTCTCGGTCGTCGGGGTCCACGAGGCGCGGACCTCCAGCTGATGCGCTCGCGCCGGACCGGCGATGTCGCCGAAACGAACCGAACTCGTCGACGTCACGGTTCCCCCCAGCGCGGTGAACGGCTCCCCGTGCGTCTCCAGTGCATCGACCAGCCAACTCCACGCCACCTCCGGGAGCAGCGGATCCGCAGCGAGCACGGCGTCCACATCCGCCTGGATGTACGCGACCAGCCGGGAGGTGCCGTGCCAGGCCTCGTCGCCGTCGGGATCGTGCAACAGGATCAGCCGACCGAACGCGTCGCCCTCCGACTGCTCCGGGACCGGGTCCCCATCGGTGTTCCCGTGGAGCACCTCGGCGCCGAGCGCGAAACTGAACGGCGCGAGCCGCTGCGGTGGCCGGATCGGCGCCAGCTCGATCTCCGGGCGCACGGTGGCCGTGTTCATCGCGTCGACGGCGGCGCGGAAGCGGGCCGGCTCTGCGGGCGACGTGGTCACGGCAGCCGACGATAGCGGCGGTGACCCAGCACACGCGGGAGGCGCGCCGATTCCGGCGGACCGGGCACCCGTGGCAGCATGAGCGGCGGACCGTGCCGCGGGAACATCGAACGCGCCACGGCGACACCGCCGAGAGAACGAGGATCGATGACCGGCCTGGAGAACACGAACGTCGGCTCCCCCGAGCCCGCACAGTATCCCGCCCGACGGGTGCTCACCCAGGCGCCGTTCCTGGCCGCGGCCCGCGGCCTGGAACCCGCCCACCGACCGGTGTGGTTCATGCGCCAGGCAGGGCGGTCGTTGCCCGAGTACCGCGAGATCCGCGCGGGCGTCGGCATGCTCGAATCCTGCTTCGATCCCGCGCTCGTCTGTGAGATCACGCTGCAGCCGGTGCGCCGGCACGGAGTGGACGCGGCGATCCTGTTCTCCGACATCGTCGTTCCGCTCAAGGCAGCGGGAATCGACCTCGACATCGTCGCCGGCACCGGACCGGTGGTCGCGAACCCCATCCGGACCGCAGCCGATGTGCACGCACTGCCCGCGCTCGAACCCGACGAGGTGGGGGCGGTGGCGCGGGCCGTCGGACTGCTGATCCGTGAACTCGGCGACACGCCGCTCATCGGATTCGCCGGAGCACCGTTCACCCTCGCGTCGTATCTCGTCGAGGGGGGCCCCAGCCGCAATCACGAGCGGACCAAGGCGCTCATGCACGCGGACCCGCAGACCTGGCACACACTGCTCGGGAAGCTGACCGACATCACCGTCGCGTTCCTCCGCGCGCAGCTCACCGCCGGTGTCGACGCCGTCCAACTGTTCGATTCGTGGGCGGGTGCGCTCTCGCTCGCCGACTACCGCGAATACGTCCTGCCGCACTCGCAACGAGTCTTCGCGGAGGTGCAGGCGGCCGCGGTGCCGCGCATCCACTTCGGGGTGGGCACCGGCGAACTCCTCGGCGCCATGGGTGAGGCCGGCGCCGACGTCGTCGGTGTCGACTGGCGGGTTCCGCTGGACGTCGCGGCCGGTCGCGTCGGTGCGGGCAAGGCATTGCAGGGCAATCTCGACCCGGCGATCCTGTTCGCCGGCCCCGACGTCGTCGAGACCGAGGTGCGTCGCGTGATCGCAGAGGCCGACCGCGCGCGTGCGGCCGGAGCCACCGGACACATCTTCAACCTCGGCCACGGGGTGCTTCCCGACACCGACCCGAGTGTGCTGACCCGGGTGGTCGAACTGGTCCACTCACTGTGAGCGTGCGGGTCGCCGTCGTCGGCGGCGGTATCAGCGGCCTCGTCGCCGCGTACCGGGTGCGCACGGCACTGGGCCCGGAGGCCCGGATCATCCTGCTGGAGGAGACCGACCGGCTCGGCGGCAAACTCCGCACCGTCCCGTTCGAGGGCGGTCCCGTCGACGTCGGCGCCGAGGCGTTCGTCGGCCGCAGGCCCGAGGTGCCGGCGCTCCTTGCCGAGTTGGGCCTGACCGACCGGCTCGTGCACCCGGCCGGCGCCCGCCCGCTGCTGTACGCCGGTGCACGGCTGCACCCGATGCCCACCGGCACCCTGATGGGAATCCCCGCGGACGCCGAGGCGGTCGCCGGACTGGTCGACGAGGCGACGCTCGCCCGCATCGTCGCCGAACCGAACCGTCCGTTCGACTGGGACCGCAACGCAGACATGTCCGTCGCCGCACTCGTCGGTGACCGTTTCGGAGAGCAGGTCGTGCGGCGCAGCGTCGACCCGCTCCTCGGGGGCGTCTACTCCGGACTGTCCGATTCCGCCGGGGTCCGTGCGGCGGTGCCCGCACTGGCCCGCGCGCTCGACGACGGTGCCACCAGCCTGACCGCCGCCGTGACGCGTGCACTGCCGCCGCCCTCGGACACCCCGGTGTTCGGCACACTCCGCGACGGCTACGGGGCGCTGCTCGACGCTCTCGTCGAGGCCGCCGGTGCGGACGTGCGCGTCGGCACCGCGGCATCCGGTCTGCGTCGGCAGGGGAGGAGGTGGTGGCTCGACCCCGTCGGTGAGGTCGACGGCGTCATCGTGGCGGTACCCGCCCCGCGGGCCGCCGAACTGCTCGCCGCCACTGCTCCTGCCGCTGCCGGGCACGCCGCGCGGATTCCCCTCGCGTCGTCGGCGGTGGTGGCGATGGCGTTCGACGGCGATGCCGAGTTGCCGCAGAACTCGGGGATCCTCGTCGCGACCGGAGAAGCGCTCGCCGCAAAGGCGTTCACACTGTCCAGTCGCAAGTGGCCCCATCTGGCGGAACGAGGTGTCGCGCTCGTGAGGGCCTCCTTCGGGCGGTTCGGCGACGACACGCTCGTCGACGCGGACGACGACCAGCTGATCACCCTGGCTCGCGCCGACCTCGCGACCGTCACCGATGTGGTGGACGAGCCGGTCGCCGCGTTCGTGCAGCGCTGGCGCGGCGGCCTACCGCAGTACCGCGCGGGGCACACCCGAATCGTCGACGCGTTCGAGCGTGAGATGGCGACGGTGGACGGTGTCGAGGTGGCCGGCGCAATGCTGCACGGGGTGGGTGTACCGGCCTGTGTCGAATCAGGCACAACGGCCGCAGCGCGTCTCGTCACCCGAGTGGCAGGATGAACGCCATGGCACGTCTCGATTTCGACAAGCTCAACTCCACGCTCCGCTACGCGATGTGGTCGGTTTTCCAGGTTCAGCCCGGTGCGCTCGGCGACGACCGGACGGAGGCCGTCGAGGACTTCCAGAAGTTCCTCGCGTCCTTCGACGGTACCGACGTCGTCGTGCGCGGCATCTACGACATCGCCGGTATGCGCGCCGACGCGGACTTCATGTTCTGGACCCACGCCGAGCGCATCGAGGATCTGCAGAAGTTCTACGCGGACTTCCGGCGCACCACGATCCTCGGACGGGCCAGCGCCCCGGTCTGGTCCAACACCGCCCTGCACCGCCCCGCCGAGTTCAACAAGAGCCACCTGCCGGCGTTCATCGCGGGCGAGGAGCCCGGCGACTACATCTGCGTGTACCCCTTCGTCCGCTCGTACGACTGGTACCTGCTGCCCGACGCCGATCGCCGCACGATGCTCGCGGACCACGGCAAAGAAGCCCGGCCGTACCCGGACGTGCGTGCCAACACGGTGCCCGCCTTCGCGCTCGGCGACTACGAGTGGATCCTCGCGTTCGAGGCTCCCGCGCTCGACCGCATCGTCGATCTGATGCGGGACCTCCGGGCCACCGAGGCTCGCCGTCACGTCCGGGAGGAGACCCCGTTCTTCTCCGGTCCGCGGGTCGCTCCCGAGGCGCTCGTCGCGTCTCTGCCCTGACGCTCGCGGCGCTTCCGCGACGGGCGGACGGACGGCCGATGATGTGATACATCTCACCGTCCGATGCTCGTCGCGGTAGTGTCGGAGGCCATGAACGACAGTGCGGTTTCCGGGCGTGTTCTGCGTGCAGGCGGGGTCGCGGTCGCACTGTCGCTCCTCGTGGGCGGGTGTGCCGACACGACCGACGACACCGGCGCGACGTCACCACCGGCCGCCACGTCCGCTCCGAACGGCGACTCCGACTCCGCAGTCGCCGAGGTGCACGCCCTCGATCAGGAAGAGTTGCAGGCGACACTCGACGCCGGCGCGCAGGAGTTCCTGTCCCCGGGCGCGGTCGCGCTGCTCATCACACCGGACGGCACCGTCACGGCCACGTACGGCACCACCGAACGTGACGGCGGTACCGCGGTGACCGTCGACGACCACATCCGGGTCGGATCGAACACCAAGACGTGGACGGCCACGGTGATCCTGCAGTTGGTGCAGGAGGGCGTTCTCGCGTTGACGGACCCCGTCTCGAAATTCCGCCCCGATGTCCCCGACGGGGAGAACATCACGATCGAGCAGGTTCTGAACATGACGTCGGGCCTGTTCAACTACAGCGAGACCCCCGAACTCAACGAGGCACTCGACACCGATCCGCAACGCGTGTGGACCCCGGACGAGTTGCTCGCCCTCGGTCTCGCGAACCCGCCGTACTTCCCTCCCGGGGAGGGGTACCACTACTCGAACACGAACTATGTGCTCCTCGGGTTGATCGCCGAGCAACTCGAGGGACGGCCGCTCGAGGAGATCCTCGGGGACCGCATCTTCGACAAGGCGCAGCTGACGAACACATCCTTCCCGGTCGGTACCGACTCGGCGCTGCCCGAGCCCTACTCGCACGGGTACTTCTTCGGGACCAACATGCTCACGCTCACCGATCCGGCGTTGCCGGAGGACATGCAGGAGCAGGCCCGCAACGGGACACTCGCGCCGAGCGACGTCACGAACGTCGACCCGTCGTGGGCATGGGCCGCCGGCGCGGGGATCTCCACCGCCACCGACCTCGCGACGTGGGTCGATGCCTTGACCAGCGGTGAGATGCTCACCGCCGACCTGCAGCAGCAGAGGCTGGCGAGCATCCGACCGACCGATCCGTCGAACCCGCAATCCCCCGGGTACGGGTGGGGCATCGCGAAGCTGGGGCCGATGTACGGGCACACCGGTGAGCTGCCCGGATACAACTCGTTCATGGGCTCCGACCCGGACAACGACATCACGCTCGTGGTGTGGGCGAACCTCGCGCCGGGAGTGGACGGCCGCGACCCGGCGTCGACGATCGCGAAGAACATCATCGACACGATGTACGGGCAATGATGCGATCCTCCGGTTCGCCGTCGACAGGCACGCGGTCGGCTGCCGGAATCATTCCTCCGGAACGAGGCGCAGGGAGATCGAGTTGATGCAGTACCGCTGGTCGGTCGGCGTCGGATAGCCCTCGCCCTCGAACACGTGCCCGAGGTGGCTGTGGCACGACGCGCACAGCACCTCGACCCGGCGCATCCCGAGGGAGTCGTCGGTACGCAGGAACACCGCGTCCGAATCGGCGGGATCGAAGAACGACGGCCATCCACAGTGCGAACGGAACTTCTCCGTGCTGCGGAACAGTTCAGCGCTGCACGCACGACACTCGTACACACCGTCGGTCTCGGTGTCGGTGTACTCACCGACGAACGGCCGCTCGGTGCCGGCCTGCCGGAGCACCGCGAACTCCGCCGGAGTCAACCGCGCACGCCACTCGTCGACGCTGAACGACACCTTCGGGACGGGGACCGGTCGGGGGGTGGAAGTCATGGCCTACACGCTAGCCACGTCGCAGCGGGACCGCCACGAGCGAGCATTCCGCCGCGCGATCACCGGTGAACGCGCCCCGCTTCGGGGTCCGCAGGCGCCACCGTCGCCGGTACCGCGGTCGACGTGTCCTTCGGCGGTAACAGGTGGAACGGTTCGATCCCGTCGGCGAGCCGGTTCTCGCGGCGAGCCGCGAAATACCGGTCGACGAGGACCGCGAACACCACCACGAGCAGCAGCGACCACCCGAACGTCGTTTTCATGTACTCGGCGGCGCGCCCGGCCTCCACCCAGCGCCCGGACAGCCACGAGTCGTAGCTGAGGAACCCGTAGGCGGCCAGCCAGGCCGGCCAGTTCCGGACCGTCGAATTGGGCAGCAGCACCGTCATAAACAGGGGGAACAGCATCATCGAGTAGTACATCTGCCCGAGCGAGCCGAGCAGGAAGGACGCACACAGCAGCACACCGGTCGAGGTGCAGACGAAGAACACCTCGTCGTCGCGGCAGTAGCGGTAGAGCAACCACAGTGACACGAGCACCATCACGGCGAGTACCAGACGGAGGCCGAGCACGAGCCAGCCGGGCAGGCCGTAGTACATACCGTTGCCGACGATCGCGCTGTTGAAGTAGTCGCGCGCCTCGAGCAGATACGGCACGGTGTGCTCGACGAACTGCCACGCGTCCACCGACAGCGGCCACGCGATCACCGTCAACGCGATCGGGACGCCCGCCGCGGTGAGGAACACCTTCCACTGACGCCGCACGAGCGGGAGGAACAGCAGTGGGGCGAGCACCGGTTTCACAGCGAACGTCAGGCCCAGTGCCGCACCCGCCCACAGATCACGACGTTTCAGCAGCAACGTCAGGAACGCCATCTCACCGAGCAGCACGAGGCCGTTGATGTTCGTGAACACCAGCGTGTTCGTCACGGTCTCCGACGCGAACGCCGCGAACACGAGTACCGGGGCGACCGGCGAGTCCAACCGCCGTCCGAACATCCGCAGCAACAGATACAACGCGATGAGGATCGCGATGGCGTTGGCCCCGATGAACAACCAACGTGACCGCTCCGGGTCGATCGCCGCGATAGGGGAGATCAGCAGCGTTCCCGACGGTGGATACAGGTAGTGAGGGTCCACCCAGTCGAAGTTGGCGGTGTACACCGGGCGGCGATTGAGGAACGCCAGGGCCGCGTTGTACACGGGTGTGAAGTCGTCGGTACGGAATCCGTTGACGGCCTTGACGACGACGCGGTGCAACACCGTCAGCACGGCCAACGGCCACACCACGCACTTGACCACCTCCGCGGTGGTGCGGGCGGTCCGAGGCTCAAGACTGCTGAGGAACACTACGGCACGGTACACCGCGGAGCCCCGGCTCGGTGCATCGCGGTGGTGGTGGGCGCCGGATCGATCACGCGGGGCACAGGCTGCCGTTCGGAGGCAGCGTGCCGTCGGTCAGATACGACTCGAGGCGGCTCTGCACGCACGACGAGTGCAGGGTCGCCGCGTAGCCTGCGCCCTGCCACTTCAACACCGACCACGGTGCACCCGCTGCGGTGAGCACTCCGGTGACCGTGTCGAGCCCCGCGTCACCCACGATCGGGTCGGCGGCACCACTGGTGACGAGAACCGGTACGTCGACTGCGGAGGGCAGTGGAGGAGCGGGCATGCTGGGCCAGGCCGCACAGGACGTCGCGGCCACTGCGATGTCCGCACCGAACAGCGGATACGTCGCCGACCAGTCGCTCTGTAGTTCCGCCGCGCGCATCGCTGTCGGCCACCGTCGGCCGTCGCTGCACCGCGCCACCCACTGCCCGTCCGTGGACAGCAGTTCCTCGGCGGTGGAGACGATGTCGAGCAGCGGAAGCACATCGCCGTCACGGGCCGCGCTGAGCACGTCGGCGAGTTCGCGGACGCGGGACTGCAGGTCGGCGGCCGGTGCGCCGAGGGCGGCGGTGAGTGCGGTGAGCAGGGCGTTCGCCGACACCGGGGCGAGTGCCCCGGCCGCGGCCTGCTCGTGCAGCTCCTCGAGGGTGGCGCGCGGATCGGCTCCCAGGGAACACCCGAGTGCGACGCACTGACGCGCGAACGCATCGACCGCGGCCTCGGCGCCGCGGGCGCGGGACTCCGCGAGCAACTCGGCGTCGCCGGTTGCGGCCGAGGGGGAGTCCAACACCAGCCGGCCCAGCGCCTCGGGGTGCGCGGCGGCGTAGGCGAGCGCCACGGACGCGCCGTTGCCGATGCCGAGCAACGCGATCCGATCGACGTCCCAGACGGCCCGGAGCTGCTCGAGGTCCTCCGCAGCGTGTGTGACGGAGAACATCAGTTCCTGCGGTTGCAGGTAGTCGGTGCACGAGATCGTGGCTTCCTGCCCGAGTTCCGCGACGCGTTCCGGTGATTGCCCACCGGGGCCGAACTCACCGAGGTCGGCGAGTGATCGTTTGTCGGCCGTGAAGATGCAGTCGATCGGCTGTGAGTTGCCTGTTCCGCGGCGATCGACCGCCACGATCGGACGGGTGGCGAGGGCACCCGACAGCGGTCCGGTGGCGAGTGCGGCGAGCGCGCGCGTCGATGGCATGTCCGACCCGGTGGTCAGGACCAGGGGGGCGACGTCGTCGGGTGTGTCGGGCACCGTCGCGCGCATCACCGCGAGGGGGAACGATCCCGGGACGGACCCGGCGGAATCGACAGGTGCGGAGACTTCGGCGCATTCGAGCAGCAGGCCGGTGGGCCCGGTAGGCAGCCCGTGTGCGTTCAACGTCTCCGTCGTGCACTCGCGCCACACGAAGTCGTTGCCGGGATCGGGCACGTCGACCTCGGGACTCTCCGGGTGGTCGGTCGCGACCGACGCGGGGTTGCCCTGTTCGTTCCGCACGACTGCGACGTCGGGTCGGACCGACGGACCGGCGCCGCAGGCGGCGACCGCCGATGCGACTGCGAGCCAACACACTGCGAGCACCCCGGATCTGCGCATGCGCACAGACTGCCAGGTGCGTGCGCCGACGTCGCGCACCGGTCGTCGTGTGGCGGTGTGGTGTACCGGTGGACGGTTCTCGGGGGGTGACGACCGCGTGAACGTCCTGTGAAGTAGGTCGCAATCCTCCGAGCTGTGCCGGATGTGTCATTCGCGGACCTTATCCTGGACAAATGCACGAACGTCTCGTCGATCGAAACCCGGTGGTTCCCGCAGATCAGCTCGTGGCGCAGATGGTGCCGCCCGCGATGTTCGACGACGTGAGCTTCGCCTCGTACATTCCCGACCCCAACGAGCCCAGCCAGGCCGCGGCCGTGGCCGCTGCAGAAGCGTTCGCCGCCAAGGTGGCGAAGATCCGCGGTGGCAAGCGCGGGCTGTTCGGACGGAAGGCGCCGTCGACGGGTGCGGGGCTGTATCTCGACGGCGGCTTCGGTGTCGGCAAGACCCACCTGCTCGCCTCGATCTTCCACAGTGCGCCTTCCCCGAAGGCATTCGGCACGTTCGTGGAGCTCACCCACGTGGTGGGCGCACTCGGCTTCAACAAGGCCGTCGAGGAACTGTCCACGCACAGTGTGCTGTGCATCGACGAGTTCGAACTCGACGATCCGGGTGACACGATGCTGGTGTCGCGACTGCTCACCGAGCTGTCGGCCCGCGGCGTCTCGATCGTCGCGACATCGAACACGCTTCCCGGTCAGCTCGGTGAGGGCAGGTTCGCGGCACAGGACTTCCTTCGCGAGATCAAGAAGCTCTCGTCGATCTTCGAGACGATCCGGGTCGACGGCCCCGACTACCGGCACCGCGATCTTCCTCCGGCGCCGGATCCGATCGCGGCCGAGGACCTGATCGAACGCGCCGAGAACACCCCGGGCGCGACACTCGACGATTTCGACGAACTCTGCGCACACCTGAGCACGCTGCACCCGTCGCGATACAACAAGCTCGTCGAGGGTGTCCGTGCCGTCTATCTGAACGGGGTGCATCCCGCGCAGGACCAGTCCGTCGCGCTTCGCCTGGTCGTGCTCGCCGACCGGCTCTACGACGCGAGCATCCCGGTGACCGTTGCCGGCGCCAAGCTGGACGAGATCTTCACGCCGGAGATGCTCGCCGGTGGCTACCGCAAGAAGTACCTGCGCGCCACGTCGCGTCTGCTGGCGCTGTCGCGGTTCGAGGTTGCGACGAGCTGAACGGGCGGGTGCCCGCCCGCGTCACAGGGTCCGCTGCATCACGTGGTCGGCGTGCGTCTGTGTTCCCACGACGAACGTGCGGGAGCCCACGACGGTGAATCCCTGTTTCGCGTAGAAGCGTTGCGCGCGCCCGTTCTGCCGGTTGACGCCGAGCCAGAGTCCGGAGCGACCCCTACTGCGCGCACACTCGACGATCGCGTCCATCAGGGCCGCGGCGACACCCGATCCGTGGGCGCCGGGCAGTACGTAGAGCTTGCTGATCTCCACGGACGGTGACGCGGTGATCGTCGCGCGGATCCCGGGATCGGTGGGGGGTGAGTCGACGGCCATGAGGTACCCGACGATCTCACCGTCCAGGCAGGCCTTGAACACGATCCGGAGAGGGTCGGTGAGGTAGTCGCCGAACCTCTCGGCGGAGAGTGTCTCGTCGACGAAGGACGCGATGTCCTCGCGGGTGGACCCGGGAGGACAGGCCAGCGGGAAGGTTGCAGCCGCGACATCGGCGACGGCCTCGGCGTCCCAGATGCCTGCACGCTCGACGATGACGGGGGAGCGGCCGCCGGTGGTGGTCGCGCTGCCGGTCGTGTTCATGCCACCAGTGAAGCAGGAGATCGCCTGCCGTGGCGTGGGGACCCGGTCCTCCCACCGACCCCGGATATGGCTGAACCCCAGCCTTGGATGGGGGGTCATGGCTGGGGTTCATTACCATCGGGGGGGATGGCGATTCCTACGATACATGAGGGATCCCTCAGGTTCCAAAACGGTGCGGTCACAGTTGCGTCACGCACTGTCACCCGGTTCGTGTCCGGTCCGCGCTTGCGTTGTCGTGGTCGACCGCGTAGCCTCGCCACCATGAAGCGCGTACTCGTAGTTCACCGCCGTAGCGGGGTCTGATTCGGACCGACCCCTCGCTGCGGGTCGTTGAGCTACGCGTCGGTCCTCCCTTCACGCGGAAGACCATCCCGATGAACGCCTTCATTTCCACCACTTCCTTCATTTCCGCCACCGTCGATTCCTGTCGCGGCGATTCCCACCGTGCACGCCCGGGTGATCCGTTCGAGGAGCGCTTCGGTTCCCCACTGCCGCGTGACCTGCGCACGGAGGCGGCGGGTTCGTCGTGGTCCGAGTTCTCCGCCACCTACGCGCCGCAGGGTGGGCCGCTGCGACTGGGCGGTTGGTCGCGTCGGGCACTGCCCGGCGGGTACAGCACGTTCGAGGCCACGATCGCGGTGGGACGCTCCATCACCACCGCGACGGCCACGGCCGGCGGTCCTGTCGGGGCCATGACCGGGATGCTCCACGATCTCGGGTACCGGCTCGAGATCCTGTCGTTCCACCGCCGCGACCTCGGCGACCGGTACGCGACGTTCATCCGCTGCGAGGCGGGCGACCACCGGATCTGGGCGATGGGCATGGCGGAGGATGCGACGGAATCGGCGCTGCGTGCGATGATCGCCGGCGTGAACCGGCTCCACGCGATGGACTGAATCCCCCGCAACGACACTGTCCCCCTTCGGAAACCGAAGGGGGACAGTGTCGTTCGTGGTGCGCGATACTGGGATTGAACCAGTGACCTCTTCCGTGTCAGGGAAGCGCTCTCCCGCTGAGCTAATCGCGCCGGCTCGTATTCGCCGGAGTGGAGCGGATGACGGGATTCGAACCCGCGACCCTCACCTTGGCAAGGTGATGCGCTACCAGCTGCGCTACATCCGCGTGTGCACGTTGGGGTACAGCTCGGGTCGACCCACGTGCTGGTCGATCCTGGTGCGCGATACTGGGATTGAACCAGTGACCTCTTCCGTGTCAGGGAAGCGCTCTCCCGCTGAGCTAATCGCGCGAGGTGGAGACGGGAATCGAACCCGTGTGCACGGCTTTGCAGGCCGTTGCCTCACCACTCGGCCACTCCACCGTAAAAGGTCGAGTCCAACCTCTCGAGCGGATGACGGGATTCGAACCCGCGACCCTCACCTTGGCAAGGTGATGCGCTACCAGCTGCGCTACATCCGCATTCGCACCGTGCGGCGTCGTGCTCTCCGTGGTGCGGTTCAGAACATTAGCCGACTATCGACGCAACACACAAATTGCCTGGTCATCGTACGAATCGATGCGTGCGTGGCAGGTCGGTTCGCTGATCGGTGGCGATGGTGCACCACCGGTGCGGTGGTCGCGGACTTCCCGACCCGGGTTCGCGGTCGGGTGTCCGGTGTCCCGCCGGCACCCCGGTGCCGCCGCGCGCGACGCGCGCGCGACACGCGCGGGCGAGATGGCGGTGTGCGGGAACGCACCCGACTCCGACCCGGCGGTGTCCTCCGGCTCGGGGCACTTCCGTTCGGGAGTGTCCACGCTGCCGAAAAGCCGTCCGACCTGGCGATTCGTGTTCGTCGCGAGAGCGTGTTAGTGTTCCATTCCGTTCGAGCCGCTGCGAAGCGGCACGGTCCCGTGGCTCAGTGGAAGAGCGTCCCGTTCACACCGGGGAGGTCGCTGGTTCGATCCCAGCCGGGACCACAGTAGACACCGAAGGGCACCCTGCACACAGGGTGCCCTTTTGCGTATCTTGGCGTGTAACTGTCGAGCAGGGTGAGGCGGATGTACCTCCGAGTGGATGTGCATACCGCGTCGTGCGGATGCTCGCGTACCCGAGTCCACGCGGCCGTCGACGTCCGCGATGTCCCGGCCGGGTGAACTGTGTGGTTCGAGGAGGATGACCGGATGAGTGTGGCCGAGGGTCGATGGCCGGTCGTGGGTGCGACCGGAGCGCGCTTCGGGTCGTCGCGTTCTCGTCACCGCGCGCGCAGGGACGATCTTGTATATTCGGCGGCCGACGAGTCGGTGAGGGTGCCGGACGCAGCCCAGGTGACGGAGTCCGTGTCGCCGGCGGAGACCGCCGGGGGGGATGTCACGCGCGGAGCGCACCGGATTGCGAACGGTGCCGTGCGCGTCAGGAACAGTGCGGGAGTCGAGGACATGGATCATCAGACATCGTCGTTCGTCCGGCCGTTCGTCATGAGCGGTGGACGGACCCGGGCCGAGGTGGAGCTGCCACTCGAGGCGCTCGTGTCGACAGTGGAGTCGGCGATGGGGGCCGACGGCGCGGGCCCCGTGCACGAACACCGGGTCGTGCTCGATCTGTGCCGTCATCCACGGTCGATCATGGAGGTCGCGGCGCTGGCAGGGATCCCGCTCGGTGTCGCCCGCGTTCTCGTCGGCGACCTCGCGGCCACCGGTGAGCTGACGGTGCACCGCACCGTCGATCGGGTGGGTCCCGGCGTCGACCTGCTCGAACGGGTTCTCACCGGACTGCACGAACTCTAGTCCGGGTACGGTCCGACTCGCGGGCTCCCTGCATTCGGTGCCCGCACGGTATGTCGATAGCATGGGGAGGTTGCCGACCCGCGTCGATGACGTGCCGGTGACGCCCCCAGACAGGCATCGAGCCGAGGAGTCCACCACAGTGACCACGCCCGCATCCGTGAAACCAGCCGTGCTCGTCCGGGTGCCCGCGGGAACCACTGCCGCGTCCGCCGTGCGCGAGGCCGGCCTGCCGGTCAAGGGCCCCGACGCGGTCGTCGTCGTCCGCGACACGGACGGTCAGCTCCGCGACCTCGCGTGGACGCCCGACTCCGACGTCGAGGTGGAAGCCGTCGCCGCCGACACCGATGACGGCCGCAGTGTCATCCGGCATTCGGCAGCCCACGTGCTCGCGCAGGCGGTGCAGCAGGAGTTCCCCGATGCCAAGCTGGGTATCGGGCCGCCGATCAAGGACGGTTTCTACTACGACTTCCAGGTCGACCGTCCCTTCACTCCCGACGATCTCGCGAAGCTCGAGAAGCGGATGAAGAAGATCGTCAAGGATTCGCAGCGGTTCTCCCGACGTGTCGTGGAGGATCTCGAGGCCGCCCGTGACGAACTGCGCGACGAGCCGTTCAAACTCGAGCTCATCGACGACAAGTCCGGGATCGACGATCCGGAGATCATGGAGGTCGGTGGCAAGGAACTGACCATCTACGACAATCTCAACCCGCGCACGGGCGAGATCGTGTGGAAGGATCTGTGCCGCGGCCCGCATCTGCCGACCACCAAGCACATCCCGGCGTTCAAACTCACCCGCAGCTCCGCGGCATACTGGCGCGGCGACCAGGACAACGCGGATCTGCAGCGCATCTACGGCACCGCCTGGGAATCCACCGAAGCCCTCGACCGGCACCTCGAACTCCTCGCCGAGGCGGAGCGACGCGACCACCGCCGACTCGGCGCCGAACTCGACCTGTTCTCCTTCCCCGACGAACTCGGTTCGGGCCTGCCGGTGTTCCATCCCAAGGGCGGCATCATCCGCCAGGAGATGGAGAACTACTCGCGTGAACGGCACGTCGAGGCCGGGTACGACTTCGTCAACACTCCGCACATCACCAAGGGGCACCTGTACGAGGTGTCCGGCCATCTGGACTGGTACCGAGACGGCATGTTCCCGGCGATGCACATCGACGAGGAGCGCGACGAGGACGGCGCGATCCGCAAGCCGGGTCAGGACTACTACCTCAAGCCGATGAACTGCCCGATGCACGACCTGATCTTCCGGTCGCGTGGGCGCTCCTACCGCGAGTTGCCGCTGCGGATGTTCGAGTTCGGGTCCGTCTATCGGTACGAGAAGTCCGGTGTCGTGCACGGACTCACCCGCGTGCGCGGCATGACGCAGGACGACGCGCACATCTTCTGCACCCCCGAGCAGATGCGCGACGAACTCACCTCGGTTCTCGAGTTCATCCTGGACGTGCTGAAGGACTACGGTCTCGACGACTACTACCTCGAGCTGTCGACGAAGAACCCGAAGAAGTTCGTCGGTAGCGACGAACTGTGGGACACGGCCACCGAGACACTGCGGGAGGTCGGGGAGGCGTCCGGACTGCACCTCGTTCCGGATCCGGGCGGAGCCGCCTTCTACGGCCCGAAGATCTCCGTCCAGGTCAACGATGCGCTGGGTCGCAACTGGCAGATGTCGACGATCCAACTCGACTTCAACCTGCCCGAACGGTTCGAACTCGAATACACCGGCACCGACGGTGCGAAGCATCGGCCCGTCATGATCCACCGCGCACTGTTCGGTTCGATCGAGCGGTTCTTCGGTGTGCTCACCGAGCACTACGCGGGCGCGTTCCCGGCGTGGCTGTCACCGGTACAGGTGGTGGGAATTCCCGTCGCCGAGAACTTCGCCGACCACCTCCTGGATGTCTCGCGGAAGTTGAAGGCCGAGGGGATCCGCGCCGAGGTGGACCTCAGCGACGACCGAATGCAGAAGAAGATCCGCACCCACACCACCCAGAAGGTGCCGTTCATGCTGCTCGCCGGCGAACGGGACGTCGACGCGGGCGCGGTGAGCTTCCGTTTCCGTGACGGCACCCAGGTCAACGGCGTACCCGTCGACGACGCCGTGCGCATCGTCACGGACTGGGTACGCCGCCGCGACAACGCGTCTCCCACCGCGGACCTGGTGCGTCCCACCGAACAGGGAGCCGATTCTTGAGCGGCGAGGGACTGCGGGGCGAGACGCCCGACGCGATGATCGACCGCGGGGCCGGTGATCCCGACCACCTGCAGCGGCTGTGGTCGCCCCACCGGATGTCGTACATCACCGAATCGCCGAGCGTTCGCAGCGAGCCGTACGAGCCGTTCACCGACATCCCGAAGATGCCCGACGAGGAAGGTCTCGTGGTGGCGCGCGGACAGTCGGTGTACGCGGTGCTGAACCTGTACCCGTACAACCCGGGCCACCTCATGGTGGTGCCCTACCGGAGGGTCGCCAACCTCGAGGACCTGACCGTCGAGGAGAGCACCGAACTGATGGCATTCGCGCAGCGGGCGTTGCGCGTGATCAAGCGGGTGTCACGGCCCCACGGCTTCAACGTCGGTCTCAACCTCGGTGCGGCCGCCGGCGGATCGCTGTCGGAACATCTGCACCTGCACGTCGTGCCCCGCTGGGGCGGGGACGCCAATTTCATCACCGTGCTCGGCGGTTCGAAGGTGATGGTGCAACTCCTGCGCGACACCCGAGCCCTGCTGGCGTCGGCATGGGACGAGTGACTGCGGAGACCCGGCGGTCGAGGGGGGTCGGATCATGCTGAGTTTCTTCGGGCGCGCGTCGGTGTCGAAGGTCACCGCACCGCTCGGTCGCGCCCTGATCCGGACGGGGCTCACCCCGGACGCGGTCACCGTCATCGGCACCGTCGCGTCGATCGCCGCGGCCGTCACGCTCTTCCCCAGCGGACACCTGTTCTGGGGGACGATGGTGATCTGGCTGTTCGTGATGTTCGACATGCTCGACGGTGCGATGGCGCGGGCACGCGGTGGCGGAACCCGCTTCGGTGCCGTACTCGACGCCACCTGTGATCGTGTCGCGGACGGCGCGATCTTCGCGGGCCTCGCGTGGTGGGCCGTCTACCACGAACAGAGCCGGTACCTGTTCGTCGGAACCCTGATCTGCCTCGTGACCTCCCAGGTCATCTCGTATGCGAAGGCACGCGCCGAGGCCAGCGGCCTGTCCGCCGACGGGGGGCTCATCGAACGCCCCGACAGACTCGTGATCGTGCTCGTCGGGGCCGGGTTCACCGGACTCGGTGTCGACTGGGCGATCCACGTGGCGATGTGGGTGCTCGCGGCCGGTTCGGTGATCACCGTGTTCCAGCGTGTGCTCGCGGTGCGCAGTTCACCGGGCGCCCGCGAGCTGTTGCCGATCGGCCCGCCGCCCACATCCGACGACGAGGACGAGAGCGGGAACCGATGACCCTTGCCGATCATCTCACCGACCTGGGTTACGCAGCCGGATGGCGGATCGTGCGGTGGCTGCCGGACCGCACCGCCACCGCGCTGTTCGACGCCGGGGCGGACCTCGCCGCACGACGCGGCGGCGGCCCGCAGCAGCTGCGCCGCAACCTCGCCCGGGTGATCGGGGTCCCGCCGGACGAGGTGTCCGACGAACTCGTCCGTGCGTCGGTCCGTTCGTACGCGCGCTACTGGCGGGAATCGTTCCGGCTCCCGTCGATGGACCTGGATGCGACGGCCGCGTCGATCAGCGCGTCCATCGAAGGCCGCGAACACATCGATGCGGCGCTCGCCGCCGGGAGAGGCGCGATCCTGGCCCTGCCGCACAGCGGGAACTGGGATCTCGCCGGAGTGTGGTGTGCCCGCACCTACAACGGTTTCTCGACCGTCGCGGAACGCTTGCGTCCCGAATCGCTGTTCCAGCGCTTCGTCGCCTACCGTGAAAGTCTCGGGTTCGAGGTATTTCCTCTCTCCGGTGGCGAGACACCGCCGTTCGTGGAACTGTCCGCGCGCCTGCGCGACAATCGCGTCGTGTGCCTGCTCGGCGAACGCGATCTCGCACGCAGGGGCGTGCCCGTGACCTTCTTCGGCGAACCGACCCGGATGCCGGCCGGTCCGGCGCGGCTCGCCGTCGACACCGGCGCGGCACTGCTGCCGGTGCATTGCTGGTTCACCGACGACGGATGGGGCTTCCGCGTGCACCCCGAGGTCGACGTCGAGGACGGCGTGGCATCCGCGACGCAGTCCCTGGCCGACCACTTCGCAAGGGACATCGCCGAGCATCCCGCCGACTGGCACATGCTGCAGCCGCTGTGGCTGAGCGACCTGTCGGAAGCTCGCCGCGCCCGGATGGAGGCGTGACCGTGAGAATCGGCATGGTCTGCCCGTACTCCTTCGACGTTCCGGGCGGCGTGCAGGCCCACGTCGTCGATCTCGCGCAGGTACTGATCGCCCGCGGCCACGAGGTCAGCGTGCTGGCGCCTGCCTCGGACGCGACGGAACTGCCCGACTTCGTGGTCTCCGCCGGCCGTGCCGTGGCGATCCCCTACAACGGGTCGGTCGCGCGCCTGAGTTTCGGGCCCGTGTCCTATTCACGGGTGCGGCGCTGGATCAACGACAACGACTTCGACGTCCTGCACATCCACGAACCGAACGCGCCGAGCCTGTCGATGCTCGCGCTGAAGATCGCCGAGGGACCCATCGTCGCGACGTTCCACACATCGACGACGAAGTCGTTGGTGCTGAGCACCTTCCAGGGCGTGCTACAGCCGTTCCTGGAGAAGATCAGCGGGCGTATCGCGGTGTCGGAGCTCGCACGACGATGGCAGGTCACGTCCCTCGGTGCCGACGCCGTGGAGATCCCCAACGGGGTGGACGTACCGTTCTTCCGGCACGCGCCGCTGCTACCGGGGTACCCGCGCGAAGGTCGGTCCGTGCTCTTCCTCGGCAGATTCGACGAACCGCGCAAGGGCATGGCGGTGTTGCTCGGCGCGCTGCCCGCGCTCGTGGCCCGGCACCCGGACATCGAAGTGCTCGTCGTCGGCCGAGGTGACGAGGATCGGCTGCGCCGGGAGGCCGGACCTCACGCCCGGCATCTGCGTTTCCTCGGCCAGGTCGACGACGACGAGAAGGCTTCGGCGATGCGCAGTGCCGATGTGTACTGCGCCCCGAATCTCGGCGGCGAGAGCTTCGGCATCGTGCTCGTCGAGGCACTCGCCGCGGGTACCGCGGTCGTCGCCTCCGAACTCGACGCCTTCCGGCGGGTGCTGCGCGACGGCCGCGCCGGTGTACTCGTCCCGGTGGGTGCCTCCGACGCCCTCGCCGGCGGGATCCTTCAGGTCCTCGACGACGATGATCGCCGCCGCGCGCTGGCCGATGCCGGATCGCAGATCGTCGAGGTGTACGACTGGCCGGTCGTCGCCGATCAGATCCTGCGCGTGTACGAGACGGTCACCGTCGGTGCCGGCCGTGTCCGGGAGGTCCGCTCGTGACCCTGAGCGCGGTGACGATACTCGCCCTTGCCCTCGTCGCAGCCGTGGTCGTCCTCCTCGGCCTGTGGGTGTACTCGACGGCGAACCGGCTCGATCGGCTGCATGTGCGGTCGGACCTGTCGTGGCAGGCTCTCGATGCGGCGCTCGCCCGCCGTGCCGTGGTGGTGCGCAGCATCGCCGCGTCGATGCCGATGTCGGACGGTCGGCGGCTCGCGGCGCTCGCCGACCGGGCCGAACGCGCGGACAGGGCGGGCCGGGAGAGCGCCGAGAACGACCTGTCCGGCGCACTGGCCGCGTTGGATGTGGAACGGCTGCGGCCGCAGCTCGTCGCGGAACTCGCCGACGCGGAGGCGCGGGTACTCATCGCGCGCCGGTTCCACAACGACGCGGTGCGCGACACCCTGGCACTGCGGACACGGCGTCCCGTGCGCTGGCTGCATCTCGGTGGCACCGCACCGCTGCCCACGTATTTCGAGATCGCCGAGCGCACAGTGGCGGCATCGGCATCGGCGCCGGCCGCGTCACCGGCGGTGGCGCCGGACGCACCGACACCGCAGGTGGGCCCGGACACGCCGAGGACATCCGCGCGGGTTGTGATGCTCGATGAGCACGGCCGGGTCCTGCTGCTGCGCGGACACGATCCGGCGCGTCCGCGGATCGAGTTCTGGTTCACGGTCGGGGGAGCGGTGGAAGCGGGGGAACAGTTGCGGGACGCCGCGGTCCGTGAGATCGAGGAGGAGACCGGTCTGCGCGTCGATCCCGACGATCTGGTCGGGCCGCTCTGGCGTCGGGTGGCGGTGTTCCCGTTCGACGGCGAGACCCTCCGTTCCGAAGAACTGTTCTTCGTCGTGCAGGGCCGTGCGTTCGAACCGGGTGTGGCCGGATTCACCGAGCTGGAAGTGCGCATGGGACTCGAACACAGGTGGTTCGATGCCGACGAGCTGCGCGAGGTGATCCGTGCGGGAGAAGCGGTGTATCCGCAGGATCTGCCGGAACTCCTCGACGAGGCCGGCGCAGCCGCGCGGTCCAGGACGGCGCCACAGGTCCGCGCGATCAGCTGACCACCGAACCGGGTGCTCGGTCGGTGGGGCGGCCAGGCCACTGCTGCGCGACTGGCTATGGGCCCGCCGGGCGCCGTCACCATAGGCTCGGCGAGTCGGGCGTGCGCACGCATCCCGACGTTCGTCAACGGTCGTCACTGTCAGGAGTTCAAGCTGTGAGCACCCCCGAAAACGCACCCGTCACCGGCACCGCCCGCGTCAAGCGAGGGATGGCGGAGATGCTCGAGGGCGGGGTGATCATGGACGTGGTCACACCGGAGCAGGCGAAGATCGCCGAGGACGCCGGTGCCGTCGCGGTCATGGCACTCGAGCGGGTCCCCGCCGATATCCGCGCGCAGGGCGGTGTCTCGCGGATGAGCGATCCGGACATGATCGCGGGCATCATCGACGCCGTGTCCATCCCCGTGATGGCCAAGGCACGTATCGGCCATTTCGTGGAGGCGCAGATTCTGCAGGCGCTCGGCGTCGACTACATCGACGAATCCGAGGTCCTCACCCCCGCCGACTACGAGAACCACATCGACAAATGGCAGTTCACCGTGCCCTTCGTGTGCGGTGCGACCAACCTCGGTGAGGCGCTGCGGCGCATCAACGAGGGTGCCGCGATGATCCGATCCAAGGGTGAGGCCGGCACCGGTGACGTCTCGAACGCGACCACCCACATGCGCCGGATCCGCCAGGAGATCCGCCGGCTGACGTCGCTGCCCGAGGACGAGCTGTACGTGGCGGCCAAGGAACTGCAGGCGCCCTTCGACCTCGTCGTCGAGGTCGCGAAGTCGGGCCGGCTTCCCGTCACGCTGTTCACCGCGGGTGGGATCGCCACCCCCGCCGACGCCGCGATGATGATGCAGCTCGGCGCCGAGGGCGTGTTCGTGGGGTCGGGAATCTTCAAGTCCGGCAACCCTGCCCAGCGGGCGGCGGCGATCGTCAAGGCCACTACCTTCCACGACGATCCGGAGATGCTCGCGAAGATCTCCCGCGGACTCGGCGAGGCGATGGTGGGAATCAACGTCGACGACATCCCGGTTCCGCACCGGCTCGCCGAACGCGGTTGGTGACCACAACCGTCGGCATCGGCCGCCGCAGCGGGATCCGCGCGGTTCGGGGTGACACCTGCGACTAGCCTTCTGCCTCAGACACAGAGGAAGGCTTCCGCATGGCGAAGATCGAACAGATCCTGGAACTCGAACGGATCGAGGAGAACATCTTCCGGGGCATCGCGACCGAGACCCTGCTGCCCCGCACGTTCGGCGGTCAGGTGGCGGGGCAGTCGCTGGTCTCGGCGGTCCGCACCGTCGTCCCCGAATATCACGTGCACTCGCTGCACGGATACTTCATCCGACCCGGCAACCCCACCAAGGGAATCGTCTACCAGGTCGAGAGGATGCGGGACGGCCGGTCGTTCTGCACGCGGCGGGTGACCGCTGTGCAGGACGGGCACGCGATCTTCACGATGTCGGCCTCGTTCCACGTCGGTGACCACGGCATCGAGCACCAGGACTCGATGCCGACGGTCCCCGCGCCGGAGGAACTGCCCGACGCCAAGGACACGCTGGTCGAGACCGACGCGGACTATGCGTGGGCGCACCGCGAGTGGTCGGACTGGGATCTGCGTTTCGTCCCGCGGGACCGGATGGCACCCGCACCGGGCCGCGCCGCGCGCCAGCAGGTGTGGTTCCGATCCCGTGATGCACTGCCCGACGACGGCGTGTTCCACGTGTGCACCCTGGCGTACATGAGCGACATGACGCTCCTCGGATCGGCGAGCGTGGCGCATCCGGAGGAGAAGACCCAGGGGGCGTCGCTCGATCACGCGATGTGGTTCCTCCGCCCGTTCCGCGCCGACGACTGGTTGCTGTACGACCAGACATCACCGTCGGCGGGGTTCGGGCGTGCCCTGACCCAGGGGCGCATCTTCGACAGACACGGCAACATGGTCGCCGCGGTGGTCCAGGAGGGCATGGCCCGCTACCTGCGCGAACCCTGACGCACGGCGACCGCGACAAGTGAGGACACGGACAGTGCACACACCCACCATCGGCGTGCTCGCCCTCCAGGGCGACGTACGGGGCCATCGAGCGGCCCTCGAGGCGGCCGGTGCCCGCACGATCGGGGTTCGGCGGGCGAGCGAACTCGACGACATCGACGGGATCGTGTTGCCCGGCGGCGAATCGACCACGATGAGCCGCCTGCTGCGCGTGTTCGATCTGCTCGAACCGTTACGGGCCCGGCTGAAGAACGGCATGCCCGCATTCGGATCGTGTGCGGGCATGATCCTGTTGGCGACCGAGGTGCTCGACACTCGGCCCGACGCCGAGCATCTCGACGCGCTCGACATCACCGTGCGGCGCAACGCGTTCGGACGTCAGGTCGACTCGTTCGAAGCCGATCTGGACGTGGCGGGTGTCGACGGTGGACCGATGCGTGCGGTGTTCATCCGGGCGCCGTGGGTCGAGCGGGTCGGGGCGGACGTGGAGGTACTCGCGACGGTGCCCGCGGGCCCCGCGGCCGGGCGTGTCGTCGCGGTCCGGCAGGGCCCGGTCGTGGCCACGTCGTTCCATCCGGAGGTCACCGGGGACCGGCGCATCGCACGGATGTTCGTGGACACCGTCCGGTCGGACCGGGGCGCGGGTGGGTAGAATCGTCCTCCCACAGTGTCGGTGCGAGCCGACCAGACCTCGCCGGAAGGGGCTCGAAGCGAATGAGCGGCCACTCCAAATGGGCCACCACCAAGCACAAGAAGGCGGTCATCGACGCCAAGCGCGGCAAGATGTTCGCGAAACTCATCAAGAACATCGAGGTGGCCGCCCGTACGGGCGGTGGTGATCCGGCGGGCAACCCGACGCTCTACGACGCCATCCAGAAGGCCAAGAAGAGTTCGGTTCCCAACGACAACATCGAGCGCGCCCGCAAACGCGGTGGCGGCGAGGAGGCCGGCGGAGCCGACTGGCAGACGATCACCTACGAGGGCTACGGGCCGAACGGTGTCGCACTGCTCATCGAGTGCCTGACCGACAACCGGAACCGCGCTGCCGGTGAGGTGCGCACGGCGATGACCCGCAACGGCGGGAACATGGCGGATCCGGGTTCGGTCGCCTACCTGTTCACCCGCAAGGGCGTGGTGGTGCTCGAGAAGAACGGGCGCGGCGAGGACGAACTGCTCGAGGTGGTGCTCGACGCCGGCGCGGAGGAGATCAACGACCTCGGGGACAGCTTCGAGATCGTCTCCGAGGCGTCCGACCTCATCGCGGTGCGCACGGCGCTCGTCGATGCCGGCGTCGACTACGACTCCGCCGATCCCGACTTCCGGGCGTCCGTGGAGGTGCCCGTCGACGTCGAGGGCGCACGCAAGGTCTTCAAGCTCGTCGACGCCCTCGAGGACTGCGACGACGTCCAGAACGTCTACACGAATGTCGACGTCTCCGACGAGGTTCTCGCCGAACTCGACGCCTGATGTACCGCGGCGGCGGCCCGGCGCGTGTCGGCGCCGCCGCGGAGGTGACCGTTCCGATATGCTCTCGAACAACTGTTCGTAGCGTGTGAGGGGTGTGCCGGGTGCGTGTGATGGGTGTCGACCCCGGTCTGACGCGATGCGGTTTCGGTGTCGTCGACACCGGCCGCGGCCGCGAGGTCGTCCCCGTCGCGGTCGACGTGATCCGCACCCCGGTCGACGACGACCTGGCGGTGCGACTGCTCGCGATCGCCGATGCCGCGGATGTGTGGCTCGATCGGTACCACCCCGACGTCGTCGCCGTCGAACGGGTGTTCTCCCAGCACAACGTCCGCACGGCGATGGGCACCGCGCAGGCCGGGGGAGTGGTGGCCCTCGCTGCCGCCCGCCGTGGGATTCCCGTGATGTTCCATACGCCGAGCCAGGTCAAGTCCGCCGTCACCGGGAACGGTGGCGCCGACAAGAAGCAGGTGACCGCGATGGTCACCCGCATTCTCGGTCTCGACGCCCCGCCGCGGCCCGCCGACGCCGCCGACGCCCTGGCGTTGGCGATCTGCCACTGCTGGCGCGCGCCGATGCTGGCACGCATGGCGGCGGCCGAGGCAGCCGCGGCAGAACAGAAGCGACGCTACGAGGCGCGGTTGCGTGAGCAGGCCGCCGCGCGGAAGGCAGGTGCACGGTGATCGCCTCGGTACGGGGAGAGGTGCTCGAGATCGCCCTCGACCACGTGGTCGTCGAATCGGCCGGTGTCGGCTACCGGGTCAACGCGACCCCCGCCACCCTGGCCGCGCTGCGTCGCGGCGAGGAAGCTCGGCTGGTGACGGCGATGATCGTGCGTGAGGACTCGATGACCCTCTACGGTTTCGCGGATCCCGCGGCCCGCGACCTCTTCGGACTGTTGCAGACGGTGTCCGGTGTCGGCCCGCGGCTGGCCATGGCGACGCTGGCCGTACTCGAACCCGACGCGTTGCGGGCCGCTCTCGCGGACGGCAACACCGCAGCCCTCACGCGGGTACCCGGAATCGGTAAACGCGGTGCCGAACGCATGATCGTCGAACTGCGGGACAAGGTGACCGCGTTCGCCGGCGCGGCCGAACAACCGGCCGCGATTCCGGGAGGGTCCCCCGTCCGTGACCACGTGATCGAGGCTCTGGTGGGACTCGGGTTCCCGGCCAAACAAGCGGAGCAGTCCACGGATACCGTTCTAGCAGCGGATCCCGCCGCCGACACCTCCGCGGTTCTGCGGGCGGCGCTGTCGACGCTGGGTAGGTCACGGTGACCGACGATCCGGCTCTCCCCCCCGACCATTCGTTCCACGACGATTCCGGTCCGTCCCCGGTCACCGCCGCGTTCACCGCGTCCGACGGTGAGATCGAGGCGAGCCTGCGACCGAAGAATCTCGACGATTTCATCGGCCAGGCACGGGTCCGCGAGCAACTCCAACTCGTCCTGCGTGCCGCGAAGATGCGGGGAGGCACCCCCGATCACATTCTCCTGTCGGGCCCGCCGGGCCTCGGCAAGACCTCGATGGCGATGATCATTGCAGCCGAACTCGGATCATCGCTGCGGTTGACGTCCGGTCCCGCTCTCGAACGGGCCGGCGACCTCGCGGCGATGCTGTCGAACCTCGTCGAAGGTGACGTCCTGTTCATCGACGAGATCCACCGCATCGCCCGGCCCGCCGAGGAGATGCTGTACCTGGCGATGGAGGACTTCCGGGTCGACGTGGTCGTCGGCAAGGGACCCGGCGCGACGTCGATTCCCCTCGAGGTGGCCCCGTTCACCCTCGTCGGTGCGACGACGCGCTCCGGCGCGCTGACCGGACCGCTGCGCGATCGGTTCGGATTCACGGCGCACATGGACTTCTACGACACACCGGAGCTGCACCGCATTCTGCAGCGCTCGGCTCGTCTCCTCGGCATCACCCTGCACGAGGACGCGAGTCTGGAGATCGCCGGCCGTTCGCGCGGCACACCGCGCATCGCGAATCGTCTCCTCCGGCGTGTACGCGACTACGCCGACGTGCGGGCCGACGGTGTCGTGACCCGGGAGATCGCGCAGGCAGCGCTCGAGGTGTACGACGTGGACCCGGTCGGCCTCGATCGGTTGGACCGCGCGGTTCTGGGTGCGCTGGTGCGTAGCTTCGGTGGCGGTCCCGTCGGTGTGTCGACCTTGGCGGTCGCGGTCGGTGAGGAACCCGCCACCGTGGAGGAGGTGTGTGAACCGTTCCTCGTGCGCGCCGGAATGGTCGCGCGTACACCCCGCGGACGTGTCGCGACCCAGGCTGCGTGGTTCCAGCTCGGATTGACCCCGCCGCCGGACGCGGCGGCGGGAGGGATCGAGGTGCGGGCCCGCGAACCGCAGCTCGAGACGTTCGACGAGTGAGCATCGCGGACCGCGGGCCGGGGTGCGGGGCGTACGGTCGGCGGGCGGATGATGGCACACTGGACTACTGCGTCGGTCCGCGGAGGCCGAGCACGACGTCGCGACGGCCCCGGACCGGCGCGATACCGTTACGACCCGAGGACTGACTTCAACGATGGAACTGCTCTTCCCACTCCTGATTCTCGCTCTGCTGGTGCCCACCTTCCTCGGTGTTCGGCGCCAGAAGAAGGAGATGCAGAAGGTGGCCGAACTCCAGGACTCGCTGCGCGTCGGGGATCGGGTCACGACGACCGCGGGTCTGCACGCCACCATCACGGCGCTGTCGGACGACACCGTCGACCTCGAGATCGCGCCCGGCGTGGTGACCGTGTGGTCGCGCGCGGTGGTGCGTGAACGCCTCGACGAGCCCACCGGCGACGTCGCCGACGACAGCGGTTCCGTCTCGCTGGGCAAGGACGACCCCACCCCGCCGGGGGACCGCCCGATCGAGCACTGACCCCGGATCGAGCACCGACCCGGATCGAGCACCGACGACGTGCGGGGCGCCGATCGGACGGCGCCTGCACATCCGCTCGGCTTGTCCGCACCGACCGTGCGGTGGGCGCCGGAGGATCCCGGTGCCGGCCCCACCACGCCCGGGCGAGTTCGACCACCGACCCACTCACTCGTATCGAGGAGATTGACAGACCGTGGCACCTTCCAACGGATCGGTGCATCCCGCGCGCTCTCTCGCCGTGTTCGGCGTGATCCTCGCGGCTCTGTATGCACTGGTCTTCTTCACCGGGGACAAATCACCCACCCCGAAGCTCGGCATCGATCTGCAGGGCGGCACGCGCGTGACGCTCACCGCCCGAACTCCGGACGGGAGCAGCCCGAGCCAGGACAGCCTGAGACAGGCCCAGCAGATCATCGAGACCCGCGTCAACGGGCTGGGTGTCTCGGGGTCGGAGGTGATCATCGACGGAGACAACCTCGTGATCACCGTTCCCGGCGACGACAGTGCCCAGGCGAAGACCCTCGGCCAGACGGCACGCCTGTACATCCGCCCGGTGGTGTCGGGGCCGTTCGATGCGGCCGCCGTCGCGCAGCAACGGGACGTCATGGCGAACGAGGGGGCTGCGGGCGCGCCGGAAGGCGAGGCGCCCCCGGGCGGGGAGACCGTGCCCGACGAGGCGCCGGCGGACACCCCGGAGCCTGCGGACACCCCGGAACCACAGGGACGGCCGTTCCCGGCGCAGGATCCCACCGACGCCCCGGTGGCGCCGACGGACGGAACCGAGGTTCCCGCTCCCGACACACCGTCGACCGGGACACCCGCGGACGAACCCGAACTGACGCCGCAGGAACAGAGCGCGGCCGACATCGCCGCGGCCAAGGCCACCCGGCAGAGCACCGACCCGGCCGTGCAGGAACAGGCGATCCTCGCCATGGACTGTGGTGCCCCCGACCCGCTCGCCGGCAACGACGACCCCACCCTTCCGCTGATCGCGTGCGCGTCCGACGGCACCTCGATCTACGTGCTCGGACCGAGCATCATCGACGGTCAGCAGATCGACGACGCGACCTCCGGGTACAACAGCCAGCAGTCCCGCTACGAGGTCAGCCTGACGTTCGACAGCGAGGGCAGCAACACCTGGGCGCAGTTCACCGCGGCGAACATCGGCAGCAACGCGGCGTTCGTGCTCGACTCGAAGGTCGTCAGCGCACCGGTCATCCAGGGGGCCACCCCGGCGGGTAGCGCCACCTCGATCTCGGGGACGTTCACCCAGACGCAGGCGACCGAGCTCGCGAACACCCTCAAGTACGGTTCGCTGCCGCTGTCGTTCACCGCGTCCGAAGCCGAGACCGTGTCGGCGACCCTCGGTCTGGCCTCCCTCGAAGCGGGCCTGATCGCGGGTGCCGTCGGTCTCCTGCTCGTGCTCCTGTTCTGCCTGGTCTACTACCGGATGCTCGGTCTGCTCACCGCGTTGTCTCTGGTGCTGTCGGGTCTTGCGGTCTACGCGGTGATGGTGCTGCTCGGTCGATACATCGGGTTCACCCTCGACCTCGCGGGCATCGCCGGGCTGATCATCGGCATCGGTATGACCGCCGACTCGTTCGTGGTGTTCTTCGAACGGATCAAGGACGAGATCCGGGAGGGCCGTAGCTTCCGCTCGGCCGTTCCGCGCGGCTGGGCCCGTGCACGGCGCACCATCCTGTCCGGCAACGCGGTCAGCTTCATCGCTGCCGCCGTGCTGTACATGCTGGCGGTCGGGCAGGTCCGTGGATTCGCCTTCACACTCGGCCTGACCACGATCCTCGACGTCGTGGTCGTCTTCCTCGTCACCGCGCCGCTGGTACACCTGGCGTCGAAGTCGAAGGCGTGGTCCAAGCCGAGCATGAACGGACTCGGCGCGATTCAAGAGGTGGCGCGTGAGCGCCGGCTGGCTGCGACAGCCGCGAAGGAGCTGTGACGATGACCGACACGACAGCCACGGCCACGGCCACGCCGCGGCACGGATGGTTCGCCGGCCTCTACACCGGCACCGGGGCGTTCGAGATCGTCGGCCGCCGCAAGCGTTACTACCTCATCACCGGTGCGATCGTCCTGATCGCGCTGCTGAGCATGCTGGTCCGCGGATTCACGTGGGGCATCGACTTCGAGGGTGGTACCCGGATCCAGATGCCGACGGTCGCCGGCGCCACCGTCGACGACGTCGAGACGGTGTTCAGCGACACCGTCGGATTCGAGCCGGAAGCGGTGCAGACCGTCGGTTCCGGTGACGCCGCGAGCTTCCAGATCCGATCGCAGGCCCTCGACGCCGAGCAGGTCGCATCGGTGCAGACGGCCCTGTTCGAGGAGTTCGGGCCGCTCGGGTCCGACGGCGAGCCGAGCCGCAACGCCATCAGCGTGGCCGACGTCAGTGAGACGTGGGGCGGGCAGATCACCCAGAAGGCGTTGATCGCCCTCGTGGTGTTCCTCGTGATCGTCAGCGTGTACATCGCCGTGCGCTACGAGCGGGACATGGCGATCGCGGCGATCGCGGCACTGTTCTTCGACGTGATCGTCACGGCGGGCGTGTACGCGCTCGTCGGTTTCGAGGTCACCCCGGCCACGGTCATCGGTCTGCTCACCATCCTCGGTTTCTCGCTGTACGACACGGTCGTCGTGTTCGACAAGGTCGAGGAGAACACCCGCGGCATCCTCCATCTTCGCCGCCGCACCTACGCCGAACAGGCCAATCTGGCCGTCAACCAGACTCTGATGCGGTCGATCAACACCACGATCATCTCGGTGTTGCCGGTGATCGCGCTGATGGTGGTCGCGGTGTGGTTGCTCGGCGTCGGAACGCTCAAGGACCTCGCGCTCGTTCAGCTCGTCGGGATCGTCGTCGGTGCGTACTCGTCGGTGTTCTTCGCGACCCCGCTGCTGGTGACGCTCAAGGAGTGGCGTGGCCCGGTCGCGAAGCACACGCGTAAGGTGCTCGCCAAGCGAGCCGAGGTCGCCGCGCGCGGCACCGACGAGCCCGTCGTCGTCGCATCGGCCGGTGGCCCGGCCGTCACGGTGGTTCCGGCACGGAATCCGGGCACCGCGTCGCGCGGTCCGTCACCCGTGACCCCGAGACCCGGCGCGCGACCCACCGGAAAGCGTGCCCGGAAGAGGACCTGACATGGCGATCGAAGGCAACGAGCGGGCGGGGGCCGGCCAGCGCCGGCGAACCTGGCGGACCGTGGTCGGCGCGACAGCGCTCGCCGCGGTCGCGGCCTCGGGGGTCGTTGCGTGCGGAAGCGCCGACGAGCCCCTGCCGTCGATCGGATACGCGATCGACGGACCGGTGACGAGCTACAACGCGAACACCGTCGACGGCGCCGCGTCCGGTGCACGGCAGGCGTTGACCCGGGTGCTGCCCGGATTCGGGTACATCGGTCCTGCCGGCCGCGTTGTCGCCGACACCGACATCGGTACCGCCGAAGCCGTGCCGGGCGACCAGCTGACCGTGGAGTACCGGTTGGCGCCGGACTCGGTGTACTCGGACGGTGTGCCGATGTCGTGCGACGATCTGGTGCTCACCTGGGCAGCGTCGAGCGGCCGGTTCACCGAACCCGACGACACCGGTGCGCAGGAGAATCTCTTCCACGCCGCGCGGCGAGGCGGGTACGCCGACATCGAACGGATCGACTGCACGGCAGGTTCGAAGGACGCCACCGTGGTGTTCCGCGCCGGGCGGGGTGACACCGACTGGAAGTCGCTGTTCGGAGCCACCGAGCTCATGCCGTCGCACGTCGTGGCGAGCAGGACTGGTGTGTCCGATCTGGTCGGTGTGCTCACTCGTGACGACCGGGACGCGGTGCGTGCGATCGCCGAGTTCTGGAACACCGGCTGGGACCTGACGCCGGGATCACTCGATCCTGCACTGCTGCCGGCTTCCGGTCCGTATCGGATCGAGTCGTACACGGTCGAGGACGGGCTGGTGCTCGTCGCGAACGAGCGCTGGTGGGGAAACCGGCCGGCCACCGACCGGATCGTCGTGTGGCCCCGCGGCACCGACGCCGCCGCGGCCGTGGCGGACGGCCGCGTCCAGGTGGTCGATGTCGGTCAGGGGGCTCTCGACCTCGTTCCGGGCCTGCCCGACTCGGTGGAGCCGGCGACGGAGGCGTCCCGGAACCTCGAACAACTCGTCCTGTCGACGACCGGGGTGTTCTCGTCGCCGACGGCGCGTCGCGCTCTGGCGTCCTGCGTGCCGCGAGCCCGACTGGCCGACGAGTTGGGGTCGTCGGGCGAACCCGTCGACTCCCGCCTGCTACCCCCCGACTCACCGTTGTATCCGAGGGTCGTGGAGCCCGCGCAACGGTACGCGAACGTCGATGTCGACATGGCCCGCAGCGAGCGGGAATCGTCCGGTCAGGAACGGATGGAGGTACGCATCGGCTACGTGGCGCCGGACGCGCGGCGTGCGCGCACCGTGGAACTGATCGCGGAATCCTGCCGTGATGCGGGTATCGACGTGGTCGATGCCGGTGTCGACTCCTTCGTCCCGTCCGCGCTCGGCCGGGATGTCGACGCGGTACTGGCGGGGACGGCTGCGGCAACGGGTGCGGGTGGAAGCGCCGACATGGAGGATGCGCGGGGCGCGTTGCGCTCCGGTGCCGGCAGCAATGTCGGGGGCTACGCGAACGGGCGCGTCGACGAACTGCTCGACGGCCTGCTCGTCGCCGGTGACAACGCGACCGTGTCGAACCTGGCCTCGGAGGCCGAACGTATCCTGTGGGACGAGATGCCGACGGTGCCGCTGTTCCTGCAACCGCGCACGATCGGATTCGAGCGGGGTATGGTCGCGGCGGAACCGAACCCGACGACCGCGGGTGCGGGTTGGAACATGGACCGGTGGATACTCAGAGGGTGAACGTTCGACATTCCGCCGACCCCGACCTGATCCTCGACGCAGCCGCGCACGTGGCCGCCAACACCCGCTGGGTGGACGACTTCCCCGACGCAGGTGTCCGATTTGCCGACCTCACCCCGGTTTTCGCGGACGGTCCCGCGTTCGCGGCGATCATCTCGGCGCTGGCGTCGGCCGCACCGGATGCCGAGGTGGTCGCCGGTATCGACGCGCGGGGCTTCCTGCTCGGCGGTGGTATCGCACGTGCACTGGGGGTGGGTGTCCTCGCGGTCCGCAAGGCCGGCAAGCTGCCCCCTCCCGTGCAGACGTGCGAGTACGCCCTCGAGTACGGCACGTCGGCCATCGAGATCCCCGGTGAATGGTTGTCGTTGCGCGGCCGCAGGGTTCTGGTCGTCGACGATGTGCTCGCGACCGGGGGGACACTCGGTGCGACCCTCGAGTTGCTCGAGCGGGTCGGGGCGGAGATCGTCGGGGTGACGGTGGTGACCGAGATCGAGGCTCTCGGTGGACGCGCTCGATTGAGCAAGTATCCTCTGACGTCCCTGGTTCGTGTCTGAGGACTAGAGTTGGCGCATGCACCGGTGACCGGGGCAGCTGCGATGGGAGGTTGGGCATGACCCAGAATCTTGATCGGTCCCAGAGCGGCGGGCCGGCGCCGACCCCGGCGTCGACGTCCGCATCCCGCCGGGTGCGTGCCCGGCTGGCGAGACGGATAACCGGTCAGCGCGGCACCTCGCTCAAGCCGGTGCTCGAGCCGCTGGTGACGATCCACCGTGAGCTGTATCCGAAGGCGGATCTCTCCAGGTTGCAGCGCGCGTACGACGTCGCGGAGGAACGTCACGCCACCCAGCGCCGCAAGTCGGGCGACCCCTACATCACGCACCCGCTGGCGGTCGCGACGATCCTCGCCGAACTCGGCATGGACACCACCACCCTCATCGCTGCGTTGCTGCACGACACGGTGGAGGACACCGGCTACAGCCTCGAGCAGCTCACCGACGAATTCGGGGAGGAGGTGGCGCATCTCGTCGACGGCGTCACCAAACTCGACAAGGTCGTGCTGGGAAACGCTGCCGAAGCCGAGACCATCCGCAAGATGATCATCGCGATGGCGCGGGATCCCCGTGTACTGGTCATCAAGGTCGCCGACCGGCTGCACAACATGCGCACGATGCGATTCCTGCCGCCGGAGAAGCAGGCCCGCAAGGCTCGGGAGACGCTCGAGGTCATCGCGCCGCTCGCGCACCGCCTCGGGATGGCGACCGTCAAGTGGGAACTCGAGGACCTGTCGTTCGCGATCCTGCATCCGAAGAAGTACGAGGAGATCGTCCGGCTCGTCGCGACACGCGCGCCCTCGCGCGACACCTATCTGAGCAGGGTGCGCGAGGAGATCGGCGCGACCCTCGCGGCCTCCCGTATCGACGCGACCGTCGAGGGCCGACCCAAACACTACTGGTCGATCTACCAGAAGATGATCGTGAAGGGCCGCGATTTCGACGACATCCACGACCTCGTGGGGGTGCGGATCCTGTGCAACGAGATCCGCGACTGCTACGCGGCGGTCGGTGTCGTGCATTCACTGTGGCAACCGATGGCGGGACGGTTCAAGGACTACATCGCACAGCCCCGGTACGGCGTGTACCAGTCACTGCACACGACGGTCATCGGCCCCGAGGGCAAACCGCTCGAGGTGCAGATCCGCACACGGGACATGCACCGCACCGCCGAGTTCGGGATCGCTGCGCATTGGCGGTACAAGGAGACCAGGGGCAGGCACTCCGGTGATTCCGGCGAGGTCGACGACATGGCGTGGATGCGCCAACTGCTGGACTGGCAGCGTGAGGCCGCCGATCCGGGTGAGTTCCTCGAATCGCTGCGCTACGACCTGGCGGTCAAGGAGATCTTCGTGTTCACCCCGAAGGGTGATGTCATCACGTTGCCGTCGGGGTCGACGCCGGTGGACTTCGCGTACGCCGTGCACACCGAGGTCGGGCACCGGTGTATCGGTGCCCGGGTCAACGGCAGACTCGTCGCACTCGAACGCAAACTCGAGAACGGTGAGGTCGTCGAGGTGTTCACCTCGAAGGATCCGAACGCGGGACCGAGTCGCGACTGGCAGGCGTTCGTCGTGTCGCCACGGGCGAAGGCCAAGATCCGACAGTGGTTCGCGAAGGAACGCCGCGAGGAGGCCCTCGAGACCGGCAAGGACGCCATCACGAAGGAGGTGCGCCGCGTCGGACTGCCCCTGCAGCGTCTGATGAACGCGGACCTGATGGTCGCGGTCGCCAAGGAACTGCACTACACCGACGTGTCGGCGTTGTACACGGCGATCGGTGAGCATCATGTGTCGGCGCATCACGTCGTGCAGCGACTGGTCGCGCTGCTCGGAGGTGTGGGCGGTGTCGAGGAGGAGTTGGCCGAGCGGTCGACTCCGTCGACGATCCCGACCCGGTCGCGTCAGAGCGGCGACTCGGGAGTCCTGGTGCCCGGTGCACCCGGCACCGTGTCGAAACTCGCGAAGTGCTGCACGCCCGTGCCGGGCGACGAGATCATGGGGTTCGTCACGCGCACCGGTTCGGTGAGCGTGCACCGCACGGACTGCACCAACGCGGATTCGCTGCGGCAGCAGTCCGAACGCATCATCGACGTCGAGTGGGCGCCGTCGCCGTCGTCGGTGTTCCTCGTCGCCATCCAGATCGAGGCCCTCGATCGGCACCGGTTGCTGTCGGATGTCACCAAGGCGCTCGCCGACGAGAAGGTGAACATCCTGTCGGCGTCGGTGACCACCACGGGCGATCGCGTCGCGGTGAGTCGGTTCACGTTCGAGATGGGCGACCCGAAGCATCTCGGACACGTCCTGAACGTGGTCCGGAACGTCGAGGGTGTGTACGACGTGTACCGGGTGACGTCGGCCGCGTGACGTGGGCACGTCGCCCCGTCGTGATACGTCAGCGCACCGCCGCGATCGTCACCGGGACGTTCGGGACGCCTCCGCCCAGAACCGAGCTGCCGTCGTCACCCTGGGCGGCCGCGGCGTCGAGCACCGCCAGCGAGGCATCCGAGACGTGCCCGAACACCGTGTAGTCCGGCCGCAGCACCGAATCGCCGAGGAGCAGGAAGAACTGTGAGCCGTTGGTGTCGGCGCGTCCGCTGTCGGAGAGCGCGACGGTACCCCGCGGGTACACGACGCTGGTCGTGTCGGCCATGCTCGTGACCGGATACTCGTCCGCGTAGGTGTAACCGGGATTGCCCAGACCCGTTCCGGTGGGGTCACCGCACTGGTACAGCTGCGCACCCACGTTCATCGAGAGCCGGTGGCACGACGTGTCCGAGAAGAACCCCTGACGGGCCAGGCTGAGGAAGCTGTTGACCGTGCACGGTGCCATCGCCCGGTCGAGGACCAGCGTCACCGGTCCGATGGTGGTGTCGAGGGTGACCTCGACGGTGCCGGTGGCCGTCGCGGACGACGACGGCGTGGCCACGTTGCCGACGCCCCCTCCGATGGAGGGGTACGAGCACGTGGTGGTGGCGGCGGTGGGTTCGGGCACGGGAGGCAGGGTCGGATACTGCGCGACGTACTCCGCCGACGCCTGCCACGAGTCACGGGGGGAGGTGGTGGCAGCGGAAGTGGTGTTCGACGTGGAGGTCGGGGTGTCTCCGCCGGCGCAACCCGCCGTGAGGAGCACGCTTCCCACCAGGGCACCGATAGAGACGGCGACGCGGGTTCGGGACGCAGTCGCCGGATTGGAATACATCACAATTCAGACATGCTAGTGCTTTCAATCACGATTACATAGGTGTTCGGTTACGGAGCGGTAAACAACGAGGGTTGTCATTGTGCTCTGGAACGAAACGGGCGTCCCCGCAGCCGGTCGCGGGGACGCCCGGTGCCCTCGTCAGGACGTGACCGTCACCGATTCGATCCGGACGGGACGGTTCGGCGCGCCGCCGCCGGCGGACATCGAACCGTCGTCTCCCGCCGCCGCGACTTCCTCGACGACGGCCAGACCTGCCTCGTCGACCGTGCCGAACACCGTGTAGGCGGGCGGCAACTGCGAGTCCTCGTACACGAGGAAGAACTGGCTGCCGTTGCTGCCCGGCCGGCCGGTGTTCGCCATCGCCACCGTGCCCCGCGGGTACACGACGGACTGCCGCAACTGCGGATCACCCGGGGCGTAGGCGGTCTCCGGGTACTCGGTGTCGAATCCGTATCCCGGGCCGCCCGTGCCGGTGCCGGTCGGGTCACCGCACTGGAGGACCTGCAGGCCCGGTGACGTCACCAGTCGATGGCAGGGGGTGTCGTCGAAGTAGCCCTGCTCGGCGAGCGAGACGAAGCTGTTGACCGCGCACGGCGCGGCGGCCCGGTCGAGCAGCAACCCGATCTCACCGGCATCGGTGCTCATCGACACCTCGGCGATCCCGGCAGCGGGAACGTCGCTGCCGTCCGGCGGCGTCACCTCACGCGCGGACGCTCCGCCGGGCGTGTAGGTGCACGACACGGGATCACCGTCGGCGGGGCGGTCGGGCAGGACGCCCGACGACGTCCGGGTGGTCGTCGCATCGGTGGTCGAGTCCTGGACCGCCCGGACATCATCCGTGTCGGACGAACAACCCGTCAGGAGCAGCGCGAGCCCCAGGGCCGCCGCGGCGGCGGCACGCATTCGTGTTCGCGTCATCAATCCATCCTCACGCTGGTCAGAGTCGTCTCCGAGTTCGGGGTGCCGTCGCTCCCGCCGCCGTCGACACCGTTCGCGGCGATGGCGTCGAGGGTCGAGAGGCCGGTCTCGTCGACGGTGCCGAAGACGGTGTACTGCGGGGGCAGTACCGAATCGCCGTACACGAGGAAGAACTGGCTGCCGTTGGTGCCGGGCCCGGCGTTCGCCATGGCCAGCGTTCCCCGCGGGTACGTCATGGGCTCCTGCGAGGCGGGATCGTCCGCCGCGAACTGATCGGTGGGGAACTCGTTCGCGAACTGGTACCCCGGACCGCCCGACCCGGTGCCCGTCGGATCACCGCACTGCAGAACCTGCAACGTCGGTGCGGTCGTGAGGCGGTGGCAGACGGTGCCGTCGAAGTAGCCCTGTGATGCCAGCGACAGGAAGCTGTTGACGGTGCACGGCGACTCCGCGTTGTGCAGGATCAACCCGATGTTGCCCTGCGAGGTCTCCACGCTGACGCTGATGTCGGTGTTGTTCTCGCCCGAGGTCAGGATGCCCTCGGTGCGCGGCGGATCGACCGGCCTCGACGGCTCCCGCCCGTCGGCGGGATAGGAGCAGTCGACCGACTCCGGAAGCGGTTCGGCGCGGCCCGCAGGCAGTGCGGGATAGCCGGTGTCCTCCGTGCCGCCGGCCGCATTCGCATCGGATGCGGGTTCGTCGGAACCGCCGAGCGTGACCGCAGCGACCACCGCACCCACGACGACGATCACGCCGAGCGCCGACAGGCCGAGAGTCAGGAGACGTCGTTTGCGTTCGCGTGCGGCGCGTCGCTCGAGCTGCCGCTCGAGTTTGCGTTTCGCGGCCTGGCGCCGCTGTGCGTTGCTCGGCACTGCAGTAATCCTCCCGTGAACCGATCGTGATGGGTGCCCGTATCGAGGCCGAGTCGAGTCTGCCACCCCGAACCTGAGAGTGGCCCGACCGGGCGCTGCGCATAGGGTGTAGGGGACCGCGAATGCCCACACCGTAGGAGCGATGCCCGTGCTCGTCACCGGATTCCCCGCGGGGATGTTCCAGACCAACTGCTACATCCTGGCGCAGGACAACGCGAAGGACTGCGTCGTCGTCGACCCCGGCCAGGACGCTGCGGAACCACTCGTGGAGTTCCTGGTCGGGTCGGACCTGACTCCCCGGGCGGTGCTGCTCACCCACGGTCATCTCGACCACGTGTGGTCCGCGCAGACGGTCGCCGACCGGTTCGACATCCCCACGTACATCCATCCCGACGATCGGCACATGCTCTCCGATCCGGGCGTCGGTCTCGGCTCGAGTCTGGCGCCGCTGTTGGAAGGCACCGTGTTCACCGAACCGCACGAGGTCGTCGAACTGGCCGACGGTGACGAGATCGAGCATGCGGGCATCGAGTTCACGGTCGACCACACTCCGGGGCACACGCGCGGTTCGGTGGTGCTGCGCACCCGCGCCACCACGCCGGACGGCGCCGACATCGGTGTCGCCCTCACCGGCGACACCCTGTTCCAGGGGTCGATCGGCCGCAGCGATCTGCCCGGAGGGGATCACGAACAACTCCTCGCCTCGATCGCGGCCAAACTGCTCGTACTCGACGACAACACGGCGATCCTGCCCGGGCACGGCGGATCCAGCACGATCGGCGCGGAGCGCGCGTCCAATCCCTTCCTGACCGGTCTCACCGGAATCCGCTGACCGGACCTCGACCTCCCCGACCGACCGACAGACGAGAGAAAGCAACCACAGTGAGCAAGCCCTCCACGTTCTCGGCGCCCAAGGGTGTGCCCGATTACGTCCCCCCGCAGTCCGCCGAGTTCGTGGCGGTCCGTGACGGCCTCACCCGGGCGGCACGGCTCGCGGGGTACGGGCACATCGAACTGCCGATCTTCGAGGACACCGGGCTGTTCGCCCGCGGAGTCGGAGAGTCCACCGACGTCGTCACGAAGGAGATGTACACCTTCGCGGACCGCGGTGACCGGTCGGTGACGTTGCGTCCGGAAGGCACCGCCGGGGTGATGCGCGCCGTTATCGAGCACGGACTCGATCGCGGGGCATTGCCCGTCAAACTCTCGTACTCGGGACCGTTCTTCCGGTACGAGCGCCCGCAGGCGGGCCGTTACCGGCAGCTGCAGCAGGTGGGCGTCGAAGCGATCGGTATCGACGACCCGGCCCTCGACGCCGAGGTCATCGCGATCGCCGACGCCGGATTCCGGGGGCTCGGTCTCGACGGATTCCGCCTCGAGATCACCTCACTCGGCGACGACACCTGCCGACCGCAGTACCGGGAGTTGCTGCAGGAGTTCCTGTTCGGTCTGCCGCTCGACGAGGAAACCCGTCGTCGCGCCGAGATCAACCCGCTTCGGGTGCTCGACGACAAGCGACCGCAGGTGCGCGAGATGACTGCGGATGCACCCCTGATGCTCGATCACCTGTCCGATACGGCGAAAGCACACTTCGACGAGGTACTGCGGCATCTCGACGCGCTCGCGGTGCCGTACGTCGTCAACCCGCGGATGGTGCGCGGCCTGGACTACTACACCAAGACCACCTTCGAGTTCGTGCACGACGGACTCGGCGCCCAGTCCGGCATCGGTGGCGGCGGCCGGTACGACGGACTCATGGAGCAGCTCGGTGGGCAGCCGCTGTCCGGTATCGGATTCGGGCTCGGCGTGGATCGCACGATCCTTGCGCTCGCGGCGGAGGGGAAATCCGCAGCCACCCCGGCCCGCTGCGAGGTGTACGGCGTGCCGATGGGGGACGAGGCCAAGGCCGCGCTCGTTCCGATCGCGCACGCGTTGCGTGGCGCCGGGATCCGTGTCGATCTCGCCTACGGCGGACGCGGGCTCAAGGGCGCGATGAAGGCCGCCGACAAGTCCGGCGCGGCCGTTGCTCTGGTACTCGGCGACCGCGAACTCGAGGCCGGTGAGATCGTACTGAAGGACCTGCGCGACGGAGATCAGCACACCGTTCCGCTCGGGGACGTCGTCGCACGCGTGGGTGAGGTCCTTGTCGGACGCTGACGGCCACGGCACCGGTTCGGTGCCGCTGGACCTCATCCCCGCCGCGCTGCTGCTTCCGCGCGTGCGACGTGTCGCGCTCGTCGCGCTGTCCGCCGCGCTGATCATCGGGTTGCTGGTGTGGTTGGTCGCACCCTGGTGGGTTGCGCTGATCGTCGGTGCGGTTCTCGGGCTACCACCGGTCCTCGGTGCGTTCGCCTCCACACGACGCCACCTGCGGTTGCAGGGTACGACGCTCATCGCGTCGGGGACGGCAGGAAAACGCACCGTCGAACTGAGACACCTCGCCGGTGTCGAGTTGCTCGTGCGGGTCGGCCGGGTGTCGCAGGTGGTGCTCCGTGTCAACGACGGCACCCACGGACTCGTGTCGGTTCCGCTCGCGCTGTACACCGACGGTGGTGGACGTGAACTCGACGTTCTCGCGCTGCGCAGCCTCGCCGATGCACTCGCGTCGAGCGAGCTGGCGCCGGCGGCGGCGATCGCGTCGGTCCTCGTCGAGCAGTTGCGCGCGGAGGCACGAGGCGCGGGTCTCCCGGACCGGCCTCTCCATCGTGCGATCACCCTGGCCCGTGATGCCGGTCGTACACCGCAGACCACACTGACGGACCAGGAGGTCGCGTCCCTCGTCGACTGAAGACCGAACGAGTACGCGACCTCCGGTGCGGTTACCGCCCGATCGGGACGGAGCGCGGATCACCAGTCGTCGGTGGCTCCGATCACCGCGGGCGTCACGAGCGGAAGATCACCGACGATCTCGTTCCGGTTTCCGGGCGTGACCAGGAAGTCCGGTACCCCGCGCCGTTCGGGGTCGTCGGTGCGGGCGGCGGACGCCAGAGGACCGGCACCGACCATCGGGGTCCGTGAACCTGCGGCGACCGTCCCTGCGGCGGTCGTGCCTGCGGTGGGGGCGATGGGTACGGCTGCAGCTCCGGGGACACCTCCGGGACCAGGAGTCGATCCACCCGACACCGAAGGGTATCCGGCTGCCGTACCGGCGAATCCGCCTGCGGTGAGTGTGCCGGCCCCGGCGGGGAGGACGGAGGTGGCGACGGTCGGGGCGGCGCCGTGGGCACCCGGCTGAGTCGCGGCGGGCATCGCGGAGGTGCCGCCGGTCCCGGCGAACGCGTCTTTGAGACCACCGGCGACATCGGTGACCGAGCCGGCCAGCGATGCGGGGTCGATCGGCGTCGACGTCACTGCCGGTGCGGGAACGGGAATCGGTGACGACAGGGCGTTCATGGCGACGGTGTGACCGCTGAGCTCACCGCGCGTGCGCGCGACGACCGCAAGTGCGGAACCGAGATGCTCGACGGCGGAAGCCAATATGGCTGCCTGGCCGGGCGGTGTCAGCGCGACCGGTGCCGATGCGATCGCCGACGCGACGAACGACTGCGCGATCCCGGTCAGTTCGATGTTCCCGCGCTCGACGGTGGCGGTGGCGGCACGGGTGACGGCACCGATGAGGTCGCCGCGTTCACTCAGCTCGACCGCGGCGACCTGTGCTCGTCGGACATGGTCGGCGCTGGACTCCGCAGCCTCGCTCTGCCACGAATCGGGGAGCGCGTCGAGCGCGGTGCGACCGAGCGATGCGGCGCCGTCGACGAGTCGGGAGCCCTGCTGAAGGATCGCGGCGGGATCGAGTGCCTCGCAGATTCCGGTGCCGAACATGTCGCCGAGTTCGGCGATGGGCCGTACCAGTTCGTCGATCTCCGGCAACACCGGGACGGGGATCGACCGGAGAAGTTCGTCGATCATTCCCGGATCCGGTGCCGCGGGCAGACCCACGGTCGGTAGCGTCGGAGCGGGCGGGAGTGGCATGTCGAGCACGGGTCCCACCGGTGACGCCTGTAGGGCGTCGAGAACGGTCGGTGCGGTCACCGTGCAGGTGGACGGGTCGGCGGTCACGGAAGTGCACCTCCGGCCCGGCCGATGTCGGTGGCGTTGTCGGCGACGGTCAGCTCGTAGGCGGCGGCCGCCTCGTGCGACGCCACTCCGTTCGATGCGTAGGCCAGCGACAGCTGGCCCATCGCGCGGGTGTGCTCACTCTGCGCAGCGATGAACGACGCGAGGAAATCCGCGCCGATCAGGCCCATTGCGGGCGACAGGGACGTGACGTTCGCCTGGAGATCGAACGCACCGGCCTGTGCGACGTGCTGCGCGGCCTGCAGATTGGTCGTGCCGTACAGACGGACACCGTCGGGAATCACCCGGATTCCGGTACCGGGAATGAAACCGCTCATCGAACCCCCCTCGAGATCAGTGAGCAGCACTCTAACTCGAGGGCGGCGCGCGTGCGACATCGCCGCAGTGCGGACAGCACGGACATTTCGACCGCGGACTTCTCTCGAACACCGATTCGATCAAGCCTTGACATCGATTCGTATACGTGTTCGACTCGAGGCATGCGATGGGCCGACCAGGGTCTGGATGCCGACGACGGCGCGCTGCCCGGATTGGGGCGCGCCGCACTCGTACGCCGGGTGCAGGCACCGGATTTCGAGGGCATCACCTTCCACGAAGTGCTCTGCAGAAGCGCGCTGAACAGGACACCGGAGGGGTCGCGGCTCCCGTTTCGATACACGGTCAACACATTCCGGGGATGCAGCCATGCGTGCAGGTACTGCTTCGCTCGCCCCACACACGAGTACCTCGACCTCGATGCGGGCCACGATTTCGATACCCAACTCGTCGTCAAGACGAATGTTGCGGCCGTCCTCCGGCGTGAACTCGGACGTCGCTCGTGGACGCGCGAGCACGTCGCGCTCGGCACCAACACCGACCCGTACCAGCGCGCGGAGGGCCGCTACCGCCTCATGCCCGGCGTAATCCGGGCGCTCGCCGAATCGCGCACACCGTTCTCCATCCTCACCAAGGGCACGCTGTTGCGCCGCGATCTACCTGTGCTCGCACTGGCGTCGCGCAGCATCGACGTCGGTGTCGCGGTGTCCCTTCCGATCGGCGATCACGAGTTGCAGCAGCAGATCGAACCCGGAACGCCGTCGCCTCGTGCGCGCCTCGACCTGATCCGTGCGGTGCGGGACGCCGGGATGAGCTGTCACGTCATGGTGGCGCCGGTGATGCCGTATCTGACCGACGGGACGCGACACCTCGACGGGTTGTTCGCGGATCTGGCGTCGGCCGGAGCGACGGGTGCGACGGTGATCCCGCTGCATCTGCGCGGTTCGACACGCGGATGGTTCCTGTCGTGGCTTGCCGCGGAACACCCGGCGTTGATGCGTCGCTACCGGCGACTGTACGGCCGGGGCGCGTACGTGCCGCCCGCATACTCGCGATGGCTCGAGGCGCGTGTCGCGCCCATGCTCGACCGTCACGGACTGCGGACGCGCGCGGTCGAGCATCGGGCGCCGCGGGTTCCGGCGGCGCCGGACGTCGACGTGGAACCCATGTTGTTCTGACTGGGCGCGAGCCCCTATGACGGCTACGACAATTCGTAGTAATCGGATGGGTGCGGGCATACGATCGGCTCGTGACCGCCACGCGCCCTGCACGACGTCCGAAGAGTTGGCACCAGCGGGCCGGAATGCCCGTCCGGATCTGGTTGGTGCTGCTCGTTCTCGCCGGACTCACCCATCCGGTTCTCCCCGAATCACGCTGGCTGCTGGTGCATCTGTTCACACTCGGGGCCGTCACCAACTCGATCGTGGTGTGGTCGCAGACCCTCGCCGAGCGCTTCCTCGGGTACCACCTCCCCGATACGGAACGCACCGCCCAACTCGTTCGCATCTACATCCTCAACGTCGGTATCGTCGTGACCGTCGTCGGTGTGGTCGGTGGGTGGTTCCCCGTCACACTCGTCGGGGCCGTTCTCGTCGGGGCGATGGTCGCGTGGCATGCGATCGCGTTGCTGCTGCTGATCGTGCAGGCCCGCCGTGCTCGCCGCGAAGCAGGGGAGGAGGGGGCCGAACACGTTCGGAGCGTGTGGTTCCTCGTCGCGTCGTCGGCGATGCTGCCGGTCGGGGCGGGTTTCGGAGCGGCCCTGGCCTACGGCCAGACGACCACTGTCGAAGCCGGATTCCTGCTCGCACACCAGGCGATGAACCTCCTCGGTTTCCTCGGACTCGCCGCGGCGGGCGTGCTGACCGTCATGTATCCGCGGCTGATCGGGATGGAGAATCCCGGCGGTCGACGACGCCCCGCTGCCCTCGCGATCCTGCTGGTCGGTATCGGCGTGCTCACGACCGCGGCGTTGACTGCGCATCCGCTCGTCGCGTCCGTCGGTTGCGGTATCTATCTCGTCGGCTGGCTCGTCGTTGCGGGGCCCATGCTCCGCGGTGCCCTGTCGCATCCGCCGAACGGGTACGCGCCCGCCTCGATCACTGCGGCGCTGCTGTGGCTGCTCGGTTCCCTCCTGAGCCTGACCATCGTGCTCGCGACCGGCCCGATGGACCCCGATCGGGCCACCCTCATGACCGTCCCGTTCCTCGCCGGGTTCGCGGCGCAACTGTTGTTCGGAGTCATGAGCCACCTGTTGCCCACGATGATGGGGGGCGGTGCACGGGTCGTCGGTGCGGGCGTCGACAAGATGAACCGCTGGTGGTTGTGGCGTGTCGTCGTCATCAACGTCGGACTGCTGCTGTTCCTGCTGCCCCTCGAGAGCTGGATGCGGGTGGGTGTGTCGGTGCTGGTGATGATCGCGTTCGTCATGTTCCTTCCCATCATGGTGCTCAGTGCCAAGGCATCCGTCGCGGGACGGAAGGCGGTCATGTCCGGGCAGGCTCCGCCCGCGTTCGTCCCGACCACACATCGGCGCGGTCTGCAGGCAACCGCTGCCGTCGCGTGTCTCGCGCTCGTCGTCGGGGTCACCTCCGGTCTCGGCGGCGGAACGGGCACCGGCGGACAGGATGCGTCGGCGGGCGTGACACCGACGGGCGAGACCACCGAGGTGCACGTCGACGCGGTCGACATGCGGTTCACACCCGGCACCGTCACGGTGCCCGCGGGCAATCGACTCGTCCTCACCGTCACCAACACCGACGAACAGGTCCACGATCTCGTCCTCGCGACCGGCCAGGACAGTGGACGGCTCGCCCCCGGCGAATCGGCGACCCTCGACGTCGGGGTCGTCGGCGCCGACATCGAAGGGTGGTGTTCGATCGTCGGGCACCGCCAGCAGGGCATGGTGCTGAGCATCGTCGTCGAGGGCGGCGGCGACACCTCGACCGGACACGACCACGGATCCTCCGGCACGGCGCCGGCCGTGGATCTCGGGGCGGCACCCGCCGACGACTTCGTCGCGCGCGACCCGGTGCTCGCACCCGCGCCCGGTGGAACGACGCACCGCTACACCTTCGAGGTCACCGAGGTCGAAGGCGAGTATGCGGTCGGAGTGCCGCAGACCATGTGGACGTACAACGGACAACCCATGGGACCGACGCTGCGCGGGCATCTCGGCGACGTCTTCGAGATCACCCTCGTCAACAACGGCACGATGGGGCATTCCATCGACTTCCATGCGGGCATGGTCGGTCCCGATGAGCCGATGCGCACCATCAACCCGGGTGAGGAACTGGTGTACCGGTTCCGGGCCGAACACACCGGCATCTGGATGTACCACTGCGCCACCGCGCCGATGGCCGTGCACGTCGCTGCCGGCATGTTCGGTGCCGTCGTCATCGACCCCCCGGACCTTGCGCCGGTATCCGCCGAGTATCTGCTGGTGCAGTCCGACGTGTACCTCGGCGACGGCACCGTCGATGCGGACAAGGTCGCCGCAGGGACACCGGACCTGGTGGTGTTCAACGGCTTCGCGAACCAATACATGCATCGCCCGATGCACGCCTCGGTGGGTGACCGGATCCGGATCTGGTTGCTGGCCGCCGGTCCCAACGAGAACGTGAGCTTCCACGTCGTGGGCAGCCAATTCGACACCGTATACAAGGAAGGCGCCTACCTGTTGCGCCCGGACAACGCGCTCGGCGGTGCGTCGCAGACGGTGGATCTGTCGGTGTCCCAGGGTGGATTCGTCGAACTGCAGTTCCTCGAACCCGGCACCTACACCTTCCTCAACCACCGGATGTTCGACGGTGATCGCGGAGCGATGGGTCACATCGTCGTCGAGTGACGGGCCGGGCCGGGTCGGGTCGGGTCGGGGCGGTGCCCCGTTGTGAGCGAACGGATCCCTCGATCGATTCAATCGATCGGGTGTACCACTCGCTCGGCGGTGGGGGTGGGTGACGCGGCCGTGCGGGGCGCTTCGGAATCCGGGACCCATTCCCGGAGGGTCTCACGCCACGCCTCGATGCGGTCGGGAAAGCACCGCGACAGGACGTCGACCATGGCGGACGGGGCCGTCGAGGCGCCGGGGGAGGCACCGAGGAGACCGGCGATCGTTCCGTCCGCGCCGGTGACCACTTCGGTTCCGAAGCGGAGCACGCCGAAGCCACGCCTGTCGGGGGTGATCAGCTGGGCGCGCACCCCGGCGCCGACGAGTCGCCACGACTCCGCCGAGGCGCCCGGGACGAACCGCTGCAACCGCCGGAACTTGCGGCGACGCGACATCGCCAGCTGGCCGAGCAGATATCGCAACAGCGACAGGTTGCGCAGTCCCGCACTCGCCGACACCACGAGATTGTGGAGCCTGACCGTCGCGAACAGGTCCCGGTACCGCCCCGCTTTCGACAACCGCGTGTCGAAGGTGGCGAACGGACCGAACAGCAGTGAGGACTCACCGTCGATCTCTCTCCGGTCGAGGTGCGGCACAGACATCGGAGGTGCCCCGATGTCGGCCTGTCCATATACTTTTGCGTTGTGACGTGCGACGATCGCGGGGTCATCGGTGCGGAAGAACTGCGCACCGATCGGGAAGACTCCGTATCCGCGGATCTCGGGGATCCGAGCCTTCTGCAACAGTGTCAACGCGTGGCCACCCGCACCGACGAAGACGAAGCGCGTCGTGAGCTCGAACCGCGCTCGCGTGGCGCGGTCGCGCCCGGTCACGGCCCACAGCCCGTCGTCGCGACGTTGCAGACCCGTGACCTCGTGCCGCAACCGTACGTCGGCACCGCGGGCGGTGAGGTCGTCGATGAGTCCGCGGGTGATGGCGCCGAAGTCCACGTCCGTTCCTCCCCGATGCCGTGACGCCGCGACAGGGCCGGCGTCGGCGCGATCCTCGATGAGCAGTGGTGCCCACTGTCGGATCACGTCGGTGTCCTCGGTGTACTCCATGTCGGCGAACCGCGGGATGGAGGTGAGAGTCGCGACACGTCGCCGTAGGTAGTCGACGCCGGCGGTGCCGAACACCAGATCGAGGTGGGGTACCGGGGTGACCGCCGTCGTGGGCAGGATGCCGTCGGCCGTGAGCCGTGACCAGAACCGGCGGCTCGCCGCGAACCGGCGTGCGATGTCGTCGGCGGTCGACGCGTCATCGGGGTCCGGCATGTAGTTCAGCTCGGCGTAACCGGAGTGCCCGGTCCCGGCGTTGTTCCACGGGGCGGAACTCTCCGCGCCCACAGCATCGAGTCGCTCCAGAAGAACGATCGATGCGTTGGGTTCGACGCGGGTGAGCAGCGCGCCGAGGGTGGCGGACATGATTCCGCCACCGATGAGGACGGCATCGTGGACGGCGTCGGAACCGGTCCGCGAGGATTCGCGGAAGTTCTTGTCGCTCATGGTGTTCCTTTCCGGGTTCATGGTGTCGCCCAGTCTTGCCGCTGTTGGAACGTTCTGTCCAATGAGGTATCGACAGGAATACGATCCGAATATGGATGAATATGCGGGATCGAGAACGGCGGATGTCGTTCCGCTGCTGGCGGCGTTCGACGCCGCCGCGACCGAGGGGCACATCACGAGGGCCGCGCAGATCCTCGACGTACCGCAGTCGTCGCTGAGCCGGCGGATCAAGACACTCGAGAAGATCCTCGGCGTCGCGTTGTTCCAACCGCTGGGACGCAGGGTCGAACTGACGGCGTCCGGGCGGGATCTCCACCGCCGCACCCACGCGCTCGTGCGTGCGTTGGACGATGCCATCGGCGTCGTACAGGGGAATGCGGACCCGGAACACGGATCGGTGCGCTTCGGATTCCCACTGACCCTCGGGGCGGTGAGTGTGCCGCGACTGCTCGCCGAATTCCACGCCGAGGCCCCCGGGATCCGATTCGAACTCGTTCAGGCGCACAGTCGCTCGTTGGCGCAGATGGTCCGCGACGGTCGACTCGATCTGGCGATCGTCGTTCCGCCGCCGGACGATCTACCGACGGTCGAGTTGGGGCGTCAGCGCATCCATCTGTACGCCGCACCGACCCACCCGCTCGCCGGACGGGGACACGTCGAGCTCGCGGAACTGCGGGATGCGGTCTTCATTGCGAACCCGCCCACCTACGATCTGCGCCGGATGCTCGAACAGTGGTGTGCCGAATCGGGATTCATCCCGAACATTGCATTCGAGATCGGGGACTTCGACACGGTGCGCGCGCTCGTCGCACAGGGGTTGGGTGTGGCGCTGCTCCCGGCGGCGGAGTCGGACGGGGATCCGGTGACGGTGGCGATCGGAACGGGTCGCGAGCGTTCGGTGGGCCTCGTCGTCGGGCGTCATCGCCCCACCCCGGCGGTGGCGCGTTTCCGTGAGCACGTGGTGACGCGCGCTACGGTGTACGTCCCGCAGTCCGTGCCCGACGCGAGCGGTCGTCGTGGCGCGCAGTCCGGTGAACACCTGAACGGCCGCCGGCCACGCGCGGGTGGGTGATCCGGTGGAGGCCCGCCCGGTCTCGGGGCGCCGCCGACGAGGTGCTGTTGCAGGCGTGCGCGGGGACGTGTCGTCCGGTGTCGGCGACTTGCTGACTCGGCACGCGGCGTTCGGAGACAATACGACGCATGGATGTGCGCACCGTCGGATCGGACCACCTCACCCGCGACCTGCTGGCCGACTTCTACGACACGGTACTGGCCCCGTCGTTCCCCCGAACGGAACTCGTATCGCGCGACGATCTGTTCGCAGCCCTCGATGCGGACGGCACGGCGGTGGCCGTCGCCGTCGACGAGACCGGTGATGTCGTGGGTGGGGCCGTGGGCCAGTGGTTCCCGGAGTGCCGTGTGATGCTCACCGAGTATCTGGCCGCCCGTCCGGGCCGCCGTGGGAAAGGTGTGGGCCGTACCGTGTTACGGGCGGTGCTGGCGGACTGGATCCAGCGTTTCGATCCGCTGTTGGTGCTCGGTGAGGTCGAGGATCCCGAGCACCACGGCGACACCGGATACGGCGATCCGGTGCGAAGACTGCGGTTCTACCGTGGTGAGGGCGCGGAGATCGTCGCCGCACCCTACTTCCAGCCTGCCCTGCACGGCGCGGGCACGCGGGTTCCGCATCTGTTGCTGATGGCGTTCGCGGTCTCGGGGGAGTGCCGCACGGGCACCGGGATCGCCGCTGCGCCGGTGCGGTGTTTCGTCGAACACAACCTCACGGCGTGCGAGGGCTCCGTCGGCGACGACGAGCAGACCCGGGCACTGCTGGGTGCGCTCGCCGGGGAGACGGTCGCATTGTCTGCACCCGACATCCCGTGACGGAGTCGGTCGTCATCCGAGTAGTTCTCGAACCCACCGAGGCTCGGGGTTCGTACGGACGGTGTCACCGACGAACACGGTCGGCACCGTCTCGTTTCCCTCGTTGACGCTGCGCACCCGCGCGGCGGCGTCGGGATCGAGGCGGATGTTCACCCAGACCGCCCTGCCGGCGCGCGTACCGAGTGCCGCGCGCAGGCGCGTGCAGAACGCGCAGCCGGGTCGCCAGTAGACGATCGGCACACCGCGGGCGGCGGCGTCGCGTCGGGCCGATGTGTCGTCGACGTGGCGGGGGAAGAACAGGGGTGAACCGACCCAGGCGAGAACGAGCAGCACGACAGCGACGAGAGTGGGTGCCGGTGCGAACGATCCGGTGACCAGAACCAGCACGGCAACCCCGAGGATCGCCGTCGACGGCAGCCAGGATCTCCACACGCCGCCTACTGTAGGGGACTGTTCCGCGGTGTGCATGCCGCGTCGCGCTAGCGTGGACGATCATGACGGTCACCGAGAGTTCACCCCGAGTACACCCGCGGTTGTCGCCGCCGATGATCCGATCGGCGTTGTCGACGTCGATGGTCCTGGCGGTCCTCGCGCTCGCCGCGTTGCCGGTCCGCGACGGGCTCTTCCGGGCGATCTCCGGGTTCTTCGCCGGATCGGCGCTCGGATCGTCGGCCGGGTTCGTCGCGGAGAACGGTCCGTACGTCCTGGTCGCGACTGTGGCCGTGCTGGTCGTGCGGCTGTGGGTCACCGATCGTCGGGCATTTCTGACGCTCGGTGTGGCAGGTGTCGGAGTGGTGACGGCCTATCTGTCCAGCGAACTGATCAAGCTCGTCATCACCGAGCCGCGGCCGTGTCGGGCGTTGGGCATCACCGGTGTACTCGACTGCCCCGAGGTAGGGGATTGGTCGTGGCCCTCGAACCATTCGGTCATCGCGGCGTCATTCGCGACCGCCTGCGTGCTCGCGGTTCCCCGCATCATCTGGTTCGTCGCGCCGATCGCCGTGGTACTGGGGTTCTCCCGGGTCGCGGCCGGAGTCCACTACGTCCACGACGTGTTGTCGGGGCTGTCGTTGGGTGTGTTGACTGTGACGGTCGTGGTGGCGGTGGCTCTGCCCTGGCCGGCACGGTGGTCCCCGGTGTCACGGCTGCTCGTCGTCGACGAGCGACTCGATTGACGGCGATCCGGAGGAGGCGGCCGCGGGTCGTCGGGAGAGTGCGGGTACCCGGCGTCTCGCGAGCATGTTCTCGCGCATTCGAGTGAAGGCCGCCCGCATGACGGCGACATCGTCCGGACCGAACGCGTCGAACATGTTCCGGCGGACCGCGTCGACGTGGCCGGGTCCGGCCTGTTCGAGGGTGGCGAGGCCGCTGTCGGTGAGTTCGGCCCAGGCTCCGCGCTTGTCGGACTCGCATTCGACACGCCGCACGCGTCCGGCGTTCTCCATGCGGGTGATCGCGCGGGTGATGCCGCTGCGGGTGGTGGTGCTCGCGTCGGCGAGGTCGCGCATCCGCATGCGGCGTTCGGGGGCTTCCGACAGGAGGACGAGGATCTCGTAGTCAGTGAACGAGATGCCCGAGTCGTGGACGAGCTGTTTGTCGAGTTCCTGGATCAGCATGCGCGTGGCGTCGAGGTATGCGCGCCACAGTCGTTGTTCGTCGGTGCTCAGCCAGTTCGTCGTGTCCATGAACCCAGTCTACGGCTAGTTGACTGATCAACTATATCGTGGCATATTGGTTGCGTAATCAACTATCTCGGTGGAGGGGGATGCGATGACCGCGCACACACAGGCCGCCCACGCGCACGAGGAGGCCCGCGGTCGGCTGCGCGACCGGTACCTGCTCCCCGCGGACGCTCGGCCCGCTTTCACCGCGCGTGGTCTGCACCACGCCGCGCTCGTCAGCAGCGATGTCGAACGCACCGTGCGGTTCTATCAGGAGCTGCTGGGATTCCCGCTCGTCGAGCTGATCGAGAACCGCGACTACCCCGGGTCCACACACTTCTTCTTCGACATCGGGCACGGAAATCTGCTGGCCTTCTTCGACTTCCCGGGCCTCGACGTCGGCCCCTATCTCGAGGTGTTCGGCGGACTCCACCACATCGCGATCAGCATGGACCCCGATCGGTGGGGGGAGATCCGCGACCGGCTCGACGCGGCCGGTGTCGAGGTCGCCGAACACAGCGAGGTGTCGCTGTACTTTCCCGGACCCGACGGTGAGCGACTCGAACTGATCGCCGATCCTCTCGGCGAGATGTACGGATCGCAGATTCTTCCCGCCGACCACTGACGCACACTGGTGAGGGACAGCCCGCTCGACACCGGAAGGTACGACCCACCATGAGCAACACCGACCCGGAACCGCACGAGATCGTCTGTCACGTGGACACCGTCTGCACCACCGATGCGCGCCGACCCCGTGTCGAGATCATCACCTCCCGGGAGGTGCCGCTCGGAGGGCCGCGGGCGATGCCCGTGCGCCGCACGCTGCCGCAACGGCAACGCTCCCTCATCGGCGCATGGTGTTTCGCGGACCACTACGGGCCCGACGACGTGTCGACCACGGGAGGCATGGACGTGGCACCGCACCCGCACACCGGCTTGCAGACGGTGAGTTGGTTGTTCACGGGAGAGATCGAGCACCGCGACAGCCTCGGCATGCACGCCGTCGTGCGCCCCGGCGAGGTCAATCTCATGACCGCCGGACACGGCATCTGTCACTCGGAGGTCTCGACGCCGGCGACGACGATCCTCCACGGAGTCCAACTGTGGGTTGCGCTACCCGAATCCGCACGCGACACGGCGCGCAACTTCGAACACCACATACCGGACGAGACGCCGCTCGGCGGTGGCCGTGCGCGCGTCTTCCTCGGATCCCTCGCGGGCGTCACCTCGCCGGTGCGCACCTTCACCCCGCTGCTCGGTGCCGAACTCGTACTCGACGCGGGTGCGGAGGTCACACTCGACGTCGATCGTGGGTTCGAGCACGGACTGCTCGTCGACACCGGCACGATCAGGCTCTCCGGCACCGACGTGCACCGCGCCGAGATCGGCTACGTCGGCACCGGCGTTCCCGCGCTGACACTGGTCAATTCCGGCGATGCGCCGGCCCGGGCGGTGCTCCTCGGCGGCACGCCGTTCGGCGAGGAGATCGTGATGTGGTGGAACTTCGTCGGACGCAGCCACGACGACATCGCGGCCTATCGCGAGGCCTGGCAGAACCGATCCGACCGGTTCGGTCGTGTCGACGGGTATGTCGGGACGGTCGATCGACTCCCCGCGCCGATGCTGCCGCACGCCCACATCCGACCGCGCCGCAACCCACCCACCGCCGATCCCCACTGCTGAACGGACAGGAATCCATGAGCACGACACTGCAGACCCCGCACCTCGACGTCCGCCGCGCCGACGATCGCTTCGCGACCAGGATCGACTGGCTCGATTCCAAGCACTCCTTCTCGTTCGGCCACCATTACGATCCCGACAACACCCATCACGGTGTGCTGATGGTGAGCAACGACGACATCGTCACCCCCGGTGCAGGATTCGACACGCATCCGCATCAGGACATGGAGATCGTGACGTGGGTGCTGCAGGGCTCACTCGTCCACCAGGACTCCGAAGGTCATTCCGGGGTGGTCTACCCGGGCCTCGCGCAACGGATGAGTGCGGGTACCGGGATCCTCCACTCCGAGAGGAACGACTCGTGGCGGTATGCCGGGGCGACCGGTGAGCACGTCGCGGAGCACGACAACCCGGTGCGATTCATCCAGATGTGGGTCCTGCCCGACGAAGCCGGGATCACACCCGGCTACGAGCAACTCGAGATCGACCACGAACTGTTGTCCGGGGGGCTCGTCCCGGTCGCGTCCGGAATGAAGGAACACGCCGACCACGCGGCAATCCGCATCAACAACAGGTACGCATCCATGCATGTCGCGCGACTCCGGCCGGCACGGCCCGTGGCACTACCCGACGCGCCGTTCCTGCACGTCTTCGTCGCTCGCGGCGAGGCGGTCCTCGAGGGTGCGGGCGCCCTCGCCGAGGGCGATGCCGTACGTATCGGCGGGGGAGGCGGCCAGCGGATGGTCTCGGAGACCGGCGCCGAGGTGATCGTGTGGGAGATGCACGCGACCGTCGGACAGGGGTGAGTGAGAATCCGGGCGACCGAGTGCCCGGCTCAACCTGCCACGTGGCGGTGTGGGGCCGGCGCCACCGGGCGGTGGCCGGCGACCTTGCCGGCGCGCCACTGCAGAACCGCCACCGTGAGCAGCGCGATGAGCATCAGCGCGAGCAGCATCAACACGTTGACCGTCATGCCGGCACCTCGTTCGTCGAATCGGGTGTGAACAGGTGAGCACGGGCGTCGACGGCGTTCATGCACCGGATGCCTGCGTCGTGGACGACCTGCATCACCTCGGCTTCGGTTGCCGAGCACATCCCGTCGAGGACGTCCTCCGAGGCGATGGCGAACGCGATCCCGCCCGGGGTGAACCTGCGCGTGGTGGTCCATCCGCTCTGGACCGCCGTCGCGTGCACTGCGGTCCATTCGGAGATCTCGGTCGCGTCAGGATGTCCGACGAACAACAGTCGGCGGTCCGGTGACTTCATGAGTGCTCCCTGCCGCGCGGCCACCGCTGGGTGACCTGCTCCTGTGCGTTACTCGAATGTGATGCTTCACACACAGTTCTACGTCACGACGAACGAACATTCCACTCGGACGCGCGGCGTGTCGCCGTGAGGCTCATGCTCGAACGGCCCGCTGTTTCTGGGTGTGCAGCGCCACTGTCGGCCCGACGGGCACGGAACCCGGCGAGAACAATCGCCGACACCGCGATCGGCGACGGGGCACAGCGTGTCGCAGCGACGGCGAGCATCCGGCCCGATACGAAGGGCTCACCCCGGGCTCGTCACGAACCCGGGGTGAGCGTCCGACGTCGATCCGAGGTCAGGACACCGCGTCCTCCGAAGGCAGCAGACGCGACAGCACATCCGTCAACGTGATCAGACCGATCACAGAACCGTTCGCGGTGACGGTCGCCAGATGGTTGCGCGTCTCCCGCATGGTGCTCAGGCCCTCGTACACGGGCGTCGTAGCGTCGAGGGAAAGGGTCGGACGCATCAGATCGGCGGCCGTAGCGCCGTCCTCGGCGTGCAGGCTGTCGCGGACGTGCACGACTCCCTCGACGTGGCCGTCGGTGCGTACCAGCAGCCGGAAATGCCCGGTGCGACGTGCCGTTTCCTGGATCACCGCGGGAGTGTCCTCCGGGCGGACACTGCTCGGGCGTGTCGTCGGGGTGACGATGTCGCCGACCGTGAGCGCTTCGAGTTCGAGCGCGCTCGTGAGGTGACCGTGGTAGCGCTCATCGAGGGTTCCCACCGTCGCAGAATGTTCCACGAGGTGGCGCAGCGCGTCGGGGTCCTGGCCGGATGCGACCTGATCGACCGCTTCCACGCCGACCTTGTGCAAGCACCAGTTGGCCAGATTGTTCAACTGGACGATCACCGGGCGCATCACCCACATGAACGCGCGCATGGGCAGGGCCAGCATCGTCGCGGACTTCTCGGGATGCGCGATGGCCCACGACTTCGGGGCCATCTCGCCGACCACCAGGTGCACGAACGTCACGATGACCAGAGCGAGGACGAATCCCGCTGCATCCGCCAGCCACAAGGGTGCGCCCCAGTGTTCGAAGACCGGGGTGAGCCAGTGGTGTACCGCGGGCTTCGTGATCGACCCGAGTGCCAGCGTGCAGACGGTGATGCCCAGTTGGGATCCGGCCAGCAGCACCGTCAGTTCCGATGCGCTGCGCACGGCGGCGCGTGCGGAACGGCTGTGCGTGGCGGCGTCCTCGAGGCGATGGCGCCGCGCGGAGATCAACGAGAATTCGACCGCGACGAAGAACGCACTCGCGGCGATCAGCAGGACCGTCGCAGCGAGTACGACCCAGGGATTACTCATGGGTGCTCACCTCGTCGGTGCGCAGCCGGACGAACAGCGCGGCGGGTACGTGCTTGTCGATCTCGCGCACGTCGGCGATCAACGTCCGTGACGGCGGGTGCACATCGTGGACGAGCTCGGCCGGGTCCGGTTCCAGAGGGATCTGCACGACGTCACCGACCTCCGGCAGCCCACCGAACTCGGCGATGACCAGACCGGCGAGGGTCTCGTAGTCGCCCTCGGGCAACTCGTGATCGAGGGTGCGCGACACCTCGTCGAGATGCACGTCGCCACGCATCAGCCATCCCTCCCCTTCGGGAACGATCACCTGGGCCTCCACCGGTGTGTCGTGCTCGTCCGCGATCTCGCCGACGAGTTCCTCCGCAAGGTCCTCGACGGTGACGACACCGGCGAAGCCGCCGTACTCGTCGATCACCAGGGCCATCTCGTCACCGGCTGCGTCGAGCGCCGACAACACCTGCGGCAACGGCAGTGTGATGGGGACGATCACGGCCGGACGGCACAGAGCTCCGGCCGTACCGGTCGACGTGTCGATGCCCAGCAGGTCGTGCAGGTGCACGACGCCGCGCACATCGTCCGACGACGTGCCCACGACGGGATACCGGGTGTGGCCGGTGCTCATCTTGGTCAGCACGCTCTCGACGGACTCGTCGACGTCGACGAGATCGACCCGGGCACGAGGGATCATGGCGTGCTCGGCGGTCCGGGTGGGGAAGTCGAGGATCCGGTCGAGCAGCGTCGACAGTTCGGTCGGCAACTCACCGGTGTCGCGGGACTCGGCGACGATGTGCTCGAGATCCCGAGGTGTGGCCGAGTGCTCCACATCGTGCACCGGTTCGATCCGCAGCATCCGCAGGAGCAGGTTCGATGCGGCGTCGAACAGTCGGATGAGCCAGCCGAAGAGCTTGAGATAGACGGTCGTCGACAAGGCCAGCCACCGGGCGACCGGTTCGGGCCGGGCGATGGCCAGGTTCTTCGGAACGAGTTCGCCGAAGACCATCTGGACGACCGTGGAGAACAGCACGGCCAGCACGGTGCCGACCGCGACACCGACGGCGGTGGGCACACCCACACCGCCGAAGAGTTCACCGAGGCCGCTGCCGATCAGTGGTTCCGCGACGTAGCCGACGAGCAGGCCGGTGACGGTGATGCCCAGCTGGGCGCCGGACAGCATGAACGAGGTGCGGCGGGTGACGGACAGTACACGGGCAGAGGGTTTGTCCCCGCTCTCGGCCCGCGCCCTCATCCGTGAGCGATCCACCGCCATGAACGCGAATTCCTGGGCGACGAAATAGCCGGTCAGTGCAGTGATCGCCAGGACCACGAACACTCCGAACGCGATACCGAGCGCGGTCAGCACGGGAACGTCCGAAGCTCGGAAGCAGCGTGGGTGACGGGGTCGTCACCCGGAGGCGGGGTCGGTCTTCGAGGTTTGCGCTTGGCGCGTCGCATGGCTCTCTCTGTGTGTTCGTGGACAGGACCTACACAGAATAAGACGTATGGCGCGATCGCGCGGTTCCCGGATGGCCGTGTACGGGGGAACCGATCACACCGGTGCGTCGGCGCTCCTTGCCGCTGTCGGTGCCGTGCCCTACGGTCGCCGCCATGACGCTGCGTGCGATCGACGCCACCGAAAGATCTGCGCGGCTGGCCGTGCGACACCGCCTCGCATCCGGGTCCCGCGCTGCCGATCCGGTGGACGCAGCAGCGTCCATGGTGTGCCTGCACGGCACGGACCCGGCATCGGTGTACCTGTCGGCGTGGGCGCGTGTCGACGATTTCGGCGTCCCCGACCTCGATGCCGCTCTCTACGAGGACAGGACCCTGGCGCGGCACTTGTCGATGCGTCGCACGCTGTTCGTGTTTCCTCGCGAGGTCCTGCCGTACGCGCAGGCCGGAGCGAGCAACCGCGTCGCCGCAGCCCAGCGCAGGGCCGTAGCGAAGGATGTCGAGCGGGCCGGCATCCACGTGGACGGCGCACGGTGGCTCGCGGAAGCGGGCGAGCGGGTTCTCGAGGCGCTCGCCGACGGGAGGGAGGCCACCTCCACCGAGCTGAAGACACAGATCCCGATGCTCGACGCCTCCATACGGTACGGGGAGGGCCGAGCGTGGGGCGGCAAGGTCGCATTCGCCCCGAGGGTTCTGACCGTGTTGTCGGCGTCTGGCAGGGTGCTGAGGGCCTCGAACAGGGCGGGGTGGCGGACGGCACGACCGACGTGGACGACCACGGAATCGTGGCTCGGCGCACCGATCGACCGGGTCTCCGAGAGTGACGGCACACGACGGCTCGTCGCGCTGTGGTTGCGGGCCTTCGGTCCCGGGACCGAAGCCGACGTCAAGTGGTGGCTGGGCACGACGGTGCGTGCCGTACGCACCGCGTTCGCCGAGCTCAGGGTCGTCGAGGTCGACCTGGGAGGGCAGATCGGGTATCTGTTGCCCGACGACGCGGACGCGGTCGGCGCCGTCGAACCGTGGGGAGCGCTGCTGCCCGCCCTCGACCCGACCACCATGGGCTGGTTCGATCGCGACTGGTACCTCGGCGAGTATCGTCCGCAGCTGTTCGACTCGACGGGCAATGCCGGCCCCACAGCGTGGTGGGACGGTCGGATCGTCGGTACCTGGTGGCAGGACGACGCCGGTGAGGTGATCCTGCATCTGCTCGAGGACATCGGGTCCGAAGGCGCAGCATTCCTGCGGGGCGAAGCGGAACGACTCGGCGCGTGGCTCGGGGGCGAGAAGGTACTGCCGAGATTCCCCACACCGCTGTCGAAGCAGTTGAAGGGATCGGCAGGTGCATGAGCGCGGATCCTGCAGTCGTCGGTGGCCCCGATGCTGAACGACGACGAACGGGGACGGACCATCGGCGGCGGCCCAGGGAGGTGAGGGCCGCCGCCGACAGTGTTCAGGAGCCGGAAATGTCCGGTATCACACGTCCGCGGGCACGTTTTCCGCGGTGGATGTCGGCACCTCACGCTTGGGCCCGGTGCGCACGTGCGTGATGTAGAGGGCGAGGCCGACGAAGACGATGCCTCCCACCATGTTGCCCAGAACGGTGGGGATCTCGTTCCACACCAGGTAATCCGACAGTGAGAAATCGCCGCCGAGCAGCAGACCGGACGGGAACAGGAACATGTTGACGACGGAGTGCTCGAAGCCCATGTAGAAGAACAGCATCACGGGCATCCACATCGCCACGACCTTGCCCGTGACATTCTTCGACATCATCGCGGCGATGACACCGGTCGAGACCATCCAGTTGCACAGCACGCCGCGCAGGAACAGCGTCGCCATACCCGCGGCACCGTGCTCGGCGTAGCCGAGTGTGCGGGCCTCACCGATCTCGCCGAGCCGCTGACCCACCTCGTCCGGCGGGATGGAGTATCCGTACGTGATGACGAACGTGATCATCACAGCGATGGTGAAGGCGCCGACGAAGTTGCCGACGAACACCAGCCCCCACGTGCGGAACATTCCCTTGAGGGTCACCCCGGGGCGTCTGTCGAGATACGCCATCGGAACCATCGTGAACACGCCGGTGAGCAGGTCGAACCCGAGCAGGTAGAGAACAACGAACCCGGCCGGGAACAACAGTGCCCCGAGCAGGGCGCTGCCGGTCTGAACCGTCACGGTGATCGCGAAGGCCGCGCCGAGCGCGAGGATCGCGCCACCCATGAACGCGCGGATCAGCGTGTCGCGGGTGGATGTGAGGACCTTGCTCTGGCCCGTGTCGACCATTGCGCGGGCCAATTCGGGTGGTGGAACGTACGACACGGAAACCTCCTGGTGTGAAACACGTGGAGGCAAGTCTCCGGCGGGGTGGTGTCCCGGACGTTGCCACGAGGTTGGTTCGTGTTGCGTTCTGCTCAGGGTCGACGGGCGCGGACTGTGAGAGTTCTCGTCGGAAGAGCCCGGTCGTTGTCAGTGCGTCGAACGTCCCGCACGGTGACGGTCGGACCCGGTGTGGCAGCCGGTCCGTCGGGTGCGGTAGCATCGGCGATGCTTCACGAGTTGCTGTCGCCAAGCCCCGACTTGACAGCACACCAACCCCACGCTCGCGGGTGGTTCGGGTGACGAAGCGGTTCGACGCCGACCGGCTCGGACAGGAGCGCCCCGGCCCGGGGCTCACCCGGAGGAAACATCATGACTCTCGCAGTGCGTTCGTCCGTCACCGTCCCCGACGCTGCACGCGCCTGTGTCTCCCACGGAGACGGGCACCGCATCCACGACATCCGCGTGCGTCGTGCGTTGCGCGACCGTGATCTCGCGGTGCGCGCCCTCGTGACGATCGTCGACGAAACCACGGTCCTGTTGTCCTGGGACGGAGCGCAATTCGCGTTCCGTCACCACGATGTCGGTGCGATCGCCGACGCACTCGCGGTCGGCGGCGACATCGCCGAATGGGTACCGCGGTGGCGTGTTCTCGTCGTCCCGGGTCGTACGCCGGGTTCCGCCGTCGCCTTCACGTTGTCCGCGCCGGAGCACTGGGCGGCGTGCACGGCGTGCTGACCGGGTGCGGCGGTGACCCGGATGGGCGGGGAATCGGGTGTGACCGTGCGTATCCGCGTTCGGACGTCACCACTACGATCGCCGGGTGAGCGACTACGACGACTTCGAGATGTTCGGCGGCCTCGACCCTTCGCACCTGCCGCCGCGGCAGCAGCACATCCTCGCGACGATCCGCGACTGGGCGTCGACCCACGGATGCCCGCCGAGCACTCGGCAGATCGCCGACGCGGTGGGCTTACGTTCGACGTCCTCGGTGTCCGCGTACCTGAGGAATCTCACCGAGAAGGGCTACCTGCGCCGCGGACCGTCGATGGCGCGACAACTCGACGTCCGCCCGTTCCTGTCGGCGGACCCGCAGCGACGCGCATCCGAGAACAGTGTGACGGTGCCGGTCGTCGGCGACATCGCGGCCGGGGTCCCGATCCTCGCCGAAGAACACAGCGACGAGGTGCTGTCACTTCCCCGCGAACTCGTGGGGTCCGGAACGGTGTTCGGGCTTCGGGTGCGGGGAGATTCCATGATCGACGCGGCGATCTGCGACGGAGACGTCGTTGTCGTCCGGCGGCAGAACGACGCGAACTCCGGTGACATCGTCGCCGCGATGATCGACGACGAAGCGACGGTGAAGGTGTTCCGGCGCCGAGGCGGACACGTCCGCCTCGAGCCACGCAACCCCGCGTACGAGGCGCTCGACGGCGACCGTGCAGTGGTCCTCGGGAAGGTCGTGTCGGTGATGCGGCGACTGTGAGAGCACGCCCGGGGTGTGTGTAGTGGCGGTCAGTACCCGTCGTCGACCGCCACTGCGGGCAGCGCCTGGAGCTGCGCGATGACATCGGGGTCCTGCAGTTCCAGCCATTCCACGACATCGCTGTGGGTTGCGCACACGGTGTCGGGGTCGTCGCACACCTCCGCCATGAAATCTGCGGTGGCCGGATTGAACGAGTTGCCGTTCCAGTCGTTGAAGTGGTTCGCGATGACCAGCGGTGCCCGATTGCCGTGGTAGGCACGCTGATACATGTAGTCGTAGGTCTCCTTCACGACCCGACGTGCGTGTGGCGCGCTGTGTGGTTCGTCGCGCGCGCCGTTGAAGGTCACCCAGAAGTTGTAGTCGAGCGCGGTCTGACGCCGGCCGAGTGCCGGTGAGTACACGAACGGAATGGCGAACTCCCAGATTCCGTCGACGGTGCGAGGCCAGTACAGTCCCGGCTCGTCCGCGGGCATCGACGAATCCCACGTCATGCCGTGTCGGTGCCACGCCGGGATCAGCTGATCGAGGCGCCCCTCGAGGCATTGTGTGCGACCACCCCGTACCTCGTCGGGTCCGAACAGGAGATCGGGGGCATCCTGTATCCCGTTGTTGGCCTTCCAGTCCCGCATCAGCGAGTAGAACTCGGCGAGCTCGAGATCCCAGTCGTCGACGGTCCACCGGTCGCCGTGATAGCCGCTGCCGGCGCAGAAGTGTCCGACGTAGTGGGTGCCCATCTCATGACCGTCGAGCCAGGTGCGGTTCAGATACTCGATCTGGGTGCGGAGTCCGTCCTCGGTTCCTCCGAAACCGATCGCGGCCTCGCCCGGTGCGCGACCCGGGCCCTGGTAGTGGTGCCGGTTCTCGTCGGTCAAGAAGTAGAGGCCGGTCATCAACGCCGAGAACCGGGCGTCGACCCGCGCCGCGGTGTCGAGGAACAGATCCCAGTTCGGGCTCAGGCCCACGCCGTCGAACGAGAACAATACGAACTGCGGTGGCTTCTCGCCGGGTTCGAGTCTCACCATCTCGACGTTCGATTCCTTCCGCGCCGGTGCCGGTGTGGGAGGCGGTTCGATCGGCATCGGGGCGCCCAACTCGATCGGGACCGGTGTTTCGCGGATCGGTTCGGGTGCGCACGCCACGACGGTGACGATGGTGAGGATCGATATCAGGCGCAACAACATCCGGACGACCAAAGCCGCACGTCCCTTCCGAGGCGGTGTCGGCGGGAGTCTATTGCTTCCGGCCCGGATCCGCCGTGACCCGACATATCGTGTTTCAGCCGGGCACGACCGGATCGAGGCGGTAGCGTTCTCAGGGGGGCGGGAGGTGAGGGGTGAGCGTGAGGTATTCGGGTGCGGTCCGCGTCGCAGCGGCGGTGACCGGTGTGCTGGTGGGCTGCGCGGCATGCGCGTCCGCCGGAGGAGCGCAACCGGCGACAACCCCGGAGGGCGAGGACGGGAGTCGCGCGCTCGTCGACGAGATCGGTGTGTTCGCACAGGATTTCCTGGATGTGTGGAACCGGTCCACCGTCGATCCCGCTGCGGATCCGAGCATCGTCGACGCGGTTGCGGGTGAGGCGATCGCGGAGATGATGAAGCGTCGCATGCGGGACAAGATCGAGAACGGAATGCGCGCGTCGGGATCACTCGTCGTCGTGGGGTCGACGATCGGCGACATCACGGTGTCCGATGGCCACGCGGCCGCCACGGTGGACCTGTGTCTGGACACGACCGGACTGAAGTTCGTCGATACCGAGGGGCACCCGCTGCCGCCGAAACAGACCGTCCGCGACCGTGCACGCATGCTGCTGGCGGTCGAGAACCCCGCGTTCCCGAATACCGCGACCTGGCGGGTTCACGACGTGGACGGAGGCCTCACCGAACCGTGTACGAGCGCGTGACCGCCGATCGTTCCGAGGGGACGGGGTCATCGCCGCCGGACGAGAGCGCGGATGCCAACAGGGGGATCTGTTCGGCAGCCCACGGACTGATCAACCACGGCACGGTCGCGGCCGTTTCGAGATCGGTCCAGTCCACCCATGCCCATTCCATCACCTCCGCCGGATCCGGAACGGGATCCGCGCTCGCGCGGGCACAGAACACCGGGCACACCTCGTTCTCCACGGTGCCGTCGGCCGCCGTCGCCCGGTAGCGGAAGTGGGGAAGCGCGCATGTCACGTCGTCGACGGCCAACCCCAGCTCCTGCCGGGCCCGGCGCCGGATCGCATCCTCCGACAACTCTCCGGGGCCCGGATGACCGCAGAACGAATTGGTCCACACACCAGGCCACGTGATCTTGTCGAGAGCGCGCCGCGTCATCAGGACTCGCCCCGCCGCATCGAACACATAGCAGGAGAAGGCCAGGTGAAGCGGTGTGTCGGCGTGGTGGACCGTTGCTTTCGGCGCGGTCCCCACTGGGCGGGTGTCCTCGTCGAGCAGAACCACGAGCTCCTCGTGGGCGAGCGATGTCATGATCACGAACTCCGTCGGGGTATCGCCTGCGCGGCGGTTGCTCGCGATGGCTGCCTCGAATGTGCCCTGCCGAGCCTACCGGGCTCCGTCACGACGCCGCACCGTCCTGCTCGGTGATGCGATTCAGGGTGATCGCAGCGACGATCGCCGCGGCGACCATCACCGCCGCCACCATGCCCATGGCCACGGAGAACCCGACTGCGTACGCGTCGGCAGCCGCATCCCGGACAGCACGAGCCTGGTCGTGCGGTAGTCCGTCGAGCAGCGCGGTGCCGCTCGGCCCGCCGGTGAGGACGCCGTCGAGTGCCCTGCGTTCGGCGTTGTCGAAGCCGGTACCGAGTGCACCCGTGCGGTGAGCGAGTTCGACCGTGGTCACGACGGCGCCGACGACGGCGACACCGAGCACCGCGCCGATCTGTCGGGATTCGGTGACGAGTGACGAGGCGAGTCCGCGTGCGCTCGACGAGATCGCCCGGACCGGGCCGGTCCCCGCCGGGGTGAAGACGAAGGGTCGGGACACACCGAACAGCACGAACGCGGGCAGCAGCAGGAGCACGTTCCGCGCCGGCGAGAACACGGCGATCCACAACAGTGCCACGGCCGCGCAGAGCAGCCCCCCGGTGACGAGAAGATGGGGGCCGTGCGCGTCGGTCAGACGCCCGGTCCACGGCGACAGCAAGGGGGTGCCGAGGACTGTGGGGAGAAAGAGCAGCCCCGCGACGACACCGGAGTACCCGAGGACCAACTGCATGTAGAGCATCAGATACACCGTGACCGCCAGCACCGCGAACTGGATCGCGCAGAGCGCGGTGAGTGATCCCGCGACGAGCGGGATACGGAGAAATCGGAGCGGAAGGAGCGGGTGCGAGGAGCGCCGCTCGACCACGACGAAGATCGTCAGCGCGACGACCGCGGTGATCGACACGATGATCGTGCGCGCGCTCCGCGGACCCCAGTCGTGAACGTTGAGAAGGCTGGTGACGAGAGCGGACAAGCCGACGACCAGCAACACCAACCCCCACAGGTCGGGTGGACTGCGGCCGTCGTCGCGAGACTCGGGGAGCCACCGCGTCGACAACCACATCGCGACCATGACGACCGGAAGGTTGAGTGCGAAGACCCATCGCCAACTGGCGTGATCGACCAGCACACCACCGACCAGTGGCCCGAGTGCGAGGAAGATCGTGCCCCCCGTGGCGAGGATGCCGATCGCCCAGCCGCGTCGGTCGTCCGGAAGGACGGCGGTCAGATTCGCGATGGTCAGCGGCATGGTGAGCGCGGCACCGCATCCTTCCAGCAGACGCGCGGCGATGAGGGCCTCGACGGTCGGCGCGAATGCGCAGAGCAGGGACGCGAGACCGAAGACGAACAGTCCGACGACGAACAGGCGTCGGCGACCGTAGAGGTCGGCGAGTCGTCCCGAAACCGACATCAGTGCCGCCAGCGTCAACAGGTAGGCGCCGACCGTCCACTGGAGTTCCGTGCTCGTCGAGTCGAATTCGACCTGCATGGCTGGCAGCATGACGGTGATCGACGTCTGGTCGAAGAAAATGAGTGCGTTCGCCAGCGAGACCGCCACGAGAACACCCCGTTGGCGGGCCGACAATCGTCGCAACGATCGCGCATGTCGACTCGGCCGTTCGGGCACTGCTCGATGGTATGTCCCGGCACGCCGGGGTATCGACGCTTCCGGAGTATCGGGCCGGTCAACCGGCAGGTGGTGGATCGATGAGATCAGCGGTGGCCCGCAGGAACGCCGCGACGGTTCGGATCCGCGTGTCCGTGTCGGCGACGCGCATCGTCGGGGCCGGTGCGGATGTCGCCGGGGGAGGTGGGGCGTCCGCAGCCGGAACGAGGAACAATCGGTCGTGAAGGTCGGCCGCGCCGTGGATCTCGGGATGCTGTCGAGGGTCGAATCCGTCGAGCACCCGGTCGAGGAACTCCCGGTTGGTCAGGGTACCGGCCGCCGCAGCGACGAGCGGGATGGCCTTACGCGTGAAGTCACCCTGCCCGGACGTCTCGTACGCCACTTCCGTTGCACGGCAAGCGCTGAACAACAGCTCACGGCCGGAGCGGGGCAGCGTCGTGGACGGTGCGCCGCGCAGTGCCCGGTACCGGCGGACGTCGTCGGAGGTGAGTGCTCGGTATCGACGGTTCGATCCGTGCGCCGCGGCATCCGCGACACCGAGTTGCGGTGCGCGGTTCGCCGACCCCGAATGGCACGAATCGAACAGCAGTGTCACACCCACACCGGGCGGAAGCAGATCCCATACCCGGCCGAGATCGTCGTCGATGAGCAGTTCGCCCGTGCGGAAGTCGACCGGGCACAGTGCCTCGTCCTGATCGTCGTACGCGTCGCCGCCGGCCTTCTCGTCGCCGTCCAGATCGAGGACGTGTGTGCCGTGCCCCGAATACTGGACCACCAGGACGTCACCTTCCGCGCTGCCGGACACCAGCGTGACCATCGCCTGGAGGATGCCCTCCCGCGTGGCGTCGGAGTCGAGCAACGATGTCACGTCGAACCCGAGCCCGCCGAGGACCGACGACCACGCGCGGGCATCGGCGACGCATCCGGCCAGCCGGTCACCGACGGTCGGGTACGCGTCGACGCCGATGCACAGGGCCTTGCGATGCGAACCGGACACCCAGCGTGACGCTCCGGTGGTCACCGAACGTCCCCGTTCGGGCAGGCCCTCGAGCCCCCTCGGCGCGGGGAACCCGGTGATGTCGTCGCGGTCGACGATGCGCCGGGCGACGCTGTTCATGGTGTCGGGGTCGTCGTCGAAGCTGCCGTGGCTGACGGATCTGCTCGAATCGCGGGGGCCCGCCGTCACCGGCGCCCACACCGCGCTCGCGTTCGGAGACGCCGCCGAGAACAGCGCGGCCAGGCCCAGGTCGGCGGAGACGGACTCCTGCAGCCCGAGTATCGGCGCGTGGGCCTCCGGCTCGAACGATGCACTGACCAGGTACAACAGTGACCTGGTGTAGAGGGGCCCGCATCGGTCGTTCAGTTCGGCGTCACGAGTCATCGTGAACAGTGAGAGATGCCCGACGTGCCCTTCGGTCAGGGCCGTCCGCATCTTCTGCTCGAACAGATCGCAGCGCATCGCGGGCGCGAGAAGCGACACGGTGTCGATGTGGGTGACGCCGCACTCGATCAGGGCGGGAAGAAGGTGCGCGTGGAAGATGGAGCCGGCACTGTGCCCGATGAGGTGTACCGACACGGAGTCCGGGTGATCCTGGACATACGTCCCGAACCGGTCGGCGAACACACGTGCACCACCGCGCTCGCCGGAGGCGGTCTCGGCGTCCTTCTTCATCTCGTCCCAGATGCGCTTGCCCTGGCCGATGCGCGCGACCGTCTCGAGGATCTCGTTCTTGCGGTCCTCGAGCCATCCGCGGGTCAGTTGTGCCAACCACCCTTCGAGCGCGTCGGCCACCGACTCGACGATTCCCGTCTCCCAGACGAAGTGGATCGGGTATGCGCCGTTGTCGAGCCACCACTGCAGTTGGTGGTGCGCGGTCCGCAACCCGTTCGCCTCGGGCGTGAGACCGCCGTGCGCGTAGACGACGACGGGAACACGTGCGCCACCGTGCTGTTCCACGAAACGGGGGAGGTGCTCGGTGAAGATCCGTCGGACGTCTGCTTCGGTGGTGTGGAACTCGCCTTCACCGTCCGCGTTCCGCGCGAGCTCGCCGTCGCGCAGGTTCACCACGTGCGGGCGGAGGCGTGCGAGTTGGTCGGGTGTGAGACCGGACGACGCGCGGGCGGAGTGCTCGGTGGGGGTCATGGCGAGTCCTGGGGATCGGTGGGTGGACGTCGATCAGGGGGATTCGAGGTCGACGGTGGCGAACGGATGCGCGTACAGGGCGTATGCCAACCACGATGCGTTGCCGTCGTCACGTGCGGCGCGGCGCGCGGTGGTGAGGGCGGCGGACACGGTGGCGGAGTGTGTGAGTGCCGAGTAGAACGTGCGGACGAACTTCGCAGCGGTGTCGTCCTGTACCTGCCACAGGCAGCAGAGCACCGCACCGGCGCCACCGCTGAGCAGGGACGGCGCGAACGCATCGGTACCGGTGCGGATCGTCCGGCCGGCCCGACACGCGTTGAGAACCACGAGCGGTCCGGGGCGGTGTCGGGGCACCGACCCGGACTCCGGATCGGGTGGTGACGGACGCGGTAGATCCGAACGCACCCTGTCGGCGCTGTACACGGCGGACGGGTCGGGGGGTGTGCGGTCGCTGAATCCACGAAGCAGCAGCCGGGGCTGCGGGGCTCCGTCTCGGACGGCCACGTCGCCGTGCCCACCGAAGTGCAGCAGGTCGACGTCGCGACCACCGAGCACCGCACCGAGGTCGTCGGCCGACCCGGGTGTGATCTCGTCGGCGTCGAGGGTTCCACCGAGCAGTGCGCGTTCGTCCGAGAGGTGCTGCAGTTGCCACTTCGGGGAGCTGTACTCCGGGCAGAGGTACCGGCGGTGTCCGCGGCGGAGGGGGAGAGCGGTCGGGTGGGTCCCACCGCAGAACCATCGGGTCATCCCCGTCTCCCCGAGGAATCGTCGTCGGCCACCGTGGACGTCGATACAGACCAGTTCCCACGGGATATCGGTCTCGGTGGTCACGATCGTCAGCCCGGTGAGCATCTGCCACGCCGCGGCGAGATCCCCGCGAAGGGCGTCGGGGAGGAGCCGGGCGCCGAGTTCGAGACCGTACCGCGCCAGGTCGGATTCGAAGGCGCGATGCCGTTCGGTTGCGGTGGAGCGATGCCGGTGCCGGTCCCACAACTGCTCGACACATCCGTAGAGTTCGTCGAGGTAGGCGGCCTTGTCGGGCAGGGTCGACTGCAGGTAGGTGCGGCGACGACCGTGGGGCAGTCGCAACTCGAACGTCAATGTGGACTCACCTGCGACGATGTCCTCTCCGACCGTGAGGGTGGGCAGGTCGCGGAGCCGCGCGTCGAGCCGTTCGACGACCGCGGCGTCGGTCTGCGGCGGTTCGTCTCCGGTGACGGGGACATCGGTCACGGTCACCTCGAGGTGCAGGGTGGCGAACGGCGCACCGCCGACCTGGTCGACGGCGAGTATCGCCTCGGCCCGCCCCCGCTCGACACCGATGACGCGGAAGAGTCCGGTGGACACCGCGCCGGGTGGGGGACAGGTCAGTTCGAGGACGTCGCGGGTGCCGGGCGCGACGACGAGATTGCGGCGGCGCAGTTTCACTCGGACGGGAAGTGCCGGATCCAGCCGGATCGGGTTCTGTGCGTTGCGGTGCCCGGCGGTGTCGTCGAGTTGCCGGCGCGACAACCGCACCGTGACCGTCTCCACCGCACCTGCGCGCACTGTCGGAGGCATGTCGGCGGCGATGAACGCGTCGACCTCCTCCGGCGGAGGCGGCGAATCGTCTGCCGTCGCTGCGGCCTCGAACATGTACACGTGCGCGACGACCAGGCGGACGGGTACATCGGCGGGCGCGGGCACGTCGAACTCGAGGGTGACGAACCCGTCCGGCGATGCGTCACCGCGTCCGTGGGCGACGACCGCGGCCGCCGCGACATCCGCCCGAGTGGCAGCCTCCCCTCGATCTTCCGCGTCGGGAAGCTGTGCGACGAGCACGAGTTGCCCCGCCGCGGCCCGCACCCGGATCACGACGTGCAGTGTCGTTGCATCCGAGACAGGGGCGACGGCGAATCCGGTGGCGTCGGTGCACGTGACCGCGAATCGGGACTCGACGTGTCCGGGATCGACGGTGAACGGCCGTACGTGCGCGGCCGGCCGCACCGCGACCGTCGGCGCCGGGCCGCCGTGTCGCGCGTCGATGTCGTGCTCGGGCATGGAACGCTCCGCAGCAGGGGAGGGGCGTCCGGGACGGGAGGTGAACCGGGCAGGACCTCCGGGAGATCCATCGTCGCACGGGTGTCGCCGGAGCGGAATCGTGTGCGGGCACCCTGCCGGAATCCACGTATCCGACTACGCGGACCACCGGATACACGAGGGCGGGTACCTGCTCGTCGCCTCGCGTACGACGTGAGTGCCGTACGGTCGGTGATGGTCGCGGGCAGCCGGGCGTCCCGGTGAGGGGGTCGGTCGATATCTGCGGCACCCGGTTGCGTGGCCGGTCGAATTCGTTGTCCCACAGCCTCACCGGTCAACCCGAACGTGCTACCCCGACGCCGCGTCCAGCGCCTGCAGGAGGTCGGCGACGAGGTCGTCGGCGTCCTCGAGCCCGATCGACAGGCGGATCATCGACCCGGTGATGCCGCGACGCTCCCGCTCCGCCTGCGACAGATCGTGGTGGGTGGTGGTCACGGGTTGGGTGACGAGGCTTTCCACGCCGCCGAGGCTCGGCGCGAGCGTGAACACCCGAAGTCCGTCGACGACCCGGACGGCGGCGTCGGAGTCGCCGTCGACCTCGATCGTGACGATGCCACCGAACCCGGACATCTGCCTCGCGGCGAGTGAATGCCCGGGGAAACTCTCCAGACCGGGATACAGAACCCGCGTGATCCGAGGGTCCGCCTCCATCGCCTTCGCCACGGCCAGCGCATTCGCGTTGTGCTGCCGGACGCGCACGATGAGGGTGCGCAGGCTGCGCGAGAGTTGGGCGGCCGGTTCCGGTGCGATGCACGAACCGAAACTTTTGCGCCATGCGTTCAACGGTGCGACGAGTTCGGCGGACCCGAGTACGAAGCCCGCGGTCACATCCGAGTGGCCGCCGAGGAACTTGGTCGCCGAGTACGAGACGAGATCGGCGCCGAGTTCGAGCGGACGTTGATTGACCGGCGAGGCGAACGTGTTGTCGACCGCCACCGTCGCACCGTACCGGTGGGCGAGGCCGGAGATCGCGGTGATGTCGTGGATGTCGAGCGCCGGATTGGTGGGCGTTTCGAAGAACACCAGTCGCGCACCGTCGCGCAGGACGTCCTCGAGCCGATCGAGTTCGTCACCGAGGAGGAACGTGGTGGTGATCCCCAGCTGTGCGAGTTGTGTGCCGAGCAGTTCCATGGTTCCGCCGTAGGCGTCGCCGACGCACACGATCCCGTCGCGCCCGTACTGTGCGAACAGCGCGGTCTCGGCGGCCATCCCGGAGCAGAACGCGAGAGCGCTGTCGGCGCCTTCGATCGCCGCCATGGTCTGTTCGAGCGCGAAGATCGTGGGGTTCTGCCCGTAGCGGGTGTAGAGGGCGCCCTTGCGGCGACCGTCGACGACCTCGAGCAGCGCGGCGGTGTTCTCGAAGGAGAAGGTCGTGGTGTTGTAGATCGGCAGGTGCGGCGCACCGTGGGCGTCGGTGATGCGCGCGCCGTGGATCGCCTGGGTGGACCGGCCTGCTGATTCCTGGTTCACGCCTGTGCTCCTTCTCGGGGTTGCGGGGTCGGGGACGACAACGAGTATCGCGCCGGTCGCCGACACGGCGGCGCGCGGGATGCCATCCCCGGTGTGACGCCTGTCTCCGGAGCTGCCGGTGGCGAGGATCGGGACTACTGTCGGGGAATCGGCACCCGATGTGCAGAAGAGGTGATCGCATGACCACCACCCCCGTCGGCCGCCCCGGCATCGCCGCCCGGTCAAGTCCCGGATAGTGGTGTAACTGGTTTGTGGTCCTTCGTTGGTGGTCAGGCGGGTAGTTCTATCAACGGGTCGGTACTCACCTCCGTCTGCGAGTCGGTGTCGGTGGTCATGGTTAGTCGGCATCGGTTGAGGACTTCCAGGCCGAGGTAGCGGCGGCCTTCGGCCCATTCGTCGGTCTGCTCAGCTAAGCCTCAATGCACCGATCGGCTGATGCTGTCGTCGTGACTTCCTTTGCGCGCCTTCGGGCAGAGTGTGGAGATAGCTGA
>ERZ747221.44-NODE-44-length-131466-cov-8.226937_pt1 | contig 131466 bp, 105 predicted proteins | sample MGYA00374949_ERZ747221 | MGnify/ENA primary metagenome ERZ747221 (study PRJEB28779, sample SAMN05720172) | bioreactor metagenome | isolation source: Anaerobic biogas reactor | place: USA:Washington, USA | collected 2015-08-08 ... | reverse complement strand
CCTCGGCACCGAACTCGACCTCGACCGGATCTACGAGACGGTCGTGGCGGGCGTGATGTCCCCGCTTCCCGCCGATGTCGAATCGTCTTCGTCCACAACCGTCCCCGATTCGACCATTGCATCGAGGTGCCGCACCGAACTATAGTCCAGACACCTGTCCAGAATTCGAGGGAACGTCACATGACATTGCGCCCGACCGACAGTTCGACACTCCTGATCGACGGCAAACTCGTCCCCGGTGGCGGAGGAACGTTCGACATCCTCGACCCCAGCACCGGCGCGGTCCTCGGCCACGCCGCCGACGGCACCGCGGCCGATCTCGACACCGCCATCGACGCCGCGCGCCGCGCGTTCGACGAGACCGACTGGTGCCGCGACCACGCCTTCCGCGCCCACTGTCTGCGCCAACTGCGCGACGCCCTCCGCGGGCACATCGAGGAACTCCGGGAGATCACCATCGCCGAGGTCGGAGCGCCCCGCTTCCTCACCGCCGGCGCGCATCTCGAGGGTCCCGTCGACGATCTGCTGTGGTTCGCCGACCTCGCCGAGAACTACTCGTGGACGCAGGATCTCGGCAACGCCTCACCGATGGGCATCCCCACCCACCGGTACCTGCTCAAGGAAGCCGTCGGTGTCGTCGGTGCCATCACCCCGTGGAACTTCCCCCACCAGATCAACTTCGCGAAGATCGGGCCCGCCCTCGCCGCCGGCAACACCGTGGTGCTCAAGCCGGCACCCGATACCCCTTGGTGCGCAGCGCTCGTCGCGAGGATCGCTGCGGAGGAGACCGACCTCCCACCCGGCGTGTTCAACGTCGTCACCTCGAGCGACCACCGCATCGGCGCGCTGCTCGCCGAGGATCCGCGCGTCGACCTGATCTCGTTCACCGGTTCCACCGCGACCGGAAAGTCGGTGATGCGCGCCGCCGCCGACAATCTCAAGAAGGTCTTCCTCGAGCTCGGTGGCAAATCCGCCTTCCTCGTTCTCGACGACGCCGACCTGCGCGGTGCGTGCAGCATGGCCGCGTTCACGGTGTGCACCCACGCGGGGCAGGGCTGCGCCATCACCACCCGACTCGTGGTCCCCCGCGAACGCTACGACGAGGCGGTCGCCCTGACCGCCGACACGATGCGCGGCATCCGGCCCGGCAACCCGGACGACGCCGGTACCGTGTGCGGGCCACTGATCTCCGAACGGCAACGCGAACGCGTCGAGGGCTACATCCGATCGGCCGTCGAGGAGGGCGGCACGGTCGTCGTCGGCGGTGGACGTCCCGCCGAACACGACCGCGGTTTCTTCATCGAGCCCACACTCATCGCCGGGCTGGACAACTCCGCGCGCGCCGCCCGCGAGGAGATCTTCGGTCCCGTCCTCGTGGTCATCCCGCATGACGGCGACGCCGACGCCGTCCGCATCGCCAACGATTCCCCGTACGGGCTGTCGGGCGCGGTGTACGGCACCGACCCGGACCGCATCGCCCGGGTCGTCGCCGGGGTACGCACCGGAACACTCGGCGTCAACGGCGGCATCTGGTACGCCGCCGACGCCCCGTTCGGCGGCTACAAGCAGTCCGGTATCGGCCGCGAGATGGGTGTGGCCGGATTCGAGGAGTACCTCGAGACCAAGCTCGTGGCCGAACCGGCCTGATCCCCACGCACCGACAGATCCGGGACCACCCTTCCGAAAGGACCAGGAACATGGCCAGATTCACCGACCGCACCGCGATCGTCACCGGTGCGGCACAGGGTATCGGCGAAGCGTACGCCCGCGCGCTCGCCGCCGAAGGCGCGAACGTCGTCGTCGCCGACATCGACACCACCCTCGGCGGGCAGGTCGCCAAACAGATCGTCGCCGACGGTGGCAGCGCCGTCTTCGTTCCCGTCGACGTCGCCGACCCCGAATCCGCGCAGGCCCTCGCGGAGAAGACCGTCGAGGTGTACGGCGGGATCGACCACGTCGTCAACAACGCCGCGATCTACGGCGGGATGAAACTCGACCTGCTGCTGACCGTGCCGTGGGACTACTACAAGAAGTTCATGAGCGTCAATCTCGACGGCGCCCTCAACGTCACCCGCGCGGTGTGGCCGCACATGATGGCGAAGGGCGGCTCCATCGTCAACCAGTCGTCGACCGCGGCCTGGCTGTACTCCGGCTTCTACGGCCTCGCGAAGGTCGGCATCAACGGGCTGACCCAGCAGTTGGCGGTGGAACTGGGCGGCAACGACATCCGGATCAACGCCATCGCCCCGGGCCCCATCGACACCGAGGCCACCCGGTCGACGACGCCCGCGAACATGGTCGCCGACATGGTCGGCAAGCTCCCGCTCCGGCGGATGGGCACCCCGGGCGATCTCGTCGGGATGTGCCTGTTCCTCCTCTCGGACGAAGCGGGCTGGGTGACCGGCCAGATCTTCAACGTCGACGGCGGCCAGGTGATCCGGTCATGAGCGACTCGCCGCGGATCGGGTACATCGGCCTCGGCAACATGGGTGCGCCGATGGCGAAACGACTGCTCGACCACCCGGGCGGCCTGACGGTTCTCGACACCCGGCCGGAGGCCGTCGCGCCGTTCGTCGAGGCCGGCGCCGACGCCGCATCCGATCCCGCCGCACTCGCGACGGTGTGCGACATCGTGTGCGTCACCGTCCTCGACGACGACCAGGTGCGGGACGTGGTGACCGGCCCGAACGGACTGCTGTCCACGGCGCGGCCGGGCACCGTGATCGCCGTGCACTCGACGATCTCGGACACGACGGCCGTGGACCTCGCCGCACGGTGCGCCGCTCACGGCGTGGAGTTCGTCGACGCACCGGTCAGCGGTGGCGCTGCCGGCGCGGACAAGGCTGCTCTCGCCGTGATGGTCGGCGCGTCCGAGTCCGCGTTCGAGACGATCCGGGAGCCGTTCGGGGCGTTCGCGGCGCTGGTCGTGCACGCCGGCCCGGTCGGGGCGGGGACCCGCATGAAGCTGGCTCGCAACCTGCTGCACTTCGTGTCGTTCACCGCCGCCACCGAGGCACAGCGCCTCGCGGAGGCGGCCGGACTCGACATCGCGGCGCTGGGCAAGGTGGTCCGGCACACCGACGCGATCACCGGAGGTGCGGGATCGATCATGTGGCGCGACACCACCGCACCGCTCACCCCCGAGGATTCGTGGTTCCCGATCTTCTCGCACGTGCGGGCGCTCGGCGAGAAGGACCTGTCGCTCGCACTCGGCCTCGGTGACCGTCTCGACGTCGATCTGCCGCTCGCGGCCCGCGCTCTCGCCGGGCTCGGACCGGGCCTCGGTGTCGGCACCGGCGACACCGCCCGCACCCACACGAAGGAGGACCCGTCGTGACCGACGACCAGCGCCGCCGCGGACTCGAGATGATGTCGAAGGTCTACGGCTGGGAGTTCCGGGACGGGCCGGGCGACCATTTCGCCGTCACCGCCGACCACCTGTTCGCCGAGATCTGGTCGCGGCCCGGTCTGAGCATCCGCGATCGCCGGTTGCTGCTGCTCGGTGCGCTCACCGCGCAGGGACTGACGGACGTCGCCGAGATCCAGATCGGTGCGGCCTTCGACAACGGCGAGGTGGACGAGGCCCAGTTGCGCGAGATCGCGTTGTTCCTGTGCCACTACGTGGGGTGGCCGCTGGGCACCAAGTTCGACACGGCCGTCGGCAAGGTCATGCACTCGCGGCGTCCCGCAGCACACCCCTGACACCGGAACGCGGTGGCGCCGTGGTTCCCTCGCTCCGGACCGCTGGGTAGGCTGGCGACCGGAATCGAACCACGCGAACGGAGAGACCCCGGATGACGCGCACCACCCTGCCCCGCGAGGCCGTCGAACTCGCCGAGGCCACACCGGGTTTCATGCCCGACGACGAGGGTACCGCCCTGCACGACGCCGCCGTCGCCTACCTGGACGGCGGCGTCGGCGTCGAAATCGGAACCTATTGCGGACGTTCCACCATCTACCTGGGCGCCGCAGCGAAGGCGACCGACAGCACGATCGTGACGGTCGACCATCATCACGGATCCGAAGAGCACCAGCCGGGCTGGGAATATCACGACACCTCGCTCGTCGACCCGCACACCGGACGCCTCGACACGGTCGGCAGACTCCGTCACACCCTCGCCGACGCCGATCTCGAATCCCACGTCGTCGCGATCGTCGGCAGCTCACCGCAGGTCGCGGCGTTCTGGCAGACCACCGCGTCGTTCGTGTTCATCGACGGTGGGCACAGCAGCGCCGCCGCGCAGGCGGACTACGAGGGGTGGGCACGGTGGGTACGGATCGGCGGCGCACTGATCATCCACGACGTCTTCCCCGATCCCGCCGACGGCGGACGGCCGCCGTACGAGATATACTGCCGCGCACTGGAAAGCGGAGAGTTCACCGAGAGGTCCGTGACGGGTTCGCTGCGTGTCCTCGAACGCACCGCCGGTGTCGTGGGCGTACTGCCCGGTTCCTGATCCGCTAGACGAACACCGGGCAGCCCTCGGCGCAGCCGTCCGCGCCGACCCGGTCGGCCGGCACCACCGCGTCGCGGAACACCCCGTTCCCACCGGTGGTGCGCGACAGGGCGTCCGCGGCGAGCACCACCGCCGCGGACGTCCACGAACTCACCTCCACCGGCCAACGCTTCCCGTCCGCGTAGACGAGCCCCGTCCAGTACGAGCCGTCCGGATCGCGCAGGTGCTGCATCGCCGCGAACAGGTCACGCGCCCGCCGATCGTCACCGATCGCATCGAGCGCCAGCACCAGCTCACAGGTCTCGGCCCCCGTCACCCACGGCTTGTGGTCCACGCACCGGATCCCGAGCCCGTCCACGACGAAATCGTCCCAGCGCGACTCGATCCTGCGACGGGCGTCGCCGCCGCGCAGTGCACCGCCGAGCACCGGGTAGTACCAGTCCATCGAGTACTCGTCCTTCGGAGTGAACAACTCGGGATGCCGCCGCAGCGCATGCCCCAGCCGGTACAGCGCTATCTCCCAGTGCGGCTGCGCATCACCGACGACCCCGGCGAGACGGATCCCGCACACGAGACTGTGATGGATACTCGCGCAGCCCGTCACGAGAGCCTCGTCGACCCGTCCACCGCGCCCCGACGCCCACGCGATCTGCCCACCCGACAGTTGCATGTCGACGACCCGGTCGAGCGCGCGACGCACCGTCGGCCACATCCGGCCGGCGAACCGCTCGTCGCCCGTGACGAGGTGATGGTGCCACACCCCGACCGCGATGTACGCCGTGAAATTGCTGTCCGTATCGTCGTTCTCGATCTCGTCGCGCCGGAACTTCGCCGGCCACGATCCGTCGGGACGTTGGGTGGTGCGCGACCACTCGAACGCGGCCTCCGCCTCGTCGCGCAACCCGGTGACGGTCAGCGCCATCGCCGATTCGAGATGATCCCACGGGTCGGTGTGCCCGCCCGGGAACCAGGGGATGGCACCCGACGGCTCCTGCATCCGCGCGATCGCCCGACCGGTGGCCAGACATTCGTCGCGGGACAGGATCCCCGGCACCTCGGGGATCGGCGCGCACGCCGACCCCCGCTCGACTCGGTTCACGTCACCGGACCGCACCGGATTCCGGCTTCTCGAGGTAGAAGACGACGCTCTTGCCGAGGACCGGATCGAGCAGTGACTCGGCGGTGCGGGTGAGCCACGGCGCGTCCATCAGATCCCACACCAGCATCCGGTGGTACGCCTTCACGAGCGGATTGTCGTCGTTGTCGACACCCACCGCGCACTTGAGCCACCAGTACGGCGAGTGCAGCGCGTGCGCGTGGTCGGTGCCGCGCACGACGAGACCCGCGCGCGTGAGTTTCGCGGCGAGTTCGTCCGCCTTGTAGATGCGCACGTGCCCACCCTCGACCTCGTGGTACGCGTCCGACAACGCCCAGCACACCTTCTCGGGGAGCCACCGCGGAACCGTCACCGCCGCAACGCCGCCGGGCCTGAGCACCCGGACCAGTTCCGCGATGGCCCGCTCGTCCTCCGGAACATGCTCGAGCACTTCGGAGATCAGTACCACATCGAAGGTCGCATCGTCGTACGGCAGGGCGAGAGCGTCGCCCACCTCGGCGCGGGCGAGCGCGCCCTCCGGTGCCTCCCCTTCGAGTTCCATCGCGACGAACATGTCGGCGACGGCCTTCATGTCGTCGGCGCTGCGATCGAACGCGACCACATCGGCGCCGCGTCGATACAACTCGAACGAGTGCCGGCCGGCGCCCGCACCGATGTCGATCGCGCGGCATCCGGGCCGCACCCCCAAGCGGTCGAAGTCGACGGTGAGCATCAGTCGGTCCCTCCTGCGTGCGCGGCGATCGCCGCTTCGTAGACACGTGCGGTCCGGGCCGCCACCGCGGCCCAGCTGTACTTCTCCTCCACCCGCGCGCGGGCGCGCGCCCCCAGTTCGGTGCGGTGACCCGCGTCGTCGAACAGATCCGCCAGCGCCGCCGCCAACTGCTGCGCGTCACCGGGCGGTACCAACACGCCGGCGTCGCCCACCACCTCCGGGATGGCGCCGGCACGGCTGGCGACGAGCGGTGTGCCGCACGACATCGCCTCGACGGCCGGCAGCGAGAACCCCTCGTACAGCGACGGCACCGCCGCGATGTCCGCGGACGCGAGCAACGCGGCGAGTTCGGCGTCGTCGATGCCCGACACGGTGCGCACGACGTCACCGATCGCGAGCTCGTCGATGAGCCGCTCGGTGGCGCCGCCCGGTGCGAGCTTCGACACGAGGACCAGTTCGACGTCGCGTTCGGTGCGGAGCTTCGCGACGGCCTCGAGGAGCACCGGAACGCCTTTGAGCGGGGCGTCGGCGCTGGCGACACACACGATGCGCCCGGCGACGCGGGGTTCGGTGGGCGGCGCGAACAGCTCGGTGTCCACGCCCAGCGGAATGGTGTGGATACGTCGCGGGTCGACACCGAACGCGGCACGGATGTCGTCGGCGGAATTGTCGGAGACCGTCAGCAGCGTGCGGATACGTCGGGCGACCCGCTTCTGCATGCCGAGGAAGCCGTACCAGCGACGCAGTGTGAGCCGGCGCTGCCAGGTCGTCGCGGACGCCAGGTCGAGGTCGCGGTCGCGGGTGATCGGATGGTGGATGGTCGCCACGAGCGGCAGATCCTCGGCGATGCGTAGCAGCCCGCCGCCGAGGGACTGGTTGTCGTGGACGACGTCGAAGTCGCCGATCCGGTTGCGCAACAGGCGCGCGGCACGCAGCCCGAAGGTTCGGGGCTCGGGGAATCCGGCGGTCCACATGGTCGCGACCTCGAGGACGTCGATCAGGTCCCGGAATTCACCCCGGCTCGGGGTGCGGAAGGGATCGTCGTCTCGGTACAGGTCCAGGCTCGGGACCTTCGTCAGCGTGACCCCGGCGTCGAGATCCGGGTAGGGCTGACCGGAGAACACCTCGACGGTGTGGCCCTGGGCGGCGAGCTCGCGGCTGAGGTGGCGGACGTACACGCCCTGACCCCCGCAGTGCGGCTTGCTCCGATACGACAACAGTGCGATTCGCACAAAGTCACCTCGGGATCGTTCGGACAGATGTCCATCGGTTGTGTCGCGCCCACACTAGAACATGTTCAATACTCGGCGGTAGCGGGATCGCCGACGTCACAGTGCAATCGTCTCCGGTTCGGCCGAACCGGCGCCACCGGGCCGCCCGGCGACGGGGAATCGTCGCGGCCACAGACGACCTCGGACACAAAAGACGAGGCCCGGTGTCGAAGAATCGACACCGGGCCTCGTCGTGGAGCGACCCTGACGGGACTCGAACCCGCGACCTCCGCCGTGACAGGGCGGCGCGCTAACCAACTGCGCCACAGGGCCATGTGTGAACCCGGAGGCTCTCACACGAGAACCCACCGCAATCGGTGGGTTCGTGATGTGAAGTTGTGGATGATCCCGAAGGAGCATCGTGGTGGCCAGGGCCGGGATCGAACCGGCGACCTTCCGCTTTTCAGGCGGACGCTCGTACCAACTGAGCTACCTGGCCGGACGGCACCCGAACCGAATGCCGATCGCATACTTCTGCGACCCTGACGGGACTCGAACCCGCGACCTCCGCCGTGACAGGGCGGCGCGCTAACCAACTGCGCCACAGGGCCTTGCTATTCACTTCTCTGCCAAGGGTACTGCACACCCCGGTCGACGACCGAAGCGTACCCCCTACGGGATTCGAACCCGCGCTACCGCCTTGAAAGGGCGGCGTCCTAGGCCGCTAGACGAAGGGGGCCCGACCGGATTCCTCCGACCCGCACCCTCAACGGGCTTGGCGTTCCGTTGGGAGCTTGCACAGCTTATGACACGGCGTTAACGATACACAAATCAGCAGGTCACAGCAGTTTTCACGGTAACGCCGAGGTACGCACCCGTGACCATCCGCGACGCCCCCACTCACCGAGCCATTTCTCGGATGCCATCGCCTCGAGCGGAACCTCCAGACACGCCGCGAACCTCGTGCTCACATCCACATCCTCGGCCGTCAGGTCCACCAGGTAACGCTGCCCCGCGAGCGACGACGCCACCGCCTCGACGAATCGCCGCACGTCCACACCGTCCCGGAACAGACCGGCGTCACGGGCCTCGACCGCGAGGGCATACCCGGCCCGACCCCACACGTAACCACCGCGCAACTGCGCTTCCCGCGCGAATTCCGGCTCGGTCACCAACCGGAACTCCGCGGCGATCACCTCGTCGTTGCGCAAGGCGTCACCGAGATCCGTGACCAGGCCGTACAGGCGTTCGAACGGATCGAGTTCCGCCGATTCCGCCCATCGATCGACGATCGCGCGATAACGGTCGAGCCCCTCGTCGAGGACAGCGCGGGCCAGGTCCTCCTTGGAGGTGAAATGGAAGTACATCGCGCCTTTGGTGGCGTTCGAGTTCTCCAGGATCGAACTGAGCGACGCAGCCGCGTATCCGCGCTTGGCGAACTCCGCCGCAGCGGATCGCACGATCGCGGAACGTGTCCGCCGCGCACGTTCCTGTTGCCGTGACATATGGGAATGCGAGCCTTCCGAAGTATCCGTTCCCCCGCCCGCCAACTCTAGTCGGTGTCCCGCGTCCGGGGGCGCGCGCGGCGCCACGGCGAGCCGGCATCAGGCCCCTGAGCACCCTCTTCGCGACGATCGAAGAACACACCGAGTGGTATGCTTTTCACCGGCTCGGGTGCCCGGCAGGGGGTGTGCACCCGGGCCGCACCAGGTGACGCCGGGTTGTTGCCACCGTTCGGCACGATGTGATTAAACTGTGCGCCCATGCCCCTATAGCTCAGTTGGTAGAGCTACGGACTTTTAATCCGCAGGTCGTAGGTTCGAGCCCTACTGGGGGCACCAACGAGACCAGGCGATTCGTCGCCTGAGCCCGGAACGTGCACGTTCGGATCGGCTGACGTGGTCATCACCCTCTTCACCGAACCTCGTCGTCTCCGCCGAGGTCGTCACCCACCGCGTCACCGCCCATCGCGTCGCGTCGTGCGATGTCCGCGCGCGCCGATTCCAGGTCCCGCCCACGCTTGCGGTAGCGCCAGGTCACTGCGAGGAACAGAACGAACACGAGCACCCCGGCGATCACACCGACCAGCGAGGCACCCCGGAACCCGGGCGCGTCGACGTCCATGATCCGTTCGCCCGCGTGAGCGGCGTTGCCTCCGCCGAGCACCACGCTGAGCGTCATGAGGTTGGGGAGCGCGACGACGACCGCGACCACCGCCAGCAGGATCTGCGCACCTCGGCGGTACTTCCACCGGCGGACCTGCCAGACCCAGGTCAGCAGGATGAGGGGAACCGCGGTGCAGACGAGCCCGAACAACAGCCCCCACAGGATTCCGCGGGTGAAACTCTGCGCGGCGAGGGAACCGACGGACTGCGCCCACCACCGGGGGATGAACGCGGCGAGCACGAAGTACGCGACGACGAGCACGAGCAGCGACACGACCACCGCGATCGCTTTCTTGGCCCAGGGCGGCAATCCGGTCCGAACCGGTGTGGTGGACTCCGTCATGGTTCCGAGCGTACGGTCCGGCTGCCACGCGCGGGGCGCATGTTCCCCACGAAGGTGCCGTTTCACCGCTCCCGCGTTTCCCACCCTCCCCGACCCGGGATTGGTTACTGTGTTCGTCGCACACGAACCGGATCGGATACGGGGGAGGCACATGCGCAGCTTCGTCGATCTGGGACTCTTCCTGGCAGCGGTGGCCCTCGGCATCGGTACCGTGCTGCCCGTCGTCGGGGGTGTCCGGCCCACCGAGATTCCGCTGGTCGGTCTGCGCGACGGCTTCCCGCCCGGAGATCTCGGTGCACTCGCCGTACACGACCTCGGTCTGCACGAATCGCTCGCGGTGCCGTTCGCCGCCGCCGCGGCCTTGCTGCTGCTCGCGGCCCTGTTCGACTCGGCGATCACGGGATGGGCGGGCACCGTCCTCGCGCTGTCGGTGTTCGTCGCGTTCGCGGTGCGGGTCACCCAGGTCCACGCCGAGTACGTCGACGACAACCGCAGCACCGTCCTCACCAATCAGAACGGGTTCGTGTTGCTGCTCAGCGGTGTGCTCGTCGCTTTCGTGTGCTGTCTCGTCACGGTGCGACGTCCGGGGGGCGCAGTCGTGCGGGGCTGACCGTCCCGACCGGCAACACCGCGCCACGCCGCGGCGACACCCCCGGCGACCGACGCCGATTCGTCCGGTTCGCTCGCTACGCTCACCCCACCGGCAACCCACAACGGGATGCCCCTCGGTCAGGACAGGTATTCATGGCAAGTCTCGACGAACTGTTCGCGCAGGTTCCGATCGACCAGATCGCACAGCGGCTCGGTGTGGACAACGCGACCGCGCAGACCGCGGTCCGCGCCGCGCTCCCGACGCTCGTCGGGGGCCTGGACGCGAACGCGCAGAACCCGTCGGGTGCAGCGTCGCTGCAGTCCGCGCTCGATTCGCACGCCGCCTCCGGTCTCCTCGACGGCGGCGTGGATGTCGGATCGGTGGACACCACCGATGGCGCGAAGATCGTCTCCAACGTCTTCGGAGCACAGAAGGACCAGGTGATCAGCACCCTCGGATCGGTCAACGGCTCCGGCGGCAACGATCTCATGGCGAAGCTGTTGCCGATCCTCGCGCCCATCGTCCTGTCGTACCTCGCGAAACAGATCGGCGGCTCGGGGGGATCCGGGCAGGGCGGGCTGGGTGATCTTCTCGGCGGCCTTCTGCAGGGCGCATCCGGCGGCACGGGTAACGCGGGCGGTGGCCTGGGCGACATCCTCGGCAGTGTCGTCGGCGGCGGTTCCGGTGGTGGCCTCGGCGGTCTGCTCGGCGGGCTCCTCGGCGGCGGGAAGCGCTGACCCCGGACGACGGGATCGGACGGCCGCACGACCCCGGATCGATTCCGGGGGTCGTGCGGCCGTGACCGGGACGTTCGGCACCACGGATGACGCCCTAGTACCGTGGCGGTCGGAATTGTGACCGACGACACTGGATGCGCTCGCAACAGGGGTTCCGCCTGCGAGGCATGACAGAAACCGCGAACCGAAACCTACGGTCCCGTAGGCTCGTCACCGGCACCCGACAACCGATCGACAGGGGTTTGAACGCATGACGCGAGTCCTTACACAGCTGGAGCTACTGCGCGAGCTGGAGCCCGTAGCGGAGGCGAACGTCAACCGGCACCTCTCGATGGCGAAGGACTGGCACCCCCACGACTACGTGCCGTGGGACGAGGGCCGGAACTTCGCCGCGCTCGGCGGCGACGACTGGGATCCGGAGCAGTCGAAGCTCAGCGAGCTCGCCAAGGCCGCGATGATCACCAACCTCCTCACCGAGGACAACCTGCCCTCGTACCACCGGGAGATCGCCGAGAGCTTTTCTCGCGACGGCGCGTGGGGTACCTGGGTGGGGCGCTGGACCGCCGAGGAGAACCGTCACGGCATCGTGATGCGCGACTACCTCGTCGTCACCCGCGGTGTGGACCCCGTCGCACTCGAGAATGCGCGCATGGAGCACATGACCAACGGCTTCGGCTCCCCGAACGAGACCGGGATGCTGCACTCGGTCGCCTACGTGACCTTCCAGGAACTCGCGACCCGCGTCTCCCACCGCAACACCGGTCACGCGTGCAACGACGCCATCGCCGACAAGATGCTCCAGCGGATCGCGGCCGACGAGAACCTGCACATGATCTTCTACCGCAACGTCTGCGAGGCCGCCCTCGATCTGTCTCCCGCGCAGACCCTCGCGGCGGTCACCGAGGTCCTGAAGAACTTCCAGATGCCGGGCGCGGGCATGCCCAACTTCCGCCGCAACGGTGTGCTGATGGCCAAGCACGGCATCTACGACCTGCGCCAGCATCTCGACGACGTGGTGATGCCGGTGCTGCGCAAGTGGAAGATCTTCGAACGCGACTACGGCAGCGACGGCGCGCAGACCCTCGACGAGCTCGGCACCTTCCTCGAGGACCTCGAACGACAGGCCGTCAAGTTCGAGGAGATGCGCGATCGTTCGCTCGCCCGCGAGGCCGCGAAGCTCGAACGCGCCGAAGCCGCGTCCTGACCCGAGACCGCCCGGGATCCCGTTCGCCGGATTCGGGTGACGTCCCGGCCACCGGCTATCCTGTGCCCGGTACCGCCATCGGTGCCGGGCACGGGCCGTTCCCGCGCCGATACGAATCCAATCGTCGTATTCTCCCGAACGACAACGTTTCACCGAGGTTCTCATGTCTGCCCTGAAGATCGGTTCGCTCGACCTGCACAGCCCGGTCGTGCTGGCACCGATGGCAGGCGTGACGAACGTCGCGTTCCGCACCCTGTGCCGCGAGCTCGAACTCGAACGCGCCGGCAGCACGTCCGGTCTGTACGTGTGCGAGATGGTCACCGCCCGCGCACTGGTCGAACGTCATCCGGTGACGATGCACATGACGACCTTCGGCCCCACCGAGACACCCCGATCGCTGCAGCTCTACACGGTCGACCCGGACAACACGTACGCGGCGGCGAAGATGATCGTCGACGAGGATCTCGCCGACCACATCGACATGAACTTCGGCTGCCCGGTACCGAAGGTCACCCGCAAGGGCGGTGGATCCGCACTCCCCTACAAGCGCCGTCTCTTCGGGCAGATCGTCGCGGCAGCGGTGCGCGCCACGGAGGGAACCGACATCCCGGTCACCGTCAAGTTCCGGATCGGTATCGACGACGAGCACCACACGCACCTCGACGCGGGCCGGATCGCTGCCGCGGAGGGCGCCGCCGCAGTCGCCCTGCACGCCCGCACCGCCGCTCAGCGGTACTCGGGCACCGCGGACTGGGGTGAGATCGCGCGATTGAAGGACCACGTGACCGACGTCCCGGTCCTCGGCAACGGCGACATCTTCGCCGCGGAGGACGCCGAGAAGATGATGGCGCAGACCGGCTGCGACGGTGTCGTCGTCGGGCGCGGCTGCCTGGGCCGTCCGTGGCTGTTCGCCGAACTCAGCGATGCGCTCGCCGGCCGGGACGTCCCCGTACCGCCGACACTCGGGGAAGTCACCGTCATCATGCGCCGCCACGCCGCTCTCCTGGCCGACCACCACGGCGAGGACAGGGGTATGCGCGAGATCCGCAAACACATCGCCTGGTACCTGCGTGGTTTCCCGGCGGGATCCGATGTGCGCAACGGTCTCGCCCGGGTGTCGTCGCTGGCCGAACTCGACGACCTGCTCGGTCTCCTCGACCCGGACGTCCCGTTCCCCGCCGACGCCGAGGGCCCGCGCGGCCGGCAGGGCTCACCCAGCGCGGTGGCACTGCCGGAGGGGTGGCTCGACGACCCCGAGGACACCGCCGTTCCCGTCGGCGCCGACATCATGCATTCGGGCGGCTGACCGGGTCGTTTCCCCCGCGAGATCGCCCGTGCCGCGACGACACTCCGGCGGAGGAACCGACAGTCAGTATCATTGCGAGGTCTTCGTTGCGGAGGCCCCGGAGAACGGGGCGCCACCCGCACACGAGGGATACTCACGAGCGCGACGGGTGTCGTGGAGAGGCGGTAGTGGTCGGTGGATCAGGAGCACGATTCGGGGCTGCCCGACAGTCGCGCTCCGTGGGAACGCCCACTTGCCGACAGCACCTACCGTGAGACACAGTCCGGACGCATCCGCCGCGACGGCCGATCGTCCGACGCCGGCCGCGGCGAGGCGGCGACCGGCCGCCGGAACGATTCCGGACGCATCCGCCGCGGCGAGTCCGGAGCCAATCCCGAGCAACTGACCGTCGCGGAACTGATGAACAAGGTCGGCCGGGGCAAGGCTGCGGGCGCGCCCCCCTCCTCACGCACGTCCGGCCGGGCGCAACCACCGCCGACACCACCGGACGGTGACGAACCCGCGCAGCAGCAGGCCCCTCCCGACGCCCGGTCTCCGCTGCCACCGCAACCCCCGCGGGCGAATCCTCCCCGCGCGGTTTCCGCGACCGAGGACGACGCTCCCACCGAGATCATCTCGGCCGTCGGCGACGAACCCCCGTCCAGTTCGTCGGGTACCGGCGCGTCCGGCACCGATCTGCCCGACCCCGGTTCACCGACCGATCCGCCGCAGGCCGAACCGCACGCGGTCGGCGCCGCCGGGGTGAGCCGACTCGCGCTCGGGAAGCAACGTCGACGACGCAAGATGCGCCTCGCCGCGCGCAGTGCCGTCGCGGTCGTCTCCACCCTCGCGTTCGTCGTCACGGGCGGTGCGTGGACGTACGTCCGGTCGACCGAGGCGGGGTTCTCCCAGATCGCGGCGCTGGACACGGAGTCCGCCGACATCGTCGATCCCGGCGGGCAGACCGGCGACGAAACCTTCCTCATCGTCGGGACCGACAGCCGCGCGGGCGCGAGCGGGCAGGTCGGTGCCGGCACCGTCGAGGATGCGGAGGGGGCGCGCGCCGACGTCGTCATCCTCGTGAACATCCCCGCCGACCGCAGCCGCGTCGTGGCGGTGTCCTTTCCCCGCGATCTCGACGTCGAGAGACCGGTGTGCCTGGGTTGGGACAGCACGACCGGCGACTATTCGTCGGAGATCTACCCGGCGGCCGACGGCGACAAACTCAATGCCACCTATGCGCTGGGCGGGCCGAAATGCCTCGTCAAGGTCATCCAGAGGATGTCGGGGCTGAAGATCGGCCACTTCGTGGGAATCGATTTCGCGGGGTTCGAATCGATGGTCGACGAGATCGGTGGTGTGGAGGTGTGCACGCCGACACCGCTGGTCGACGGGGAACTCGGCACGATCATCGAGACGGCGGGCACCCACGTACTGCACGGCGGTCAGGCGTTGAACTACGTGCGGGCACGCAAGGTCCAGGCGGAGGGCAACGGCGACTACGGCCGGATCGCACGCCAACAGAAGTTCCTGTCGTCTCTGCTGCGGTCGGCGTTGTCGAACAAGGTGCTGTTCGATCCGGGCAAGCTGAACGGCTTCATCGGTGCGTTCACCCGGGCGACGTTCGTCGAGAACGTCAACACGGAGTCCCTGGTCAATCTCGGGAGGTCGTTGCAGAACGTCGACGCGGGTGCGGTCACCTTCATGACCATCCCGACCGCGGGAACCAACGATTGGGGCAACGAGATCCCCCGGCTCGACGACATCGACGCGATCTTCACCGCGATCATCGACGATCTGCCGCTGCCGGGTGAGAAGCGTGACGAGCCCGCACCGCCCGCGACGGACGACGGCGCGGCGGCTCCCGCACCCACCGACCCGGTCACGTCACAGGTTTCCCTGGTGGCCGCCGACCCGTGGTCGGTGTCGGTGCAGGTGTCGAACGCGTCGGGTGTGTCGGGGCTGGCCGCGAACACGGCGGAGCATGTCGCCGCCTACGGGTTCTCGGTCGAGGACGTGGGGAACTACTCCGGCACCAGCACCCAGAGCGTCGTCCGGTTCTCCCCCGGACTCGAGGTGGAGGCCACCACCGTGGCGTCGATGTTCCCGGGCACGGTCCTGCAGCGGCTACCCGATTCGTCGCATCTCGGCGACACGATCGAGATCGTGCTGGGCGAGGACTTCGACGGGACGGTCGCCTATCCGACACCCACCGGGACCGTCCTCGAACCGGTGGCGATCGAGGAGGCCACCGACGCGGAGGCCGTGCAACTGCCCGCCGATCTGGCGATCACCAACGCCGGCGACGACCTGTGCAGGTGACGACACACCGCCGGTCCGGTCCACCGTTCATGCGGCATTCATCGAAATATCGAGAATCCGACTCCTTCGCATCGTAAGCTGTGGCATTATGCGCGTCGCTTACAACGAACAGATGGACGAACTCGGTGATCTCCTCGGCGAGATGGCCGGGCTCGCCGGCCTGGCGATGGAACGTGCCACCCAGGCTCTGCTGCACGCAGATCTCGGTCTCGCCGAAACGGTGATCGACGAACACGACAAGATCAGTGAGCTCGGGGCGGTGTGCGAGGAGAAGGCGTTCGCCCTGCTGGCTCTGCAGGGGCCGGTCGCCGGTGATCTCCGCGCGGTCGTCAGCGGCATCCAGATCGTCGCCGACGTCGACCGGATGGGGGCCCTCGCCCTGCACATCGCGAAGGCCACCCGACGTCGACATCCCAGTCATGTGCTTCCCGACGAGGTCAGCGGCTACTTCGCGGAGATGGGCCGGATCGCGGTGTCGCTCGGTGCGGCGACCCGGGAGATCCTGGAGACCCGGGATCCGGAACGCGCCGCGCGCCTCCACGAGGAGGACGAGGCGATGGACGACCTGCACCGGCACCTGTTCACGGTGCTCATGGACCGGGACTGGCAGTACGGTGTGGCCGCGGCGGTCGACGTCACGCTGCTCGGCCGCTTCTACGAACGGTTCGCCGACCATGCCGTCGAGGTGGGTCGCCGCGTGGTCTTCCTCGTCACCGGCGTGTTGCCGTCGTCCGAGGACTTCCACGACACGACGTCACGGATGTCGAATCTCACCGTCTACCCCGAGTCCTGAATCCCGCCGGTGGCGGGCACCGCACGGTTCCCGCCACCGCACGACCTGTTCGTCGCCCGTGCACAGCGAACCCCGGCCGGATACTCCGACCGGGGTTCTTCCGTGCGGCGGTGCGGTACGTCTCAGCCGAACCGACCCGAGATGTAGTCCTCGGTGGCCTTCTGGGTGGGGTTGGAGAAGATCTTCTCGGTGTCGTCGATCTCGACGAGCCTGCCGGGCTTTCCGGTGGCCTCGAGATTGAAGAACGCCGTCTGGTCGCTGACACGCGCGGCCTGCTGCATGTTGTGCGTGACGATCACGATCGTGAACTCCTGCTTGAGTTCGGTGATCAGATCTTCGATGGCGAGTGTGGAGATCGGGTCGAGTGCGGAGCACGGCTCGTCCATGAGCAGCACGTCGGGCTGCACCGCGATGGCGCGGGCGATGCACAGGCGCTGCTGCTGACCGCCGGAGAGGCCACCGCCCGGCTTGTCGAGCCGATCCTTGACCTCGTTCCACAGGTTCGCACCCCGCAGCGACGTCTCGGCGATCTCGTCGAGCTTCTTGCGGTCGCGGGCACCCTGCAGTTTCAGGCCGGCGACGACGTTGTCGCGGATCGACATGGTGGGAAACGGGTTGGGCCGCTGGAACACCATCCCGATGGTCTTGCGCACACCCACCGGGTCGATCGCGGGGTCGTAGATGTCCTCGCCGTCGAGCAACACCGAGCCTTCGACACGGGCACCGGGTGTCACCTCGTGCATGCGGTTGAGCGACCGCAGCACCGTCGACTTGCCGCAGCCCGACGGGCCGATGAACGCGGTGACGTTGCGCGGCGGGACGGAGAGCGTCACGTCGGCCACCGCGTGGAACTTCCCGTAGAAGATGTTGACGTCCTTGAGGTCCAGACGCTTGGCCATTGGAGCTCCCTCACTGGTGTATCGAGTCGAAAGAATACGCGGACGCGGTCTACTTGACCTGCGAGAAGCGTCCGATGAGTTTGGCGGCGATGTTGAGGATCGCGATGATGAGGATCAGGGTGAGTGCGGCACCCCAGATCCGCATCGAGCCCGCCTCGGTGGGGTTGTTCATCTCGGCGACCATCAGGCCGGGCAGGCTGCCCATCTCGCCACCGAACAGGTTGAAGTTGATGAACGGCGCGTAGCCGACGAGGATCAGCAGCGGCGCGGTCTCACCCATGACGCGGGCGAGGGCGAGCATGATGCCGGTGATGATGCCGGCGAGCGACGTCGGCAGCACGATGCGCACGATGGTCTTCCATTTCGGGACACCGAGCGCGTACGACGCTTCGCGCAGGTCCTGCGGCACGATCCGCAGCATCTCCTCGGTGCTGCGCACGACCACGGGAATCATCAGCAGCACGAGGGCCAGCGACACGGCGAACGCCGACTTCGGGAACCCGAAGGTCGCGACCCACAGCGCGTAGATGAACAGGGCCGCGACGATCGACGGCACGCCGCTGAGGATGTCGACCATGAACGTGGTGATCTTGCCGAGCCGCGATTTCCCGGCGTATTCGACGAGATAGACGGCGACGAACACGCCGAGGGGGATCGAGATGACGGCACACACGAGGCCCTGCAGGAGGGTACCGACGATCGCGTGGTAGACGCCGCCGCCCATCGCGGAGGCCGTCAACCCGGACAGCGAGTGGGTGAACCACGTCGACGACAGCAGCGCGGGCAGACCCTTCGCGACGACCGTGACGAGCACCCACGCGAGCGGCACGAGCGCCACGAGCACGGACAGGGTGACCAGGACGGTGGCCACGATGTCCTTCGCGCGGCGGGCACCGCTGACGCGTTGGAAGGTGGGCGCCTTGACCGGGGACCGGAGGGTGGTCGTCGACATGGGTCAGTCCTTCTTTCCGGCGACGATCATGCGGGCCGCGGCGTTGACCACGAACGTGAGCACGAAGAGCACCAGACCCGCAGCGATGTAGGCGCCGGCCTGGATGTTGTTGTTGAACTCGGCGTATCCGAGCGCGATCTTGGAGGCGATGGTGGCGCCGCCGTCGAACAGCGACCACGAGAACGCCTCGGACGTGGTGCGGAGGATCAGGTAGAGCGCCATCGTCTCGCCGAGTGCGCGGCCGAGGCCGAGCATCGATCCGCTGATGTACCCGGACTTGCCGAACGGGATCACCGTCGTGCGCACGACCTCCCATCGGGTGGCGCCGAGCGCGAGGGCCGCTTCGATCTGCGCCACCGGGGTCTGCACGAAGACCTCACGGCTGACCGCGGCGATCGTCGGCAGGATCATGACGGCGAGCACGATTCCCGCGGTGAAGATGGTGCCGCCACCGGCGATGGAACTGTTGCCGGTCGCGAACAGCGGGATCCAGCTCAGGTTCTCGTTGAGCCACACGGCGACGGGCCGCAGGAAGGGGGCGAGGATCAGCATGCCCCAGAGGCCGTACACGATGGAGGGCACCGCGGCGAGCAGATCGATGATGTACCCGAGGCTCTGTTTGATCCGCGCCGGGCAGTACGAGGTGAGGAAGATCGCGATGCCGAGGGCGACGGGCATCGCGAGGACCAGCGCGAACAGCGACACCAGGACGGTGACCTGGAACAGGTCGAGGACACCGAACGCCATGTTGGTGATGTCCTCGGTCACCCATTCGCGGCTGGTGAGGAAGTTGACGGTGTTGCGCTGGAGTGCCGGCACGGCGCGCCACACGAGGAACACACCGATCGCGCCGATGATCAGAGAGATCAGGATCGCGGATCCGGAGGCCAGCGAGCTGAAGATCCGGTCGCCGGGGCGGACGACCGCCTTCTTCGGCGACGGGTCGGGTGTCGAGGAAGTGATCGTGGCCTCCGGGTTACTGCTGGGGGTGCCGCCCGTTCCCGACCCTGCCGGGTCTGCATCGGGGGTGCGAGTGGCCGAGGTCGTCGGCGCGTCACTCATACGAGCTCGCATTCTCTCGGAACATGGATACAGGAACGGGCGGCCGCACCGACGAGCCGGGTCAGGCGATCGCGTCGATGGACTCGGTCAGCTTCGCCTTGAACGACTCGGGCAGCGGCACGTAGCCGACCTCGGCGAGGCCTTCCTGGCCTTCGTTGGCGGCGCTGGTGAGGAAGGACTTGACGGCGGCGGAGGTGTCGGCGTCGTAACCTGCGGAGCACACGATCGAGTAGGTGGCGAGCACCAGCGGGTAGGCGCCCTCCTGCTCGGTGGCGTAGATCGAGCTCAGGTCGAGGGTGAGGTCACCGTCGCCGGCGGGTGCGAACTCGGCCCCCTCGATGGCCTTCGCCGCGCTGTCCGAGGTGAGCGCGACGGGGCCGGAACCGGTGTCGATCTGCGCGATGCTCAGACCGCTCTGCTCGGCGAAGGACGTCTCGACGTAGGTGATGGAGTTCGGCGCGCCCGACACGGCCTGCGCGACCCCGGCGGAGCCCTTCGCGCCTTCACCGACACCGCCGGTGAAGTCGGAGCCCGCACCGGTGGTCCACGCACCGTTCGAGGACGCCTCGAGGTACTGCTGGAAGTTGTCGGTGGTGCCGGACGAGTCCGAGCGGACGATCGTGGTGATGTCCGCGTCGGGGAGCGCGGCGCCCTCGTTGAGCGCGGCGATCGCCGGATCGTTCCACTTCGTGATGCCACCGTTGAAGATGTTGGCGATGACCTCGCCGGTGAGGGTCAGGTCGTCGACGCCGTCGAGGTTGTAGGCGAGAGCGACGGGACCGAACACGAGCGGGAGGTTCCAGGCGGGGTTGCCGGCGCAACGCTCGGCGGCCTGCTCGGCCTGCTCGCCCTTGATGGCGGAGTCGGAACCGGCGAAGTCGATCTGGCTCGCAATGAACTGGGTGCGTCCGTCACCGGAACCGGACGGGTTGTAGGCGACGTTCTTGGTGACGCCCTTCTCCTGGCAGACCGCGATGTACGTGGACACGAAGTTGTCCATGGCGTTCTTCTGGGCCGACGAGCCGGCACCCGACAGGTTCTCCTTGCCCTCGCACGTCGCTCCGGAGGCCGACGCGTCGACGTCGACGGACCCGGCGTTGTTGTCGCTGCCGCACGCGGTGAGTGTGAGGGCACCGACCGCGATCGCACCGAGCAGGGCGCCGCTGCGCTTCGAGTTCACCTGTTCTCCTTCGGAAAATCGCATCCGCCGCACCCGATTCGGGCGGCGACTTCGGGACGCGGGCGAACCCGGCGCCGAGCCGACAGCATTCGACCCGTATGCAGAAGCTAGGCGCGGTCGGTGGACGCGGACTCGAGCGCGAGTTAACGCGAGATGAACAGCCCGGATACAGCGTCCGTTCGTGTAACGACGATCACACGAATTCCGTTCGGTGTCGGCGTGATCCGGGGTAACGGGTCGCCGGGCGCCGGGTCAGCGACGGGCGTACGCGACGTCGACGTGGAATCGTTCGAAGCCGAGCCCGGTGTAGGTGGCGAGCGCAGCCGTGTTGTCGCCCTCGACGTACAGCAGAACGGTCGCCGACCCGCGGTCACGGAGGTGGTGCAGGCCCGCGAGCGTGAGCACCCGGCCCAGTCCCCTGCCCTGTGCCTCCGGGTCGACACCCACCACGTACACCTCCCCGAGAGGCGGTTCGCCGTCGGATGCCGCGTGCATCTTCGTCCAGTGGAACCCGAGGAGGCGGGACGGATCGTCACGATCGAACGCGAGGAACAGTCCCTCGGGGTCGAACCACGATTCGGCGACGCGTTGCGCGACGTCCTCCGCGGTCCATCTGCCCTGTTCCGGGTGCCAGGCGAACGCGGCGGCATTGACCCGCAGGATCTCGACGTCGTCGTCCGCTCCCCGGTAGGTGCGCAGCACGATCGAGTCCGGGACCTGCACGTCCGGCAGACCGTCGTCGCCGAGGGCACGGCGCAACTGCAGGAGTTCGCGCGCACCGGCGAGGTCGAGTCGGTGCGCGACCGCGCGGGCCGCCGGCAGATCACCGTGCGCCCAGACGCGGGTACCGTCGCCACCGGCCTCCAGTGCCGCCGCGACGATCCGCGTCCCGAGCCCTGACCCGCGCCGGGGCACATCGACGACGACCTCCGCCATCGCCGGGTGATCTCCGTGTGCGGGCGTCAGGTTGGCGTACCCGACGACCGTCCCGTCGACGGTCGCAACGAGATGCCGCGCGTCGCTGTCGCGGGTCAGGGACGCGACGGCCTGCTCCGACACCGGTGCGGTCCCGTCCTCCGCCGTGGCGGTGTCGAGGATCCGCTGCACTGCGGTGACGTGGTCGGGGCCGAGGGTGTCGACGAACTCCATACGTCCGACCCTAATCACTTCGGTGCGCGGTAGGGGCACGTCACCGGTCGGCGTCGTCCTCGTCGACGAATTCGACGGTGCCACCGGCGCCCGGTTTGCGGCTGCTCGGGCGCACCGCCTTGTATCCGACGTTGCGCACCGTCCCGATCAGCGACTCGTACTCGGGCCCGAGTTTCGCGCGCAACCGCCGCACGTGCACGTCGACCGTGCGGGTGCCGCCGAAGAAGTCGTAGCCCCACACCTCCTGCAGCAACTGTGCGCGTGTGAACACGCGGCCCGCATGCTGCGCGAGATACTTGAGGAGTTCGAACTCCTTGTAGGTGAGGTCGAGGGGTTTGCCGCGCAATCGCGCCGTGTAGGTGTCCTCGTCGATGGTGAGTTCACCGAGAGTGATCTTGCCGGACGACTCGGTGCCCGTGACGACTCCGCTGCGGGCGACGAGCAGCCGGAGCCGCGCATCGAGTTCTGCGGGGCCGGTGCCGGTGAGCAGGATGTCGTCGAGACCCCATTCGGCGTTGACGGCGACGAGCCCACCTTCGGTGAGCACCGCAACGACCGGGACGGCGGATCCGGCGCTGCCGAGCAACCGGCACAGACCGCGTGCCGCCGCCAGGTCGACGCGGGCATCGACGATGGCGACGTCCGCGGCCGAGGCCTCGAGCAACGACGACACCTCTGCGGGCACCGGCCGGACGGAATGGGCCAGCAGCGACAGTGACGGAAGTACGACGTCCGGGTTCGGGTCGGAGGTCAGAAGGAGAAGTTCCACGGTCCTCCGATTCTTCCTGCATTCGCCGATGCGCTCGTCCGCGCACCGGGGCCATGACCGGGACGGATCGTCCTGGATGAACGACGTGCTACAGATTAACCCTCGGTTTGTTACCGCCGTGTTATCGCACCCGACGCACGCCCGAGCGGTCGGTCACACCGGGCGGTCCGTCACAATGGTCGGCGTGCGGAAACTCTTCTACGGACTCGTCCTCGTCGTGACGCTCGCCGTGCTCGCCGACTTCGGTGCAGCGACCTGGGCCGAGTATCGGGTGTCCCGCACGCTCCGCGAGGGCGGCGAACTCGACGCGGATCCGGCGGTGACCGTCCACGGGTTCCCGTTCCTGCTGCAGGTCCAGCGCGGGCGGTACGAGAACGTCGAGATCGTCGCGGACGGAGTGCACACCGAGGCGCTCGGCGACATCACGGTGGAAGCGAACCTGATCGGCGCGCACGCCGCGGCGTCGTCGCTGTTCGACGGCTCGCTCCGCACCGTACCCGTCGATGTGCTGTTCGGCCGGGTCATGATCGACGCCACCGAACTCGGGCAGCTCTACGGAATCCCGGACCTGCAGGTGTCGGCGCCACCGGCCAGCAGATCCGACGGCACCGGCGGGTCCGGCGGGTCCGGCCGCACCACCGCGGGAGCCGTGGTGCTCACCGGCACCGTCCCCGTCGGTCCGCTGTCCGCGACCGTGAGCGTGCAGGCCGACCTGATCCTCGACGGTGACCGCGTCCACATCGTCGCGTCCGACCTGTACTTCGGCCCCGAAGGACAGGCCGAGTTCACCGTCCCCGACGCACTGAAACCCACGGTTCTGGGCCTGTTCACCACAGTGATCGAGCCGCAGGACCTGCCGTTCGGTGTTCTGCCGACGTCGGTGGAGGCGCGCGGTTCCCGCATCGTCATCGAAGGAGAGGCACACGACGTGACCATCGATCTCACCGAAGTGCGGCAGTCCGCATGACCGCGCTCGTGGTCCTGGCCGCGGTGGTCGTCGCGACGGTCGCCGCGGGGCTGCTGATGCGCTCGCGGGACGGGCGGATCCGGGATCGCCGGACCGTCGCGGAACCGGACTCCGCGGTGGCGGTCGGTCCCGAACTGGCCGCGGCAGGGGTGGGTGCGGGTGACGTCGTGATCCTGCATTTCTCGGCGCCCTGGTGCGGGCCGTGCGCAGCGGTGCGCCGGGTCCTGGCCCGTGTGGTCGAGGACGCCGCCGGATCGGGCCGCACCGTCCGCGACGTCGAACTCGATCTCGACGAGAACCCGGCTGCGGCGAAACACCTCGGGGTGCTGTCACTGCCCACGACGTTCGTGTTCGACGGCGACGGTCGCGAGTGCTTCCGGGTGTCCGGGGTCCCGGCCGCCGACGACGTCACGCGGGCTCTCGCCGCCCTGTGACCGACCCGGGGCCGACCTCCGGGTGATTCTCGGTTAGACTGCCCGCGTGCACTACCGCCAAGAGCTGATGCTCACCCGACGCCGCGCAGTCGACCTGTGCCGCCTCGGTGGCTGTTGTTGTACCTGCTTCTGACCACATCGAGCGGTGTCCCTGCCCGTGACGGCACTTCCCTGCACCCCGATGTGATCTTGCCCGTGGCCCACCTGTCCGCCCGGCGATCTCGATCCGAGCAGGAGCACTCCCATGTCTCTCACCACCCCCGCCCCCACTCGCGTCGACGTGCGCGGCCCGCGGTTCGCCGCATGGATCACCACGACGGTTCTCGTCGCCGTGCTCGTGGTCGCGTCGTTCGCACCGGTCGCGGCCGGCGTCCTTCTCGCCGCGCAGGCGATCGTCTTCGCGCTCGGCGCGGCACTCGGTCCGCGGCGCAGCCCGTACGGCGCACTGTTCGCGTCCCTCGTGGCGCCCCGGTTGTCGCCGGTCGGCGAGACCGAACCCGTCGAGCCGCTCCGGTTCGCGCAGGGGGTCGGTCTCGCATTCGCCGCGATCGGCACCCTCGGGTTCCTGGCCGGCGCCACCACCGTGGGGCTGATCGCAACCGGATTCGCACTGTTCGCGGCGCTGCTGAACGCCGCGTTCGGTGTGTGCCTCGGATGCCGGATGTACCCCCTTCTGGCGCGTCTGCGGCCCACGGCGGGCTGACGCTCCACTCGGCACCTCCCCGCACCCCCTCAGTGTCCCACCGACCTCAGTGTCATCACCGAAAGGAAAAACCATGGCTCGCTCCGATGTTCTGGTCTCCGCCGACTGGGCAGAGCAGAACCTTCAGGCGCCGAAGACCGTCTTCGTCGAGGTCGACGAGGACACCACCGCGTACGACGGTGGTCACATCGAGGGCGCCATCAAGCTCGACTGGCGCAAGGATCTGCAGGACCCGGTCCGCCGCGACTTCCTGAACCAGGAGCAGTTCTCGGCGCTGCTGTCCGCCAAGGGTGTCGCCAACGACGACACCGTCGTGCTGTACGGCGGCAACAACAACTGGTTCGCGGCGTACGCCTACTGGTACTTCAAGCTGTACGGGCACCGCGACATCAAACTCATCGACGGTGGCCGCAAGAAGTGGGAACTCGACGGCCGTCCACTGTCGAAGGACGAGGTGACCCGTCCCGCCACCGAGTACAAGGCGCAGACCCCCGACACGTCGATCCGCGCGTTCCGCGACGAGGTCATCGACGCCATCGGCAACAAGAACATCGTCGACGTGCGTTCCCCCGACGAGTTCTCCGGCAAGATCCTCGCCCCGGCCCACCTCCCGCAGGAGCAGGCGCAGCAGCGCGGACACGTTCCCGGCGCGATCAACATCCCGTGGAGCACCACCGCGAACGAGGACGGCACCTTCAAGTCCGACGAGGACCTGACCGCCCTCTACGCGGCCAAGGGTTTCGACGACAGCAAGGAAACCATCGCCTACTGCCGCATCGGCGAGCGCTCGAGCCACACCTGGTTCGTGCTGCAGGAGATCCTCGGCAAGCAGAACGTCAAGAACTACGACGGCAGCTGGGTCGAGTACGGCTCGCTCGTCGGCGCCCCGATCGAACTGGAGGTTCACTGAATCATGTGCGGAGCACCCGTCCAGACCCAGACCCTGCCCGCGAACGTCGACACCGAGAAGGAGACGGTCATCACGGGCCGTGTTCTGACGGCCGACGGTCAGCCCGTCGGCGGTGCCTTCGTGCGTCTGCTCGACGGCACCGACGAGTTCACCGCGGAGGTCGTGGCGTCGGCCACCGGTGACTTCCGGTTCTTCGCCGCCCCCGGCGACTGGAAGATCCGTGCGCTGTCGAGCAACGGCAACGGCACCGCCACCGTCAGCCCCACGTCCGCCGGCGTCCACAACGTCGACGTGACCGTCGCCAAGTAGGTCACCGCACCGGCGCCCGGCGCCGGAGAGACCCGGTCTCTGCTCGACGAAGGCCCCGCTCCGCCCGGAGCGGGGCCTTCGTCGTGGAGCCTCGAGGCGGCGGTCTAGAATGAGCGCGTGGTCATCTTCTTCGAAGCTCTGCTTGTCCTTGCGGCCCTCCTCATCACGTGGTTCGCGCTGTACACGATCTACCGCCTGGTCACCGACGAGTCGTGACGGCCGACGCAGACGGAGCCGCCGGCGACGCCCGGCGCAGCGGAAACGACGCGATCGCGCGGGCCGAGGAACGCGCCAGGGTCACGGCGGAACTCAACGTCCCCACCCTGGCCGGGCTTCCGGGCCCCGAGGACACCGCGAATCTACGTCTCGGCCCCGATCTGAATCCCGCCCTGCTCGCGTTGCTGCCGCTCGTCGGTGTGTGGCGCGGCGAGGGCGAGGGCAACGATCCGGAGTCCGGCGACTACCGGTTCGGCCAGCAGATCACGGTCTCGCACGACGGCGACCCCTTCCTCGTCTGGGAGGCACGGTCGTGGCGTCTCGACGCCGACGGCCGGTTCGCCGGGCATCATCGCCGCGAATCCGGCTACTGGCGTGTCGCGGGGACCGACACCCCCGACGGCGACGATCCCGAGACGCTCGAACTGCTGCTCACCCACAGCTCCGGCGTCGTGGAGTTGTACTACGGCACGGCCCTGACGCAGTCGTCCTGGGAACTCGCCACCGACGTCGTGATCCGCAGCCGGTCGGGTGAGGTCGTGGGCGGGGCGAAGCGCCTGTACGGCATCGTCGAGGACGGCGATCTCGCGTACGTCGAGGAACGGGTCGACGCCGATGGTGACCTGACCCCGCGGATGTCCGCGCGCCTGTCCCGCTACATCGGCTGACACACCACCGCTACCCGCCACGACACCTGTCCGGCGACGCGAACGGCCCCCGAGCCGTGTCGCGGAACCGGACGATGTCCTGGTCCCGCGTGTCCCGGCCGGACGACCGGGGAGCTCGGGGGCCGGGTGACCACCTGGGATTCGCCGGCTTCGATCCGTCGGTGAATTCCATCGGCGTCACGCAGCTAGCTGGTGGTCACCTCACGTGTCCGAATGCAGATCACTTCCAGACCACCTCCTTCCTCGTGTACCAGCGAAGCTACGCGCCCGCCGGACACTCCCGCAACGCAATTTCGGCGTCGACGTCACAGGATCATGTCCTGTGGACGCAGCAGTTCCCGCGCCGACAGCCCCGCCCCCGACCGCACCGATTCGGATTCGTCGATCCGCTCGAGCGGATCCGCAGCGATGTACGGCCTCAGGCCCAGCCCGGTGATGTCCGCGACCCTGCGCACCGGCACCTGGTAGGTGCGATACGCACCGAACGAGAAGTCCTCCGGCCCCGCACGGAACTCGTCGAGCATCGCCTCCTGGCTGAGCAGGTAGCCCGTCGCCGACGGGCTGCCGTCACGCCGCACCATGGCGACCACCTTCCAGAACTGCCGCGGCAACGTGATTCCGCGGTAGGGCGGGTCGTCGTCGGCGAGGACCGGCCCGGTGAACACCGCGATCCGCAGGTCGGCGCTGTCCGCGCCCCGCAGGACGTAGTCCTCGAGTCCCGACCACAGGGTGCGTCCCGCGTTGAAGTCGTGGTGTTGCGGGCTGCAGTTGGTGAAGTGGAAGGTGTCGTCGTTCGCGGCCCGCGCGGACGGCCCCCACGCGGGGTCGAGTCGCCGCACCAGATGGCCCCGATCCAGCGGGTTGTCCCGGTAGACGGCCTCGTCGGTCTGCTCGCCCGACGCGATCCGCGGGTCCCGGATCCAGCGGTCACGGCCGCGTGTCGGCCTCTCGAGTGCGGCACCGTCGATGCACACCGCCGTGAACAGCGCCATCCGTCTGCGCCGGTGCATCACGATGCTGAAATGGTGGTAGCGCAGTTCGTCCGAGGCGACGTCGGCCCAGCGGTCGTCGAGTTCCGGTAGCGGGAGGTCGACACCCAGGAAGGTCGGATCGTAGCCGCCGCGCGCACCGTAATCGGGGTCGACGGCACGTGCCTCCCGGCTCCCCACCGGCTCACCGTCCGGGTACGGCTCGGATTCGTCGGCGGCGGTCCCCGCCGGGCCGGCACTGTCGCCGACCTCGACGAGTTCGTCGACCAGCCGTCGTCGATCGGGCGTGAGGTCCCACGACCGCAGCGCCGCGAGCACCGCACTGATGCGTACGCCTTCGTTGACCACGCCCCCGGTGTCCCGCCGGTCCGGGTCCGGCACGCTCGCGTGGTGCAGCGCGACGACCTCCCACTGATCGTTGAACACCGGCGAGCCCGACGATCCCGGTTCGGTGTCGGCGGTGTAGTGCACGAACTGTTCCGGGATGTCGACGAGACGGTTCTCCCGCAGCACGATCTCCTTCTTGCGGCCGCCCGGATGCTGCACGATGGTGACGTACTCCCCGATGATCACGGTGCCCTGCCGCGCCGTGAGCCGGTTGAATCCGAACCGGTCCAGTTCACCCGGGGGTGCGTCGACCGCCACCAGTGCGAAGTCCCGTCGTCGGTCGGCGACGAAGAACCGGTCGGGATCCAGCCCGAAGCTGCTGGGTTCGACGTGTGCGCCACCGACACCGTCTCGGTAGTCGAACTCGATCCGGCTGACCCGCGCGGTCTGCGCATCGGGGAGGACGTGGTGGTTGGTGAGCAGCAGTGTCCGCGACACCATGAACGCGGTGCCGTATCCGCGCGGGCGACCACCCCGCACGTCGATGTGCACGCGACCCACCGACCGGGCCGCCACGACACCCTCGTCGAGGTAGCGCACGGCGAGGAAGTCCGCGGCGTTGATGATGCGTTCGAGGTCGACGTCGCGCGGATCGGTCGGGCCACCGGCCCGGGTGAGGTCGGCGACCGGGGCGGGCACATCCGCCCCGGCGGGCGCATAGTAGTTGCCGATCCGTGCCAGGCGTTTGCGGATCCGCAGTCCCGAGTCCGCCTCGGCGAGCCCGTTCGGCCGCGCCAGTGTCTTCTCGTGAGCGTCGCGTTCGGGTTCGCGGGCGTCGAGACGCCGGCGAGCGGCGTCCACCTGGATGTCGTATTCGGTGGGTGGCCCACCGCGGGTGTACGGATGGCGGTCGGGCAGACCGTCCGACCGCGTGTCGATGATGCTCATCTGTGTCCCCTGCCGTCGGTGCACGCCCAGTCTCACGGCGGGCTGCGGCGGGGGCACGCGTAGTGCACTACCCGACCTCGGTACCCGGCCCGGCCTCGGAGCCGACCCGGACGTGCAGCACCCGATCGGCGGCGGTGTCGTCCGGCAACTGATGGGTGACGAGCACGACGGCACGACCGGGGTCGACGAGTCCGGAGGACCGGTCGAGCAACTGCCGCTGCAGGTGCGCGGCATCGGTCGCGTCGAGGTGCTCGGCGGGTTCGTCGAGCAGCAGCACCGTCGCCGGCGACAGCAACGCCCGTGCCAACAGCAGTCGTCGACGCTGCCCTCCCGACACCGCCCGCGCCCCCGCCTGCAGGGACGTGTGCACCCCGTCGGGCAACGATGCGACCCAGCCACCGAGTCCGACGGCGGCGAGCACCGCGTGTGCCTCCGCCTCGGCGACGTCGCCGCGCGCAACCCGCAGGTTCTCCAGGATCGACGTGTCGAACACGTGCGCGTCCTCGGCGAAGAACCCGACACGACGTCGCAACGCCGCCGGATCCAGATCGGCGAGATCGACGCCGTCGAGGGTGACGCTGCCCGCCGCCGGCGGCAGCAGACCCGCGAGGGTCATCAGGGTCGTGGTCTTACCGCTGCCGCTGGCGCCGACGATGGCGATCCTGGCGCCGGGTTCGACGTCGACGTCGACGGCCTCGGTGACGACACCACCGGGCCAGGCACTGCGCAGCCCGGTGGCGCGGAGTCCGCCCGGTCCGTCCGCGGATGCGGTGCCGTGCGGGACGGGTCGTTCGGCGCGGTCGAGGAGTTCGACGATCCGCGTGGCCGCGAGCCGCGCACGGCTCAGTGTCTTCGCTGCGCCGGGCAGCGGCTCGGTGGCCTCGAAGGCCGACAGCGGCAACAACACCAGGATCCCCAGCGTCGTCACGGCGATCGTGTCGGGTCCCGATCCGATCGCGACGATTCCGACGAGGAGGGAGCCGAGGACGGCCGCGCCGAGTGCGAGGGGCGCGGCGGCGTCGGCGAACGCGGCGGGTACGGCGGACCGGTCGGTGGCCCGCACCGAGGCGATGTTCGCGGTACGGGCACGCCGAGTCGTCGTGCCGAGCCGCCCCGCGACCCGTAGTTCCGCGGCGTGGTCGAGGACGGTGACGGCGGTCTCCGTGAACCGGGTGCGTTCGGCGTCGCCGTCGGCGTCGGCGCGGGCCGCGGCGCGCGCCGACGCGCGGGGTGCCACGACACCGGCCACGAGCAGCGCCCCGGCGAGGATCGCGCCGGCCGCGGGTGCGATGACGCCGACGGTGACGACGGCGGCGACACCGAGGACTGCCGCGACGGCGATGGGCACGAGCGCGCGCACCACGACGTCACCGAGCGCGTCGACGTCGGCGCCGGTGCGGGCCAGCAGATCACCCCGGGCGAGTCCGGCGGCGGCCGCCGGATCGCCTTCGGCGAGCCGCCGGTACAGCCCGGCCCGGGCCGCGGTGGTGCCGCGCAGGGCCGTGTCGTGGGTGGCGATCCGTTCGAGATAGCGGAAGATGCCGCGGGAGATACCGAGTGCGCGCACCGCGACGACAGCGACGGTGAGGTCGAGCACCGGGGGCATCTCCCACGCGCGGATGATCAGCCACGCCGACAGCCCGGCGAGGGTCAGGGCGCTGCCGAGGGTCGCGACACCGGCCAGGATCGCGAGCAGCACCCGTCGGGGTTCGAGTTCGAGCAGCGCCATGGCGCGACGCAGATCGCTCATCGTGATTCCCCCTCGTGTGCCGTCACGACGTTTCCTGAGCGTGCACGGTGACGACCCGGTCGGCGATCGCGAGGAGAGCGGGCCGGTGCGCGACGATCACGACGGTGCGGCCGCGGCGGGCGAGCGCGCGGAGGGTGTCGAGAACGGTCCGTTCGGCGGTGTCGTCGAGGTGCGCGGTGGGTTCGTCGAGCAACAGCACCGGCCGGTCCGATGCGAGGGTGCGGGTGAGGGCGAGTCGTTGCCGCTGGCCGAGCGACAGTCCGGTTCCGCCGGTTCCGACGACGGTGTTCCAGCCGTCTGCGACCTCGGCGAGCACCCGGTCGAAGCCCGTTGCCGCGCAGATCGCGTCGAGCCCGGGGTCGTCGGGGTCCGCACCGGTGAGGCGCAGGTTGTCGGCGAGGGTTCCGGGCAGCAGCACCGGGCGCTGCGGGAGCCACGCGACCGACGACCACCACGATTCGTCGGCGGCGACGGGGTGACCGTCCACGGTGACGGTGCCCTCGGCGATGTCGGTGAGGCCGAGGACGGCGAGCAGCGCGGTGGACTTGCCGGAGCCGTTCGGTCCGGTGAGCGCGGTGATCTCGCCGGGTCGGCAGACGGCGTCGAGCCGATGCGGGGCGCAGCCGTCGCGACCGGTCACCGACAGGCCGTCGATGACGATGCGGGCGGCGGTGACCGGCCGTGCGGATCGGTGCGCGGCCCGGCCGCGTCGGCGGCGCGGACCGGGCCGATCGAGGATCGCGAATGCGCGTTCCGCAGCGGCCATGCCGTCCTCGGCCGCGTGGAACCTGCTCCCGACGGTCCGCAGCGGACGGTATGCCTCGGGGGCGAGGATCAGTGCGACGATGCCCGCCTCGAGGGGCATCCCGCCGTGCACGAGCCGCATCCCGATGGTGACGGCGACGAGCGCCACCGACAACGTGGCGAGGAACTCGAGGACGGTGCCGGACAGGAACGCGACCCGAAGCGCCGACATGGTGGTGCGGCGGTGATCGTCGCCGAGTTCACGGACCCTCGTCTCGGGTCCGCGTTCCCGGCCCAGTGCGCGCAGGGTGGGCAGGCCGGCGAGAAGGTCCAGCAGTTGCGACGACAGCGTGGTCATCGCCGCGAGGGTGCGGTCGGATTTCCCCTTGGTGAGCAGCCCGATGAGGATCATGAAGATCGGGATCAGGGGCAGTGTGATCACCACGATCACCGCGGAGGTGAGGTCGTGCAGGGCGATGACCACGACGGTGATCGGGGTGAGGATCACCGCGAGGATCAGCGCCGGCAGATAGCCGGTGAGGTATTCGCCGAGTCCGTCGAGTCCGCGGGTGAGGACCGTGGCGATCTCGTCGCGACGCGGATCGAGTTCGCGGGGTGTGAGGGTCGCGGCGGCGTCGAGGACGTCGTGTTCGAGTCCGGCGACGACGCGTGTCGCGGCGCGGTGCGCGAAGCGCGACTGCACCCAGGTGACGGCGACCCGCAGGACGATCGCGGCGACGAGGATCGCGAGATCGCGCGCCCAGTCGGCGACGGTACGCGCATCGGTGGTGACGAGTCCCGCGAGGATCCGCCCGATCGTGAGTGCGACGACGACGACCGCGGCGACGTCGACGACGGAGGTGGCGACGGTGAGGACGAGATAGCCGCGTGCGGGAGCGGAATGACGCCACAGGCGCGGGTCGACCGGTCCCCGCCGGCGTGGGCCGACGGGGACCGTGTCGGGTGCGGTCGCGGTCCCGATCGCGCCGTCGACCGTCACTTCGCTCCGAGTTTCAGTCCGATCGACGGTGGGATCTGCGGAGCCGAGATGCGCTGGCGGAACACCCAGTACGTCCATCCCTGGTAGAGGAGGACGACGGGTGTCATGATCGCCGCGGCCCACGTCATGACCTTCAGCGTGTAGGGACTCGACGACGCGTTCTCGATGGTCAGCGACCACGCGGGGTCGAGGGTCGAGGGCATGACGTTCGGGAACAGCGATGCGAACAGCAGCACGGAGGTGGCGATGATCGCGACGGTGGTGAACACGAACGCCCAGCCTTCGCGTTCGACGGCGGTGAGGGCGGCGACGATCACCAGTGCGACGGCGGCGACGCCGACGAGGATCCACGTCCAGCCCTTGCCGTGGTCCAGCTGGGTCCACAGCACGAACCCTCCCGCGACGACGATCGCCGGAACGGCCAGTCGCCGAGCAAGTTTCACGGCGTCCTCACGGACGTCCCCGTCGGTCTTGAGTGCGAGGAAGACCGCGCCGTGCAACGCGAAGACCAGCGCAGTGGTGACACCGCCGAGCAGCGCGTACGGGTTGAGCAGGTCGAACAGGGTGCCGACGAACTGCTTGTCCGCGTCGATCGCGACACCGCGGATGATGTTCGCGAACGCGACGCCCCACAGCACGGCCGGGACCCACGAACCGACGATGATTCCGTAGTCGCATCGTCGACGCCACACGGGATCGTCGATCTTGCCGCGCCATTCGATGGCGCACACCCGCAGGATCAGCGCGAGCAGGATGAGGAGCAGCGGCAGGTAGAACCCGGAGAACAGGGTGGCGTACCACTCCGGGAACGCCGCGAACAGCGCGCCGCCGGCGGTGATGAGCCACACCTCGTTGCCGTCCCAGACGGGGCCGATGGTGTTGAGCATGACCCGTCGCCGGGTGTCGGCGGTCGCGTCGCGGCCCCGGCCGAGGATCGGCATGTGCATGCCGACGCCGAAGTCGAAGCCCTCGAGCACGAAGTATCCGGTGAACAACACCGCGATCAGGACGAACCAGACTTCCTGAAGTCCCATGACCGATCTCCCCTAGTACGCGAAGGACAGCTGTTTCGGCTGTCCGGTGTCGTCGGAATCGTCGTCATCGTGGTCGCCGGGCGGCTGCGCGTCGTGCGGGAGCGGACCCTCCATCGCGTAGCGGCGGATCAGCCAGAACCAGACCACCCCGAGTGCGGCGTAGACGACGGTGAACGCGACGAGCGAGGTGATCACCGTGGCCGGCGCGTGGTCGGAGACCCCTTGGTCGACGGTGAGACGGATCATGTCCACACCGGTCGGATTCGGGTGCACCACCCACGGCTGGCGACCCATCTCGGTGAAGATCCAGCCCGCGCTGTTGGCGAGGAAGGGGGTGGGTATCGCGGCGATACTCAGCCACGAGAACCACTTCTGGTCGGGAACCCGGCCTCGGCGGGTGACCCACAGTCCGGCGAACGCGAGTGCGGCGGATCCCACGCCGAGGCCGATCATCGCGCGGAACGCCCAGTAGGTGACGAACAGGTTCGGCTTGTAGTTGCCCGGACCGAACTGTTCCTCGTACTGCACCTGCAGGTCCTCGACGCCCTGCAGGGTCACCCCGGTGAATTCGCCCTGCGCGAGGAAGGGCAGCACGTAGGGCACCTCGAGAACGTGGACGACGCTGTCGCAGTTGTTGTGTGTTCCGATGGTGAGGATCGAGAAGTTCGGATCGGTCTCGGTGTGACACAGCGATTCCGCGGACGCCATCTTCATGGGTTGCTGCTCGAACATGAGTTTCGCCTGGACGTCGCCGGTGACGAACAGCGCCACACCGGAGACGAGCATCACGAGCAGCCCCATGCGGGTGGCGGGGCGGAACATGCCGCGGGCATCGCCCTCGAGCCGATCGGCTTCCTCCGGCGTGCCGTCGGTCACCTCACCGGATCGAATCGACGCGGCGCGGCGCATGTTCCGTACCATCCACCAGCCGCCGATACCGGCGACGAAGGTGGCCGCGGTGAGCAAACCGCCGGCGACGGCGTGCGGGAAGGCGGCGAGCGCGGTGTTGTTGGTGAGCAGCTCCCAGATACTCGTCAGCTCGGCGCGTCCCGTCTCCGGGTTGTACTCCGCGCCGACGGGGTGCTGCATGAACGAGTTCGCCGCGATGATGAAGTAGGCCGACGCGTTGACGCCGATCGCCACCATCCAGATGGTCGCGAGGTGCACGAGTTTCGGCAGTCGACTCCACCCGAAGATCCACAGCCCCAGGAACGTCGATTCCAGGAAGAACGCGACGAGACCCTCGAGCGCGAGGGGTGCTCCGAAGACGTCTCCGACGAACCGGGAGTATTCGCTCCAGTTCATGCCGAACTGGAACTCCTGCACGATGCCCGTGGCGACACCGAGCGCGAAGTTGATGAGGAACATCTTGCCGAAGAACTTGGTGAGGCGGTACCAGTGGTCCTTCTTCGTGACGACCCACATCGTCTGCATGATGGCGATCATCGGGGCGAGCCCGATGGTCAGCGGCACGAGGATGAAGTGATACACCGTCGTGATCCCGAATTGCCATCGGGACAGGTCCAACACATCCATGGAAACTCCGACCGAAATCAGGTACAGGATCTCGGAATCCGCTCGGGTGTCGCGGTCCCTGCGCCTCATTGTCGCGTCCACGGATCGAACGCGAGGCGTTACTACGCACAGTAGTAGAGAATCGTCGAAGTTCCCGCATCCGGTGTCGATCGACACATGCGCACACCCGATCCGCGCCATCTCACCCGGGCGTGCGCCCGGTCACTACCGCGCGACGGCGACCGCCTCGTCGACGAGCTTCTCGATCTCCCCCGCGAGCGCGTCCGTGGCCATCGTGTGCCCGTCGAGGGTGTGCACCCGCGCCGCCAGCGCGATGCTCGACAGCAGCCACACCCCGTCGGACACGACGAGGTCCGCCGGGCGCACCCCGTCGTACCGCACGGTGAAATCCCGGTCGGCCGCGAGATCGAACAACGCCTGCTGTGTCGTGCCCGGCAGCACACCGTGCTCCGGCGGCGGCGTGATCAGGGTGCGGCCGCGCGCCAACACCACCGTGGAGCGCGGACCCTCGAGAACGAAGCCCTCGCTGCTGGTGAAGATCACGTCGTCGGCACCGACCGATTCGGCGTGACGCAACGCCGCCATGTTCGTCGCGTACGACAGGGTCTTCGCGCCGAGCATCTGCCACGGCGACTTCTGCGGGACCTCCACCGAGAACCCCCGCTCGAGGGAGATCACCGACACACCGTCGCGGCGCGCCCCCTCGACCCGCCCCGACACCGGCGTGACCAGAACGAACGCGGTGGGCGTGTCGCCGCCCTCACGCCCCCGCGTGTACACGAGTCGCAGCACGCCCTCGTTCTGCCTGCCCCACTGCTCGGCGGCCATCTCCGCCGCGAGCCGCCACTCGTCGAGATCCGGCTCCGGCAGATCGGCCGCCGACGCGGACGACACCAACCGCGCCAGATGCGCGTCGACCGCGCACACGCGACCGTCACGTACCAGCAGGGTTTCGAACACGCCGTCTCCACGCAGCACCCCGAAGTCGTCGGCATGCAACAGGGGTTCCTGCGCATCCCGCACCTCGCCGTCGAGCGTCACCAGTACGCGATCAGCCATGGGGTCCACCCTAGCCATTGCACCCCTTCCGGTCGCTTCGCCATAGACTGGTGTCGTGGCCGAGATTCCCGTCGTGTCCGACAGTCCGTTGCTCGCGCTCCCCGATGCCGTCGCATCACCACCCCCGAGTCCCGACGAGGGGGTTCCCTGGCACCACGGCGACCCCCTCGCCGAACAGCGCGCCGCCACCCGGTCCGCGGTGGTCGTCGACCGGTCGAACCGTTTCGTCATCGCGGTGTCGGGCAACGAGCGCCTGTCGTGGCTGCACACCATCACCAGCCAGCACGTGCAGGCCCTGCCCGACCGCACGTCGGCCGAGAATCTGAGCCTCGACTCGAACGGTCGCGTCGAACACCACTTCGTCATGACGGACCTGGACGGTGTCACCTGGATCGACACCGAACCCGACCGCGGTCCCGATCTGCTCGGGTTCCTCACGAAGATGGTGTTCTGGGCCCAGGCGGAACCGCGTGACGGCAACGAACTGGCCGTCCTGAGCCTGCTCGGACCCGACTCCACCGGTCCCGCGATCCTCGCCGCACTGGGCGTCGACGCGTTGCCCGCCGAACCGTACGGGGCGTTGCCGCTGCCCGCCGGCGGGTTCGTGCGCCGCATGCCGTGGCCCACCGAACACGCCTACGATCTGCTCGTCCCCCGCGACCACCTCGTCGAGGTGTTCACCGCGCTCACCGAGGCCGGAGCCCGCCCGGCGGGCAGCTGGGCGTTCGAGGCCCTGCGGGTCGAAGCCGTGCGACCGCGCATCGGACTCGACACCGACGAGCGGACCATCCCCCACGAGGTCCGGTGGATCGGCGGACCGGCCGAGGCCGGCGCCGTCCACCTCGACAAGGGTTGCTATCGCGGTCAGGAGACCGTCGCGCGCGTCCACAACCTCGGTAAACCACCGCGGCACCTGCTGCTGCTGCATCTCGACGGATCCGCCGACACGCGGCCGGCGCCGGGCGACACGGTGACCGCCGGAGGTCGCAGTGTCGGGCGGATCGGCACGGTGGTCGACCACCACGAGCTCGGCCCCATCGCCCTCGCCCTGGTCAAACGCACAATCGACGCCGGTACCGCACTCTCGGTCGGCGACTGCGCCGCCGCGGTCGACGCGGACTCCGTCCCATCGGAGGTCACCGTCCAGGCCGGTCGGTTGGCGGTCGAACGATTGCGCGGACGGTGAACGCCACCTCGGGCGAGCCGGCGAACACGACCGGGCTGGTCCGGTCGGTGTGCGTGCTGCACGCGGTCCGCGACAGCGGCACGCGCCGGGTACCGATCACCGGTATCGACAAGCGTCCCGTCGACGAGGCCGTCCACGTCGGCGTCCTCGGGCTGACCGGGGACCGGCAGTGCGACACGGAGCACCACGGCGGGCGGTTCAAGGCCGTGTACGTGTACGGCGACGACGAGGCGCAGCGCTGGGCGACCGAACTCGGCCGGGAGCTACCCGACGGATGGTTCGGGGAGAACCTGCGGTTGTGCGGCATCGCGACGACCGACGCGGTGATCGGTGAGCGTTGGCGCGTCGGTGACGGCGGTCTCGTCCTCGAGGTCACCGGTCCGCGGACCCCGTGCGGCACCTTCGGTGTGTGGTCGGGTGAACCCGGATGGGTCCGTCGGTTCGCGGCGCGCGGGGACACCGGCGCGTATCTGAAGGTGCTCGCCGAGGGGCCGGTGCGGGCGGGCGACCGGATCGTCGTCGAACACGTCCCCGAGCACAGGGTGACGGTGCGTGATCTGTTCACCGGACGCGACCCCGAGCGGATCGCGGTGATGCTCGAGCAGCAGGACGACCTGTCGCCGAGTGTCGCCGACAAGGCCCGCCGCCGGGTCGCCGGACAGAAGGTGAAGGTGGAGTATTGAGCGTCGAACTGGTCGAAGTGGTGCGCTCCGGTTTCCGGGAGTGCGTCCACCGCGGATCCCTGGTCGTACTCGATCCACGCGGGGAGGTCCTCGTGTCCCTCGGGGAGGTGCACACCCCGATCTATCCGCGGTCGACGAACAAGCCTCTGCAGACCGTCGCGATGCTGCGGCTCGGATTCACCCCGCGGGACACGGCGGAACTGGCGATCGCCACCGCATCACACGAGGGTGAGTCCGATCACGTCGAACTCGTCGAGGACCTGCTGGACGCCACCGGCTTCACCGAACGTGACCTGTTGTGCCCGGCCGATCTGCCGGGCAACGAACTGGCCCGCGCCGAGGTGCTCGCGGCCGGTCGTGGGCCACGCCCGGTCTACATGAACTGTTCGGGCAAGCACGCGGCGATGCTCGCGACGTGCGCCGCCCACGGATGGAGCACCGTCGACTACACCGACGCCGCGCACCCCCTGCAGCGCGCGGTCGCGGAGACGGTTCTCGATCTCACGGGCGACGAGGAGGAGACCGACCTGGGTATCGACGGGTGCGGGTTGCCGATCGTGCCCGTTCCGCTGGTGAATCTGGCACGGGCGTACTCGCGCCTGGTGACCGCGGCGGAAGGCACCCCGGAACGCGCGGTGGCCGACTCGATCCGTGAGCATCCGTACCTCGTGTCGGGGGCGGGCAAGGACGATCTGCGCCTCATGGAGGCCGTGCCCGGGCTCGTGTGCAAGGCGGGCGCGGACGGCATCCACGCCGGTGCCCTGCCCGACGGATCGTCCTTCGCGTTCAAGATCGACGACGGGCACGAGCGGGCGCGGCTTCCCCTCTCCGCGACGATCCTCCGACGGCTCGGCGCGTCGTCCGACGAGCGACTCGCGGGCCTCGCGTCGCAGCCGGTTCTCGGTGGTGGCGTGCGTGTCGGGACCGTCCGCGCCGTCCCGGAAGTGTTCTAGGGACCACATCCGACAACTTGAAAATCGTATTACCGCAGGTCGTGTCGTTCTGAGATGAACCGGACACGGCCGCGGGCGGGTGTGTGGAAGCGCAACGACGTTTTCCACGCTAAAGTGGTGCTCAGGAAAATACTCAACACACCGGGGCCGCCGAATTCCCCAGGCCGCCCCGTCAAAGCGCGAGGGGGTTGGCCATGGGCCGCGGCCGGGCTAAGGCAAAGCAGACCAAGGTTGCAAGGCAACTCAAGTACAGCTCGCCATCCACCGACTTCGACAGCCTTCAGCGAGAGTTGTCTGGAGGTGCATCCAGCTCGCATCGCGACGAGGTCTACGCGGATCAGCGTTCCGGTTGGGACGACGACCACGACGACGACTGGCGTCGCTGACACCAGTGCCCATCAGCGGAGGGGGAGCCGACACACGGCTCCCCCTCCGCTGATGGTGTAGGTGCGACGACCGTTGTTCGGAACGGATGGCACGGCCCCGGCACGGGTACCCGTCGGGGCGGACACTGCCACGACGGAGGGGCGGTGCGGCACGTCGTCGACGTGCCGCACCGCCCCTCAGTCGTCGGCCCGACACGTCCGGGCCCTCGGAACTCAGAACCGCGGGTGGTCACCGAGCAGCAGGGCACGCTCACCGTCGCCGTCCTGCGCCTTGCGGACCGAACCGAGCGTCCAGCAGTCGATGTGGCGGGCGGTGAGCACAGCCAGAGCCCGGTCGACGTCTTCGGGCGCGACGATCGCGACCATGCCGATGCCCATGTTGAACGTCTTCTCCATCTCGGCGCGCTCCACACGCCCGCGCTGGGCGATCAGACCGAACACGGGAGCGGGGCTCCACGTCGTGCGGTCGAGCTCGGCGACGAGCCCCTTCGGCATCACCCGCGCGAGATTCGCGGCGAGGCCGCCACCGGTGACATGGCAGAAGGTACGCACCTCCGTCTCGGCGGCGAGGGCCAGGCAGTCCTTCGCGTAGATACGGGTGGGCTCGAGGAGCTCTTCGCCGAGGGTGCGGCTGAACTCGTCGACATGCGCCGTCAGGCTCATCTTGCCGATCTCGAGCAGCACCTTGCGGGCCAGGGAGTAACCGTTGGAATGCAGACCCGACGACCCCATCGCGAGGACGACGTCGCCCGGACGGACCCGATCCGGCCCGAGAACCTTCTCCGCCTCGACCACACCGACACCGGTCGCGGAGATGTCGTAGTCACCGTCCGCCATCACACCCGGATGCTCGGCGGTCTCACCGCCCAGGAGAGCACACCCGGCCTGGACACAGCCCTCGGCGATGCCCGCGACGATCTCCGCGACCCGCTCCGGCACCACACGCCCGACGGCGATGTAATCCTGCAGGAACAGCGGTTCCGCACCGCACACCACGAGGTCGTCGACGACCATCGCGACGAGGTCCAGACCGACCGTGTCGTGCTTGTCGAGCGCCTGCGCGACCGCGAGCTTGGTGCCCACGCCGTCGGTGGACGCGGCGAGCAGCGGTTCCTTGTAGTCACCCTTGAGTGCGAACAGACCGGCGAAGCCGCCGAGACCGCCGAGCACCTCCGGCCGGGTGGCCCGCTTCGCGTGCGGCGCGAACAGTTCGACGGCCCGATCACCGGCCTCGATGTCCACGCCCGCCGCTGCGTAGGAAGCTCCGGGGGTTGTGTCCTCGGTCATGGGTTGTCGGCTCCCGCCTCGTGTTGAGAAATACTGTCGAACGAAGGTGGTCGGTGACCGTCGGAAGGCATGCCGGAAGCACGCCCGGCAGCGCCGACCGCGCACTCACGGTACCCGACCAGGGTCTACGGGCGGCTCAGAACGTCCGCGTTCGCGTTGTCGAGCACGGTCGGTGTCGCCGATTCCGTGTCGACGACACCCTCGAGCACGTCCTTGCCGACGGCGTGCTCGGTGGGCAGCGCGATCGGGTAGTGCCCGTCGAAGCACGCCGCGCACAGGCGCGACGACGGCTGCTCCGTCGCACCGATCATCCCGTCGATCGAGATGTATCCGAGCGAATCCGCGCCGATCGACTGCCGCACCATCTCGACCATCTTGTCGTAGTCGTGCTCACCGGTATCCGTGTCGCGGGTGCCGGCGCCGTTGGCGATCAGCTCGGCCGGAGACGCGAAGTCGATGCCGTAGAAACACGGCCACTTCACCGGCGACGACGCGATCCGCACGTGGATCTCGAGCGCACCGGCCTCGCGCAGCATGCGGATCAGTGCGCGCTGGGTGTTGCCGCGCACGATCGAGTCGTCGACGACGACGAGACGCTTGCCGCGGATGACCTCGCGGAGCGGATTCAGCTTCAACCGGATGCCGAGCTGGCGGATCGTCTGGCTCGGCTGGATGAACGTGCGCCCGACGTAGGCGTTCTTCATCAGGCCCTGCCCGTACGGCAGCCCCGACCCCTGCGCGTATCCGACCGCGGCGGGAGTACCCGACTCCGGAACGGGGATCACCAGGTCCGCGTCGATCGGGTGTTCCTTCGCCAGCCGTCGGCCGATCTCGACGCGCGTCGCGTGCACCGACCGCCCCGCGATCGTGGAGTCCGGTCGGGCCAGGTAGACGTACTCGAACACGCACCCCTTCGGATCGGGTGCCGCGAACCGCGACGAGCGCACCCCGTCGGCGTCGATCGCGAGCAGCTCACCCGGCTCGATGTCGCGCACGAACGATGCACCGACGATGTCGAGGGCCGCGGTCTCGCTGGCCACCACCCAGCCGCGATCCAGCCGACCCAGGCACAGCGGCCGGATCCCCCACGGGTCGCGGGCCGCGTACAGCGTGTGCTCGTCCATGAACGTGAGGCAGAACGCGCCGCGCAGCGTCGGCAGCAGCTTCAGTGCCGCCTCCTCGATCGTGCTGTCGGTGGCCGCGTCCGCGAGCAATGCACCGACGATGTCGGAGTCGGAGGTCGCCGCACCGGGGCGGGACGGATCGATCAGACCGCGCTCGCGAGCACGCTGCGCGAGTTCGGCGGTGTTGACGAGGTTGCCGTTGTGGCCGAGCGCCATGCCCGTCCCCGCGGCGGTGGTGCGGAAGATCGGCTGCGCGTTCTCCCACGTCGTCGATCCGGTCGTCGAATACCGACAGTGTCCGACGGCGATGTGACCGGGCATCGCGCCGAGGGTCTGTTCGTCGAAGACCTGGCTGACGAGACCGAGGTCCTTGAACACCAGCACCTGGGCACCGTCGGCCACCGCGATGCCCGCGGCCTCCTGGCCGCGGTGCTGCAGGGCGTACAACCCGTAGTACGTGAGTTTCGCCACGTCCTCCCCGGGAGCCCAGACGCCGAAGACGCCGCACTCCTCGCGCGGCTCGTTCTCGGGTTCGTCGGGGGCGAGAAGATTACGTGTGTGAACCGACAGATCGGCACTGGTCACCGGGGTGCTCCCTGAGGGCTGGACAGAATCGGGGCATCCCCATTCTACGGGTCGCCGACGGGGCCTCCGCGCCGCGCACCCCGGTCGAGTCCCCGCCGCCACACACGACTCATCGATCACACCCTCAACAGCGGTAGCCAGCGTGCAACATCCCCCGCCCGCGCGCCCGACGCATCGACACGTCCCGCCCGCACCGCGTCGGCGTAACCATCGATACCGAGAACGAGGCGGAGCCAACTGCGCGGATCGGTCTCCACCACGTTCGGCGGAGTCCCTCGGGTGTGCCGCGGCCCCTCGATGCACTGCACCGCCACGAACGGCGGGACCCGCACCTCGACGCTGGATCCCGGGGCGACCTGCTCGAGTGTGCGGGCACTCAACCGCACCGCTGCTGCGAGATCGGCGCGTGCGGGAACGTCGTCGGTCTCGTCGGCGACCCAGCGGTGCACCCGCAGCACGGCGGAACGGAGATCTGCGGGATCGACTGGTCTGCGAGGCGCCACGGTCCGAGCCTAGCCGCGCGCCGCCACCCGTCCGGCGACCCGCGATCGGTGACGGACATCCCGGACGACGATGCGGTCGGAAGGCCCGGTCGACGACCTACGTCCCGCCGTGCTTCTCGTCGCCGGTGCGTGCCGCGGTCGCGACACGCACCGCGACCGCTCCCCCCACGTTGAGCGCGAGATGCGCGAGGGCCGGTGCGAGCACACTGCCGCTGCCCCGACGGAGCCACGCGAACACCAGCCCCGACAATCCGGTCACCAGAACGGTGCCCGGCACCGAATCTCCCGCCAGGAGCGCGGGCCGCACATGCCACAGTCCGAACACGACGGCCTGCGGGAACGGGCCGATCAACGTGGTGAGCACACCCCGGAACAGCAGTTCCTCCGCAAGGACGGTGCCCATCGGGATGTGCACGCCGATCCATTCGTAGAAGTCGTCACGTCCACCGCCGGTCTCGTCGACGAATCGGGCGCGGAGCACCGGGACCGTCAGCGCCGACAGGTACGCACCTCCGATCACCGCCGCCGCGACGCCACCCCAGCGGAGACCGGCTCGGATCCGGGAGGGGTCCAGGCCCAGCGCCGTCCGGTCGAGACCCGACGCGCGCGCGAGCAGCACGGCCCCGATCCCGGCACCGGCCGCGAGCGCCGCGCGACCGCGCGGCCCGACCCTGCGCGTCGGCAGCATCGCTCCGAGCCCGACGGCGGCGGCCGCCGCCACCGGGCCTTGCCACAACCGCACCTTCACCGGGCGTTCACTTCTCGGGTCCCTGGGTCTTGCGCGCGGCGTCCAACGCGATCCGCACCCGCTCGGTGTCCGCGTCCGTCCACCCCTCCGGCTGGGTGACGGCCACCCAGCCGTCGAGGATCGTGGTGCCGTAGTTGTGCCCGTGCCCGTCCGGAACCCCGGCCGCATTCGTCAGGTCTGCTGTCACCTGCCAGAACGTGACCACCGGGAACCAGCGCATCTCCGGGAGCCGATCGGGCCCCGGCGGCTCCGACAACCAGTCGGGCCGGGTGAACAGCAGGTCCGGCGACCACCACACCACCGGATCCGACGCGTGCTGGATGTACAGCACGCGCGGAGACAACCATTGCGTGTCGGGTTCGTCGATGTCCTCGCGTTCGTCGGCGAACCGGACGACGAGCCCGTCGGCGTAGACGGGTTCGACCTCGGGAGTCCCCGGGTCACGCCGGGCGACGAGCTGGCCCCACAGACGGTTCGAGTTCGGCGGACCGACCCAGAGCACACCGTCGACGGTTTCCCGGATCGCGGCGAGGGTGTCGAAGGCGCCCTCCCCGGACTGGGTTCCGAGGCTCTCCCCGTAGACGTACAGTTCGGGGCGACGATCCTCCGGAACCTGAAGCCAACGTTCGTGGACGCGATCGATGAGCATCCGGCCCGCGTCGGCGGCCTTCTCCCGGTCGGCGAGGAACGAGATCCAACTCGGCAGATACGAGTACTGCCACGCCACCATCGCGAGATCACCGTTGTGGACGAGTTCCATCGCCTGCGCGGCAGTGGGATTGACCCATCCGGTTCCGGTGGTGGGGATCAGCACGAGCGCCGAACGATCGAACGCGCCCGTGCGTTCGAGTTCGTCGACGACCAGATCGATCCGGGCCTCGGGGGTGTCGGCGGTGTCGAGCCCCACATAGACGCGGATCGGTTCCTCCGCCGGCTCCCCGTTGATGCGGGACAGTTCATCGGCGTCCATGCCGCGCGAGACGAAGTTGCGTCCTTCGAAGCCGAGGGTCTCCCACGGAGCCAGCGACTCCGGACTACCCGACTTCTCCGGGTTCAGCGGCTGTTCCACACCGGGACGCGTCGACGCGTCCTGCAGGCTGAAGGCGGAGTTCACGACGGCGTACGCGCCGCGCAGCAGAACACCGTCGATGAGCATGAAGGTCACCAGAACGACGACGAGCACCGCGAGGGTGCGGGCGAGCCCGGGTGGCATTCCGGTGCGCCGCATGAGGAGTCTCGTGATCCACCGCCAGATGTCACGGAAGCCGCGCCACGTGGCGATGAGCAGCATCGCGACCGCGACCGCGAGCACACTGGTGCGCAGATACCCGGTCGTGGTGGTGCCCTCGGCACCCATCAGCGCCGCGAGTTCGCGTTGCTGTCCGGCGGCCTGCGCGAGTGCGACGATGCACGCGAGTGCCGCCGCGACGGGCACCGCGACCTTGATCGCCCGCAGCACGGGCAGCGGCGGCGGCCACCACGGTCGTCCCGCCAGGAGGAATTTTGCGACGGCCCAGCCGACGACGCACCCCACCCCGTACCCGATGGCCGCGTTGATCCCGCCGATCAGCCCTTGGAACAGCCAGTCGCGGGGCAGCAGCGACGGGGACAGCGACCAGCAGAAGAAGAGGGCGGCACCCGCGATCCCGGTGAAGTCCAGGCTGAGCCACCCCCACACCCGTGCGGTGAGGGGGTGGCGGCCACCGAAATCGGTGACCGCCGCGATGATCTGCCCCTGCCGGGCTTCGATCAACGCCAGCCTGTCGACCTGGGCAGCCGCCATCCGGCCTACCCGAACAGCGCGGGCAGAGCGCCCTCGTGGACCTCGCGGAGTTCACTCGTCGACACCGAGAAATGACCCTGGATCTCGACGGAATCCGAGCCCTCGTCGACCACACCGATACGCACCCACGGCATGTTCCGCGCCGAGCACATCCCCGTGAACCGGGACACCTCCGTACGCGGAACCGCCACCAACACACGACCCGCCGACTCGGAGAACAACGCCACGAACGGATCCGCACCCTCGGGCAACAGGATCCGACACCCCGTCTCCCCCGCGAGAACCGCTTCGACGACGGCCTGCGCCAGACCACCCTCGGACAGATCATGCGCCGCCGAGATCAACCCGTCACGGGAACCGGCGGTGAGGATCTCCGCGAGCAGACGCTCCCGCTCGAGATCGACCCTCGGCGGCACACCACCGAGATGATCGTGTTCGACCTGCGCCCAGATCGACCCGTCGAACTCGTCACGGGTCTCCCCCAGCAGAATCAACGTCTCACCGGGCTCGAAACCGACACCGGTGGGGATACGCCGATGCACATCGTCGATCACACCGAGCACCGCCACCACCGGAGTCGGCAGGATCGCCGTCGAACCGGTCTGGTTGTAGAAACTGACATTGCCGCCCGTGACCGGAATACCGAGCTGCGCACACCCGTCCGCCAGACCACGCACGGCCTGCTGGAACTGCCACATCACCCCCGGATCCTCCGGCGACCCGAAGTTCAGGCAGTTCGACACCGCCTTCGGGGTGGCACCGGTGACCGCGACATTGCGGTACGCCTCGGCCAACGCCAACTGCGCACCGGTATACGGATCGAGCTGCGTGTAACGCCCCGAGGCATCGGTCGCCAGGGCGATACCCCGACCCGTCTCCTCGTCGATACGCACCACACCGGCATCGGCGTTCTCCGCGAGCACGGTGTTGCCCCGCACATACCGGTCGTACTGCTCGGTGATCCACTTGCGGCTGCACAACGCCGGCGACGCCAACATCTTCAACAGCGTCGCCTTCAGCTCGTCGTCCGTCTCCGGGCGCTTCAGCGTCGCGGTGGTGTCCGCGACCAACGCATCCTGCGAATCGGGACGCTGCACCGGACGGTGGTACACCGGGCCCTCGTGCGCGACGGTGCGCGGCGGAACGTCCACGACGGTCTCGCCGTGCCAGTCGATGACGAGACGCTCACCGTCGGTGACCTCACCGATCACGGTGGCCAGCACGTCCCACTTCTTGCACACGGCCATGAACGCGTCCACGTTCTCCGGGGTCACCACGGCACACATGCGTTCCTGGGACTCGCTCGAGAGCACCTCGGCCGGTGTCATACCGGTGGCGCGGGTGGGCACCGCCTCGAGTCGGATGTGCATGCCGCCGTCACCGGCCGCGGCCAACTCCGACGTGGCACAGGACAGTCCGGCACCGCCGAGGTCCTGGATACCGACGACCAGCTTCTCCCGGTACAGATCGAGGCAGCACTCGATGAGCACCTTCTCCGTGAACGGATCACCCACCTGCACGCTCGGCAGCTTCTTCGGCCGACCGCCGTCGCTGTCGTCGAACGTCTCCGACGCGAGCACCGACACACCACCGATACCGTCGAGACCCGTCCGCGCCCCGAACAGAATGATCTTGTTACCCGCGCCGGACGCGAACGCCAGATGCAGATCCTCCACACGCATCGCACCCGCGCACAGCGCGTTCACCAACGGATTACCCTGGTACGACGCGTCGAACACCGTCTCGCCACCCACATTGGGCAGACCCAACGAATTGCCGTAGCCACCGACCCCGCGCACCACACCGTCGACGACACGACGGGTGTCCGGATGATCGGCCGCACCGAACCGCAACTGATCCATCACCGCGACCGGGCGGGCACCCATCGCCATGATGTCACGCACGATGCCCCCGACACCGGTGGCCGCACCCTGGTACGGCTCGATGTACGACGGATGATTGTGGGACTCGACCTTGAAGGTCACCGCCCAGCCGTCGCCGATGTCGACGACACCGGCGTTCTCACCGATACCGGCGAGCATCGACGAACGCATCTCGTCGGTGGTGGTCTCGCCGAAGTACTTCAGATGCACCTTCGACGACTTGTACGAGCAGTGCTCGGACCACATCACCGAGTACATGGCCAGCTCGGCGTCCGTGGGACGGCGTCCCAGGATCTCCTTGATGCGGTCGTACTCGTCGTCCTTCAGTCCCAGCTCCCGATAGGGCTGAGCGACATCGGGGGTTTCGGCGGCGTGGGTGACGGTATCCACGTGCGATGACACTGGGCGTCGGGTCCCTTCACTCTGGGATCGAAAACAGCAGGCCGGGCAGACACTGCCGGAGCCAGTCTATCGGTGCGCGGGATGCACCGGATCGTGCGGTGTCGGCACCGCGTCACCCTGCGGCGACGACGCGGGGTTCCCCGGTGATGCCCGCACCGGTCCGTCGCGGGTCCCGGAACCCGGGGTCTCGTCGCGCTCAACGGTGCTGGCGCCGCCGGTCGCAGGCGGAGAAGTGGCCGCGCGCGGCCGCCGGAGATCGACCAGGGAATCGAGGTCGAGCACCACTTTCCGTCCGAACAGCGGCGCCCGCACCTTTCCGGAGTACTCTCCGTCGAACCGGTACCAGCCGTCGTCGAGAGTGAACACCGCCAGCAGCGGTGGCCCGATCAGGTCGACGATCCAGTAGTGGGGGATGCCGGCCTCCGCATACTCGGAGAACTTCGTCACCCGATCCGTTCGCGCGGTCCCCCGGTCCGTGACCTCGACGACCATCCGGACCGCGGACGCCGGCGCACGGTCCGGGTCGTCCTCGACGAGGGCCCGATCGACGACGATCGCATCCGGCAGCCGCACCGTCAGCGGATCGTCGCCGACGAGCACCTCTGCACTGCCGAGCGCGCACATCTCGGCGGGCAGCTGCACGTCGAGCTGCAGCACCACCGACAGCGCCGCGTGATCGTGCACCGCCCCCGGCCGCGGCACCGCGACGAGCACTCCCTCGCACACCTCGACGTGATGACCCTCGTGGTCCGGCAGCCCCGCCCATTCGTCGAGTCCCAACAGATGGTCGGGGAAAAACGGATCTCCCAACTCCGTCCACCCCCGTTCGTGACCGGTAGGTCCGGCTGCCCTCAGTCTCGCACCGGCTCAGCTCGCGGGGGTCAGAAACGCGGCAAGCGCCTCCGCGTAGGCCGGCACGTCCGCGGCGCCCATGAATTCGCGCGCCGAGTGCATCGCGAGCTGCGGCGCTCCGACGTCGACCGTCGTCAGACCGGTGCGGGACGCCGTGATCGGGCCGATGGTCGACCCGCACGGCAGGTCGGCCCGATGCACGTACCGTTGCAGCGGCACCCCGGCCTGCTCGCACGCCAACGCGAACGCACCCGCACCCGCGGCGTCCGTCGCGTAGCGCAGGTTCTGGTTGACCTTGAGGACGGGGCCACCGCCGACCTCGATGCGGTGCGCCGGCTCGTGCCGCTCCGGATAGTTCGGGTGCGTCGCGTGGGCCATGTCGCCCGATGCGACCATCGACCCGGCCAGTGCCCGCAGGAACTCGTCGCGGCCACCGCCGCGCGCGAGCACGATCCGTTCGAGGACGGTGTTCAGCAGGTCGGAGAACGCACCGCGATCCGACATGCTGCCGACCTCCTCGTGGTCGAACAGCGCGAGCACCGGCATCGGTCCGGCCTGTTCCGCGACACGATCGGCGGCGGCGAGCAACGCCTGCAACCCGGCGTAGCAGGTGGCCTGGTTGTCGAGGCGCGGGGCACTCACCAGGTCACCGTCGACCCCGACCGTGGCGCTCGGGGTCACGTCGTGTGTCATCAGCTCCCAGCCGAGCACCGAATCAGGGGCCACTCCGGCGCGCTCGGCGACGTGAGCGACGAACGAGCGCGGCTCGCGGCCGACACCCCACACCGCGTTGACGTGGCGTTGGGGGTCGAGTTGCACACCCTTGCGGTCCTCGGACAGGTGGATCGCCAGTTGGGGCACCCGCAGCAGCGGCTCATCGATCCGCACCAGGACGTCCTCGGCGGTGTGGCCCGCGCGCACCGTGAACCGTCCCGACACACCGAGGTCGCGGTCGAGCCACGAGTTCAGCCATGCGCCGCCGTACGGTTCGAGCCCGACGAGCGACCAGCCCGCCGACGCGAGGTCGGGATGCTGTTTGACCCGCAGGTTCGGGCTGTCGGTGTGCCCGCCGACGATGCGGAACGGCCGGGTCGCGGCGACGTCGTCACCTTCGGTGCTCCACGCGAGGAGCGATCCGCCCCGGATCACGTAGAAACGTCCGGGGGACGTCGGCCACTCGTGTGTCTCGTCGAGTTCGGTGAAGCCGGCATCCGTCAATGCCGCGGCGACCGTCGCGCACACGTGGAACGGTGACGGCGACAGGTCCACGAAACTGCACAGACCTCGGGCATCGGCATGCGTGATCGAAGACATGCCAGCATCCTCGCATCACCCGGCCGACGGTCGCGCGGGAGACACCGCCGGGAATTGCGTAATCCTACTCAGGACAAGTCGGGCATCGCCCTGCAAAATGGTTTCCGGAGTCGCTGGTAGGGGGATGCGAGCGGCGCCGGCCCGGAGCCCGATCGGGGGGTTGAGCTCCGGGGTATACGAACGAGGGACCCTGCAGACCGATCGGGACGGGAGCAGGGTCCCTCGTTCCATGTCTGCGCCGCGCCGTCTGCACCGCGTCGGTCTGCACTGTCGCGCCGACTCCAGAACAACGCGAAATGGTGGTGACCGCGGGGAATTCCCCGCGGTCACCACCATTTCGCGTTGTTGTCGCCCGGGCGGGGCACGGTGCCCTGTCGCAGGCTCCTCGATCAGGCGTTCACGACCGCGTCGAGGACGCTGTAGAACATGCCCAGCCCGTCGTCGCTGGGGCCGGTCAGTGGTTCGGTGGCGTGCTCGGGGTGCGGCATCAGACCCACGACCCGCCCGTTCGCCGAGGCGATACCAGCGATGCCGCGCTGCGACCCGTTCGGGTTGTCGCCCGAGTAGCGGAACACGACCCGGCCCTCACCCTCGAGTTCGTCGAGAACCTGCTCCGACGCCTGGTAGCGGCCCTCACCGGACTTGAGGGGGACGAGGATCTCGGCGCCCGCCTCGTAGCGGGACGTCCACGCGGTGTTCGACGTCTCGACCTTCAGCCACTGGTCGCGGCAGATGAAGTGCAGGCCCTCGTTGCGGGTGAGCGCGCCGGGCAGCAGCCCGGCCTCGCAGAGCACCTGGAAACCGTTGCAGATGCCCAGCACCGGCATGCCACCCCGAGCGGCCTCGACAACCTTCCCCATCACCGGAGCGAATCGGGCGATCGCACCGCACCGCAGGTAGTCGCCGTACGAGAAGCCGCCGGGAACGATGACCGCGTCGACACCCCTGAGGTCGGCGTCGCCGTGCCAGAGGCTCACGGCCTCACCACCGGCGAGGGTGACCGCCCGCGCGGCGTCGACGTCGTCGAGGGTGCCGGGGAACGTGATGACCCCGATGCGGCTCATGCGTCACCGTCGATCCGGCGCACCGTCCAGTCCTCGATCACCGTGTTCGCGAGCAGTCCCTCGGCGATCTTCTCGAGCTCGGCGTCGTCGACGCTGCCGTCGATCTCGAGCTCGAAACGCTTTCCCTGGCGGACGTCGGTCACGCCCGCGAACCCGAGTCGCGACAGCGCCCCGACAATGGCCTGACCCTGGGGATCGAGAATCTCGGCTTTGGGCATGACTTCGACGACGACACGCGCCACGTGCTGCTCCTCGGTAGTAGTGCTGGCGCCCGGGAACGGACACCGGACATGCTGCAGTTTACCGGTCGGAAGCGCCGGACCGGCCACCGGTCCGTGCGCCTCCCCCACCCGAGAGTTCGTGCCCCTCCCCCAGAAGGCGGGGCATACTCGGCGACATGCGACTTACGCACTTCGGCCATTCCTGCGTACTCGTCGAACACGCCGGCGTCCGGATGCTGTTCGACCCCGGGAACTTCTCGCACGGTTTCGAGGGGATCACCGGTCTCGATGCGATCCTCGTCACCCATCGACACCCCGACCACGCCGACCCCGCGCGACTGCCGGCGCTGCTCGACACGAATCCGGGGGCCGCGCTCTACTCGGATCCGCAGTCGGCGGCGACACTGGAGGGTGACTGGACTGCGGTACGGCCCGGCGACGCGTTCACCGTCGGGTCGCTGACCGTCCGCGGCACCGGCGGGCGGCACGCCGTCATCCATCCGGATCTGCCGGTCATCGACAACACCGCGTACCTGGTGGGTGACGACGAGAACCCCGCGCGGCTGCTGCATCCGGGCGACTCCCTGTACATCCCGCACGAGACCGTGGACGTGCTGGCGCTGCCCGCCGCCGCCCCGTGGTTGAAGGTCTGGGAATCCGTCGACTACCTGCGCGCGGTGAACCCACGGGTGGCGTTCCCGATCCACATGGGGATCATCGCCGACCGCGCCGACGGCATCTTCTACGGTCGCTACGGCGAGATGGCACCGGAGGGCACCGAGTTCCGGGTGCTCCGATACGAGACCGACCAGCAGATCTGAACGTCACCGGGCGGCGCGACCGGCGGCCCGACCGGAGAAGATGCAGCCGCCGAGGAAGGTTCCTTCGAGCGCCCGATAGCCGTGCACTCCACCACCGCCGAATCCCGCGACCTCACCGGCGGCGAACAACCCGTCGAACACCGACCCGTCGGGACGCAGCACCCGCGACGACAGGTCGGTTTCGAGACCGCCGAGCGTCTTGCGGGTCAGCAGGTGCAGTTTGACCGCGATGAGCGGTCCGGCCTTCGGGTCGAGGATGCGGTGCGGTGACGCGATCCGCGCGATGCGGTCGGCCTTGTAGGCGCGTGCCGCACGCATCGCCACCACCTGCAGGTCCTTCGTGTACTTGTTCGCGATCTCACGGTCGCGGGCTTCGACGACCGACCGCACCGTCGCGTAGTCGAGGGGCGCTTCCGGGGCGAGCTCGTTCATGCCGGCGACGAGGTCGGCGAGGTTGTCGCGGACGACGAAGTCGACGCCGCGCCGCTTGAATGCCTCCACGGGACCGGGTGCGCCGGGCTTCACGCGTTGCAGTAGCAGTTTGAGGTCGCGACCGGTCAGGTCGGGGTTCTGTTCGGAGCCGGAGAGCCCGAACTCCTTCTCGATGATCTTCTGGTCGAGCACGAACCAGGTGTGGTCGTGGCCCGTGGTCATGATGTGCTCGAGGGTGCCGAGGGTGTCGAATCCGGGGAACAGCGGCACCGGTAGACGCTTGCCGGTGGCGTCGAGCCACAGCGACGAGGGGCCCGGCAGGATGCGGATGCCGTGGTTCGGCCACACCGGGTCGTAGTTGGTGATGCCCTCCGTGTAGTGCCACATGCGGTCGCGGTTGACGATGCTGCCGCCGGCCTTCTCGGTGATCCCGAGCATGCGGCCGTCGACGTGTGCGGGGACTCCGGTGAGCATGCTCTTCGGGGGCTCCCCCAGACGTTCGGGCCAGTTCGCCTTCACCAGTTCGGGGTTGCCGCCGATCCCGCCGGAGGTGACGATGACGGACCCGGCCGAGATCTCGAACTCCCCCACGGCGGTTCGTGACGATTTCACACCGCGCGCCGCGGTGCTCGGCTCGAGGACGGTGCCGCGGACACCGGTGACGGCACCGCCGGTGACGACGAGTTCGTCGACCTGATGACGGTGACGGAAGGTGACGAGACCTCGGTTCACGCCGTCGAGGACACGGCGGGCGAAGACATCGACGAGGGCGGGGCCCGTCCCCCACGTGATGTGGAAGCGGGGAACCGAGTTGCCGTGGCCGCCCGCGTCGTAGCCGCCGCGTTCGGCCCAGTTGACCATCGGGAACATCTTCAGTCCGCGGCGCGCGAGCCACGAGTACTTCTCACCGGCCGCGAACTCGACGTACGCCTGCGCCCAGCGGCGCGGCCAGCGGTCCTCGTGCTCCCGGTCGAACGCGGCCGTGCCCATCCAGTCCTGGAGCGCCAGGTCGTAGGAGTCCTTGATGCCGAGCCGCCGCTGGTCGGGGCTGTCCACGAAGAACAGTCCTCCGAACGACCAGAATGCCTGGCCACCAATGTTGTTCGCATTCTCCTGATCGACGAGGATCACCTTGCGTCCGGCGTCGATCAACTCGCACGTGGCGACCAGTCCGGCCAGCCCCGCCCCCACCACGATCACATCTGCGTCCATGATCGCTGACCTTACCGTCGGGTACGGCCGAGCGGGAGTGCCCTTGGACGTGTCTCCGGCGGCCCGTTCGACGCACGGCCCCGGCCCCCGACCGGCGAGACCGGCCCTCCCGGGGAGCGGGTCACGCCGCCTCGCGGGACTCCGAGCGTCGCCGCCACCGGTACACGGTGGGTTCGGCACCGTGATGGAGGGCGAGATCGACCGCATCGAGCATCGCCTGCCGCGGCCCCGGCGCGGCCAGGTGCTTCGCGGAGATCGCGAGCCGCAGCAGTTCACCGCGTCGAGCGACACGGCCGGCGCCGATCACCATGGCCCGGCACCACCACGGTTCGGCCTTGGCGCCCTGACCGATCCCATACACCCGCGACCGGACGACCGTTCCGCGTTCCAGGTCGTGGATTCCCGAAATATCGGCGAGCAACCGGAATCCGATCCGAGGCAACGCGGCGACCGCACCTTTCGATGCGGTCCACCGCGGCGGGGCGAACAGTCGCGTACGCAGCCCGGTGTCCTCGAGGACCCGGTCGGCGGCGAGCAGCCGCAGGGTCGCCTCGTGCTCCGGCAACGACGAGAACTCGGCTCGACGCCGCTTCGTGGCGGCCTGGTCGTACCCGTGGAGGACGATCGCGTCGCCACCCTCGCGACGTTCGAGGAGCCATTCCTGCGTCGCGGGATCCCGCACCAGACGGTAGTGGTCCGACAGGCGCGGCGCGACGAACAGCGACAGCGGAACACCGCGCGCATCCATCTCTTTCGCGAATCCGTCGACGACATCGCGGGTCGTGTCCCGGATCCCGGACACCGATACGATCATCCGTCCGCTCATGCACCCCACCCTGCACCACGCGGGTGAACGGAAACCGACGTGTGATGGAAACCTCGTCGCACAGTCCGATTTCGGGAGCACACTCGTAGGCGATCGAATTCCGGTAACCGGCACGAATGAGGTGGACGATGCCCGACGAACTACCCGTCGACTGGGATCCTCGCTCCGAGGAGGTCCAGGCAGACCAGATCGCGGCGTACGACGCGATGCGCGCCCGCTGCCCTGTCGCGCACAGCCCGTACCGGAACTGGACGGTGTTCGGGCACGCCGACACGATCCGCATCCTGGACGATCCCGCCACCTACAGCAACGCGGTGTCGGCGCACCTGTCGGTCCCGAACGGGATGGATCCCCCGGAACACACCGGGTACCGCGCGATCAACGATCGCTATTTCACACCCGACCGGATGCGCGCGTTCGAACCCGAGTGTCGCGACGTCGCCCGCACCCTCGTCGACGCCCTCCCCGACGGGGACACGGAGATCATGGCGGCGCTGGCGGAACCGTTCGCCAACCACATCCAGTGCCGGTTCATGGGCTGGCCCGACCGCTTGCACGAGCCGCTGCGACAGTGGACCCGCAAGAACCGGGAGGCGACCCGCGCGCTGGACCGCGAGGCGATGTCGGCGATCGCCGTGGAGTTCGACGGATACATCCGGGAGCAACTCGACGAGCGCCGCGCGGCCGCACCGGGCGCTCCCGCCGATGTCACCGCCGAACTGCTCGCCGATCGGGTCGACGACCGTCCGCTCACCGATCCCGAACTCGTGTCGCTGATCCGCAACTGGACGGTCGGAGAGCTCAGCACGATCGCCGCGTGCGTCGGGATCATCGTGCACCATCTGGCGGAGCACCCGGATCTGCAGTCGCAACTCCGAGCGGATCCGGGTCCGATCGCGGCGGCGTGCGACGAGATCCTGCGGATGCGGGCACCGTTGATCGCGAACCGCCGACGCACCACCCGTGAGGTGACGATCGGCGACCGGGTCGTTCCGGAGAACGAACGGATCATGGTGCTGTGGGCGTCGGCGAACCGCGACGAGAAGGTGTTCGGGGATCCCGACGAGTTCCGGCTCGACCGCGATCCGGACGACAATCTGCTCTACGGGCGCGGCATCCACCGTTGCCCCGGTGCGCCGCTCGCGCGTCTGGAGTTGACCGTTCTCGTCGAGGAGTTGCTCGCGTCGACGACATCGATCGATCCGGTTCCGGGCACCACCGCGCACCACGCCGCGTACCCCGCCGGCGGTTTCACCACGGTGCCGGTGACGATCGGCCGTGAAGCGGCACCGTGATCGGCGTCTACGCAGGTCCGGCAGTGTCGTGACGTCCCCCCGTCCCGGTCATCGGGATGTTTCCGCAGGCCGGCGACGGAGGGAATACCGTTCTCGGCTGTGACGAATGCACCGGTGACGTACTCCCATCTGCTCTCGCCCGGCACCATCGGCCCCCTCACGTTGAGCAATCGAGTGGTGATGCCGGCGATGGACATGAACCTGTGCGAGGACGGCGAGATCGAGCAGGGCGACATCGACCATTTCGCGGCTCGCGCCGCCGGCGGCACCGGCATGATCATCACCGGCTGCTGCGCCGTCGCCTACCCGGCGGGGTGCGCGAGCACGAAGGAGCCGGGCCTGTCGGAGGACCGGTTCATCCCCGGCATCAAGGCGCTCGCCGACGCCGTGCACGCCGCCGGCAGCACGCTGTGCGTGCAGATGACGCACCACGGCAAGGTCGCCCGCATCGACACCCTGCAGGATCGACCGCAGCTCGTTCCGAGCATGCCGAAGCCGCCGAGCGACATGAGTGCGTTCGCCGACAACACACCCGAGGAACTGAAGAAGATGGCCGCCATCATGGGCGGCAAACAGACCACCTACCACGTCGCGGACGCGGACGACATCGCGTGGCTGGTCCGCATGTTCGCGGAGGCTGCGGGTCGTGTGAAGAAGGCAGGTGGCGACGCCGTCGAGATCCACTGCGCCCACAACTACGTTCTCGGCGCGTTCCTGAGCCGCTACTCGAATCAGCGCACCGACGAGTACGGCGGGTCGCTCGAGAACCGTGCCCGGCTGGCGGTGGAGGTGGTCCGCGCGGTCAAGGCGGAGGTCGGCGACGACGTCGCGATCATCGTGCGCATCGCCGGCGAGGAGTACGGCGAGACCGACGGCCTGACCGTCGACGAATCCGCCCGTGCCGCCGAGATGCTCGAGGACGCCGGCGCCGACGCCATCCACGTCTCCGGTACCGCACTGAACGCGTTCGCGAACTTCACCGACGGTCCGCTGCCGGACAAGATCGGCTACTACGTCGACAACGCCACCGCCATCAAGCGGGCCGTGTCGATTCCCGTCATCACCGTCGGACGCATGCTTCCCGAGGTCGGCGAGAGGATGATCGCCGAGGGCAACACCGATTTCGTCGCGATGGGCCGCCAACTGCTCGCCGACCCGGAGCTCGTGAACAAACTGAAGTCCGGTCGGGTGGAGCAGATCCGCCCGTGCATCAACTGCTACGTGTGCGTGCAGGAGAACTTCTGGGACGACACCCCGATCTGCGCGGTGAACCCGGCGCTCGGCAACGAGGGTCTCGTACCGTTCGTGCGCGGCGCCGAGTCCAAGCGGGTCGTCGTGATCGGTGCGGGCCCGGGTGGGCTCGAGGCGGCGCGTGTCGCCACGGAGCGCGGGCACCGGGTCACCGTCGTCGACAAGACCGATCGTCTGGGCGGCACCCTGTGGTTCTCGTCGCTGACCACCCCCGACAACGGTCGCCTGCTTCGTTGGCTCACCACCGAGATCGAACGGCTCGGCATCGAGGTCCGGCTCGGCACCGAGGCCACCCCGGAACTGGTCCGGTCGCTGAACCCCGACGTCGTGATCGTCGCGACCGGCGCGGTCCGCGAACGACCGGGCATCCCGGGAGGGAACCTCCCGCACGTGCACACCGGCGACAGCATGCGTGCGCTCATGACCGGTTCGGGTGACGTGTCCGGCCAACCGCTGTTCCTGCGGGTGGCGAGCAGGCTCGGCAAGCTGGCGGGCATCACGCGCCGCGCCGAACGGATCCGATCCCTCAGCACCCGCTTCCTCAGGTTCCTGCCGATGGCGAAGGAGGTCGTCGTGATCGGCGGTTCCCTCGTCGGTCTCGAACTCGCCGAGTTCATGGCCGAACGCGGCAGCAAGGTCACGCTGCTCGCCGAGGGACAGCAACTCGGTGTGCCGATGGCGATGCCGCGCCGCTGGACCGCCGTCAAACACGCCCGTGAGTTGGGCCTGACGGTGCACCGCAACGCCACCGTGACCCGGATCGACCCGAAGAGCGTCGAGTTCACCGTCGACGGCAAGACGATGACGGCACCGGCGCGCATGGTGATCGTCGCGTCCGGGGTGTCGGCTGCCGCACCGCTCGCCGATCGGCTCGCCGATTCCGGTCTCGACGTCCGCGTCGTCGGCGACGCCGGGAAGGTCGACTACATCGAAGGTGCCGTGCACACCGCGTGGAAGGTCGCCACCGACATCTGATCCGAGACATCTGATCCGAGACATCTGATCCGGGCCTGCCCCGTACGACGACGGCCGCCGACACTCGACAGTGTCGGCGGCCGTCCTCCGGGAAGATCGGGGCGGGAGACGATCAGGCGTCGGCGGCGGAACCGAGCGCCGCGCCTCCGAAGGTGTCGCGGTGCACGGCGTCGGTGAGCGGGCGGCCCGTGCGCCACCCGAACCGTTCGAGGTCGGGAACCTCCTGCAGACGGGTGACGGGGCCGACACACAACCATGCGATGGGACGCACCGGGGTGGTCGCACCGACGAAATCGGCGAGGAAGTCCTCCTCGTAGAACGACACCCACCCCACGCCGAGACCTTCCGCGGTCGCGGCGAGCCACAGGTTCTGGATCGCGAGCACGGCCGAGAACAACCCCGACTCGTCGATCGTGTGCCGGCCCAGGATGTGCTTGCCGCCGCGCGCCGGATCGTAGGTGACGACGATGCCGGTGCCGGATTCGACGATTCCCTCGACCTTGATCGGGTCGAACGTCGTCTTCCGGTCCTCGGGCAGCGAATCCGCGAACGCCCGCCGACACCCGGCCACGTGCTCCGCGAAGTCGGCGAGCCGCTGCGGTTCCTGGACCACCACGAAATCCCACGGTTGGGTGTTGCCGACGCTGGGGGCGTGGTGGGCGGCGGCGAGGACCCGCCACAGCACCTCGTCGGAGATCCGTTCGCCGTTGAATTCGGCGCGCACGTCGCGGCGCATGCGGATGATGTCGTACAGCGCGTCGCGCGCGTCGTTCGAAAACATGTCGTGGAGCCCTGTTCGGTAGGTCAGACGGGCAGGACGGCTTCGATGGCGTCGATCACTTCGGGCGCGTCGGGTTCGGTGCGGGGACGGAACCGGCCGGTGACGGTGCCGTCGGGGGCGATGAGGAACTTCTCGAAGTTCCACTGGACGTCACCGGCCTCACCGGCCGCGTCGGCGTGCTGTGTCAGCTCCGCGTAGAGGGGGTGCCGGTTCTCACCGTTGACGTCGATCTTCTCGAGCAGCGGGAAGCTCACCCCGTACGTGGTGGAACAGAACTCCTGGATCTCCTCCGGCGTGCCCGGCTCCTGCCCCATGAACTGATTGCAGGGCACACCCACGACGAACAGTCCGCGGTCGGCGTAGTCCTTCGCGAGCTGCTCGAGCGCCGTGTACTGCGGGGTCAGACCGCACTTGGAGGCGACGTTGACGACGAGCACTGCGTGCCCGTCGTACGCGCCGAGGGTGGTGGGCCGCCCATCGAGAGTGTTGATGGTGATGTTCTGCAACGACGTGGTCATGGCTCCCAAGCTATCGTGCCGAGGCGCAGCGCCGCGGAACGGTTCTCAATGGATCGACACCGCCGGTACCCGTTCGGGAGCAGGTGCGTCCACCTGTTCGAGGGTTCGTTCCATCTCCGGCTCGGGGAAACCGTGGTCGTCGCCCATCAGCGATTCGTCGAACGGCAGCCGGCCCGCGAGGACCTCGTCGACGCGGTCGCGGTCGATCGACTTCGTCCAGGTACCGATGAGCAGTGTCGCGACGGCGTTTCCGGAGAAGTTCGTGATCGCGCGCGCCTCCGACATGAACCGGTCGACTCCCACGATCAGTCCGACACCGTCCACGAGATCGGGGCGGTGGCTCTGCAGTCCCCCGGCGAGGGTGGCGAGCCCTGCGCCGGTGACACCGGCCGCCCCCTTCGAAGCGATGATCATGAACACGAGCAGGGACAACTGTTCCGCGAGCGACAGTGGCTTGCCCATCGCATCGGCGACGAACAGCGCTGCCATCGTCAGGTAGATCGCGGTGCCGTCGAGGTTGAACGAGTACCCGGTGGGCACGACGACGCCGACGGTCGTGCGCTGCACACCGAGGTGTTCCATCTTCGCGATGAGCCGCGGCAGCGCCGATTCCGACGACGACGTCGCGAAGATCAACAGGTACTCGCGGGCCAGATACTTGACCAGCCGGAACACGGACACCCCGGTGACGGCCTTGAGCAGGCTGCCCAGCACACCGAACACGAACACCAGGCAGGTCAGGTAGAACGCGATCATCAGCGCACCGAGTTGCACCACCGCGTTCAGTCCGGTCCGTCCCACGACGTCGGCGATGGCCCCGAACGCACCGATCGGCGCGAGCCACAGGATCATCGTCAGGATCCGGAAGACCAGCTTCTGCAGATGACCGATGCCGCGCAGGATGGGCTCACCGGATCGGCCGATCCCCTGGACGGCGAACCCGACGAGTAACGCCACGAACAAGGTCTGCAGCACACTGCCGGAGGTCAACGCCGACAGCAGCGACGTGGGGATGATCGAGGCCACGAAGTCGGCTGTGCCGCCCGCCGCGTGGGCCGCCTCGACGAGCGCGGCACCCGAACCGGCCTGCTCCGGATCCAGGGTCAGCCCCGAGCCTGGGTCGAGGAGATTCCCGACGGCCAGGCCGATGCCGAGCGCGATCGTCGACATGCCGACGAAGTAGATCAGGGCGAGACCGCCGATGCGGCCGACGCTGGCAGCGGCGCGCACCGATCCGATACCGAGGACGATCGTGCAGAAGATGACCGGGCTGATCATCATCTTGATCAGATCGACGAACATGGCGCCGAGGACACCGAACGACTTGCCGGTCTCGGGCGCGAGCCATCCCACGACGACACCGGCGACGACGGCGACGATCACGCCGACGTACAGCCAGTGGGTGCGGTCGCGCTTCTCGGCTCCGCGCATGCTGATTCTCATCGTTGTCCTTCGGGTGCGGTGCGGTATCGGCATCGGGTGCGATCCGCAGTGCACCCCACCGGACGCGAGTCGGGTGACTGCGGTCACGTCACTGCTGGAAACATAGGAGGACGGCGGCGGAGTCAGAAGATTCTGTGCATTGTGTTCACGGATGCGCGCACCAGGACCCACCGACGTGACGACGGACAACGGAGGGAGTGCGATGCGAGCGCGGACGCGGCGGCCGCTCAGCGTGGCGCGACGGCTGCTCATCCTGCAACTCGTCGTGTTCACGGTGATGACGGTGCTCGCCGGGCTCCTGTTCGCGTTCGACGAGCGGAACGAGGCGGACACTCAGACCACCCGCAAGGTGCTCGGGCTCGCCGAGACGATCGCCCTGTTCCCCGAGGTCGCCACGGGAATCGTGACGGGGGACGCCACCGGAGAACTGCAGGCCCGGGCCGAGGAGATCCGGGAGACCGCCGACGTGGACTTCGTGGTGCTCATGGACACCGACACGATCCGGCTCACCCACCCCACCCCGGCGGAGATCGGACGGCCCTACACGGGGCACACCGAACAGGCCCGCACGGGAACACCGTTCACCGAGACGTACACGGGGTCGCTCGGCCCGTCGATCCGCGCCGTCGCACCCGTGTACGACGAGGCGGGGATCCTCGTCGGGTTCGTGTCGGTGGGTGTGACCCGAGAGCGGATCTGGCAGCAGTTCGTCGGCGGGCTCCCCGGCATCGCCGGGGTCGTCGCGGTGGGTGTGGCCGTGACCGCCGCGGGCGCGTATCTCATCGCGCGGCGCCTGCGGCACCAGACCCTCGGACTCGATCCCGTGCAGTTGCGCCGGCTCTACGAACACCACGACGCCGTGCTGCACTCCATCGGAGAGGGACTGCTCGTGTTCGGATCCGGCTCCGCGGGTCCACCGCACATCGAGGTGATCAACGACGAGGCCCGGCGCCTTCTGGACCTGCCCGAACACGGCCCGGTGCCGTTCGATGCGCTGCCCGAAACCCTGCGGGATCTCGCGGCGCACGGCGGGGACGTCCGCGACGAGGTGCACCTCACCGACGACCACGTCCTGGTCGTCAACAGCGACCCGGTCCGGCGGGAGGGCCGCCGCACCGGCACCGTCGTGACGTTGCGCGACCACACCGAGCTCCGGCAGGTGCTCGGCGAACTCGACTCCGCGAAGGGACTCGCCGAGGCTCTGCGCACCCAGGCCCACGAGACCGCGAACCGGCTGCACACCATCATCACGATGGTCGAACTGGGCAGGACGGGCGACGCCGTCTCGTTCGCCACCGACGAACTCGCGATGTCCCAGGCTCTCATCGACCGGCTGACCGCCTCGGTGCGTGAGCCGGCGCTCGTCGCCCTGCTGCTCGGCAAGATCGCGGACGCCGCCGATCGCGGCGTCGAACTGACGGTCACGGAGGACACCGCACTCGGAGAGGCTCCGCCGATGAACAGCCGTGACCTCGTCACGCTCGTCGGTAACCTCGTCGACAACGCGATCGACGCATCGCACCACGGAGCCGACGTGGACGCACCGTGGGTGGAGGTGGCGGTGCGACAGGAGAAGGGAACCATGATCGTCGAGGTCGCCGACAGCGGACCGGGCATGTCACCGGACACCCTCGCGCGGGCGCTTCGGCGCGGTTACTCCACCAAATCGGATCAGCGAGGTCTGGGCCTGGCGCTCGTCGCGCAGGTCGTGGCCCGCCATCGCGGTGTGCTGCGCACCGAACCGTCGATGGGGTCGATGGTGGTCGCTCGGATCCCGCTCGGCTCCCGAACCGACGGTGGTGAGGACGGGTGATCCGGGTGCTCGTCGTCGAGGACGACCCGCTCATCGCGGAAGCCCACCGCGAGTATGTCGGCAGGATCCGGGAATTCACCGTCGCAGGTGTCGCGCACACCGGTCGCGACGCGTTGCGGGCCGTCGCGTCGGCAGCCGAGGACGGCACCCCGGTCGACCTCGTACTGCTCGACATCGGATTGCCCGACACGAGCGGTCTGGACGTCGCCGCGGCGTTGAGCGCGGCCGACCCGAGCCCGGACGTCATCGCGGTGACCTCCGTGCGCGACCTCGAGGTGGTCCGCACGGCGGTGGCGCGCGGAATCGTGTTGTACCTGCTCAAGCCGTTCACATTCGCGGCGCTGCGCGACAAACTGGAGCGCTACCTGTCGTACCGGGCGGCGCTGGGGGCGGCCGGACGAGCCGCCGGACAGCACGAGATCGACCGGGCGATGTCGGCACTGCGCTCGTCCGACACCCGCGCCGCGAGCCCGAAGGGCATCGCGCCTGCGACCCTCGACCGGATCGTCTCGTACCTGCGCGACTCCGGCGAACCGTGCACCGCCGCGCAGGTCGGTGAGGGTGTCGGCGTGTCGCGGGTGACCGCGTGGCGCTATCTCGAACGTCTCGCCGACGACGGTGCCCTCACCCGGCTCACCGAGTACGGACGTGCCGGGCGTCCACAGGTCCGGTACGCGCGCCGCGCGTGACCGGTCAGGTGCGGAAGGCCGGACCCTCCGGAAGCAGATGTCTGCGCACGAGCCTGCGCCAGCGACGCTGCCGGTAACGGAAGATGCCGGTCGCGACTATCGCCACCACCCGTGTCGCAGCACCCGCGTCGATGTCGACGCGGTCGCTGTACCGGCAGCGGTGCTCCCCCACCGGTTCGACGTGCAGCGTGTGGTTCCAACTGCGGAGCATCCCGCCGTGCTCGTGCGTGCGCACCGTGCGTGTGCCGGAATCCACGTTGCGGACCTCGATGGTGTGCCGGTGGGCGGGGACCACGTGGAACACCCACAACCGCCCCGTTCCCCGTTCACCCTCGCGCAACGGTTCGGCGCGCCCCGCGAGCGCGGGCAGTCCGAACAGTCCGCGGCACACGTACAGGAACGTGACCGGTGAGAGCATCGCCGACCACACCCGGTCGGCGTCGGTCGGCAGGTCCGTCTCCAGATGTATCGATCGCATCACGCCCCCTCGGGCGTCACGCTACCGTCGGACGGGGCCGGCGCGACAGGCTTCCGGCGACGCGATCAGCGGGCGCGGGCGAACTCCACGACCGTCGATCCCCAGCCGAGCGCACCGAACCGCGGTGCGGCGAAACCCGCGTCCGTGATGAGCGCCGACAGTTCCGCCTCGGTGCGTACACCCGATCCGTGGAGGCACAGTTTCAGCAGGTCGGCCTCGGTCGCGTGGTCGTCGGTGGTCTGCGGGTCGAGGACGTCGGTGACGAGCACGACCCTGCGCGCCGACGCACCGAGCACGCCGAGCAGCATGCGTGCGTCGTCGTCCGGATGGGAGTCGACGATGTCGACCGCGACGGCCAGATCGACGGGTGCGGTGAGCGCGGTGAATTCACTGCTGTCGACGCGCCCCACCCGGTCGCGGCGGTCGTCCGCCACGTCCACGAGGTTGCGCGTGTTCTGCGCGGGCAACCCGACGAGGGAGATGTCCAGATCCGGCCGGAGACGCGCGAGCGTGTCGGCGTACACCCCGGCACCCTCCCCGTAGATCGCGACGGTCCGCACCCCGTCGAGATCGACCGAGTCGGGCAGCGCCGGGGCACGGTAGACGGCGCGGAACGCCACTTCCTCGTGGAATGCGTCCACGAACCCGGGTTCCGTCACCTTGTCGGCGAAGCCGTGCCCGGCGGCGGGCGAACCGGTCCGCACCGCCTCGAGCAGCCCGAGGAAGGCCATGTCGAGCCTGGTGTGGATCTTGTCGAAATGCAGGGCACGACCCGCGAAGGCGTCCGGGTCGGCGAGGATCTCCCCCATCTCGGTGAGCGCATACCTGTCGTCCTCCGCGACGACGAGATCCGTCAGCGCGAGGTGACGGAGCAGCTTCACCGTCGCCGCGGGATCGGTGCCGCATTCGGCCGCGATGGCCGCGGGCGTGTCGGCGCCACCGTCGATCGCGGCGAAGACCCCGACGGTGACCGCGGTCCGGAGAACCAGCGGTGGCAGCAGTTCGGACATCTCGTGCAACCGCACTTCGGCACTCACCTCGGCGGCACCGGCAGCGGGTGCCGTCGCCTCCGGACCACCGGCGGACCGGTGGCGCCAGTAACCGGTGATCTCGACGAACTGCTTCGGGATCTCCTTGTCCACCTTCGCCCACCGTCGCAGCGGTTTGATGGTCAGTGTTTCACCCGCGACCCACAGATACGGCTGCCCGGGACGCCACTGCGCAGCCCGCACGGCCTCGACGAGCCGCGACTCACCGTCGTTCTCCGAACGGAACAGCCAGGTGACGTCGAGCGGCGCCTCACTTCTCAAGTCCTGACGATGTTCCGGTTCGGCGACCTCGATCACCACCGTCGCGGGTAGTTCCGGCGGCAGCTGTTCGAGGCAGTGCGCGATCGCCGGCAGTGCGGTCTCGTCGCCCGCGATCAGCATCCAGTCGGCGCCCCGAGGCAGTCCGGCGGAATGCTTCGGTCCCGCCATGAGGATCGTCTCGCCGGGTTGCACACGGTACGCCCAGTCCGAGGCGAGCCCGCCCTCGTGCATCGCGAAGTCGATCGACAGTGCACGGGTGGCCCGGTCGTAGGACCGCACCGTGTACGTCCGGGCGTAGGGGAACGCCCCGGCCGGCCACTCCACGGCACCGGACTCGCTGTTGCGTGGCACGTCGAACGGCAAGGTGCCGGTCCGCGGATCGACGGGCAGCAGTTTGACGTCGTCGTCGAATCCGCTGGTACGCACCGGCGGCAATGCGACACCGTCGCGCACGTGGGCGTCCATCGCCGGACCACCCACCGTCACCCGGCGCATCCCGGGTGTGACGTCCTCGACGCGGAGGACCTCCACTTCCCGGATGCAGATCGGAAACACCTCGACGTCGCGGACGGTCCCTGCCATCGGCAGCCTTCTCCCCTCAGTTGTCGGAAACCGTGTTGTCGGAAGCCCTGTTGGCGGAAGCCCTGTTGGCGGAAGCCCTGTTGGCGGAAACCGCCGCCCCGGTCGCCGTCACCGCATCGTGGTGTCAGGCGGCACCTGTCGTGTCGAGCACCCACGCGAACTCGAATGCGACCTCGCGCCACTTCTCGTAACGACCCGACACACCGCCGTGACCGGCGCTCATCTCGGTCTTGAGCAGCAACGGCGAATCACCCGTCTTCGTCGCACGCAGTTTCGCCACCCACTTGGCCGGTTCGACGTACAGCACGCGGGTGTCGTTGATGCTGGTGATCGCGAGGATCGCCGGATAGTCCTTCGCCTCGACGTTCTCGTACGGGCTGTACGAGCGCATGTACTCGTACACCTCCGGGTTCTCCAGCGGGTTGCCCCACTCGTCCCACTCGATCACCGTCAGCGGCAGCGACGGATCGAGGATCGAGGTGAGCGGATCGACGAACGGCACGTTCGCGAGGATCCCCGCGAACAACTCCGGGGCGAGGTTCGCGACCGCGCCCACGAGCAGTCCGCCGGCGCTGCCGCCGTCGGCGACGAGCCGGTCGGGGCTCGTCACTCCGGTGTCGACGAGATGTCGCGCGCACGCCACGAAATCGGTGAACGTGTTCTTCTTGGTGAGCGACTTGCCGTTCTCGTACCAGTGCCGGCCCATCTCACCGCCACCGCGCACGTGCGCGACCGCGAACACCATGCCGCGGTCGAGCAACGACAGCCGGGCCACCGAGAAACCGGGATCGATGCTGGCCTCGTACGAGCCGTACCCGTACAGCAGCGTCGGCGCATTCTCCGGCGTGCCCTTCCTCGCGACGATCGACAGGGGGATCCGCGTGCCGTCGTCGGCGGTCGCCCACGCCCGGCGCTGCTCGTAGCGGGCGGGGTCGAAATCACCGAGCACCGGCTGGGACTTGCGCAGCAGCAGTTCGCCGTCGTCCACCACGTAGTCGTACACGCGGCTCGGCGTGATGAACGAGGTGAATCCGAGTCGCAGGGTGGGTTGCTCCCATTCGGGGTTCCCGCCCGGGCCGACCGCGAACAGTTCCTCGTCGAACTCGATCTCCCGGAGCTCGCCGTAGCCGTCGGCGGTCAGCGGCCACACCGCGATCCGGGTGAGAGCCTCCCGCCGGTAGCCGAGCACGAGATGGCCGGCGAACGCGTCGACGTCCTCGAGTCGCACGTCGTGTCGGTGCTCGATCAGGGTCCGGAGCGCGGACGGATCGTCGACGGGCGCCTCGGCGAGGACGAAGTTCTCGGCCTTCTCCCCCGTCGCGGGATCGACGTCGTTGTGCAGCACCAGGAACCGGTCCTGCCCACCGATCACAGCATGTTCGGCGCCGTATTCGACCCCCTCGCGGCGGGGCAGGAGAACGCGGAACTCGCCGGTGGGGTCGTCGGATTCGAGAACCCACCCCTCGGTGGTGATCTTCGATCCGACCCAGATCATGAGGTACTTCTCGCTGCGGGTCGCGCCGATCGACACCCAGTAGCGTTCGTCGGGCTCGTGGAAGACCTTCACGTCGTCGCCGACGGCACTACCCAACCGGTGCCGCCACACCGTGTCCGGCCGCCACGATTCGTCGACGGTCTGGTAGAAGACGTGACTGTGATCGAGCGCCCACGTGGCTCCCGGCGCGGTGCCGGGGATCTCGTCGGCGAGAAGCTCACCGGTGGTGAGATCCTTGAACCGCAGCGTGTACCGCTCGTCGCCGACGACGTCGGTCGAGTACGCCAGAAGCGTGCCGTCGTGGCTGATCGAGAACGCCCCGACCGAGAAGAAATCGTGGCCTTCGGATTCGACGTTGCCGTCGAGCAGGACCTGCTCGCCGGGCAGATCCACGCCGGGTGTCACCTCCGGCGGAGTCCAGTCGTCGGCATCGGCGATCGGGCACCGACACTGGATGCCGTACTGCTTGCCCTCGACCGTGCGCGCGTAGTACCACCACTGCCCCATCCGCGTGGGAACCGACATGTCGGTTTCCTGCGTCCGCGAACGGATCTCCTCGAAGATCGACTCCCGCAACGTCGCCAGGTGCGCGGTCTGCGCGTCGGTGTACGCGTTCTCGGCCTCGAGATACGCGACGACCTCCGGGTTCTCCTTGTCACGCAGCCACTCGTAGTCGTCGACGAAGGTGTGACCGTGGTGGGTGCGCTCGGTGGGAACGCGTGCGGCGACGGGCGGGTTCGGGGAAGCCATACCGATCAGCCGATCCAATCGTCGAAGGACAATCCGGAGATGCGTTCGTACGCCTCGATGTACCGCGCACGGGTCCTGTCGACGATGTGCTGCGGGAGCGGCGGTGGCGGTGTGTCGGAAGCACGGTCCCAGCCGGACTCGGGGCCCGTCAGCCAGTTCCGGACGATCTGCTTGTCGAAACTCGGCTGGACCTTACCCACCTCGTACGCCTCGAGATCCCAGTACCGGGACGAATCGGGGGTGAGGACCTCGTCGGCGAGCACCAGGTTGCCGGCCTTGTCGAGCCCGAACTCGAACTTGGTGTCGGCGAGCATGATGCCCCGGTCGTACGCGTACATCGCGGCGCGGTCGTAGATGTCGAGGGTGTCCTGACGCAGCTTCATCGCCATGTTCAGGCCCAGCTTCTCCGCCACCTGCTCGAACGAGATGTTCTCGTCGTGGTCGCCGAGCTCGGCCTTCGTCGCCGGCGTGAAGATCGGCTCCGGCAACCGGCTGGCCTCGACGAGACCCTCGGGCAGCGTCACACCGCAGACCGTGCCGGTCGCCTGGTAGTCGGCCAGTCCCGAACCGGTGAGGTAGCCGCGCGCGACGCATTCGACGGGCAGCATGTCGAGGCGCTTGACGACGAGGGCGCGGCCGAGGACCTCCTCGGGGATCCGATCGTCGTCGGGTTCGCCGGCGAGGTGGTTGTTCGCGTCGAGCAGGTCGAAGAAGAACACGCTCATCGCGGTGAGCACCCTGCCCTTGTCGGGGATGGGGGTGTCGAGGATGTGGTCGTAGGCCGAGATCCGGTCGCTGGCCACGAGCAGCAGATGCTCGTCGTCGATGACGTAGAGGTCGCGGACCTTGCCGCCGGCGAGGTGGGAGTAGGACTCGAGTGAAGGACGCACGCTCACACCCTAGTGGTCCGGGCCGTCAGGTACCGCACTCCGTGGCGGATATCCCAGCGGTCGACAATGGCACGTGTCACACGACTCGCGGGGCACGCGAGTATCGCCCGAGGCGAGGAGAGTCATGGCAGCACCATCCCGTACGGATGTCGGATTCCGGTCGGAACGCGGACCGGTCCTGATCGCGCTGATGCTCGCGACCTCCCTGGTGGCATTGGAGAGCACGATCCTCGCGACCGCGATCCCGACGATCGTCTCCGACCTCGGAGGGTTCACCCAGTTCCCGTGGTTGTTCTCGAGTTATCTGCTCACCCAGGCGGTGCTGGTGCCCGTGTACGGGAAGCTGTCGGACCTGTTCGGCCGAGTCCCGATCCTCGTGTTCGGCATCGCAGTGTTCGCGCTCGGCTCGGTGCTGTGTGCACTCGCGTGGAGCATGCCCGCCCTGATCGCGTTCCGGGCCCTGCAGGGGCTCGGCGCCGGAGCGGTACTGCCGATGGCCCAGACCATCGCCGGTGACATCTACACCGTCGCCGAGCGGGCGAAGGCCCAGGGATATCTCGCGAGCGTGTGGGGAATGTCGGCGGTGATCGGCCCCGCCGTCGGCGGGGTCTTCGCCGATCACCTGTCGTGGCGGTGGATCTTCTGGGTGAATCTGCCGCTGTGTGCACTCGCCGCGTGGGTGCTGCTGCGCAACCACCGCGAGGAGAAACCGACCGGGCCACGACGCGCGGTGGACTGGGCGGGGGCCACGACGCTCGCGGCCGGGGCGGCGTTGCTGATCCTCGGTCTGCTCGAGGGCGGTCAGGCCTGGGCGTGGACGTCCGCAGCGAGCCTGTCCGTGTTCGCCGCGGCAGCCGTCCTGCTCACCGCGTTCGTGTGGATCGAGACCCGCGCCCCCGAACCGATCCTGCCGATGTGGGTGCTCACACGTCGGATCCTCGTCACGACCAGCGCGGTCTCGTGCCTGGTGGGCGCGGTGGTGCTCGGTCTGACGTCGTACGTGCCGTCGTTCGTGCAGAACTCCCTGGGCACCACGGCCGTCGTCGCCGGCTTCACCCTCGCCACCCTGACGATCGGCTGGCCGATCGCGGCAGCGCAGTCGGGCAGGCTGTACATGCGGATCGGGTTCCGGCGCACCGGTCTGGTGGGGTCCGTTCCCCTGCTCGTGGGCACCGCGTTGCTCACCCGCGTGGGGGTCGGGTCGTCGCCGTGGCAGGTCGCGGTGAGTTGCGTGCTCATCGGCCTCGGAATGGGGCTGATCGCCAGTCCGGCGCTCATCGCCGCTCAATCCAGCGTCGGCTGGTCGGAGCGCGGTGTGGTGACGGGTTCGAACGCGTTCGCCCGGTCGATGGGCAGCGCCATCGGAGTCGCCGTGTTCGGCGCTCTCGCCAACGCTGCGCTCGCCCGGTCCGGGGCCGACGCCGCACCCGATGCCGGGCAACTCGCGGAATCCGTGGGGCCGGTCTTCACCGCGGTCCTGGTCTGCGCGGTACTGCTCGTCGCGTGCGTCGCGGCGATGCCGTCCGGAACAGGAACCGACGCCGGTCCACCGCCGTCACAAACACCGGCACCGCACTGACAACAGACTCACAGGGAACCGGTGGTTTCGTTCCACGACGTAATCGGGCACCATTTCTGCGGTGAGGACCAGACGTGGCGACAAGACACCCATCAACGACATCAGGTACACCCCGCTCGGCTCCGCCGGTCACGCGACCACCGAGCTCGTCAACGCCACGGCGATGCAGAACACCAGCGACTACGAGTCCCTGCGCGCCGCGATGGACGCGGAGTACTACTGGCGTGGGGTCTCCGAGACGTTCCTGGTCGCCGACGAATCGTTCACCGCGGTCTCCGCGGCGACCCACGACCGACTCGACATCTCGTCGCACGTGATGGCGCGCGCCGCGGACTGGGTCGGCACCATCGAGCTCGCCACGGAGGGCAGCCGCATGTACGGTGCGCTCGTCGCGTACACGCAGGGTGTCGGCGACGGGTACTCCGCGATCACGTCGTGGGCACACGGCGAGAAGAGCGGTCTGCGGCCACGAGCCTCCACCACCCCCTGATCGTCGAGCACCGATCGGTCGAGCACCGATCGGTCAGGCTGCCCTAATGTGGGGCCATGTCGAACGAGATCGGGTTGCTGCCCACCGTCATCGAAGTCGCGCGGATCGTGGACATCACGCCTCGTATGCGCCGGATCACCTTCGCCGGGCACGGAGTCGAGGTCTACGCGAGCGATCCCACCCGCGTGCCCAACATCAAGCTCGTATTCCCCCGGCCGAACGGCGAACTCGACCTCCCCGACAACGACGGCACGGGCCGTCTGCGGTGGCCCGACCCGACGGTGAAACAGTTCGTCCGCACCTACACGGTGCGGCGGCTGGACCCCGTCGCAGCCGAGATGGACATCGACTTCGTCAAGCACGGGGACGAGGGATTGGCCAGTGGGTGGGCCGAACACGCGCGGCCCGGTGACCGCATCGGTGCTGCCGGCGGTGGTGGCGTCGTGGCGCCCGCCTCCGACTGGTACCTGATCGTCGGTGACGAGACCGCGTTGCCCGCCATCGGCCGGATGCTCGAGCGGTTGCCCGAGGGCGCCCGCGGGGTCGCCGTGATCGAAGTCGCCGACGAACACGAGCACCAGGAGTTGACGTCGCCCGCCGACATCGAGATCCGCTGGGTCCACCGCGACGGGGCTCCCGCGGGCACCACCGACGGTCTGCTCGACGCCGCGTGCGCGGTGGCCGTTCCCGAGGGCGACGTCAAACGGTTCGCCTGGGTCTCCGCCGAATCGAGGACCGTGCGGGCCATGCGCACCTGGCTGCGGGCGGACGGCCGTTTCGATCGCAGGTCGACGTTGGTGATCGGGTACTGGCACATCGGGATGTCCGAGACCGGCTACGGGCGATCCTCCGACCACGACCGGGTCGACGACGAACACGACGACGAGCTGAGCTGACCCCACCCGTGCGTGGTTCTGGTAGCTGGAGCTACCAGAACCACGCACGGGTGGGGGGTGGCTACGCGGCGACCTCGCCGAGCGGGGAGTGTTCGCGCTCGTCGAGAGTGCGCAGGCTCTTCAGCACGACGGCGAGCACCGCGGTGACCACCAGGCCCGCGAGTCCGTACACGGCGAGTGCCGCCGACATGGGCACGACCGCCGCGACCGCGGCGGCGACGAGTGCGCCCACCGAAGCGCCGGCGGTGACCTGCGCCGACCACACCGCGGCGATCCTGCCCCGGTATTCGTCGGGAGTGTGCATCTGCACGGTCGCGAACCGGACGATGTCGGAGAGCGAGTCACCGAAGCCGTGTGCCGCCAGACCGATCAGGGCGACGACGAGCATCCCGGTCGCGCCCGCACCGACGAGACCCGCCGCCGACACGGTCATGAGTACGAGGACGACCCGGCCCGACCACCGGATCGACCCCGTCCATCCGCTGGTCATGGATCCGAGCACCGCACCGACCGCCGGCGCGGTGTACAGCAACCCGATCACCGACGGCCCGGCACCGAGCACCTCGTCGGCGAAGGCGGGGATCAGGACGGCCCACCCGGACAACAGCATCGCGACGAATCCCGCGACGAGCACACCGCCGACGATCCGGTTGCGGATCGCGAACCCGAACCCGCTCACCACCGATTCGAACGGCGACTCGTCGACGGCTCCCGTCGGTGGCAGCGGTGGCAGCCGCGTGATGCAGAAGGTGGTGACCGCGGTCGCCCCGGCCGCCAGCAGGTAGGCGGACTCCACTCCTCCGACGGCGATGACGACGCCACCGAGGGCCGGACCGACCATCGCACCGAGGTCCGCGGTCAGAGCCATGAGCGCACCGGCCGCGGCGAGTTTGTCGCGTGGAACCAGGCTGGGAGTGACGGCCATCAATGCCGTCGCGGAGATGCCGCCGGCGATACCGTCGACCACCGCCACCGCGTAGATCACCCACAGCTGCGGTTCGGGTAGGAACGCGTTGCCGGCGAGCACCGCGAAGGCGATGCCCGCGGTACCGCGGGCCAGTGCGATCACCGTGCGGCGATCGAACCGGTCGGCGAGCACTCCGCCGACGAAGGTCGCGGCGAAAGTGGTGATACCGAGCACGGTCGAGACTGCCGCGACGTGAGCGGTGGACCCGGTGACCCCGTACACCTGCACCGGAACCGCGACGATGAGGAAGCCGAGGCCGAGCAGCGACACCACACGGGCGACGAACAGGTACCGGAACTCGCGACCGGTGCGCAGCGGTTCGACGTCGATGATCAGCTTGTCGAGGAGTGCCACGGGGATCCGTTCACTGCCGGGCGAGCAGTGTGCACCACTGCTCGAGGTCGGGTTCGGAGGCCAGCGACACGAAGTCGACGTCCGCCCCGCCGTCGCGCCACAGTTCCACGAGGGCCATCAACCGCAGCGAGTCGAGGCCCTGGTCGACGAGGCTGACCGTCGGGTCGAGTTCGTCCCGATCCACCTCGAGGATCCGGGCGATATCGGACAGGATGGTTGCACGTTCGAGCATGTTCATCTCCTTCTACTACAGGCGTGTTCGAGCGTCGGTGATGTGTGGCGGCATCGCTGCCGGATGCGACACGACGTGTTCCCACCGCCGCGCGAGCTCACGCAGGGTCTCGTCGTCGACGATGCCGGCGGCCGCCGCGAAGTCGCATTCGAGTACGGGTCCGTCGGGGGTGTCCACGGTGATCGCATCCACCTGCAGGACGTGGTCGAGCGGTGTGGACGGATCGACGGAACCACCGAGCGCCGCGACCTCCGGTGCCGCCGACCAGGGTGCGCCGGAGTCGTCGCCGAGGGTCAACCTACCGAGATAGTTGAAGACCACTGCGGGACGGCGGTATCCGGCGAACCGTTGCTCGCCGTCGGGGTGGATGCGGCGCAACAGACCGAACCCGATCCCGTTGTCGGGCAGGATCGCCGTCGCCTCGGTCACCGCGTGCAGCGCGGTCACCGCGCCCTCCCCCTCCGGATCCACCCCCGACAGATCCACCGCGATGGGATAGAGCGACGTGAACCAGCCGACGGTCCGCGACAGGTCGGCGCCGGGGACGATCTGCTCCTCGCGTCCGTGCCCTTCGAGGTCGATGCGCACGACGTCGCCGCCGCGCACCGCCACGACGGCCGTCGACAGCGCCGCGAGCAGCGTGTTCTCGACGGCACCGGTGGCGAGCAGTCGCTCGGTGACCGCGACCGGTAGGCGAACCTGCACCGTGCGGGTGTCGAAGACGGTGTCCCGCATCGGGTCCAGTGGGCGCGCGCCGAGCAGCGGTTCGTCGGTGGCGAGCACCCGGTGCCACGCCGACCACGACGCGGTGATCCTCTCGGACACCGCCGCCTCGCGCAGTCCCGCGGCCCATATCCGGAACGGTGTCCCGGCGGGTGTGAGTACGACGGTCTCGCCTCGTGCGGCCTGCTCGACCGCGTCCGCGAGGTCCGGGACGAGGATCCGCCAGGACACGCCGTCCACCGCGAGGTGGTCGATCGCCACGAACACGCGACCGGGACGGTCCGGACCGAAGTCGAACCAGATCACCTGGATCATGATTCCGGCGGCCGGATCGAGGGCGCGGTATGCGTTCTCACGCTCGGCAGCGAACAGTTCGGGCCAGTCGGCGCCGGTCCGCTCGCGGGCGTCGACGCGCCGTACGAGCGAGGCTGCGGCGGGTACCTCGGTCGGCACGGTCCACCGGGGGTGTCCACCGGAGTCCACGACGAGCACCGACCTCAGCATGTGGTGGGTGTCGAGCAGCGCCGCGACGGCGGTACGCAGCACGGCGAGGGTGAGTCCGACGGGAGCGACCAGCAATCGTGCCTGCGCGAACCGCCGAGGTCCACCGCCTGCGTCGAGGACGTCCCACACGATCGGGGTGAGGGGCACATCGCCGGTGGCACGGCCCTCGACGACCGCGGGGGTCGCGGCCGGGTCGGCGGCGTCGACCGCGGCGGCGAGTTCTGCGACGGTGCGCAATTCGATCACCTGCCGGGTGGTGATCCACACGCCTGCGGCCCGGGCCTTCGACACCAGCTGGATCGAGACGATGGAGTCACCGCCGAGAGCGAAGAAGTCGTCGTCGACACCCACCCGGTCCAGGCCGAGCGTCTCGGCGACGACGGCCGCGAGCGCCGTCTCCGTCGGTGTGCTCGGTTCCACCGCACCGACGAGCGCCGCGAAATCCGGTGCCGGCAAGGATTTCCTGTCCACCTTGCCGTTCGCGGTGAGGGGGAACTCGGCGAGGACGGTCACCGCCGCCGGCACCATGTGTTCCGGGAGGCGTTCCGCGGTGGCGGCGCGCACCCGCGCCGGATCCACGTCGCCGTCGGGTGTCACGTAACCGACGAGACGGGTCACTCCCCGGTCGTCGGTGTGCGCCACCACGACCGCGTCGCGCACACCGACGACCGATGCCACGGCCGCCTCCACCTCGCCGAGTTCGACGCGGTAGCCGCGGATCTTGACCTGATCGTCTCCGCGGCCGAGGAATTCGAGTACGAACTCACCGTCGGCGCCCGGCACCCACCGGACGAGGTCGCCGGTGCGGTACATCCGTGCGCCCGCGTCGGTGAACGGATCCGGAACGAACCGCACACAGCTCAGGTCGGGACGCCCCCGATAGCCGCGAGCGACGCCGGCTCCGCTGATGTACAGCTCGCCGACCACCCCGGCCGGTACCGGTCGCAGCAGCGGATCGAGCACCCGGGCCGCGGCACCGTGCACCGCGCGACCGAGACACGGCGTGTCGGCGTCCGTCACGGCGCCCACGAGAGAATCGACTGTGCATTCGGTGGGTCCGTACAGATTGAACGCGCGTCCGTCGGTGTACTCACGCAGACGTCGCCACGATGCGGGGTTCACGGCCTCGCCTCCGAAACCGACTCCGGCCGGGCGGTGTTCGCCGTCGTAGAGTCCGGCGGCGAGCATCCGATCCAGGAACGACGGGGTGACCTCGAGGAAGTCGAGTCGGTGTTCGAGGGTGTACGCGACCATCCGCTCGGGATCGCGCATCGTGTCCTCGTCGAAGACGTGCACCGTGTGTCCGTCGAACAGCCACAGCGTCGGTTGCCAGGATGCGTCGAACCCGAACGACCAGGCGTGCCCGACACCGATGGAGTCGCGGCCCGCGGCGGCGGTGATCGGCCGGTACAGGTCGGCGCGGTGACTGTCGAACAGGTTGAGCAGGTTCGCGTGGGTGACGGCCACGCCCTTCGGCAGCCCGGTGGATCCGGATGTGTAGATCACGTACACCGCGTTGTCCGGTCGCAGCGGCGCCGATCGGTCGGCGTCGGTGACCGGCGCGGCGGGCAGTGCCGCGAGACGCGCGAGGGTCGCGGCGTCGTCGAGTACGACACGTTCGACGTCGCCCGCAATCGTCGAGAGTCCGTCGAGGACCGACGAGACGGTCACGAGCACACCCGGACGCGAGTCGGAGGCCATGTGCGCCAACCGATCCGACGGATAGGACGGGTCCATCGGCACGTATGTCCCGCCGGCACGGATCACCGCGATCATCGCCACGAGCATCTGCTCCGAGCGGGGCAGGCTCAACCCGACCACCGTGTCCGGGCCCACGCCCGAGGCGATGAGCAGCCGCGCGAGCCTCGCCGAGCGCGCTCCGAGTTCGGCGAAGGTCAGCGTGACGTCACCGGAGACGATCGCCGGTGTGTCGGGTCGACGCGCGATCTGCGTGTCGAGGAGGTCTGCGACGGTGGTGGCGCCCGTGGACGGCGCCGGCGCCGTCCACGCCCGCTCACCGAGCAGCCGGGCGCGTTCCGCCCCGGTGAGCACGTCGAGCTGCGCGACCGTTCCGGTCCGGTCGGCGACGAGCCGTCCGAGGATGTGCACGAGGCGTTCGCCCAACAGGCGGGCGGTGTGGTCGTCGAACACGCTGCGCCGGTATTCGAGTCCGAGGTGGAGACGGTCCTGCAGACCGGCGACCAGCACCAACGGGTAGTTGGTGGCGTCGGTGCCGTCGACCGCCGACACGCGCACGCCCCCGTCCCGCTGGGCCCGTTCGAGCGCGTCCCGGTCGACGGGGTAGTTCTCGAACACCAGGAGTGTGTCGAACAGTTCCCCGATCCCCACGGCCCGCTGCACGTCGGACAGCCCGATGTGCTGGTGATCCATCACCCGGTTCTGCTCGGCCTGGAGTCGCGAGAGCAGCCCGGCGACGGTGTCCCGGGCGGCGGTGCGCACCCGCACCGGCACGGTGTTGATGAACAGGCCGACCATCGAGTCGATTCCGGGGACGTCGGGGGCGCGCCCGGACACGACGGCTCCGAACACGACGTCGGTGCGACCCGTCACCGCTCCGAGCAGGATGCCCCAGGCGGTCTGCACCACGGTGTTGACCGTGACGCCGCGGCTCCGCGCTGCGGCGCGGATCCGCTCGGTGAGGCCGTCGGGCACCGGCACGACGATCTCCCCGGGCAGTTCGGCACGCGACGCGGATCCGGCGGGGGCCACGCGGGTCGCCTCGTCGACACCGGCGAGGGCGGTACGCCACACCTCGACACCGGCGGCGGTGTCCTGACCGGCGAGCCAGTCGAGGTAGTCGGTGAACGGTGCGACGGCCGGGAGCGCGGCCGCGTCGCCGCCGGCAGCGTAGATCTGCAGCAACTCCTGCATCAGCAGCGGTGTCGACCAACCGTCTGCCACGAGGTGGTGCATCGTGACGACGAGCCGGAACCGGCTCGGGGCGAGCTTCACCAGTGCGTACCGCACCAGTGGTGCCGACGCCGGATCGAACCGCCGGTCGCGTTCGGCCGCGGCGATCACCGTGGCGTCGCCCGACGCGTCGGTCGTCCCGGTCGAATCCGTCTCGCTCCATTCGGGATCGGCGCGACGCAGGACCACACCGACCGGCTCCCCGGTACTCGCGGTCCGGTACTCCGTGCGCAGCACCGCATGCCGGTCGACCAGCGCCCGCGCCGAGCGCCGCATCCGCGCGACGTCGAGGTCGCCGTCGAGGTCCAGGACGGTCTGCATCGTGTAGACGTCGACGGTGTCGTCGAGCCCCGACAGGTAGTACATGCCGCGCTGCAGCGGTGTGAGCGGCACGACGTCCTCGACCGGCCCGCCCGCGACGTCCTCGAATCCGATCAGGTCGCGGAGCGGCAGCGTGCGGTTCGTGAGTTCGGCGGGGACGAGGCCGCTCGCGGCCGGTTCGATGTGCGCGGCCATCTCGGTGAGGACCCGCACCCAACGCTGCGCGATCTCCGCGAGGGTGGTCTCGTCGATGATGCCGGCGGCGGCGTCGAACGCGCCGTCCAGTTCGGGTCCGCGCTCGGTGTCCTCGACGATCGCGTTGACGTCGAGGACGTGGTCGAGTGGTGACGACGGATCGACGGTGCCGCCGAGGACACCCGCCTCCGGTGCCGCCGACCACGCATCGGAGGTGTTCTCCCCCAGTGTCATACGTCCCAGGTAGTTGAACATCACCTCCGGCGCGGTGTAGTCGGCGAGTCGCGCCCCGGTCTCGGGGTTCATCCACCGCATGAGCCCGAAACCCACTCCGTTGTCGCGCACCGACCGCGTTGCCTGTTTGACCGCGCGCAGGGCATGACCGGCAGCGGTGCCGCCGTCGAGGGCTGCGTCGACGTCGACACCGGACAGGTCCACGGCCACCGGGTACAGCGAGGTGAACCATCCGACGGTGCGGGTCAGATCGGCACCCGGTACGAGGTGTTCCTCCCGCCCGTGACCTTCGAGATCGACGCGTACGGTCCGTCCGCCGCGCACCGAGGCGACGGCGAGGACCAGCGCCGTGAGCAGGACGTCGGTGACGCCGGCGCCGAAGGCTGCGGGCAGCCGCGTCACCAGGACGTCGGTGACCTCCGCCGGGACACGGACCCGCACCGACCTCGACGTGGAGACCGTGTCGAGCGCCGGATCGAGGACGCGGGTCCCGAGGCCGGGTTCACGGGCCGTGCGGGCGGTGTCCCATTCCGGCCACGACGACGTGATCGCCGCGGCGGTGGCAGCGTCCGCGAGCCCGGTCGCCCAGGCCCGGAAGGATGTCTCCTCCGCCGGTATCCGCGGCTTGGTTCCGGCGTGCACCTGCGCGACCGCGTCGGCGAGTTCCGGAACGAGGATGCGCCAGGACACCCCGTCCACGGCCAGGTGGTCGATCATCACGAGCACGCGGCCGGGGGTGTCGTCGCCGGCGTCGAACAGGACCGTCTGCATCATGACCCCGGCGGCCGGATCGATCCGGGCGACCGCCGCGTCCCGTTCGGCGGCGAAGAGTCGGGCCCAGTCGGCACCGTGCACGCCGGTCGCGTCGACCCGCACCGCCGGCGTCGGAACCGGGTGTTCGGGCACCGACCAGTGGATCCGCTCACCGTCGACCGTGAAACGGGAGGCCAGTATCGGATGTGCTCGCACGACCGCCGCGACGGCCCCGTCCAGGACGTCGACGGTGAGTCCGGCCGGCGCGACGAGCAGACGTGCCTGGGTGAAGCCGTCGAGGTCGACTCCGTCGGCGAGGGTCTGCGCAACGATCGGCGTCACGGGAACGTCACCGTGCGCGGCCACGACGATCCGTTCGCTGTCGACGCCCGGTTCGGGTGCTGCGTCGACGAACGCCGCCAGCCGTTCCACGGTGCGCTGCTCGAACACCTGCCGTGCGGTGACGCGGACACCGGATCCGCGCAGCTTCGTCACGAGCTGGATCGAGACGATGGAATCGCCACCCAGCGCGAAGAAGTCGTCCTCGACGCCGACGCGGTCGAGCCCGAGGGTGGCCGCGAACGCAGCGGCGATCGTCGACTCGGTCGGGGTGCGCGGGTCGCCCGTACCGACGAGGGAGGTGAAGTCCGGTTCGGGCAACGCCTTACGGTCGATCTTGCCGTTCGGTGTCAGCGGCAGCACCGGCAGCGCCAGGACCAGCGAGGGAACCATGTAGTCGGGCAGGCGATCGGCGAGTGCGGCGCGGAGCTCGGCGACGTGCGTGCCGGCATCGTCTCCGTCGTGTCCGCCGGCGGCGACGTACCCGACGAGTCGGGTCACCGCGCGGGCATCGGTGTGTGCCACGACCGCGGCGTCACGGCCGTCGACCAGCTCGGTGAGCGCGGCCGTGACCTCGCCGAGTTCGACGCGGTGCCCACGGATCTTGATCTGGTCGTCGTCGCGACCGACGTATTCGAGTTCGCCGGTACCGAGACGGCGCACCACGTCGCCGGTGCGGTACATGCGCGTGCCGTCCCCGGCGTAGGGGTCGGGTACGAATCGGCCGGAGGTCAGTGCGGGCCGCCGCAGGTAGCCGCGGGTCACACCCCCACCGGCGACGTACAGTTCACCGGCGACGCCGGGTGGAACGGGTCTGAGCCACCCGTCGAGGACGTACACCGACGATCCCGGTGTCGGTCCACCGATCTTCACCGAATCCCCTGTGATGCGGGCGAATGCAGCGTCGACGGTGTTCTCGGTGGGTCCGTAGAAGTTGTATGCCTCCGCGGCGGAATCGGCGAGCCGTCGCCACAGCGCCGGGGTCACCGCCTCACCACCGACGACGAGCTTCGACGGGGTCGTGTCACCGTCGAGCAGGCCCGCGTCGAGCAGTCGGGCCATGAGCACCGGCACCGTGTCGATCTGGTCGATTCTGTGCCGTCGGACGTACTCGACGATCCCGGCCGGGTCGGTGCGCTGCTCGTCGTCGAGGATGTGGACGGCATGCCCGTCGAACATCCATGCCAGCGACGCGAGCGACGAATCGAACGCGAACGGATAGGTCAACAGCACCCGCCACGGCCGGCCGGGCTGCCCGCCCATCACCGTCGCGCGTTGCGCCGCGTGCAGATCCAGCAGGTTGTCGTGGGTCACCGCCACACCCTTGGGCTGTCCCGTCGAACCGGAGGTGTAGATGACGTAGGCGGTGTTGTCCGGTCGCAGCGGGGTCCGGCGATCACGATCGGTGACCGGTGCGCCCGACAGCGCGGCGAGTTCATCGCTCACCGGCGGGTCGTCGAGCACGATCGCGGGCACCGATACCGCGTGACCGAACGTGACCGCACGGGTCGTCACGACGACCGCGGGGCGGGCGTCGGACATCATGTGCGCGAGCCGATCCGCCGGGTACGTCGGATCCATCGGCACGTAGGCGCCGCCGGCGGCGAGCACAGCGGTGATCGCCACGATCATGTGTTCGGAACGCGGCAGCATCAGCGCCACCGGGGTGTCGGGCCCGACACCGGACGCGATGAGCATCCGGGCCAGGCGGGCCGATCGGTCACCGAGTTCGGCGAAGGTCAGGGTCGCGTCCCCGGCCACCACGGCGACGGCATCCGGTGTCCGGTCGACCTGCGCGTCGAGCAGCGCGGCGACGGTGTCGGCTCCGGTCCGCGGTGCCGGGCGCGCTTCCGCCCAGGAACCGAGCAGCAGGTCGCGGTCTGCTGCGGACAGGGTCGGCACCGCGGCGACCGTGCCACCGTCGTCCGCGAGCGCGGCGAGGATCCGGACGAGGCGTTCCCCCAGCGCCTCGACCTGCGGGGCGTCGAACACGCAGCGCTGGTGGTCGAGGGCGAGCACCAGCCGATCGGTGAGCGCCGCGGTCAGCGCGAGCGGAAAGTTGGTCGCATCCGCGCCCGCGATGGCGGCGACGCGGATGCCGCCTTCCTCCTGGGCACGTTCGAGCGCGTCCCGGTCCACCGGATAGTTCTCGAACACCACGAGGGTGTCGAAGAGTTCACCGACGCCGACGGTGCGCTGGATGTCGGACAATCCGACGTGATGCCGATCCATGAGCCGGTTCTGTTCCGCCTGAACCCGTTGCAGCAGAGCCGGGACCCTCTCGTGCGGATCGGCCTGCACCCGCACGGGAACGGTGTTGATGAACAGGCCGATCATCGTCTCGGAGCCCGCGACCTCCGGGGCCCGGCCCGAGACGACCGCCCCGAACACGACGTCGCTGCGGCCGAGCATCGAGCCGACGAGCAGTCCCCAGGCGGTCTGCACGATCGTGTTGACGGTGACTCCGAGTTCCCGGCTCCGTGCGCGGAGCCGCTCGGTGAGGCCGTCGGGGACGGGCACCGGGGTCTCATCCGGTAGTTCGGCCCGCAGAGAGGTCCCGGCGGGTGCCACCAGCGTCGGTTCGGTGACCCCGTCGAGCGCAGCGGCCCAGACCCGGAGTCCGTCCTCCGCGTCCTGCCGGCCCAGCCACGTGAGGTAGTCGGTGAACGACACCACCGGTGCCAGGCCGGAGGTGTCGCCGCCGGCCGCGTAGATCTGCAGGAGTTCCTGCACCAGCAGCGGCGTCGACCAGCCGTCGAGCAGCAGGTGGTGCGCGGTGAACACCAGTCGCGTGTGCGTCGGGGAGAGGAGCGCCGCGGTGAACCGAACGAGCGGTGCGGTGTCGGCGGAGAACCGGCGGAGACGGTCCTCGGCGACGAGTGCGTCGGCGCGGCCGATCGGGTCGGGTCCCGCCGACAGGTCGGCGATCTCGAAGGGGCACGGCACCGATCGAGCCACGACACCGATCGGAGTGCCCACCGGCGACAGCCGGAATCCGGTGCGCAGCACCGAGTGCCGTTCGACGAGCAGCGCGATGCTCCGCCGCAGCACGTCGAGGTCGAGGGTGCCGTCGAGATCGAGCACCGACTGCATGGTGTAGACGTCCACGCCGTCGGTGTCGAGTCCGGACAGGAAGTACATGCCCCGCTGCAGCGGTGTCAGGGGTACCACGTCGGCGAGTCCGCCCGGCACCGCGGCGTGCAACGAGAGCAGGTCGTCGACGCCGAGTCCGCTCGCGGTGATCTCCGAGGGAATCGGCGGGGCCGCAGCCACGACGTCCGCTGCGGCGGCAACGAGAACTTCCCGCCAACGATCCACGACGGACCGTACCGTCTCCTCGTCGAGCACTCCGGTCGCGAAACGGAACTCGGCGCTCAGGATCGCACCGTCCGCACCGTCGTCGGTGACCGCGTCGACGTACAGGACGTGGTCGAGCGGGGCGGAGCCGTCCACCGATCCGCCCAGTGATCCGGCTTCGGGTGCACCCGACCACGGTTCGGACGACGATTCGCCCAGGGTCATGCGTCCGAGGTAGTTGAACATCACCTCGGGTGGACGGTAGCCCGCGAACCGGTCGGCGACGTGCGGCGCGAGGTGCCGCAGCACCCCGAATCCGATTCCGTTGTCGGGCACCGCGGCGAGCGCTTCCCGCACGTGTGCCAGGGCACGGTCGAGGGCACGGTCGGTCGCTTCGCCGCCCGGGCCACCGAGGTCGAGCACCACCGGATACAGCGAGGTGAACCAGCCCACCGTCCGCGACAGGTCGACCCCCGGAACGATCTGTTCCTCACGCCCGTGCCCCTCGAGGTGCACGCGCAGGGACGAGCCCCCGCGCACCGAGGTCACCGCGACGGCGAGGGCGGTGAGCAACACGTCCGGGACACCGGCGCGCAGAGCGGCGGGAACGGTGGTGAGGAGTCGGCGGGTCACGTCGGCGGGCAGACGCACCTGCACCGACGCCGACGTCGCGACGGTGTCACGCACCGGATCCAGCGGGCGGCTGCCGAGCACCGGCTCGTCGACGCCGGTGCCGGCGTCGATCGCGCGTTGCCACGCCGGCCACGACGCCGCGATCCGCTCCGAGTCGGAGGCGGCGGCCAGCGCCGTCGCCCAGTCGCGGAACGACGTGCCGGCGGGGTCCACCGCGGCGGACTCACCGCGGCGGGCCTTTGCGACGGCCGCGGCCAGGTCCGGCACGATGATTCGCCAGGACACGCCGTCGACGACCAGATGGTGGACGACGACGAGAATCCGCCCGGCGACGGAAGGACCCCGGTCGAAGAACACCACCTGCACCAGCACTCCCGCGGCGGGGTCGAGGGCATCGAGCGCACGGTCCCGGGCCTCGTCGAACAACGTGCGCCACCGGCCTTCGTCGGCGCCGGCGACGTCGACGCGCCGTACCAGTGCGGCCGCGTCCGGCACATGCTCGGGCACCGTCCAGGACGCGGTGTCGCCGGCGACGAAACGCGACCGCAGCATGTGGTGGGCGGTCAGGAGCGCACCGACGCCGGCGACGAGGTGGGCCGTGTCGAGTCCGACGGGTGCGACGAGCAGACGCGACTGGGTGAATCGTCGCAGCGCGGTGGTGGAGTGGGTGAGGGTCTCACGCACGATCGGTGTGATCGGTACGTCTCCGGTCGGCGCGAGGGCGGTGCGCGTCGACGCCCCGGTGACCGGCGCGTCGCACGCGGCGGCGAGTGCCGCAGCGGTCCGCAACTCGAACACCTGGCGTGCGCTCACCGACAGCCCTTCGGCACGCAGACGCCCGACGAGCTGGATGGAGACGATCGAATCACCACCGAGAGCGAAGAAGTCGTCGTCCACACCGACACGGTCGAGGCCGAGCACCTCGGCGATCGCGGCGCACAGGGCTCGCTCGGTGTCGGTGCGCGGCGCACCGGAACCGGCGAGGGCGGCGAAGTCGGGCGCCGGGAGCGCTGCCCGGTCCACCTTGCCGTTCGGGGTCGACGGCAGCACGTCGAGTTCGACGACGAGCGCGGGCACCATGTAGTCGGGCAGCGATCGGGTGAGCGCGGTTCGGACTGCGGCACGGTCGATTCCGACTCCGGTGATGTAGCCGACGAGCCGCACGATGCCGGTGTCGTCCGTGTGGGCGACGACGACGGATGCGCGGACGCCCGGCTGCGCGTCGAGTGCCGCTTCGATCTCGCCGAGTTCGACCCGGAAGCCCCGGATCTTCACCTGGTGGTCGTCGCGTCCGACGTACTCGAGGTTGCCGTCCGTCCGGTACCGGACGAGATCACCGGTCCGGTACATCCGCCCTCCCGCCGGGCCGTAGGGGTCGGCGACGAACCGTTCGGCGGTCAGCGCGTACCTGCCGAGATACCCTCGGGTGACACCGGTTCCGGCGATGTGGAGTTCACCCGCGACGCCCTCGGGGGTGGGTCGCAGCCACCGGTCGAGCACGTACAGGCGGGTTCCGGGTGTGGGTCCGCCGATCGTGACGGTCGTGCCCGTGACGGGCGCGTAGGCGGCGTCGACGGTGCACTCCGTCGGCCCGTAGCAGTTGAACCCCTCGACACCGGTGGCGGACGCGAGACGCGCCCACAATGCGGTGGCGACGGCCTCACCGCCGACCGTGATCTTGGCGGGGCGGTGCGCGTGCTCGTCGAGCAGACCCGCGTCGAGCAGACCGCTCATGAGCACGGGAACGGCGTCGACGTGGTCGATGCGGTGCTCGCGCACGTATCCGACGACGAACTCGACGTCGGTACGGTGGTCGTCGCCGAGCACGTGCAGAACGTGTCCTTCGAACAGCCAGGTCAGCGCGGCGACCGCGGAATCGAACGCGAACGGGTACGTCAGCAGCACCTGCCACTGTCCGTCACGCGGTCCGCGGTGGCCGTCGAGCATCATCGAGTCACGCTGTGCAGCATGTAGATCAGCGAGATTGCCGTGCGTGACGACGACGCCCTTCGGGGTTCCGGTGGAGCCGGAGGTGTAGATGACGTAGGCGGCGTGCCCGGGCAGCAACGGGGTGCGCCGATCGGCGTCGGTGACCGGTTCGTCGGTGAGCGCCGCGAGATCGGACTGCACGGCCGGGTCGTCGAGCACGAGCACGTCGACACCGCCGAGGACCTCACCGAGCGACTCCGCCACGGACGCGGTGGTCACCACGACCCGCGGGGCCGCGTCGGTGATCATGTGCCGCAGCCGATCCGCGGGGTATGTCGGGTCGAGCGGCAGGTAGGCGCCTCCGGCGCAGAGCACCGCGCCGATCGCCTCGATCATCGCCGCGGTGCGCGGCAGTGCGAGGCCGACCCGGTCGTCGGGTCCGACGCCGTGCGCGAGCAGGTGACGGGCCAGCCGTGTGGATGCCGACCCCAGCTCGGCGAAGGTCCGTCGGTCGTCCCCGCACACGACGGCCGTCCTGTCGGGGTGCGCGCGGAACCGGGCAGCGAGAATGTCGGCGACCGTGCCGGCCGCGGCCGGGGCGGGTGCCGCCGCGGACCGGCGTCCGAGGATGCGGTTCCGCTCCGCGGCGGACAGTACCGGGAGCGCCGCGACCCGCGTGTGCGGTGCATCGGCCAGCGCCTCGAGGATCGTGACGAGCCGCGCGGCGAGCGCTTCGGCGTCGGCGACGGTGAACACACCGGGGCGGTAGTCGAGTCGGACGACGAGGGTGTCCGCGACCCCGGCGGTGAGCACGAGCGGATAGTTCGTGGCGTCGCGGCCCGCGACCTCGGCGATGCGGATACCGCCGTCGCGTTGCGCGCGGTCGAGGGCGTCGCGATCGACCGGGTAGCTCTCGAAGACGGTGAGGGTGTCGAACAGTTCTCCGGTGCCGGCGTCGCGTTGCAGGTCGGCCAGGCCCAGATACTGGTGGTCGACGGTGCGCGACTGTTCGAGCTGGACGGCGCGCAGCAGCTCGGTGACGGTCGCTGCCGGGTCGAGTGCGACACGGACGGGCACCGTGTTGACGAACAGGCCGACCATCGATTCGACACCGGCCAGTTCGGGGGGACGCCCGGAGACCACGGCCCCGAACACGATGTCGTCGCGTCCGGTCAGTCCGCACAGGAGCAGGGCCCAGGCCGTCTGCAGAACGGTGTTGAGGGTGACGCCGGCGTCCCGGGTCGACGCGGTGAGCCGGTCGAGCAGGTCGTCGGGTACCGCGACGTCGAGGACGTCGCACCGTCCTCCGGTTCGTGTGGCACCGGGCGGCGCGACGAGGGTCGGCTCGGTCAGCCCCGACAGGCTCTCGCGCCACAGCGTCCGTGCCGCGTCACCGTCCTGCCGGTCCAGCCAGGCCAGGTAGTCACGGTACGGGCGCACCGGCGGCAGTGTGCCCGCGGTTCCGCCGGCCGCGTAGATCTCCAACAGTTCACGAACCAGGATCGGCGTGGACCAGCCGTCGACGACGATGTGGTGGGCGGTGAGCACGAGACGCACGTCGTCGGCACCGACACGAACGAGGATCCACCGCACCAGCGGGGGCCGGGCGAGATCGAACCTCTCGCGCAGGTCGGCGTCCAGCAGCTCCTGCACCGCGGTCTCCGCATCGACACCGGACATGTCGTCGAGATCGACACTGCGCCAGGGAACTTCGACTCCCTTGACGACGAGACCGGCGACCCGCCCGTCCTTGCGGGGGCGGAAGCACGTGCGCAACGCGGCGTGCCGGTCGAGCAGCGCCTGCGCGGACGTCCGCATCCGGCTCTCGTCCACACCACCGGTGAGGCGCAGCACCGACTGCACGGTGTACACGTCGGGGTCGGCGGCGGTGGCGTCACCACCCGCGGCGGGGTCCGGGACCGCGATCGTGCTCAGATAGAGCAGACCGTGCTGCAGCGGCGAGAGCGGAACGATGTCTTCGAGCGCGGTGGAGCGGGACATGGCTTCTTTCGTGGGAGAGGTTCGGAGCGAACACGTCGGGCACGGCCCCGAGTCGGGAATCTCGGAGCCGTGCCCGTCGTGGAGTCACCGCCGGTGAACTCGGATCACGTGCGTGATCGGATCACTGCGCCGGCTGGTTCGCCGGCAGCTGTTCGAGTCCGGCGTCGATCGAGTCGAGCGCGAGCAGCGCCGTCTCGTAGGTGGCCGCGTTGGCGTGCTGGATACCGAGCACGTTCCCGGCCTGGACGGCGGGCAGGTTCTGCCACAGCGGGGAGTCGAACACCGCCTGCATCTCGGCGGGAATGGAGCCGTCGGCCTCGACACCGTAGATGATCACGTCGGCGTCGGCGAGGTTCTCGGGCATACGCTCGAGCGACAGGTACTCACCGTGGACGTCCTCCGGATCGGCCGGCTCACCCGGGAAATCGAAGCCGAGGTCGTCGAACAGGTTCGTGGTGTACGACGACGCGTACTCGCGGAAGAACTCACCGGGTTCGATGCCGCACACGCTGCACAGACCCGCGAAGCTCAGGCCGCCGAAGGTGTCGGCGTACTTCTCGGAGATCTCGGCGGCGCGCGCCTCGTACTGCGCCTTGAACTCGCCGTAGTTGTCCGAGACACCTGCGGCGTCGGCGTACTGCTCGCCGAGTTCACGCCACTGGCCGGGGTCGGTGGGGCCGAGGAACACGACCGGGGCGAGTGCCTCCAGCTTGGCCATGTCGAGTTCCTCCTGCGCCCGGGCAGGAACACCCATGATGATCAGGTCGGGGTCGGCGGCGGTGACGGCCTCGTAGTCGAGTTCGGCGACCGCCGCGTCCGGCGCGACCTTCGGCAGCGCCTCGTAGGCGGCGAGGGTCTCGTCGTCCATGTTGTCGATCTCGCGGGTCCACTCGCACACCGCAGCGAGGTTCGCATCGGCCTGGATGAGCGGGAAGGCCGCGTACCCGCACGCGACGATGCGCTGCGGATCGACCGGGATCTCGATCGTCCCGTTCTGGGCTTCGAAGCTGCGCAGCGCCACCTCGGTGCCGGCGCCCTCGTCGGTGTCGCTGCTGCACCCCGCCAATCCGGCGGTCAGCACGGCCGCCGCACCCAGTACCAGAGCGCTGCGCGCCCCGCGGCGTTCCAGGAACCCCATTGTGTTTCTCCTAGTGTGGTCTCGTTCGCCGGGCGCTGTCCACCCGACGCGTTCGGTTAGGCTAACCGATCATCCAATCGCGTCGAGCGCCCGATTCACCCGAATTCGAGCGAGAACTCGTCGATCTCCGACTGGTCCAGATCCGTCAGCGTCAGGTCCGAGGGGGTGAATCCGCCCGCCCCGTCGACCTCGGCGTGACCCGCCAGCGCACCGAGGGCACCGACCCAGTACTCGGCCAGCGTCGCGACGAGTTGTTCCGACACGAGCCCCGGGCTGTATCCGAACGTGCCGCGCAGCACCGGGCCCTCGGAAGTGTCCTCGGTGAGGACACCGATCTCGACGGCATGCGAGACCGGCATGGCGGGTTCGGTGGCGCCGGACATCGCCGCCGCCTCCGGGGCACCCGACCACGGGCCGCCGTCGCTCTCCCCCAGCGTGAAGCGGCCCAGGTAGTTGAAGCCGATCTCCGGCGCCGCCGCCACCGCGAGGTCCCGTCCGCGATCGGGGTCCAGATGCCGCAGCATCCCGAATCCGATTCCGTTGTCGGGGATCTCACGGAGCTGTTCCTTGATCCGCTTGAGCGCCTCACCGGCGACGTCGGAACCCGCGAAAGCACCCTCGACGTCGAGACCCGTGACGTCGAGACGAACGGGATACATCGTCGTGAACCAGCCCACCGTGCGTGAGAGGTCCGCGCCGTCGACCACCTGTTCCTCGCGTCCGTGCCCTTCCAGATCCACGACGAGGGCGCCGCTGCCGCGCGCCCTCGAGGTCGCCAGGGCGAGAGCGGTGAGCAGCACGTCGTCGATCCGCGCGTGGAACCGCTCGGGAACGGTGGTGAGCAGCGCGTCGGTGACCGCCGACGGAACCTCCACGTGGACGACGGCGGTACCCGACATCGTGTCCCGACTCGGATCGATCGCGCGGGCCGCCACCGAGACCCGGCCGTGCGGTGCGGTCATCCGCTGCCAGAGCGCCGCCTCGGCCCGCCGGGTGGGCACCGCGTCGAGCAGACCCTTCGCCCACGCCCGCAGCGGCGTCCCCGATCGCACCAGTGCCCGGCCGGCCACCGCGTCGACGAGATCGGGCACCAGGATCCGCCAGGACACACCGTCGACGACGAGGTGGTGCACGGCGATCAGGATGCGGCCCTCCCGGCCCGGACCGGCATCGAAGAACACCACCTGCACGAGCACACCCGCACTCGGCGCGAGCCGGCCGTACGCGTCCTGCGTCGCGGCTCCGATCACCGCCGACAGGTCGCCGACCCCCGCCACATCGACGACCGTGATCACATCGGCCGCCCGGACGGCACCCACCGGCGACACCTCGAGCGCACGGGCGTGCCCGTCGAACACCGAGCGCAACGCGTCGTGCACGTCCAGCAGCGCCTGCACGGCATCGGTGAGCGTCGCGACGGTCAGGCCCGCGGGAGTGCGGAGCAGGCGGGACTGCGCGTACCTGTCGTACGGGCCGCCCCGGTCGAGCATGTCGTGCACGATCGGTGTGGCGGGCACCGTGCCCGACGCCGCGGCCGCATCCACCGCACCGGCCACCGCACCGACCTCGGCGACCCGACGCAGGCCCGCAGCGGTCCGGTGTTCGAACACGTGCCGGGCAGTGAACCGCAGCCCTGCCGCACGCGCCTTCGACACCAGCTGGATCGAGACGATCGAATCCCCACCGAGCGCGAAGAAGTCGTCGTCGGGCCCGACCGTGTGGAGACCGAGCACCGCGGCGATCACCGCGCACAACCGACGCTCGGTGTCGTCGACCGGTGGGCGTGCGGCCGCCGTGGGCGCGAACACCGGCGCGGGCAGCGCATTGCGATCGATCTTGCCGTTCGCGGTGACGGGGAACGCGTCGAGCACCACGATCGCCGCGGGCACCATGTGCTCGGGCAGTCGGGCGGCGACGCACCCGCGCAGTTCGTCGGTGTCGACGACCGCGTCCGGCTCGGCGACGACATAACCCACGAGTCGAGTGCGACCGGGTTCGTCCTCGCGGGCGATCACGACGACACCCGCGACCGTCGGGTGCGCGGCCAGCACCGCTTCGATCTCACCCGGTTCGACACGGAAGCCGCGGATCTTGACCTGATCGTCACTACGTCCGAGATACTCGAGCACGGGATCCGCTCCCGCCCAGCGCACCACGTCGCCGGTGCGGTACAGCCGCGCGCCCGGTCGACCGAACGGGTCCGCGACGAACCGGCCCGAACTCATACCCGGCCGGCCCAGATACCCCCGCGTGACGTGCGGGCCACCGATGTACAGTTCACCGGCCACACCCGGCGGCACCGGACGGAGCCGACGATCGAGCACCAGGGCACGCCCACCCTCGATGGGTACACCGATGTGCGGACCGGTGTCCGCGGTCAGGACCGACCCGGCGGAGTCGACGGTGCACTCCGTGGGCCCGTACATGTTGACCGCGTGCAGATCCGGGGCGGTGGCCAAGGTCGACCACAACTCCGCCGGAACCGCCTCGCCGCCGAGCGCAATGATCGCCGGGCGATGGGCCGCACCGGGATCGAGCAGTCCGTGCGCGACCAACTGCGTCATCAACACCGGCCCGCAGTCCAACCCGTCGATCCGCCGGTCGCGTACGTACGCGACGATCGCCTCCGCGTCGGCGAGCAGGTCCTCGGCGAGAACGTGGACGGCATGACCACCGAGCATCGCCAGCAGCGGATCCATCGACGAGTCGAACGTGAACGTGTAGCTGAGCAGCACCGAGCGTCGGGTGACGGTGGGATCGCCGAACGTCCGCGTGCGTACGGTCTCCCACAGGTTCACCACACCGCGATGCGGGACCACCACGCCTTTCGGGGTACCGGTCGAACCCGACGTGTAGACGACGTACGCGGCGTTGTCGGTGCGGGCGGGCGAACGCACGTCCGTGTCGGCGAGCGGACCACCCGGATACCGCTGCGCGTCGGCGATCGCGGCGGGGTCCAGCACGACCGTCGCGGCGGCGTCGCGCAGCATGAACTCGATCCGGTCGTCCGGATGGTTCGGATCGATCGCGAGGTATGCGCCACCGGCCTTCCACACACCCAGGATCGCGGCCACCACCACACCGTCACGTGGGAGCATCAGGGCCACCACGGATTCGGCCCCCACTCCCCGATCGACGAGGTAGCGCGCGATGCGGTTGGACCACACGTCGAGTTCGGTGAAGGTCGTCGTCGCGGTCGGCGACACCATCGCGAGATCGTGCGGCGTCGACGCCACCGACCGCGCGAACAAGCCGTGGAGCGTGTCCGGGAGATCCGCCAGCGGCGCCACGGCCGCACCCGGCCGGCCCGCACACAGCCATGCACGCTCGTCGTCGCCGAGCAGATCCAGGCGGGACACCCGGCGCTCCGGATCACCGGCGAGCGCGGCGAACGCCCGGACGACGCGCCCCGCGAACGCCGCGGCCGTCGACTCGTCGTACAACTCCCGCGCGTATTCGACACGCACACGCAGACTTCCGCCGGGTGCTTCGATCACGTCGAAGCTCAGGTCGAACATCGCGGTGTCGTTGGACACGAACGACACCGACGGAGCGAGATCGGCGAACGCGGTGAGCGCCGGCGGGCTCTGGTACTGGACCATCACCTGGAACAGCGGATGCCGGGCGGCGCTGCGTTCGGGGTTGAGCGCGTCGACCACCCGGTCGAACGACACGTCCTGATTCGCGTACGCGGCGAGGTCGGAATCCCTGATGCGCCCGAGCAGTTCACGCACGGTCGGGTCGCCCGTCAGGTCGGTGCGCAGGACCACCATGTTGACGAAGAAGCCGACGAGGTCGTCGAGTTCGGGTGCGGGCCGGCCCGCGGTCGGGGAGCCGAGCGGGATGTCGTCACCGGCACCGCTGTGCGACAGGGCCAGGGCGACCGCGGCATGGACCATCATGAACATCGTCGTGCCGGTGTCCCGACCGGTCGCGCGGACCGCATCGGCCAGGCGCGCCGGAACGGTGTGCTCGACGCTGCCGCCCGCATACGAGGCGACCGTGGGACGCGGCCGGTCGGTGACGAGGTCGAGTTCCGTCGGCAACCCGGCCAGCCGATCACGCCAGAACGCCACCTGCCGTGCCGCCAGACTGTTCTCGTCGTCCAGTTCGCCGAGCAGTGTGCGCTGCCAGATCGCGAAGTCCGCGTACTGCACGGGCAACGGCTCGGGTGTGTACGGTGCGTCTCCGGTGCGCGCGGCGTAGAAGCCACCGAGATCGCGCATGAGCAGCGGGGTCGACAACTCGTCGCTCGCCACGTGGTGGGCGAGCAGCAGCAGCACGCTCTCGTCGGGGCCGAGCGTCAGCAACCGGACCCGCAGCGGCACCTCGTGTTCGAGGTCGAATCCGTGCCGGGCCTGCGCCACCAACTCGGCGTCGAGGGTGTCCTCGGTGACCGGTACCACCGCGAACGGTGTCTCGGGACCACCGGGAGCCCCGGGTACGTCGAGGACCCGCTGCATCCCGGTGCCGTCGCGGTCGAGGAGGACGGTGCGCAGGCTCTCGTGCCGGGTCAGCACGTCACCGACGGCCCTGCGCAGCGCGTCGTGGTCGAGGGCGCCGTGCAATCGTACGGTGACCGGGACGTTGTAGGTCGGGCTCGGCCCCTCCATCGCGAACAGGAACCACAGCCGTTGCTGGGCGTGCGACAGCGGCGCGAGGTCGCCGCGGCGCTGCGGGACGAGCAGCGGCCGATCGACGGTGCCCTCCGCGTCGGCGCACGCGGCAGCCAGATCCGCCACCACCGGATGGTCGAACACGGAGCGGATGGTCGGTTCCACTCCGAGTTCGTTCCGGATCCGGGCAAGCAGTTTCGCGGCGGACAGCGAATGTCCACCGAGCGCGAAGAAGTCGTCGTCGGCGCCGACGGAGTCGAGTCCGAGGATGTCGGCGTAGATGCCGCACAGCGCCCGTTCGAGTTCGGTCTCCGGGGCCCGCGACGATACGAGCGCCGCAAAATCGGGGGCGGGAAGTGCCCTGCGGTCGAGCTTGCCGTTGGCGGTCAGCGGCAACTCGTCGAGGGCGACGATCGCCGACGGCACCATGTAGCCGGGCAACCATTCACCGAGCAGGGTCCGCGCGACCGCCGGTTCCGGAACGTCGTCGCCGACGAGATACGCGACGAGCCGCGCGATTCCGGATGCGTCGGTGCGCGCCACGGTCACCGCGCGGGCGACCCCGGGCAGACGCAGCAACGCCGTGTCGACCTCACCGAGTTCGATGCGGAATCCGCGCACCTTGACCTGGCCGTCACCGCGTCCGCGGTACACGATGCGTCCGTCCCCGGTCCACAGCCCGCGGTCGCCGGTACGGTACAGGCGGGCGTGGGCGGTCTCTCCCCCGGCGAACGGATTCGCGACGAAGCGCGACGCGGTGGCGGCCGGTGCACCCAGATACCCCCGGACCACACCGGGACCGGACAGGTACAGCTCTCCCTCCACCCCCGGAGGAACCGGCGCGAGACCGCTGTCGAGGATGTGTGCGCGCAGGTTCGCGACGGGCCGCCCCACGACGGGTGTGTCGGAGTCGCGGACGTCCGCGACGAGCGAATCGACGGTGCATTCGGTGGGTCCGTAGAAGTTGAACGCGGCACCGTGGCGGGTGCGCAACTCCTGCCAGAGACGCTCGGTCACCGCGTCACCGCCGAACCCGACTGTCGGGACGGATGCCGCGGGCAGCAGTTCGTCGTCGAGGATCTGTTCGAGCTGGGCGGGCGACAACTCCACGAAGTCCCAGTTCTCGCGCGCGGCCTGCGCCGCGAGCAGTGTTGCATCGCGCTGGGCGACCTCGTCGACGATGTGCACGGTGTGACCGGCGAGCATCCACAACTGCGGCTGCCAGGATGCATCGAACGCGAACGACCACGCGTGGCCGACGTGCAGGTGGTCTCGGCCGGATTCGTGCGCGGCCCGCGAGTACACCTGCGCGCGGTGACTGTGGAACAGGTGGACCAGGCCGCGATGCGGCACGAGCACCCCCTTGGGGCGGCCCGTCGATCCGGACGTGTGGATGACGTACGCGGTCGAGTCCGGAGTCGTCACGAGCCCGCGCTCACCGTCGGTGACCGGGTCGTCGGGCAGATCGACCGTGTCCGGATCGTCGAGCCGGATCCGTTCGGGTGCATGGGGTATCGACGCGATCCGCGCGTCCGTCGCGACGGTGGTGAGCACGCACCCGGGTGCCGAGTCGGCGAGGACGTGGGCCAACCGCTCGACGGGCTGATCGACGTCGAGGGGCACGTAGGCGGCACCGGATTCGAGGACGGCGAAGATCGCGACGAGCGCGTCGACGGTGCGGGGCACGGCGATCGCGATCCGATGCTCGGGTCGAGCGGGGCCGCGGTGCGCGATCAGTCGCCGGGCGAGGACGTTCACCCGCGACGCGAACTGCGCGAACGTCAGCGTCGTGTCGGCATCGGCCACTGCGGCACGGTCGGGGTTCTCGGTCACCTGCCGGTGCAGCAGATCGGTCAGCGTCAGGTCCGGGTCGACGGCGATCTCGACCGGGCCGGCCCATTCGCGCAGGATCCGGTCGTACTCGTCGTCACCGAGCATCCGCACGCGGGCGAGCGGCGTGTCGTGTCCGATGTCGGCGACCGTCGCGAAGAGATGCTCGAGGCGTGCGGCATGGACGTGCAGGTCGTCGCGGGCGTAGACGTCGGCGTCTCCGTCGACGAACACCTCCAGACCCGCGCTCTCGTCCAGGGGACGGACGGTGATCATGAAGTCCTGCAGGGGGCCTCGTGCAACCGAGTGCACCGATCCGCGGATCTGCCCGAACCGCAGCACGTCCCCGAACGGTTTCACGTTGACGGACGGGCCGATGACACCCCGCGATCCCGCGGGGAGGCGGAGGTCGCGTTGGATGTCCTCGCCGCGGTAGCGATAGTGGTCGCGGCACGCGGCGATCGATTCCCGCACCTGACCGACGAGCGTGGACATCGTGTCGGCCGCGGTGGGGTGCAGGCGCATGGGAACGACGTTGACGGCGGACATCGGCACGTTCAGCGCTGCGCTGCCGAGCCGGTTCATCACCGGGAACCCGATCGTGAGGTCCTCGCGTCCCGTGGCGGTACGCAGGTATGCGGCGACGAGTGCGGTCACCGCGTCGCCCCAGGCTCCCCGCACCGTCCGGCCGAGCGCAGCGAGAGCCCGCTGTTGTTCTGCGTCGAGGGTGAAACGCACCGCGCACGAACGACGTGCGATGCCGCCGGGGCCCGGTCGCAGAGTCGCCGCCTCCTCGATGTCGGCGAGGTACGCGGCCCAGAACTCGCGGTCGGCCGCGAACGCCTCGCTGTCGCGGTAGTCCGCTTCCTCCGCGACCACCGGCTCGACCTGCGTGAAGCGCGCCGCGGGCACCTCACCGTCGGTCACCGACGCGGTGTAGTGCTCGGCGATGCGCCGGTTGAACAACCCGAAGCCGTATGCGTCGAGCACGAGGTGGTGACCGCACAGGTACAGCACGACCCGGTCGTCGGCCACCTGCAGGACGGCCGCGCGCACGCAGAGATCGGCGGCGGGGTCGATGACCTGTGCCAGATCACGGGTCATCCAGTCCTGCGCGGCCTGCCACGGATCGGTCTCGGCGCGCAGGTCCACGATCGGGGGGTCGGCGAGGGCGCGGCGACCCGGGTACTGGACGACCGTTCCGTCGGCCAGCGTCTCGAATGCGGCGACGAGCACCTCGGACTCGTCGGCGGCCAGTCGGATCGCGCGGGCCGCGGCGGCGAGATCGACGTCGCCACGCAGTTCGATGCACTCGGACGTGTTGAAGATCGGGTTGTCGGGTGCCAACTGCTGCGCGAACCATACGCCCGACTGGGCCCGTGTGAGCTGCAGGGCCGGATCCCCCGCACATGCGGACACGCTAGTTTCCTCCTCGATCGCGCATCGATTTGCCATGGGCCCGACAGGATCACACGACCGTTTCCGGGCACCACGCGACTCCGAGCCATACCGGAGGTTAGCCTAACCGTATATGTTCGCTCGTGGTTGTGTCCGGCACGACCGCCCCCCGTACCGCTTACCCGAGAGGTGTGCGCACATGCAGGCACCGACCGTCGCCGAGCACGGCACCGACGCCGCGCGGACGGGAACAGCACCGTTCGCGCTGTACCGGCCGCACGGAACAGTGACCGCCGTCGGCGTCCACGACCGATTCGACTCCGCGACCGATGCCGCCACCGCCCTGCGCGACGGGCGGATCCGCTCCGTCGTCGGAGCCCTCCCGTTCGATCCCGACCACCCGTCGGCGCTCACCGCACCACGAGAGTTGTGCCGTTCCTCCGGATCGCTCCGGGCTCCCGCACCGGCGCTGCCGACCATCCGCATCACCGCGACCCTCCCCGCCGAGGACGAACACATCGACCGTGTGAACACAGCACTCGCCCTGCTGCGGTCCGACAGCGTGGACCTCGCGAAGGTCGTGCTCGCCCGATCCCTGGTACTCACCGCCGCCGCGCCGGTCACTCCCGAATCCCTGCTCGCCGCACTGGTCGCGCACGACACCGCAGGCAACGGCTACTCGGTGGACCTGACGCCCGCCGGAACCCGCTTCGCCGGGCACCATCTCGTCGGTTCCAGCCCCGAGGTTCTGATCCGCCGCGTCGGCGATCGCGTCACCGCGCATCCCCTCGCGGGATCCGCGCCGCGTCACCCCGATCCCGAGATCGACCGGGCCGCCTCCGAGACCCTCCACGGTTCCGTGAAGAACCTGCGCGAACACGCACACGTCGTCGACTCGCTGCGCTCCTCGCTGTCGCCGCTGTGCTCCGAGCTCGACATCCCCGAGCGACCCTCGCTGATGAGCACACCGCAGCTGTGGCATCTCGGCACCCCGATCTCGGGCCGTCTCCGCGATCCGTCCACGACCTCCCTCGACCTCGCGCTCGCCGTGCACCCCACCCCGGCGATCTGCGGTACCCCCACCGCCGCTGCCCGCGATCTGATCCGCGAACTCGAAGGTGACCGCGGCTTCTACGCCGGGGCTCTCGGCTGGTGCGACGAGAACGGCGACGGCGAATGGATGGTCACCATCCGCGGCGCGGTCCTCGACTCCGACGGCACGGCCCTCACCGCACACGCGGGCGGGGGCATCGTCGCAGAATCCGACCCGGACGATGAACTTGCAGAAACCACAACCAAATTCGGTACCGTTCTCGGTGCCTGGGGAGTAACGAAATGAACGAGTCCATCACCCTCGTCGTCGGAGCCGCCCAGGGTATCGGCCGCGCCACCGCCCAGCGTCTCGTGAAATCGGGCCACCGCGTCGCACTCGCCGACCGCGACATCGTCGGCCTCCGCGACACCGCAGACCTCGTCGGCACCGCCGTCCCCGTGTACGAACTCGACATCACCGATCCCGCCGCGGTCGACGCCACCGTCGACGCGGTCGAGACCGAACACGGACCCATCGGCGCACTCGCCCACGTCGCCGGCGTGTTCACCGTCGGATCGGTCCTCGACTCCGATCCCGCCGACTGGCAGAACGTCTTCGACGTCAACGTCACCGGGCTCGTCTCGGTGCTGCGCTCGGTCGGGCGCGGGATGCGCGAACGCCGCGCCGGGTCCATCGTCGTCGTCGGATCGAACTCGGCCGGGGTTCCGCGCATGGGTATGGGCGCCTACGGATCGTCGAAGGCCGCCGCCACCATGATCGTGCGCATCGCCGGACTCGAACTCGCCGAGTACGGAATCCGCGCCAACATCGTTGCGCCGGGTTCCACCGACACCGCCATGCAGCGCACCCTGTGGCCCGATCCCACCGACGACGCGGGAGCCCTCGGGGCGATCGCCGGGGACCCGGGTCGGTACAAGGTGGGCATACCCCTCGGACGCATCGCCGACCCCTCCGACATCGCCGACGCCGTCGACTTCCTGCTCTCCGACCGCGCCCGGCACATCACCATGCAGGCCCTGTACGTCGACGGCGGCGCCACGCTGCAGGCGTGACACGATCGTCGCCGTCCCTCACCCTTCGAAAGGATCCCCGTGACCTCCGCGATCCGACGCAGTCCCCTCGTCGCGACGGCGCCCTACCCCCCGGAATTCGCGGAACTGTACCGCGGCGCCGGGTACTGGACCGACGAGACGTTCGCGCAGTTCCTGCCGGCACGCACCGAACGATTCGGCGACCGTGTCGCCGTGATCGGCGCCGACGCGCGCGGCGAACAGCAGCGTCTGACGTACCGGGACCTCGACGAGTCCGCGGCCCGGATCGCCACGGGCCTGCTCGAACTCGGGATCACCGCCGGTGACCGGGTGGTCCTGCAACTGCCGAACATCGTCGAGTACGTCGAGGTGCTGTGCGCCGTCTTCCGGATCGGTGCCCTCCCGGTGTTCGCGCTGCCCGCGCACCGGTCGGCGGAGATCGGGTTCTTCTGCCGGTTCTCCGACGCCGCCGCCTACGTCGTGGCGGCCGAGAACGGTGGATTCGACTATCGTGGCCTCGCCCGCGACGTCGTCGCCGATCTCGAACGTCCACCGCACGTGATCGTCGCCGGGGATGCCGCCGAGTTCACCCCGCTGGCGGAACTCCGCGCCCACGAACCGGCACCCGCCGCCGATCTCGATTCCGGCGCGGTGGCCTTCCTCCAACTCTCGGGAGGCACCACCGGCACACCGAAACTCATTCCGCGCACGCACGCCGACTACCTGTACTCCGTCCGCGAATCCGCGCGGATCTGCGGTGTCGACGCCGACACCCGCATGCTGGTCGTATTGCCGGCCGCGCACAATTTCCCGATGAGTTCTCCCGGCATCCTCGGGGTCCTGCACTCGGGCGGCACCGTCGTCCTCGCCCCCGACCCGAGCCCCGACACCGCGTTCGCGCTGATCGAATCGGAGAAGGTGACGATGACGTCGCTGGTACCGCCGCTCGCGATGGCGTGGCTGGCCGCGAGGCCGCGCAGCGACCGCGACCTGTCGTCGCTGCAGGTGATGCAGGTCGGGGGCGCGAAGTTCCCGGCGGAGGCCGCGAAACGGGTGCACCCCGAACTCGGCTGCATCGTGCAACAGGTGTTCGGTATGGCGGAGGGTCTGGTCAACTACACCCGATTGGACGACGACGAGGACACCATCGTCACCACCCAGGGGCGACCGATCAGCGTGCACGACGAGATCCGCGTCCTCGACGACGACGATCGTCCCGTCGCCCCGGGCGAAACCGGGCATCTGCTCACCCGCGGCCCCTACACCATCCGCGGATACTATGCTGCGCCCGAACATAATTCGACAGCATTCACTCCCGACGGCTTCTATCGCACCGGCGACATCGTCCGGGTGACGGACACCGGGTACATCGTCGTCGAGGGTCGCGCGAAGGACCAGATCAACCGCGGCGGCGAGAAGGTCGCCGCCGAGGAGGTCGAGAACCATCTGGTCGCGCATCCGGCCGTGCTCGACGTCGCGGTCGTGTCGATGCCCGATCAGTACCTGGGCGAACGCACCTGCGCGTTCGTGGTGACCGAGGGAGAACCCCCGAAAGCACTCGCGCTCAAGACCTTCCTGCGCGAGCGCGGATTGGCCGCGTACAAGATCCCCGACAAGGTACAGTTCGTCGACGCGTTCCCCGTCACCGGGGTCGGCAAGATCAGCCGTGTCGAACTGCGGCGGGCACTGGCCGCGACCCTCCGCGACTGACCGCCTCCCCCTGTCCGAGTACCCTCCCCCGTCCGAGCGAATGTATCGTTCGCTCGAATCAATAGAGCGAGAGGTACATTCACTCGGGGGTGGGGTGGCGTGGGGGGGTGAGGTGGGGCGAGGGTGGGGATGAAGGTGGGAGTGACTACGCCGCCACCGGCTGTTCCCCGCGGGCGACGAGCCGCGCGTACCGCCCGCCGCGGGCGACGAGGGCGTCGTGCTCGCCACGTTCGACGATGCGACCGCGATCGAGGACGACGATCTCGTCGGCGTTGCGCACGGTGGACAGTCGGTGCGCGATGGTGATCGTCGTGCGCCCCCGGCGGGCGGTGTCCAGCGCCTGTTGCACCGCGCGTTCGGTGTCGTTGTCGAGAGCGCTGGTCGCCTCGTCGAGCACGAGGATCCTGGGGTCACGCAGCAGAGTGCGGGCGATTGCGAGGCGTTGCTTCTCCCCACCGGAGAAGCGGTGCCCGCGGGCACCGACGACGGTGTCGTAGCCGTCGGGCAGGGACATGATCAGGTCGTGGATGCGGGCGGCGCGGGCGGCGTCCTCGATCTCGGTGTCGGTCGCGTCGGGTGCGGCGTAGCGCAGGTTCTCGCGCACGGTCGCGTGCAGCAGGTAGGTCTCCTGCGAGACCACTCCGACGAGCGCCGCGACATCCGCGAGCGGCATGTCGCGCAGGTCCACGCCGTCGATCGTCACGCGACCGGACATCGGGTCGTACAGACGGGCGACGAGCGCACCGAAGGTGGTCTTGCCGGAACCGGTCTCACCGACCAGCGCGACCTGCGACCCGGCGGGTACCTCGAGGTCGACGTGGTCGAGCGCCGGCCGGTGGGCCCCTTCGTAGCAGAACGTGACGTCCTCGAACCGTACGGCGCCGGCGACGCGGTCGCGGTCCACGTGCACGGGTGACGCGGGTTCGTCGATCTCCACGTCGAGGTCGAGGTACTCGAAGATGCGACTGAACAGCGCCAGCGAACCGGTGACGGTGACCCCGACATCGAGCAGGCTCATCAGCGGGCGGAACAGTGCCGCCTGCAGACCGGTGAACGCGACGAGGGTGCCGATGGTCATGCCGCCGGACGTCGCGGGCAGACCGGCGACGAGATACAGCGCGGCGGGGATCGCGGAGAACACGATGTTCATCGTGGCCATCCGCCAGCGCCCCGACAGTTGCGCGTGCACCTCGAGTTCCGCGAGATCATCGGAGGTGCGGGCGAACTTCTCGGACAGCACCGGACCGGTGCCGAGTGTCTTGACCAGCTGCACACCGCTGATCGACAGGCCCTCCTCGATCTGCGTCTGCAGGTCGGCGAGGCGGCGTTGCTGCCGTGCGGTGATGACGCGGCGCATCATCGCGACCCTCCGGGTCAACCAGATCGCCGGGGGCAACACGATCAGTGACAGCAACGCGAGGCGCCAGCTGAGCACGACCATCGCCACGACCGTGCCGACGACGGTGGTGACGTTGGCGGCCACGGACGTCGCAGTGGACGTGACCACCGACTGCATCCCGCCGATGTCGTTCGTGAGGCGCGACTGGATCTCGCCGCCGCGGGTGCGGGTGAAGAAGCTCAGCGACTGTCGCTGCAGGTGGGTGAACACCCGGGTGCGTAGGTCGTGCATGACGCGCTGGCCGACGGTCGTGGAGATCCAGGTCTGGGCGACACCGAGCAGCGAACTGGCGACGGTCACCGCGACCATCGCCGCGACGACCCACAGCAGCAGGCTCACGTTCTGGTGGGGAATCGCGTCGTCGATGGCGGCGCGCACGAGGAAGGGACTGGCCAGCGAGATCACCGACGACGCGACGATGAGCGCGACGACGAGGGTGATCCGCCAGCGGTAGGGGGCGAACAGCGCACCGATGCGCCGCAGGCTCACGGGCGCATCCTTCAACTGTTCGAGATCTGCGGGGTCGAGTCTCGCGGGGCGGGGTCCGCCTCCCCCTCGACCGGGTGGGGGCTGCATCATGCACACCACCTCGATTCATGACTGGTTCGTACTTAGTGAGGTTGCCTCATATAGAGGTGAACGTCAAATGGGGTACGATCCATTCCATGCCGGACATGCCCTCCGACTCACCGGTCGCCCTCCGCGACATGCTCATGGCGACCACGCGCACGCTGCGCAAACGCTGGCACCAGCGGTTGCAACCGTGGGATCTGTCACCCCACGAGTACCGGGCTCTGCGCATCATCGGTGGCGCCGAACAGCCCATCCGGCTCGGCGTGATCGCGCAGTCGCTGCGCATCGTGCCCCGCTCCGCGACCGAGGTCGTCGACCGGCTCGAGGCGCACGGACTCGCCGAACGCGTGCCCGATCCCGCCGACCGCCGCGCCGTGTGCGTGCGCCTCACCGATCACGGCCGCGACACGTTCACCGAACTGGACGAGGCCCGCGATGCCGACGCCGACGCGATGTTCACCCGGCTCGACTCGGCCGAACGCCGCGACCTGGCGCACCTGCTCGCCAAACTCCTCGACTCCGGACACGACGACAGCCGCCCGCAGGACCCCGACCGGCATCCTCCTCGCCGTTGACCACCCCGGCGGCGTCCTCCCCCGGACCGCACGACACCCGGGTCGCTCACGGGAGATCGACCGCTTCCGGGTCGAGGATCACTTCGAGCGACACGATGCGACACCGGTCGTCGAACTCGAACACGTCGGTGGTCGCGAAGTCCGGGATCAGCCCGGTGTGGATCCGCAGTTGCACGGCAGCATGTTTGCCGGTGACCGTGATCGGACCGATCCTCGTGACATCGAACGCCACCTGCGCGTTGCGTTCGTCGAACGCGCGGATCTCCTCGAGGCCACGGTAGCTGTGCACACCGAGCGGCTCGTGTTGCACGGCGTTCTCGGCGAACAGGCCGACGAGCCCGTCGACGTCGTGGTTGCCGAGATGCTCGAGGTACGCCTCGACGGCCGCGCAGATCTCACGACGGGTGGGCACGGGTGCACTCCTTCGACGGTCGGTGTGGCGGGGCGAACGATCAGGCGATGACACCGCGAGCGCGGAGCATCTCGACGATCACGGCGCTCGCCTCCTCGGGTGACATCACGGTGGTGTCGATCCGCAGGTCGGCGTCGCCGGGTGCCTCGTAGGGCGAGTCGATCCCCGTGAAGTTGGTGAGCTCACCGGCACGTGCCTTGCGGTACAAGCCCTTCCGGTCTCGCTGCTCTGCGACCTCGAGCGGGGTGTCGACGAAGATCTCGCAGAACCGGTCGTCGCCGATGCTCTCGCGGGCTGCCCGTCGTTCCGCCTCGAACGGTGAGATGAACGACGCCAGCACGATCAGGCCCGCATCGGTCATCAACCGCGCGACCTCGGTGACGCGGCGGATGTTCTCCACGCGATCGGCCTCGGTGAATCCGAGGTCGCGACACAGGCCGTGTCGGACGTTGTCGCCGTCGAGGAGATAGGTGTGGCAGCCCAGCGCGTACAGACGTTTGTCGAGAGCGTTCGCGATGGTGGACTTGCCGGAACCGGACAGTCCCGTGAACCACACGACCTGGGATCCGTGCCCCATCAGTTCGGTACGGGCTGCCGAGTCGACGTCGACGGACTGCCAATGGATGTTGTCGGCGCGACGCAGGGAGTGCGTGATCATGCCTGCGCCGACCGTGTCGTCGGTGAACCGGTCGATGAGGACGAAGCCGCCGGTGTCCCGATTCTCGGTGTAGGGGTCGAAGGGCACAGCACGATCGAAACTGACATTGCACACCCCGATCTCGTTGAGCGCCAACGTCGTCGTGGCGACCTTCTCGAGGGTGTCCACGTTGATCTTGTATTTCGGTCGGGTGATGCGGGCCTGCACCGTCGCCGTCCCGATCCGGCACAGGTACGGGCGTTCGGGCAGCATGTCGTGCTCCCCCATCCACACGATCTGCGCCTCGAACTGGTCTGCGACACCGGGTGATCCGTCCGCGGCGGCGAGAACGTCGCCGCGACCGACGTCGATCTCGTCGGTGAGCGTGAGGGTCACGGATCGACCCGGCACCGCCTCCGTGAGGTCGCCGTCGCGCGTGACGATCCGGGCGACCGTGGTCTCCTGGCCGCCGGGCAGCACCCGGACTCGGTCACCCGGACGGACCACACCGCCGACGACCTGCCCCGAGAAACCGCGGAAGTCGGGGTCGGGTCGGTTGACCCATTGCACGGGCATCCGGAACGGGCGCTCGCCGCGCTCGTCCTCGACCTCGACGGTCTCGAGGTGCTCGATGAGCGTGGGCCCCTCGTACCAGGGGGTGTCGGTGCTGCGTGCGGTGAGGTTGTCACCCAGGTACGCGGACACGGGTACGGCCACGACGTCGTCGACGCCGATCTCCCGCGCGAACGCCCGGTACTCGGCGTCGATGTCGTCGAACACCCGCTGCGAGTAGCCGACGAGATCGAGTTTGTTGACGGCGAGCACGACGTGCCGGATACCGAGCAACGACACGAGATACGAGTGTCGACGAGTCTGCGGCAGAACACCTCTGCGGGCATCGACGAGGATCACGGCGAGATCGGCGGTGGACGCACCGGTGACCATGTTCCTGGTGTACTGCTCGTGACCGGGGGTGTCGGCGACGACGAACTTGCGGCGCTGCGTGGTGAAGTAACGGTAGGCCACGTCGATGGTGATGCCCTGCTCCCGTTCGGCGGCCAACCCGTCCACCAGCAGCGCGAAGTCGAGACCGTCGCCCTGCGTGCCGACCCTGCGCGAGTCGGTCTCCAACGCGGCCAGCTGGTCTTCGAAGACCAGCTTCGATTCGTACAGCAGTCGCCCGATGAGGGTGCTCTTGCCGTCGTCGACGCCGCCGCAGGTGATGAATCGCAGCATGCCCTTGTTCGCGTGTCGTTCGAGACAGCGTTCGATGTCCTCGGCACTTTCGGTGCTCTCGGTGCTTTCGGTGGAGGTGCTGCCGTGGAAGTCGTGCATCAGAAGTAGCCCTCCTGCTTCTTCTTCTCCATCGACGCGGCGCTGTCGTGGTCGATGACGCGCGCCTGCCGTTCCGACGTGGTGGTCAGCAGCATCTCCCGGATGATCCCGGTCAGCGTCGACGCGGTGGATTCGACGGCCCCGGTCAGCGGGTAACAGCCGAGGGTGCGGAACCGGACGCTCTTGACCTGCGGTTCCTCCCCCGGGCGCAGCGGCATCCGGTCGTCGTCGACCATGATCAGTGCGCCGTCGCGTTCGACGACGGGCCGCGGCGCCGCGAAATACAACGGCACGATGGGGATCTTCTCTCGTCGGATGTACTCCCACACGTCGAGTTCGGTCCAGTTCGACAACGGGAACACCCGCAGGCTCTCACCCGGTCGTGTGCGCACGTTGTACAGATGCCACAGCTCGGGCCGCTGCCTCTTCGGGTCCCACCGATGCTCGGCCGACCGGACGGAGAAGACACGTTCCTTGGCCCGCGACTTCTCCTCGTCGCGACGGGCACCGCCGAACGCCGCGTCGAATCCGTACAGGTCCAGGGCCTGCTTGAGTCCCTGCGTCTTCCACATGTCGGTATGCAGCGCCGAACCGTGCGTGAACGGGTCGATCCCCTTCTCCACGCATTCCGGGTTCCGGTGGACGATCAGGTCGAGATCACCCTCGGCGGCGGTCCTGTCGCGCAGCGCGTACATGTCCCGGAACTTCCAGGTGGTGTCGACGTGCAGCAGCGGGAAGGGCAGTCGCGACGGATGGAACGCCTTGCGCGCGAGGTGCAGCATCACGGCGCTGTCCTTGCCCATCGAGTACAGCATCACCGGGTTCTCGCTGCCGGCGACGGCCTCGCGCATGATGTGGATGGATTCCGCCTCGAGATGCTCGAGGTGCGTCAGCGTCCGGGTCATCGTCCCAGCACCTCCAGCGCTCGATCCGCCCATTCACGGCGGCAGATCAGGATGTCGGGCAGATAGGGATCCGCGCGGTTGTAGACGGGTTCGGATCCGTCGATGCGGGAGACGTGCAGACCGGCGGCACGGGCGACGGCGACGGGCGCCGCGGAATCCCACTCGTACTGGCCACCCGTGTGCGCGTAGATGTCGGCCTCACCGCGCACCACGGCCATCGCCTTCGCCCCGGCCGAACCCATCTCCACGAGTTCGGCGCCGAGTGCGTCGGCGACCGCGAGCACCGGGGCGGGTGTGCGGGTGCGACTCACCACCAGGCGCGGGGTACGCGACGGGACGGCCCGCGGCGGGGTGTCGGCCGTGGAGTAGGTGGTGCCGAGCGCGGGTATCGCGACGGCGCCGACCGTGAGCGTGCCGTGTTCGACGAGTGCGATGTGCACGGCCCAGTCGTCGCGGCCGGCCTCCCCGAACTCGCGGGTTCCGTCGAGGGGATCGACGATCCACACACGGTCGGCGGTGAGCCGGGCGGGGTCGTCGGCACCTTCCTCCGAGAGCACGGCATCGCGGGGGCAGGCCCGCGCGAGCGCCCCGACGATGAAGTCGTGGCTGCGCTTGTCGCCGGCACGACGGATCCCGTCGGGGTCGAGGCCGGCGGCGGTGAGGGTGTGTCGGAGTTCGAGGAGAACTTCGCCTGCGGCCGTGGCGATATCGATCGCGGAGGTGGTGTCGCCGAGGCGAGGATCCACCGAGTCCGAGCGTGGCACCGCCATCGCGTCGTTCGTCATGGACGTGACTGTAACCACAGAACGAACAATGTTCAATCCCAGTTCGAACACTGTTCGTTCTTTCGCGTCACGGTTACGGTGGATCGGTGGGCGATACCAACAGCAAGTCGATCTACGGGGACGCGGAGGCGCGCCGCCGCACGACCCTCGCCGCCGCCGCGGCACTCCTCGACGAAGGTGGCTACTCGGCGCTGACGATCCGGTCGGTGGCGAAACGGTCCGGCACCAGCACCGGTCTCATCTACCAGTACTTCACCGACAAGCAGGACATCTTCACGTCACTGCTCAACGAGAGCCAGATCGAATCACGCGCGTTCGTCGCCGGCCTGCCGCGCGACCGGGGTGTCGCCGCACTGCTCGCGGCAGTGCTCCCCGAGTCCATCCGACAGTGGGCACGCGTCGGCCGCTTCACCGCGACGTGGCGCGACGTCGAACGCGACGCGCACACCGAACGCGAGTCCGTACGCGAGGTGCGCCGCACCGCCCGCGAGTACAACGCCGAACTGCAGTCCGCGCTGCTCGAAGCCGCCGCCGCCGAGGGGCGCACCCTGCGCGACGACCCCGCCACCCTACCGTTCGTCCTGTCCACCCTTCAGGGTGTCGCCGACACCGTCGTCCACAACTGGGCAGCCCACCTCGACACCCGGGACCTGATCGACTTCACCGCCGCGTCCCTCACCGAGGCCGTCACCGTCCGCACATGACCCCCGAGGACACGCCTCGACACTCCCCATCGAGAAGGTCTCACTGAGTGGCACGAGCCCTCTTGTGACAGGTGACACACCGTACGGTTCACGCGAACACCCTCACAACAGGAGCATTGATGAGCACATCGGTGATGCCCGAACGCGCACCCACCAGGTCGGAGCGTCGATACCAACGGACCCATCCGGCCTGGGTCGTCGTGGCAGTCCTGATCACAGTGGAGGTGATCAGCGCCTTCGAGACATCGATGATGTACGCGGCCATCCCCACGTTCACGACGGTCTTCGAGGCCGACGCGTCCGCCGTCGGCTGGACCGTCACCGCCTTCCTCCTGGTCGCAGCGTCGTCCGCGGCCGTGTGCGGCAGGCTCGGCGACATGTACGGGCGCGAGCGCGTCCTGATCGTCGTGCTGATCTTCGCCGCCGTCGGCTCGATCATCAGCCTCGCGTTCGGCACGCTGTGGGGAATCATCATCGGCCGCGCCATCCAGGGTGTCGCCGGAGCGATCCTCCCGCTGTGCATCGGCCTCGCGCGTGAGCATCTTCCCGCGCAGAAGGTCCCCATGGCCATCGCGCTGATCTCCGGATCCGCCGTCGCGGCCGGCGCCGCCTCGCTCCTCGTCGCCGGTGTGCTCATCGACCTCGGCGACTGGCGCTACATCTTCGTCGTCACCACCGTGTACGCGCTGGTCTGCATCTTCCTCGTCGAAGCCGTCCTGCCGTGGCGCAAGCGCGACAGCACCACCCGACAACACGTGGACATCGTCGGCGCCGTCGGTCTCGCCGTCGCCGTCACGTCGATCCTGCTCGGCCTCACCGAAGGCAAGTCCTGGGGCTGGGGCGATCCCCGCGTGCTCACCCTGATCGTCGTGGGCATCGCCGTGTTCGCCTGGTGGGTGCGGTGGGAACTCGGCCGCACCTCCCCGATCGTCAACCTGCGACTCTTCGCGCAACGCAACGTCGCGCTGACCATCGGGGCCACGGTCGCGCTCGGTGTCGGCCCCATCGGCGTCACCACGATGCTCATCCCGATGATCATGCAGACCCCGGACTCGGCGCCGTTCGGTCTCGGACTCAGCGCCACCTTCGCCGGAATGCTCTCGTTCGTCGGCGCGATGATCGGCATGCTGTTCACTCCCGTCGCCGGCAAGATCTCCGCCGCCGTCGGCGCACGGGCATCCATGCTGCTCGGCGCCACCCTGTTCATGATCGCGTGCGCCGGCTTCTTCGTCCTCCGCGACTCCGTCGTCGGCATGACGGCACTCGTCGTCGCCGTGTCCATCGCCACCGCCTTCGCGTACACGGCCCTGCCGAACCTGCTCGTCGAATTCGTCCCCGAGAGCAACACCAGCGAGGTCACCGGAGGCCAGACCGTCGTGCGGACCGCGTCGATGGCCGTCGGTACGTCCATCGCGACCGTTCTGCTCGCGACGCTGGTGGTGCCCGGCACCTCCACCGCGACCGTCGGCGCACTCGGCGCCGTGTGCGGTCTGCTCGTCCTGATGTGCGCGATCACGATCGTGCTCACCCTCTCGGTGAAGTACCGGCGCGACTGACCGGAACACGCGCGGCCGGTGACCCGGAAGGGTCTCCGGCCGCGCGCCATCGGTCACGGTGGATCAGGCTGCCACCATGCCCGCCACCGGAATTCGAGCATCCACCGCCTGACGGAAGTTGATCATCGCGCGTTCGAGATGGTCCGGCGTGGTCACGAGCACCGCCCCCGTCGCACCCCGTTCGAGCAACAGCTCGTTCGTGAAACTCGCGTTCTCGACCGTGGACGCGGACTCGGACTCCTCGACTATCCGTTCTCCCGCAACACCGTGCTCCACGAGCCAGTCCTTCATCGCCTCGGCCTCGGTGACACCGTTGCGTGGAACACCTCCGGTCACGACGATCGGCGACGCGGTATAGCGTTGCGCCGCAGCGAGGGCAGCTTCGAGCCTCTGCTCGAGTACCGGCCTGATCTGCCCGTCGTCCGTCAACCCCGCACCGAGCACCACCAGGTGTGTTCCCGCGGGGTTCAGGTCGAGCATCACCGGGGCACGCGGCGTCAATCGCTCCAATTCGGTGCAGGCGATGATCAATTCGTCGATCGTGCCCTGACAGAGCGGCGTGACGGACAGCACACCGTTGACGAGTGTGTCCGGTGCCGGATCGGCATTCGCCTGTCCCGTCGAGAATCCCAGCGCGGCCGCTGCGGTGAGCACCACCGTGGCCACCGTGTGTCGTGCAACTGTCATGCAGCCCCCTTCCGAGGGTCGTCGGATTTCGGCTGCGCGGCAGTGTGCCACCTCGACGCATCTCCCGCACGCCGACATCCCCGGTCCCGGACGGATCACAGCGCCGGCCGGCCGCCACCGTGACCGTCCGTTCCCCGCACACCGATCACGGACACCCCGCACCGACGGGGCCTCGGCACAATGGACCCGTGACCGAGCCGCTTCCCGTCCCCCGCCCGCGTCGCGAGATCACTCCCGGCGCCGTGCACGTTCCCGACTGGCTCGGCCTCGACGAGCAGCGCGAGCTCGTGGCCGCGTGCCGCGACTGGGCGCGTCCGCCCGCTCCGATGCGGCACACAGTCCTTCCCGGCGGCGGTCGGATGACGGTGTCGACGGTGTGCCTCGGATGGCACTGGTCGCCCTACCGGTACACCCGCACCGCGGTCGACGTCGACGGTGCCCCGGTCCCGCCGCTGCCGCGGTGGCTCGCCGAACTCGGTCGCCGCGCGGTCGCCGACGCCTACGGCGACCCGGAACAGGCACGGCGGTACGACCCGGACACCGCACTGATCAACTTCTACGACGCCGACGCGCGCATGGGTATGCACCGGGACGCGGACGAGCGGTCCGACGCCCCGATCGTGTCGTTGAGTATCGGCGACGCCTGCACGTTCCGGTTCGGCAACGACGAGTCGCGCGGCCGTCCCTACAGCGACGTGCGACTCGAATCCGGCGACCTGTTCGTCTTCGGCGGCCCGGCCCGGTTCGCCTTCCACGGCGTACCCGCCGTCCATCCCGGAACCGGAAGTCTCCGCACCGGGCTTCGCGGAGGACGGCTGAACATCACTCTCCGCGCCACGGGACTCACCTGAGCGACGGTCAGCGCTGCGAGATCAACGCCACCGACGCCTCACCCGTGTACACCAGGAACGTCAGCGATTCCTGGAGGTACAGGTGCACGTTCTCGGCGTCGTGCGAGGTGTAGCCGATCGACAGATCCTGGCCGACCTGCAGGTCGAAGTCGCCGCCGCGGGTGCTGAGCACGAACGCACCGTCGATCGCGGGCGCCCAGATGATGTCGCCGTCGATGAGCCGGCGGATCTGCTCGCGGATCGGATAGCCGTGGTCGGAGGTCTCGCTGACCTTGGTGTACTCGTCGGCGCTCAACAACACCGAGTACGGTCCGCCGACCCCGGCGAGGCGCAGCTCGGACAGGGCCTGGCTGATGGTCTCCGGGATGTCCCTCGGATCCTCGGGCAGCTGCAACGGCTGATTCGTCGACGACGCCCGGATCCCCTCGATCCCGGCAGCGGTGTAGCCCTCGAAGATCGCGCGGTCCTCCGCGAACGCGATCTTCTTCGCGGCCTCCTTCACAGCGTCGAGGTCGATGTCCTTCGCCCCGCGTTCGGCGCTGTCGATCTCCTCGCGTGACAGCGTGAACGGCACACGCAGTTCGACGACGTGCGCCACCCGGTGTCGCCGTGCGCGCACCCCGCCGGCGGGCGCCTCGATGTCCTCGGTGCGGCCCAGCCCGACCGCCGCGAAGTCGACGCCGTGCGGGCCGGAGAAGTCGACAACGATGCGGCCGGCGACATGACGTTTGAAGGTGCGGCTCGCCTCCTCCTCGATCTCCGCCCAGGCCTCGGCGGTGATGGGGGCGAGGTCGCGATAGAGGTTGTTCACGATGTCGGGCTCCTTCTCGGTGTCGAACACGATGGCGGTGTGTCGATGCTCGGAACTGTGTCGGACTCGGGTCCGTGTCGGACGACCTCAGGGACCCGGGGATGCGGTCGGTGCGACGCGCATCGTGCCGATACCCAGCGACCCGTCACGCACGGCCGGTGCGGTCGACTCGTGCTGCTCGACCCGGCCCGCCGGCGCGTCGGGCAGATCGTCGAGGAACGCTGCGGCCGGGCAGAAGAACAGGGTGCCCGTGACCGCCGTGGAGAAATCCAGGATCCGGTCGTAGTTTCCCTCGGGACTACCGAGGAACATGTTTCGCAGCATCTGCTCGGTCACGTCCGGGTCGGCGGCGTAGCCGATGAAGTAGGTGCCGAACTCGCCCTCACCGAACCGGCCGAACGCCATGTTGGCGCGGACGATCTCCCGTTCGGTGCCGTCGTCGTCGACGATCGTGTTCAGCGCGACGTGCGAGTTCACGGGTTTGACGTCGTCGTCGAGTTCGATGTCGTCGAGTTTCGTCCGGCCGATGACGCGTTCCTGTTCCTCGGTCGACAACGCGTTCCAGGTGGTCAGATCGTGCAGGTACTTCTGCACGATCACGTAGCTGCCGCCGGTGAACTCCGGTTCGTCGTCGCCGACGAGCGCGGCATCGGTCGCCGCACCGCCCTCGGGGTTCTCGGTGCCGTCGACGAACCCCAGCAGGTCGCGGCGGTCGAAGTACCGGAATCCGTGGGTCTCGTCGACCACCGTCGCGATTCCGCGCAACCGATCGTTGATCTTGCCGGCGAGTTCGAAGCACAGGTCCATGGTCGACGCCCGCAGGTGGAACAGCAGATCGCCGGGCGTGGACGGCGCGTGGTGTCTCGCCCCGTCGAGCGGCACGAACTCGTGCAACCCGGCGGGGCGCGGGCCGGCGAACAACCGGTCCCACAGGGATGAGCCGATGCCGACCACGGCCGACAACCCGCCGTTCGGAATGCGGAATCCCACGGCCTTGCGGAGGCCGGACAGATCGGCGAGCAGATCCCGGACCTGCGTCTCACCGCCCTCGTCGACCGTGACGACGAGGAAGATCGCCGCCTCGGTCAGTGGCGTCAGAATCGGTTGTGGACGAGTCACAAGATCACCGTAGTTCACGACGACCGGATCGGCTCGTGATTACTGCGGGACCATCCATGAGAGCACGGGTGTCGTCTGCAACCACACCAGAATCGCGAACACGGCGAGCATACCGACACTGATGGGCGCGAGTCTGCGCATCAGCACCCGGTCGCTGCCGCCCACCCCCTGCACGGACGACACCAACGCCAGGTTCTGCAACGCGATCGGGGTGCCCGCGGTACCGCCGGTCATGTTGCCCGCGACCAGTACCGTCGACGGCAGTCCCGCCTGCTGCGCCGCCGACACCTGCACACTGCCGAACATCGCGTTCGACGCGGTGTTCGACCCGGTCACGACCACACCGAGCCAGCCGAGCACCGGAGAGAGCAACGCGAACCCCGCGCCGGCACCCGCCAGGAACTGACCTATCGTCGCGGTCTGCCCCGACAGGTTCATCGTGTAGGCGAGAGCCAGCACCGACGTGACCGTCGCGAACGACCACCGCAGCTGCACGACCGACGCCGTGAAGCATCGCACCGCATCGCCCGACGCCACCTTCAACAGCGCGATCGACAGCAACGCCGCCACGAACACCAGCGTGCCCGGCGCCGTGAGCAGGCTCAGCGTGAACGTCTCCGTGGGCGGCACCGCGCCGGATTCGGTGACCACGTCCACGCCGGGCCAGGCGAACGAGAACGTCGCCTTCGCCAGCAACGATTCGACCGGACCGATGCGGCTGATCAGGAACACCACGACGATCAACGCGTAGGGAACGAACGCCTCGACGGTGCGGCGGACGCCGTCGGGGGCATGCTCGGGGACCCGTCGTTCCGCGTCCGCCCGCGGCGACCAGAACCTCAGCAGGAACATCAGCGCGAGCAACCCGGCCGCGGCCCCGGCGATGTTGCTCAGACCCACCACGAACCAGGTCGCACACACGAACTGGCCGACGGCGAACGCGAACCCGACGACGACCGCCGCCGGCCACGTCCGCCGCAGCCCGTCGCGCCCACCGACGATCGCGACCAGCACCAACGGTACGAACACCGCGATCAGGCACACCTGCCGGGCGACCATCGGGCCGATCTCGTCGATCGGCAGCGACGACACCTTCGACATCGTCAGCATCGGGGTGCCCATGACACCGAGCGGTGTACCGACCGCGTTCGCGACCAGTGCGGCTGCGGCCGCGCGGACCGGAGCCACTCCGGCACCGACGAGCACGACAGTCGCCACCACGATCGGGGTGCCGAATCCCGCGACCGCCTCGAGCAGCGCACCGAACAGGAACGCGATGACGATCGTGAGGATGCTGTGGTCCGGGGAGATCCGTGCGAACGCGCGGGTCAGCACGTCGAAGTGGCCGGACTCCACGGTCAGGCGGTACACGAACACCGCCGACACGACGGTCCACATGATCGGGAATACACCGAACACGGCGCCCTCCAGACCCGCGCTGAGAGCGGACGTCACCGGCATCGAGTACACGGTGACCGCGACGAGCAGCGACACACCGACCGCGACGAGCGCCGCGAGCCACGGTTTGACGCGGAACACGACGAGCAGCACGAGCATCGCCAGCAGCGGCAGCACCGCGACCGCGGCCGACCAGGCGAGGGACTCCGCGACGGGGGCGAGGGGTTGGACGAACGTCACGAGCTCACACCTGTCCCGGGCCGAGCACAGACCGGATCGCCGCCGCGGTGCCGTCGAGCACCGTGCGGTTCGGTGTACGAGGATGTGCGCGCAGACCGAACCCGTCTCCGGTGGTGCGGGGGACGACGTGCAGGTGCACGTGGAAGACCTCCTGCCCCGCCGCGACACCGTCGGCCAGGAAGAGGTTCACGCCGTCGACCGGCAGATCCGAGGAACGCAGCGCCACCGCGATACGCCGACCGGCGTCGAACACCGCGTTCCCGGCCGCCGGGTCGAGTTCGGCGAGACCGGATGCGTGCCGCTTCGGTACGACCAGCAGATGCCCCGCGGTGAAGGGCCTGATGTCCAGGAAGGCGAGCACATCGGGTTCGTCGAGGACGACGCTGGCCGGTGCCTCGCCGGCCACGATGCCGCAGAAGATGCAGTCGTTCACATAGCTCAGGATCTCACGGACGGCGCGGTGCCCCGCACCCCGCTAGGCGTCGATGACGTGAGCGCGCGCGGTGTCCAGCATCCGCAACAGTTCCGACTGCACCACCGGACGGTCCCGCTGCGGATCATCGCTGTGCGCGAGGTAGAGCATGGCTTCCTCGACGGCCGCGACCAGCAGGTGCGCGAGCACCGACGAGCGCACCGACGACTCCGTGTACGACCGGTCCTGCGTCGCCAGCATCCGTTCGATGCTCCGCAACGTCGAATCCCTGTGCGATTCGCGCACTTCGGCCCAGCCGAGCACCGCAGGTGCCTCGATCAGGACGAGACGGCGGGTGGCCTGATCGTTGACGACGTCGAGCGAGGCGAGGACCGCCGCAGTGAACGCCGCCCACGGATCGTCGATCGGTTCGTCGGGGACCAGCGTGGACTCCGCTTCCTTCTGCAGGTGCTCGATCACCCCGCGGAACAGCTCACGCTTGTTCGCGAAGTGGTGGTAGAGCGCGCCGCGGGTCACACCCGCGACCGCGACGATCTCCTCCGTCGCGGCCTCCGCGTACCCGTCCCTGACGAATACCTCCAGGGCGGCCTCGAGCAGCGCCGTGCGTGTGCGCGCCGCATCCCGAATCCGCCCGTTGTTCGTCGTCTTCTCCGACAACTTCTCTCCCCTGCTCTAGTACTGCTACCCCCATCGAAAAACGTGTCCCCTCGGCAGCCGACTCGGTCGTCCTCTACAGGATCGGTGCCGGGGAATACTGCGCGGCCTCCGGGTTGCGGGCCACGAGGTCTTCCACGGCCGCGACCACCGACGCGACCTGTGCCTCGGCGGCACCGATGAACGCGGACCGGTCGGCGAGTGCGGCGTCGAGCGCGGCACGGTCGAGCGGCAGTCGCGCGTCGGCCGCGAGACGGTCGAGCAGATCCGGTTCGCGTCCCTCCTCGCGCATCGCCAGCGCGACGGCGACGGCATGCTCCTTGATCGCTTCGTGCGCCGTCTCACGCCCCACACCGGCGCGCACCGCGGCCATCAGCACCTTCGTGGTCGCGAGGAAGGGCAGGTAGCGAACCAACTCCTTCTCGATCACCGCCGGATACGCACCGAACTCGGCGAGCACCGTCAGGAACGTCTCCATCTGTCCGTCGATCGCGAAGAACGCGTCGGGCAGCGCGACCCGGCGCACCACCGAACAGAAGACGTCGCCCTCGTTCCACTGGGCGCCGGCGAGTTCGGCGGCCATCGAGGCGTAGCCGCGCAACACGACCTGCAGACCGTCGACGCGCTCGCACGAGCGGGTGTTCATCTTGTGGGGCATCGCCGACGAACCCACCTGACCCGGCTGGAACCCCTCGGTGACGAGTTCGTGCCCCGCCATCAGGCGAATCGTGTGCGCGAACGACGCGGGCCCCGCCCCGACCTGCACGAGCGCGGACAGCACGTCGTGGTCGAGGGACCGCGGATACACCTGGCCGACACTGGTGAGCACGTTCGCGAATCCGAGGTGGTCGGCGACCTTCTGCTCGAGCTGCGCGAGCTTGTCGGCGTCACCACCGAGCAGGTCCAGCATGTCCTGCGCGGTGCCCATCGGGCCCTTGATGCCACGCAGCGGATACCGGGCGATCAGTTCCTCCACGCGACGCAACGCGAAGAGCAGCTCGTCGGCGGCCGACGCGAACCGCTTCCCCAGAGTCGTGGCCTGCGCCGCGACGTTGTGCGAACGGCCCGCCATCACCGTCGCCGAGTACTCGGCGGCACGTTCGGCGAGGCGCGCCGCGATCGCCACCCCGTGAGCGTGCACGTGTTCGAGCGACCGCAGCACCTGCAGCTGCTCCACGTTCTCGGTCAGGTCACGGCTCGTCATGCCCTTGTGGACGTGTTCGTGACCGGCGAGAGCGTTGAATTCCTCGATGCGCGCCTTCACGTCGTGCCGGGTGACCCGTTCACGCGCGGCGATGGAGTCCAGATCCACCCGGTCGACGACCCGCTCGTAGTCGGCGATCGCCTCCGCGGGCACGTCGATCCCGAGCTCGGCCTGCGCGCGCAGCACCGCGAGCCACAGTTGCCGTTCGAGCACGATCTTGTGCTCCGGCGACCACAGGTCCCTCAACGAAGGGCTGGCGTAGCGGGTGGCGAGGACGTTCGGGATGTGACTCACAAAAGGTCAGTCTACGGTCCCGCAGTTCGATCATTCGCAGGTAGGCGGGGCGACGCTCTCGACCATGTCGACGAGGATCCCCCGGGCGAGGCCGCGCGGGTCCGGATCCAGATCACCGAGCCCGTCGAGCACCGCACCGTCGACGATCGCGACGATCCGGCGCAACTGGGGGACGTGCGCGGCACGGCCGCACCGTTCGAGCAGTTCGGCGAGCAACGCGTCGATCTCCTCGCGCATCCGCAACCGGACGTCGCGCAGTTCGGGGTGTCGCGCCGCCGCCACCCACCGCTCGTACCGGGAGATCAACCGCTCCCGGTCGGTGTCCCCGACCCCGCGCGGACCGATCAGCAGGTCGACGATCAGGTCCGCGGTCGACTCCACGCCGCGCGGCCCCTCCGGCACCTCGTCGACCCGTTCCCTCATCACGTCGAGTTCCCGCACCGTGTTGAGGTGCACGGCGCACGTGATCAGGTCCTCGAGCGAATCGAAGTAGTAGGTCGTGGAGGCGAGGGGCAATCCCGCCCGCGACGCCACGGCACGATGCCGAACCGCGTCGATCCCGCTTTCGAGGACGATGTCGGCCGCCGCTTCGACCAGCGCCCTGCGGCGCCGCTCGCCCTTCGGGGTCGCAGCTGTCGACATTCCCCCATGTTGACAGCCGACGCACCCCACCACGGTCGAACGGCCGGACATACCGCCCGGTACCATGAGCGCGCTGAGGGGGAGTCACGGGGGCCGGGGCGCGTGATCCTCGTTCGTGTCGAGTGTGATCGGAGCGGAACGTATATGAGGCGTCGTCGGTTCCTGCAGGCATCCGCGTTGGGTGCCACCGTAGCTGCGGTCGGTGTTCCGGGGGTCGGTGTCCCGGTGGCGTCGGCACTGCCCGTCGGGGTGGACGAATACCGCCGGATGGTCCCGGAGTTGTTCGCCGAGCCTCCCGCGGCGCCGTCGCACTCGGACGCGATCGTCATCGGTTCGGGTTTCGGTGCGAGCGTCGCAGCGCTGCGTCTCGCCGAGTCGGGGACGCAGGTCACCGTCCTCGAACGCGGCCTGCGCTGGCCGCGCGACCCGCACCGCGAGATCTTCACGACCGACCTGCTCGCCGACGGTCGCGGCTACTATCACCGCACCTCCTTCACCGGCCCCACCGGCATTCCCGTGGTGTGCGACGACTTCGCCGGTGTCCTCGACGTCACCGACTATCCGAACATGTCCGTGTGGCGCGGCGCCGCCGTCGGCGGCGGTTCGATCGTCTTCACGGGTGTGATGATCGCTCCCGAACAACGATTCTTCGAGCGGGTGTTCGGTGACCGCCTGAACTACGAGGAGATGACCTCCACGTGGTATCCGAAGGTGCGGTCGATGCTGCGACTCGACGCGATGCCCGACGACGTCTACCACGCCGCCGAGTTCACACACTCACGCCGCTGGGACGACGACGCCCGCGCCGCCGGATACACCCCGCACCGCATCGACGGGATCTGGGACTGGGACGTGGTGCGCGCCGAACTCGCCGGGTCGGTGCGCCGCTCCGCAGTCGCCGGAGAGAGCAACCTCGGCAACTCGAACGGCGCGAAGTTCGACCTGACGCAGAACTACATCCCCGCGGCCGAGGCCACCGGGCGTGCCGTCGTCTGCCATGCGCATCGGGTGACGGCGATCGGGCAGGACGGTGACCGGTACTGGGTCGAGGTCGACGTCGTCGACCCCGTCGGCACCGTGTTGCGCACACAGACCCTCACCTGCGACCGACTGGTGCTCGGCGCCGGGTCGGTCGGCACCACCGAACTGTTGGTCAAGGCGCGGCACACCGGTTCCCTGGCGAATCTCGACGAGCGTGTCGGGCGGGGCTGGGGCACCAACGGCGATGCCGTGCTGGTGCGGTCGTTCGCGCTCACCGAGGGCTTCACCGGCGACCAGGGCGCACCCTCCGCGTCGCGGATCGTCGACGAGTCGGGGTTGCCGCTCAGCCTGGAGAACTGGTTCGTCGCCGGCACCGCGAAGGACGTCGCGATGCTCGCGTCGCTCGGGATGACGATGGATCCCACCCGCGGCGACATCACGTACGACCCGGTCGCCGACCGCGGCGTCGTGAACTGGCCGGCAGGCGGCCAGCAGGCCTCCGTCGACGCGCTCCGCGCCGTGCAGAACAGGATGGCCCGCGCCGGCGGTACCGTTCCCGGCGCCGAACCGCTCGCCCCCGACGTCAACGCCTCGTTCACCGCGCACCCGCTCGGCGGTGCGGTGCTCGGGGACGCCACCGACGGATACGGCCGGGTGCACGGTCATCGCGGCCTGTATGTGGTCGACGGGGCATTGATCCCGGGCAGCACCGGAACCGTGAACCCGTCGCTGACCATCGCGGCTCTCGCCGAACGCAACATCGCGCGGATCATCTCCTCCGGCAATTGACTCGGCATCGTCGAGTGGGCAGTCGCGAGCCGTTTCCCGGGGGATCCCGAAACCACGACTGCACGCTCGAGCCGACCCTCCCACCAGGAAGGACAACGGAATTGAGCGAGCTTCACAAGCCCGGACCGCCGGAGCCGCACGACCCGTCGCAGCCCACCGCCCGGTACCAGCGCTACCTGGAACCGGGTGAGTTGGAAGAACTCAATCGGCTGCGTGCGTGGCGCGAGCAGCAGGAACACGAGGACGCGCAACGCCGCGCGCACGAGCATCAGCGGGAACTGGCGCTGCAGGAGCAGCAGCGCCGGATCGCCGAGCAGCAGCGGCAACTCCACGCCCAGCAGGCGCAGCAGTTCGCGGCCCCGCAGTATCCTCCGCCACCCCAGTACGCGCCGATCCAGCAGGTGACCGTGCACACCACGCAGCGCGCGGACTGCCCGCACCTGCTGCACTTCGTCCTGACGCTGATCTCCTGCGGTCTGTGGCTCCCGATCTGGATCATCCACGCGATCGTCGTCGCCTCACGCTGACGGGTGCCGGTGCCGCCGGGTCAGCGCAGCGGCAACCACCCGGCGAGCCGGTCGAGGGCAGCGGTGACGTCCGCCGTCGAACCCGCGAACGACAGGCGCACGGTCTCGTCGCCGCGCACGGTGTCGAAGTCGATGCCCGGTGCGAGCGCGAGACCGGTGTCGTGCAGCAGCCGCGCGCACCACGCCGCCGACGTCTCGTCGCGCAGCAGGTGCGCGATGTCGGCGTACACGTAGAAGGCCCCGTCGGCGGGCGCGAGTTCCGTCAGACCGACGTCCTGCAGACCGGTCAGCAGCAGGTCGCGGTTGACCGCGTATCGCGCGACGTGCCCGTCGAGTTCGACGCGGGCTTCCGCACCGAACGCCTCGACCGCCGCGAACTGGGAGATCGACGGTGGACACACCGTCATGTTCGATGCCAGTCGCTGCAACGCGGGCCGCAGGTGTTCGGGGACGAGCATCCAGCCGAGCCGCCAACCCGTCATGGAGAAGTACTTCGACACCGATCCCACCACCACCGCGTTGCGCGAGGTCGCCCACGCCGTGGACGTCGCCGGCGAGCCGGGGGTGCCGAACTCGATGCCGTGGTAGATCTCGTCGGACACCAGCAGCGCGTCGTGCTCGTCGCACCAGCGGGCCAGCGCCGCGAGTTCGGCCGGGTCGATCATGGTGCCGGTGGGATTGGCGGGGCTGGCCACCACGACACCCGCCGGCGGCGAGTCCAACGCCTCGAGCATCGCGACCGTCGGCTGGTAGCGGGTGTCGGGCCCGCAGTCGAGTTCCACCACCCGGCAGCCGAGCGCGGCGAGGGTGTTGCGGTACGCGGGGTAGCCCGGTCGCGCGACCACCACGGTGTCACCGGGGTCGAACGCGGCAAGGAACAACAGGGTGAACGCACCGGACGACCCGGTGGTGACGACGACCTCGTCCGGCTCGACGGCGACGCCGTACCGGTCGCGGTGGTGTCCGGCGATCGCCTCGCGCAGCGGGAGCACACCGAACGTCTCCGTGTACCCCAGGAGTTCCGTGTCGACGGCCCGCCGCGCCGCGCGGAGCACGGGCGTCGGCGCGGAGGTCGACGGCTGCCCCGCGGCGAGACTCAGCACGTCGCCGTGGGTTCGTTGACGTTCCTCCGCCGCCTTCCACACATCCATCACGTGGAACGTCTCGATGCGGGAACGTTGCGATTCGATGCGCACGGACTCGACGTTAGCCGGTGGCCCGCGACGTCAGCGAACGGCCCGCTCGTGCTGCGCGAACACGGCACCCCACGCGATCGGCACGTCGCCGCCGTCCAGCTGCATTCCGGGTTCGCCGTCGCCGCCGCCCGCGCGATCGGGCACCACCGGAACGAGCAGGTGCGAATCGAACCGGCCGCCGGTGTGCACGATGTGGAATCCCTGGTTGACGGTGCAGTCGTGCCCGACCACGGGCCCGGTGCACAGGTCGTGCCCGGCGATGGTCAGGACCAGGGACGATCCGGCTTCGAAGAACGTGCTGTGCGGGGTGATCTCGATGTCGACGGGAACGATCTCGCCGGGACGCAACGGCCGGCGTCCGGCCGGCGCCACCACGGGCCGGTAGTTGGTGGACGCCTCCGTGTCGAGGGCGCGCCGCGACACCCTGATGCAGCCCTGCGCTACCTGCCCGGCCTCGGATCCCGCGTGCCCCTCGAACAGCACCTCCTCGCCGTCGACATCGTGTTTGCCGATCCCGACGAACAGGTCCATGTCCTCGGCGTCCTTCGCCTGCACCCACAGCCGCAGAGCGGTGTGGCCGCTGATCTCGGTGTCCGTGCCGAACGTGTGGGTGAAGGTCAGGACGTCACCGGCGACGGGGAACGTGCGGGCACTCGACGGTTCCTGTCGCCGGTCGCCGACCAGTCCGCCGGTGACGTGATCGAGATACAACGGCACGTATCGAGTGTCCGGGATCGGCCACTGGGCCTCGTACCGTTCGGAACAGGTGCGCAGGTCGTGGCGGGTTTCGAGCCGCACAGCGGGCGTGTCGCCGAATCCGTTGTCGGCGTCGGCGAGCACGTGGTCGAAGAACCGGCGCTGCGCGTCGACGACCTCGCGACTGTAGAAGGTCTGCCACATCTTGCGGCCGTGGGTGTAGAGCCACTTGCGGGACGATCCCAGACGCAGATAGCCGGTGATCGAACCGCGGGTCCGTGGCCCCTGGTCGGACCAGGACACACCGACGAAGGCGGGCACCGTGACGTCCTCGAGTTTCGGTGGGCCCACGAGGTGTCGGCAGCGGGTGTGGTGGCGTCGCAGCAACCAGGGTCCGATGCGTCGGAACGCCCGGGCCGCCGAACCCGCGCCGATGTACAACGAGCGGTGCCAGAACTCGCTGAACCGGGTGTCGGGCACACCGCCGTGGCACAGGGTGTCGCGGTAGGGGTCGCTGATGCCTTCCCAGGGTGCGATCGCCGCGAGATGCGGTGGTCGACGCGCCGCCGTGTACCACTGGAGGGTCGCCAGGTGGGAGGCTCCCGCCATCCCGACGCGGCCGGTACTCCACGGTTGCGCCGCCGCCCATTCGACGACGTCCGCGGCGTCGGCAGCGGAACGTCCGAGAAGCATCCGGGGCTTCCCGCCACTGGTGAAGCATCCGCGCTGATCCGCCACGACCAGCACGTATCCGTGCGGCACCCACTGTGCCGGGTCGGGCGCCTCGAACGAGGTCCGATCGCTCAGTCGCAGGTCACCGACGTAGTTGCCGCTGTCGGCGAGCGCATCGAAGTCGATCGGATACCCGTCGACCCCGATGTCCTTGCCGTACGGTGTGACGCTGACGAGAACGGGATGGCGCGTGCCCGGCGGCGACTGCGGCCGATACACGTTGGCCATCAGTACCGTGCCGTCGGTGAGCCGGATGGGGACGTCGCGGTCGACGACGATGTCGTCGGGAAGCGGATACACCGTCACGCGGTGCTGCCGCAGCGGCGTCGGGTCGTGCCTGCGGGTTCGCACCCACGATGCCATTCCCCACCTCCCGTGTCCCCCAGAAGATGCACAGAGTCTGCAACATGCAGCCGGTACGTGCAAGGCGGCACGGGTGGTGTACCGCTCCCGCTCCCGCTCCCGCTCCCGAGCGAGCGGTACATCCGATCGATCCGATGAAACGGGTGTACCGTTCGCTCGCGCGGCGGGGGCGCCCGGAGGTGCGGACGTCAGAGCGAGATGCGACCCTCGAGCGCCGCGAGACCGATGTCGCTGCGGTAGTGCCCACCGGGCAGCTTGATCTCCGCGAGCGTCGTGTACGCGCTGTCGCGGGCGGCGCCGAGATCGTCGCCGACCCCGATCACGTTCAGTACCCGTCCGCCCGCGGACACGAGGGCGCCGTCGTCCCGACGCTTCGTCCCCGCGTGCAGCACCCGCTCGTCGTCGGCACCGGTGATGACGTCGCCGGTTCGCGGGCTCGCCGGGTAGTGCTCGGCGGCCAGCACCACGGTGACGGCAGCACCGTCACGCCACTGCAGCGGCGGCAGATCGGCGAGAGCGCCGGTCGCGACGGCGTTCAGAGCCGCGCCCAGCGGCGACTCGAGGAGCGCGAGGACGGCCTGCGTCTCGGGGTCACCGAACCGGCAGTTGAACTCGACGACCGCCGGCCCCTCCGCACCCATCGCCAGACCCGCGTACAGCAACCCGGAGAATCCGCAGCCGCGGCGCACCATCTCGACCGCGACCGGGCGGACGACCTCGTCGACGATCCGATCGACGCTGCCCTCCGGCAACCACGGCAGCGGCGTGTACGCGCCCATGCCGCCGGTGTTCGGTCCGGCGTCGCCGTCCCCCACCCTCTTGTGGTCCTGCGCCGGCAGCAGCGGCACGACGGTCTCACCGTCGACGAGGCAGAACAGCGACACCTCCGGTCCGTCCAGGAACGATTCGAGCAGCACCGGGTGCCCGTTCTCGATGATCTCCGCGGCGTGATCGCGGGCGGCGTCACGGTCGGTGGTCACGACGACGCCCTTGCCCGCGGCCAGACCGTCGTCCTTGACGACCCAGGTGGGCCCGAACCGGTCGAGGGCCGCATCGATGTCGGCGGGGCTGTCGACGACCTCGCTGTGCGCGGTGCGCACCCCCGCGGACGCCATCACGTCCTTCGCGAACGCCTTGGACCCCTCGATCCGTGCAGCGGCCGCGGACGGCCCGAAGCAGGCGATGCCCGCGTCGCGGACCGCATCGGCGACACCCAGCACCAGCGGGACCTCCGGGCCGATCACGACGAGATCGACCTGCTGGTCCTTCGCCAGCGCCACCACCTGCTCGGCGGACGCCGCGTCGACCGGGAACTGCTCGGCGATCCTGCCGATCCCGGCGTTGCCCGGAGCGGCCAGCACGGCCGTCACACCGGGGTCGCGGGACAGGGCCAGGACGAGGGCATGTTCACGGGCACCGGAGCCGATAACGAGTACGCGCACGACCGACAGACTACGGGACCGGCTGCCACACCAGATCGGCGCGGCCACGTGTTCCGGCGACGGCGGACGCGTTGGGGAGGTCGACGTCACGCACCCGGTCGCGCGCCTGCAGGGCGGCCCGTCCCCCGACGCGGTGGCGCCGCACCAGACGCGGGGTCAACGTCGAATCCGGAACGTCCAGGAACACGACGAGGTCGATGAGTTCCCGGATCCGCTCCCAGCCTCCGGTGTCGAGGAGCAGATAGTTGCCTTCGGTGACGACGACCCGCGCGTCGGGCGGGATCGCGTGGAAGGCGGCGACCGGTTCATCGAGTCTGCGCGAGAAGTCGGGGGCGTGGATCACCTCGTCGGGACGGGCCCGTACCCGCTTCAGGAGTTCGCGGAACCCGGCGACGTCGAAGGTGTCGGGGGCGCCTTTGACCGATCGTCGGCCCAACGCGTCGAGTCGGTGGTTGGACAGGTGGAAACCGTCCATGGGCGCGAGGCCGTGCGGGATTCCTGCCCTGCCGAGTGCCTTGACGAGCATCCCCGCCGCACGACTCTTCCCTGCGCCGGGCGGCCCGCAGAGGCCGACGACGATGCGCCTGTCCTCGGGCAGCCCCGCCAGCACGTGCGTCACCAGTTCGGTGACCAGCGCGTGCAGTGTGCCGCTGCGCGCGGACTCGAGCCCCCTCATGACGGAGACGATACGACCGATGCCGCACCGGCACGTCGGGCGATCGACCACAGGTTCGAGGTGGCGACGGCATCGACCGTCGTCGGCGATGTCGCCGAGTGGCGGTGAGCGGCCTATTGTGCCGGTATGGCTTCCGTGTTCAGCAAGATCATCTCGGGCGAGTTCCCCGGCCGGTTCGTATGGCAGGACGACGACGTCGTCGCCTTCCTGACGATCAACCCCTTCACTGAAGGGCACGTGCTCGTGGTGCCGCGCGACGAGGTGGATCACTGGCAGAACATCGACGACGACCTGTGGACGAAGACCAACGGTGTTGCCCGGATCCTGGGCCGCGCCGTCACCCGCGCCTACGACGCGCCGCGCGCGGGTCTGATGATCGCCGGACTCGAGGTACCCCACCTGCACCTGCACGTGTTCCCCGCGTACTCACTCGAGGACTTCGACTTCGCCACGGCCGAGAAGAACCCGTCCGAGGAGTCACTCGACCGTGCCCGCGACCGCATCCGCGCGGCGCTGCGCGAACTCGGCTACGGCGACAACGTGCCGGACTGAGCCGGTCCGGGGGCCGCGGCCGGTTCGTGCTCTCCGGGGCCCTCGCGGAGGAACGCGGCGAGTTCGACCCACGACGTGGTGCGTGCCGCCGGACCGGTGAGCAGACCGAGGTGACTACCGGGCACCGCCACGAAACGCACCTCCGGCGAGCCGGTCAGCACCTGCCCGACGGGTTCGACGGACGGAATCGGGGCCAGCACGTCCTCGGAGCCACCGATCGACAGGACGGGCACGGTCACCGACGAGAGGTCGATGGCACGATCACCGAGCCGCAGTACACCCGACCACAGTTCGTTGGCGACGGTCACGTGTATCGCGAGTTGACGGAACGCGCGACCCGGGTATCCGTACATGTCGTCCTGGAAACGGTCGACGAGTTCCATGCGCGCGAGCTTGTCCCGGTCGGCGATGTTGCCGGCGACGAACCACGGGCGCTTCAGTTCACGCTCGAACGCCGTCGCCCGGTACCCGATCCGCACCAGCGGCGCCGGGATCCCTCCGAACAGCGTCGACGCGAGACCGAGCACGGGGTCGACGACTCTCTGCCCCACGAACCTGGGGATCGCCATGATCGGGATCTTCCGGTAATCGATGGGTGTACCGAAGGTGGCGAGAGAGCGCACCGGCAGGTCCGGGTGCGCGGCGATGGTGAGCATCGACATGGTTCCGGCGATCGACCACGCGACGACGTCGACGTCGCGGTTTCCGCACAGTTCCGACGCGCGGAGGATGGCCTCGGGAAGCACGTCGTCGAGCCAGAATTCGAGTCCGAGATCGCGGTCGTCGCCGTTCATCGCGCCGTACTCGATCACGAAGACACTGCGCCCCAGACCGACGAGGTACTGCACGAGACTCTGGTCGGGCATCAGGTCGAAGCATTTCGGGGACGCGGCGAGCGGCGTCACGAGCAGCACCGGCGCCCCGGCGTCGTCGGCACCGTACCTTCGCAGCACGCGGTGTGGCCCGTCGCCGACCACCGTGGACGGGGTGCGGTGCGGTGCGGCGACGCCGTCGGCCACGAACAACGCCCAGGCGTTGCGGGCGGACTGTGACACGAAGTCGGTGATACCCATCGGTGGTCGTTCTCCCTACATCACGCCAGTTGCTGTAACCGGACGTATCAGTATCTTGCCGTGCCCGACGATAGTAGAGGACAGACGAACCCGTCATTCCCGCCGGACCCGAGGGAGACGGACCCGGAAGGTCGCCCCCACCCCCGGCGCTCCGTCCACCACCACCGAACCGCCGTGTGCCGCCACGAGCGCCGCCACGATCGACAGTCCGAGCCCACTGCCGCTGCCCGCCACCGAGCGCGTCCGGGACGAATCGGTGCGATAGAACCGCTCGAACACCCGCTCCCGGTCGCCTCCGGACAGGCCCGGTCCCGTATCGGCGACCTCGAGCACCGCGTCGTCACCGTCGGTACCCACCCGGACCGTCACCGACGCCTCCGGAGGTGTGTGTGTCAGCGCATTGGTGACCAGATTTCCGAGGACCTGACGCAGTCGCACATCGTCACCCATGACCTCGGGGGTGCCCGGGCCGTCGACGACCTCGAGCCGGATGGTCCGGTCGGGCGCGACGACCCGCGCCCCGTGCACCGCGTCCGCGGCGATGGCGAGCAGGTCGACGGGCTTGTTCTCGAGCGGCCGCTGCGCGTCGAGGCGCGCCAGCATGAGCAGATCCTCCACGAGCACCCCCATCCGCCGAGACTCGTGGAAGATCCGGTCCATGAGCAGGTCCGTGTCGTCGCTGGCGCCCTGCCGGTACAACTCTGCGAAACCGCGGATCGTGGTGAGCGGAGTGCGCAGTTCGTGGCTCGCATCGGCGACGAAACGGCGCATCTTCTCCTCCGAACGCTTTGCCGACTCCTCCGAACGCCTCGCCGACTCCTCGGAACGCCTCGCCGACTCCTCGGAGGCGGCGGTGGTCGCGAACGCCGTCTGGATCTGTTCGAGCATCGTGTTCAGCGCGACCGCGAGCCGCCCGACCTCGGTGTGCGGGCTCGATTCGGGAACCCGTTCGTGGAGATCACCCCCGGCGATCGCGACGGCGGTGCGCTCCACCTGCCCGAGCGGGCGGAGACTGCGGCGAACCACGAAGTACGCCGCGATCGCGAGCACGACCAGCACGATCCCGCCGATCCCCGCCTCCAGTGCCACCAGCCTCGAGACGGTCTCCTCGTTCTCCCGCAGGGTCATCGCAACGGTGGTGGTGCCACCGAACGAGTCCTCGGTCGTCAGCACTCGCCAGTCGGTGTCGGTGTCGCCGTCGCCCGTGGACCCGACCGTCGTCGGCTCCCCCGGGGCGACGTCGGCGAGGTCCGGTCGGCTGCTGTGGTCGTTGATCTGCAGGAGCACGTCACCGTCCGGACCGGTCACCTGAACGAAGTAGGGACTCGGAGGGCGCACGTGGTCGACGCTCGGCGGCGGACGGATCCCCAGCGGTTTCGCCCAGGTCCGGGACGCATCGTGCAGGTCGCGATCGACCCTGCCCTGCAGGGACGACTCGAGCGCCGACGTGACCGCGAGCCCGGACACGAGCAAACCCACCCCCGCGAACAGGACCAGGGTGGCCACCAACGTCAGACGCAACGGGAGCGCACGCAACCGTGCCATCGCCGGCCCTCACGCCCTCGGCTCACGCATCACGTAGCCGACCCCGCGCAGAGTGTGGATGAGCGGCGTGTCGCCCGTGTCGATCTTCCGGCGGAGATACGACACGTAGGACTCGACCACCCCGACCTCACCGCCGAAGTCGTAGTTCCACACGTGATCGAGGATGCGGGGTTTGCTCAACACCGTTCCCGCGTTGACCATGAAGTACCGCAGCAGAGTGAATTCGGTGGGTGACAACGACACCGGCCGACCCGCCCTGAACACCTCGTGCGTGTCGTCGTCGAGTTCGATGTCGGCGAACGTGATCCGCGACGATCGTTCCTGCTCGGAGACCTTGCCGGCGCGCCGCAGGATGGTCCGCAGTCGCGCGATGACCTCTTCGAGGCTGAAGGGTTTGGTGACGTAGTCGTCGGCGCCGAGTGTCAGCCCCGACACCTTGTCCTCCACCGCATCCTTCGCGGTGAGGAACAGCACGGGTGCGTCGCAACCGTCGGCGCGCAGGCGTCGCAGCATCCCGAACCCGTCCATGCCGGGCATCATCACGTCGAGAATCACCGCGTCGGGCCGGAAACCGCGGGCGCGGTCGAGACCTTCGGCGCCACTCGACGCGGTCTCGACGGCGAACCCCTGGAATTTCAGGCTCACCGACAACAACTCGACGATCGTGGGTTCGTCGTCGACCACCAGGATGCGCGCTTCGGCGTTGTCGTCGGTCACGGACCCGATTCTGCTCGCCGAGGCTGGTGACGCGCTGGCCGATTCCTGTGAACTCCCTGGGAGCGTCCGCCTCCGGCGGACCTGAGCGAACGTACCGTCGGCTCGATCGATCAGATCGGGCGTACCACTCGCCCACCCCCGAGGCCCGGTCGGTGCGAGCGCCGACCATCCGCAGATCAGACGGTTTGCCACCCGACACCGACCTGGCTATCGTCGGCTCACGGCGACCCCGACGCGGTCACCCGGACGAGCGCACCGTACCCGGACAGCGACAAGACGGTGCAGGAGCGTGATCGTCGTGGCATGGATCGTCCTGGTCCTGTCCGGAATCCTCGAAGCCGTGTGGGCCACCGCCCTCGGGCGCTCGTCCGGGTTCACCCGACTCGGCCCCAGCATCGTGTTCGTCGTCGCGCTCATCGCGAGCATGGCCGGTCTCGCCTATGCGATGCGGACCCTGCCCATCGGCACGTCGTACGCGGTGTGGGTGGGTATCGGTGCGGCGCTGACCGTCGCGTTCGCCATGGTCACCGGCACCGAACCCGCGTCCCTGGTCAAGGCGTTGCTCATCGCGGGGATCGTCGCCTGCGTGATCGGCCTGAAGCTGCTGCACTGATGTCTGTGTGTCTACGGTTACAGTGAACGGATGAATCTGGGGTCCGTGATCGCCATGCCGCTCCGGGTCGGCCTGGCCGCCGCCGACACCGCTCTCGGCGTCGCCGAGGCCGTCATCGGAACCGTCCGAGTGGCCGTCGCGCCGGCCACCTATTCGACGCTCGGCGCCGTCGGCCTGCCCGACACCCGTACCTCGCTCGGATTGTTGCAGCAGGTGTCCCGCCTGACGGCGGAGGATCGCGGGCTCGGGCAGGCCCTGCGTCCCGGCGGGCCGCTCGACCGGTTGCTCGCCGAGGGCGGTCCCGTCGACCGGCTCACCGAACCCGGTGGGCTGCTCGAACGTCTCCTCGAACCGGGCGGGGCTCTCGACCGCATCACGGCACCGGACGGTCCGCTCGACCGGGTCCTCGCCGACGACGGCGCTCTCGACCGGCTGCTGTCGGAAGGTGGCCTCCTGGACCGGATCACCGCGCCGGACGGCCCCCTCGAACGGTTGCTCGCGCAGGACGGTGCCGTCGAGCGGATCACCGCCCCCGGCGGCATAGTCGACAACGCGCTCCGCCCCGGCGGAGTCATCGAACGCGCGCTCGCGGAAGGGGGTGTGCTCGACGTCCTGCTCTCCGAGCAGGGTGCGCTCGAACGTCTCCTCGCCGAAGGCGGCCCGCTCGATCAGATCGTGCAGCTCTCGGAGACACTCGCCGACCTGACCCCCGACATCGCCCGCATGACCGTCAGCATCGACGTGTTGCAGGAGACCGCGGAACTGCTGCGCGGGGCGGTCGGTCCGCTCGGCGACCTCGCCGGGCGACTCCCCGGGCGGTGGCTGCGCGGCAGCAAGGGCGAACTGCTCCCACCCGGCCCCTAGGGGTTCTTCCCGGGGCCGCCCGTCCGGTCCGCTCGCGCGGTCGCGACGAGTCGCGCCGCGTCTTCCGCGGCGCACACCGCCGCGTCGGCGAGGCCGGCACCGGTCGCGAGCAACGCCGCGACCGTCCCGGCGAAATGGTCGCCCGCCCCGGTGGTGTCGACCACGGCGACAGAGGGTACCGGCACGTGCCGGATACCGTCGCGTGTCGCGACCACCACGTCGGCGCTGCCCCTCGTGATCACCACCGACGTGACCTGCCCGAGGAGAGCTGCGGCAACATCATCGACGGTGCCGTCGCCGACCGTCGCCCCGACGTAGAAGGCAGCCTCGGGTTCGTTGACGATCAGCGGATCGGCGACCCGCAGGACGCTCGGGCCGAGCGGCGCGACCGGACTCGCATTGAGCACGAACCTGCGGTGCCGGGCCGCCGCCCACCCCGCGACCGCCCGCGTCACCTCCGGCGGCGATTCGAGTTGGGTGAGCACGACGGCGGGGTCGAGAACGTCGAGAGCCCGATCGACGTATTCGACGTCGAGCAGTGTGTTCGCCCCGCCGATCACCACGATCCGGTTGTCCCCGTCGTCCGTGACCAGGACGATCGCGCGACCCGTCGGGGCATCGAGTTCCGCCAGGTACCGGACGTCGACGCCGGCGGCGCGCTGCGCATCACGCAGAACGGCGCCCGCCTCGTCGGAACCGACCGCACCGACGATCGCGGTCGGCGCGTTGCGGGCCGCACCGATCGCCTGGTTGGCGCCCTTCCCGCCCGGATACGTCGACAGGCTCCGCCCGAGTACGGTCTCACCGTTCTCCGGTGCCCGCTGCACCTGCGCGGTGAGGTCGAGGTTGAGAGAGCCGACGACGACCACGGGATGTTCCGGTGTGTCGTTCACGCCGCCCAGACTACGTTCCCGAAATGTCCGTACTGCGATTCCGCGACGTCGAACTGCACACTTTCGACGGGAAACCCCGTGCCGCACATGGCATGATCCGATTCATGGCCGGTTCTGCATCTCATCCGTCACCGCACCTGTCCGTGGGCACCGCAGTGGTCGTGCGCGCCGGAGTCGTCGGTGACGACGCAGAGCCGGGGAAGATCGTCGCGGACTACGGACCGCACCAGGAGGCCGTCGGAGACCAGTTGGGCCGCGATTGGGCTCCCGTGAAACGCTGGGCGGTCGCCCTCGACAACGGACGCCTCGTGTTCGTCGACGACAACGACCTCGAGACGTCCGCCGCCTGATCCCGGCGCG